>Ga0105237_10000018_pt1 | contig 237291 bp, 217 predicted proteins | sample KBSC24metaG_FD_81520 | JGI IMG/M metagenome (GOLD analysis project Ga0105237, IMG submission 81520) | Corn rhizosphere microbial communities from Kellogg Biological Station, Michigan, USA - KBS C2-4 metaG | ecosystem: Host-associated > Plants > Roots > Rhizosphere > Soil | place: Michigan...
CACGGACGTGACTGGCGCGCTGGACCTTCCGGAAGGTGTTGAGATGGTGATGCCCGGCGACAACCTGCGCATTGTAGGTACGCTGATCCACCCGATTGCTATGGAGGAAGGCCTCCGCTTCGCGATCCGCGAAGGCGGCAAGACGGTCGGCGCGGGCGTCGTTACGAAGATATTTGAATAGTAGAATGAAGCAGGTGGCCCAATGGCTTGGCCGCCTGCTTCTTCTTGTGCGAGGAGAGTAATTCATGCGTCGAAATAAAGTGCGCATTCGCCTGCGGGCCTTCGATCATCGCGTGCTGGATCAGTCAGCCGAGAAGATCGTAGAAACCGCCAAGCGAACCGGCGCCCGGATCTCAGGTCCGGTCCTGCTGCCCACGGAGAAGAATATTTATCCGGTTATGCGCAGCACATTCGTTGATAAGGAGTCGTTTGAGCATTTTGAGATGCGCACACACAAGCGCCTTATCGATATCATCGATCCTGGTCCGAAGACGATCGACGCGCTGATGCGCCTTGATCTGCCCTCGGGCGTAGATATCGAGATTAAGCTCTAAGCGTTATCTCAGCTCGTACTCCGGTTTCGGCCGGGACCGGGCAGAGAGTGTGGATGGCGGGAGGCGTTTGACGCATCCTGGGAGATTTAGCCGCGCCACACGCATAGAGCAGACAGCCGGACGGAGTCCCGCCTCGCAAGGGGAAATATTCGGGAAAGTTCGGCAAGAAAAACTGGCCGCGTCACGTAAGGGCTTATCCCACAGCCCCCTGGTGCGCCGTGGAGGAAAGAATGCCAAAAGCCATTCTAGGACGAAAACTGGGCATGACCCAGATTTTCGAAGAAGGCGGACGGGTGACTCCTGTCACCGTCATAGCCGCTGGACCCTGCACTGTTACACAATTAAAAACTATTGACCGCGACGGTTACTCCGCTGCGCAGATCGGGTTTGGCGATGTTAAAGAGCATCGTCTTACATCGCCGCTGCGTGGCCATTTCGCCGCGCATTCCGTCAAGGCGCACCGCGTGCTTCGCGAAGTCATCATCGAAGAAGGTGAGATTGTCGCGGAGGGCGATGAACTGCGCGCCGACATTTTCACTGTTGGAGAGAAGGTCTCTGTGACCGGCATCTCCAAGGGTAAAGGCTTCGCCGGTGTCGTAAAGCGATACCGCTGGCACGGTCACAACCGCACACACGGCGCTTCGGTAAGTCACCGAAAGCCGGGTTCAGGCGGCGCAACCGATGCAGCCCGCACCTTTAAGGGACATGGCGGGCCGGGCCAGATGGGCAATGCCCAGGTAACCCAGCAGGGCCTCAAAGTCGCTCAGATCGACGTCGATAAGAACCTCATCCTTATTAAGGGAGCGGTTCCTGGCGCGAATGGCGGCCTTGTCCTGATCAAGAAGTTTCGACGATAGGAGACACTGACCAATGCCAAGCGTAACATTACGAAAGACCGATGGCCAAGCGGCCGGCAGTGTCGTCCTGAACGATCGCATTTTTGGCGCCCGTGTTGACGGCAACCTGATGCACCTGGCCGTTAAGGTCGAGCGCACAAACAGCCGACAGGACACACGCAGCACCAAGACCCGCGCCGCAGTAGCCGGTGGTGGACGCAAGCCGTACCGCCAGAAGGGTACCGGACGGGCCCGACAGGGATCGATCTCGTCACCACACTACCGCCATGGCGGCATCGTATTCGGTCCGCATCCGCGTGACCTGCATGCCAAGCTGCCGAAGAAGGCGCGCCGCGCCGCGATCACCTCCGCCCTGACCGCTAAGGCCCAGGCCGAAGAGATCATCATTCTTGACTCGCTCGTATTCGATACGATTTCGACAAAGACTGCGGCCGCCCTGTTGAAGTCGCTCGGAGTGGAAGGCCGCGTCCTCGTGATACTGCCCGTACACACACCGGCGATTTACAAGTCGTTCCGGAATATTCCGGGAGTAGAAGTGCGCGTCGCGCCGGCGTTCTCCGTGCAGGACATTCTCGTTGCAGGTAAGATCCTGATCGTTCAGGAAGCTCTTGCCGCTTTTGAGACTGTTTTGGGAGGCGCTGCGCAGACGTCCGAGGAGGTCGCAGCATAATGAGTGCAACGACTAAGAGCGCATATCAGATCATCGTCCGCCCGATCGTAACGGAAAAGAGCTTCCAGGGTGGCGCGCAGAATCAGTACACCTTTGCAGTCGACAAGAATGCAAACAAGTACGAGATCGCGTGGGCCATCGAGACGATCCAGGCAGAAGCCCGCAACGTCGTGAAGGTTGTTAATGTGAACACCATCACTGTCAAGGGCACTGCCCGCCGTGGCCGCTTCTTTAAGAGAGGCAACCAGGGGCAGACCTCGGACTGGAAGAAGGCTGTGATTACCCTTCAGGCCGGCCAGTCTATTGAGCTGGTCGAAGGAGTCTAACGACAAATGGCTATTAAGCGATACAAACCGATTACGCCGGGCCAGCGGTTCCGAACGGGCTCGACGTATGATGAACTTACGACGAGCACGCCCGAGAAGTCGCTGCTTCGCCCGAATAAGCATAGCGGTGGACGAAACAACAAGGGCCGCCGCACTGCGGTGAACGTCGGTGGCGGTAACAAGACGATGTACCGCATCATCGACTTCAAGCGCGATAAGGATGGCGTTCCAGGCAAGGTGGCGACGATCGAGTACGATCCGAACCGCTCCGCCCGCATCTCCCTGATCCATTATAAGGACGGCGAGAAACGCTACATTCTGTGGCCCGTCGGCCTCAAGGTCGGCGATATCATCGCCGCCGGTGAGGGCTCGGACATTCGGCCCGGAAATGCAATGCCGCTCCGCGCAATCCCGGTCGGTACTCAGATCCACAATATCGAGCTGGTTCCCGGCAAGGGCGGACAGATGGTTCGCACAGCCGGCGGCGTCGCTCAGCTGATGGCGAAAGAGGGCAAATATGCCACCGTTCGTCTAGCGTCGGGCGAAATGCGGATGGTGCTGGCCGAGTGCCGCGCTACCATCGGCCAGGTCGGAAATCTCGACCACGAGAATATCAAGCACGGAAAAGCCGGTAAGAAGCGGTGGCTCGGTGTTTACATGCACAACCGCGGCGTCGTTATGTCGCCGAGAGACCATCCCCATGGTGGTGGTGAGGCTAAGTCGCCAATCGGCCGGAAGAAGGGACCTGTGTCCGCTACCGGCGTACTGGCTCTTGGTTTCCGCACACGGCGGAACAAGTCGACGCAGAAGTTCATCATCCGTCGCCGGGGGAAGTAGGATAAGCTATGGGACGATCACTAAAGAAGGGCCCGTACGCCGAGCCCAAGCTGCTTAAGAAGATCGAAGATATGAACAACCGGAGCGAGAAGCGGATCATCAAAACATGGTCGCGCCGCTCCACTATCTTCCCTCAGATGATTGGCCACACGTTGGCCGTGCATGATGGGCGGAAGCATATTCCGGTCTTCGTTACTGAAAACATGGTAGGCCATAAGCTGGGCGAGTTTGCGCTCACACGCACCTTCAAGGGCCATGCCGGCTCGAAGGACACTCGCACCACGCGCGGGCGATAAGTGCGGCAGACGCGTCCTGGTCGGACGCGTCGCCAAGGAGATTGAGTCATGAACACAGCCGCCAGAGATCGCGCGTTGTTGCCGACGGTGAAGGACGCCCTTCGGGACGAAAACAACCGCCGCACGCCGATCTCAAAGCTTCAGCTCCATAAGGAGAAGGACGGCAGCATTCGGGTGGCGCTCCACACAAGTCGCCCGAACAACATCCGGATGCGCTCGGCAGACATTACCGACGCAATCCGCGAGCGGGTGGGGGGCGATCGCGCGGTTTCCGTGCAGGTTATCCCCGAAGCGCGTGCCGTTGCCAAGTATGTAAGAACTTCGCCCCGCAAGGCTCGCCTTGTGGCCGATGTTATTAAAGGAAAGCGCGTCTCGGACGCGATTGCCATGCTCCGGTTCATTCCGAACCGCGCCGCCGAACTGATCGCCAAGGTGTTGATCTCGGCTGCGGCGAACGCCCTTGACGGGTGGGGCGCCGGCGTTGAGGAACTTAAGGTTCACAACGTCATCGCCGACGGCGGTCCTAGCCTCAAGCGTGTTCGCGCTCGGGCTCAGGGTCGTGCGTACCGCATCGTCAAGCGAACGTCGCACCTGACGGTCATCCTTATCGAAGCGCCGGCTCCTGCGCCGCGCACTCGCCGGGCTGCTGCTCCGGCCCGTCCGAAACCGGCTGCGCGTCCCGTTGCAGCGCCCGCCGCTGCGGCAGTTGCCGCTCCGGCCGCTGTCGAGGCATTCGAAGCTACCGCCGAGCCGCTTGAAGCGACTCCGGTGACAGCGTCGGACGCTCCGGAAGAGGACACCTCGGATCCACAGCCGGACACGAGCGCCGGCGCCGATCAGCTTCGGGAAGAAGGGGAATAAGATGGGACAGAAAATCCATCCTGTCGGCTTTCGGGTCGGCGTAAACCGCGAGTGGGAGAGCAAATGGTATCTCGATAAGGGATACGCTGCTGCCCTGGTCGAGGATCAGCACATCCGCACGTTCATCAAGAAGAAGCGCGAGCTGCAGAACGCCGCAATTGCGCGTGTCGAGATTGAGCGCGCGGCGAACCGTGTGAAGGTTACCCTTCACACGGCCAAGCCGGGCATTATCATCGGCCGCGGCGGCAAGGGCCTCGATGACCTTCGGCTTGCTGTCGAGCATCTGGTCAAGAAGTCCGTTACAGCGAACGTCACGGAGATCCGGCACCCTGAGCTGGACGCGCAGCTCGTATCCGAGAGCGTCGCCCAGCAGATCGCCAAGCGTGTATCGTACAAGCGAGCCATGCGTATGGCGGTAACCCGGGCTATGAAGCTCGGCGCAAAGGGTATTCGCATCCTGTGTTCGGGACGACTGAACGGCAGTGAAATGGCTCGCAAAGAAGGCGACCGTCTTGGCAAGATCCCGCTGCACACGCTGCGGGCCGACATTGACTACGGGTTCGCGGAAGCCGCGACCACGTACGGCAATATCGGTGTCAAGGTTTGGATCTATAAGGGCGACATCCTTCCCGGCCAGCGTCGTTTGACGACTGCCGACATCGCGCTTCAGCAGCAGCAGCAGCGCCGGCTTAATGCCGACGAAGGCTTCGGCGATCGCGCCGGTGGCGGACGCGGCGGCCGTGGCGGCCGTGGTGGCCGTGGCGGCAGCGGTGGCGGCGGCGGACGTCCCGGTATGGGCGGCGGCGGTCGTGGCGGCGGCGGCATGGGCGGCGGCGGTCGCGGTCCTGGCGGCGGTGGCGGTGGTCGTGGACCCGGTGGTGGCGGCGGTGGCCGTGGACCCGGTGGTGGCGGCGGTGGTCGCTAAGGAGATTAAACATCATGTTGATGCCTAAGAAAGTAAAGCATCGCCGGGTGCACCGCGGACATCGCCGCGGACCGGCGACAGGCGGCACCCACGTCGATTTCGGCGATTTCGGCCTCCAGGCATTGGAATCTTGCTGGATGACGAACAACCAGATCGAAGCGGCTCGTATTGCGATGACTCGCAAGATCCGCCGCGGCGGTAAGATCTGGATCCGGGTGTTCCCAGATAAGCCCTACACCAAGAAGCCCGCGGAAACCCGCATGGGCAAAGGTAAAGGCGCCCCCGAAGGCTGGGTCGCCGTTGTGAAGCCGGGCCGCGTCCTCTTCGAGATGGCGGGCGTTCCGGAAGAGCTCGCCAAGGAAGCTATGCGTCTCGCGGCGCACAAGCTCCCGATCGCGACGCGCTTCTTTACGAAGAAGCAGAGCGATATCGAGCGCGCTCTTGAAGGCGGACCGAAGCACGATGCAGCCGATGAGGCTGTTGAATCTGTCGAGGTCGAGGAGACCGCGGAGGCAGTCAATGGCTGATAAGACGACAATTAAGGCTCGGCGCGAAGAGCTGCGAGCCGCTTCAAATGAGGAACTCGACGCTACCGTAGCTGCGGCTCGCAAGGCCGTATACCAGTTCCGCAAGGACCGCCTGAGCAAGCCGGTCGAGAATGTCAAAGTCGTTCGCAACGCCCGTAAGGACGTTGCGCGCGCTCTGACAATCAAGCGAGAGCGTGAGCTGGCGGCAGAGCGAGGACAGGGATAAGTTATGGCAGAGACAGAGACCGCAACAGTAGAAGCCACCCGCACGCGCCGCAAGGTTCGTGTGGGGGTTGTCACCAGTGACAAGATGCAGAAGACGATCGTTGTCACCGTCAAGAACCTCGTTCGCCACCCACTCTACGGACGAATTGTCAAGCAGGACAAGAAGTTCAAGGCGCACGACGAGAACAACGACGCCCACATCGGCGACACGGTTGAGATTATGGAAACGCGCCCGCTGAGCAAAGATAAGTGCTGGCGCCTTCTGAGAGTTATCGAGCGCGCGAAGTAAGGGACTTACTTCGCTCGATTTGCTGGGTCGGTGGCGATTGGCTAAGGATGGCCGACATAACGCCGCCGGCAGCGCAAAGGAAAATATATGATTCAGGGATATACGCGTGTTCGGTGCGCGGATAACAGCGGCGCCCGCGAAATCCTTTGTATCCGAGTCCTCAAGGGCTCGAATGCGAAGTATGCGCAGGTCGGCGATATCATCGTCGGAGCCGTCAAGTCCGCTACGCCGGGCGCGCAGGTCAAGAAGGGCGATGTCGTTAAGGCGGTTGTCGTTCGCACTCGAGATATTATCAAGCGGCCCGATGGGTCAACATTGCGCTTCGACGAGAACGCTGCCGTTGTTCTGACGAACAACCTGGCGCCTCGCGGAACGCGTGTCTTTGGACCGATTGCGCGTGAACTGCGCGATTCGCGTTTCGAAGGCGCGATGAAGATCATTTCGCTCGCTCCGGAGGTGCTGTAATGTATTCACCGCCGCGAAAGGCTGGCCCTCGCCGCCAGCAGCCGAAGTACACGGGCAAGATCCGTTTGAACGTCGGCGACACGGTACGTGTAATCGCCGGTAAGGATAAGGGCAAGGTCGGACCTGTGACCCGCATCCTGCCACACGAAGGCAAAGTTGTTGTCGAAGGCGTGAATATCGTCATCAAGCATCAGAAGCCGCGCAACCAGGGCAACGCCGCGCAATCGCAGCAGGGCGGCCGGGTTGAGCTCGCCGCTCCACTGCATGTTGCAAAGGTTCAGCTTGTGGATCCTGCAGACAACAACAAGACGACCCGCATTGGCATCCGCATTGATGCGGACGGCACCCGGGTGCGTATTGCAAAGAAGTCCGGAGGAGTGATCGACAATGGCTGAAACTAAGGTCGATGCGCGGCTCAAGATCCAGTATCGCGAAGAGACGGTTCCCGCTCTCCAGAAGGAGTTCGGTTACAAGAACGTGATGCAGGTTCCGCGCCTGGAAAAGATCGTCATTAATATGGGTGTCGGCGCTGCCGGCCAGACAGGCGGCGACGCCAAGCTTCTGGACGGCGCGATCAACGACCTGCAGACCATCACCGGTCAGCGGCCGGTGGTCACGCGGGCGAAGAAGTCTATTGCAAACTTCCGCCTTCGCGAAGGCGCTCGCATCGGCGCGAAGGTAACTCTTCGCGGCGATCGCATGTGGGAGTTTTTCGACCGGCTCGTGAACGTGGCTCTGCCGCGCGTTCGTGACTTCGGCGGGATCAACCCCAACTCTTTCGATGGCCGCGGCAATTTTGCCATGGGCATGAAGGAGCAGTTGACCTTCCCCGAGATCGTCTACGATAAAGTAGACAAGGTCCGCGGAATGGACATCATCATCGTTACAACGGCCCGCACGGATGCGGAAGCGCGCGGTCTCCTTAAGAGCCTGGGCGTTCCTTTCCGGGGCGATAAGCCGGGTGAGCGAGCTCGCTAAACCCTTTATGGACCGGAGATTCGTTTAAAATCGAGTTTCCGGTCTCTAATTTAGGGCCTATTAAGGTATAATATCGTCCGATTTCGCCGCTTTGGCCTCAATGATGCCGGAAAAACAGCGTGAAGTCGGCGATGGATGACGGAGGAAAATTTGGCTAAGCAGTGCCTGATTGAAAAGGCGAAACTCAAGCCGCGATTCGCAGTGCGCGCGTACAACCGTTGCCAGCTCTGTGGTCGCGCCCACGGATACATGCGCAAGTTCAGCATTTGCCGAATTTGCTTCCGTGAGCTTGCGCACCGTGGTCTTATTCCAGGTGTGACCAAGTCCAGCTGGTAAACCAGCTCCGTAGCATGATGCTGCGTTAAAGTATTGCGGGATCTGACGATCCCGGTGTTTGGGGATTTATATCCCGAGCGTCAATACCATATCGAGGCGGAGTGATCCGCCCGTCTGATGGGAGAATATCTATGCCGGTCAGCGATCCGATCGCGGACCTCTTGACACGTGTGCGAAATGCCAACCGGGCAAAGCACGAGTCATTTGAGGTTTCCGCATCGAAACTAAAAATCGAAGTTTTGCGTATCTTGCATGAGGAAGGCTTCATTCGGTCCTACGAGGTTATTAAGCAGCCCGTACAGGATAAGGTGAAAGTTACTCTCAAGTATGGCGCCCGTAACAAAGAGAAGGTCATCACAGACCTCAAGCGCGTAAGCAAGCCAGGTCTGCGAATTTACCGCCCCCATGATCAGATGCCCAGTGTGCTTCGCGGTCTTGGTATCGCGATTGTAAGCACCTCGCAGGGTGTCATGACGGCCAGACAGGCTCGAAGACTCGGCATTGGCGGCGAAGTTCTCGCCTACGTCTGGTAAAGGAGCGATAGATGTCACGTATTGGTAAAATGCCGGTTCCGCTCCCGGCCGGAGTACAGGTTCAGGCAGCTGGAGACGGCAGTGTTGTCGTTAAGGGACCCAAGGGCACTCTGTCCCGCCAGTTCAACTCCCGCATGGTGTTGGACGTGGCCGAAGGTCAGGTTGAAGTCAAGCGGCCCAGCGACGACAAGGAATTCCGAGCCCTTCACGGCCTCACCCGTTCTTTGCTGAACAACATGGTGATCGGCGTGTCGACGGGTTACAAGAAAGTTCTTGAGATCGAGGGTGTCGGTTACCGCGCCACCAAGGACGGCAATAAGCTCGTTCTTGCGCTCGGTTTCTCGCATCCCGTTCCGATCGAGCCGCTCGAAGGCATCTCCTTCGACGTTGGTCAGGATACTGCCACACGACGGCCTACGATCACGATCAACGGTATCGATAAGGAGACTGTCGGCCAGCAGGCTGCAGTTATCCGCAAGCTAAGAGCGCCCGAGCCGTACAAGGGCAAGGGTATCCGCTACGCCGGCGAGATCGTTCGCCGCAAGGCGGGTAAGAGCGGCAAGGCTGGCGGTAAGGGCGGCGGCAAGGGCAAGAAGTAGCGACACGTCGCACTTATCGTTTCATGTTGAATGCGTATTTTTATCTCTATGCGTTCGTTTTTGTGAAGCGATGATTTTCAAGCCTCGCCGAAGCTCTTGCTTCGCATTTCGCGGGACGGCTCCCACGATGGATGTCCGTCCCGTTCGCGCCATATTTGCTCAACTATTTTCGGCTTGCGTGACGGTCGCTGACACGATCGGCTTACTGCGCGGGCCAAGAGGAAACTCGTACAATGCCACAACTTAACAAGAACGTCGCTCGTCAGAAGCGGCACATTCGTGTCCGGAAGCGGGTCACGGGATCTCCCGAGCGCCCCCGGTTGAACGTATACCGCAGCTCGAACAATATTTACGTACAGGTGATCGACGACCTCGCGGGCAAGACACTCGCCTCCGCATCTACGCTTGATGCGTCTCTGCGTGAGGAGAAGTCCTCCCGGAGCGCCGGCGGAAACATCGACGCTGCCAAGGCCGTTGGCGCGCTGATCGCGCAGCGAGCTAAAGAAGCGGGCGTCACCAAGGTCGTATTCGACCGCGGCGGCTACCTCTACCATGGTCGCGTCCAGGCTCTGGCTGACGCAGCCCGTGAGAACGGATTGGATTTCTAACCTATGGCACTCATCAATGCGGACACGCTGAATCTCGAAGAGCGTGTCATTCAGACTAACAAGGTTCAGAAGACCCACAAGGGTGGACGCACCATGTCGTGGAGCATCCTTGTGGTCGTTGGAGACGGCAACGGATACGTGGGCGCCGGTATCGGCAAGGCCCGCGCTATTCCTGATGCCATCCGCAAGGGCGTAGAAGCTGCTAAGAAGAACCTTGTGCATGTCCCGCTCGTCGGCAGCACGATCCCGCACGAAGTCCTGCATCGTCAGGGCGCGGCTGAGATCCTGCTCAAGCCGGCATCGCCCGGTACCGGACTGGTAGCCGGCGGCTCCGTTCGCGCAATCCTGGAGCAGGCGGGCGTCAAGGACGTTCTCGCTAAGTCCCTCGGATCGTCGAATAAGGTCAACACAGCCTGGGCAACCCTGGAAGCGCTTCGCCGATTGAAGCGAGCCAGCGATGTTGCGCGGCTTCGCGGCAAGGAGCTTTCGGACCTGGTTCCGAAGTCCGTCGCCGATCTCACCATCTCTGCTGAGGCTCACGATGCCGAAACCGGTATCGCGCCTGTCGTCGCCGACCAGGGTGAGCCCGAAGCGGCGCCGGTCGTCGAAGCAGCTGTCGAAGCTCCCGTTGAAGCGGCCGCCGCTCCTGCGGTGGAGGAGGGCGTAAATGCCAGCGCTTAAGATCACATTAACCGGTAGCCTGATCGGCTACAAGTCGGACCAGGGCCGCACAGCGCAGGCGCTCGGTCTGCGCAAGGTCGGCAAGACCGTGGTGCGCCCCGACAATGCATCGATCCGTGGGATGGTAGATAAGCTCTCTCATGTGGTCGTCGTGGAATCGATTCCTGGCGATGCGCCCGAGCCCCGCTCGCACGCTCGCCGCAAATCGGCGTCAGCGCCGACGGAGTAAAGTATGAACCTGACAGATCTAAAGCCGAATGAGGGATCAACCCATCGGCGCAAGCGCATCGGGCGCGGCCCGGGCTCGGGCCATGGCAAGACTTGCGGCAAAGGACACAAGGGAGACAAGGCCCGTGGAAACACGAAGCCTGGTTTCGAAGGCGGACAGACGCCTTTGCACCGCCGCCTTCCTCAGCGCCGTGGTTTCACGCCGTTGTTCAAGAAGTTTTATGCGATCGTAAACCTGGGAGATCTGGAGCGCTTCGAGGATGGCACAACCGTGTCTCCCGAACTGCTTGTGGCTTCCGGTGTCGTTACCGACCTCAAGGACGGTATCAAGATCCTTGGCGACGGCACGCTCACCAAGAAGCTGACCGTCCAGGCGCAGCACTTTTCCCGCAGCGCTCAGGATCGCATCGCCGCTCTTGGCGGCACCGTCCAGGTGATCTAAATCATCGAGTCGGCAGAGAGGTTCTATGGCAGTTAAACGACCGAGTGCGAACGCGCCGTCCGGTTTCGGCGGCGGTTCCGGAGCTGGTGGCAGGACCCGACCGGCACGTACGGCCAATACGCCGTTTGTAGAGGCCATACGTGCGGCGTTCTCGATACCGGAGCTGCGTAAGCGCCTTCAGTTCGTCTTTCTCATGTTCGCGGTTTATACGCTCGGGCTTCACATTCCGATCCCGAGCGTCGACCACGACGCCCTTGAGAATTACTTCAAGACGAACGGCGGGGGAATCCTCAGTCTCGTGGACGTGTTCTCCGGAGGCGCTCTTCGGAACTACACCGTGTTCGCAATGGGGATCATTCCCTATATTAATGCGTCCATTATTATGCAGCTCTTGACTTTCGCCCTGCCTAACCTGCAGGAGATGGCCAAGGAAGGCGAATCCGGACGCAAGCAGATTGCGAAGTACACGCGGTGGTTAACGGTTGCTCTGGCTGCTGTGCAGGGTGTCGGATCGGTTATGCTGCTGCGAAGCATGGGACTGCTGCTTAACCACAGCCCATTCATTGCGCTTCATATCGTAATGACACTGGCAGGCGGCACGGCATTCTTAATGTGGCTTGGCGAGCAGATTACGGAGAAGGGTATCGGTAACGGTATCTCCCTGATCATTTTCTGCGGCATTATGGTGCGATTGCCTTATCAGCTGGTCAACGTATTCCAGCTTGTTAAGGCGGGATCGGTGGCTCCCTGGCAGGTCGTTGTGCTGATCGTTGCGTTCTTCGCCACGGTTATCGCAGTCGTCTTTGTGCAGCTTGGACAACGTAAGATCCCGATCCAACACGTTCGAAAGATCGTGGGCAATCGTATGACACAGGGCGGCACCTCGTACTTGCCGTTCCGTGTGGCTTCCGCCGGCGTCATTCCGATCATTTTCGCGATGTCGATCCAGTTGATGCCCATGACACTTGCGCAGATGTTTGCGTCATGGAATCCTACGCTGTCTCAGCATATGCGGGATTTCTCGGACGCGATCTCTCCCGGACGCAACCCGCTGACGGGCTTGATCTACGCAGGCATCATTGTTTTCTTCACGTATTTCTATACGGCGGTAACGATGAATGTCGAGCAGATTGCGGATGACCTGAAGAAGTACGGATCGTACATTCCAGGCATTCGCCCCGGCAAGGCAACGATGGAGTATCTGGACAGGGTCATGACACGCATTACCCTCGCGGGCGCTGTCTTCCTGGCCTTGATCGCTCTGATGCAGTACTGGGTGCCTGCGCTGACAGGCACAGGCGGCGCTAATGGCTTCACTCTCGTTGGCGGCACATCGCTGCTGATCGTCGTCGGGGTGGCTCTGGATACGATGCAGGCCATTGAGGCTCAGTTGCTGATGAGGAACTACGAGGGCTTCATCAAGTAGTGACCGTTCGCTTAGTACTTCTGGGAGCGCCGGGATCCGGCAAGGGAACACAAGGCAAGCGTCTCGCCGATCACTTTGGAATAGCGCATATATCCACGGGCGATCTGATCCGAGATCAGATCGCCCGTGGGACTGCGTTTGGCCTTAAAGTGGAGGAGGGAATTGCTGCCGGGAACTTTGTTTCCGATAATGACATTGTGAATCTGGTCAGCGAGCGTTTGTCCGAACCTGACGCGACCGGATATGTCCTGGACGGCTTTCCGCGCGATGTTGCGCAGGCCGTTATATTTGAACAAGATTTTGAAGAGGCGAGCGGAGGACTTCGAACAATCGAATTGTCCGTGACGCCGGAAACCGTGCTGGAAAGATTGGCGGGACGTCTAGTCTGCCCGCAGTGCGATGCGGTCTACCATGAGACATATTGCCCGCCGAAGACGACGGGGCGTTGTGACAATGACGGCAGCGATCTTGTTCGCCGGCCCGATGATGAACCGGTAGCGATATTGCACAGACTGGATATTTACGAACAGGTGACGCTGCCGCTGCGGGCATTTTATGCGGAACGAAGCCTGCTGGATACAATACCGGCCGAAGACGACCCAGATGTGGTGTTTCGACGGATTCTTGAAGTGGTGACACATAAGAGTGTCATCTGAGGTATAATGGCCAGATGGTTCGGCTTAAGACCCCGGAACAGATAGAATTAATGCGTATCGCAGGCCGCGTTGTCGCGGAAGCGCTGCAGGCAATGCGTGACGCAATCGTTCCGGATGAGACAACGACGCTCGACTTGGACGATGTTGCTGCCGAAGTGCTGCGTAAGCGCGGCGCGAAGGCGGCATTCCTGGGATATAAGCCGTCGTTCAGCGATGTGCCTTACAAGTACAATACGTGCCTGTCGGTAAACGACGAGGTGGTGCACGGTCTGCCGAACGCCAAGCGCGTTCTCAGGACGGGCGACATTATCAGCCTCGATATGGGAGCGTCGATCGAAGGCTGGTTTGCTGATGCGGCAATTACAGTTCCCGTAGGCGAAGTTTCGGCCTCGGCGTCTAATTTGCTGACTGTGACTCGCGAGTCCCTCTATAAGGGAATCGCGCAAGCGCATGCCGGCAAAACGCTGGGGGATGTTGGAAGCGCGGTCCAACGGCATGCGGAACGCAGTCGTTACGGGGTAATTCGTGAGCTTGTCGGCCACGGCATCGGTAACACGGTGCACGAGCCGCCACAGGTTGCGAACCATGGACGGCCCGGGACGGGGGAAAAACTCCGTGTTGGGATGACTATCTGTATCGAACCGATGATCAACATCGGCAAACGTGATGTGTTGCACAAGGATGGCGATCCGTGGACGATATTTTCGTCCGACGGCAGCCTGTCCGCGCACTTTGAGCACACTGTCGCCATAACTGAGACGGGACCGGATATATTAACGCTCCCGCCATCCGAAGGGAAATAGCGCTCTAGCCTATGGCTCGAAGACCAAGAAAGCAGCATGAGGCGCGAGACGCGCGCCACGCAGATGAAGCCGAGACGTATGCGAAGGAAAAGGGACTTGAGGTGGAAGGCACCATCGCAGAAACCCTTCCTAACGCCATGTTTCGGGTTACGCTTGAAGGCGGACATCAGATCCTGGCCCAGGTCAGCGGGAAGATCCGCATGAACTTCATTAAGATTTTGCCGGGAGATCGCGTTAAGTGCGAACTGTCGGCATACGATCTTACACGGGGCAGAATTCTGTACCGGTATAAGTAAGCTCCAGTGTGAAGTCTTCTTTCCGCTGGAGGAGTGAGGAGTTACCAGATGAAGGTGCGAGCATCAGTTAAGAAGATTTGCGACAAGTGTAAGGTGATCAAGCGCGACGGCGTCGTTCGGGTCATCTGTGTCGTCAAGAAGCACAAGCAGCGGCAGGGTTAGTTCCCTGGCCGCGCCATAAGAACCCAGGAGGCAACCTTTGGCACGTATTGCAGGCGTGGACCTACCGCGCGACAAGCGGGTAGAATACGCGCTTCTTTCTATTTTCGGTATTGGCTTAACCAGCAGCAAAAGCATCCTGTCAAAGACAGGTGTCAACCCGGACACTCGTGTGCGGGACCTTACCGAATCCGACGTCGCCCGGCTGCGCGACACGATTGAGCGAGAGTTTCGCGTCGAAGGCGACCTCAAGCGTCAGATACAGATCAATATTCGCCGTCTCTCTGAGATCGGCTGCTATCGTGGTATCCGGCATCGCAAGGGACTTCCCGTGCGCGGTCAGAACACCCAGGCAAACGCCCGCGCTCGCCGCGGTCCGCGCCGAGCAGTTGCCGGTAAGAAGAAGGCGAAGAAGTAATTCCTTCATGCTCCCGCTGATGTGGGCGTAATCTGAATGAAGGATCCCCTGTACCGCCGCCATGTGCGACGGGTTGATAGGAGACAGCGACTGAATGGCTCAGAAGAAGAGTACTGTACGGCAGAAGCCGAAAGAGAAGAAGAACATCGCTCAGGGCATTGTCCATATCCAGAGCACGTTCAATAACACGATCGTATCGATCACAGACGTCAAGGGAGATCTGATCTCTTGGGCCAGCGCCGGCAGTGTCGGCTTTAAGGGTTCCAAGAAAGGCACTCCATTCGGCGCGCAGCTCGCAGCGGAGAATGCCGCGCGCAAGGCGCAGGACCACGGTCTTCGTCGCGTCGATGTATTTGTTAAGGGACCCGGCTCAGGCCGCGAGAGCGCAATCCGCGCCCTGCAGGCTGTCGGCGTGGAAGTTTCCTTGATCCGCGACGTAACGCCTATCCCACACAACGGATGCCGACCGCCCAAGCGCCGCCGCGTCTGATACGAAAGTTTTTTCTGGAGAATGTTGAACAATGCCTATTAGTGGAGATCCTCGCTGCCGGCAGTGCCGCCGCGAAGGTGTGAAATTGTATCTGAAGGGCTCGCGGTGCTACAGCAAGAAGTGCCAGATCGAGCGGCGGAACTATCCCCCCGGAATGCATGGGCAGGGACCGCAGAAGAAGACAACGGAATACGCCCACCAGCTTCGTGAGAAGCAGAAGATGAAGCGGATCTACCGCGTCATGGAGCGCCCGTTCCGCAACTACCTCGCAGAAGCCGAGCGACGCCGGGGAGTTACCGGCGAGAACCTGCTTGGCCTGCTTGAGACCCGCCTCGACAACGTGGTGTATCGCCTTAACCTGGCCGCTTCGCGCGCTCAGGCTCGCCAGTTCGTGAACCATGGACACTTCCAGGTCAATGGCAAGCGAGTCGATATTCCTTCCTACCAGGTGCGCGTCGGCGACGTCATCTCGGTGGTCGAGGGAAGCCGCAAGCTGCAGCCGCTGCTGGAAGCGCTGCGCGGTATCGGTCGTCACATTCCAGACTGGCTTTCGTTCGATACCAACACGATTACAGCCCGGATCATCGCGATCCCGAGCCGCGATCTGATCGACACGGACGTCGCCGAGCAGTTGATCGTCGAGTACTACTCGCGATAATCAAGGCGCCGGTAAAGTGCCGTGGAGGCGCCGCCTGCCCGGGTATGGTCTCTGCAGACCATACCCGTTGGTGGGCGGCTTACCCCATGTCTTGACCCGGCGATACCTGGGAGTTGAAGCGAAAACATGATTGAAACGGCAACGCCACGGATCGAGACTCTGGAACAGAGTGATAACTATGGCAAGTTCGTTGTCGAGCCGTTGGAACGCGGATACGGTGTGACGCTGGGAAATTCCCTGCGCCGCGTCCTTCTTTCATCCATTCCGGGTGCTGCAGTCACGTCCATCAAGGTGGACGGCGTGCTGCACGAGTTCTCAACGATTCCTGGAGTGAAGGAAGACACCACCGAACTGATCCTCAACCTGAAGGATCTATTCGTGAAGGTTCATCCTGATGGCGCTCCGACAGCGGGCCGGGCCGAACCCAAGGTCATCCGCCTGGACGTCAAGGGACCCGGCGTAGTGACGGGCGCGGATATCCAGTGCCCAAGCGACGTCGAAGTCGTTAATCCGGAAGTCTACATTGCGACGTTGTCTGATGACAATGCGCATCTGACCATGGAACTGACATTGGAAGAGGGAAAGGGATACGTCCTTCCCGAGAAGCATGACAAGTCCAAGCATGTAATCGGCGTTATTCCGGTCGGCGCGTCCTTCACTCCGGTGCGGCGCGTCGCCTATAACGTCGAAGCCACTCGCGTGGGCTTCAAGACCGACTTCGAGCGCCTGACGCTCGAAATCTGGACGAACGGCACCGTTGTGCCCGGCGAGGCGCTCAGCCAGGCCGCGTACTTGCTGGAACAGTTCTTCCATCGGTTTGTCGAGTTCCCGGTTGGACCGAACGCTCGTCTTGGAGCCGGCGGAGGCATTGCCTACCCGATCGGCGCCGGCGGAGCGCCCGATGCCCGTATCGAGGAGCTGGACTTCTCGGTTCGAACATATAACTGCCTGAAGAAGGCGAACATCCTGACAATTGGCGACCTGTTGCAGATCTCCGAAAGCGATCTCATGCAGATCCGGAACTTTGGTAAGAAATCTCTTACCGAGGTGAAGGAGAAGCTGTCGGCCCTGGGGCTGATGATACAGGGTGCAACCGACATCGACCATGACGATTTGGGCGATGAGGACGATGCTGCGGCCATCGCAGATGAGGAATAGGAGAGACGCATGAGACATCAAGTTGGTGGCCGAAAGTTCGGTCTGCCCAGCGATCAGCGTCGGGCGCTCTTGAAGGGAGTTGTCCGCGCGCTGTTGACGAACCACACGATCCGCACAACCGAGGCCCGCGCCAAGGATGTTCGCCCGATCGTTGAGAAGCTGATCACGGTTGCCAAGGTGGATACGCTGCATGCGCGCCGCCAGACCCGTAAGTATCTGAACGACGAAACCCTGGTGCATCACCTGTTCACACAGATTGCGCCGGAGTTCAAGACCGTTCCCGGTGGCTATACCCGCATCGTGAAGATCGGTCAGCGCCGTGGCGATGCCGCGCCGATCGTTCAGCTTTCACTGGCGACGGAGCGCGATCTCGGATTCCCGACCGCGCCCTTGAAGACCGGACAGAGCCTGTAAGCAGAGCCGGCATGCCGGACTCTGCAGTTTGCTTGTACCTATCGCGTTCATGACCCGAAACTTTAAGCTGGTAGTCGAGTATGATGGCACGGATTTCAACGGCTACCAGTCTCAAGGCAAGGGAGAACGCACCGTCCAGAACGTGCTTTCGGAAGCGGTTGATCAGATCTTCTGCCAACCTGTAACACTGCATGGAGCAGGACGGACAGATACGGGCGTACATGCCCTGGGACAGGTGGTGTCGTTCACCACGAGCGGATCAATACCGACTGAGCGGCTGGCATTTGCCCTGAACAGCAAGCTGCCCGCGGATCTCTCGGTAGTGAGTGCGGAAGAAGTCGAAGACGGCTTCCATGCGCGATACTCTGCGCGTTGCAGGACTTACGTGTATGTTGTGTCAAGGCGGCGAACGCGCTCTGCGATATGGGGAAGGTATTCCCTGCACTTTCGCAGACCGCTGGACATTGCATTGATGCGGCAAGTGAGCGCAGAACTGACCGGCACGCATGACTTTGCATCATTCGCTAAGGGCGGAGGCAATCCGGGACCGACAACGGTGCGCCGTCTCGAGCGATTGAATATCCGGCAGATGTCGGGCGAGAAGATCTTTTTCGTCCTGACAGCGAATGGATTCTTGAGATCGATGGTGAGGAATCTGGTTGGCGCGCTCCTCGATGTGGGCGCCGGCGATATTCCCGCAGAGCTCGTGCCTGAGATCTTAGCCCGGCGCAGCAGGGTCGAAAACCCCTGCGCGCCGGCCGAGCCGCACGGCCTTTGCCTTTGGCGAGTGGATTATTAAGACGGAGACGAATTATGGCAACCTATAACGCAAAACCTGAGGAGATGCGCCTGAACCGGCAATGGATCGTGCTCGACGCGACCAACCAGTCGCTGGGCCGCCTCGCTGCGGAAGCGGCACGCATCCTGCGGGGCAAGCACAAGCCGGAGTTCACACCCCATGTGGACTGTGGCGATCATGTGATCATTATCAACGCGGACAAGGTCAAGCTCACCGGAAACAACAAGAAGGATGAGCCGATCTATCACCACACCCTGTATCCTGGTGGAATCCGGTCGGTGTCGCGTGGTCGCGAGCTTGAGAAGAACTCCGTGACAGCTGTCACGCGGGTCGTCAAGGGCATGCTTCCTCACAACACGCTGGGCGCACACATGCTCAAGAAGCTTCGCGTTTACGCGGGCGCTGAGCATCCGCATCAGGCACAGAAGGCCTCCTAAAGGATTACATATGGCACAGATTACTCGATACTATGGAACCGGCCATCGCAAGAATGCGACGGCTAAGGTTTGGCTTTCCCCCGGCGATGGGGAGATCATCGTTAACGACAAGCTGCCGATCAACTACTTCGGCCGCCGCACTCTCGAAGCCCTTGTCCGCCAGCCGTTCGAAGCGACCGACACAATCGGACGCTACAACGTATGGGCGCGCACTCTGGGCGGCGGAATCTCGGGACAGGCAGGCGCTCTGCGTCATGGCATCTCGAAGGCGCTGATTGAGGCCAACCCCGATCTTCGTCCCGCTTTGCGCAAAATCGGCTTCCTGACACGCGACCCGCGCGTCAAAGAGCGGAAGAAGTACGGCCGCAAGCGCGCACGGCGCGGTTTCCAGTTCAGCAAGCGATAGTCAGCTGCCCTGGACTGCCATATCTTGCATCCAATATTAGAAATCTTTTAGGGAAACATTCCACCGCCGTTCGCGTATAGGTAATATATGTGAACGCGGTGGAATATTCCGGAAGCTTTTCCTGTATATTTAAGCGAGATATCCGCGGTAGCGGCTTGACCGCGCCGACGAGGTATTTTCAGGGTAAGGAATATCAACAATGCTGGCATTTGGCTTCGGAAATCCTGGGGAATGGGCGATCATCTTTATCGTCGCCCTGATCGTCTTCGGTCCGAAGAAGCTGCCGGAAATCGGGCAGCAGATCGGGCAAGCCCTACGCGAGTTCCGCAAAGTGGCGGACGATGTAACGGGTGTGACCGATTCCATTCGCTCCGAAGTGGCCGGAGCGACACAAAGTTTTCGCAGACAGGTCGATGAAGTTCGCGATGCGGCTTCGTTCAACCCCCAGCCAATCGTTCGAAACGACCGGTCAATTGAGACGCCGGCCGCTGAACACAAGCTTCCAGACGAGAGCAACGCTATGGAGCCTGCAGTCCCGGAAGCTGGGCAAGCTCGCGGCTTGCGAATATCAACGGCCCTGCCAACTGGGCTGCTTGACCGAAGTGACGTGAAAGGACAGGAATAATGTTACCCATCGCGTTAGGTTTTGGCGGTCCCTGGGACGTCGCAATCATTGCCGTCGTTGTGCTCGTTCTCTTCGGTGGCGCTAAGGTGCCGCAGTTGATGAAGGGCCTTGGCGAAGGCGTAAGAGAATTTAAGAAGGCTTCGACAGACGAAGAAGGCTCGTCAAAGCCCGAAGACAAGAAGCTAGGGGAGAAATAATCGGAAGATGGCAGTTTTCAAGATCATTCTACTAATCATCCAGGGACTCGTGAGCCTGCTATTCCTCTTGCTCATTGCGTCGCAGTCTTCCAAGAACGAAGGCTTCGGAACCATCGGCGTCCAGACTCCGCAGAACTTCAAAGGCAAGCCTGGCTACGAAGAACGCATGCAGATGTACACCCGAAATATGGGTATCACATGGTTCGTTCTTTCCATGGCCGTTGCTATCGTATTCGCGCACACCGCCAAGTAAGATTTTTAAGAAGCCTCTTCTAAACGCAAAAGCGATTAAGGAGGCTTTTTGTATTACAGAGACAATAAAGTGGGCGCTGCAGAAATCTGCAGCGCCCAAATTTGTTTTTTAACAATTTATATGAGTTTCAGGCCGCTCTGCCATGAAGCCCTTCAGTATCGCGTAAGTTTTCTGCCGTTTCGCTCTTGAATATACCGGTGTCACTCGGCTCTTCCACAGCGGTGGCAACAATCATCCGATAAAACGCTACAGCGCCTATGCAGTAGCAGATGAGAACCCACCAAAAAACGTTCACTTCTCCGCCTCCCCTGGCTGTCGACCAGCATCTTTGCTGTCGAGCTCATTGCCATTCTACCATATGATTGGCCTCTGTACACGGAATTCTCATCACATGATAATTCTCGTAAACACTTAAGACCCTCTACTTGCATATACCCTTCAACGGGTCACTTCTATGCGATACTAACATTGGTATAGAGAATGGCCCACGAGGCACTGTGGACTTACGTTGTGAAGGCCCCCGAGATGGGGATGTGGAGCTGTCTATGAATGGTGAGAAAAGCGGAGAGCCAATTATGGAAAAGGTAATTCTAGAAACAAACGCCGTTGTGGAGCATGTTCGAGTGGCAGGCGGCGGCAAGTCAGATCGGCCCCGTCCGGAGTGGGTCCGCGGCAAATGCCCGGAGTGCGGCGATGACCTTGTGTCTAACTGCTACTATGTGGGCGGCCGCGGCTACCTGATCTGCTGGGAGTGCTGGTCGTCTCTCTCGGGTAACCCAACTTGCAACTACAGGCACGTACTCTAGTCGCTTAAACTGTGGCCGGCGTGCGTCATAATATAGGTCATCGCGGCGTACGGGACGATCCCATACGCCGCGTTCCTATCTATGGGGTAATGCTGCTCGATCGCTGCATACTCGCCAAAGGATATCAATGCAAGACGACACGAGCAAAGAGCGCGATCCGTGGACCGTTGTGGGCAGCCGCGAAATATACATAAATCCGTGGCTCAGGGTCCGAGAAGATCATGTGATCCGGCCGGACAGCAAACCGGGTATCTACGGCGTTGTGGAGTTCCGCAATCTCGCGCTGGGGGTTGTGGCGATCGACGATGAGTTAAACACGTATCTCGTCGGTCAGTGGCGTTATCCGCTGGGCTTTTATTCCTGGGAGATCCCGGAAGGAGGCGGTGCGCTGGGGATCCCTCCGTTGGATAGTATTCAAAGGGAGCTGCGCGAGGAAACAGGCATCACGGCTGTTAAGTGGACGGACTTGGGAACCTTCGCCCTTTCTAATTCAGTGACCAATGAGGTCGGGCATGTCTATATGGCCAGACAGCTTGTCGTGGGAACGGCAGCCCCCGATGGAGATGAAGTTCTCCAAATCAAGCGGCTGCCGTTCCTAGATGCCTATGCCATGGCGATGGACGGCCGGATTACCGATGCCGTCAGCATCATCGGCTTGACGCGAGCCAAGCACTTCCTCCAGCTTTAACCGGGCCTCTGTGCCTGTCCTGATCATGTAGGCAACATGCGAGAGCAGGGCTCAACCCCTGCTCATCTGCAGCTTAACCCTCGGTCACAACTTCGGCAAGCGCCAGGGCCGCGCCGCCGAAGATGCCGGCGTTGTCGCCGAGCTGAGCTGGGACGATCTGACAGGTCCGCGCAAGAGCTCGCAGCGCATTTGCATTGGATGTGCGGCGAATGCTGTCAAGCAGAAGTTCTCCTGCCTGAGCGATGCCGCCACCGATGACCACCATTTCCGGATTCAAAATATTGATAAGGCTTGCCACCGCGATGCCGAGATAGTAGCCCGTCTCCTCGAACACCTCGATCGCCACGGCGTCTCCCTCGGAGGCAGCCTGCGCGATGAGAGCTGGGGTGAGGGCGAAGCGGTCATAGTCCGTCCGCTCTGCCAGAACGGTTTTGCGGCCCTGCTGCACCTTACGGGCTGCTCGCTCGATAATCGCGTCGCGCTGGCATTCGCCTTCCAGAGACCCGAACGACGAGTTGCCGCCCCGGCCGCCGGCATTCACGATCATGTGGCCGATCTCACCTGCGCCGCCCGTAGCTCCCTCAATCAGCTTGCCGTCGATAATGATGCCGCCACCGACGCCTGTTCCCAGCGTTAGCATAACCAGATCGCGCACGCCGCGGCCGGAACCGAAACGGAACTCACCGAATGCCGCGAGGTTTGCATCATTGCCGATGTGAACCGGAATGCCAAGACTCTCTTGCACCGGAGCGGAAATCTGAACGCCGCGCCACTGGTCTTTGAAGTTCGGAGCGTAGCTCACGATGCCTTCTCTTCCCTTGATGACGCCAGGTACGGCGATGCCGCATCCTACGACTCGCTCCGGATCGATGTTCCCCTGATGCAGGGCGGTCTTTGCGGCAGTGGCGATTTGGCCGGCGGTGGCGAGAACACCGTCCAGCGCTCTCGACGGGATATTCTCTCCGCGGGCGACAATCTGTTCGGACACTCTATCGATAACGGCGGCACGGACATTTGTGCCTCCTAAGTCTACTCCAAGGACATACGGCTTGCTGGCAACGTCATTCGGCATGCGCTAACTCCTCTATAATGTTTCCACAGCGCTGCCTGAGGCGAGCGAACTGAAGGACCGAGGAAGTATAGCTTTACGGCCCTGTGATGTCAAGTCGTGAGGAGAACGTGCGTTCTCTCTGTTGAATCCGCTGTGTGCTATAATAGATGGTTATGACAGATATCAGAGCTGAGCTGCAAAAAAGAATTTTAGTGATCGACGGCGCTATGGGCACGATGATCCAGCGCTATCGATTCGAAGAGGCGGATTATCGGGGAAACCGCTTCCTCGATCACCCGATCGACCTCAAGAACAATAATGAGGCGCTCATGCTTGTGCGCCCGGACGTCATCCGGCAGATCCATCGTGAATATCTGCAGGCGGGCGCGGACATTCTGGAAACCAACACTTTCAACGCCAATGCCGTGTCGATGGCCGACTTCGGCATGGAGCCTCTCGTTCGCGAGATGAATGTCACGGCGGCTCAGCTGGCGCGAGAAGCGGTGGACGAAGCCCTTCTTGAGAATCCTTCTCGACCGAGGTGGGTTGCAGGAGCTTTGGGGCCACAGACAAAGAGCGCATCGATCGCCGTCAATTCCGACGATCCCGAGTTTCGAGCCGTCACCTGGGATGAGCTTGAGGCGGCATACTATGAACAGACAGTCGCACTCATCGACGGCGGCGTGGACATTCTGCTTTGCGAGACCACATTTGACACGTTGAACCTGAAGGCTGCCCTGTTCGCCATTGAGCGCGCCTTTGACGATACCGGCAAGACGCTTCCCATCATGGCGTCGTTCTTTATCGATATGGCCGGCGGCACCATGAACGGCGTTACCATTGAGGCTGCCTGGAACGCGATCTCGCATGTGCCGCTCCTGTCGGTCGGACTAAACTGTTCCTTCGGCCCGGATTTGATGCGAAGCCACCTGAAGGCTCTATCAGCCGTTGCCCCAATTTACGTTAGCGCTTACCCGAACGCCGGCCTTCCGAACGCTCTTGCCGAGACCGGATACGATCTGGTAGCCCGGGATATGGCGCCGATGCTTCAAGAGTGGGCAGAAGAGGGGCTTATCAACTTCGTCGGTGGATGCTGCGGCACCACGCCGGAGCACATTGCCGCTATCGCCCGTGTTGTGGAAGGCATGCCGCCGCGTGCGCTGCCGGAGCTTGATCAATATCTGCGCCTCAGCGGTTCCGAGCCATTTACACTGCGGCCGGATACGAACTTCGTCAATGTCGGTGAGCGCAATAATGTTACCGGTTCGCCCAAGTTCGCCAAGCTTATCAAGGCCGGCGACTTCGAAGCGGCTCTCGCCATCGCTCAGCAGCAGGTGGACAACGGCGCGCAGATCATCGACATTAACATGGACGAGGGCCTTCTCGAATCCGAGAAGGCGATGGTTACCTTCCTGACCCTGATTCAGGGAGAGACCAATATTAACCGTGTTCCGATTATGGTCGACAGCTCGAAGTGGTCGATCATTGAGGCAGGCCTAAAGTGTCTTCCCGGCAAGGGGATCGTCAACTCGATCAGCCTTAAGGAAGGCGAGGACAAATTCCGCGAGCAGGCTCGCCTGGTGAGGCGCTATGGCGCGGCAGTCGTCGTCATGGCCTTCGATGAAGATGGGCAGGCCGACACAGCGGATCGCAAGGTTGAAATCTGCACGCGGGCGTATCGTATCCTCGTAGACGAAGTCGGTTTCCCGCCGCAGGATATCATATTTGACCCGAATATCCTGACCGTTGCCACAGGGATTGAAGAGCATAACGATTACGCTCTGTACTTCCTGGATGCCACTAAGCGAATCAAAGAGACGCTGCCATTTGCGAAAGTTAGCGGTGGTATCAGCAACCTATCGTTCTCGTTCCGCGGCAACAATGCGGTGCGCGAGGCAATGCACACAGCCTTCCTATATCACGCCATCAAGGTCGGCCTGGATATGGGAATTGTAAACGCCGGCCAGCTTGGCGTTTACGCGGAGATTCCTAAAGACTTGCTCGAATTGATCGAGGATGTTCTCTTCAATCGCCGGCCGGATTCCACGGAACGTTTACTTGCCTACGCGGAGACGGTCAAAGGCGAGGGGAAGGTTGTCGTTAAGGATGAAGCGTGGCGCCGGGAGCCGATCGAATCGCGGCTTGCGCATGCACTCGTTAAGGGAATGGTCGAGTATATCGAGGCCGACACCCTTGAAGCCCTGGAGAAGATCAAAAGCCCTCTTGCCGTAATCGAAGGTCCGCTCATGGCGGGCATGAATGTCGTAGGCGATCTTTTTGGCGCGGGACAGATGTTTCTGCCTCAGGTCGTAAAGAGCGCGCGCGTTATGAAAAAGGCCGTCGCAGTTCTGCTGCCGTATCTGGAAGCGGAGAAGCTCGCGACAGGCAGCACACAGGCGCAGGGCAAAGTGCTGATGGCGACCGTTAAAGGCGATGTCCACGATATAGGCAAAAACATCGTCGGTGTCGTTCTTGGATGCAACAACTATGAGGTGATCGATCTCGGGGTTATGGTGCCTACCGAGAAGATCCTGCGAACCGCTCGCGACATGAATGTCGACATCATCGGTCTCAGCGGCTTGATCACGCCTTCGCTTGATGAGATGATCAATGTCGCGCGAGAGATGGATCGCACTGGAGTGAACTTGCCGCTCCTGATCGGCGGGGCTACGACCAGCCGAATCCATACGGCAGTAAAGATCGCTCCGCACTATAAAAACCCGGTCGTGCATGTTCTCGACGCATCCCGGGCAGTGGGCGTCGTCAGCCAGCTCCTGAGCGATGAGCACCGTCCGCAGTTTGTGGAGACGAACTCACGGGATCAACAGGCATCGAGAGAGCAGTTTGCCAATAAGCGCACTCAGAAGAACATGTTGCCGATCGAGAAGGCGCGTGAGAACCGTACACCCATCGTATGGAAGGCAGAAGATATCGCTGTTCCCGAATTCCTGGGAGTGCGTGTGCTCAAGGATGTGCCGCTCACTGAGCTTGTGCCGTTTATCGATTGGTCGCCCTTCTTCACGACTTGGGAGTTGCGAGGAAAGTATCCGGATATCTTTGAGGATAAAATTGTCGGCGAGCGTTCACGGGAGCTTTTCGAGGATGCACAGGTGATCCTCAAAAAGCTGGTGACAGAGCATGAGCTAACCGCCAACGGAGTATACGGCTTCTTCCCTGCCAACGCTGTGGGAGATGACATCGAGCTCTATACCGACGAAAGCCGCACGGAAGTGCTGACTACCTTCCACACGCTGCGGCAGCAGTCGGAGAAGTCCACAGACCAGTATAACAAGGCGCTGTCCGACTTCATTGCGCCGAAAGAGACGGGCCTCAAGGATTACCTGGGCGCGTTCGCTGTGACGTCCGGCATCAACATCGAGCCGATTGTGGCTGCCTACGAGAAGGATCTGGACGACTACAACTCAATTATGGTCAAGGCCCTGGCCGACCGGCTGGCGGAAGCGTTCGCCGAGTATCTGCACAAGAAGTCTCGCGATGAGTGGGGCTTCGGCAAGTCCGAAGGGTTAAGCAAGGAAGACCTTATCCGTGAGCGCTACCGCGGCATACGTCCTGCCTGGGGCTATCCGGCATGTCCAGACCACACCGAACGCACGACGCTCTTCGATCTGCTTGAAGCGCAGAAGAACACAGGCATCTGGCTGACCGAAAGCCTGGCCATGTACCCCACGGCGTCGGTTTCCGGCGTATACTTTGCCCATCCCGAGGCAAAGTATTTCAGCGTCGGCAAAATCGACAAGGACCAAATTGAGGATTACGCTAAGCGAAAAGGCGTCGACGTCGCCACAATCGAGCGATGGCTTTCGCCTAACTTGAACTACGACCCGGAGTAGAGTGATGACAGCATTAACCGAGCCCACAGTTAAGACCATCTCCTTTGAAGAGTACCTTGCGATGTCTGGCGAGGACAGTAATACCGAATGGGTCAACGGAGAGATTGTTGAGATGAGTCCTGAATCTGAACTGCATCAGGAAATTGGATTCTTGCTTCTTACTGCGATGGGCGGACATATTCAACGCAATCGGCTCGGCAAAATACGTTTCGAACGCTTCGTTATGCGGCTTGAGCAAATACCATCCGCTCGTGAACCGGATATCTTGTTCGTGCGTAACGAAAATCTCCATCGTCTGCATCCCACTTTCCTAGAAGGCCCAGCCGATGTCGTCGTAGAGATCGTCAGCCTTGAAAGCCGCCTGCGTGACCGGGCCGCGAAATTCTATGAATATGAGCAGGGTGGGGTGCCGGAATACTGGTTAATAGATCCCGACCGGCAGACTGCTGAGTTTTTCGTTATGAGTGATCGGGGGCGGTACAGTGCCCACGCGCTTGATGCCGATGGTTACTTTCGGAGCCGCTCGTTAGACGGATTCCGTCTGAAGCCGTCCTGGCTGTGGGAAGATCCATTGCCGGATATGTTTACTCTGGCTGGTCTTGTGAGCGACGATTTACCGGATTGACATCTCCGAAAAAGCAGATTATTAGAAGCGGCCAATCGTGTTGGGAACATGATTGGCCGCTTTTTGCGTATGGCGGCGTTGACATGCCTCAAGACATTGTGACATAATTCACTAGCTCAATTCGAGAGGTCATGTGCCCGATGCCGCCCACGACGCCCGCAGCCGAAGCGTATTACACCCTGTCCGGCTTCCTCCCACTACTCATCTTGTTGGTAATTGCCGTTATCCTGGCATTTACCCTTGTTGGGTTGTCGTGGATTCTTGGGCCAAAAGCGCCCAATGCCGCGAAGCTTGCGCCTTACGAATGCGGCGTGACGCCCATTGGCTCCGCGCGAGAGCGATTTCCTGTTAAGTTTTATCTGGTCGCGATGCTGTTCATCGTCTTCGACATTGAAACCGTATTCCTGTATCCGTGGGCGGTAACGTTCACAGATGCCAACAAGCTTCTTGGGCCGGGAATGCAGATCTTTTTCCTTGCTGAGATGATCCTCTTTATCGCGATCTTGTTTGTAGGCTACATTTACGTGTGGCGCAAGGGAGCATTCAAATGGGAGTAGAGCAGAACCTCGGTGTTATGACGGGCACCGTCAATAAGTTCGTGAACTGGGCCCGCAGCAACTCGGTTTGGCCCGCAACTTTCGGTCTCGCTTGCTGCGCTATTGAAATGATGGGGTCCACGAACTCCCGCTACGATATGTCTCGCTTCGGCAGCGAAGCATTCCGCGCCTCTCCGCGGCAGGCCGACCTTATGATTGTGGCCGGCCGTGTTTCCAAGAAGATGGCGCCGGTCCTTCGCCAGATTTACGATCAGATGCCGGAGCCCAAGTGGGTTATTTCGATGGGCGACTGCGCTTCCTGCGGCGGCGTGTTCAACAACTATGCCATTCTGCAGGGTGTCGATCAGATCGTGCCGGTGGACATATATGTCCCTGGGTGCCCACCGAACCCGGATGCGTTGATCTACGCGGTCAATCAGCTTCAGAAGAAGATTCGCCTGGAGCACTTCAGCGACCGCCACTAATTGGCTCGCTTTGAATTGTTTTGTTTTCGGAGATTCCCGGAGCATGAGTCGGCAGCGCTGCTGGCTCATAGCAGGGACGTTAGAAGCAGGGTTTGGAACATGGATATCGATGTTCGGCTGGGGTTGACACCCACAGATCTGGAACTGCGGCAAATACAGGTGCACAGGCCTGCGGAATGGGTTGATCTCAATCCGGAAGATCATGCTGAATTCCGCGTGGTGCAGGAAAAGTTTGCCAGCGAGATTATCACATCGCGTTTGTTTCGTGGCGAGCGCACGATTGTCGTAAAGAAGGAACGGATCGTTGAGATCGCCACACTTCTGCGCGATCATCCCGACACGAACTACAATTACCTGTCTGATCTCACGGCCATCGACCACCTTGACCATCTTGAGGACGGCGAGGCGCGATACGAGATCGTTTACAACATGTATTCGATGGCGACATTCAATCGGTTCCGTCTCAAGGCGCGGGTCGATGAAGATGATCCGTCGATCGATACTGTAGAGGGTGTTTGGGCATCGGCCGGCTGGAATGAGCGCGAGGTGTACGACCTGTTCGGCATTACGTTCAACAATCATTCCGATCTCCGCCGCATCCTGATGCCGGACGACTGGATCGGCAATCCGCTCCGTAAGGATTATCCTATCGGCGGCGAAGAAGTCGAATTCACGCACAACGTCCGCGGTCGTTAAGGAAAGAGTACCGCAATGGCAACATTAGAGAAAGATCTGAAGGTTCAGCAGATTGCCGCGCAGCTCGGGTCGGGTGTCGACCTTGAGCGTGTCGAAACCGACAACGGCGATGAGCTGATGATTGTGAACATGGGGCCGCAGCATCCCTCGACCCACGGCGTTTTGCGCCTGGTCGTGGAGCTGGATGGCGAAAACGTCATGAAGGCGACCCCGCACATCGGCTATCTCCATACCGGTCTTGAGAAGACCATGGAGAACCTGACCTACTATAAGGCTCTCGTTATCACGGACCGTGAGGATTACCTCTCGAACCTGATGAATAACCTGGCCTATTCCATGGCCGTCGAAAAGCTCATGGACATCGAAGTGCCGCCCAGGGCGCAGCGTCTTCGTGTCATTCTGAATGAGCTTGAGCGGATCGCCTCCCACCTGCTGTGGCTTGGAACGCACGCGCTTGACATAGGAGCGATGACGCTCTTCTTCTACACATGGCGTGAGCGCGACCAGATCCTCGACATGAAGGAACAACTTTCCGGTGTCCGCATGATGACGTCCTGGATCTGTCCGGGCGGACTTCGCGGAGACAGCCCCGACGGCTGGTTCTACAAAGTCAACCGGTTTGTCAGCGAGTTTCCGGCACACCTCGACGAGTATCGCCGGCTTGTCACCAAGAACCCGATCTGGATCGAGCGCCTTACCGGCATCGCCATGATGAGCAAGGACGACTGCCTTGCCTGGGGCGTCAGCGGGCCGACTTTAAGAGCTGCCGGAGTTGCCTGGGATGTCCGCAAGGCCAATCCTTACTCGGGATACGATCAGTTCGAGTTTGACATTCCCACCGGTTCCAAGGGCGACGTCTACGATCGCTTCCTGGTCCGCATGGAAGAGATGAACCAGAGCTACCGTATTCTGGTGCAGGCGCTCAAGGATGTTCCCGGCGGACCGGTAATGACGAGCGATCGTAAGGTCGCCCCGCCGCCGCGCGCCGAGCTCGATACGTCAATGGAGAGCCTGATCCACCACTTCAAGCTGTTCACCGAAGGTTATCGCCCGCCGATTGGCGAGGTATACGCGGCTGTGGAGAGCGCTCGTGGCGAGAAGGGTTACTATATCTACAGCGACGGCGGCAACAAGCCATATCGCGTGAAGATCAAGGGACCCAGCTTTAATAATCTCCAGGCGCTACCGAAAATGATCGAAGGTCTGATGCTCGCCGACGTCGTTGCGGCAATCGGCTCAATCGACATCGTTCTGGGCGACATCGACCGATAGACCTGCCTTTGCAGGAATCTATTTCTGGCGGCTAACAGTTATATGCTCACCGAAGAATCAAAGACAAAGATTGACGCGTACATCGCGAAGTATCCGACCCGGAAGGCAGCTTTGCTGCCTTCCCTCTATGTTGCTCAGCAGCAGAATGACGGTTGGGTGTCTCGCGAATTAATGAAGGACGTCGCGCTCTACCTGGGGCTTGCTCCCGCATATGTGGAGGGCGTTGCGACCTTCTATACGATGTACAACAAGGCGCCGGTCGGCAAGCACCACCTGGAAGTCTGCCACAACATCGTGTGCATGGTGCGCGGCGCCGATCAGCTCATCGAGTATATGGGCGAAAAGCTTGGTGTCGGCAAGGGCGATACGACACCGGACCGCAAGTTTACCCTCAGCGGCGCAGAGTGTTTAGGGGCTTGCGCCAACGCGCCCTGCATGATGGTAGGCGATCACTATTTTGAGGATCTGACACCCGAGAAGGTCGATCGCATCATCGACGAGCTTGCAAAGCAGTAATACGCTCCCGGCTCTCCGAAATCGAGAGGGCAGAGAGATTGAGGGCGATCCGGATTTTTCAGCCGGCGCCGGCGAAGACGATTTAGAAGGTCAAACGCGAACATGGCAACCGAAGCTCAAACCGGCGGCGCATCCCTTCCACAGAACGGGGCGCAGCCGAGCGCATCACAGGCGGGCGCGCCGAAGTTCATCGAGGGACAGCCTCAGTTCTTGTACCAGCACCGATATGTCGAAGGCATCGACGATATCGACGTGTACGTGAAGCATGACGGCTACAAGGCGCTGGAAAAGGCGCTCAAGATGGACCAGGAAGCGATCATCAACGAGATCAAGCTCTCCGGTCTGCGAGGACGAGGCGGCGCGGGCTTCCCGACATTCATCAAGTGGAACGGTATCCCTAAGAACTGGGACAAACCTCACTACCTGGTCATCAACGCCGACGAAGGCGAGCCGGGCACGGCCAAAGACCGCGATTTGATGAACGGTATTCCGCATCTTTTGATTGAAGGCTGCATTATTGCTTGCTGGGCTATCCGTGCCAATGCGTGCTACATCTATGTGCGCGGCGAGTACCGCAAACCCATGCGCCAGGTGCAGAAAGCGATCGACCAGGCCTATGCCAAAGGTTACCTCGGCAAGAACATCCTGGGAAGCGGTTTCGATTGCGATATCTACGTCCACTCCGGAGCAGGCTCCTATGAGTGCGGCGAAGAATCGGCCTTGATGTCCTCCCTGATGGGCGAGCGCGGCATGCCCCGGCACAAGCCACCGGCAGCGCCCCTTCCCGTTATCAGCGGAGTGTGGGATTCGCCCACGATTGTCAACAACGTCGAGACCATTGCGACAGCCGTTCCAATCATCAATGTTGGCGGCGCGGAATACGGCAAGTACGGAACCGGCACGCCGGGGCAGGGACCCGCAAGCCGCGGCACCAAGTTGATCACGCTTAGCGGCCATGTCAACCGGCCCGGCAACTACGAGATCGTGCTCGGCACAACGATCCGCGACATCATCGACAAGCTTGGCGGAGGCATGTTGAACGGCGGGAAATTGAAGTTCTTCATTCCCGGCGGATCATCCACACCGCTGCTTCCGCCGGAGTTCATCGATACGCCTTACGACTATGAGGCTCTCGGCAAGACAGGATCGCTACTCGGCTCCGGCGCGCTGATCATCTACGACGAGTCGGCAAACGTCGTCGAAGTGATGACCCGGCTGATGGAGTTCTATGCGCACGAATCGTGCGGCAAGTGCACACCGTGCCGTGAAGGCACGAACTGGCTGACAAAGATCCATCAGCGGATTTTGGCTGGCGGCGGACGCTACGAAGATATCGATATCCTGCTCGACATCTGCAACAACCTGTTCGGCCGCTCTTTCTGCGCGCTGGGCGATGCGGCTGCTATGCCGATCGGCGGATTCTTTGCCGGCAAGGGCGCGATCTACTATTTCCGCCATGAATACGAGGAGCTGATCCGCAAGGGTAACGGAAGCGGCAGCAAGTTCAAGCCACTGCAGATGGCATCTGTTTAGTTGGACGCCCCAGTGGCGACCGAGCCTGACGACATAGGGTGAGTTATGCCTGAACCAACGACCGCCCCGGCCGCGCCGCAGCAAGCGCCTCCGGTTGAGATGGTCAACCTGACAATTGACGGTAAGAAAGTTTCCGCTCCCAAAGGAACGTTGCTCATTACGGCGGCATTCCAGGCGGGCGCGGACGTCCCGTATTTCTGCCACCATCCTCGGCTTCGACCGGCCGGCGCTTGCCGCATGTGCCTGGTCAAGGTAGAGAAGATGGGCAAGATGCAGACGGCGTGTACCGTGCCGATCGCGGAAGGCATGGTGGTGGATACCATATCGCCGGAAGTCAAGCAGGCCCAGAACGGCATCCTTGAGTTCCTGCTGATCAACCATCCACTGGACTGCCCGATCTGCGACCGTGGCGGCGAATGCCCCTTGCAGAACATCACGTTCCAGTATGGCCCCGGCGTTACACGCTTTATTGACGAGAAGCGGCACTTCCCAAAGGCTGTTCCGATCTCGGACTATGTAGTCCTTGACCGTGAGCGCTGCATCCAGTGCGCCCGCTGCACCCGGTTTACGGAAGAGATCTCCGGCGACGGTGAACTGGCCATCGAGAACCGTGGAAACACATCGATCATCTCGCCTTTCTCACCGGAAGGCTTCAAGAGCAAGTTCAGCGGTAACACCATCGAACTCTGCCCCGTCGGCGCGCTGACTTCGCGCACATATCGCTTTGCAGCTCGTCCCTGGGAGTTCCAGTCCCGCGACACTATCTGTGGCATGTGCGGTGTCGGCTGTAGTGTTGCCGTCCAGACCCGCAACGGACAGCTGATGCGCGTCAATGCCCGCCTCAATGAAGATATCAATGAGGAATGGACCTGCGACCGTGGCAAGTTTGAACAGTACTGGATCAACAGCACGGACCGCGTGAAAGAGCCCCTGCTCAAGATCGCTTCGGTCCTGACGCCTGTAACCTGGGAAGACGCCCTTCGCACTGCAGGCAAGGCTTTCAAGGATGCGATCACTTCCGCGCCGAACAGCGTGGCCGGTCTGGCATCGTCCAAGGGAAGCAACGAAGATCTTTACATGTTCCAGCGCCTCTTCCGCGCCGTTATGGGAACGAACAATATCGACCACCGGATGACGTCCTTCCCGGTCATGCCGATGCAAAGCACGATCGCCGAGATCGGCCAGGCGAAACGGATCGTCAGCATCGGGATCGAGATCGACGATTACCTGCCCGTTGTCTGGCTTCGCGTCTACAAGGCGATCTCTAAGAACGGCGCTCAGTATTTCCGCAATGACGATGTGCGATCTCAGGCTGTCGCCGACGCCATCGCCGGTGGGGCAGGGACTGTTATCCTGGCTGGCGCGAACCTATCGCATGCCGATGCGGAGTTCCTGTCTGCTGCATGCGCGGCTTCCGGCGCGAAGCTGAATGTTCTGCTGCCCGATACGAACTCCTGGGGCGCCATCAACATGGGCGTGCTGCCGGACTCGCTGCCTTACCAGCATTCGGTCAGCAACGGCGCCCGGCCTCAGTTTGAAACCCTCTGGGGAGCGACATTGCCTGCCGAGCCCGGCCTCGACACCGCCGCCATCCTTGAAGGCGCGGCAAATGGCACAATCAAGGCCCTTTACATTATGGGCATAGATCCGGTCACCACATTCCCAGATACGGAACTCGTAAGGCGCGCTCTCCAGCGTGTGCCGTTCCTGGTCGTGCAGGATATGTTCATGACCGAGACTGCCAAGTACGCAAACGTATTCCTGCCTTCTTGCTCCTATATCGAGAAGGACGGCAGCTTTACAAATATTGAAGGCAAGGTGCAGTCTTTCCGCAAAGCGATCGAGCCGCGCGGCCAGAGCCGCCCGGACTGGCAGATCATTGCCGAGATGATGGTGCGCCTTGGCAAGAGTGTGCCGTACTTCTCCCCGCGAGATATCGCGCGGGAAATTGCGCGCACCGTACCTGTGACCAGCGCTCCAGCCGTCGCCGCCGCGGCGTCCAGTTAGGTAACCGACACGATGCATGACTATTCGTTTTTGCAGCTTTTCTTTAACACCGGCGGAGCATGGGAACATGTGGTTGCGGCCGGACAGGCAGGTACCTACTGGTACGTAGATGTGATTCGCGCCGTCGTTCGCGCGCTCATCGGCCTGTTCGCCGTTCTCCTTGGCGTCCCGCCGCTCGTATGGTGGGAGCGCCGCCTTCTTGGGTGGATGCAGCAGCGCCAGGGGCCCAACCGTGTTGGACCGTTCGGGCTTCTGCAAACCATCGCCGACGGCGTAAAGCTGCTCTTCAAGGAAGATACCAATCCGCTAGCCGTTGACAAGCTGCTCTTCACAATCGCGCCGGCCATCTTCTTGATCCCGTCGCTGGTGACTCCCGGTGTCATTCCGTGGGGACCGAGCCCGGTTTGGGGCGCCGTCGCCCCCGGCATCAGTGTGGGTGTTCTCTACCTTCTGGCCTGGGCGTCGCTTGCCGTATACGGCATTGTTATGGCAGGCTGGTCGTCCAACAACAAGTACTCTCTTCTTGGCGGATTGCGGTCTTCTGCCCAGATGATCTCGTACGAGCTTGGCATGGGTCTGTCAATCCTGACGGTAGCTCTTGTTTCCGGATCACTCGACCTTCAGAAGATCGTTGAGCGCCAGGGATACTGGATCTGGAATTGGAACTTGCTCTGGATGTTCCCGATGGGGTTCGTCGCATTCATTATCTACACGATATCGATGCTGGCGGAAACCAACCGGGCGCCGTTCGACTTGCCCGAAGCGGAAACGGAACTCGTTGCCGGTTACCATACCGAATACACCTCCATGAAGTTCGCCACGTTCTTCATGGGTGAGTACGCGAACATGGTCATCACGAGCGCAATCAACGTGACCCTGTTCTGGGGCGGTTATCACGCTCCTATCATGTACCTGGACGGCAGCTACCTCGGTCATCTGGTTGGAGGTATTGGAGGAGCCGCCCTGGCGGTCGTTGCCAATGTATTCTGGCTGACGCTCAAGGTTCTGGCCGGTCTGTACTTCTTTATCTGGATCCGAGCGACGCTTCCACGCCTGCGTTATGACATGTTGATGACGTTCGGCTGGCAGGGTATCCTGCCGATTGCCTTGATCAACATCCTGATTGCCGCGTTCGGTATTGCGTTAGGATGGGGTGTCGGCGCTGTCATCTGGCTTGTTGTGGCTGCAATCGCCCTGGCGGCGTTCGCATCGAGCGCCAAATCGCAGAAGTTCACGACTGCCACCCGCCGCAATACGACGCTGGTTATGAACAGCGAGGCGCAGCCGTACAGTTCGAACCCAAATCATCCCGGACGGGGTGGACAGACCGAGCCCGCCGACGCTCTGAGCGAGCTGGCTGCTTCGGCTGAGCGCCGCGAGGCGACGACCAGTATTCGTTAAGCCGGACATCAATTACCCGCCATTAGGGTGGGGAGGCTCCGGTCTTAAGGACCATTGCTGAAGAAAGGGAGTATCCCGTGGCTCTTTGGGATGACATAAAGACACTTGCAAACGAGGTGAAGGCGCCGCTTACAGGCATGGCAATCACCAAGGGCGCATCCAAGAAGGATCTCCGCGTTACGATCGAATATCCGGACGTGCGCCGGCCGATGCCGCGCCGATCCCGATGGCGGCACGTTCTCAATCGTTACGAAAACGGTCTTGAGAAGTGTATCGGCTGCTCGCTCTGCGCCGGCGCTTGCCCGGCAGACGCCATTCTGGTTGTGGCGGCGGAGAATACCGAAGAGAGCCGCCGGTCTCCAGGCGAGCGTTTCGCCGAGACATACGAGATCAACATGCTCCGGTGTATTTTCTGCGGTTACTGCGAAGAGGCGTGCCCGGTGCAGGCCATTCAGCTCAAGGATATTTGCGAACTCGCCGATGACAATCGCAAAGATCTGATCTATACCAAGGAAATGATGCTAGTTCCGGATCCGACCAAGCCGTAACGTTTCGACCTTGAGAAGCGCGTTAGCGCTGCTGCAAGGCGCATTAGCCCTATCAATTCTCGTGAGGCCGGCCAGGATTTGGCCGGTTCCTCGACCGCCTCGCGGCGCTGGGAAGTCTATCTACCGACCGGCGCCGTTTCGCTGACAAGTCTATGAACGGACAATTAATTCTATTCGCCCTGCTCGCCATCGTGGCGGTCGTGTGCGGCATCATGATGGTCGTGCAGGAAAACCCGGTACGCAGCGCTCTGAACCTGGTAATGGTTCTGTTCAGCATTGCCATCCTGTTCCTCACGCTCAATGCGGCCTTTATTGCAGCAATCCAGATCATTGTATACGCCGGAGCCATTATGGTTCTTTTCGTATTCGTGATTATGCTGCTGAACATGGGCTCCGGAGAGCAGCTTGTCGACCGGCTTCGTCCGCTCGGCCTGCGCTGGGTTTCAGCCGTGATCGCGCTCGTGCTTGGCCTGATTATCTCCTGGGCGATCACCGGCAACCTGCGCTCCGCGCCGGCCGGAACGACGCTCAGTCCGGCTCTGGTCGGTCCGCGCGAGATCGGCCTTTCGCTGTATGCGGCGAACAGTGTCTGGCTGTTTCCGTTCGAAATCGTCTCGATACTGCTGCTCGTTGCCGCGATCGGGGCTGTAATGCTCGCAAAGAGAAGGATCTAAGCCGATGCACGGTATTCAACCCGGGGTTCCGCTTGGCTATTACCTGACCCTCAGCGCCGTTCTATTTGTAATCGGTGTGGCGGGTGTGATTGTAAAGCGAAATCCGATCGTCATCTTCATGTGTGTGGAGTTGATGCTTAATGCCGTCAACCTGACGCTCGTTGCGTTCTCGCGCTATCAGAGCACGCTGACGCCGGCAGGGACTTTAACAAGTCCACAGCACTATCTGGACGGCCAGATGATGGTAATTTTCGTAATGGCGGTTGCGGCCGCCGAGGTCTCGGTCGGGCTCGGGATCCTCGTTTCGATCTTCCGACAACGCACGTCGATCAGTGTCGACGAAATCGACCTGATGCGTGGTTAAGAACCCCATGCCAACCGGAGTGACTGCGCATGTCTTCTGAATTCTCAATAGCTTGGCTTATCCCGCTGTTTCCGCTGATCGGATTCTTGATCAACGGTCTCTTCGGGAGTAAGACCAAGAAATTTGCAGGCATCCTAGCAACGGCGGCGGTATTCGCCTCGTTTGTCATCGCCTACATTCTGTTCACTAAAGTCCAAAGCCTTGATGAAGGCCACAAGCAGGTCACGGTTTTCCTGGCGCCCTGGCTTTCGAATTTCATGATTGGCGCTGCGGATCCTACCGGCATTAAGCCGCTGCAGGTGAACTTCGAGCTGCTCATCGACCCGCTGTCGTGTTTGATGATGCTGATCATCACCGGTGTCGGCGGCTTGATCCACCTCTATTCGATCAGCTATATGGCTGCCGATAAGGGCTTCGCTCGGTTCTTCACCTACCTGAACCTGTTCGTCTTCTTCATGCTGCTGCTGGTTATGGGCAATAACTTGCCTATCCTGTTCATCGGCTGGGAAGGTGTCGGTCTCTGTTCGTACCTGCTGATCGGTTTCTTCTATGAGAAGAAGTCCGCGGGCGATGCCGCCAAGAAGGCGTTCATCATGAACCGCATCGGCGATGTCGGCGTGCTGATCGGCATGTTCATGCTGTTCCAGTACTTCGGCACCCTGGACTTCTACAAGGGACAGGCAGATATCGACGGGATTGTCACCGCGGCGAAAAACTTGCCTGCGATTACGACAGGCACGACGATCACCGTAATCTGTCTGATGCTGTTCTTCGGAGCAACCGGTAAATCGGCGCAGGTGCCGCTCTATACATGGCTGCCGGACGCTATGGAAGGCCCGACCCCTGTGTCGGCTCTCATCCATGCCGCCACGATGGTAACGGCCGGCGTCTACATGGTTTCGCGCCTGCACTCGCTGTTCGAGCTTTCCGACACGGCGATGATGGTGATCTGCGCGACGGGCCTCTTTACCGCCCTGTGGGCGGCGCTGATCGGCCTGGCTCAGAACGACATCAAGCGTGTACTGGCTTACTCCACGGTTTCGCAGCTTGGATATATGTTCGCCGCTTGCGGCGCGGGCATGTTCGCGGCCGGTATGTACCATGTTATGACACACGCCTTCTTCAAGGCCTGTCTCTTCCTTGGTTCCGGTTCAGTTATCCATGCAGTCGAGCATGCAATGCACGCCAAGCATGCGCATGGCCACGGTGATGAAGCCGATGTGGCGCATGCTGAGCACGGCGACAGCCACGATGCTCATGCCATTCCTGCAGGCGGACCCGATCCGCACGATCCGCAGGATATGCGCAACATGGGTGGCCTTGGCGGCAAGATTCGCATTACGTTCCTGACGATGTCGGCTGCAACATTGGCGATTGCCGGTATTTGGCCGTTTGCCGGGTTCTGGTCGAAGGATGAGATCCTGTGGCGTCTCTACAATGTTCATAGTCCGCTCAACGTTCTGATCTGGGGTGTCGGCGCTATCACTGCCCTGATCACCGCGTTCTACATGTTCCGCATGATCATGAAGACGTTCTTTGGGCAGCCGCGAACCGAAGCTGCAAAGAACGCTCACGAATCGTCGCCGCTCATGACCGGACCCTTGGTGCTCCTGGCGCTGCTTTCCTTCTCGACCGGCTGGCTTGTCGCTCCGTTCGAGAAGTTCCGTGAGTTCCTGGCTCCGTCTGTCGAGACACCGGGATATACGCCGACAATCTTGAAGCCGGAACTAGAGCATACGCTGGGCTTTGGCTTGATGGCAGTGATCATCGTCGTAATTGTCGCCTGCTACCTGGCTTATCGCAGTTCGAAGAACAATGAGCTGCTTGCTCCGGCGACACGGGCCAATCATTCGGTGCTCAGCGCAGGCTGGATCTACAATGTATTGCTCAACAAGTACTTCATCGACGAGTTGAACAACCTCACCTGGGTCAGGGGCGGTAAGAACCTTTCTCAGTGGCTGTGGAAGACATTCGATGTGGGTGTTGTAGACGGTATCGTCAATGGCGTTGCCGGAGTGACGGCGTGGATCGGTTCCGGTCTGCGAAAGACACAGACCGGTTATGTCCGCAGCTACGCGCTGACCATGGCTCTGGGCATTATTGCGGTGCTCTTGCTGATCCTTGCGCCGTTCGCACACGGCGTAAAGTAACAGCCGTAAGTTGGCGATGGTTTAAATTAAGCGTTTCATGTCGATGAGCGCCGTTAGATGGAAATCGGCGTTCGTGCATGAAGCGATAAATGCGACGAGTCGCTTTGAGGAGTTGATTACGTGAGTAATATTCCGTGGCTGTCGATCGTAACGTTCGTGCCGCTTTTATTTGCCTTGGTGGCGTTGTTCCAGAAGGACAATCCGAAGGCGGCCCGAACCACCGCGATGGTCGGAACAATTGTGACCCTGCTGGTCTCTCTCGGCGTGCTGCTGCAGTTCTCTGGAACAGCCGCCGGCTATCAGCTGATCGAGCGAAATACCTGGATCCCTGCCCTGAAGGCGAATTACTTCATGGGCATCGATGGTCTCTCGTTGTTCATGGTCCTCATGACGACGGGCATCTGGCCGTTCGTCGTGGGAACGTCAGGCGACATCAAAGAGCGATCCAACCAGTTCTTCTTCTGGGTAATGATGATGGAAGCGGCCGTTCTCGGTGTCTTCCTGTCGCTTGACTTGATTCTGTTCTACGTGTTCTGGGAAGCGATGCTGATCCCGATGTACTTCATCATCGGTCAGTGGGGTGGGGCGAAGCGGACCTACGCCACCATCAAGTTCTTCCTTTACACAATGATCGGCTCGATGGTGATGCTGATCTCGATCCTGGCGTTATACTTCATCAGCCCGGTCCACACGTTCGACCTTGATGTCCTGCAGCAGAACCTGCCGGCCGTGCTGGGCGGCGGACCACGGGAGATGCTGCTGTTTGTGGGCTTCTTCCTGGCTTTTGGAATCAAGGCTCCGATCTGGCCGTTCCACACCTGGGTGCCCGACGCATACTCGGAAGCGCCTACCGGTGGCAGCGTCATACTGGTCGCGCTGAAGATGGGCCTTTACGGCTTCCTGCGCTTCTGTCTGCCGCTGTTCCCGCATGCAGTCGCTGAGGCAGCGCCGCTGATCATTACGCTGAGTGTCATAGGCATCATCTACGCCGCCCTGGTGGCGTCGATGCAGACCGATCTCAAGCGTCTGATTGCGTATTCAAGTATTTCTCACGTTGGCGTTATCGTTCTGGCGATCTTTGCCCTTTCCGGCGCGGGGATCACAGGCGGCATCATACAGATGGTGAGCCACACGATTACGACGGGCGCGCTGTTCATCCTGCTGGGTGGGTTGTATGCCCGGCGCGGGACGTATGCGATCTCCGAATATGGCGGACTGGCGAAGGCTATGCCTGCGTTTACGGTCGTATTCCTGATCGCCACGCTCTCATCGGTTGCACTCCCGCTGACGGCCGGGTTTACCGGCGAGTTCATGATCCTGATCGGCTCGTTCCAGCATTATCCGATCGCGACAGGCTTTGCGGCGACCGCTGCGATCTGGTCCGCGGTCTACATGCTCTGGATGTTCCAGCGTGTGATGTATGGTTCCGTCACTAAGTCTGAAAACGCCAATCTGCCGGATTGGAGCAATGGTGAAAAGCTGGCTCTCGTGCCGCTGGTGCTGTTGATCTTCATCCTGGGCATCTATCCGAAGCCTGTAATCGACCTTATCACGCCGGCCACGAATGCCGCTCTTGCGCCATTCGGGGCGAATGGCGTTCCTCCGGTCGCGACGACTGCCGCGGCTGCCGAGATGGACAGCCATGTTGCTTCTAAGGGTTCTGTTGAGCCGAAAGGCGCGCGTTTATGAGTGGATTTCCTCTGAGTAATCTGACATCGGTTGCGCCGATGTTGATCGTGATCTTATTCGCGATGATAGTCCTCATGGTCGACCTGGTTCTGCCGAAAGACCGCAAGTCGCCGCTCGTAGGCATTTCGATCATCGGGTTGCTGCTTGCTGCCGGCGTCGCCGCTTCACTGTGGGGCAAAGGAGTCACTGGCTTTGGCGGAACGGTGGTCGCAGACGATTTCTCGTTGATGTTCCAGCTGATCCTGATCGTTGTCGCGGCGTTGTCGATCCTGTTGTCTGAGAGATATATTCAGGAGAAGGGCATCAACTTCGGCGAGTATTACGCCCTGCTGCTGTTCTCGACATCCGGCGCGATGCTGATGGCGACAAGCCAGGAATTGATCACGATCTTCGTCGGCCTGGAAGTCCTTTCCATCGCCCTCTATATTCTTTCCGGATTTGCCCGCACTGAGCCGCGATCCGAAGAATCAGCGATGAAGTACTTCCTGCTGGGTTCGTTCTCGTCAGCCTTCTTCCTGTACGGCATTGCGCTGATCTATGGCGGCACCGGCGTTATGAACGCCGCTTACGCCCCTGACGGCGTGCCGGCGGCCCTTGCCGCGTATCAGCATGTTGGAACGACCCGTCTGGATCTTCTGGTCAACACGCAGGTCACGAACCCGGACGCATTCAGCTCCCCGATAGTCATCGCAGGGTTCGCTATGCTCCTGATCGGTCTTGGCTTCAAGGCCGCTCTCGTGCCGTTCCATTCCTGGACACCCGACGTCTACGAAGGCGCGCCGACATCTGTTACGGCCTTCATGTCCGCAGGAGCTAAGGCGGGAGCGTTTGCTGTTCTTGTACGTGTTGCAGCTTCGTTCCTTCAGGTGAATGAGTACTTCGAGACCGCGCTTGTCGTTCTCGCCGTTCTCACGATGTTCGTCGGAAATGCCGTCGCGGTACTCCAGACCAACATCAAGCGCATGCTGGCGTACTCCAGTATCGCGCATGCCGGATATATTCTGGTCGGTCTGCTGGCACAGAACGAGGAAGGCCACGCCGGCATCCTGTTCTATGTGCTTGCATACACGTTCATGAACCTCGGCGCATTCGGCATCTTGATCCTGCTGTCTCGCCGTGGCGACGAGATTGTACGCATTGAAGATCTGCGTGGACTGGCAAAGAAGAATCCAGGCATTGCGGCGCTCATGGCGTTGTTCATGCTGTCTCTGGGCGGTATCCCGCCGACTGCCGGTTTCATGGGCAAGGTGTTCCTGTTCTTGGGAGCGGTTCATGCCAACCTGATCGGCCTGGCCGTGTTTGGAGTTCTCGCCAGTGTCATCGGCGCGTTCTACTATCTGCGCGTCATCTGGTCGATGTTCTTTGATGAGCCGTCCCGTGAGTACCCGGCAAATTGGCGCAGCTTCTCGCCTCTGGCCACTGTCGCTGTAGCGATCTGCGCGATTGCGACGCTCGTCTTCGGAATTATGCCGAGCGGCCTGTACGACGCGACCGTTGTCGGCGCCAAATCACTCCCGCAGACGCAATCTGCAGTCGCCCCTCAGCCTGCAGCCGCGCCGGTCGCGGCTCTGCCGGTGACGGGTACGACGCCCACGCCATAACAGGGCTACATATCTGTTCAATTGTAAAACGCCTCCCGGTAATTCGGGAGGCGTTTTAGGTTTGATATGTCCGGCATGGATCTTACTCGACTTCGAACTTCTCAATCTTATTACGATATGCTGAGCTGTCCCATGTCAAAGTGATAGTTAAAATGATGCTCTAAGAGTCAGGAGATCTCCCAGCACTTTTTGAATGTCTGTACGTCGCTCATCAAGGATAGGTCGAATGATGGTATTAGCCTCAGAAGCAAGAAGTTCTACTTCTTCGGCTGTAGCGCAAAGCAAATCCGACAATTTCGCTGCAAGTATCACAATTGCCGGCCATACTGCATCTACAAATCTAGCCGTGATTGCCATAAATTCTTCCGATTGATGGCGAATCGACGTTCCTACCCCTTCAATTGTCATGACATGCTGATCAATGAATGACAACTGGCTCTGAATTTCTCCCGCGATCCACTTCCGCACGTTTCTTTCTGGTATTCCATGCAAACTCCCTTTCTTTGCATAGCCAAAGAGTAAGGCAACTCGAAATGATAGCTCATCTGGCTGCGCTCGGTCTAGAGTACTTCTATCGAAGGGTTGCTGGAGAGTGTCACCATCTATTCGTAGACGGGCAGTGGGACCAGCCAATACTGCAATGATCCGCGCCTTAGTACGGCGCACAATTCGCTGATCGTTGCTGCTAAAGAGTTTTTCCTTAAGTGGTTTACTCAGATCGGCAAAGACGAAACCATCGTTAATAGCCTGATTAATCGGCTGCGAAATGTGCTCGGAGGTGGGAATGCAGCTACCAACGCAGAGCTCTCCGCTACGTCGCATGCGTATTAGTTTGTACCGATCACTTCCCAGGATATCGTCTAGAACATAGGCTGCCACATAATGGCTGGCCTCTTCGGTCGTACCTCGGGCAATTGTGATGTCTGTGTTGGGGATATAAATCTTTCTTATCATAAACGTGCTGTTTTGAGTGTGTGGTATTTTTGAAACATTTGCAGTGATGGAGTTAGGTTATGTGGCTTGCCCAGTTTCTCATCCCGCGGGCGACTTATGCAAATGCACCATCTTCCAAACGCCGTCGAACTTTACAAATACCCTCGTTTCGTTCATGCGGCTGAAGGTCGTCGTGATATCTCTCCCGGCTGTCGTGCGCAGCAAAGTGTAGTTGACGATCGCTGTGTCGCCGTATATCTGCACTCTTGGTGTAAGCATGTCAAAACGCGTTACCGGCGAATTGCCGCCCGCCTCGATCAGAGCTAAGTGGAAATCGGCGCCGTCGATACGGTACGGCGCGATATACCATTCGAAGGACGACATATCCTCCGAGCAGTGTGCGCGATGGACTTCGGAATCGGAGGTGTACATTGCTTCAAGCATACGTCCTGTCAGGTGCAAAACTTCGTCTTCGGCAGTCATAGTCATTCCTCGATCGTAAAATTAGTGATGTCGTATTGTTGTACCCCGCTATGTTGACGCTGCAGGATTACTGTGTTCGGCTCAGTTTTGGTTGCGAGCGGATGGGGCGCGTGCTATACTTACCCTACACTACGGTGAGGGGGTTAAGGAATGTCCGGGCAATACGTATCGATCAATGGAGAGCTCATACCAAAGGAGAAAGCGTTCGTTCCGCTTTATGACCATGGAGTGCTCTATGGCGATGGGGTATTCGAGGGCATTCGCGTCTACAACAACCGTGTTTTCAAGCTTAACGAGCATGTGGCGCGTCTCTACAATTCATGCCGGGCTATCAATGTGACGCTGCCTGTCACACCTGAGGCGATGGTCGCGCACATTCTGGAGACGGTGAAGGCAAACGGCCACGAGAGCGGCTATATCCGTGTGACCGCAACCCGCGGCACCGGGCTGGGTCTCGATCCAAAGCACATAAATACCGGCGCGAATGTCTATATCTCATGCGAGCAGCTTTCTCTCTATCCACAGGAGATGTACGATAACGGTCTGATCGTCGTCACCGTTTCAACGCGGCTGCCGTCGCCGGATGTTATCGATCCGCGTGTGAAGTGCACCGGCAAGTACATCAACAACATAATGGCCAAGGCCGAGGCAAATCGGGCCGGAGCCGGTGAAGGGCTGATGTTGACCCGCGAGGGTTATGTTGGCGAGGCAACCGGGGATAATATATTCCTGGTGAAAAATGGCGAGCTGCTCACTCCTCCCGCGTCCATTGGTATCCTGCAGGGGATCACACGCGATACGGTGATCGCGCTGGCCAAAGAGGCAGGGATCACTGTCAAAGAGCCGCTCATTACGCAATACGATGTCTATACGGCGGATGAGGTCTTCTTGACGGGAACTGCGGCAGAAGTCATACCGGCCGTCAAGATCGACGATCGGGTCATTGGCGACGGGCGACCCGGCGTGATGACGCGGCAGCTGATCGCCGCTTTCCGGGAACACACCGCAGTTGGCGGTATTCTGGTGGAGTGAGACCTTTTCGGGTAGAATCTGTGTCAACACATATAAGACTAAACCGATTCATCTTGCAGCGGCGAACCGCGGATTTGGCGGTAAAGGGTCTCTGAAGCGCTGTTCTGGAACTTCCGCCGCAATGCGGAACGTAGCTAATTGCGCAAGTGTTAGATATATGCCGTAAAATGAAGTAGTAGCCGGGAGATCGCGCTGACCGCAATGCGACCGCCGGGGCGAAGTATTTTAAGAATTGCGCCCAATCGGCGGCAAGAGCGCATTTCGTGCGGTCATAGAGTATACAACGGGAGAAGAAAGACCATGTGGCAACGATTTACGGAACGCGCCCGCAAGGTCGTATTTTACGCGCAGGAAGAAGCTGGGCGTCTCGGCGAGAATTATGTCTCAACTGAGCACCTTCTACTTGGTCTTGTGCGCGAGAACGATAGTGTCGCGGCGCGGATCCTGGATCGGATTGGGGTGAGCCTGGGGCGAATCCGCTCGGAGATCGAGCGGCAGGTAGCCCGCGGCGATGGCCGCCTGGGTCAGGATATGCAGCTGACGCCTCGCGCAAAGCGAGTCATCGACCTGGCATATGACGAGGCGCGCCAGCTTAATAACAACTATATCGGAACTGAGCATCTGTTGCTCGGTCTGATTCGAGAGGGTGAGGGCCTGGCCGGGCGCACGCTCTCCAAACTTGGGGTCGATCTCGAGCGGACACGCCGGGAGGTCATGCACTTGCAGGACGGTGGCGCTGAGAATGGGCCGAACGGGCAGAGCCGTCAGGCGGCAAAAACCCGAACTCCAACCCTTGATGAATTTGGCCGCGACCTGACGGAACTGGCTCGCAACGAAAAGCTTGATCCGGTTATCGGCCGCAACAACGAAATCGAACGCGTCATTCAGATCATCTCGCGACGCGTCAAGAACAATCCGTGCCTTCTGGGCGAGCCTGGTGTCGGTAAGACCGCCATCGCCGAAGGACTTGCGCAGCGTATCGCCACCGGCGATATTCCGGACTTCCTCAAGGATAAGCGCGTTGTGGCGCTCGACCTTGCCGCTCTTGTGGCGGGAACGAAGTATCGTGGCGAGTTCGAAGAGCGCATGAAGCGCGTCATGGAAGAAGTTCGCAAGGCGCAGGGGGAGGTTATCCTCTTCATCGACGAACTGCATACGCTGGTCGGCGCAGGTGCGGCCGAAGGCGCAATCGACGCATCCAACATCTTGAAGCCGGCTCTGGCCCGCGGCGAGTTGCAATGCATCGGCGCGACCACACTCGACGAGTATCGCAAGTACGTAGAGCGTGACGCCGCCCTTCAGCGTCGCTTCCAGGCCATCCAGGTTCGTGAGCCGTCTGTCGACGACGCCATCGAGATCCTCAAGGGACTGCGACCGCGCTATGAGCAGCACCACAAAGTCGAGATCTCGAACGACGCCCTTGACGCTGCCGCGCGACTTTCGGATCGCTATATCTCGGATCGCTTCCTTCCCGACAAGGCCATCGACCTCATCGACGAAGCCGCGTCACGTGTTCGCTTGCGAAGCGCAATGCCCCCGCAGGACCTGCGTGATGCCAAGGTCGAGATGAACGCCGTGCAGAAGGAACTCAGCGGCCTGCCGAACAACCGGCAGTACGAGCGCGCCTACGAGTTGCAGGGCCGGCGGCGAGAGCTTGAAGAGAAGATCACCGAGCTCGAAGAGAAGTGGACTGAGCTCCGCAAGGATGCCAAGCAGATCGTGGACGAAGATGAAGTCGCCCAGATCGTATTTTCCTGGACCGGCATCCCGGTTTCCCGCCTTGTCGAGGCGGAGACCCAGAAGCTGTTCCGCATGGAAGACGAGCTGCACAAGCGCATCATCGGTCAGCACGAGGCGATCGTAGCGATCTCCAAGGCCGTCCGGCGCTCACGCTCCGGCCTCCGCGATGCAAAGCGCCCGATCGGATCGTTCATATTCCTTGGACCGACAGGCGTCGGCAAGACCGAGCTGGCACGAGCCCTGGCAAGCTATCTGTTCGAGCGCGAAGACAACCTGATCCGCATCGACATGTCCGAGTACATGGAGAGCTTTGCGGTATCCCGATTGGTCGGCGCTCCTCCCGGATACGTTGGTTATGATGAGGGCGGACAGTTGACCGAGGCCGTACGGCGCAATCCGTACTCCGTCGTGCTGCTCGACGAAATCGAAAAGGCGCATCCTGAGGTTTACAACATTCTGCTGCAGGTTATGGAAGACGGACGTCTTACCGACTCGCACGGCCGGATTGTAGATTTCAAGAATGTCATCCTGATCATGACGAGCAACATCGGCGCTCGTGCGATCCAGGGTGAGCGGGAGATGGGCTTCCGTGGCCCCGTGGATAATACCAAGCCGGCTTCTACTTCGACACGCCAGATGGACAGCATCAAGGGCCGGATCACGGATGAACTCAAGCGGGTCTTCCGCCCTGAGTTCCTGAACCGCGTCGATGAAGTGATTGTCTTCCACTCGCTCTCGCACGAAGAGATCAAGCTGGTTGTCGATCTGATGCTTGAGCGTGTTAAGAAGCAGGTAGAGCAGAAGGGCATGGACTTCGAAGTGACCGATCGCGCCAAGGAAGTCCTGGCGCGGGAAGGCTTTGATCCGCAATATGGCGCCAGACCTCTGCGCCGGGCTGTTCAGCGGCTCGTTGAAGATCCTCTCGCCGAGGAGATCCTGCTAGGCAAGTTCATCGCCAACGACACTGTCGTGGTGGACACTGAGGACGACCTTCAGGTCATGTTCCGAAAGGGCGCGCCCCTAGGACTGGAAAAAGATGCGCCGGTTCTGGAAGCTCCCGAGCAGGAGCAGCCTGCCGTGGCGTAACTGCCTGATAGAAAGCAAAACGCCTCCGCAAATCGATCGATTTGCGGAGGCGTTTTTTTATGGTGCTTGTCAACCATAGACTGGCTCATTGTCGCGCCCAAGGAATTGGATGAGACTGTCGTAATCAAGTTCGTTCTCGATTTTTGATGCGAAATCCGTAAAGAGATTTACAGATCTATTCGGAACTGTATCAGACATATGCCCTCAGAAAGTGGTATGGGGTTAATCCTAGTATCGACAAAAAGCCGTTCGCTGACACAACTATGCAGCGAACGGCTTTTTGTTAAATGGCGGAGAGGGTGGGATTCGAACCCACGGTAGGGTTGCCCCTACGACTGTTTTCAAGACAGTTCCGTTATGACCACTCCGGCACCTCTCCAGAAGCGGAACGTTATTATACCGTCATAACCCAAGCCTATGTCAACGCATGGACGCCGTAAGTTTGTAATTCATGAGCTATTCTTTGTATTGCCAAGGCGCCTATCGTTTGTGACAATCCCGGCGAGGGTAAAATTGACGCATGGTTCGTTCCTACGGCGATGCAGGCTCTCTGCCTGCGCGTATGGAGCGCGAATTGGAGAAAACCGTTATGCAACAAGGCAGCTACATGCTGATTACCCCCGGGATGGCCGTGTATGGCACGGATGGACATTTGGGAACCGTTACCGAGGTCGTGGCAGACGCGGGCGTAGACGTCTTCCGAGGCATCGTGGTGTCTCATGGCATCCTAGCGCATAAGGCATTTGTGCATGGAGACGCAGTAATATCTGTCATTGGCGAGCGCGTCGAACTTTCACTATCCAAGGCGGAGTTCGATCAATTGCCTCCTCCGCAAACACCTACTCCGATAGCCCCCACACAGATCGTTTAGCGGCCACGTAAATCCCGTACCGGCGGTTAAACTGCCCAGAGGGCAGTTTAACCGCCAGGGCAGCGGCCGTCATTAAGATTCGCGGTTGACTCTTGTCTCGGAGTGTTCTTCACAAACCCCGGCCAACTCTTGACACAGATCCTTGCCTGCGGTATCTTTTACCGTCAGTTCGGTTTTCGGCGAATGCGCCGCCGGCAAGGACCTATCGCATAATGACTTCCCTCCGCTTTCGGCGTTTTTTTCTGCCTCTGTTGCTCTGGCTTTCCGTAATTTTCTATCTTTCCACCCGCGCCGGATCCGATGAACGCACGACATCATTGCTTGAGGCTTTTTTTCGCTTATTTCCGGCCGCAATGCAGCATCTGTCCATGGAGCAGATCACCGGCATCGACTTTACCATCCGGAAAACTGCGCATTTCACGGAGTATTTCATTGTCTCCGTTCTCTTCGTGCGCTGGTATCGTTCCTGCCGCTTGCGTGTGCGTGATCGCGCCTTGCTGTTTGCGTGGCTCAGCGCGACGTTATACGCAGCGTCGGATGAGTTCCATCAGATCTTTGTTCCGGGACGAACCCCGAAAGTCACCGATGTTTGTATCGACTCGACTGGAGCGCTGGCGGCAGTTCTTATTTGCGCGTTCCTGTTGCGACGCCGCAACAGGTCAAAGCGTAATCGTGTCTTAATCGGCACAGCGACGGAGGTTGCATAGATGCGTCAAATCCTGGCGGCCCGCTGGGTCGTTCCCATTGACGGCCCTGTCATCGATGACGGCGAAGTCGTAATCGAGGACGGCATCATTCAGACTGTACGGCCGCGTACGGCGCCTGCATCGGATGTTCGCGATATTGGCAACGCCGTAATCCTGCCAGGCCTCATAAACGCTCACACTCACCTGGAATACACCGCGCAGCGCGGCTTTCTGGAGGATGTGCCCTTTTTCCCCTGGATACGCGCTCTGACGGCCGCTAAGGCCCGTCTGGACCGTGAAGATTGGCTTGCGTCGGCGCGTCTGGGAGCATTGGAGTCGCTGGCAGCCGGCATGACGACGATTGGAGATAACACCGATGCCGGTGTGACAGCCCAGATAGCGTCCGAGACAGGCATGCGTGGTGTGATTTATCAGGAGTTCTTCGGGATAGACCCTCGCGAGGACGCAATTGTCATTCTGGAGAACCTCTCGAATAAGCTGGCGGCTTTAAAGCAATACGAGAGCGATCGAGTTCAAATTGCGATCTCTCCGCACGCCCCATATACGGTTCGTCCGGAGTTGTTCACAGCCCTGCATAACCATCCCGAGCTGCAGCACTACCGGACGAGCATCCATCTGGCTGAATCGCCTGCCGAAGCCGCGCTGATAAAATCTGGAATGGGTCCATTTGGCGAGATGCTTGAGCGGCGCGGAATTCCATGGGCTGCCTATGGCGGCACACCCACCGAATATCTGAATGCGCTCGGAGCGGTGCGCAAAGGCGCTCTCCTGGTACACTGTGTACATCAGACCGAAGACGATATTTCCCTCGTCGAGAAGTCCGGAGCATCCATCGTTCACTGCCCTAAGAGCAATGGCAAACTCGGCGCAGGTATAGCGCCGCTTGGCCGTTGGCTGGAGCGCGAGGGATTGAATATCGCCCTTGGCACAGATAGCGCGGTATCCAATAACACCCTCGATTTATTTGAAGAGATGCGCTTTGCTCTTCTGACGGCCCGTGCCGTGTCCACATCCGTAGAGGCTGTCCTGGCGCGCGACGTCCTTCGAATGGCGACGATCGGCGGCGCGCGCGCCCTGGGGGTCGATACCGCCGCAGGATCATTGACGCCCGGCAAGCGCGCCGACATTACAGTGGTAAATCTCCAGCGGGCGCATACCGTTCCCGCAACAGATCCGGAATCCGCTATCGTCTATTCGGCGCGCGCCGAGGACGTTGCTTTAACGATGTGCGACGGTGTGATCTTATACGACAACGGCGTTTGGCCGGGGATGGACCCGGTGTCGGTGACGGCGGAAGCAGAAGCTGTGCGCCGCAAATGCGCCTCGACATAAAAGGAGCTATATGAGTAAGCGTCGGCCGCCGGAAGCCAAGAGTGGAGCAGCAAAGGGTGGAGCAGGGGAAGGCGGAAACAACGCCGTTACTGGCATTGTAACGTTCGTCGTGGCGGCGCTCGTCACGTCATACCTGTTCTATACCAACGCCGACTTGAAGTCAAAAGAAGCCTACTGGGTCATCAACAATGCGCTGTGCCTCTGGGTGCCGCTATTTACGATTCAGATCTTACTCCGGCAGGATCCGGCTCAGTTCGGAATGCAGCGCGGAGATGCCCGGTTCGGTTTTCGATGCGCAGGCGGCCTCTGGTTAGGCATGCTCATCGTTTGCGGCATCTTGGTGATCTCGGTGAATCGACATATTCCATATCTCTCGCCGATGGCCGCGAAATTTCACCATTACTACCTGTACAATAATCTGTCGGTGTATTTGTCCGGCGTCGGACAGGTCAGCACGAATGGTGTGGTCAACCCGAAGGCTCTGCTTTACTACGAGCTGGCCATGGGGTTCTACATGTACTGTTGGGAGTTCTTCTTCCGCGGGTTCATGCTGTTCGGCCTTATGAAGACGAGGCTGGGGCCCTGGGGGGCTGTCTTTATCCAGGCTCTGCCGTTTACACTCTTACATTGGTCTTACAATCCGCTGGCATCGAAGCCGCTGCCTGAGGTTGCCGGGGCGTTTGTCGCCGGAATCTTGCTGGGAATGCTTGCGGTTCGCACTAAATCGTTTGTGTACGGGTATGTGGCGCACTATGCCGTATCTTTAACGTTCGATATCCTCGTGCTTGCGCCGTTTATTTCCCGGCATGTTGGGTAAATTTCGTAATGGTCACTTGCTTTAAATGAGACGTCCAATGCACAGTCATGGACGATCTAACATACCACTGGGTCAAAAGTATTCAGGGAAGGGTTACTGATGGAGAATATACGCATAGATACGTCGCTGAGGCACGTAGACGACATTCCCGTTCTAGACGTTGTTGGGGAGATCGATATCTACACGACCCCCCAATTCAAAGAAGCCGTCGGCAAAGTCATCGATGAAGGCAAGCGGGGCATCATCATCAACATGGCGCAGGTGTCGTATATGGACAGCAGCGGCTTTGGAACGCTGCTGTCGGCAACCAAGAGGCTGCGGCCGCTCAGTGGCTCCCTGCACCTCATTGCGTGCAACGAAGCCATTACGCGTATGCTGCAGATAACTCGCCTGAACACCATCTTCGGGGTTCATAAGACTGAAGAAGAGGCACTGCAGGCTATCGCCGATGAGACTGCAAGCTCACCCGAGGTTGCGGCTACGGCGTAATGCGAACGCCGCTGTGAGGATGCCCGATATCAGGCTCATCGCAGCGCACAAAGAATAAACCCCGATCTGAACGGAAGCCGGCGCAAACGTCAATTCGACGCGCGCCGGCTTTTGACTGCCTGGCGGAAGCTTCACAGTTCGGAAAATGTCGGGACCAGCGCTGACAGCCAACGGCTGACCGTCTATCGACGCCTGCCAGCCGGGATACCACTGATCGCGCACAGTGACTTCATTTTCGCCACCGTTTGTCTGCACACTGAGACGGCTCGGCCCATTCTCCGTCCAGGTTAAAGCAGTATTAGCCTCGCCTGATACTCTAGGCAGCGCCTTCGAATCCTCATATACCATTACGGGGCCGTCCGTTACGACCTCATTGAACCCCTCAGGAACGGCTGGCAAGCCCCCCAGAGCTACTACATAGCGCGCACCCGCCGATCGAGCAAGATCTGTTCCATACCCGCGCGTAAATACCATGTTGCCGTTTTCCTGCGGCGCAGGCGATTTGCCGTCACCGTTGATGCGGCTGGCGAAATCCATATACTGTTTGGGAAACAGCGAGTCATATCCCTCAATGTCATACAGGCCGTAATCGGTGGCGGCGTTTGGCGGGAGCACAGCCTTGGGCGGGTGCGTCGCATCAATGCTCCAGTGCTGGTTGACCGGCATAACGCGGCCGTCATGGGCGTGCTGCTGAAGGAAGGCGACTGCGGGAGTTACAGGATAAACATCCGCTGCCGGCGATGTGGGGTTGTATCCTATACCTGCCATCAACAGATCGACTGCAATGATGGCGGACATTGTGACTGTTACGATGCGTAGAGACGCCTTTCCCTGAGTATACGCGCCGAACAGGAGAAAGCCCAGAAAAATTAGAGCCACCGGAAGCCGCCATAAATTGGCGTCCTGGTTCAGGATCATGGCGAGGGAGCCTGGCGGAAGATGCGCGCCGACCCATGACGTAAGATTTGCTAAGCCCGCAGCTCCAAGGATAAGAATAGCCACCAGAGCAATGCCGAGCGTGCGGGCAGCCTGCTTCGGATCGATCGACCTGATGCGATCAAAGCCGATTGCCGCAAGCGTTGCTGCGCAGAAGCTCCATATCACGAGTATTCTGGCCGGAGACCCTGTCGATGCGAAGCCGGGGATGCCAAAGTACAGCAGTGTGTTGATCGGAGTGCCGACGGCGATCAAAAGCGCCAGCACGGCTGCGACTGTGAAGAAACGTGACTGCGGTAACGCCTTCCAGGCAAGTATGCCTGCTATAGCCAGAAGCAGACCGAGAATGCCCACGTAGCAGGCGTTCTCAGCATAATTGGTTACGCCCCAGTACGTGCCGTTGGTTGGATTCCCGAAGAAGTCCGGCTGGAGCAGCGACAGGAGATGGAAAGGCGGCGGCGCGGTCAGCGTGATATAGTCCTGGTAGGTCTGCCAGTTTACCGTAGCCTGCGCCCTGTGGGACACCCGCGACAGCTCCACCGAAGGCAGCAGCTGCGCCAGTCCGATCATTACTGTTACCGCGATTGCCAGGATGGCGGCCATGGCGAGCTGTGAGCTCCGTACACGCGCTTCCGACTGTAGAGCGTTCTCTGGGGCGTCTGCGTTTGTCCGGCGATTTATGAGGCAGTAGAGGGCATAGGCTGTTACAAGTAAGAACCCGTAAACCGCAATCTGGAAGTGGCCTGCCACAAGCATCATGCCGAGGCACGCGCCAAGCAAGCACGCTCTCGCGGGGGATGGCTTGCGGACTGTCGAGATCACGGCAAGAAGCGCAAGCGGAATCCAGGTCGAGACGCAGAGGAAGGTCGGCAATGCCAGCCACGAGACCTGCCAGTTTGAGAGCTGCCACACGATACTACCGAGAAGCGCTCCTGAACGGCTGCAGCCCACTCCGCGCCGCAGGAATAGGTATGTGAACAATCCCGTCAACGAGAGGTGCAGCCAGGCGCTCACACCAAAAGCTATTGTTACCGGAAGGATCGCGAACAGGGCGTTGAAGGGATAGAACACGCCGGACTGAGCATTGGCGAGAAATGGGGTCCCGCAGAACTGGTGCGGATTCCAGAGTGGCAGGTAGCCGCTGCGGATGGTCTGAGCCTCGAATGTCCGCCATGGATAGAACTGGCCGATGCCATCCCACTGCAGGGGATTCCAGGGGACCGGGACATGATCCCAGTCAGTCCGCCATGGAGCAATATCCTTGAGAAGATGCGCGGGCGCAAACACTTCGCCAAGAAATAAAGCCCGCCAGAGAAGAATGGCAGGCAGGCCGGCGAGGACGAGAACCGTGATAAGCCGCGATGCTTTCATAAATTTTGGCATTCCGCGAATGGCTGGCGGTTAAACGACCCGCAAGCGGGTGCCCCCCTAGAGAGTACACATGTCCGCCTTCGCGGACTAAGAATGGCCAATCCTGGTCCGCGAAGGCGGACTGTTGTACTCTCTAGCCCGTGGCTTTAGCCGCCAGGGCAAGGCAGCGCTTACGATTCTTGTTCTTCAACCACTGGGCAGGCTTTTAGGGAAGATAGGTCAGGTTGCGTTTGGCGACGTCGTTTTCCTGATCGCGCTGGAGCACCAGCTCAAATTCGACCTTGGCTTCGTCGTACATTCCCAGCATTGTATAGGTGAGGGCAAGATCATTGCGGGCAAGTATGTTGCTGGGGTCAAGCTCTGTGGACCGTTTTAGCTCGGCCACCGATTCATCGAACATTCCGACGAATCCGTAGATCAGCCCGAGCTGGTGGTGAGCCTCGGAGTGGTCAGGAGCATCCTCGACGACGGCCCGGAATTCACGGCTTGCGTCGTCGTACCGGCCTTCAATCTTGCAGGCTATTCCGCGTTGCAGCCGCTCGGCGAGCGCATCCATCCGTGAGGTTTGCCTTTCCTATGCCGTCGCCGCGTCAAATATTTGACCGGCGGCGAGTCGAACTCCGCGCGCCCATGCGTCTGCGGACATGCTGCCTTTACTTTCAGGCTGCACTTCGATGAGCCTCAGCGCTCCCTTGCCTGTGCCAACTAATATACCATGACGATCGATGGTTTCAATCACACCCGCCTCAACCGTACTTTCTTCGACCACCGCAGTGCGCCAGATCTTCAGGCGCTTGCCGCCGAAGAAGCTATATGCGCCCGGTCTCGGGGTAACGCCCCTTGTGAGATTGTGCAGCTCAACAGCAGGCCGGTTCCAATCAAAGAGGCCGGTGTCCGGCGGGAGAGACGGCGCGAGTGTCACCAGAGCAGGATCCTGCGGTATGCGTATGCAGGAGCCGTCCGCAATGCCGGTCAGCGTCTCCATCAAAAGCTCAGCGCCGATCACTGCCAGCTTTGCTTCCACGGTTTCGTAGTTGTCTTCATCAAGGAGTGGCAAAGAGCGTGCCAGAAGCATATCACCCGTGTCGAGCCCGGCATCCATAAACATTGTCGTGACGCCCGTTTCGGCGTCACCAGCCATGAGGGAGTACTGGATAGGGGCTGCGCCGCGCCAGCGCGGCAGGAGTGAGCCGTGGACATTGATGCTGCCGGCAGGGGGGATATCCAGCATCCGCTGCGGAATGATCTGGCCGAAAGCAGCCACCACCAGACAATCCGGCGCAATCTCTCGCACCTGAGCCACGAAGTCTTTGGCGCGCACCTTCTCGGGTTGATATATCGTCAACCCACGTGATTCGGCTGCGTCTTTGATGGGAGAAGTCGAAAACTTCCCGCCGCGCCCTCGCGGCCTATCCGGCTGGGTTACCACACCGACGACTTCGTGGTCCGGCGATGCCAGCAGGGCTTCAAGAGATGGCACAGCGAAAGTCGCCGTGCCATAAAAGAGGATGCGCATATTACTCCCGTAGCTCCGGATCTTCGCCTTCCGGGCTGTCCGGCGAGGCGTAATGCAGCGTGTCCGGATCGGCATGGTCGATAAAGAGAACGCCGTCAAGGTGGTCGTATTCGTGCTGGATCACGCGCGCCGTGAGCCCCTGCGCCCTGATGCGAACAGGCTGGCCAAGCTCGTCCAAGCCTTTTACGACGACCTCATTGGCCCGCAGCACATCTCCATAGAGGCCGGGCATTGAAAGGCAGCCTTCCGAGCCGACTTGCTCGCCTTTACGCTGCATAATGACCGGATTTATGATCGCTTGCAGACCGTCGCCGGAATCGTAGACGAAAATCCTTTGCAGGATACCAAGCTGCGGCGCTGCCAGGCCGATGCCGTTCGCTTCGTGCATGATTTCTTCCATGCGGGCAACAAGTTCGGCATGCTCTTGCGTTACCTGCTTGACCGGTTTGCAAACCGATCTGAGCACTTCAACACCTTCACCTTCATACTTAACGATCGGATCGTCACTACGGATCTGCTCTGCCAGTTTCACCAGAGTCTTCGCCATTTCACACCTTCATAGAACACTTGGACACGCAATCGAAATCACGATGCGCTATTGATCAGCATATTTTGCATAAATTATAGCATTGTGAGCGGATCTATATCAACCGACAACCCTTGCCGCTCTGCAGGGCCGAGATTTTCCAGCGTAGCACGCAGAAGACCAAGAAGTTCTTCACGCGTTTGCGCTCTCAGTACGACATGCCAGCGGTATCGATTGCGAAGGCGCGACAGCGGGCATGCAACGGGACCCAGTAGAGCGATATCGACTCCTGATACGCCGATTGCGGACCGGAGCGCAAGCGCGAGGTTTTCGCATCGCTGCTGCGTCATCTGCTCGTCCTCATCGGAGATCACGATATTGGCCATGACTGCAAACGGAGGATAACCTACCTCTTTCCGCTGCAGAATTTCGTCGGCATAAAACGACATGTAGTCGTGTTCCGCCGCGCGCAGTACGCTCTCGTGTTCCGGATTGAATGTCTGGATGATGACTTCACCCGGTCGCTTACCGCGCCCTGCCCGGCCGGCCACCTGCGTGAGCAGCTGGAATGCGCGCTCGGCCGACCGGAAATCGGGCACGTTCAGGGCCGTATCCGCGCTGACCACTCCAACGAGCGTTACATTGGGGAAGTCCAGCCCTTTTGCAACGATCTGGGTGCCGATCAATATATCGGCATCGCCGCGGCGGAATGCGCGCAATGTCTCAGCATGAGCTCCCTTTCGCGCCATGGTATCACGGTCCATGCGCAGTGTGCGGGCCAATGGAAACTGAAGCTGCACCGCCTCCTCCACCTTCTCCGTGCCAAGCCCGAACGGGCGCAGTCGCAGGCCTTCGCACTTTGGACAGGCATCCGGCGGCCTCTCCCTGTGGTCGCAGTGGTGGCACTGCAGCAAGCGCACGGCATGATGGTATGTCAGGGAGACATCGCAGTTGGGGCAGGCGGGCGTGAATCCGCAATCCCGGCAGAGAAGGAATGATGCGAACCCTCGGCGGTTCATGAAGAGGATAACCTGCTCCTGGCGCTCCAGGCATCCGGCAATCGCCGCCGTCAGCTCCTTGCCGAATACGGTGCGTGGAGGCGCTTCTCCATCCTTGGGCTGAGCCGGAACTTCGGTGGCGATTTCCGGTGTCGAAGCAGCCGATTCAGGCGCTGCGCCATTCTGTGACGCGCCACGTTCCCGTTTCTTCTTGCCGAACTCTTTGCGAAGGTCTACGATTTCAACATGGGGCAGGGGACGATTATCGATTCGCTCTATGAGGCTGACGAGATCGTAATTTCCCACTTGGGCCTGATAAAAGGATTCGAGCGCCGGTGTTGCGCTGCCCAGAACCACCACTGCGCCGTTTTGCGCTGCCCTTCGGCGGGCAACGTCTCTTGCATGGTAGCGGGGGCTGCTGTCCTGTTTGTATGAGCCGTCATGTTCCTCATCGATTATGATCAGGCCTAGATTGCGTACGGGGGCGAAGACGGACGAGCGTGCGCCGAGCACGACACGCGCCTCGCCTTTACGAATGCGCTGCCACTCATCATAGCGCTCTCCGGCCGACAGGGCTGAGTGCAGCACGGCGACTTCGGAATCGCCGAAGCGGCCCTTGAAGAGGTCGAGAAGCTGCGCCGTCAATCCGATTTCCGGCACCAGGATGAGTGTGGTGTGTCCTCGGTCAAGGGCATAGCGAACGGAGTTCAGATAGACTTCCGTCTTTCCTGACCCCGTCACACCGTGCAGTAGCACCGTAGAACTGTCCTGAGCGGCGATATGAGCGCTGATTCGAGACACGGCTTCCCGTTGTGGGTCGGTCAAGCCCGGCGGCTCCGATGTGCCGATGCCCAGCATGCGGTAGGGATTGCGATGCACGGGCGTCTCGATATATTGCGCAAAACCTTTGCCTGCCACGGCTCGGGCTGCCTCGTAATATGCGGAGCCCACAGCCACGCCGCTCATCGGCATGCCGCTCGTTGCCGAAGCCGCGTCGATCAATGCTCGAAGAAGCTGCGCCTGACGGGGGGCGCGCGAGTCAAGACGGGTCGCTTCGCTTGCGGCGACATCGATATCCGCCGACAGCGTCAATACACGCATCACTTTCTGGTGCGCCTTGGGCTGCCGGATGCGCCGCTCTTCTCGCGCAATACCTTTGCGTCGCAACTCATTCAGAACTGGGCCTAACACCAGTCCGGGGCACTGCTTGCTGAGCTTACTCACGGAGGCTGACCCGCCGAGCTCAACCAGCGCGGCCACAACCTGCCGCTGCGGCTCGGAACGCGTGCCCTCAAGCCGCTCTTCCCAGTCGTCCGCCAGGTTCCATTCCGTCGAGATCTGTGTCGCCATGATTTCCGGCGCAATCAGCCGCACGGCGTCACGCAGGTCGCAGAGGGTATTCTGGGTAACCCACTGCGCTAGCTCATAAAGGCCTTCATCGAAGAGTGAAGCACCTTCGATTTTTGCGGTGATTGGGCGGATCTTGCTGCGGATATCGGCCGGGCATTCGTTTGAAACCCCAACAATGTATCCCGTGACGGTCCTGCCGGCAAATGGCGTGATGACAGTATCGCCGATGCCCACGACGACGCCTTCGGGGACGGCGTATGTGTAGGGCTGCTTGAGGCCGGGAGCGTCGATCTGGATTACTACGGAGGCGAACAAATGGTGACTCATTACTTTGCGCGGTGATGTCCTCATTATACTCCAGCGAATACGAGGCTTAGGGTGAAGAACAAAAGTGGTGTTCGTGAGCGCTCTCTTGCCCTGGCGATTGAAGTCGGCATATCAAGCGTCGCCAGGGTACCGATCGGATATAGTTAACCTATGGAAACCGAATATCAATTCGTATACGTCACGACGGAGAATGAAGAGCAGGCGATGACGATCGCGCGGGCAGTGGTGGGGGAGCGCCTTGCGGCCTGCGGAAATATCCTGCCGGGCATGCGGTCCGTATACTGGTGGGATGGCGCGCTCCTGGAGGCGGCGGAGGCTGTGCTCATTCTTAAGACGCGCCGGGACCTGTTCGATACCCTTGCCGAGCGTATTCGGGAACTGCATTCCTACGATTGCCCATGTATCGTTGCGCTGCCGATTGCCGCCGGATCTGCCGCGTATTTGGAATGGATATCCGCCGAAACATCTATTCACCCTTGACATTCGGAGTAAACCCGTAGTAAAATGCTTCTCACGACCGTGGAACGGTGTCCGAGTTGGTCGAAGGAGCACGACTGGAAATCGTGTAACGGAGGAAACTTCGTTCGTGGGTTCGAATCCCACCCGTTCCGCCATTTGTCCTCATCCCGCGTTTTCCAGCGCGGGATACTATCTTACTCTCAGGCTTACATCCAAAAGGCCGCTCCGGCAGTTTATGCGTCAAGCCAATGTCGTCGACGAAATCGTCAGCACCGCCTCCCGCCGGCTTGGAGGCAATCTCCGTCTCCTTGGTCTTTACGGATCCGGCGCTGTCCGGCCTTCGACCGCACATGACCTCGATTTCCTTCTCGTTGTCGATGCCGTCGAAAACTGTGTGACATTTGCCACGCGCGACTGCCGCGATATCTCGCCGAACGTGCAGTTTTTCGTCTTGAATGCATCGGAATATGCGGTGCTGCCTGGATTTTACCGCTTCCAATTTGCGTTCGTTCGCAAATTAAGCGGCAACCTGGAGCTGCCTCCCACGCTTCGGCAAGATGCGATACAATCTATTACGCATGGTTTTACCGACACTCTTCGCACTTTGCGGCAGCAGTATAAGCGTCGCGAGTGGAACGTTGCCGACGATTGGGCGCGGCAAGTGTGGTGGAATCTGAAAAGTTTCAAGTACGCCCTGCTCGATACTTGCTGGCTCCTGCGGGGAGAGCGCCCGCGGGATGAAGAACGGGCGGCGCTGATCCTTGAGGCGGAAGGCCTGCCGCGTTCGGCTCAGGCGATGACCGAATGGCCGGATCTCGAACAGGCTGCTGAGCAGCTCAAGGCTAAACCCTTGGTCTGGATCTCGAATTGGGAGCCGCTGATTACGGCCTCCTACGCCGCAGTCCGAAAGCTTCTTTGATAACCTATGGCTTCTGAAGAAACACGCAGTGAAGCGGTGGCTTCTCGCCTGCCGCGCAAGAAGTGGCGTCGCATTATCGGGTGGACCCTTGCCACGCCGCCGATTATTATTGCGCTCATCTGCTTGTTTCTCGCATACGAGATCTATGCCAGCAACAGGTTAATGGCCCAGCACAGCCGATTCCCCATCATGGCACAGCCGGCGCCTCCGCAGTCCATCCTTGTATTCTCACCCCATTGCGATGACGAAACCCTTGGCGCAGCCGGTCTGATCCAGCGAGCGCGCAAGCAGGGCTGTGACGTCCACGTTACATTCTTTACCAACGGCGACGGTTTCCGTATCGGCGTCTCGCAGGAGTTTGCCGAGATCAATGTTCAGCCCGCAGATTTTGTGCGCTATGGCTACCTCCGACAGCGCGAAACGCGGACCGCTCTGAAGGTTCTCGGTGTTGCGGACGACAACATCACGTTCCTTGGATATCCCGACCGAGGTCTGATGCCGATGTGGACGGACAGTTGGCTGCCGGCAAACGTCTACAAATCGCCGTACACGCAGTGCGATCATTGCCCCTACAACGATGCGGCAACGCCTAACGCAGCATACTGCGGACTTTCCGTTCTGAAAGATGTCGAAGCGCAGATGGAACGCATTCAGCCGAGCGACATCTATGTAACCCATCCCAATGACGATCATCCCGACCATGCCGCCGCCAGCGTCTTTGTGCGCGCGGCTCTAGAGCATCTGCGCTCGACCGGACGCCCGTGGGCGAAGAGAGCTCGGCTGCATTACTTCCTGGTCCATCGCGGAGATTGGCCGGTTCCGCAGGGCCTGCACGAAGATGCATCCCTGCCGCCTCCTGCGCAGTTGGTGGACACCGGAACAAAGTGGGAGCAGATGCCTCTTTCGCGCCATGAGATCCAGCGGAAATATGCGGCAATCAAGCGATATAAGAGCCAGACGGAGCTTACAGGCCGTTTCCTTTACTCGTTCGTTCGAAAGAATGAGTTGTTCGGCGATGTAGATGCTGAGATAGGCCGCTCGATTCCGACCATTCCGGTGGATCATGAACGTCTCACCGTAGATGCCAAGAGCTGGACAGGAATTTCGCCAGTTGCCCTGGATCCCGCCGCAGACAGCGTGCCGCGTATGATGCGCGCCGGGGCGGATATCGTTCGGATGTTTGCCGCGAAGCAGGGACAGGACCTCTTTGTAAGGGCCGACATGTCAGGCGGCATCCTCAAGGGCGGTCAGTATCGCATTGTCGTTCGACCAATGCTCGCCAGTCTTACCGCGCCGCGCCCGACAACCGTTACGCTCACGGCAGGCACAGATAACAAGGTTCTGCGCGTGGACGGCATTCCGAATGCCACCGCATCCTGGCAGGACAATACGGTCCTCTTCCGCATTCCCTGGGATGCTCTAGGCATTCCCAACGGCGCCGCCGGCGACCTCTACCTGCAGGCAGACACCAAACTTGCCGACGTGCAGGTGGATCGCACAGGCTTCCGAGCGGTTCCCCTGAATGCCACCGTTATGGCGAGCGCAGACAGAGGCCGATAAGTTTCTCCTGAATCCTCTCCCCCAAGCTCGTGCAACTCGCTTTTCCCCTCTCCGAATGTTGCGTCAGGCTGGCACACTCGGTGGCAACAGCGGAAAGGGGCGTCCGATTATCATGAACCAGACGACTCTACTGTGAGTTGCGCTGATGATCTAAGGCTATGCTCATGTAAGAGTCGTCTGGGCTACGATCCTTGGACATCCCTTTCCGTTGTTGCCACCGAGTGTGCCAGCCTGACGCAACATTCGGAGAGGGAAGAAGCGCGACAGCGCTTGAGGGAGAGGCTTGCCTACGATCACGAAATTACGTCATTAATTTGGCAAAGTGCCGTAGACTTCTTCTCTTATCCTGCTCCCTCCATCACTTGAAACAGCCGCTCACGCAGTGTTTCCGGATCTCCGGCCGGTGCAAGGCATTGCGTTCCTATGCACACATAGGCGAGTGGCGCGCCGCCTGGTCCGGCTGCATAGCCGCGTGAATCCTCCCTGTCTGCCGCATCAGGGCCAATTATCTCTACGGTTTTTCCGGGCCTTACAACCTTCCACGCAATCTTCAGCAGGCTCTTTGTATCGTCACGCTGTGGATTTCCGGCAATGACGATATGCAGCGGCTCAGCCGTGGCAGCCTCCACAGCTCGGGCGTATGCGGCGCCGAAATATCCGACGTTCTGAAACTCTTCGACAAAGGAGCGTAGTGCCGTTTCGGCGGCCTCATGGTAATGCGATCTCTCCAGTAGTTGGCCGAGGCGCAGCAGATGCAGCGCGGCGTCGGCATTTTCCTTAAGCTCCTTGCGGGGAACAGATAATTCTCCGATACCGCCTGGTTCCTGTGGGATATCCATGAACGCGCCGTCATCGGGATCTCGCAGCTGGTTCAGGATATAGGCAGCGTTCTGGACTGCATCGTCGAGATACTGGCGGCGTCCGGTGGATTCAAACAGATCGATGGCAGCTCCCAGAGTTGCGGTTTGGTCTATGAGGATTCCCAGGCTCCCCTGAGCGCGTCCATCCGACCAGAAGTGGCGAAAGGCAAGCTCGCCGTCAGTCTCCGAATTTGATAGCTTGGTCTTGAGAAAGTCATAGATCGCAGCGGCAGTCTCCAGAAACTCCGTCTCTTCGGTCAACTGGTATCGTTTTGCAAATGAGGAGATTGCGAGCGCATTCCAGTTGGCGTAGACTGTCCAGTCTATAAAAGGAGTAGGAAGTGTCGCGCGCACGTCGAGCGGCTCGCCGTAGTAAGCTTCCTCGGCGTCAGCGTCCTGGCTGCCGGCCAAAGTGTGATTTGCTGCGTCGTACATGGTCGAAAGCAGCCATCCCTGGGCAGAGCGAACGGTTTCCATGTACCGATTGTCGGCAAGAACGACCGAAGCGAGGGCATAGGCTTCGGTGAGGCGAGCGTTGTCTTCGAGCATTTTCTCGTAGTGCGGAATGCTCCAGTCGCGCGTGGTGCTATAGCGGAAGAAGCCGCCTGCAAAACAGTCATACATTCCGCCGGAATCCATCCCCTTCATCGTCGCTTCCACGAACGTTTTCAGCCGTGTATCGCCGGTCTCGCTATATCGCTCCAGGGCAAATATAAGGGCGTCGGGGTGGGGGAACTTGGGCTGCGTTCCAAAGCCGCCGTACTGCGCATCGAAGTTGCGCACAATCGATTCCGCAATGATCGTCGACGTTCGCGGATCGAGCGGCGTTTCCGCCATCAATCCATTCTGCCGCTCCGGCCGGTATTCGCGCATCTGCGAGACCTGTACCTCAATCTGTTCGCGCTGATTGGTATAGATGTCCGCAATGTGATCGAGCAGGCCGACCATTCTTGTCGGTGTTACATAGGTTTCACCGTAGAGTAATTTGCCGTCTCCCGTGAGAAACGCTGTTGTGGGCCAGCCGCCCATGTTATAGCGGGCATTGATGTCCGGCCGGCGGTCATTATCTACCTTAACAGGGATAAAGTTAGCCGCAATCCGCTGCTGCACGGCAGGATCGGAATACGTGCCGGTGTGCACAGGGTCTCCCGGAATGCCGTCATCCATAACATGGCACCAGTGGCACCAAACGGCCCCGATATCCAGCAGTACAGGCTTGTTCTGCTCCCGCGCCTCCGCAAACACCTCATCGCTCCACTCGCGCCATGCAATACCGTTGTTGTTGTGTCCGCCCATTAGAAAACGCCTCCGGCCGTAGTGTACCCGCGGATACCATCGGGAAACCGATGTCTTACGGCGAAGGCATTGATGTATACAGCATCCGGACAGGCACCACGCACGGTGTTCTCGCTCACAAAAGACGAACTGTCTCGCGCCGTATCACGCTCATGTCTCGTCTCCAGGACTGTGTCTCTGGCAAACGAGACTTTAGTGATTCCTGATCAAGCAGGCGATTACCCACGCGGCGAAGGCGATAATGTCGGTTGCGGCAGCGGCAAAAAGTGAAATTCGGTCGTTGCGATTCGGGGCAAAGAAGCCGCATAAGCCGAAGGCCAGGCCGAAAAGAGGCGCAGCGATGACGCAGAGAAAGGCGATACCGGCCGCCAGGGATCGAGCGTCCGTAATTACGATAACGGAGGACGCAATACCGATCAATGCGCCGGCGGCTGCGATGCCGGAGCAAGCGCGCCAGAATGCAGGGTAGGGCCGGAGGAAGAAGAGCGCGGCAACAGTGGAAGGAATTGAGGCTATTGCGAATGCGGCGAGGAAGAGAAGGGAATCCCCAAAAGCATACATGCCGCTATAGTTTTGCTCGCCTGGACCGAAGTTGATAAGCACATGGCATACAACGCCCGCCGCGGCGATCATCGCAGCCGCAGCATAGCCCGCGCAAATCCAACCGGCCTTGGCAAGAGGACGCGCGGTATCCTGCCAGTGCTGCAGGCGGCCATATAAACTAACTACGGTTTGATGCATGAGCAAGTTTTCGAGTTGGATTTTCATGGGCTTTGTACTGCAAAGTAGTTTTAAAAATTTAACACAGAGCTGTTGCGTTGTCAAGATATGACTGAATATCCGTAAACGCATTGCCGCATATTCTTTGAGAATATGCTAATGATTCCGTTCTGGTAACGGCTGGGCTCATTTTCGGATGGGCCCAGCACATCGATTGCTCTACGCTCTACTTCTGATTGCGGACTTGGTTAGGCTTTCGGAAACGAGACCGGAACCAATTGCCGATAATCCAATAGATGCTGCGCGCCTCTTCCCGATTGCGAAGTTCGCTCCACAGCTCATTGAACCGGATTTGCGTTCCATTGAGATCGTCAAGTGTATCCTGTATCCTCATCTTTGCTTCCGAGCTAAGGGATTCAGGCACCTGACGAAGCTTACGCAGCTCTTCCTGAATGCGGATATCATATGGCTTTTCCTTTTCCGCAATGCGACGCCGCAGATCGTCGCGCTGAACCAACAGACGGCGAACTCGCGCAATGGCCTCAAGTGCTGCCTGTGTCCGCGGTGCGGACCGAATGGCTTCGTCGCGGGCGGTCCACTCGTCTTCCTGCCGCTTGATCAGGCGAGCCATTACCTCATGGTGCCTGCCGGCCAGGTAGCCCTGGTCCCCAGACCAGAGAAATAGGGCAGTCGAGATTGCGGCCGGTACAATCCACGAGATCAACTGGTCGACGCCTGTCATCGCCATATTGCCGCCGGACAGAGTGATCGCCAGATGGTTGAGTTGCATTGTTGCCAACAGCCCCTGGCGCTCAAGGCCGATATCGATGAGGACAATCGCAGCCGTTCGAACTATGGCAGCGCAAATCGTCCCTTTCCATTTGCGTCCCGCTCCTGCGGAGTAATAAGCCTGCCCGACGTGACGCCATGCGCCACGAACCGACTGCTTTGAAGCGTAGGTCACACCAATGCCTACGACCATTGCTATCGCAGCCAATGGCCACTTGCGCTGTATATCGTATGTTGTAAATAGATGCACAGCTAAAGCTAAGGAAAGCCCGACGAGGCAGCTCACCGCAATTAAAGCTATCCCCCCGATCCAACCGGGAATCATTTCATGCTTATCGCCGGGTGCCCATGGCAGCTTCAAATCGGCGGCAATGGCCTCCAAGGGGCGGCGTTTGTGTCGCAGCACGCAGTCGTCGGAGGGATTGGCCGAATTGTACACGCCGCCGGCCTGCGCTACGAGACTTCCGGCGATCTCCTGAGCTTCCGGCAGTTCGGTGTCCTCAAGAGCGGCCAATTTCTCTACAAGGTCGCTGCTGGCTTGTACTCGCTTTTCTTCCAGCTGTGCGCGCGTTTCCTCCACCTTGCAGTTGACAGAGATCGCATTCTCTTTTGACTTTGCGAGCTCTGCCTCTTCAAACGCGATTGTATCGAGATGTCTTCGTAAAGCCGGCAGCAGCTTCCTGTCGTGAAAGTCACGTATCGTCGCAACTAGAGCCAAGGACCTTCCCGAGGTCCTCTCTTCTATTCCGATCAATGCGCTGTTGAGTGCGGTCTCCACGATAGGAATCGCCGAAGCGATCATTGGCTCCCAGAAGTGGAATGACCAGCCTAGCCGATTGCCCTTGAGATCACGGGGACGTGGCAGCTTGTCCATCAGTGGTTCCGCGCGAATTTTGCCGTCGCCTCCACTCTCACGAATGGGAGAGTGGAGGCCGGTATCGGCAATCGGCGGATCATGAGGCCGTGGGACCGCCCCATTCATATCTATCATGTTGGTATCCTCCTACGTTTAATTTTCAGACTGAGACGCCGCTGCGATAACATCGACTGCCGCAGCAGGCGTCAATTCGTCCTGAGTGCAGAAATGGATTCGCGTGCCCAGGGGTTTGAATAGGTCCTTCCACTTCTCGATATTGGATTTGTCGATCCCGAAAAACCAGATTTGCGCGTGGAGGTGACTGGCCAGGCGCTTGGCAATCCGGCGAAGTGCCAGCCTGGTAGCTGCAGACTGATCGTCGTTATCGCCGTCGCTGAACAGTTCGATCATGGTAGGGACATCGTTGTGATCGAGGTCGTCGGCGATAAGCCGGAAGAATCGCTCAGGGTACGTACCACGATGACTTGGCTTGGGACCTAGCTGATGTATTACTTCGGCCTCAAGAATATCGGGATCATTGAGGGCGAATTCTCCCGTAAAAGGTTCTGTGTGGTTGTCTACGCGGTAGCCCACCACCTTGTCGATATCGGGATCCAGTGATTGCGTCTGCGCCGCAAATGCGTTGACTGCCGCACTGAGGCGCAGTCGATTGCCATCTGAGGCGTCGAAACCGGCTCGCACCGTTAGACCGATCGGCTGAGGCCCATGTGGGCTGAGGTGATTGCCGCAGCCGGTGGCTGCGACTGATACAATTGTTCCGGCGGAAACTGCCGCTATAATAGATCGATGCTTCCTGCGGTTACAGGAGGCGGCTATAATTTTATAGCCGGTGGATACTGCGATACTGGTCTTTACACGGTGGCTGCGAGTGCAGGATTCAGCACCGTGTCTACTGAGAAAACAGGTTTTAGATAGCCGTTCCATCTTGAAGTCACCTCGAATATTGATGAGATAATGGTATAACAATATCCGACTGCTAAGCAAGATGACAGCTGGCGTTCTTTACAGGCAGATTCAGCCCCGCTGTACCCATGCGTACCCACAGCGTCCAGATGCTTATGAGGAGGGAATATATGTTTGGCAATATTCAACCACTTGACGGTACTCGTGTGCAACCCACTAAGGTTGTCGTAGACCTTCTGAAGCGAATTACAGCTGATAAGAAGCGAATTTCGCAAATAAGTGTCGCGAAAAAAGCTTATGTGTCACGGGAGACTGTACGCGACATTTTGGGAGGTGACACGACGCAATTTGGAACACTAAAAGGAGTTTGTAAGGCGGCTGATGATCTGTTTGAGCAAGCATTTGGGTATCGATTGATTCGCACTCTTTACGAGGAGCAACACTATACCCTCATTATTGGAAACTCAAAGGGGGATGTAGATAGTAATCACGAATCGGCTGGAAAAGACGAAGCAGATCGTTTCATTAAGGTAATGAAACGCATCAAAGCGGACACGCTTATGACGCTTTCTCCTCCTATATCCTATAAGCCTGAGTATAAATATCAACCCATAAGATTTGAGGAATATGTAGCTTATTTCTCCCCATTAGTTAACCAGGTGTTGCCTGAGGCAGAATTACAATGGATTGAAAACCCTCTGCCATATGAATGTAAAAATCTTTCAGAGGAGCATCAACGAGTTATTATTGATAAAGTCATAAATAATCCACATCGCACATCCCGAGTATTTAATGGCGATAAAGTTCGTATGGCTTCCGATATTACTCCTGAAAGTATAGAAAAGAATGAAGCGATATTAGTTCAAAAGGCTAACTACTATCAAAATATTGCGACGAATGGATTTATCTCATGGGAATTGCAACGGAAGTCGAGTAGCAGCTCCGTTGTAAAAGGCATAGATCTTCTACGGGACGAAGATACTGATGCTCTATATTCATTGTCCGGAAGTCCTTGTTCGAATCAAATCGGCGCCAGTTGTATGGGTATTACATCTGACAATAGAATGATCAATCTGTATCAAACTGAAGGTAATTTAGAAAGTCAAGGGCTTATTGCTCCATCAGGGTCCGGGTCTGCCGACTATTGTGATTTGGAGGAGACAAACGGCGATTTTCGCAAATTTGTCATCAAGGTTGCCGAACGTGAGCTTCTTGAAGAGTGCGGATTGCTCGGAGATCCAAAAGTCAAGGTGAAAACCATTCTCATTGGCTTTGCGCGTCTCATGAATAGAGCTGGAAAACCGGAGTTCTTCGGAGTCTCATTCATGAATATTCCGTTTAGTGAAATAAATGTTGCTAAAGATGAAATCGATTATGTCGCAGATCACCGAGGGCGAGAAATTCGGCAGGATATATCTGCTTTAAAGCTGGATATTGAACATATGCTCGCAAAGCTAGCGGAGAGCATGTCCTTTCCCCTTTATCTTAATTTGAAGTTCCTTCATGACTTTTTATCAACATCGCCTGACTTGTTTCTCAAAATAAAGAATGATTTTATTGCTGAATGCAACAAAACAGATTAGGTGACCACTTCAGGATAATGAGATAATCTTATGATGAAGAACGATGGCCGGGAAATGTTATCTCCAGCCTTTAGCGGCATTCAAGTTAACTCAAAAGCCAAATCCGAGGAGGCAAAAAATGAAGATGCCTACGCCTTCAATCATACATGTTTAGCTGTGGCAGATGGCGTAACATCGAAAGTGGCAACGCCGGGAGGATATCCGCCTGGAGCAGGAGTTGAGGCCGCTCGGCTTGCTGTTAACTTCGCTCTTACTTCCGATCTGAATGGCATAGAGCTTGTTTCAATGATAAATTCTGAAATACGCTCCCTACGAGGTTTCGACGGCAGCACCACTGTCGAGACCGCATGCACATTCGCGTGCGCTCGCATCTGTGGCAATGCCATAGCTATCACACAAGTCGGAGATGTGGGAGTGCGGGTTAATGGTGGCGAGTTTCTCTATTTAAATCACATGATCGTAGATGAATTGACATCAGCTGCAAGGGCGCATTATATTGAACTTACCGGCGACGTAAATGGCAGTCGGGATTTTATCCTCCCACTGCTGAAGGCGCAGGCTGCCTATCGCAATAAGGCCGATCATCCGCTTGGATACGGCGTTATAGCTGGTGAAGAGACCCCTGGTCACTTTGTAAGAGCAATCCTGCTTGATACTGCACAGGTCGAGGCCGTTGAGATTTTTACGGACGGGTATCCTGCCTTACCTGCCGTGGCATCAATTGACGCCTGGGAACAACAATATGAACTTGCAATTGGATTGGATCCCGATCGTTGCAAAGAATACCGCGCTACGAAACTCAAAGATGATCGGACTGTCTTGTTAGCAAAACTACAAAAGCCTCTTTGAGTAATACCTTTAGAGGGCTAACTCGAACGTGAGCGATAAACCGAAGATCCTCATGATAGCGTGTAAGCTCTCGTCAGCCCTGCCTGTAACTCATCTCCCCGCATTGACAAACGCTCCATCGACTCGTTATAATGTCGCAGAGCTTATCCTTTAAATCCGTCCAGCGAGGCGGGCAAGGTTGCTAACCACACGATGCCATACTCCGAACCCCAACCCGGGGCGGAGATTTGTGTGTCCAGCCTTCCCCCACGTGCGACGCGGAACTCAAAGACGCGTTATGCAAGATCAACCTGAACTCTACGAAACTCAAGTCATGGATGCGGACGAGATGCGCCGCGCCTGGACTCGCATCGCTCATGAAATCCTTGAGCGTAACAAGGGCGTCGAAAATCTCGCAATTGTCGGAATTCTCCGCAAGGGCGCGCCCCTTGCCCGACGATTGGCCGAGACAATCACCCGCATTGAGGGAACCGCGGTTCCCGTGGGCGAGCTCGACATCTCCCTCTACCGCGACGATTTCCGGACCTATCAGCCACATGTCGGCACCACGCAGATCCCGTTCGACATCGAGGGCAAGAACCTCGTCCTTGTCGACGAAGTGATCTACACCGGGCGAACGGTTCGCGCGGCCCTCGGCGGCCTCGTCGACCTGGGACGACCCTCGGTTACTCAGCTTGCCGTGCTCATCGACCGCGGCCATCGCGAACTGCCGATCCGCCCGGATTTCGTGGGCAAGAACATCCCCACCAGCCGGAACGAGCACGTGACAGTGTATCTCTCCGAACTCGACGGCGACGATCGTGTCGTGATTGGAAAGAAGCCATGAGACGAAAAGACCTGCTCGACCTGCGCAGCGCCGATGCTGACGAGATCAAATACGTTCTGGACACAGCGGCCTCATTCCGTGAAGTGCTTCGGCGGCCTGTTAAGAAGGTCCCGACACTGCGTGGGAAATCGGTTGCCACCCTGTTCTTCGAACCCAGCACCCGAACCCGTACGTCCTTTGAGGCGGCCGCGAAAATCCTGTCCGCCGATACATACAGCCTTGCGGGAAGCACCAGCAGCGCCGTCAAGGGCGAGTCGTTGAAGGACACCATGCTTACCCTCGACGCCATGGGGATCGACGCTTTCGTCATCCGCCACTCGTTCAGTGGCGCGGCTGAACTGGCATCCAGGTATGTGCCAGGCAAGCCGGTGATCAATGCCGGCGACGGCACCCATGAGCATCCCACTCAGGGGTTGCTCGACCTGCTGACCATCCGCGATGTCAAAGGCACGCTCGAAGGCCTTGAGGTCGCCATCGTCGGCGACATCCAGCATAGCCGCGTGGCTCGCTCCAACCTCTGGGGGCTTCACAAGATGGGCGCGAAGGTGCGCCTCGTGGGACCTTCCACGTTGATGCCCGCCGACGCCGCATCGCTGCCTGTCAAGGTCTACACGAACTTGAGCGAGGGCCTTGCCGGCGCGGATGTCGTAAATGTGCTGCGAATCCAGCTTGAGCGCCAGGACTCGGCGTATTTCCCGAGCACTCGGGAGTATGCGCGATTGTTCGGCGTGAATGCCGAAAAGCTGAAGGTCTGCAATGACGATGTCACCGTGCTCCACCCGGGGCCGATGAACCGCGGCATTGAGATCTCGTCGGCCCTCGCCGACAGCAGTGTCTCCATGATCACAGAACAGGTGACCAATGGAGTGGCGGTGCGAATGGCCACATTGTTCTGGTTAATGGGAGCCGCAAGCACGTCATAGCCGGTCTCCTCCAATTAGGGGGTTCGGGTTGAGTCTAAATCGTCTTTTTCGCTATGCCGCCGGTCTCATTATTGGCTGGCTTCTGATGTATTTTTTGCTGCCTCTGGTCGGCTTTCCGAAGAGCAAGTTTCTGCCCCCAGGGTCGATTTACAACAACGCGGAAGGCAAAACAAATCTCGGCTACATATCTGGGAAGCGGGATCCACAAACAGACAACCCATTTAGAGTGGGCGATAAGCTTCACTTTATAGACTACCGGTTCAAGGCGCCGGACCCGGCCGATCCCACCGGTAAGACGAAATCCGTTTACCTGGGAACCGTTCCTGTATCGAAAGAGACATATGATGGGGCCACGGTCGGCGGCACCCTAGATGTAAAGTACGAGAAGACCTATCCATGGATCAACGGCATAACCGACAAGGACCCGTCAACGGATAAGGAACTCGGCATCAGCTGCGGGCCTGGCAGCAATATACTTAGCGGATGGATCATATTCGCTGTGCTTTCATTGTTCCTTGCCTTCGGAATTATGATGATCATTGAACGATTTACGGGGCGGGAAGATATTTAGACGCAAGCATTCCCGCGTTAGGACCCCTCCTTGCGTCCTCCCCGAAGGGAAGGGGCATTCGCCCTGACAGAAGGCTTGCGTATCTTGGCGTTAGTCAAGAAGCGAGAGCTAAATGCTTGGGCGAACGCGCCCTCCCCGTGGGTGCAGGTCTCCGTACCTGCACGAAGGAGGGGATGGGGTGGGTCCTAACAAGCGGTCGTCTTCGCTTACACATTGAACAATTTACTATCGGAAGTTTGAATGCCTGAACTAACCATACTGACTAACGGCCGTATACTGGACCCTGCCAACGGCCGAGATGAAATTGCGGACTTGCTGATCGGCGAAGATGGCCTCATCGCCGCCGTGGGTATCGGCATCGACGCCGCCGGCGCGCGTGTCGTTGATTGCTCCGGCCTTGTCGTCTCTCCAGGCCTGATCGATATGCATGTCCATCTGCGTGTTCCCGGACAGGAATACAAGGAAGATGTGGCGTCTGGAACGGCGGCTGCCAAGAACGGCGGCTTTACGGCGATTGCCTGCCAGCCGAATACATCTCCGCCGATCGACCATCCGGCCATCGTGAAGTACATTCAGGAGCAGGCAAAGGATGCCGATGCGCGCGTTTATGTGGTCGGCGCGGTCAGCAAGGGGCTGTTGAACAAGGAACTGGCTGAGATAGGGGACCTTAAGGATGCCGGCGTAATCGGTATCGGCGACGACGCCTACCCCGTCCACGACAGCAATTTCATGCGCCGTGCGATGGAATACTGCCAGATGCTTGATATACCGTACATTGCCCATGCCGAGGACAAGGATCTCACCGGCGACGGTGTAATGAACGAAGGGCTGGTATCCACTACCCTCGGACTGCGCGGCATTCCCCGCACTGCGGAGGATGTGGGCACGGCCCGCAACGTGCTGCTTGCCATGGCTACGGGATGCCGCTTGCATGTTCTGCATGTCAGCACCAAGGGCAGTGTGGAGATCATTCGACACGCCAAGAAGTTCGGCGCTCCCGTAACGTGTGAGACCTGTCCGCAGTACGTGTCTCTCACCGACGAAGCCTGCGAAGGCTACAACACCAACGCCAAGATGTCGCCGCCGCTTCGCACCAAGGCTGACCAGGAAGCGATCAAGGAAGGCCTGAGAGACGGCACCATCGACGCCATTGCTACCGACCACGCCCCTCATGCTCCGCATGAGAAGGAGCAGGAGTTCGCTCGCGCGCCGTTCGGCATGCTCGGCCTTGAGACATCACTCGGCCTGGTCATCACGTATCTTGTGAAGCCCGGCGTGATAACGCTCACCGATGCGGTTCGGCTCATGTCTGTGGCCCCTGCACAGATTATGCGAGTTCCCGGCGGTTCACTGGCTGTCGGCCAGCCGGCCGACATTACGATTTTCGATCCCGACGCAGAATGGGTCGTCGACTCAAGTCAGTTCAAATCCAAGTCGCGAAATACGGCGCTCAATGGTGTTACACTCACCGGAAAGCCCGTTCGCACGTTCGTAGGCGGCCGCGATTAATTCGCCGGCCGCGAGAAATTATGGCAAACGCGTATCTAGTACTAGCAGATGGTTCCGTATTCAAGGGCGCCGGTTTCGGCGCTGTCGGCACGAGTGTCGGCGAAGTAGTCTTCAATACGGGCATGACCGGGTATCAAGAGATCCTCACGGACCCCTCATATGCCGGTCAGATTGTTTCGCTCACGTATCCGCTCGTGGGCAACTATGGCGTCAACCCCGACGACTTCGAGTCACGGCGCGTCCAGGTATCCGGCTTCGTGGTGAAGGAACTGAGCGATTCGCCCAGCAACTGGCGTTCCGAAGGCACCCTCGACTCCTTCCTGAACAAACACGGCGTTGTGGGCATCTCCGGAATCGACACCAGGTCTCTGACCAAGAAGTTGCGTTCGGTGGGCGTCATGATGGGCGCGATCTCTAATGAGAAGTCGCCTGAAGAGCTCAAGGAGATCCTGGCGGCAACTTCGGACTACTCCCTGATCGACTATGTCAGCCGCGTGACCACCGAAGAGCCTTTCGTTTGGCCGTCGTCGACCGGCGAGACCAAATATAAGGTGGCTCTGCTGGACTGCGGCACGAAATTCAATATCTTGCGGTCGCTGGCGTCGCTCGGTGTCGAGACAACGGTCTACCCGGCGACTACAGACGCGGATACGATCCTGGCGACCAATCCCGACGGCATCTTCCTCTCACCCGGCCCTGGGGATCCGAACCTGCTTGGCGATATTGTCGAGACGGTAAAGATCCTCACACACGCGCTGCCGACTATGGGAATCTGTCTAGGCAATCAGTTGATCGGCAAGGCATTTGGCGGACGCACCTTCAAGTTGCCGTTCGGCCACCGCGGCGCGAATCACCCGGTCAAGGACCTTGAGACGGGCCGTGTCGTCATTACGTCGCAGAACCACGGTTTCGCGCTTGCCGCCGACGGTTTCGACGATCCCGATATCGAAGTCTGGCAGATCAACCTGAACGACGGCACTGTCGAAGGACTGCGGCACAAAACGCTGCCGGTATTCTCGATCCAGTACCACCCGGAGGCATCGCCCGGTCCAGCCGACAGCCGAGGCTACTTCGGCCATTTCGTGCGCTTGATGGATGAGGCGAAGGCGAAAGAAAAGACTGCGTAGGTGTTTGCGCGCTAGGACCCACCCTTATTCCCTCCCGGAGGGAGGGCGCGTCCCGGTTGACAATGGCGCTCTAGATCTTGACGCTTTGCCAAGAACAGCAAGCCAATTGTCGGGGGCGAACGCGCCCTCCACGCCCAGAGGGCACCCACGGGGATGGGGTGGGTCTGAAACGAGCGGAGGTCTTTGAGTTTTAGCTGGAACAAATCATGGTGGATTCTGCTTCCGCAACAAAACCTGAGAGCGGCGGCAGGATCTGGTTGGCGACGCTTGTTATTGTAGCGCTCTGTCTGGTCGTGCGGTTGGTGGCCCTTGGCGCTGATCCTCCCGCATGGTTGTCCTGGAGCCGCGGCCTGTATACGGATGAAGGCTTCTACTCGCTGGATGCGCGGCATCATGTGCTGTTCGGCGGATGGGCGCCCGGCGATTTTCACGATCGAATGGTGTCTCCATTTCTGACCGCCATGCAGATCGGGTTTTTCAACCTGAACGGCGCTACCAGAGAGACCGCTCGATCCGTAAGCGTAGTTTGCAGTTTTGTGACGCTGCTGTTGCTGTGGAGCGCGACCAGGATGGAGCGGGGAGGCCGGGCAGCGGCTGCCGGTCTTGCATTTCTGGGACTGGTCCCCCTGTACGCGCTTTACAATCGGCTTGCGCTGCAGGAGACGCCGGCCGCAATGCTTTTAGCTGCATCGTTTGCGTGCGCGTCTACGGCATCGTCCAGGAGCGCGGCGTCATGCCGTAAGGCGGAGATTTGTTGGTGCTTGTCCGGCCTCTTTCTTGCCGGAGTGGTTACAGTTAAGTCGCTGGGATTGATCGCGCTTCCCGGCTTAGCCGTTGCAAGCTGGGTATCGTCAAGGTCAATCAAATATCACCGCAGCAAGGGAGCTGCCGCTTCAGGGTTCATCGCCGGAATTGCGCTGTATGCTGTAGGGTGGTGGGTGCCGCATCACGCCGATCTTGCGCGGATGAACAATTACTACCTGACACACCAAGTGCTTCCGCATGCGTTGTCCTCGATCGGCCTGAATGTACGGCGGTTTGCGATCGATCTGGACCGGGGCACTCTTCCCTTTCTGGCTGCGGTAGCGCCGATACCCGTATTGCTGTGTCTGGGATGGTTCTGGGATCATCGACGCCCTGCCGCAATTAAAAAGGCGTTGCCTGCGGAGATTTATGCAGCCATATGGCTGGTAACCGGGTTAGCCGCGTTTGCTTTCAGCAATTATGCGCCAAGCCGCTATGATGTGCTAATCCTGCCGCCGCTCTGTTATCTGGCGGCGCTGCGTTGGAGTTTGTTGAAGCGGCAGGCGCAATGGATATCTGTCGCGCTGTTTCTGGTGTCGTCCGGAATATGGTACGGCCGCTACTGGACGAAGATGACCTTTACCGAGGTTGCCGCGTCCGATCAGATGGCGCTTAAGGCGGCGGGGGGATCGCTGGCGCTGGGGGATATGGCGCCGCAGATTTGCCTGGGAACATCGATTAAGGCTGCCCCCTGGCAGTACGGGCTGTCCAATTACCAAGCGCCGATGGAGAGGCTGCAGCCGGATATCCTGGTGATCGGAAGGCAGCCGGCATGGCGCTCCTGGTGGGCTTTGAACGAGCCGGAATTGATTCGTCCGGAAAATTATCTTGGATCTATTGCAATTGGCACCACGTTGGAATGTATAACTGATCTGTATCGCGGCCATCCGAAAAATAAGGCCCGATAAGATCGATTAACGCTGCGCTGAGGCGCGCGCCATGAGCGCCGCCCGATATGGAGGACTTCCAATGGCAGGACAACCAGATTACGCCAAGATTGCGCGGTCGCCCAAATTCCAGGAATTGCTGAAGGCCAAGAAGAGCTTTCTCGCGCCGATGACGGCGTTCTTTCTCGCCTTCTATTTTGCGCTGCCAATTCTGACATCTTATACTGATGTCTTGAACCACCCGGCCATCGGCTCGATCAGCTGGGCATGGGTGTTTGCTTTCTCGCAGTTCATCATGACGTGGGCTTTATGCGGCATATACACATCGCGGGCCGCCAAGTTTGACGCTCAGGCTCAGGCTGTAATAAAGGGGGATAAGTAGCGACATGCATTTCGATCCCGCATTTTACTTGTTCCTGGCCATCGTGGCCGTGACGCTTGTCATTACTTACTTTGCTGCAAGGAAGCAGCAGTCGGCCAGCGAGTTCTATACAGCCGGCGGCGGTTTGAGCGGCTGGCAGAACGGTCTCGCCATTGCCGGCGACTACATGTCTGCGGCATCGTTCCTCGGTATCGCCGGTTCGATCGCGCTGGCAGGCTTCGATGGTTTCTTCTACAGCATTGGTTTTCTGGTGGCATACCTGGTCGTCCTTTACCTGGTGGCTGAACCACTGCGAAACCTTGGTAAATATACCGTCGCCGACATGATCGCCGCTCGGTTTGCAGATCGTGGCGTTCGTGGATGCGCCGCCGTAAATGCCATCTGCATTTCGATTTTCTATATGATTGCGCAGCTGGTGGGCGCAGGTTCCCTCATCCACCTGCTGCTCAAGCTGAGCTATGCAAAATCCGTAGGTATTGTCGGTGTCTTAATGGCCGTGTATGTGATCTTTGGTGGAATGCGCGCAACCAGTTGGGTGCAGATCGTCAAGGCCATTCTACTGATGGGCGGAACGCTGGTTATTACAATACTCGTCTTGAGCCGCTTCGGCTTCAGCATCGGCGGGATGTTCGATCAGCTGCATCCATTGATGGATGGCAAGTTCCTGAACCCGGGAAATAAGTACAAGATCCCGCTGGACACCATTTCGCTGAACCTGGCCCTGGTGCTGGGCACAGCAGGCCTGCCGCATATCCTCATCCGGTTCTTTACAGTCAAGGATGCTCAGACGGCGCGCAAGTCCGTTGTGTTCGCAACGTGGATCATCGGCCTGTTCTATGTCATGACCCTGTTCCTCGGCTTTGGAGCTGCGGCATTCGTTGGAGCTGACGCTATCAAGCATGCCAACAAGGCCGGCAACATGGCCGCGCCGCTGCTGGCGAAGGCTCTCGGCGGCGAGTACATGTTCGCGTTCATCTCCGCCGTGGCATTTGCGACGATCCTTGCCGTGGTCACCGGCCTTGTGTTGACAGCTGCATCTGCATTTGCGCATGACATATATGGGCAGTTGATCCGCAAGGGAGAGGCGACGGAGCAGGAGCAGGTTACGGCTGCGCGGATGGCATCACTGGGTGTTTCGCTGATTTCGATCATTCTCGCGCTTAGCGCCGAGAAGCTCAACGTGGCATTCCTGGTAAGTCTGGCTTTTGCCGTGGCCGCCAGCGCAAACCTGCCCGCAATCCTGTTCACCGTATTCTGGCGGAGATTTACGGCAACCGGCGCGATGACCGGCATGATTGTGGGATTGATCACGACCGTTGCGCTGGTCATGATCAGCGGAAGCGTGTGGAACCCGGAACCTGGAAAGGCAATCTTTACAGGCAAGCCGATCTTCCCGCTTGAGAACCCCGGCATCGTGTCCATACCTATCGGCTTCTTTGCGGCTTTTCTTGGAACGGTACTCTCCAAGAAACCGTCCGATGACGCCAAGTACGATGAGATCCTGGTACGGACAAACCTCGGCCCGAACGCTGAGCCGGTGTCTGAGCTGGATATGGTGACGCATTAATTAGGACCCCTCCTCGCGTCCTCCCCGAAGGGAAGGGGCGTTCGCCTATACAATTGGCTCTGTCCTCTTGGCGCATTGACAAGAGCAGCAAGCCTTTTGCATAAGCGAACGCGCCCTCCCTTCGGGAGGGGATGGGGTGGGTCTTAACGCGAAGACCGTTATGAAAATCGCAGACATAAGTCCATATTGGGGCGATGTCCACCAGGATCTGCTGGACTTGCTGGATCGTGTGAGTGACGACCTGCTGCTGATCCGGCCGGCAGAACGATCGCTCTCCATCCAACAGATGGTTTTGGAGATCGTGCACGAGCAGCGATTTCATGTCAGTATGCTGATGGCGAAGAACCAGTATGTCCGGGAACATCCCAGGGATTATACGTCGCGCGAATCGCTGCGGGAGCTTCTCATTGCGACATGGGAGCTGATCGACTACTTGATCGAACCTTTGACGGACGCAGGCTTGCGTGCCGTGAGAACCCTTCCGGCCGACCCGCAGAATAACCGGCCGGAAACCAATGTGACATTTGCGTGGCTTCTATGGCACGCTCTCCACCAGGAGATATTTTATACCGGCCAGATATCCGTCCGGCTCCGGGACTACCAGCCCCCGCGAAACCCGTGGGATTGATCTGATATATTCGCGTGTTTGATGAACGAGATCGAGAAAGTAAAGAATGCCCAAGGATACAAGTATTAAGAAAGTCATGGTGATCGGCAGCGGTCCCATCGTAATAGGTCAGGCGGCGGAGTTCGACTACGCCGGTACGCAGGCGTGCCAGGCGCTTCGGGAAGAGGGGATCTCTGTCGTCCTCGTCAATTCTAACCCCGCGACGATTATGACCGACCCGGAAACGGCGGATGCGGTCTATATCGAGCCGCTCAATGTCGAGTTCCTGGAGCGCATCATCGCTCAGGAGCGTCCTGACGGCCTCGTACCGACGCTTGGTGGCCAGACCGGACTAAACCTGGCTACGGAGCTTGCTGCCGCGGGCATTCTGGAAAAGTACAACGTCCGCCTTCTGGGCACGCCCCTTTCCACGATCCGCAAGGCCGAGGATCGCGAAATCTTCCGCTCCTTGATGCATGAGATCGGCGAACCCGTTCCTGAGTCCTGGATCATCGAGGATGAAGACGCTCTCGCGGAGCTGTCTCGCGACGAGTCCGCGCCCTGGCCTTTGATCGTGCGGCCTGCATATACGCTTGGCGGCTCAGGCGGCGGTATCGCTCACACTCCCGAGCAGCTCCGTGAGATCGGCGCGCGCGGCTTAAAGCTTTCGCCTCGCCATCAGGTCATGGTGGAGCGGTATCTGAGCGGCTGGAAGGAAATCGAGTACGAGGTGATGCGCGACGGCGCGGATACCTGTATCACGGTGTGCAACATGGAGAACTTCGACCCCATGGGTATGCATACCGGCGACTCGATCGTCGTGGCGCCCTCGCAGACGCTCTCCGATAAAGAGTATCAGATGATGCGGACGGCCGCTCTCAAGATCATCCGCGCGCTTGGTATCGAAGGCGGCTGCAATGTCCAGATGTCACTGGACCCCAAGTCGTTCAGCTACTACATCATCGAGGTCAACCCCCGCGTCTCTCGCTCGTCGGCGCTTGCAAGCAAGGCGACCGGATATCCTATCGCGCGCGTGGCCGCCAAGATCGCCATCGGCCTGCGACTGGACGAGATCCCGAACGCCGTTACAAAGAAGACGCTGGCATGTTTTGAGCCCGCTCTTGACTATATCGTCGTGAAGATCCCGCGATGGCCGTTCGATAAGTTTACGCTGGCGGACCGCCGCATCACAACTCAGATGAAGGCGACCGGCGAAGTCATGGCAATCGACCGCAGCTTCGAAGGCGGAATTCTTAAGGCGATTCGTTGTCTGGAGATCGGGCAAGTTGGTCTTCGGCCGAAGAATGCCGATCGTCTTACGGATATGGAGATCGAAGCCGGCCTGGTATCCGCAACTGATCAGCGCCTGTTCCTGATCTGCGAGGCCTTCCACCGCGGCATGACGGTCGAGGAAGTGGCGAACCTGAGCAATGTCGACCCGTGGTTCCTTGTAAAACTGCAGCGACTCGTTCAGTTTGAAGACAACCTCCGAAATGAATCCGCGTTGTTCCACCATGTGACGGAGCTGTCTGAGAAGGCGGCCGGTCTGCTTGCGGATGCCAAGCAATTGGGGTTTGCGGACCGGCATCTTGCCGACATTCTCGGCGTAAAGGAAAGCCAGGTCCGGCTCTGGCGCGCAGGTGGAGCAGTGCCTGCATACAAGATGGTCGACACCTGCGCCGCTGAGTTCGAAGCGGCAACCCCGTACTTCTATTCCTGCTATGACACCGAGACCGAGGAGGTGGCGGCATGAGCGAAGTCGCGAAAAGCGGTCCTCTCGTGGCAGTCATAATGGGAAGCAAATCCGACTGGGAGACGATGCGTCACGCGGTTGAGATCCTTGAACACTTTGTCGTGCCGCATGAGAGCGCCATCGTATCGGCCCATCGCACCCCGCAGAAGATGGCGGATTTCGCCGCCGAAGCGGAAGGACGTGGAGTTGAGGTGATTATCGCCGGCGCGGGCGGCGCGGCTCATCTGCCGGGCATGGTCGCGGCGCAGACCCTTGTGCCCGTGCTGGGCGTTCCCGTGCAGTCTCATGCGCTGAGCGGAATGGATTCCCTCCTGTCGATCGTGCAAATGCCCGGTGGCATACCCGTGGGCACACTCGCCATCGGCAAGGCCGGCGCAACAAACGCCGGCCTCCTTGCCATTGCAATCCTTGCCAATACGCGCCCGGAACTGCGCGAGAAACTGCGCGAATATCGCAGCGCATTGACGGACAAGGTGATGTCGGACAGTCTTGAATGAGCAATATATCTGAACCAATTTTGCCGGGCGGAACTATCGGCGTGCTCGGTTCCGGCCAGCTTGGCCGTATGCTCGGTCTGTCAGCGCGCCAGATGGGCTATCGGCTTGGGACATACTCTCCTGATGCCGATTCGCCGACCGGCCAGATCGCGGATATCGATGTCGTGGCCGCGTATGAAGACCTTGATGCCGTTCGCGCTTTTGCTCGGCAGGTCGATGTCGTAACCTTCGAGTTCGAGAATGTCCCATCGGCTACCGTGGAAGCTGTCGCGGAGATCGTGCCGGTTCGACCAGGCGGCTGGGTGCTGCATACGGCGCAAAACCGCCTGCGCGAGAAGACCTTCCTGTCCAATGCAGGCATTCCCTGCACGCCTTTCCGCGCCATCGCCGGCTACGACCAGTTGATAATAGCGCTGAGCGAGTTCGGTTATCCGTCAATCCTCAAGACAGCGGGCTTCGGCTACGACGGCAAGGGGCAGTGGCGTATTACGGACATCGCCGGAGCGAGAGCGGCCTGGGATGCGCTGGACGGCACCGAAGGCGTTCTGGAAGCGTTTGTCGATTTCGAGCGTGAAGTGTCGGTGGTTGCAGCCCGTGGCGCCGATGGCGAGTTTGTCACTTACTGTCCCGTCGATAATGTGCATTCGCACCACATCCTGGACGTAACTTCTGCGCCTTCTACGCTTGCCCATAAGCTCGCCCGCGAAGCAGAAGCGATCACCCGCTCCGTATTTGAGGCTCTGGACGTTGTTGGGGTGCTGTGTGTTGAGTTCTTCATCACGACTGACGGCCGCGTTCTCGTGAACGAGCTTGCGCCGCGGACGCACAACTCCGGCCACTGGACCATTGAGGGCGCCGTGACATCTCAGTTCGAGCAGCAGCTTCGGGCCGTTTGCGGTCTGCCTCTCGGCTCTGTCGAGATGGTGGCTCCGGCTGCGGCGATGAGCAATCTGCTTGGCGATGTATGGCCGGCCGAGGGCTCTCCGGATTGGGCTGCCGCCCTGCGAAGCGGCGACGTTAAGCTGCATCTGTACGGCAAAGCGCAGGCTCGCCCCGGCCGCAAGATGGGGCATATTACGGCGCTTGGCTCTTCCGTTGACGACGCAGTGGCAAAAGTAAAAGCCGCTCGGAATACATTATAGTATTTGTTCGGATTCGGGCAGGAATCGGTATTTTTCCTCCGAATATAACGATAACGATTAAGTTTGACAGGAGAACTATCTCGTGAGTGATGGCACAGCCGCCGTGCGGTCGGCATTGATTGTTTGGGGTGGATGGGACGGCCACGAGCCCCAGCAGGTTGCGGAAATTTTCGAGCGTGAACTGCGCGCTAAGGGATTTGAGGTCGAGGTTGCGGATACTCTCGATGCATATAAGGATGGCGAGAAGCTCAAGAAGCTCTCATTGATCGTTCCGGTGTGGACGATGGCCAGCATTACCGGCGAGCAACTCAACCCGCTTCTCGAAGCGGTAAAGAGCGGCGTAGGCATCGCAGGCTGCCACGGCGGCATGTGTGACTCTTTCCGCAATGAGACCGAATATCAGTTCATGACCGGTGGACAGTGGGTCTCTCACCCCGGCAACGACGGCGTGGAGTACACAGTTCGGATCACGGATCGCGAGCACTTCATTACCAAAGAGAGCGTCCCTGAGTTTACGGTAAAGTCGGAACAGTACTACATGCACACCGATCCGGCCAACAAGGTGCTTGCCGTTACAGACTTCCCCATTGCCGATGGTCCCCATGTCAAGAACGGGCCATTTGCAATGCCGGTGGTTTGGACGAAGTACTATGGCGAGGGACGAGTCGCATACAACTCGCTCGGGCACCATGCAGATATCGTGGACCAGGCAGAAGTTCTGCCGTTGATGGTTCGATCACTGCTGTGGGCGGCGCACGCCGAGGATCTGGCATAACAATGGCAGCCGGCAAACAACCGGAGCAACAGGATGTTGTCGAGCTTTTCCGGCCCGTAGGGCAGGGAGAGCTCGATCTCATCGCGGCTTCGGGTTACAAAGCATTCCCCCCACGCTTCTTCCATCAGCCCATATTCTATCCCGTCCTTAACGAGGAATATGCGATCCAGATCGCTCGCGACTGGAATACACGGGATGAAGTCTCAGGCTACGTGGGATACGTCACGAAGTTTTTCGTCAAGGCGGAATACCTTGCGCGATATGACATTCAAACGGTTGGAGGAAGCATCCACCAGGAATACTGGATTCCGTCCGAAGAGTTGGACGAGTTCAATGCGAACATTGTGGGCTCCATCTCCGTAATCCAAGAATTCCGCCCCGCTATTTAGGATGCCATGAATCCGCATGATATCCAGCTGCTTGGTCCACATAGTATCGGTGATGTGACATACCCTGCGGGATCGTCATTCGGCCCGCGCCGCATGCGCGACTATGAGTTTGTCTGGATCATTGAGGGTGACATTCAGTATCAATGGGGCAATGCCATTGTCGCGGCAACGTCAGGCGGCCTGATACTATGTCGCCCCGGTGAAACGGACTCCTTCCGCTGGGATATCCTCAAGTCCACGCGCCACGCTTACTTCCACTTCGATATCGCGCATACGCCGGATGATTGGCCGCCGCAGGAGCGCTGGCCTCTCGTACGGCAAACCACGCCTGAAGATATCTCGGTAGCCCTGTTCCGCCATATTCTCGCCAATTCCGGAAGTGGCGATGCTGCACACCTGCAAATGGCGGCATCATTGATGGTCAGCGCATTTGTTACCGGAAATACGTCGGCCCCGGATCCTGTTCCCTCACCGATACCGGATGCCGTCAATCGCGCTCTGCACCTCATGCAGACACGTCTGGCCGAAGATCCCGCTGCTGAAATTACATTGACGGACTTGTCTGCGGCCGCATTTGTAAGCCCTGAGCACCTTTGCCGTCAATTCCGAGCCTCGACTGGTCGCAGTCCCGCCCAAACAGTGCGCTTTGCACGGCTGGATCAGGCAGCCGGCATGCTTACCCGAAGCAACAGCAGCATCAAAGAGATCGCTTACCGGTGCGGATTCGCAACCCCATTTCACTTTGCTCGGGTTTTTCGAGCTGCTTTTGGAATGACACCCACAGAAATGCGGCAGGCGGCCCGAACGGGAGCGTACAGCTTTATACCTCTCCTGAGCCGCCACGCCGGCATTCAAATCCGGCGCCCTGCCGGATCGTGATTACTGAGCGGTTGGAGCCGTTGGCGTTGCCGGAACCTGGCCCGTCGTTGTGTCCTGCTTGTGTTCCCGCCTCGCCATCCGCCTTTCCTTCTGATATTGACGCAGCTTCTGCTGCTGGTCATCCGTCAGAAGAGCGTCTATTTGCTGTTTCGTGTCCTTGCGAAGAGCAGTTATTTTGGTTCGCTTGTCATCCGGGGAGAGCGCAGGATCGGATTTGATAATCGCTGCCTTGGCCTTCTGATCTTTGTAGATCGCCTTGACTTTACCGACCTGATCGTCAGTCAACCCCAGGGCAGTGGTAAGCTGCTGAATATGCTTGTCCTTCGATCCCTTGACGCCATGCTTATGTCCGGCCTTGGTCTCGCTACCAGCTTGCGCTGTATTGTCTGCCCGGACAATCGTTGCAGGCAGCGTGCCAAGTGCGATTGCTGCGACTCCCAGAACCGCAGCGAATAGAGGCTTCATTTTCAGTTAACTCCTTTGGATACTCTCGTCGTTCCTCTTGACGCTTACTGTTCCGCAATGTTCACGGCAACCAGATGAGATCTGTTTGAAACATGCCGGAGAGGTTACAATTTCCCGGGCCTGCTGATGCGATGCGCTATGTGTGCTAGAATCTTTAAGGTATGAGTGTTCGCTGCAACCATCCAGTCATAAACTCTTTTTGCGCGGCTGTGAAGTCCGAGATTCATAGCTCATTGCAATGATTGAGTTCGGCGCGGAACCGATCTGGTAAAATGTAATCATTCAAGTGAACTGAATGGCACTTCAGCGGCACGATCACCAAATTTGTAAGTTTTGATGCAAATTCGTACAATTAGTTGGCAATCAGAATAACAATTAAGGTACAAGAACGTTGAGCGTCAATAGTATAAGCCTGATCGTATCACGTTGTTGCGAGCGCTTGGTGTAGTTATGTTCTTAGTTGGCCTGGCGAGAGTTGGGCGGGCTTGGGCGCCGGGCAACTAGAAAGCATGATTTGTGGAGCCAGTCGCAGGAAGTAATATGAGATTTCTCGTCGTTGATGACGACGCCGCTGATCGCCTTGCTACAGTCCGGACCCTTAAAACCATCGAATCAGATGTGGTGGTGCGTGAGGCAGGCGATTATACACAGGCTCTCGCAGCGCTTTCCGGGGAAAAATACGACTGCATTATTCTGGATAGTGATTTTCCCGAAGACGGTACGAGGCAGATCCTGTCCACCGTGCGGGGCGATTCGGCTGTGGTCTTTCTGGCCGGCAATGGCGTTGAGAGTCCGAATGCGAAGATGGCAGAAGAGAAGAACCATGTATCCGTACTGATCCATGGAACACTTCCTCTTTCCGGCGACGCGCCCGGGATGGCATTTATTCTCGACATTGCCGAACGCAAGCGCGCGGAGCGGTCCCAGGCGTTTCTTGCCGATGCCAGCCGCCTCATTGCATCCACACTCGATTTTCAAGTTACACTCAATAGCATTGCCCATCTCGCCGTAACGCATATGGCGGATTTCTGTTCGATCGACATGTTGGAAGGCAGCGAGATCCGGCGGCTCGTCGTCGCGCATGCCGTTGCGGAGATTGAGTCTCAGGTCCGAGATGTGCTGCTCGATAACCCTCCTGATCCTGCCGGCGATCATCCCATCGTTCGAGCGATCCGAACCGGCGAAACCGAGTTCTCGTCGCAGGCCGACGAAAATCTTCCTGATCGCATTGCAAGATCCGTTGAGCATGTCGAAGCTCTGAAATTCCTCGCGTTCACATCTTATATCGTCGTTCCTTTAAAGGCGCGTGGTCGGACTATCGGCGCTGTCTCCCTGATCAGGACGCACAACCGCCACCCATTCGACGATCAAGATCGCATTGTGGCTGAGGAACTTGCTCATCGAGCGGCTGTTTCGGTGGATAACGCGCGTCTTTATGAGAATGCGCAGAGAGAGATACAGGAGCGCCGGTTCCTGGTCGAGTCGATCCCTACGATTGCCTGGAGTTCGGGCGCGGACGGTGTTATCGACTATACCAATCGGCGATTTACTGACTACACCGGCATTCCCACAGATGAGATTGTTCCGGGCGGATGGCAGCGTGCGCTCCATCCGAATGACTGGCCCGATGCGCGAGCGAGTTACCTGGCCTCCATTGCAAGCGGCGAACCTTATGAGGCACAGTTTCGTGTGCGTCGCGGGAGTGACGGCGCTTATCGGTGGCATCTCAGCCGGGCGACGCCGATGCGAGACACTGCCGGAAATGTCATACGCTGGTTTGGTACGCTTACGGATATCGACGATCAACGCCGAGCGGCGGACGGACAGCGGTTCCTGGCTGAAGCCAGCACGTGCTTGAGTTCATCGCTTGACTATGAGACGACCCTCTCGAATGTAGTGCGCCTCGCCGTTCCCGTCTTTGCCGACTGGTGTTCGGTATATCTTGTCGATGATGATGGAATTTCGCTGCTTGAGGCGGCTCATATGGAGCCTGAGAAGTCTGCGCTAGCCCGAGAGTTTAACCGGCGATTTCCACCCGATCCCAATGCCGCAACCGGTGTTGCCGAGGTGCTTCGCACCGGACGCACAGTTCTCACTGCGTCTATCGACGAAGGGGTGCTTCGGGAGAGCATTAAGGATCCTGAGAAGCTGCAAGTGGTGATCGACCTTGGGCTTAGGTCGTATATCTGCGCTCCACTCAGGGCGCGAGATAAAAATATCGGCGCAATTACCTTCGTCACGGCGGAATCCGGCCGGCAATACGGCGAATCCGACAGAACTCTTGCCGAGGAACTTGCCCTGCGCATTGCGCTGGCCGTAGACAATTCCCGGCTGCTGGCCGAGACGCGCGCGCGCGCGGAGCAAGAAGAGCTTGTCAATGCCATTGGACGCAAGCTGCGTTCATCTCTGGATGCCTCTGAAATCGTGGGGCTGGCGACCGTGGAAGTTGGCCGCGCTCTTGATGTGGAAGTCGCGACCTGGGCCTGGCTCAGCCCGGACGGCGCATCGCTCCAGATTGCGCCCCAGCGTTACTGCGCTCCCGGCGTAACGCCTGTTACGGGGACATATCAAATTTCCGGCATCTCCGGAGAGATCACCAGCCGATGGTTGCAAGGCAAGCCTTATGTGGCAGGCAAACTGAAATCGGATCCTTTTGCCGGCGCGCAGTCTCCTGCTGAGGATAGCGCAAGTCCGGCACGAGCCATTATCTCTCACCCGATCTTCCTGCGTGGATCGTGGGAAGGCATTCTGGCCGTGCAGCAAATCAGCTCATCGCGTGAATGGACGGCAAATGAGATCGCTCTCGTTGCGGCGATATCGGACATTGTGGGATTGGCGCTCGAAAATGCCAGGATCTATGCCCGCGAGCACCGTGTTGCGGACATGCTTACCGAAGCTTTTCTCACCATCATCCCAAAGCGTCTTCCAGGCCTTCTTGTCGACACCCGCTACCATGCCGGTCTCGACGAGTCGCGTGTTGGAGGCGATTTTTACGACGCATATTCTCTGCCCGACGGCCGCGTTGCCCTGGTGATCGCAGATGTGTCCGGCAAGGGATTGAGCGCAGCCGTACAGACAGCCTCGGTTAAATACTCGCTGCGTGCTTTTGCGGCGGAGGCTGCCGCTCCTGCCCTTGTCATTCGGCGTCTCAACGGCATCTTGAGCCGCGAATCGTCGGGATTGGGTGAACACTTCGTTACCCTGTTTTATGCGGTCTACGATCCTGCTACAGGACGCTTTGCTTATGTGAGCGCCGGACATGAGACGCAGTTGCTCAAGCGCGCCTCGGGCCATGTGGCGCAGTTGAGGGCTACCGGGCCAATCCTGGGCATTACGGACTATGACTATGAGCAGTGCGTGGAGTACCTGGAACCGCTCGATACGGTGATGCTGTTTACCGATGGCCTCACTGAGGCTCGCAACAACCGGCATGAGCTGATGGAGATCGATCGTGTTGAAGAGGTTGTCCGCGCATTGCCGCATGACGCTTCCGCATCAGATGTGATGTCGGCATTGGTCTCTGCCGCGATGACCTGGGCTGAAGGGCATCCGCAGGACGATCTTGCACTTCTGGTTGTGCAGCGTGAACTTCAAGGCGATACACAGCCCGCCGCGCGCGGATCTGTCGCGGCGGCCGATAAACAACCACGCGCCGAGCTATTGTTCGACTTTACCTTCCCCAGCATCCCTGACTACGCAATGGAAGTCCGCCAGGCAGTTGCGCATTGGATGGGAACGCTCTTATACGACCGGATGGAAATCGAAGATATGCAGACGGCTGTTACGGAGGCTGTTACAAATGCTGTGCGGCATGGATCTCCGATGGGGGAAAAGGATCGATTTACCGTTCGAGGATATCGCCGCGTGGATGAGTCTCTGGTTATCGAGGTCCGCGACTACGGCCCCAGCATGACCACGCCGTCGCGCCCGTCACGCATGCCCGGCCCAGATGCCACCGGCGGCCGCGGTTTGCCGCTTATGCATGTTCTTACCGATGAGCTTGAGTTCGTGCCTTCCAAAGATGGCCAGATGGTCCGGCTAATTAAGAAGCCGCCGGCTGCGCTGGTCGATAAATAATTCGAGGCAGAGACAATCTCTGCCTGTATCTCCAAAACCAAACCCGCCCTGGCAGCCAATCGGTTGCCAGGACGGGTTTTCTTTGCGTTGAAGGTGTCTCTTACTTCTGCGCTACGTAATCGACATACTTGTCGATTGTCCGCACTTCCCATACTTCGCCATCGTCACGATGGGCGAGAGCAGTGTGGAGTGCTCGCGCAGTATCGAGGGATGTCAGGCAGGGGATGGAATGCTCTACGGATGAACGCCGGATCTTTGCGGCTTCGCGCTCGATCTGCTTGTCGTTGGACACTGTGTTGATCAGCAGGGAGACTTTGCCGCTGCGGATCAGGTCGAGCAGGTTCGGGGTGCCTTCGCTGATTTTCTTGACCGGAGTAACTGTCAGGCCATTCTCTTCGAGGAATTTCGCTGTGCCTGCTGTGGCATAGAGCGTAAAACCTATAGCCGCGAAGTCATGGATGATTGGAAGCGCTTCCTGCTTGTCCTGGTCGGCCAGGGTCACAATCAGAGCGCGCTTGTCTCTATCCATGGGGACATCAATGCCGCTGGCGACCATCGCCTTGTACAGGGCTCGTGAGAAATCCGTATCGATGCCGAGGATCTCGCCGGTCGACTTCATCTCCGGCCCAAGGTTAATATCGACGCCTGTCAACTTGGAGAATGAGAATACAGGCGCCTTCACCGCGATATTCGGCTGGTTCGGATGCAGACCGTTAACGTACCCCTGATCCTTGAGCGACCGGCCGATCGAGGCCCACATCGCGGCGCGGACCATCGGGATGCCCGTGATCTTGCTGAGATAGGGGACTGTTCGCGATGCGCGCGGATTGACCTCGATCACATAGGCCTGATCGTTGTCGATGACGAACTGGATGTTCATCAATCCGATTACATTGAGGGCCAGTGCGAGGCGGGAGGCGTATTCGACGATCTGGTCGATCGTGCTCTGCTTGATCGTCTGAGGCGGATATACAGCCATCGAGTCGCCGGAGTGAACTCCCGCTCGCTCGATGTGCTCCATAATTCCCGGAAGGAGGAAGCCGCCCTGGCCGTCGGCGATGACATCGACTTCAGCCTCTTTACCGAGGATGTATCGGTCTACAAGAATTGGCGCGCCGTCGGAGATATCCACGGCAGACCGCATATAGCCGCGCAATTCCTGCTCGTTGTAGACGATCTCCATGGCCCGTCCGCCGAGAACGTACGAGGGACGCACGAGAACCGGATAGCCGATCTCATTTGCCACGACGACGGCATCTTCGACGTTTTTGATGGCGCGACCGGGTGGCTTCGGGATGTTAAGCTCGCTCAGCAGGCCCTCAAAACGGTCGCGGTCTTCTGCGAGATCGATGGCGTTGACGGAAGAGCCGAGGATCTTAACACCGGCGTCCGCGAGAGGCTTGGCCAGGTTAATGGCCGTCTGCCCGCCGAACTGCACGACGATTCCTTCAATCGGCGCTTCGCGGTTGACGATATTGAGGACGTCCTCGACGGTCAACGGCTCGAAATAGAGCCGGTCGGATGTGTCGAAGTCGGTCGAGACGGTCTCGGGGTTGTTGTTGATAATTACGGCTTCATAGCCCGCATCGCGGAGCGCACGCACGGCGTGGACGCTCGCGTAGTCGAACTCGATACCCTGCCCAATTCGAATGGGGCCGCTGCCCAGTACGATGGCTTTCTTCTTGCTGCTCGGAGTCATTGCCTCGGATTATACCTTGCTTACAAGGTCCTTCGTTACCCCTGGCTCCCAACACGCTGAACGTTTTCTTCGGAAGATGCTGCTGAGGGCGCTACATAGCCCCGTTTTCCCTCGATAAACTCAAGACGCTGTTCCACTCGCTGGAGCTGATGATCGATGGTGAGATCGTAAGCCGTTGACGTATCGCGCAGTTTCGCCACCTCGTCTCGCAACATTTCGATTTGTCTTACCAGGTCGGCATTGCTGCCTCCCTTGGTCTGCGCCATAACTTCGAGTTGTTTTTCTTTGAACTCAATATATCGCTTGATGACGCCTGAGGTGATTCCACCGACAATGGCAACGATCGGTATCAATAACACGAAGTCTATCATTCTCTTTCCTCTCTGCGTAACAAGGCAGCCGTCTTACCGTTGGCTGAAATTCAATCGCAGTGGCAGTTGCAGAATCAAGCTAGCCCCGTCAAATTGGACTATCCGCCACCAATCATTGACGCTTGACCGCCGTTACGTTCATAATACCGGCATGCGCCTCACACTTCGACTGGTGGCCCTTGTCGCGCTTGGCGCCATACCGCTTTTGCTTGCACATTACGGAGCGTGGCTGATCACCGCAGTCCTGGCGTATAACTTTGTGCTGGTGGCTGCCACTGTGGCCGACATCCTCACAACACCCAAACCGGACGCCATTATTTCCGCCGATCGCAATGTCGATGCGAAGTTGTCGCTTGGCGCTTCGAATCCGGTGGAAGTGGTGCTGCGATGTCGGCTCAAGTCGGACCTTCCTATTGAAGTACGTGATGAACCCCCATATCGGTTCGAGTTAACGGGCACGACCCAGAAACGTTTAACTCTACCCGGCGGAAACCGCCCTGTATCGTTCAGCTACCATGTCGTCCCTACGAACAAGGGCGACTTCGAGTTCGGAGACATCTTTGTGCGGTATCGCAGCCGCCTTGGCTTGATCGAGCGTCTTGGCAAAATTCCGTCGAAGCTTATGGTCAAGGTCTATCCGAACCTGCTTGAGACCGAAAAGTATGAGATGCTTGCTCGTCGCGGCCGATTGATGCAAGTCGGCATCCGGTCCGCAAAGATGCGGGGTGGTGGCGCTGAGTTTGAGAGCCTCCGCGAATATGTACCGGGCGACGAATATCGCAAAATCGATTGGAACGCCACGGCGCGCCGCGGAAAGCTGATCACGCGCCAGTTCGAAGCGGAACGAAGCCAGAACATCGTGCTTCTTCTGGATACTGGCAGAACTATGCTGCAGCCAGTGCAGAAGATGGCCAAACTGGACTATGTTGTGAATACGGCGCTGATGCTTGCCTACGTGGCAGCGGGGTCCGACGACAAAGTCGGCTTGATGGCGTTCGACGGCGAAGTTCGCAGCTACATTCCCCCTGCCAAAAGCAAAGCGCAGGTGTATCGCATCCTTGAGAGCCTTTACAACATCGAAGCGCGCCTGGTTGAGACCGACTACTCCGAGGCATTTCAGTACCTCGTTACACAGTGGCGCCGCCGCTCGCTGATCGTCCTCTTCAGCGATCTTATCGATCCTGATTCCTCGGCGCAGATCGTGAACGCCATCCCGATGCTTGAGGACCGCCATCGCGTTGTCTGCGTCACGGTCAGCGATCCCAACGTTCTCGCCGCCGCATCCGAGTCTCCCGAGAACAGCGCAGGCGTTTACGCCAAGGCAGTAGCCACTCAGGTACTCCACGAACGCCGCCAGGCGATCAACGCCCTCAAACGCCGCGGCGTCTGGACGATCGACAGTCCCCCGGAAAGCCTCAGCGCCGACCTCATCAACCACTACCTGGATCTTAAGGCGAGATCATTGATATAAGAGACCTCTCCCTCAAGCTCGTGCAACTCGCTTTTTCCCTCTCCGACCCACCAGTGGGGCTTATAGGAAAGGGATGCCCAAAGGTCATTTGCCAGACGCCTCTTATATATTCGAGCCTGAGATTATAAGCTCAACTCCCTCTCGAGTCGTCTGGTGATCGAGAATCGGACGCCCCTTTCCGCTTCGGAGAGGGGTAAGCCGCGACAGCGGCGGGGGGAGAGGCTTGCCTGCGCGAATACGCCGGGCTCATCTTGCTCCCGTAGATGTAAAAGAGCAGCACGATAAACTGGAATGCCGCGATGCTGAACTTTGCCGCATGTGAAATAGAGGAGTGCGAGACATTGCCCTCTATAATGCCGGCGATTATGAACAGCGGGACCGTTCCCACCATCATCTTGCATGCATCCTTGCCGGCGACAATCAGCGCATCTTTGCGCGTTCTCTGGCCCGGAGCAATGAGCGACCAGCCTATCATCATTCCAGCCGCCCCGCAAATGAATATTGCTGAGAGTTCGCAGACGCCGTGAGGCAGGATGCCCGCCCACATAGTGGATAGGAACCCCGTTGGCTGAACTACGGCAACAAGAGCGCCCATTGTCGCGCCGTTGCTGAGCAGGAGAAATGCCGGTATAACCAGCGTTATGCCGGTGGCAAACGCGGCGATGCCGACCTGCGTATTGTGCGTCATCAAGTCGCTGGAGAACGCGATGCCGTTACCGACGGAGATATCTCCGTGGTCTGCAAATCCCTTCTTCCAGCCATCAAAAGAACTTTCCATGCCTGCTGGCACAAATATCGCTGCGTACCGCTGGTCCGCGCGGATTAGCCCGTAGGTGCCGAATGCGCCGATGATGGTTAACAGGATCGCGACGAGGATGAACGGCATCCGCCGGCGCAGCACAGCCGGCAGGCCATATGCAAGGAATCGCCAGATGCGCGATAGGCCTCCTGATTCCTCAAGGTAGATCACGCCGTGGGCATTGCCCACAAGCTCGTTCAGGTATAATACAAGGTTAGGATTCGCGCCCTGCTGCCGGGCATAAGCCAGATCAGCAGCGGCTCGCCTGTAAAGCGATCCGAGCGCGGGCAGCTCCTGTTTAGAGAGGCGCTTGAGCCCGCCATTTTTGCTGCGCTCGACAATCAGGGAGAGGCGCTCCCAATTTGCCCGCTTTTTATTGATAAACGCTCGTTCATCGATCGGCATAGTGCCGCGATTATACCGCAGAGGCTGAACGCATGTCACGAGAAATCCTCGTAGTCACTCCCGAGAACATCGAGATCGAATATGAACTGGGCGGAATAGGCACGCGATTTCTCGCAAACTTGATCGATACCGCAATCCAGTCCATCACTTTGATCGCGGTTATCATCATCTTCAATATCTTGCTTGGCATTCTGGGGATCATTACGACGCCGGCAGCAAAGGCTGTTCTGGATTTCTTGCAGGGCATAACGAGCGGTTTAGCTGCCATTGCTGTGTTCCTTATCATGTGGGGCTATTACATCTATTTTGAGATAGCATGGAATGGTCAGACACCGGGAAAGCGGCAAATGGGGCTGCGTGTGCTTCGTGACGGCGGCTACCCCATCGGCGCATACAGCGCAATCACTCGCAATTTGCTTCGCTTGCTCGACGGCATCCCCGCGGTGGTTTTGGGCACATTAATTTACGGCATCGTAAGAGATAGTCCCCAGATCGCGGCATTGGGCGCGGCGCCCATGGTTTTGACGCTTTGTTTTCTGCTGTTCACAGGCAAGTACCAGCGTCTTGGAGATTTCGTTGCCGGAACCATGGTGGTAAAGCAGAGAGCGCCGCGCGTCCCAACACTGGAAGCACTGGCTCCTCCGCCCCGCGTGCTGCCGGAACACCTCGCCGCTTACGCCCTGGCCGATATCGGCAAGCGTGTGTACGACATGACCGTTCCTGAATACCGCGCCGTCCGCCATGCAAATGACCGTCGCTGGCAGCTTCCCATCGCCATGCAGCAGTTCGCCGCCATGCGCCTTGCCGTGCCGCTTATGAAGCGCCTCGATATCAAACCGCCCCCGGGAGTGCAGCGAATCAACTATGCCGACTTGCTGGAATATCTCGCTGTAGCGTTTGAGCAATACAGAGGCGTGAAATAGCAATATTTGACGCTCCTCTGCGCTTTCCTGTATAATAACGGGCATTATGCGGGTTCTAATCACCGGCGCGGGTGGGATGTTGGGCATCGACGTGGAGAAGTTCTTCCGCGATTCCGGAAATGAAGTTCTGGCGACAGCTCGAACATCCACCAATGGAGCCATCCCTCTCGATGTCTGCGACCCCAAGGCGACACGCGATCTCATTCGCGACTGTTATCCGGATGTCGTGATCCACTGTGCGGCGAACACGAATGTCGACAGGTGCGAACGCGACCCCGATTCTGCCTACCGGGATAATGCTCTTGGCGCATGGTCAGTCGCCGTCGCAGCCGAACAAGTCGGCGCAACGCTCATCGCGATCTCAACCGACTTCGTTTTCGATGGGACTCTTGACCGTCCTTACACGGAATTCGACGAACCCAATCCGCTGGGCGCATACGGCGCGTCGAAATTGGCCGCTGAAAGGCTTGTACTCCAGCACTGCCAGAGAGCATATGTCGTACGGACATCGTGGCTCTTTGGGGTCAACGGCAAGAACTTCGTCTACACGATTGCAAAAAGAGCAAGGGAACTCCGTGAATTGCATGTGGTTGCCGACCAGCGCGGCGCGCCGACATATACAGTCGATCTCGCGGCATTTCTGCCGACTTTACTCGACACCAAGCTGTATGGCCTCTACCATGTGACGAATGCCGGCTCAGCCACATGGTACGAGTTTGCACAGGCAATCGTTGATCGCCTTAGCCTGGATAATGTCGCCTTCCATCCGCTGACTTCGGAGGAATGCGCCGTTCGCTTCAACACTCCGACGCGCCGGCCAAAGAACAGCGTTCTCCGCCGTTACAATCTGGAGCTTCTCGGCTGCGATACAATGCAGCCCTGGGAAAATGCGCTGGATGCGTTTATATCGGAAGCGCGCAGGGCAGGTACTATTTAAGGAACGTTACGCAAGAGATGCGGTCCCGGCAATGCCCATGCATGCTGCCGGAAGCTATTGATAACATATATGAGTGAACCAACGACAACAGATTACCGCAGCACGCTGAATGTGCCGAAGCCCGATGTTAAGGGAGCCGGCGGAGTAGACACGAATCCGTCCAGCATTCCTCAGCGCGCCAATCTGCCGGTGCGAGAGCCCGGCATCTTGGAATTCTGGAAGAACAATCGGATCTACGAGGAATCGCTGAAAGCGACGACGGGACAGGGGACGTTTATCCTGCACGACGGCCCTCCGTTCTCGAACGGTCATATCCATATCGGCCATTCGTTCAACAAGATCCTTAAGGATGTCATTCTTAAGTTCCGTTCGGCGCAGGGCTACAAGACGCCCTACGTTCCCGGCTGGGACAATAACGGCCTCCCGATCGAGGTTCTTGTCGCCAAGGAATTTCTCGCGAAGAAGTACACGCCTACCCGCAAAGAGATCCGCGACCGCTGCCGCGAAGTTGCCACGGAGTGGGTCGGCAAACAGTCCGAGGAATTTCAGCGGCTCGGTATCCGTGGGGATTGGGATCATCCATATCTCACGATGACCAAAGAGCTGGCCGCTCGCGAATTGGATGTCTTCGCCGATATGGTGGAGCATGGCTTTATCTATCGCGGCAAGAAACCCGTCCACTGGTCGCTCGTTGACCAGACAGCACTCGCTGAGCATGAGATCGAGTATGAAGATCGAGAAGATCCGTCGATCTTCGTTCGGTTTGCGCTGCGTAGCGACCTTTATGACGTTTTTGCCGGATACGATCCCGCGCGCTGCTTTACCATCATCTGGACGACAACCCCCTGGACGATCCCGGCGAACGTCGCCGTAGCGGTTGGGCCGGATATCGAATATGTAATCGTAGAACATGAAGGCGATCGTTATCTGATCGCTCTCGATCGTCTCGGCGCGACGATGGTCGAAGCAGGGTTCACGAGCTGGCAGGTAATCCATACCCTCTCCGGTTCGGAGCTTAAGGGACTGGTCTTTACGCATCCGTTGTTCGATCGCACTTCGCCGATGGTTCTCGTTGACTACGTAACGACGACCGACGGCACAGGTGTTGTCCATACGGCGCCGGGGCATGGCAAGGACGACTTCCAGACGGGCCAGAAGTACGATCTGCCCGTGCTGCAGGTCCTCACGGATGATGGATACTTCGGTGAGGATGCGGGCGCGCCTTACGTTGGCCTTAAAGCTGGGCCACTGCTCAGCAAGACAAAGCGCAGTGAAGGCGAGATCAAAGTCCTTGAGGACCTGACCGCTGCTGGCGCATTGCTTGCCAGCGGCACGATCAGTCACTCCTATCCGCATGGATGGCGCTCGAAAGATCCGCTTGTCACTCGCGCAACGGTGCAGTGGTTCGTCAATATCGACAACGCCGGACATCGTGAAAAGTGCCTCAAGGCGATCGATGGCGTGCGCTGGTATCCGGCCGATTCTGTGAACCGGATCAAGTCGATGGTAGCGGGGCGTCCCGACTGGTGTATCTCGCGGCAGCGCTCCTGGGGCGTTGGTATCCCGGTCTTCTACGCTCAGCCCTCCGGCACGCCTCTGCTGACGAAGGAGAGCATCGGCTGGGTGCGGGATCTTGTGGCGACTGAAGGGACTGACGCCTGGTTCGAGAAGGATGTCACGGAGATCATCCCTCATGGCTTCGAGCATCCCGATACCGGTGAGATGACATTCGTGAAGGAGACCGACATCTTCGATGTCTGGTTCGATTCCGGCGCAACCTGCCGCACCGTTCTGGATCACTGGCCCGGCGTGACATTCCCTGCGGACGTCTACCTTGAGGGCGGAGATCAACATCGCGGCTGGTTCAATTCGGCGCTCATGCTCGGTGTGGCGACAAAGGGGCACGCTCCATTCAAGCAGGTCGTCACGAATGGCTGGACGCTCGATCAGAACGGCCGGCAGATGCATAAATCGACGGGGAATGTCGTTGCGCCGCAGGCCGTGATCGATAAGTACGGCGCGGACGTCCTCAGGCTCTGGGTCTGTTCTACCGACTACTTTGCCGATGTGCGTGTGGGCGATAAGATCATCGAACAGGTGGCGACAAGCTACCGTACGATCCGCAATACCCTGCGATTTACACTCGGCAATCTCTATGCTGTGGAGCCGTACGATTTCGATCCGATGGTTCATGGAGTTGCGTTTCGAGACCTGGAAGAGATCGACAAGTGGGCGCTGCACAAGTTGAACGAGGTCGTCCGGACATCCGTAGCTGGTTATGAGGCCTACGAGTTCAATAAAGTCGTGCAAAGCGTGCTTTCTTTCTGCACTCTGGAGCTAAGCGCGTTTTACTTCGATGTACTCAAGGATAGACTGTATGCGTACGGAGCAGACTCGCAGACAAGGCGGGCCGCTCAGACGGTGCTTTTCGAGATTACGTCAACGCTTGCAAGACTGCTCTCGCCGATCCTGTCGTTTACGGCGGAAGAGGTATGGCAGAAGCTCGTAATGCCGAACAAGCCGCTTTCGGTGCAGCTTGCGGCTCTTCCCGCATTCCGGGCTGAGTTTGCCGATTCCGATCTCGGCGCGAAGTGGGATGCGCTTCTGGATGTGCGTGATACCGTTAACCGCACGCTCGAAGGTGTCAAGAAGCGCCTTGAGCTTTCGATAACCATTCTCGCGGACCGTGAGACATTTGCGAGCCTGAAACCGTACATAAATCAATTGCCGATGATACTTCTCGTTTCGGAGGTTCTGCTTCGTCCAAGCGCAGCGCCTGGTATGACCGTCGAAAACAACGGTCCGGCAGGTGGTGTGAAGTGCATGCGCTGCTGGGTCGCGGTGCGTGACGGCGGCGACGATCCGACCGCAGTATGCGCAGGCGGATGCGTGCGAAAATGGACGGGACAAGAACTGACCGGCGGGGAGCTGGCGGCTCGCAGAGCGCTGTGAGTCCAACTGGAGAATAATGTGGCATTTACAACTGAACAGCTAGAAACTTTCAAGGCCAGCTTGCTGGAAGAGCGCCGGCGTATCGAAGAGGATCGCGCGGCCTATGCTAAAGAATCCGGCGACGATCCGCAGCATGAGGCTGATGGTGAACTCTCCGATTCCGATCCTGATAATTCCGCCGACGAAGCCAACAACTTGTTCGACCGCGACCGGGATCTTGCCGCCGTCGAAAATGCCACGCGGCTTTTAAGCAAGATCGACCGGGCGCTGGAAAAGATCGAGGACGGCACGTACGGCCTGTCCGATATTGACGGCACGCCAATTCCTGTCGAGCGCCTTGAAGCGATACCCTATGCGGTAACAACCGTGGAACAAGAAGAGGCCAATTGAGGCGTCATATCTTTTTTTTAATTGCGGGGCTCGTCCTCGCCGCAGATCAGATCAGCAAATGGCAGGTGCGCCGCGTCTTTGTTCCGAACGCGACGCACCAAATTTTGCCTGAGTATTTCGATTTCACCTTCGTCCAAAATCCGGGCGGCGCATTCGGGATTTTCCGCAACAGCACTCAGTTGCTTGCAGTTGCCTGCGCCCTGGCCGTAATTGCCATCATTGTTTTCGTCGTTCGGTCGACCGGCAAACTCTCTCCAATACTTGGAGTCGCTCTGGCGCTTCCAATGGGTGGCGCAATTGGAAACCTGATTGACCGCGTGAGGTTTGGCTGGGTCACGGATTTCATTCATGTCCACGCAGGAGCGCATGAGTTCCCGGTATTCAACATCGCGGATTCCGCAATATGTATCGGAGTAGGTCTTCTTGTAATCTATTCCTGGTCATCGCCGCCCAAAACAGAGCCTCCGCTTGTAGAGGCCGAGAAGAACTAGCATGTATCCTATACTTTTCCAGTTTACGGTCTTCGGTCACCATATGACCGTCCATTCCTACGGCGTGCTGCTCATGATAGCCTTCCTGGCATCGGTGGCCTGGGCATACCGCACTACGATACGCCATGCTGGTGAACCGGGCGCAATCGATTCTAACGACCTGCTCGACGAATCTGTTTGGATGATCCTGGCAGGCATTCTTGGCGCCCGCATACTGTTTGTTGCGCTCGATTGGAGCGAATATAAAGATCATCCGGCGCGCTGGCTGCAAATTTGGGAGGGGGGCATCTCGTTCCATGGCGCATTGTTCGGCGGCCTCATAGCATTGATCGTTTATTGCAGTATCAAGAAGATTTCCGTTCTGAAGTTTGCTGACCTTGTGGCTCCGGCGGTGATGGTTGGATATGCAATAGGAAGGGTAGGCTGTTTCTTCAACGGCTGCTGCTATGGCGGCGAGACGAATGTGCCGTGGGCAGTTCGCTTCAATGACGAGGGCCATTGGACAAATCCTAGTCATCCGACACAGATTTATTCCGCAATCTTAAGTGTATTCTTCATTTTTGCTTTGCAGCGCATGTATGAGCGCAGAGCATTTGACGGCCAGGTATTTTGCTGGTACATGATCCTTGCCGCTGCCGAACGGTTTTTGATGGAAATATGGCGTGCTGGAGTAACGTCGACCGGCGGCGCTTTCGGTCTGACCGACGTGCAATTATTGTGTATTGTTCTTGCTTCCGGCGGTATCGTGGGACTGGTCATCCTGAAAAGGCGTGCTAAGATCACGCCGACACGCGGGAACACAGTTTTGGGGGTAGCGCAGTCTTGATACGAACACTTGAAATCGCCGATAATGAAGGCAACGAACGCCTTGATGTATTTCTCACAGAACGCCTGCCGGAGCTTTCTCGGGCGCGCATTCAGAAGTTGATCGCCTTGCGTTCAATCGAGGTCAACGGCGAGCCTGGCAAGGCAAACTATCGCACACGCCCCGGCGATTCCATCGTCGTGAATATTCCTGCCGTGCGCCCTCTTGAAAAGGCCGCGCCGGAGTCGATTCCGCTCGAAATCGTCTTTGAGGATTCCGACCTGGTCGTTGTTAACAAACCCAAAGGCATGGTCGTGCATCCCGCGCCCGGCGCTGAGACGGGAACTCTGGTCAATGCGCTTCTCGCGCACTGCACCGACCTCTCAGGCATCGGGGGCATGGAACGGCCGGGGATCGTTCACAGGCTGGATAAGGATACATCGGGGCTTCTGGTCGTCGCCAAGAACGATATGGCCCATGAGGCGCTCTCAAAGCAGATCCAGGCCCGTACGGCTGTGCGCAAATATAACGCGCTTCTATGGGGCCGGGTGCCCTTCAAGCACGCCGTCATCGACGCTCCCATCGCCCGCCATCCGGTCGATCGAAAGCGTATGACGGTTTACGAGGACACAGGTTCAGGAGCGCAGGGGCTTCAGGAAGGGAAATCCAAGGGCGCGCGCAATGCCGTTACGGAGCTTCGCCTGCTTGAGCACCTCGCGGAGTTTTCCTGGATGGAGGCGATCCTTCAGACGGGACGCACCCATCAAATCCGAGTGCATTGCGCCTTTGCGGGATATCCGGTTGTCGGAGACACCACCTATTGCGGCCAGAGAAAAGTGTCCGCCGATGTTCTGCGTGGCCCCATGCTGCAGACGCTCAACGGTCACCTTTTAGGCCTGCATGGTCAGGCTCTCCACGCCCACTTCCTGAGCTTCGATCATCCCAGGACGCGCGAGCGCATGCAATTCCACGCGCAGCTCCCCGACGAGATTGCCGACCTGCTTGACCTGCTGAGAAGACTGGGAGAGACACTGCGGTTTTAGGACCTAACCTCCCGATCGCTACCGCTCCCTTCCCCGCTAAAGGGCTAAGGACCCACGGAGTGGGTACTCCGGAAGGGGGCGTTCATCACTATATCCCACAGGATCTTAGCCTTGGGTTATGTTATCGCTTACGCACGTCTATTGGCCTGTTCAACCAGGTTCGCCTTGGTCAACAGGTTGAAGTCAACGATAGCGGTACTTAACTACAGAGGCTTTGGGCTGTAATTACGAGCGCCCCCTTCCCCCTGCGAAGCATTAAGACCCACTGGTGGGTTGGCGGGGAAGGGGGGAGGGAGCGGTAGCGACCGGGGGGATAGGTCAGGACTTCGGTTTTGCCCCGTTCATCAGCTGGATCTGTCGCTGTTCCAGCGTATCCATGTCGTTGAACATCTTCTTCTGATCGGGTGTCAGGATCGCCTGAACCTGATCCTGCATCGCATCCTCAAGCTTGCCGTTCGCCGCGCTTTTCTGGGCGGCATTCAACGTGGTATCGCTGCTGATCTTTTGAGCCTTGTCCTTGGCATCCAACTTGATCTGATCAAGCTTCTTGGACTGATCAGGGGTAAGCGATGCCGCGATCTTATCGCTGAGGGTCATAATCTTGACGGTGACGTCGTGGAACTCGGCCTCACGCTTCTTCCGAAGAGCAGATTCCTCGCTCTGCTTATCGATGATCGCTTTCTTCTGTTCCAGGGTCAAAAGGGCTGCGATATCTGACGCATAATCGGCTTCGAGTTTCTCGAAAGCCTTTTGCTTCTTGGGCTCGGTCAACTTTTTGTTTGCAGCGAGCGCGTCCAGATCCTTCTGGAGCTTTACGCGGCGCGCAGCGACCTGCTGCTTCTGTGTCGCCGACAGCCCCGGAATGGTTGTAGTGGGCGTCTGGGCCGATGCAGGCTGGACGTTTGAAACGAATAGAGGCGCTGCCAGGGCGAGCGCCAGGGCAAGTGCCGAAGCGGTGGCCTGTTTTCGGCTGAAATAATACTGTAAACGGGTTCGAGACAAAAAGGCACCTCAATGGTTGTATTGGACTGAGTTTACCCCACATGCCGGGAACGTCCGGAGCCAAATGCTAGGCATAATCGGCGATCCACACATAATTTAGGCCGGCAGCAATATGGGTTTGCTTCATATGGACGAATAATCGTCCGATGAAGTTCCCGGCGCTGCCGGCCTTCTAAACCATTAACGGTTTGGCTTAGATCTAACTGCCACTACAAAGTTGCCTGCGGAGCGACATTTGCAACCGCCGACTTAGCAAGTGTCGGCAATACGCGCAGGATCCGTTCGGCTGCTAGCTGCTCTTCAGCGAGAATCGCATCAGCTAACTGAGCCGTCTCGAAGTCGCCCACGGAATCGGAAAATGCCTTGAGAGACGTATATGTTGCGACTTCGAAGTTCTCAAGCGCATAGAGCTTGATCGCATCCTGCGTCTGCTTGTCTTCCTGGTCGTGAAAGACATTCAGCAAGCCGCTTCCCTTGGCAATAATGCTGTTAAGCAGGCTCTTGCCATGCGCCTTCTCGCCGCCGAGGGCTGCAATGCGCGTCGCAAGGCGATCTGCCTGAGACTGAGTAACTGTAATGTGCTCTTCAACTGCGGCCTTGAAGTCGGTATTCGTTGCCTCCGCGGCTATATCTTTCAGGCTCGACAACGCGCCGTCCTCCGCCGCATGTGCGTCCTGGAGATAACGAATAATTCTGTCCTTAACTTCCTCTGCCATCGCTGGTAACAACCTTTCTAACTTCTATCAACTGTCATGAGCGAGAGGTAAACCTCATCATACTCAGGCGCAATTTACCCCACCTGCAAAAGAACTATGGCAGGCAGGCATGAGTTATTTCAGGCGCCGTAGCTGCGGCCCTTCCATGAATTGCCGCGGCCGGAGAGGGAGTGGTAGGCTGAGTTTATGGCGATTGCAACGACAAGCGCCCATCCAATCGGGAATAAAAGGATTTCAGCGGGGGATTCCTGGCGGAACCTGAGGCCGATACCAAGTCTGATTGCAAAACCGCAGAGATATGCGAGCGCTGCCATCCAGGCCCATGAGCGGCCCAGCAGCAGACCATAGATCGCAAAAAACGGAGGCAGAACCGTCACCATAAGCAGGAACAGAAGCACGGCGGCGAGCAGGGGGACGTTCCTTGAAAATGCCGGAAAGATGTTCTTGGAGAAGCCGGACCAGATTGAACCAAGATCCTCATACATGCGGACCTTGTAGACGCGGCTGCCGTCGCCATACCAGAGCGTCTTGCCGGATTTCTTGATGTGCTGTGAGAACTTTACATCTTCCGCAAGCTGCCGGCGGACGGCGCGGTGCCCGTCTACCTCGAAGTATGTATCACGCTTCAGGAATAGGAACGCGCCGTTTGCGGCCGCGAACCAGTGGTGGCGCGTCCTCCGGACAAACGATGTGGGCAGGAAGCCGAAGATGATGAAATACTGGAGAGGGATGATCAGCCGCTCCCAGAACGTGACAGCAACGAGTTCCGGAACCATGGAGACCATATCGGCCTGATGCTCTTCGGCGGCTCCGAGCGCGAGAAGCAGCGCATCAGACGAAAATTCGCAGTCGGCATCGGTCATCAGCAGATATTCGCCCTTGGCGGCATTTGCAAGCTGCCAGCATGCATGCGGCTTGCCGTACCAGTCCGGCGGCAGAGCCGAGCCTACCAGCACCCGCAGACGGTAATCCTGGTCCCGAATCTTACAGAGAATGGCGTAGGTATTGTCCGTGGAATTGTCGTCCAGGGCAATCACTTCGAAGTTCGGATAGTTCAGCGCCAGGAGAGAGCGGATGCACCGCTCGATGTTTTCTTCCTCGTTGCGCGCCGGCACGAGGATGGAAATCATGGGAAGGTCGCTGTCGGCATGGGCGACACGGGAAGCTCGGGGGCGGCGAAATGTGAATGCGTTGACGATTGCGTTCCCGAGAAGCATCACGGCAATAAATGCAACGGCTGCATGGTAAATAACTTCCAGGGTCATCGCAGCCGATTATACCGCATTGGATACTGTTGTGTTTGCGGCAGAACCTGGCGCTTCGATGCAGGGGCGCTTCGGCGGTATAATCCCGTCTATGCAGGTGCTGCTCCAGGGCGATCATGACCACGCGCATTCGGAGCTGCTTGAGCTGCCGGGCGCTTACGAGTGGTGGTACTTCGATGCCGTCTCCGATGACCGGGAATATTCTTTCGTCTCGATCTGGTTCATCGGCAATCCCTTCTCGCCATATTATCGCCTCTCCGCACTGAATCTCGATGCTTATGCGTTTGATCACAGCGCCGTTTTCTTTGCCCTCTACAAAAAAGGCGCTCTCGATGCCTATCACTTCACACGCATTCCTCGCCGCGACATCAATCTTGACGGCCATCCGCTGCGAATGACTTTCGGTCCCAATATCCTGACACGGACTGCCCAGGGCTGGCGGTTGATCCTGAACGATGAAAACGGAAACCGTCGACGTCTTGCCGCAGATCTTCTCGTACAGCCTCCGTTTGCCGCCAACCCTGCTTCGGAGGTGAATGATGCCGGGATACTTGGCGATGACGGTCATTTTTGGCAGCCGGCAATGCCGTATTGCCGGGTTTCAGGGCATATCTCTCGAATTGGATATATTGGGGTAGCGTCGGAAGACTTATCCTTTTCCGGTGTTGGATATCAGGATCATAATTGGGGAAAACTGCCTTTCAAAGGTGACACACGAGAGTGGTATTGGGCGCGTTTAAGCTTTGATGATGGCCTTGTCGCGGTGCTCTATTGCGTCCGGCATGGGGTGGGTTGGCAAGCGAATTTGCTGGTATTTGCACAGGGCCGCTGTATTTTAAGTGACAACAACACCAAGGTTGAATTAGGGAGTTATCGGATCAACGCATTTGGTCTTCGACATTCGACGGAGATTAAGGCCGCTTCGGGCAATCTTCGCGTTGTCTTTTCGCTTCGTGAGCGTGTGGATAGCGCGCCGTTTTATATTCGTTTTCATTGCGCCGGGCGTCTGGAGGGTCCCGGCCGGGATCCGGTGAAAGGAGAGCGATCCGGAGCAGGGTTTGCTGAATACTTCCGGCCGGGCAGTATGGCGGGCAGTGTGACGGCTTCCGCTATGAAGGCGCGTATCGTGGATGCCGAATGGATGTAAAGCCGCTAATCACTGTGATCGCCATTCGCGCGGCGCAGGCCGCTGCTCTTTCAGCCATTGTGCAGCGCGCACTGGGATGGCCGTTTCGAGGCAGGCTCTGGAGATTGAATGGCGCTATAACGACGTTATTGCTTGCCGCTGATATCTGCTTCGTGTTTATTCCGTTCTGGAGGTGGGGGCTTCCCATTGTCACGGATCTGGCTGAATCCGGCGAGCCGGAAATCGCCCTCACATTCGATGATGGTCCGGACCCGGAGATCACTCCGCAAATTTTGGATATCCTTGCCGCCGAAAACGTGCGGGCGACATTCTTCATGCTCCAGGATCGCGCCGAAGCCAATCCGGATCTTGTTCGCCGAGTTGTCGCCGAGGGCCATACCGTTGCCGTGCATGGCCGTACGCACGAGCAACTTGCAACCCGGTCTGCGCGGTATGTTGAAAGGGAGCTGAGGACTGCTGCAGAAGCGTTTGCGGCTATGACATCCAGCTCATCGCCGACGTTATACCGGCCGCCTTACGGATTTAAGAGTCTGGCGCTTCTTGTTGCGGCCAGGCGTTGCCGAATGCGCGTCGTACTCTGGAGCATCGATTCGCTCGACTACCTTTACCGCACGCCGGAAGCCATCGCCGGACGCGTCTGCAAGCGAATCCGTCCCCGCGCCATCGTTTTGATGCACGACGGTCCGGGACGGCATGCGAGCATTCCCGCGCTCCGCATGATCCTGCCTGAGATTAAGCGGCGCGGATTGCTCTGCGTTTGCGTGCCGGATCGTTAACGGCCCATCAAGGTCATGACGCGTTCCAGTATCGACGCCTCATTTGGATACACGCCCTGAGCGTGGGCTGCTTGTTCACGCAATGTCGCAACATTATCGCGGTCCAGCGCCGTGAGGTCGTAGATTGCTGCCGCGACAACCCGAGCCGTCTCAATATCGGGGCGCACATATCGAGACAGGATTGTTCCGATTAGGATTAGCTCAATGAGTGTTTCCGGCTTCCATACCCGCACGTTTTGCTCCAGCAGATGCTGACAAAGCTGCGATATGTAGAGGCAGGGTGTATAGATCGGCAGATCGTATGACGTGATCGGTATCGATGCATCGAAGGCAAGTTCCAGCCCATCGGCCGATACGGCAATTCGTTCTTGAATTGCCGCTGCAAGAAGGCGCATCCCGGATGTCAGATCTATAACGCCCGGGATGGAGATCTCTTTTACGGCAGCCTCAAACGATAGGTTCAAACGCCGGTCGAACAGCGCGTCAGCCGCGGAATCCAGCTGGTCGATAGCCGGCGTCAGGGCTTCGCGAAGCCCTGACGGTATGGCGTCCCAGTCGTCGACGTAATCCGAATACATGGTCACCTTCCACGGCGCGGCAGGATATTGCGGGCTACCAGAGCGAGGTTTGCCGGACGCTCGGCGAGCCGTCGTACGAGGTAGGGATACCACTGCGAGCCGAATGGGATGTATACGCGCATGTGATATCCCTCTTCCACAAGCGCATCCCTCAAATCTTCACGCAGGCCCAGCAATAGCTGGAACTCGACGGTGTCGTTATTTCGCTTGGATTCGCGGATATGTTTTTTCGCGGTTGCGATGAGGTTCTCGTCATGTGTGGCGATTGCCAGCGGCAATTCGGAGTTGATCATTCGCGCCATTTGACGGCGGTATGCGCGGACGACCTCAGCTTTTGACTGGTAGGCAACCTCGGCCGGTTCTACGTATGCGCCTTTTACAAGGCGGATCGGCACACCGGCATCAATCATTGTTTCGATGTCGCGGTCGGTGCGGAACAGACACGATTGAAGTACCGTGCCGAGCTCTGGAAACTCCTGATGGAGGTCCAGGACGACATTCACGGTACTTTCGGTGTGACGCGACGATTCCATATCGACCCTAACAAACGCGCCGCCCGCATGTGAGAGTATGCGGCGGAGATTGCGCGTTGCGACACCTTCACCCAGGCTGAGCCCGAGCGCTGTAAGTTTGACGCTTATATACGGCGAATCGACACCTTGCGCGTGTGCGAGGTCGATGACTTCCTGGTATTCGTCGGCGGCGCGAGTCGCCTCGGCTTCCGTTTCGACATCTTCGCCAAGCAAATCCAGCGCAACATGAATGCGCTTTTCCTGCAGGGCAAGTGTCAGACGAACGGCGTCGGCGGCGGAATCGCCGGCAACGAACTTATCGACGAGCGGTTTTGTGACTTTGCTGTTGGTAATGGCGGAGCGGATGGGCGATAGCTGCGCCAGACCGACAACATTTCGATGAAGGCTTCCTAACATAGCGGATTGGATGCTTTCTTGACACGGGGCGGGCCTTGTCCCCATAATAGACATAATGTCCGTATCCATCGTTATACCGGCTTACAACGAGGAAAGTCGTCTCCCTACCACGCTGGCAGCCATTGTTGAGTACTTTGAGGCTCGTCACGACACGTTCGAAGTGCTGGTCGTGGACGATGGCAGTACCGACGGCACAGCCGCAGTGGTCGCAGATTACTGCGCCAAGCACCCCGATGCTCCCGTTCAGACGCTCTCCTACGGCGGTAACCGAGGCAAAGGCTTTGCGGTTCGTTATGGGCTGCTCAAGGCTTCGGGAGACCTTCGTCTCTTCTGCGACGCCGATATGGCAACGCCGATCGAAGAGTACGATATTGTACTCGCCAGGATGACGGCCGACAAGACTGAGGTGGGAATTGGTTCGCGTCCATTGCGCGAATCCAACCTGATTGTACACCAGCCATGGTATCGCGAGTGGCTCGGCCGTATGTTCAACAAGGTTGTGCAATTCATGGCCGTGCCCGGCATTGCCGACACGCAGTGCGGATTTAAGATATTTACGGCCGCCGCTGCGGACGACATCTTCTCGCGGTGTGTTCTCGACGCCTTCGCTTTCGACAGCGAAGCCCTTTATATTGCGCGCCGTCTTGGTTATCAGATCAGCGAGGTTCCGATCCGCTGGTCACATAAAGACGGCTCCAAAGTCAGCATGCTGCGCGACGGCACACGTATGCTGATGGACCTATCTCGCATACGATGGCTGCATCGCGGCCCGTCTCTAAAAAAAAGTGATCGCGCCCGATCTTCATCGGCCATACATCCCAAAGCATGAACTTAGAAGAATATGAGCGGATGTACCGCTTCGAAGACGCCTACTGGTGGTTCGTGGCGCGCCGCGATCTTGTCCTGAAGCTGATCAAGAATACCTATACGACCGGGAAAGACCTCCGTATCCTCGACATCGGTTGCGGCACCGGAGCAATGCTCGATGAGCTTGCCGCCTTTGGAAACATCGTCGGCGCGGACTTTTCCGAGGAAGCGCTGAAGTTTTCCAGGGAACGGCGGCAAACCACTCCTCTGGTTCGGTCTGATGTGCGCTGCCTGCCGTTCGCGTCGAATACGTTCGATGTGATCACGGCCATGGATATTGTCGAGCATATCGACAACGATAAGGCAGCGATGCAGGAGATCCGCCGTGTGCTCAAGCCCGGCGGCCGCCTCTTCCTGACCGTGCCTGCCTACATGTCGCTGTGGAGCGAACACGACGAGGCGCTGCACCACTACCGGCGTTATACGGCTCCCGGTGTTAAAGATTTGGCGCAGAGAACGGGGCTGAGTGTCGAACGGCTGTCGTACACGGTCACGACGCTTTTTCCGGCGATCTGGTTGTACCGTCAGATCTCAAATCGTATTCCGAAACACCGTCCGAATGGTGAAAAGCGCGCCGATATCGTACCCGTTACTCCGCCCGTAAACAGAGCTTTGCTCGGTCTGCTTCGCTGGGAGAACCAGTTTGTGCAGAAGGCGAAGTTCCCGTTCGGTCTGACTGTTGTGTGTGTTGCGCGCAAGGGTTTGGACGAATGAGCGGTTCGAATGCGCAAAAGGCGCTGGGGTGGGGCGCGCTGACGGCCGCCGGACTGCTGGGATACGCAGCCGGCGTGGAGCCGTTCCTCATTGAAACGGTCCATCAGGAGATCTCGCTGCCGCGCTTGCCTCTCGCCTTCGACGGCTACACGATCTACATCGTCTCGGATCTTCATACGCGTCGCTTCGGACCTCGTGAGGAGCTTGTCAGGTCCATCCTGAACTCCCTGCCTGAACCAGATCTTCTGGCGCTTCCAGGCGACATGGTGCATACCGGCATGGGTATTGCGCCGTTTCTCAAGCTTGCGCAGTCGTTCCGCGCGCGTGACGGCGTCTATGCCGTTTACGGCAACTCCGAATACAAGAACGGCATTCGTCCGAAGGCGTTCGCCAAGACGCTTGCCGATAACGATATCGTTCCTCTCCTGAACCGTTCCTTGACGATCACACGCGGCGACGATGAGCTGGAGATCGCGGGCGTGGATGATCCTGTGAACTGGGTTGACGATGTCGATGTAGCGCTTCAGGACGTGCCGGAGGAGCGCTGTGTGGTAATGCTGATGCATTCGCCGGATAGCATCGCTCACGCAGTGCGCCGAGGTGTTGACCTGGTGCTGTCCGGGCATACGCACGGGGGACAGATCCGCTTCCCATTGATTGGCTCTCCGTACACGCATGTGAGTATTGGCCCGCGGATGAGCTCGGGCTATTATGCGCGTGTAAAGCTTAAAGAGTGCATTGGAATCTGGCCTGGCCGCACGCAACTGTATGTGACCCGCGGAATCGGCGTGAGCGGCCTTGCGCTGCGCTTTCTTTGCCGCCCGGAGTTCACGATTTTGACCCTTCGCAGGGGCAAGCCGGGCATTGTTCGGCGGCCTGTTCCATCCCTCTGAAGACCCTCCTTCAACCTGCACACGACCGTTCGTTTTTTTAGTCGTTTTCAGGGGCTCTCAGACCTGTTTTACCGTGTCTCAGATTTGACTTCACCTCCACTTTTGTGCTATAATATCTGTGCGTTCTCGGTGAATAATGTGAGTTATTGACATGTTTTGAACGCCCCAACGGTGTAGGAGAACAGGACACGTATGGCAGAGCATAAGTCGACTAGAGAAGAGGTAATTTCCCGGGCTATGGACGGTCGTCCGGACGGGGAAACGAATGGGAATGGCGCGGGGAATGGGACGCATGGCAGCCCTTCGGACGGCGCGGTCGCGGTACTCGACACAACCGGCAAACAGGTCGTCGTAGAAATTGATGAGCCCGACGGCTCAAAGATGAGTCACGTTCAGGCCGATTATAATGCAAACAGTTTAAGGCTTCTGGAAGGCGTCGAGCACGTTCGGCAGCGCCCCGCCATGTACATCGGCGATACCGGTTCGAACGGCCTGCATCACCTCCTCTTTGAGATCGTTGATAATAGTGTCGATGAAGTTCTTGCGGGCCGCGCCAGTGAAATCTGGGTGAAGATCAACAAGGACCAATCCATTACCGTTCGCGACAACGGTAACGGCATTCCGACTGACATCAACGAGGCCACCGGCCTGAGCGGTGTCGAGTTGGCAATGACCAAGCTGAATGCGGGCGGAAAGTTCGGCGACGGCGGTTATAAAGTTTCGGGAGGCCTGCACGGTGTCGGTCTGTCCTGCGTGAACTTCCTCTCCGATTGGTGCGAAGCGACCGTGGATTATAAGGGGCGACGCACCTGGCTCCGCTGTGTGAAGGGTATTACCTCTGAGGGGCCGAAGGATCTTGGTCCTACTAAAGATCACGGCACCACACTTCATTGGATGGCCGATCCGGATATCTTCGGAGATTACGAATACAAGAGCGAGATCTTTGAGCAGCGTATTCGGAACACATGTTATCTGACGAAAGAAGTGACGATCCACTTCCACGACGAACTCAACGATGCCGAGCCGGTGACATATCACTACAAACGCGGTATCGCGGAGCTTGTCGATCACCTGAACGAGAACAAGTCTCCGATTGGCGACGAGGTTATTTACTTTAACCGTGTTCACAATAATATCGTCGTCGAAGTCGCTCTGCAGTACAACCTTTCGTATACGGAAACCGTGTTGTCTTTCGCAAACAATGTCCACACGCAGGCCGGCGGAACTCACCTTACGGGTTTCCGGACGGCGCTTACGCGGGTCGTTAACTCGTACGCGAAAAAGATCGGCGCGATAAAGGAAGGCAAGGATCAGCAGAACCTCTCGGGGGACGACGTTCGCGAAGGGCTTACGGCTGTCATCTCTGTCCGTTTGACAAATCCGCAGTTCGAAGGCCAGACCAAGGCCAAGCTCGGCAACTCAGACGTGGAAGGCGCTGTCACCTCGATCACGGGGGAAGCGCTGACATCATTCCTCGAAGAGAACCCGCAGATCGGCAAGAAGATCATTGATAAGGCCCTGACGGCCCAGAGAGCGCGCGATGCGGCTCGTAAGGCCGCTGAACTCATCAAGCGCCAGAGCAGCCTTGAGAACTCAAATCTGCCCGGTAAGCTGGCTGACTGCACCGAGCGCGATCCTAAGAAGTGCGAGCTGTTCCTGGTTGAGGGAGACAGCGCCGGCGGAAGCGCAAAGACAGGCCGGGACCGGAAGTATCAGGCGATCCTACCGCTTCGAGGCAAGATCATCAACGTCGGCAAGGCGGCTCTCGACAAGACACTGGAAAACAACGAGGTCCGGAGCCTGATTACCGCCCTGGGCGTCGGTATTAAAGTCGACAGCGATGAGAGCGATGAGGGCGAGTCGACAAGCAAGTTCGACATGAGCCGGCTGCGGTATGATCGTGTCATCATCATGACCGACGCCGACGTCGACGGCGACCATATTCGCACCCTGCTCCTGACGTTCTTCTTCGAGTACATGCGCCCGTTGATCGAAGACGGCCATGTCTATATCGCTGCGCCGCCGCTGTACTCGATCAAGTCGGGCAAGGATACTCGTGTCTATGTCCGCACAGCCGAAGAGCGGGACAAGGTAATCAAGGAGCTCAAGCGCAAGGATATCACGGTCGGCCGATTCAAAGGGCTGGGCGAGATGAACCCGCATGAACTCTACGACACGACCATGAACATCGATACGCGCACGATCTCGCGCGTGAGCATGGAAGATGCCGAGCGCTCAGCCGAACTATTCTCGATCCTGATGAGCGAAAAGGTGGAACCGCGCAAGCAGTTCATCATCCGATACGCCAAGGAAGTCACAAACGTCGACTGGCATTGCTAGAAGACGGATAAATCGGCATAATATGTCGATAACGTTGATTGGGAGCGGTTGCGCCCTGGCGACTGAATTGCCTGGCGACTGAAGTCACGGCTAGAGAGTACACATGTCCGCCTTCGCGGACTAAGAAATACAGCCATAGGCTGCTCTTTGTGCCCGGAGGGGGACTGTTGTACTCTCTTGGCGCGGTTTTAACCGCCTGCCTCCTGTGGACTAGGGCATGACGGATAGGTAATTCTGTGCTTTTCTGCCTTGATGCAGTCAGACACAATTCGCGGCCCCTTCGCCCTCTGCGGGGAAGGGGCTTTCTCCTTGTGGCGTCTCTGCTGGTTCTGCCTGGCTGCGACCATGGCGCGGCGCGTCCCGAGCAGCCTTCGCCTCCTGTGGCTGCCGGTGACGAGCGCGAAACTCTTGCGCCCGGCATCGTCCATGAGGCGATCAGCACGGGCGCGAGCGCAGGGGTCGATATCATCGATGTCACGATGTCAACCGCGGACGCGCACGTATCCGTTGGAGCCAGCTCCATCGGCTCATCGGACGGCTCTGTTACGGCTGCGCCAAAACTGCCCGAGGATTGGCTGACGGACCAGTCCGTCCTGGCTGCTATCAACGGCGGCTACTTTGGCCGCACTGTCAACGAGCACAAAGAGTTGGTCGGCCTGCTTGTCATGGATGGCCGCGTTCGCCATGCCGCGCCGGCTATTGTCGGACATGGCAGCGCCGGGCTCGCTCCGGGAACATATGCCCGCAGCGCATTCGGCGTTATGCCGAATGGAGAGCCTCAAATCACCTGGGCCGCTACACGAGCCGGCTCGCCTCAGTCGCTCTATTCCTACGAGGCTCCCATCATTTCCGACTCTCATGGGCAGCGCATTCGCGGAACGCGCTGGCGGCCCGTTTGCGCTATCGGTTGCGGACCGACATTAATCCGTGATGGCCGAGTTTCCATAACGGACCGTGATGAGCGTCTGGTGAGCCCTGAAGCGTGTCCGCGCACCTTCGTGGCCTACAGCAGTCCTGGGGCTTCGCAGCACTTCGTTATGGGCGTGGCATCGTCAATGACCTATAATGATCTCGCTCAGTTTCTTGAAGGCTACTTCAAATCTCGATATAAAATGGATGTGAGCGCAGCAATGTGCCTGGATGGCGGGGCATCGACGCAGATCAGCTACCGAACGGCGAATGGGCCAGTGACACCTCGATCGACGGGAGTTACTGTCGCCGATTGTCTGTTGCTCGTCAGCGGCCGTCAGCGGTAACTCATCGCTTGCTTGAGTGGACGTCTGCGAGGTACAATGCTGTCTCAGAATTGGGGATAGGCTGGATGGTCAGGTACAAAACAGCAGTAACGGATTACGAGGGTCTGCAGACATGTTTGGACACTCACGCTACGCAGGGGTGGAGGCTGCTCTCATTGAGCCCGGACACCTGGCGGAAGTCGCTGCCATCCGGCGACGGTGACGAAGACGCCCCCTTCAGTTCACTCGCATCCGGCGGCAAGCCGACGATCGAGTACAGCGCCTCATACTATCTTCTCGTTTTCCACCGCGATGACTACGCGGATGTCCTCGAACTCGCCTCAACTGCCGAAGAAGACATCCCAATGAGCGATCGATCGCCGTTTGAGTCGTAGGAACCTAACCCCCCGTCGCTATCGCTCCCTCCCCCTTTCCCCGCTAAAGGGTGCACACAGGCAGAGACGCCTATGCCTACAGCGCGGGGAAGGGGAATGGCCAAAGGCCATTGAGACAGGCGCGGAGGCCTGCTCCCACGTCACTGTATCCCACAGGATCTTGGCGTAGGATTTGCGTTTTACAGGCTCGCAGGCGCTTACTCGTTAGGCCCCCCTCCTAGCGTCCTCTCCGAAGGGAAGGTGCGTTTGCAAAATTTGAAAGGCTTGCTGTTCTTGACCATTCGCCAAGAACAACAAGCCTTTTCGATTTCGAGAACGCGCCCTCCACGCCCAGAGGGCACCCCCGGGGATGGGGTGGGTTTCCTAGTCTCTTACCTCACTGCGGTAACTGAAAGTATTTTGATCCCGGGAGCGTCAGGCAGCACGATGCCGTCGACTCGTTGTCCTGCTTCGACAGGGATTGTGTAGTCTCCCAGGTAGCATGCGCCGGGAACCGATGCGCCGTTTGTGCGGTGGTAGGGGCTGAATGCGCCGATATGTTCCGGCGTGGAGAGCCAGTTGGCGATCGTTAGCTCATGCTTGCCCACGAATGCTCCGCCGGATCGCAGGCTGAACGATGCCGTGGTTCCGCTTGGGTCGGTCGAGGCTGCCAGGATGCGGATGGCTCGGTAGTTTCCGCCTGAGAATGAAATACGCTGGCCCGCGCATGCGACGGTGTCGTTATTGGACTTCTGCCGCGTGGGGTAGAGATACGGAACGACATGTTCAGCGACCAGGCCGCTGCCGCGGTAGCTTGCGTAGTAACCTGCAGGGTAAAGCGGATCGCCTTCTTTCGGACGCAGCAGGGGATTCAAGTCAGCTTCTGTTGTGCCATCCGGCGCGAACATTTCGTCTGGAAGACCGCCGCCTTTGCCGTCAAAGTTCGCAGTCGTATCGCCTGAGCGAGCTATGCCGTGGATCGTCGACACGCTGCGCGTATCGGCTGTGGAAACCGCGCCGCCTCCTGTTACTGTAACCAGGGCTGGCAGGAGCTGTTTTCCATCCGCAAGGCCGCTGGTTGATGCCCACTTGCCGTCCTTATCGCGAATATCCCACACCAGCATGTAACGGCCGGGGTTCTTGGGCGCTCGGAATTTTGCAACGATGTCGCCGTCGGCTCGTCCGGGGGGAACGTCCTTGGTCAGACCCTTAACTCCACTGCCGTCCCATTCCGCTTCCGTGCCGTCCAGATAGTACCAGTGATAGCCGACTACCAGATCGCTCTTGCGCCATGCAGCCGATCCCATATTCTGTACTGCAAGCTTGGCGGTGCCGTCCTTGCCTGCGCCGATGCTTCGATTGATATCCGAGAGGACGAAGGACGGAGAAACAGAATTCGCAACGGCTTCGATGTCTTCATCGTAAGCTCCTATGCGAGTCGTATCGTCTTTGAGCGTCTTGATGTACCAGTGGATACGGTAATTGCCGGCAGGCAGTGTGGATCCGTCCTTGGCGGTCAGGCTGACAGTCGTCTTAACGACCGCAACGGTGCCGGGGAGAACCGCAGCCGTTCCAAGCGCAACGCCGTCGGAATCCTTGATGAGCGTTGCTGTGCCGGTAGCCGGATCAATAGACAGGATCTTGTATGCCAGCGCGGCAGAGGCGGCATCCCAGGGTTGGCTGCCGTCATTGCGGACTTGAACTGTCGTATTGGCTCCCTCGCCCTGTATAGCCGTTGTGGGGGTGGTTGAACTGATAAAGGTCGCTACTTCCTTCGATGCGGCATCGGCTGCCACGACCTTGACCGGCACCTGCAGGGGCTCATCTCCGGCGTAGGAGAACCATCGATCGCTGCCCTGCACAATGTCGAAGACGAGTGTGTAGTCACCTGGCTCAAGATCTGTGCCGTAAGAGTTAATCGCAGCGACACCCACACTGATGGTAGCCGATTGGCCGGGAAGCAGGTCGCGACCTAAAGGAACGCGCGGAGCGCTGTCGTCGAACAGGCGGCCGTCTTTGTACCATCGGGGGCACAGAGCGTACATTTCGCCGGCGCGCCAGGGCAGAGTGCCTGCATTCTGGACGCGAATAGGAATCTGGTAGAGTGTTTTTACCCGGATTGTCCTGGGCGAATTATCGGCAAGATACTTGGCATGCCACTGTTTATTGCCGTTGAAGACGATGGTGTGCAGGCGCACGCGGTCGGGATAATATTCGCCGTACTGCCGGGACGGCGCAACTTCCGTCCCGTTGGTAAAGTCATTCCAGCTGTCCAGGACGATCGTGCGAACGTCGGATGTCACGGCTGACTGCCAGGTCTCATCGAGCAGTCGCCCATCTTGCCGGTCAGTCAAACCGGATCCTGTTAGGCCGCCGGGTGAAACGAGAGCGACATCCGGTCCGGTCTTAATATGGGCGACTGTGGATCCGTCGGCAAGCTTCTCGCTTTTCGCGGGAGATGCCGCCGCGCCGTCATATGCGATTGCCTGCGCGATGTCCTGTCCTGCAGGGTTGATTCCTGCCAGTCGCGCTAAGAACTGCGACGGGATATGTGATAAGATTTGATCGACTGTCGCATGGGCGGCGTCGGATGTATCCACACCGATGAGCGGGTAATCAGCGCCTCGCGCGGAAAGCTGCTTTAGTGCGGCGACAAGGGCGTCAAGTTCACGGCCGAGCAAGGGATCGTCGCTGCTGGCGCGGATCAAGGCTACATCTATGCCGGCGCGGCGCATGCCGGTGAGCTGACGGATATGCCATTCGGTGCGAAGGCCGGAGAACCATGGGCCTGCGCCGTCGATCGGCTGATCGACAAGCAGCGTGCGTCCGGATTTATCCCAAACATTTTGCGCCTGCCCTTTGCGGCCGTCTCCGTTGTAGTCGATCCGGTAGATGGCCATGAGCAAAGAAGGAGGCGTCGGAGGCGACAGCGATAGGGTGCCGGACAGCGAAACGCCCGGCGCAGGCGGCTGATATCCCGGCGGAAGCTTGGCCGAAAGTGGATTCCGCTTCCCGCCTCGGCCATCGTCCGGCGGCTCGAAGCCTGAAGGCGTCTTGATGCCGCCCGGCACAATCTTGATTGCGCCGCCACCCGGCAATGGGATCGCATTGGCATCGTTAGGATCTTTGGCAACGACATCGTTTTGCGGAGGCTTAGGTGGTGTTGGCGTCAACGGCGGCGTATTGTCTTCAGGCGGAGTGGTGAACGGCGAAACGCCCGTGTTCGGTTCTTCGGCCACCGTGGGAGCGTTGGCAACGATCTCGTCGGTTCCGAAATCGATTCGAATATTCGACGGCCACTCGCCGCTGACAATGGAACCGTTCACAAGAGGGAAGTGGCCTGACACCTGAGGTGACACGACAAGTTCCGCAGATGAGCGAGGCTGCTGCTTCTGACCGGCGTCGAAGACGATCTTTGTCCACTTTGAGGGGTCTTGAACGTCGCCTTCGGACTTTACCAGCGAAGACAGAGAGAAGAATGACGTCGCCGGCTTGGCCGAATCATGGCGCTGCCTTGAAATGACGTTAAATCCCCATGTCGTTCCATCCTGAGGCGGGCCATCCTGACCCAGCTCTTGCCACGGTATGGCGACTTCGACGGTGTAACCGGTGTCGGTATCGCTGTTGTCGTTGATTGTTCCGTCGACGCCTGCGGCATACTTGTACGTGTATACCACCTTTGCCTTGGGGATGGGAGAGCCATCGCCAACGCTGAAGTATGCGCCCTGAGCCGCTGAAACGGCCATTTGGAATGTGTGCGCTGTCCGAACGTGAGTCGGCGTCTTATCAGTATTGAAGAACACTTCAATGTCGTCGTCCTGTTGAGGCTGCGACGTCGGAGTGCTGTTCGTGCCGGAAACATCCTTGTCTGAGACCTGGAAACCGGCGTAGAAGTAGTAGTCATCCCAGGTTGTATAAAGACCCGTAACTCTCGGCGGCGAGGCGGCATGACTGGAGGAAGCTGCGGCAAGCAGGAGGCCGGAGGCGGACAGCGCCCCCCAAACTTTGCTGGACATAGCCTTGATTATGGGGAGCCAAGGTGAACAATGTCAAGATGGCGCAGTGTCTTAAGCGCGAAGTTCGTCTTTAAAGCCTTCATGTTTCGCTGTTTTGGCTATAATACGCTATGGCAAAACGAGTTTACACCCAACTGGCAGCCCTGACTCTCTTCATGTCTCCGATACTGGCATGGGTTCCGGCCGAGGCGCAGGCGACAAAGCCGTCTTCTGCAGTTGCCGCCGCGCCGAGCGCTGAGAAAGCTCAGATTGACGGCATTATGTCGAATATTGTTGACGACCTTTGGAAGCAAAATGATGAATACTGGCATCATGGCGACTATCCGCGAATTGTCGACCTCGATCGGATAATCGTACAGGGCGATCCGAGCTTCCTGGAGTGCTATGCTACCGGCGGCTGGCTCATGGAGAGCCTGGGCCGGCGCAAAGATGCGGAAGCTTTTTATCAGTTGGGTGTGAAGAATAATCCAGACGCTTCATACGGATACTATAACCTCGGCATGTTCTACTACAACACGCTCAAGGACTATCCGGCAGCGATTGCCGTATTCCGCCGCGATGCTGTCACCAAAGACGCATCGGCAAACGACTACAAGATGCTTGCGCATTCCTATGAGCGAGCCGGCAACCTTGCAAGCGCGCTCAAGACCTGGCAGACGGTGAAGAAGCGCTGGCCGAAAGCTCCGGCGGTTGATGCCAACCTAACGCGCGTTCAAGCTAAAATCGACGTCACCTCCGCCGGGTAATTGTGAATGACTAACGACTCAACTGCCCAGGCAAGCACCGAACAGGGCGAACGCAAACGCACGCCTTTGAATCGGCCCTCAGCGCTCCTGATATTTCTTTTGGTTCTCTATGCGCTTCTCTTTGCAGCCGGTCCGGAATCGCCGTTTAAGACAGTCTCTAAGTCGGACAAGCACACGTCAGCCGCTTCTGACGGTCTTGACAACGATTCGCTGCAGCTACTGGTCTCGTCCGATCTCGAAGCGAAACTGGCATACATCTCTTCTGCGGATTCCGTAATTAAGCCGTCCGCCGATATGCTTCGTAAGTCGCTTTCGGCTGCCGAAGACCTGGTTGCCAAGTCGCACAATAGTCCGATGGCAGCCCGGCGAGTTATGATCTTGCGGTCCTTATTAAAGCTCGATACACTGGGATTGGTGAAGCGAAAGTACAGCCCTTTGGCCGCATTTACTACCGATCTTCCTGCCGGCGTAGAGAGTGCCGATCTTGATCGGCTTCGCCGTGAAGGTAAAGCGTGGAAGACGGTTTTCGGAGGCAAAGCCAGCCCGAAACAGTATGCAAACGCCGCGAAAATCATCACGTCCACGCCAAATATAAGGTGGTGGAAATGGCCGGCGCAAAGTGCAATCTGGACTCGCGCTGGCGACATCTCTGAAGCCAATCGATATGCGACTAAGGCCAGAGACGCTGCAACGCCGCCGCTCTTTGGCTTATCGGTAGCTTTTCTGCTGCGAGTTGGATTGGGACTGCTGGGCGTTGTGCTCCTGGGAGTGGGAGTTGCAGCGGGCGTTAAGAACTACAAGACTCAAGTCGTTCCTTTCTTCTATGGTCTTTGGGATGTTGCTCCGGAGCCTAAGGAGCGCCGGCTCACCAGCGACGATCTGCTCTGCGTGTTCGTAATGTATCTGGTTGGAACAGAGCTGCTTTCATTTATTGTCAGTGGCTACGAGGGGATCGGTCCAAAGCATCTCCTGGCTTTTCATGGTTTAATAACGCCATTCAAACCACGGATTCAGGCGCTGTCTCCGGACCAGCGCGCCATCTTGGGCGTGGGGCTGCAATCCGCCGGCTATATAATAAGCGCACTGCCCGCATTCGGTTTGCTGCTGTCGTTTGCGCATCGCCGGAAAGCCTCCCTTGCGGAGATCGGTTGGACTGGCCGTGATCGCGGCAAGAATATTCTGTATGGTATCGGAGGCTTTGCGATTTCCGGCCCGATCCTGCTTATCGTCTCAATGCTGGCAAATCGCGCATTCCAGAGCGCACCCGATCCGTCCAACCCGGTAATTCCCGAACTTGTATTTGCGTCCAGTCCGATTATTACGATAACACTGATTGCGCTGGCAGTTTTATGCGCCCCCATTGTTGAGGAGTTGCTGTTCCGCGGCGCTCTCTATAACGGCGCCAAGATGCGGCTTGGCGTATGGCCGGCAATCGTGCTTTCTGGCCTTGTCTTCGGATGTATACACCCTGTGGGGATTGCAGAGAAGCTTGCTCTGTCATCACTCGGAATGGTCTTTGCCTGGGTGGCCGAAACACGCAAGTCACTGGTGCCTTCCATGACGGCCCATGCCATCAATAACGCGATGAGCACTATCCTCTTGATTTTAGTTTTGCAGGGATAACGATGGCCGCAGCCGATCGAGATAAAGGAGCCACGTGCCGCCTCAGCGTGCGGGTGACGCCGCGTTCATCAAAAAACGAGCTAATCGGCTACAACGGCGATACTGCCCAGATTCGAGTGAGCGCCCCTCCCGTCGATTCGGCGGCAAACGCCGCATGCTGTGAGTTGATTGCTCAGCTCATGGGAATTCGCCCGGGCAGTGTGGAGATCGTGGGAGGCGCGCACAGCCGGAATAAGGTGCTTCAGATTAGCGGACTTACACGTGAAGAGGTTGACGAGAAACTAAGGGGGTATGGCGCCTGAATCCTCTCCCTCAAGCGCTGTCGCGCTTCTTCCCTCCCCGGCTCGGGAAGGGATGTCCAAAGATCGCAGCCCAGACGAATCTTACATTAGCTTAGCTTGAGATCATAATCTCATCCTAAATTTCGATTCGTCTGGTTTACGAAAATCGGACGCCCCTTTCCGCTGTTGCCACCGAGTGTGCCAGCCTGACGCAACATTCGGAGAGGGGAAAAGCGAGTTGCACGAGCTTGGGGGAGAGGATTCTTACAACCCTAAAAGCCGGCGGGGCCGTCCGTCCACCATCTCCTGCGCCTCGGCTTTGCCTGCAATAAGCGCGGCGGCATTTCGAGCGCGCGTCATATCGCCTGGAGTGCGGCGTTCGAGATCGTGCGTGTCGGACGCGATCACGATTTGCCAGCGCGGAGCGTTGCATAGAATGGCTTCCGCGGTTTGCTTTGGTCCTCGTCCAAATTTCCCCACTAAACTGCCGCTTGTCAACTGCAGCACAATACCTAGAGCGCAGCAATGTTCCAGGAACGTCAGGTCTTCCTGTATCTTGGAATTGCGTTCCGGATGAGCAAGGATGATATCGAAGCCTGCTTTTCGGACATTGCGCAGAGATTCCAATGCGAAGTCCGGGATACTGTCGAAAGGTGGCTCAATCAATGCTGTCTTGCCGGTATCGCCCAGGGTGAGAAGCGTTCCGGCCGCAAGCTGCTCCCAAACCTGGATACCCATGGGAATCTCGACGCCTGGAAGAACTCGAAGCGGTATACCGTTTTCATTCAGGGCTTCCTGAAGCTTGGTGGTGTGATCGCGCACCCACTGAGGCGGCGCGTCTCGTCGGGTTGTCCAGACGCGGTGCGGCGTTGCGATCATGGTGTCCGTGCCGTCCGCAACGGCGACACGGGCCATGTCGAGCGATTCTTCCATATTGCGCGCGCCATCGTCGATTCCCGGAATAATGTGGTTGTGGACGTCGACGTACATTGCAGACCGTTATCCTTCCAGTTCGTACAAGATCTGGGCGGCCGCAGCCATTGCCGCCGTCTCTGTCCGCAAAATGCGCGGGCCGAGTGACACGGAGATCAGGCCTGCAGTCCGGGCGTCGTCGGCTTCCTGCGGCGTGATTCCCGATTCCGGCCCCACTACCAGCAGGATCGATCGCGGACTTGGCTTGCTCCTCAGGGTTGCCTTTAGCGATTTGTCGCGCTCGTCCTCGTAAGCAAGAATTGCGAGATCGTATTCGGATGCCGAAGCGAGGATCGTCTCAAATGTGTCTACCGCAAAGGCTTCAGGCAGCAGAGCACGGTGCGATTGTTCGGCTGCTGTCTTGATGATGGATTTCCATCGAGCCAGCCGCTTTTCCTGCCGTTCGCCGGTGAGATGTGTGAGGCTTCGTGTAGACGAAAACGCCCTGAATCCATGCGCGCCGATTTCCGTCCCGCGCTGAAGGACTTGTTCCATCTTCTCCGCCATCTTTGGCAGTGCTTGAGCAATGACGATACGGGTGTGCGGCTCCGTCTGAGGCTGAGAAGACGATTTGAGCGCCGCAGTAGCCGAGCGCTTGCCGACCGTAAGCAGAGTGGCTTCCCATTCGGTTCCGCTGCCGTCGAGTACGGAAATCCGGCCGCCCGGCGACATCTGCAGGACAACACGCACATGATGAGCGTCGTCTTCATTCAGCGTCACTTCGCCGTCGGCGATCTGATCCGGGTCTACGAAGAAGCGGATCATTCTTTTGTCGCTTCGGGGCGTCGCACGACAACGGCGATCCATTCGCCGCGCCGCGTAGTCTCAACATGAACAAAGCCTTGTTCCACCAGACCGTTTTCTACGTCCTGCCCGCGCGTATCGATGATGCCGGATGCAATAAACGTGCCGCTTGGCCGCGTCAGGGAATAGAGCTCTTCGCGCATTCCGAGGATGACATCGGCAAGGATATTTGCCACAACGACGTCGAACTCGCCCTCAGGCAGCGTTTCTGTGCATGAGAACTGGACGTTGTTTACGACGGCATTTTCGAGCGTGATCTTCACAGCCAGGGAGTCGATATCGCATGCCTCGATGTGGGATGCGCCGAGTTTTGCAGCGGCGATCGAAAGGATGCCCGAACCGGTGCCAACATCCGCAACACGATCCCCCGGTTTCACATGCTGCTCCAGAGCCTCAAGGCAGAGCTGCGTGGTAGGGTGGGATCCCGTCCCAAAGGCCATTCCGGGATCGATCACGATGACGACATCGCCTTCTTGCGCGCCGGAATCTTCCCAGGGTGGGGTGACGATAAGGCGTTTGCCAAGCCGAATCGGTTTGAAGTAAGCCTTCCAGGCGTTGGCCCAGTCCTCTTCCTCTACTGTTCGAATCGTCAGCTCTTGACCTGCGCCGTCAAAACCGAACTCCGGTAAGCGCTCAAGCAGCCCTGAGAGTTCGTCAAGGCGCAATTCAAGCCGGTCGTCGACCGGAAGATAACCGACGACTTTTGTTTCGCCGTCCTTTTCACGGAGCTCAAAACCGCCGCAGCCGACACTCGATAAACACTGCCCGATGGCATCCACGGCAGCCGTGTCCGAATCAATCGCAATCTCTGCCCAACGCATAATTTATACTATTTCCTTTGCTTCGGATTGGAGGCTCCGACACAACACGACCCCTCCGAGGATACCCGGGAGGGGTCAAAGAATTCGATCATAACATTGATGCCGCGCTGCATCTACTTATGAGTGAACACTTCCTTCAACTTGTCGACGAAACCGCCGCTGTGGTCTGCAAGTTTTTCGCCGGAGGCTGTTGCATATTCACGGAGCAGACGCCGTTGATCGTCGTTAAGGCGGGTGGGGACCGTGATGTGCACGGTGACGATTTCGTCTCCGCGGTCTCCGCGCCGTGAATTGATGTCAGGGAAACCCTTGCCACGGAATCGGAACGTCGCGCCGGGCTGTGTTCCCTCGGGAATCGTCAGCTTCTCAGCGCCGCCCAGGATCGGCACCTCGATTGTGTCGCCCAGGGCTGCCTGAGTGAACGAGATCTGAGCGCTAAAATGGACATCGCGCGCCTGGCGCTTGAAATATTCGTGCTCTTTAAGATAGATTACGACATACAGGTCGCCGGGGGCTCCGCCGCGCACACCGGCATCGCCGCTTCCCTGATCCACAAGCCGGACGCCGGTATCGACGCCCGCGGGGATCTGGATCGTGTGCTGTTTGCTGTTTCGAACACGTCCCTGGCCACGGCAAGTGGGACAGGGGTCTGCAATGACACGTCCTTCTCCACGGCAATTGGCGCAAGGAGTGACGGTCGCAAACGATCCGAGAATTGTATTCTGGACATGGCGCAGCTGTCCTGTGCCGTGACAGGCGGAACATGTGCGCGCTGTGGTGCCGGGCTTTGCGCCGGTGGAATCACAGGCCGTGCAGGCTTCCTGGCGTGACAGCTCAATCGTCTTTTGAACACCGAAGGCGGCTTCTTCGAAGGTGATCTCAAGATCATAACGCAGGTCCGAGCCTTGCGTCGCGGTTTGCCGGGCGCGCTCGGGCGCTCGTCCGCCGCCGAAAGATCCGCCCGAGCCAAAGAACATGTCGAAGATATCGCCGACACCGAAGCCGTCGCCCATGCCGCCCTGAGGACCGTCATGACCGAACTGGTCGTAGATCTGGCGCTTTTCGGGTGACGAGAGGATCTCGTGCGCTTCGTTGATCTCTTTAAATTTTTCTTCCGCTTCGCGATCGCCGGGGTTGACATCCGGATGATACTTTGCGGCGAGCTTACGGTAGGCGGACCGAATTTCTGCAACAGAAGCGGTACGGCCTACTCCAAGAACTTCGTAATAGTCGCGTTTATTTGCCATAGCAATCGAGCGTTCGACGGTCGCTGAAATGAACCTTGTCTGAAAATTGGGGACCGGCTGGGCGATCGTCTGTCCAGCCGGTTATTCTGTGGGACCGCTAAACGTCGCGGAACTCGGTTTCTAGTGAGGGATCCGGGCTGCCGAATGCAGGCGTTTCCGTCGTCTCTTGCGTGTAATCATGAGCGCCGTTGCTGTCAGTGCCGTTATGCCGTGTGCGGGCTTCATAGAACTCTTTGCTGAGGTTCAATAGAGAAGCATTCAGTGTATCCAGACCTGTTCGAGCCTGTACTGCATCATAATGGTTGAGCGAGCCTGTCAGGGCTGCGGCTGCTTCGTTCAGTTCGTCGATGAGAGCTTGCGGGACAATTCCGCGCGCATCCTTGCCCATTCGCATCGCCTGATAGATGAGCTGATTGGCCTTGTTGCGGATTTCCGCTTCCTCGCGCCGCTTCTCATCCTGCTTGCGATACTGTTCGGCCTCCTGGACCATTCGTTCGACTTCTTCGCCGCCAAGGCCGCTCGAAGCCGTGATTGTGACAGCCTGCGTCTTGCCCGTAGCAAGGTCGCGAGCCGAAACATGAACGATGCCGTTCTGGTCGATATCGAAAGTTACTTCGATTTTGGTGATGCCGCGAGGCGCGGGCTGCAGGCCGGACAATTGGAACTTGCCGAGAGTCTTGTTGTCGACAGCGAAATCGCGCTCGCCCTGGAGCACATGGATATCTACCGCGGTCTGATTGTCATAGGCCGTGGTGAACAGCTGCGAGTGCGATGTCGGGATAGTGGTGTTGCGCTCGATCAAGCGTGTAAACACGCCGCCTTGCGTTTCAATTCCCATCGACAACGGTGTGACGTCGAGCAGAACGATGTCTGTGACATGCCCACCGAGAATACCCGCCTGGATCGCTGCGCCCTGCGCCACGATTTCGTCCGGATTGATCCCCTTGTGAGGATCTTTGCCGAACATATTCTTGACTTTCTCCACGACGATCGGCATTCTGGTCATACCGCCGACGAGGAGCACACGCTCGATATCGCTCGTGTTAAGCTTTGCATCCTTGAGCGCTTGTTCGGTGGGGCCGATCATTCGCTCAAGCAGGTCCTTCGTCATCTCTTCGAGTTGGGTCCGCGAGATAGTCATCTCAAGGTGAGCGGGGCCATCAGGGGTCGAAGCGATAAACGGCAGGTTGACATTTGTTGAGAAAACGGTGGAGAGCTCGATCTTAGCCTTTTCGCCGGCTTCCTTCAGGCGCTGCAGCGCCATTCGATCTTTGGTAAGATCGACGCCGGTCTGCTTGAGGAAATCGGTGGCCATCCAATCGATGACCCGTTGGTCCCAGTCATCACCGCCCAGGTGCGTGTCGCCCGACGTTGCGCGAACTTCGAATACGCCGCCTGAGAGTTCCAGGATGGAGACATCGAAAGTGCCGCCGCCAAGGTCCCAAACGAGAACGATCTGTTCTTCCGTTTTATCGAGACCGTATGCAAGAGCCGCCGCCGTGGGCTCGTTGACGATACGGACAATATTGATGCCTGCGATCTGCCCCGCCGCTTTGGTCGCTTCGCGTTGAGCATTGGAGAAGTACGCAGGAACAGTGATAACGGCTTCCGCAATGGCGTCGCCCAGGAAGACTTCACTGTCGGTGCGAAGCTTCTGGAGGATCATCGCCGAAAGTTCTTCGGGCGAGTATTCCTTGCCGTCGATGTTGACACGGTATTTCGTGCCCATCTGGCGCTTGATCGACGCGATTGTGCGCTCAGGGTTTGTGATCGCCTGGCGTTTGGCCAATTGGCCTACCAGACGTTCCCCTGATTTTGAAAAGCCCACAACCGACGGGCAGAGGCGGCTGCCTTCTGCCAGCGTGATGACAATAGGCTGGCCGGACTCATCAATGGCGGAAACTACCGAATTGGTTGTTCCGAGGTCTATTCCAACTGATCTAGGCATTCGGAATGGTTTCCTATTCTGTTACGTCATCCCCAGCATGAAGGCCGCCATCTGGGCTTCCGGCATCGGCGCCATGACCTGGGATCTCGGTTGTGTCGCTGTCATCGCCGAGCTCCGCGACTGCTTCCGAAGCAGGCGCGACTGTGACTTTGCCCGCGGCGATCTCTTCCAGGGCGATCGTCAATGGGTTTGTAGAAGCGGTTTCAATTAGGACCGGTGAGCCCTCCTTGATCTGTTTTGCTCGCTTCGCGGCCAGAACAACCAGCGAATAGCGGCTGCCGACCCTGTCTTCAATCGTGTCCGCCGATGGATAAATCAATGCACATCTCCTTCGCGAGGAGCGCTTGCGCTGCGAGCTCCGCGCGTTTCATCTTCCATTTCGAGAATCAGGCGAACTCCGTTCATGTTAACGCCACGCTCTTCGGTCAAATAACGGACCCTGGCAAGCTTAGCGATATCACGGTCGGAGTAAAGCCGGCGATCTTTTTCAGTACGCTGTGGACAAACGATGCCCTCTTTGTCGTAAACCCGCAGTGTCCAACTTGGCAAGCCTGCAAGCTTTGCCGCGACACTGATGACATAAACGGGTTCGTTAGACAACTCCTCATCGGTCACGCCGCCGTCCGTTGCAGACATACACACTTTTCCCGGATGGTGCGCCCGCTTACAAGCGGTGCGCCCCGTACAACGGTCCTAGCATATATTATAGTATAAGTGCTGAGGCTCCGTCAACCCAAGCGCAAAGTTGCCAAGCAGACATCGTCTCTTATTTACGCTGTCCACTGCAGTATAATGCCCTTTATGATCCTTTCGAAGAGAGCCCGCATCGCCGTGGCCGTCGTTTCAGTGATTTGCGCCGGATTTCTTGCGCGCCATTGGGACCGCTATAGATCCGTTCCGATCGAGAGAGCTCTCAACCCGGCATACTGGCTGCGCCACTGGAAGGGACAGGATCGGTACGATGCGGCCACGGCGCTTCTGGAGCATGGCGACCCGAATCTCAATGAAGTCGCATTGACTATCGATGACGGCCCTGATCCGCTTTATGGCCCTGCGATTGCAGACTACCTGAAGCAGCAGGGCGTTGCAGCCACCTTCTTTGTCGTGGGTAAGCGTGTCAAACAATATCCCGCCATCCTGCGCGCCATCGACGCCGACGGCTTTGAGATCGGAAACCATACTTACGACCACCAGCGCCTGGATCAACTAAAACCCCATGAGGTTGCGAACGAAATTAAATTCTGCAGCCGCGACATTGAGGAAGTGACGGGTAAGCGGCCCGCGATTATGCGTCCGCCGGGAGTTCAGTACAACGATACTGTTCTCAATACGGCGAAAGCCCTCGGTTACGTTACCGTGTCATGGACCTGCGGCGCGAAAGACTACGATCCTCAGCCCGCGCAATTCATAGCGCAACGCGTCATTGATCGTTCTGAGGCCGGTTCCATAATCATTCTTCATCAAGATACGCCAAATACGCTAAAAGCCCTTCCTTATATTATTTCAGGGCTTCGCCAGCGCGGATTTACATTTGTAACGATATCCCAAATGCTGGATCACCTGCACGCCAAGCTCCCTGCAGCAAGTGTGAAATAAAAAGCCGAACTTGTCTCGACCCAGTATTTCCCTGTCTCTGCTCGGAAAGCCTCCATCTACAATGACCTTTCTATAAGAAAAATCCTTCAGAACCTTTAATGCTGGACTTCCGTCAGTAATCTCAGGTAAAATTGCATATAAACTTTTATATAAAGTTGTGTTCGGTTTTTAGGAGTTCTCGCCAACATGGGTTCTCACAAAGCGGTGACGCTAAAAGATGTTGCGGAAAAGGCCGGGGTCTCCCAATCGGTCGTGTCGACCGTGCTGAGCGGCCGCAACAACGGGATTTTTGTTTCGGATTCCACGCGATCCAAGGTGGTAGCGGCAGCAGAAGAGCTCGGCTATGAGAGCCGGCACCGCGCGGTTCCAGCGATTCGCAAGCCAACCGGATCTCGCCATGGCGATCTGCGCGAATCGCGCCTCGTCGGCGTTCTGCTGGGCCGCCGCTTCGGCGGCACACTCTTCACGGATATCTTTTACGGCGTGAATTCGGTGTTGTCGGAAAAGGGATATCATCCGATTGTCCTGGATACCTACGCCGACAGCTACGGACGCGCGGCTGAAAAAGAAGCCGAGTGTCTGGAGTATGCGCGTCGCCACGGATTTTCAGGTGTAATCCTGTGGCACGAGGGCGGGACGATGAATGTTCCGCTTATTCAGGAGTTGCGGGAAGAAATGCCGATCGTTGCCATTGATCGCCGCGTGACCGGAATCGAGCTGGACTTCGTCGGCACGGACAACTTCCAGGGCGCATACGTGGCAACTAACCACCTGATAGAGCAGGGGCACCGTCGTATTGCCCACCTGACACGCCTTGAGACGACCGAAGCGGCAGTAGGCCGCCTGCGCGGCTATCAGCAAGCTCTTACAGATAATGGACTTGAAATCAATCCACGGCACATTCTTCTTGCTCTGGAGAGCGGGCGCCGTCTCGACGGTCAATTGATGAGGCAGGTGTTTACCGCGCCGGATGCCCCCACAGCCATCTTTATGCTTGCCGACTTCTGGGCGCCCGCAGTGTTCCAGGAACTGAACCAACTCGGCCTGCGTGTGCCCGAGGATGTCGCTCTCGTCGGTTTTGACGATGTTGTGCAGCCCGGTCTTGAAGGTCTTGAGCTTACATCAATGGCCCAGGACTTCGAGCGTATCGGCCGCACTGCAGCGGAATTGATCCTTCAACGGATCGAGGATCCCACGGTTAATATGGCAACGGCCGTCTATCCGGCGCAGCTTCGAATTCGTCGCTCGTCCACAGCCGCGCGCCGTCCACCCTCCGTCCGCGCCACGAGGCGTGAACCGGTTCTGGTTATCAGCTAATCCCATCCCCGTACAGTATTACTTTCCATAAGTGAGGCTACGGACGGATGTTGTCTCAATTTATGACGGGCTCCGAGGTATAATTCTCGGTGTTTTGTCCAAGCTCTCACGGAATATCGAGGTCTGCGCATGCCATCGGACGGCTGGTTCCGTAAAAAATCACGTTTTTCACAGGTCCCGGCTAAGACAGCCGCGGAAGTGCCCGAAGGCGTTGCCACCAAGTGCGGCAATTGCGGCAGGGTGATATTTACACGCGAGTTTGAAAAGAACTTCAAGGTCTGCCTCGACTGCGGTCATCACCATCGCCTTACCGCGGATGAGCGGATCGCATACACGGTCGATGCCGATACTTTCGAGCCGCTCTGGGACGACCTGAAATCGGTCGACCCACTGAAGTTTCCCGACTACCCCGCTAAACTTGAGAAGGGGCGCGCTGCCACCGGGCTTGAGGACGGCTTTCGGGCCGGCCTCGCTAAAGTTGGCGGGATCCCTATCGTCATCGGCGTAACCGATTTCCGGTTTGTCGGAGGATCGCTGGGATCTGTCGGCGGTGAGAAAATCCTGCGTGCAATGGAAGAAGGCGCCAGGCTGCGCCGGCCGGTCGTCTTATTCACGGCTTCCGGCGGAGCGCGGATGTTTGAAGGTCTGCTGGCGCTGATGCAGATGGCGAAGACATCGGTTGCGGCTGCTCGACTGGCTGAAGCCGGCATACCATATATCAGTGTGCTCACCGATCCCACGACCGGCGGCGTGCTGGCATCTTATGCAATGCTTGGCGACATTATCTTCGCGGAGCCTGGCGCTCTCATCGGGTTTGCCGGAGCGCGCGTGGCCGCTCAAGTTTCCGTTCAGAAGCCGCCGGATGGCTACCAAACAGCCGAATGGCAGCTTAGCCGTGGGCAGATAGACCAGGTTGTCGGCCGCCGAGACCTTCCCGCGACGTTGTCGTCGATCCTTTCGCTGCTGGGTTTCGTTGCCGAGACGCCTGATGCTCAGGAAACCCAGGCAGAGATCCCCTCAGAGGTGTCCGTTGGCTAATCTGACCGTACTTGATTTCGAAAAGTCCATCGCAGAACTGGATCAGTGGCTTGAGCGCCTCCGCGATGTTTCCCAGGATCCGAAAAACCCGCAGAATACCCCGGAGTTGTCCGCGCAGATCGTGAAGCTCGAACAGGATCGCCGGGCGATCCTGCAGGGAGTCTTTTCCAATCTGACGCCCTGGGACAAGGTTCTGCTGGCCCGGCATGAGCGCCGCCCCTACACGCTCGACTATGTGAATGCGATCGTAGACGGCTTCCAGGAGCTTCATGGCGACCGGTTGTTCGCGGACGACGGCGCGATCGTCGCCGGACTTGGCTGGATCGACCTCAACCGGGGACACAGCGACACTTCGCCCCAGAATGGTTCGTCTGCCGGCAGTAACAAGGTTCGTGTGGCAATCGTCGGCCATCAAAAGGGCAGGGACCTTAAGAGCCGCCAGCACCGCAACTTTGGCTATGCCCGGCCGGAAGGCTATCGAAAAGCGGGCCGCGTTATGAAGCTGGCCGCGAAGTTTAACCTGCCGATCATCACACTGGTGGATACGCCAGGGGCCGCAGCTGATGTCGCTGCAGATGAGCGTGGAATCTCCGAAGCCATCGCGACATCGATGTTTGAGATGGCGACACTCCCTGTGCCTATTATCTCCATCGTTATCGGCGAAGGCGGCAGCGGCGGAGCTCTTGCGATTGCCGTGGGAGATCGTGTTCTGATGCTGGAGCATTCGGTGTACTCCGTAATCGCTCCGGAAGGGTGCGCCGCGATTCTCTGGCGTGATCCCGAACGCAAGGCTGACGCCGCCAGCGCGCTCAACTTGACCGCACAACGGGCAAAAGAGCTTGGCATCATCGATGCCATCGTGCCTGAGCCGCTTGGCGGCGCTCACCGCGACTGGGCGGCTGCCGCGGAAAGTCTGCAGTTGGAGCTTGTGAAGCATCTGAAAGAACTGCAACAACTTTCCGGCCAGCAGCTTGTCGACGGACGCTACGATAGGTTTAAAGCGCTCGGACAATTTACCGGCGGCGAATAATCAAAATTACTGACCATTTCGATATCGGCAAACGATATTGAGTTATACAGCCGGCGCGTTTGTCCGATCCGGTAGTTTTTAAGCAGCACGTCTCCATCATGCCAAAATATCAACGAGCCCCCTATACACACGATCTCTATCCCGGAGCCCAAGACTGGGTAGAGGACAGCATCCGCTGGAATGTCGTCGAAGACATGTTCCGGGATCTCTGCCGGCAGTATGCATACGGCGAAATTCGCACTCCTGTCTTTGAGTATACGGATCTATTCACACGCTCCATCGGCGAAGGCACGGACATCGTCTCGAAGGAGATGTTCAGCTTCCAGGATCAAGGTAAACGAAACTTGACCCTTCGCCCTGAGGGAACTGCGCCTAGCCTGCGGGCTTACCTCGACAGCCCGCTGGCGTCTGAGGGCGGCGTCACGAAGATCTACTACATCGCCAGCATCTTCCGGCAGGAGCGCGGCGCCAAGGGGCGCTATCGCCAGCACCAGCAGTGTGGCGTGGAAGCTCTTGGTTCGGACGATCCCGCTTTGGATTCTGAAGTCATTCAGCTTGCCATGGCGTTCTATAAGCGCCTTGGCCTGCCGAACTTGATCCTGAAGATCAATTCGGTAGGCTCGGTAGATTCGCGCGCCGGATATCTCAATGCGCTCAAGGCATATGTTGAGCCGCATCTCGGTCAGTTCAGCGATATCGGCAAATCACGGTTTGAGAATAACCCGTTCCGCCTGCTGGATACTAAAGATGAGCGTGAGATCGCCGTCCTTGCAGACGCGCCTAAGATCTCTGAATATCTTTCGACTGAAGAGCGTGATCACCTCGAAGCTGTCTGCGGCTACCTGGCCGATGCGGGAATTGCTTACGAGATCGATCCCTATCTGGTGCGCGGCTTCGATTACTATACGAGAACGGCGTTCGAGATCCAGTCGCCCGATGTCGGCGCGCAGAGCGCCGTTGGGGGCGGGGGACGCTACAATCAGCTGGTCGAAGATCTTGGCGGCAAACCGACACCGGGCATCGGTTTCGGTATCGGCATCGACCGAACGATGATCGCCCTGCAGAGCATCGGTGTGGAGCTTCCGATTCCTCCCGGTCCGGATGCCTTCATCGTGACGCTCGGCGATGCTGCACGCAAAGTAGGCATCAAGCTGCTTGCCGACTTGCGTTCACAGGGCTATTCCGGTGATATCGATTACACTGCGAGAAGCATGAAGTCGCAGATGCGCGCAGCCGGTAAGGCAGGGGCACGCTATGCTGTAATCCTTGGCGATAATGAGATCGCGCAGGGCGTCGCACAGGTCAAATCTCTCACCGAGCAAGGCAGCAGCCAGCAGATTGTGCCGCTGGCAGACTTAATTGGATCCATACCCAAGCTATGACCGCAGCTAAGGCCGCCGAGACACGCATGTCCGGCGGTCAGTACCTCCTATTCATCGTTCTCCGATGGCTGACGGTAATTGCGCTGGCCTTGTGGCTTGGCGGCCTCATCGCCATTGGCGCATTCACGGCTCCGACGACCTTCAGCGTGATCCGGGAAACGGCCACCACGGCATCGCTCGACCCTGCTGAACAAAGTAAACTGGCCGGGCTTATTGTCGGCAATACGCTCAGGTTATTTAACAGCGTTTGTGCCGGTTTGAGCGTCATTCTCCTGTTCTCACAAATCCTGACAATAGTACTCTGGCCCGAACAGGCACAGACCAAGAAACGTCCATCTCCCGCCCCTGCCAAGCCGGTCCGCGACCATAGCCGCACGACCCTCATCGTTGAATTCGTTCTCGGCCTATTTCTGATCGGCTCTCTTGCTTACCTGGCGCTGGATTTGTTTCCTGCGATGGATGCCGCCCAAGCTCGCGGCGCAATGAGTCAATTTGATTCGCTGCACCATCTATACGAGCGTGTTTCGGTAGGCCAGTCGCCCCTCCTATTCGCGCTTTTACTCCTTTTTATACACAACACGGCTAACCTGGGCCGGCGCTGATCCGCCGATCTGCAGTACGGCAAGATTGGGCGTCGCTAACCGGGACGATCACTGCAAAGGACCTCATCGCATGTCATTCACTCGCGCTCTCGTTAAAATCGCGAGCTTCTCCATTGTCATCGGCTTCTTTGCCGTTCCCATCCCAGCTTCGGCTGCTACAGATCACGTTCGCGCGGGCTTTGACTTGTTCGCTGCCAACAAGCTTTCCGCGTCTGCAGCGGAATTCCGCGTCGCGATAGCTGCCCATCCGGGCGATGCAGGCGCGTTGCGTGGATTGGGCTGGATCGACTATTACAATGACGACGCCGTTGCGGCGCTGGATCATTGGAGGCGCTCTATCCAGGCATACCCTGGTCAATGGCAGGCGGCCGGACTCTGGTCTCGCATGCTCGACCTGGAGAATGCAACGGGACGCCACGATCTAATGCTGGCTGCCGCGAAAGCAATTATTGCGGATACCCATTCCGCGCCGGGACTGAAGATCGCAGCCACATATACTGTGGCATCTGACCTGGAGCGCCGCGGCAACGCGAAGGGAGCCGCCGCGCTGAAGGCGCCGGGCGTCATTCGAGATTGGAAAGTCATCGGTCCCTTCGATAATGTTTCCAAGTCAGGGTATGACAATGCATTCACACCTGAGCGATCTCTCGACACGGCTGCGCAGGTTCGGGGAAAAGATGGCCACATATTACGCTGGTACAGTCTGAAATCCATCGATGCCGGCGGATATTGCGATCCGGGCGATGCTGTGGGCGATACCGACGATAATGTGTATTATCTGGCGACTGCGATTCGATCTGCAGGGAATGCGACCGTTCAATTCGCGCTAACCACAACAGGCGCATCGAAAATGTATGTCGGTGGCAAACCTGTCTTTGCCGACCCCATTTACCGAAATAGAAACAAGGCGGATACCGATCCGTTTATCGTCTCTGCCGAACTCAAGGCAGGATGGAACACAATCCTCCTCAAGATCTGCGATGCCGACAATACCAGCGGTGGATTTCGGATGCGCCTGCTGACACCGTCCGGAATGCCGGCAGCGCTTGAGTGCAACGCGAATCATGTCGTCCCCGGCGCCATTAATGCGGATGGATCGCCGCTCCCGGCGCATGATGTCAGGGCAGGCTTAATGGGAGCCGGCGGCGATTCCTTTGAACGGGCTCTGCTTCTGGAATACACTGAATCGTCAGCAGGAGACTCCGATGCGGCCGCAGATGAAGTGCGCTCAGCCTTGGCACGCTTCCCAAACAGCGCAATACTGCATTTTGAACTCAGTAATGCCCTGCTTGAAGACTCGCAAATCGACGAAGCTGTCGCCGAACGCAAAGAAGCTTTACGGATCGCTCCTAGTTTTCTTCTTGCCAGGATTAAATCCCTGACCGGCAATGACGACAGCCTTGTCGCAGCCGATCAGCTTGTCCGCGCCAAGTCGCTCGTCGCGTCAAATCCACGCAGCTATCAGGCTCGATGGGCGCTCTCTGATACGTACGGCGATGCAAAGCTTAAGTCCGATGCCATTGCTGCAGCTCGGGCCGCCGTAAAGCTTGCCAGCGGATCGGCCAATATCGTTCGCCTTTATTCGCTGTATCACGACAGCGATCGCCCGGCAGACGCCGATGCGCTCCTGAAGACAGGGCTAAAAGCGGATCCGGCAGATACCGCTTTGCTTGGTCAATATGCTGGAGCGTTGAACTCCGACGACAAAAGCGCCGAAGCCATTTCGGTATATCAGCAAATTATCGCCATTTCAGGACCGACACTTTCCGACGAGTTAAGCATTGCTGATTGCTACACGGCCCTTGGCAATGTTCCTGCCGCAATTAATATGCTGCGCACCGCTGAAGCTCAGCACCCTCAGGCTTCCTGGGCATATACAAGCCTTGGCGATTTGCTCAAGGAACAGGGACAGACCAAGGCGGCGATTGCGCAGTATCAGCAGGCTGTCGCGCTCGATCCGACCGCTGTGCAGCTTCGAGAAAAACTTCAGATCCTTGAGGGTCGAAAGCCGGTAGTAGATATCTGCACTCCGCTCAAAACGCCTGATCTCGTCGCGCTTGCCAAATCAAAACCTTCGACCGCAGCCGCTGCGGACATCATCATCGATGAAGCCCGTGAGGTCGTTTACCCGGACAGCGCCACTCTAACGCGGTTTCACTCCGTAGTGCGCGTCAACAACAAACAGGGTGTAGATACCTATTCGATGATGCCGCTTACAGATCCGACATCCACATCTCGTGGAACTGTTGAAATTGCCAAGCTTTATAAGACTGACGGCAAGATCGAAGACGAAATGGATAACTCCAGCTCCAGATCAGCATCGTTTCCCAGCCTCGCTCCTGGTGACGTTATCGATGTTACTTATCGGGTGGAAGACTGTCAGCGGGGCAAGCTAGCCGGAAATTTCTGGACGACTTGGTATTTTGGCGATCGCTCTCCATCACGCGTCTCGCGCTTTGCGCTGATCACACCGGCGGGCATGAAGTATCGCACGGAACAGCACAATGGAGCGCCGGCGGTAACTGAGCGTCGAGTCGGCGATTGGAGAATCGCGGAGTGGAAGGCATTGGATGTACCGGGACGCCGCGTGGAGAAAGGGGCCGTGCCATCGCCGGACTGTATGACCTGGATAGACGTTTCGACGATCGATTCCTGGTCCGATATCGTATCCTGGTACGAGGATCTGTCTCACCCGCGGTGCATGCCCGATGCCGCTGTGCGCGCCAAGGCGAAAGAGCTTACAAAGACAGCTGTTACGGAGGAGGATAAGATACGTGCCGTCGTGACATACGTGAGCAGTCTGCAGTACCAGTCGAGTCCGTTTCGCAACAGCGCCTATGTGCCCACGGAGGGAAAACAGGTCATTAGAGAACGCTACGGAGACTGTAAGGACAAGGCAGCTCTCATGGTGTCTCTTCTGGACGCGCTGCAAATCCATGCCGACATGGCGCTGTTGAGCCCTCGAACCAGCGGTACAACAAGGTATTTGCCAAGCCCGCGATTCGACCATGCGATCGCCCGTATTTCGACGAAGGCCGGGCCGTTATGGGTGGATGGAACTGCAGATGATCTCGCCTATGGCTGCTTGCCGACGGGAGATCAGGGGGTTCCTGCCCTCATTATTTCGCCGGATACGAAAGACCTGCAGGAAATACCGGCGCTGCCTCTTGAGCAGAATCGGACAGAGCAGGCAATTACCGGAACGCTCACGGAAGATGGAAAATTATCCGGTAAGTTTACGCTTACGGCATACGGTGAGCTTGCGTGGGTGCTGCGCTCGGTCTTTGCGCGCGTTCCGGCTGATCAGCAGAAGCAGTTGTATCAGGTCCTTGCGACAACGTGGTTTGGAAGCAACGCTCATGGAGATGGCGGTTCACTCGATCAGCTTGATAATCCCGAGAAGCCGTTCGGCATCACGTTGAACTTCCACATAGACGATTCTGCCAAGTCTGCCGGTGACTACCTCTTGGTGTCTATGCCATGGGAAGACCTGGTGACGTCGGGATCGCTGGACTGGCTTTCGGATCCGGATCGGCAGACAGATGTTGAGCTTGGCGAATCTCGCGGGTTCCATCACACGACCCTGTCGATTGCTCTGCCAGCCGGTTACGCGCCGCTTGATATCGCGCCGGCGGCCTCAAAGGAAACTGCGTGGGGAAACTACAAGGTGGAGTGCAAGGTAGAGGACGGCGTGATGAAAGCCGAGTGCACAGACACACAGACTCAGCTGCGCGTTCCTCGCGCGTCGCTGGCAGGTTACGCTGAGTTCTTGCACGGGCTCAATAAGGCTACCAACCGGGTGCTACTGCTGAAGAAGGTAGAATCCGCCGCACAAAAGTGAGGCTCATGATGCCGGGTGCGATATGCGCAGGCGCCCGGCATTAGCCAAGCTTTCGACCGCAGTGGCGGCAGAAGTTGACGCCTGCATCGTGCGGTTCATCGCAGGAGTGACAGTAAGGGCCGCTTCTGTCATCCAGAAGCTCATCAATCGGGTCCGGATCGGGAAGTGGCTCATCCCAGAGCCGCTTCAGATCGTATTTGTCAGTTCGCCTTCGGCGCAGCATTACACCGGCTGCGAACAGCACCACGACGCCTATCAGCGTCAGCGGCAGCATCTCCATCGAGCATCCTCCCGGCCCTGGTAAATGGGCTGGTCTCTTCCTGCCGGCTATCAGGCGATTTGTGAGCTATTGCGGCGCTGCATCGTCTCCGTCCTCGCTTGCCGTATCCGCTGTTTGTTCTATTGCCGCAAAGTAACGATCCAGGCTGGCCTGGATCTCAGCCAGTGTTGCGCCGGCGGCATCAACCGTGACGACGCAATCGGATATGCTTCCGTAGTGATGTTCCAGGCAATCCATGAGCAGTTGCTTGATCTGCGGCTCCGGCGGCGTGTGCGGAAGCTTGCTCGCCGTATAGAGGCTCTCCAGATCGCGCTCCTTGCGGCTGAAGTAATCGATGATATCTTCCTGCTTCCACTCGCCGCGCCGGATCGATTTCAGTTGTTCACGGTTGCGCTGGAGATCGATGTCGCCTTCAGTCAGGATCTGCTCCACTTCGTCCAGCAACCGCACCACATGGTAGGCGAACTTTACATCATATCCGTAAGTTTCCACCAGCTCACGGCGCTTTCCTTCCGGCGCCTGCTTGGAGTTCATCTTGTGCATCTGGCTGTAAGCATAGCCTTTAAACTTATGCCATGCGCCTTTATGCAGGAAAAGGCGGCGATTGTCCCTCACCATCGTTCCCAAAGCCGTGATATGCAGGATGCAGCTTTGCGGCGTGAAGAGCGAGTCGATCATGTTAGGATTGTTTTCCATGCATAACTGGAAATACTTTACGATCGAGTAGATAGAGAAATCGTAAGTGCGTCCTTTGCCTCCCAGAGCGTCTTTGTCTAGAACATGGTGCTGCTGCCATTGTTCAAAGCGCTGAATCTGGCGGCCGAATCCTGGGATCTCACCGCGCAGGTGCGGAAACACCATTTCCTTTTCAGGAATACAGAAGCCGTATATATCGGAATCGCTTGTGTCACTGGAAACTCCGTAAGCCACACTCCCCATCAGTGTTTCGTAGTGAATGTTGTTGGGCAGGAAACGGGGTGGGCGAATCAAAGTGCGATCTGTGAGTTGTTGAACGATGCTCATGACGATTTACTTGCCGCGGCAAAGTGGCGGAACCCCTTCGCCGCCCATATTGTTTTTAATGCCATGGTGACATGCAACGCTCGGACTGTCAACGATGCCGATGGAGCGCGTTTGCTTCGACGAGGCTGTCTATAAGTCGCCAACGGTGTGGAGGGATAAAATGTCCAGTCTCAGTTCGGACCAGAAGGGCGTGATAATTTCATGCCCGAAGTGTAGTAAGAAGAATCGCATTCCATTCGGCCGTCTCAACGAAGAGGCGACATGCGGCAACTGTCAGACCGCTATTCCGGCGGTTGCGCAGACTATCGATATACCGGAGCCGGCAGTATTCGACCGCCTTGTGTCCGGATCGCCGGTGCCGGTTCTCGTCGATTTCTGGGCGCCATGGTGCGGCCCTTGTCGCGTAGTCGGGCCGGAATTGGAAAAAGTCGCCCAGCAAGAAGCCGGACGACTCGTAATAGCCAAGGTAAATACAGAGGCGCTGCAGTCTCTCGCCGCCCGCTTCTCCGTGACATCCATTCCAATGATGGCCGTGTTCAAAGGCGGCCGGGAAATAGACCGGACAATGGGATCACGCCCCGCGCCCGCCATCAAACAGTTCGTACAGTCGGCCGTTGCAAAGGCAGGGTAAGACATAAGTATCGCTTCGCAATAACCTAAAATTATCGCGAAGCGATACTTGCAGGAGTCCACGCAGGTGGACTTATCACCGTCGGTGATCCCAATCTAGCCGTGGTTTTAACCGCCGGGAGATCTGGAGGCTTTGATCCCTACGCCTTCCCAGGTTTCACCTCCGCCGGAACTGCGCTGAGGGCGGCATTTCCGCCTTTCTTCTGCATGGACCAGGCGCTGATCTGTGTGACCGTATTATCGATCGCTCCCTTAAGGTCGAAGCCGCGCACTTCGGATGTCGATCGTGTGTACAGGCCGTTTGGATCTGTTGTCGACCAGCCGGACCACGATGCCGTTTCCAGATGCAATCCTCGGGCAATGTCCAGGCCACGTTTGGCGTCTTCGTCCTTTGGTCCCATCGACTTGCCGATGAGATCAAGCACAGTCGGTACCCACTTGAAATTGCCTGCGGCCACTGCGCCGGCGTGAGATGCCTCAGCCGGGAGTGTCAACTGTGGCGCGCGGCCTGCAGGCTTGATCCAGAACGGATGGCTTGCAACCTCAAGCCAGCGATCCTGCGCGGTAACAACCGGAGTCAGCGGGATGCTCGGCAGGGGAGAAATCACGGCTGCAGACGGCATGCTCCATGTTGTTCCGGACTTTGTGATGGGGAGCGGAGCCTGTGCGGCGGCTTTGGCGATGACCCGCGCTGCGCGCAGCGCGGACGCCGGCGTATCGGCCTGGGCCACCATTGCAATTCCAAACCCGCGATCGGGGTTAAAGGTAAACGCCATGGATGCCGGGCCTGTAAAGTGATCGCTGATATCGAGATAGGGACCGGCTTGCTTCAAGCTGCGGGCCATCTCGTTGCGCTCACGGGCTGTTGTCGCCGTATCCGTGAACATTTTCAGTTCCTGCCGGACTAGATAACCGGGATTGCTGACGATGCCGATCATTGCGGCATCCGGGACTTTCTGGAGCGTTATCCCGGTGATGGGATAGAGCTTGGCGGCTGTTTTCTTGAACATAGCCACCATCGCCGCGCTTTGTGGAGCGAATACGGTGTCGGTGCGCAGCACTCCGTCTTTGTCGTTATAGGAGAAGCCCATAACACCGCTGGACAGACTGCTGGACGGCATCGCCGCCATGCCTGGGCCGCCTGCCTTTTTAGTTTCAGCCGCCGCCATCTTTGAGAAAGCCCCGATATCGATCGCGCCGCTCACTACACCGTCGATTGTAATGTTTTTGACAACGCCTGCCCATCGTGGCGACGATTGAATCGACGGTGTCTTGCCGCTATAGGTATCGACAACGCTATGGATGGTTGCCTCGTTGGCGGCGATCAACACCCACCCGTTGAGCATTGCGACTGCGCCTGGTTCATCTCGTCCCGGCGCTTTGGGGCCTTTGGGGATAGCAGGAGCATCGGCGGGGAGCAGGAAATATGTTACACCGCCATATTGCTTCTGGATGGGGGCAGCGCCTTTGTTGTCTGATAGCTGGGGCTTTATCTTCTCATAGAATTTACTGAATGCGTCGGCGTCCTTCACCTGTACTAAAACAGCCATATCAGGGTTCTTTGCGGACAGGTTATGCATGTAGAATGCGACCTGTCCGGCCCACGGCCGAACATCGGCTTCATAGCTGATTTTGAGTTTGGTTTCGGCATCCGTAATTGCCTTCTTGACCTCAGGCAAAGTCCGAACACTTTCCGTAAGGTTCCAGAAGTAGTCGGGGGATCCTGATAGGAGCACCTCCGCATTCTGCGGAACGACTGATGTCAGGCCAAGAGTCTGCATCTGCGCCTGCGATGTGGCGCGATACGCAACGCCGCCTATCACGATGACGGCAATACCGAATCCTGTTGCTATCTTCCAGTTGCGCTGCTGTCGGCGCCGGCTTTGAGGGGCCGGACTCTGAACTGTTCCGTCATTCGTGGCATGCTTCGCCGTTTCAGGCCCGGTCGAATTGTGATCTGTCATGATAATATCCTTCTAAATTGTGAATACGGCGATGTGCATAGGAAATAGACGTTTACTACAGCTCAAGAGCGCTGAAACGGTTAGCGGGCTGGGGTGGATGCTGCTCTTGCTCCGGCTCGGCATAGGGATCGGCTGCGGTTTGCGCGTAAGGATCGCTTGCCTGTTGTGAACCATACGGAGTGTTCTGATATTGGCGCTGATTTGTATTTGTATTGACTTCGGTCCCAAATGTAGGCGGATACGGATCGTAGACGTTGCTGGATCTGCTCCGTGAAATCTGTGCGGCTTCAGCAGCGGCCCAGTCATAGGCGGCTTTCTGTTGCGCCTGATATTCCTGCTGCGCTTGAACCTGCTCAAAGGCGGCACGCTGCGCGGCTTGCTGAGCGAGGGCCTGAGCTGCGGCTGCACGCGCAAATGCTTCCTCGCTCATACCGCGAGGTCTCCTCTGCGGAAAGGGTGTCATCCCGGCGATCTGAGCCGCGTTCCCACGAAGTCCGGGTAGCATTGTGCCTTCCATAAAGGCGAGCGACTGCGCTTCGTGTAGAGCCTGCTGCGCGAAGAAGGCTGCGCGATCAACCTCTGCCTGGGCCTGATACGCAGGATCGGCAATCTCGTGCCCGCACCAGTTGCAGCGGGGACTGATATGCGAGATGAGTTTACGGTTACATTGTGGACATGTATTCATGGCTATTTTGCTTTTCCAAGGGCGCCGGAAACACGCTTGCAGGTTTGTACGTCCCGTCACGGTCGCACGGCTGCACATTAGAATATTGTAGCATGAGACACAGGCAACCTGAAAAAGTTGCCGCAGAGGATTGTTAACTTATATATAACGACAAAAAGGCCAACCCGGTGAGTGGGTTGGCCTTTTTTGTTAAATGGAGCGGGAGACCAGGTTCGAACTGGCGACATTCTCGTTGGCAACGAGACATTCTACCACTGAATTACTCCCGCAAACTGCGTCGCTCTTTCAAGCAGCGCGAGATCTATAATGTCATAATCTCATGTGTAATGTCAAGTCATTGACGCATTTATTTGAGATTTTCATTGTCGCGCTATTTTAAGCTCCACAGGCTGAGCTGAGAACGACATCTGTACGGCCGTCACCGCGAACTGTGTATACGTCCGATCCGGACCCCTCATAGTACTGCCAGCCCACTACAATTTGCATCTTCTTGTCACCCATGAAGTCATAGAAGCCATCGATGCGGCACGTATTCGGCGCGACCTCGGTTTTATGCTTTGGGTAGAACTCTCCGGCCACCACTGACGTCGTCACGCGGCCTGCCTTGAGTTTTCTCAGCATAATAAAGGAGTAGTCGCCTGCGTGCGGGTCATGATTGCCGTCTCGGGCAGAATATCGGTGGGCGCTGATCAAAACTTCATCCGCGCCGTCGTTATCGAGATCGCATCGGAAGATCTGGTCAATGCGGACGTCCGGGTTGCGTATCCCATTTTCTTCGAGCACTTTCTTTACAGCAGCTCGATACACCGGTTGGGATGCGCTCTCAACTCTGGCCTTTCGCGGCATAGCATCCCACGAACCGTTAACCCCAACGATCGCTTTCTCAGGCATCTTGACAGATACGGTCATCTGGTCGGGGCAGGGGGCATCCATGGAGACAGGCTTACCGCCCCGCACGATGCCCATCGACGATGACGCGCTGTAAAGCCGGTATGTCTCGCCGCCCCTCAGCAAGTGCGCCGCCTTATCCTGTGGAATCCACCGGCCGGCGCGCGTAGCCCCAAGCAGCTCGCCGTCTTTGTCGATGATGGGATGGATTGCCGCCGAATGATCGCGTTGGGGGCGAGCATAGATCGCGGTGACTGCGCTTGCCGCTAACCCAATGCACACGCATCGCGTCAAGATAGCTGTTCTCTTGTTTGTCATGGTTGCCCCCGATATTTTTACATGGACGCCATGTATCCTGCAATATGTTCCCAGGATGGGACATACCTGAAGCCGAACCGGGCACAATCAGCACAAAGATATTTTGATCGGTCGCCGGGCAATCCTAAATGGCTTGCCCTGCAAATTCATCCTTAAGCTGGCTTCAAATGCTGTGAAAGCCACTGTTCCAGATCATCGATGTCCTTAAAGCTGAAAAGAGCTTTGGCCAATTCATCCATCTGATCGGATGTGAGCCGATCAAGGCGATCTGTTAAGTCTGGAGGAAGCGCATTGAAGCGATGCCGGAGAATCACTTCCAGAATTTGCTCTCGTCCTTTTTCAATTCCACGCTGCTCCCAGCTTGATATCAGTGTCATCGTCACCTTCCTTTCCTCAGGTTCCCACTGCGCAAATTCGCGCTCATACTGCTGCACAATACACGACTATATTGAGCCTGGCTCGTGCTCTTCATTCGTAACTTTCCAATTCCCATCTTTCTGTCTGATAACGGTAATTCGACCCGATGGGGAGTTTGCACCACCGGCTGGTTCGGTAACTACATTATCTTTGCTAAGCCAAGTAACCTTGCCCATGAATAGGATCATCCCATATTTGCCGGTTGACTTGTCGCGAGCGCCCATTTGCGTCTGAATCGCGTCGGAATATTTGCGGACAAGTGGATGTTTGTAAGGAAAGTAACTTAACAATCTCTTACTCGGATCGTGGTGTGGAGCTTCCTCGATCCAGAGAAAACAAGCATACGGGTAGGCATTTCGATTCTTAATGCCCCCGATACCCGCATATTCACGCGATATTTGATACTCGAATACGGCTTTGCTGATAGAATCAAACTGTGTTGACTTGTAATTCATTGGAATGGATGAGCTAGATATAGGAGGGCGCGAACATCCAGCCAAGATAGCAACCAAAACCTGAATTGGTAACAACAATAATCGACATGCCCTTAAACAACGCATTTGATTTACTCGCCAACAGATCATTCCTTACCGTGGGGAGAGGCTATTGGCCGAAACTCAGCCGAATATATAATCGAAAACGATCATGTCGCGGAGCCTTATGCCGTGCTCTTCGATGGGAGTAGTGATGTGGTCGAAGTAGTCGCGGCGCACATGGCTCATTCGGAACCCGCACTTTTGGTAGAAGAGGATATTGTCGAGGGAGACAGTTGCTGTGCCGACGACTACGCGTTGAACTGCTCGCGCTTGGGCCTCGGCAAGTAGCAGCTTCACAACGTGCTTGCCGATACCCTGGCCGCGCCGGCTATCGTTAACGGCCAGAAGGTCGATCTCGCTCTCCGTTCCCCAGCGCACAACAGCTCCCGCAACGAGGCTTTCGCCATCGTATGCGGCGTAGGTTGATGCTGTCGGATCGTTGATGAGCGCCCATCGCAGTTCGTCGGGTTCGAGCGCATCATACATGACTTGTGACACAGCTGCGGCGTCTGATGGAGCTGTTAAACGCAATTCTATACTCGACATCGAGATTATCCTGAAAACGGCGTGATGCCAACAACAAGAAAAGCCAGTCGCTTTCACGACTGGCTTTTCTTTCAATTGGAGCGGGAGACCAGGTTCGAACTGGCGACATTCTCGTTGGCAACGAGACATTCTACCACTGAATTACTCCCGCATATTGTGTGCCGCTATCAACGTATGGTGGGCAAGAGGAGACTTGAACTCCTACGCCTTGCGGCACCAGATCCTAAGTCTGGCGTGTCTGCCATTTCACCACTCGCCCACGCTTTGTTGAGCACCGTCTGTCCGGCGGAACGAAAAGGATTATATCTCCTGGGCACACAGATGTCAACCCCAGGCTCTAATCTTTTTTGACACGCTTGGTTCTGCCGAACAACCATAGCGAACGAAAGATAAGGGGTATAATCCCAGGTAGGCGCGATGCTGACGACTTATAAGCCGTATATCCACCGTGCCGCATAATTTCTATTAATATCTCCTGAGGAGCGTTCGAGTAAGGCTTCATGTCAAACACACCACGTAAGATTAAGATCACTGATGGATCAGATCCGGCCGACGACATCTCTTTCGATGCCATTCGCGCCACAGAAAACGAAGATGACGACGACACCTATGAGCGAGATCGTGAACCGATCAACCTCGATACCCCCGTCGGCCTGGCTGATGCGGTCGCCGCTGCCGAGGCAGTGCGCCTGCCGGACGAAGAGGAAGCGGTAGAGGCCGAGGAGCCTCGTGTCGTTGCGCCCGCAGCCCCTGCCGTAGATCCGGAAGAAATAACCCGGATGAAGGCTGAAGTTGCCGCCGCGAATAACAATTACCTGCGCGCAATAGCAGACCTGCAGAACTTCCGCCGCCGTGGGGAAGAAGAAAAGGTCAGGATCACACGCGATGCAAATGAGCGCCTGATCAAGGAGCTGCTGCCGGTCCTGGACGATTTCGACCTCGCCGTCGATGCTGCCCGAAAGGCCGAAAGCTTTGAGCAGCTCATCGGAGGAGTCGATGCTATCCTGCGCAAATTCCGTGACACTCTCGTCAAGCAGGGCGTCGTTGCGATCGAAGCTGTCGGCACTAAGTTCGATCCCGATCTGCACGAAGCTGTCATGCTCGACGATACCACGGACCAGGAAGATGAGACGGTAACCGCAGAGCTGCGCAAAGGATATACGCTTCATGACCGCGTTATCCGTCCGACTCTTGTGAAGGTAGCTCAGCGGAGCTAGCAAGACCGATACAAAGTGATGTACAGGAGAATACGGGGCTGCCGCCGGCGCCCCGCTCTCGCTATAGACTGTTCTGGCGGCATCGCTTTGCCGGAAAGCAGCAATCTGAATGTCCGATCGGACTTTGAGGCCGCTCGCTCTTGGAGATATATTCGACGAGGGCTTCGACCTATATAAGCGAAATTTTCTTCTCCTCCTGCTAATTACGGCGGTGTGGATCGTTCCGCTCTACGTCATTCGCGCTGTCATTACGGCAAAATTCGGGCACGATATTCTTGGTCTCAACATATCAGGGGCCAACAGTGCGGACGGTGGCGATGCGCTCTTTCGTCCTCTTGGGCAAGTCGCCCTCTACTGCTTCATTGTGCCAACCCTGGTCAGCATCGTCTGGACTGCATTGGCCGGGGCTGCTTGTGATCGCTATCTGGACCGCGAAGCTTCCCTGAAATCGGCATACGCCCTGCCGCTGCGGCGGCTTCTGCCCCTGATTGGCACAGGCATTCTAACAGGCATCGCCTTAGCTTTAGGATCCCTGCTATGCTATGTGGGTGTTCTATGGCCCATTATCGTCCTGATATTTACTGCGCATACATTCGTGCTTGAGAAGAAATCTCCCTGGGCCGCATTGAAGCGTTCGCAAACGCTCGTGTCCGGAGAGGGCGGGCGGGTATTTTCCGCATTATTGCTTCTCGCTGTTTTCGCCGGGCTGCTTGCCACAGGCTTTGGCGTAATCGTGAATTATGGACTTGGCCTGCTGATGCACCTTGTTCCCGGCGCCGGCGACGTAACTTCCGGGTCCGTTCTCGGAAACGGCCCTGTCAGGCGCGATCTCGTGCTCAACGACCTCGCAGCAGGTATTACACAAGTAATTTTGCTGCCGTTTGCGGCCTCCGTGCTGACGGTTCTTTACTTCGACCTTCGTGTTCGAAAAGAGGCCTATGACATCGAGCTGGCGGCCGAGAGCCTTGGGTATCCGCCTCTGGATATTGCGGCCCTTTCCTCCAACGGCTATATGCCGCCGGTCATGCCGGCTTCAGTAATGAGCCCTGCCGGTCAGCCTCCGCCACCTGCCTGGACTCCCCCGAACCAGGGGCAGCATCAGGCATGGGCGCCGCCAAATCAAGGGGGCGCTCCGGGGTGGGTTCCTCCCAATCAGGGAGTGCCGCCTAACCAAGGCCCGCCGCCTGGATGGGGACCGCCGCCCAATCAAGGCCCTCCTCCCAATCAGGGATCGCCTCCAGGGTGGGGACCTCCAAATCAAGGTTTGCCTCCAAATCAAGGGCCCCCTCCCGGTCAGGCGCAGCCGGGCTGGGTGCCGCAAGGACAACCGCCGGCCAATCAGCCGCCCGGATGGAGTACTCCCGAGCGTCCTGCTGCTCCGGGCTGGGCGCCGCCGAGCCCGCAGCCGCCTGCCTGGATGCCTCCGGCTCATGGATCGCCCGGCTCAACGGGGCCGGCCCCTGCTTCCGTTCCGCCTTCTCCAGATGGACCTGGTACTGGGAATGATCAAGGGGGCAGCGCATGAAAGCGATATTCGTGGGCTTGGTTTTGGCTCTGCTTCCTGCGGCAGCCTTGGCGGCGGATATTCCGCAGTATTTGGGCGCCGTACATGCGGTTCGCCTTAAGGTGGAAGCCGAAGCATCCCTTCTCAAACAGCATAAGCCGCTTCCGTCTCCGCCGGCATCCGCAGAAGCAAAGCGCCTGCTGCTTCCGATCAAAAATTTACAGTCGCCGGGCGGACACGTTTACGCGCTCGACGCCGCGGCCCTGGTCGCCGAAGTGCGCTCTGATGAAGCGCTCGCCAACCATGCCGATGCGTCTGCGCGACTTGATGCCGTGGCTGGTTATTTGGCAGCGATAGAGACGGAAGTGCCGGCCTCCGGCAAAGCGCCTCCGCCTGCCAGCGCCAAGGCAAGCGCGCGGTCCGTTCTGGCCCGGCCTGAGTTTCAATCAGATCCGGAGCCCGAGCCCTCAGTGTTTCAGAAGTGGGGAGATACAATTTCGAAGTGGTTCAAGGACCACTGGCCAAAACCGGCTACTCCCACCGGGCCGTCCTGGTCGCCGAACATCAATGTCATCTACTCGATACTCGGGATACTTGTGGCAGGGTTGTTCGTGCTGCTTGTGTGGATTATCGTGGGAGCTGTTGGCCGAAGAGCCGTCAGGGCCAGACCGCTCGCCGCCGACGACACTGAGGCGGCTCTCGTTGAGGCGCGCGATACGGACAGCATCCTGGACCTTGCCGACGGCAAGGCGCGGGGCGGCGACTACAGAAGCGCCTTCCGTCTCGTCTACCTGGCGACGCTGGTCGCGCTGGATACAGGAGGCATTCTGCGTTTCGATCGATCCAAGACCAACTGGGAGTATCTCAGAGCGCTCCGCTCCGCCGGACGCAGCGATATCTTCGATGCCATGCAGCCTTTGACACGGGATTTCGATCGTCTCTGGTATGGTTTTGCGACGGCTGGGCCGGATGATTATCAGCGAGCGCGGCGGCAGTATGAGCTTTTGACTGCGCCAAGCATCGAACCGGTGGGGGCGAAGCGTTAGCGCTATGAGGATCAACCGAGAGCTCATTGGAATCATCGTCCTGCTGGTCATATTTGTCATAGCGGGTTTTCTCCTTGGCGGCCGCCAGGGAGAAGTGTCGCGTCAAGTCGGCGATAAAGGTCCTCCCGACCCATCTGTCTACAACGACCGTGATTATGGAAGCAAAGCGTTCTTTGAATGGCTTCAAGCGACAGGGTACAGGCCGGAAGTCAGCCAGAGAAGCTGGCGATGGCTGTCACAATCGAATGCTCAAATACTGATCGCAGTCGAACCCGATGCCCAGAACATTGCGACCCTCACCGGCGCTCCAGGTACACAGCCGCAGCAAAGCAAAACGCTGTTGACGCCCGAAGACGCCGATTTCCTGAAGAAGTGGGTCGGTGGCGGCCACACTGCGATTTTGATGACATCAAGACTCGCATACAGTAATGGAAAGCCGAAAAAGCCGGTCACATTTGCAGATGCGATGAAAGTGGAGGTAAGGTCAGCCTCCAACGTTTCCGGACCTGTGGACGTTCCTTCGCTGGCGCCAACCCCGTTGACTCGCGGAGTGGTATCCGTCCATGCGGATTCGGGCATGCGTATTCATAAAAGTGACATGTCCGGCCTGGATCTGTTCGGCGATTCGAATGGACCTGTAGTTAGCGCGCTCCCTGTGGGACAGGGCTGGATTATCTTCGTCTCCGATGCGACGTTTGCCTCAAATGCAAATCTGAATCGCGCGGACAATGCCGTGTTTTTGAGCAACCTGATGGCTCGCTATGCCAAACCGGGCGGCGCTATTTTGTTCGATGAGTACCATCATCAGGGGGCTGAGAGCGCCGACGGACCATCCTTGTGGGACATTTTGGGGCGGCCGGCTCAGTTGGCATGCGTTCAGCTGCTGCTTGCCGGTCTGGTGCTTGTTTGGGCCGTTGCCGTTCGCTTTGGAACTCCCGTGCCTCTCGATCGAGGCGCTGTTCGAAACACGGCCGAATACGTCCGTTCTCTGGCGACACTTTACTGGCGCGCCGGCGCAGCGACAACTGCGCTGGAGACTGTCTATCGCCAATTTCTTAGAGATTTAACGAACCGTTTGGCGATCGGCTCCGACGCGAGCCTGGAAGATGTTGCCTCGTTGGCGGCCCGCCGCGGAAATATCAATGTAGAGGAGCTTCGGTTTGTCCTCGCCGGGTGTGAAAACGCGATTGACACCGGTAAAGTGAGCGAAGTAGAGCTTCTCGACCTCGTCCGGCGCATGGACCGGATACGAAAGGATACTGGCATTGGCTGAAGAAGAGAGCGTCACGACCGGATTTGACCCGCCGACCGGCGCCGCATCGCAGAACTCTGTGAATTTCTATAATCCCCCGTCACAGCGATCCGCGGATGGCCCTGTGGCATACAATACGGGCAACGCGGTGCAGCGTGTGGCCGATGCGATTACCCGCGAAGTGCACAAAGCCGTAGTCGGGCAGGACGATGCCATTGAGTCGGCGCTCGCTGCCCTATTTGCAGATGGCCATGTCCTTTTGGAAGGCGTTCCCGGCACGGCTAAAACGCTGCTTGTGCGCGCTATCGCAGCGGCAATTTCCGCCGACTTTAAGAGGATCCAGTTTACGCCCGACTTGATGCCGTCGGATATTACCGGCACACAGATCTTCGATCAAAAGGCGATGGAGTTTGTGCTAAGGCCTGGTCCCATCTTTACCGGTCTTCTCCTGGCCGACGAAATTAACCGAACCCCGCCTAAGACCCAGGCTGCGCTCCTTGAAGCGATGCAGGAACATCGTGTTACCATTGACGGCGAGGCTCATGACCTGCCCGATGTGTTCCTTGTGTTCGCCACACAGAACCCTATCGAGTTCGAGGGCACGTATCCGCTGCCGGAAGCCCAGCTCGACCGCTTTCTGCTGAAGGTATTGGTATCATATCCGCCCGCCGAAGCCGAGATGACGATCCTGCGAAAATACCACGAAGGTTTCGATGCCAACGACCTCACAGCAGCCGGTATCCAGCCTGTTGCCGATGCGGAAGCCATTATGCAATGCCGCGCCGAGATTAAGCGTGTTCGCGTTGAGGACGCAATGTTCCGGTATATTTCCGCTCTTGTGCTGGCAACGCGCGAGCACCGGCATCTTGTGCTGGGAGCAGGCCCCCGCGCCTCTATCGCCCTGCTGCAGGTAAGCAAAGCTCTTGCCGCCATGCGCGGACGCGATTACGTCATTCCGGACGACATCAAGGCTATTGCGCCCGCCATCATGCGGCACCGCCTCCTGCTAAGGCCAGAAGCCGAAATCGAAGGCATATCCGCCGATAGTATCATCCATGGCATTCTTGCTGGCCTTGAAGTTCCCCGCTAAATCTCGACGACAAAGTAAAACACCCCTCATGTGAGACAGCCTGATCAGGGCGTCCTCCATGCGGGGTGTTTTTCCGTTTATGAGATTGTTTACGCTATTGAGATTTTTGCGCTATTCTGTTGAGCTTATTACCGCATGCCGTCGTGCCTGGATCTGCACATATTGCGGCGCGGGCGAATTGATCCATGCCATATCGACATTTCGAGTTTCCGCTTGAATGCGGAGGTCGTTCATTTGCGACACGCCAACCCCGTAGGAGCAGATGTACGCTGCGATCACACCGCGCATGCAGAATGTCACAAGTCGCGGGCGCTGGCGGCGGGCATATTCGAGAATGAACAGGGGCACGGCACAAAGAACGAACTTGGCGGCGATAAAGGCCGGTATTCCATGCCTCAGGTAATACGCCATCAGCGGATTGCCTTCGGATGCTTCCCGGTACTGCACCAGGTAAATGGTCAGGAAAAGATCGACTATGCCGATCAAGGTCAGGACGATACCTTCCTTCGAGATCTTGCCCATCCAACATTCCTTCCGTTCCAACGCGGGATGCTCACCTGCCAAATCAGACGTGAACATGAAGATTATATACGAAAACTCACGGACTTTTACAGCCGATTTAAAATTTCATATAATATTCTTTCTAGACTCGTAATTTATCCGTAAGCAAGGGGGCATAAAGGGCAAAAAGAGCGATTGGAAGGGCTATTAAACCGGCAAAATCGGCACTGAGAGGCAAGGGGTTTAAGCTTATTGCGCTCAGGCTGATTTAGTTCGAAGCCTGAGCGGCAATGTTGATTTCGTGGTTGAAACGGGCTATTTGTCAGCCATCATCTGGCGCAGCGTTACGATTTTGTAGCCATGAGCTCGAAGGGTGGCAACGAGCTTTGGAACAGCGTTTGTGGTGGTATCGATCCCGTTGTGCATCAGAATCACAGATCCATTGCCGACTCGCTTCATCACGAAATCGACAAGGCCGTCCGGCGATCCTGCATATTCGGCGGAGATGGCGTCGATACTCCAGAATGCCAAGGATACGCCATATGCGGAGGCGAGCTTAGCAAGGGTGGGGCTGGCGTTGCCGCCAGGCGGGCGGAAGTAGAAGGGATAGCGGCCTGTCAGACTGCGGATTACGATCGAAGTCCGGAGTATTTCACTCTCGACTGTGGACGGCAAACACTGCGCGATGTTCGGATGTGTATAGGAATGGTTCTCGACATCGTGTCCCTCGCTTGCCATGCGCCGGATAAGATCCGGAGCAAGCTCTGCGCGAGATCCCACGATAAAGAATGTCGCCGGAGCTTTCGCTGCCGCGAGCGCATCGAGCAGGGCTGGGGTCTTCTTGGGATTGGGACCGTCGTCGAATGTGAGAGTTACCCACTTCCGATAAGGGCTTCCACTGCGAACGGCGATCGGCGGCGCGGCGTGACGGCCCGCAGTTCGCTCCGCGCGCAGGATCATTTGGCCGACATCGCGGCGTTCCGACCCAAGTGGGTCGAGCGCGACGGCTGTGAGCAGGTGCGTTGCAGCCTCGGAGTGATCTCCGGCACGGGCCTGCAGTTTAGCCAGAACGCCCTCTGCGAGCCTTCGTGACGGTCTCAGGCGCAGGAGCTTCCAAATGCGCATTTGGAAATCCTGATAAGCCTCAGAACCCAGTCCGCCGTCATTGGCTGCGGGCGCGGCATTCTGATTCGTAATTCGTATTCGCCGCGTCAGGAGATCGATGCTGCCGCCTTCGTCCAATTGCGCTGCGACGCGAAGCAGGTGTGTGCCATTTGAGTATCGCCGTGTATCTAGGTTGAATGTGTATGGCGCTTTGTTGGTGATTGCAGCCACATCGCCGTCCACTGTCAGCGTCACGGATCCGTTGGCGGCTGGTGTGCCCGGAGCTGAGATGGCGACCGTTCCCGATACAGGAGCGGCATCTGCGCTTGTTCGCGGATTGCGCAGTGTCTGTTCGAATCGGTTTGTATACATCTGGCGCAGCGTCGGTTCGCCGATGGATGGCTCGACTGCGCCGCGTAGCGGTAGGTAAGCAGTGCGAACGCCAGCCTCTTCGATAACGCGCGGAACTCCGCTCGGCGTGGCAAGGAATTTCGTAAGCGCGCCGATTGCTTCAGGCGATTCTTTATGAGCAAGAAGCATCGCGGCAAGTTCTTCCCGGGTGGAATCGGAGGCCGGATACTTATCCAAATATGCAGCGCACTGCGTCATATCATGGTTGACAAAGGCAAGATAAGCAGCCGCGGTTGCGATATCGCCTTGCTGCTCGGGAGATAGCCCTTCGCTGTTCAGCAGGTCTCTCAGACGCTGTGAGGCGTTCTCGCCGGACATGATCGCTGCAATAGATCGCCCATATCGAGCCATAGGATCGGTGGGAGAGAGCTTTTCGGCCGAGGCGAAATCCTCTGCCGCTCTCTTCTTGGAGCCGAGCCAGAGGGCCAGGGTGCCCCGAATTTCGTGAGTGAGAGCGCAATCCGGCGCTGTCTGCACGGCCTGCTGGCATGCATCGGATGCATCGTTATAGCGTCCGTCTTCCATGTTGCGGATCGCGGACTCCATCGTGGTCTTCAAGGATGCCGGCGTCTCGGATGCCGCGGCTCCGAAGTTCGCCTCAATCGTACGATGGAAGGTCGTTTTTGCATTGGTGCTGGGACAAAGACAGATCAGTGCGCCGGTTAACAAAAGGGAAGTGGCAAATCTCATGGGTAGAACTAGATCTTTTTGGAGGAGAAGTTGAGCTTCGGATATTTTACCCGAAATGGACGCAAAGCAAGCCTTGCTGCTTTGCTGGTGATATGCGTGCCTCAAATCTCAATCAATAAGGCTCCACATTAACATATTGCCTTTTCAAGTCCGATATGCTATGATCTCGTAAGTTAGCTGTTGACACTCGTTGTTGCTACTCACCTCCCCTCCGGCCAAGACGACGTGGCAGCGCCGGAGCGGCCTGGAAGGACCTCGCCCACTATGAAGATTTGTCGCCGCGTGTCGTTGTTCCCGCACGCCTTGCTGATGGCCGCGTGTGTGGTTCTGTCGGCGATACTTCCCATTTGCGCACAAGCAGACAGTGCGGACGTAAACAAGTCGAAGGTTGACCCCGACGCCCGGCCTCACTACCTTTCACTTTCCAAGTCCATAGATCCAGGCAGATTGTCGAGCACGATCCACAGCCTGGCCGGCATCCACTATCCGCTTGCTGCTACCAATGGCGCTCCGGCTATAGACAATTATTCGCGCCTTGCGGGATCGCCCGGCGGTGACCAGGCGGAGACCTATGCCCGGACGCAGCTTGAGGATATCCTTGGCGCGCAAAACGTGCATGAAGAGAAGTTCCAGGTCACAATTCCCATGGACCATGGGACGTATGTCTCCGCAGGCGCATCAAATTTTTCGCTTCGCCCGCTCTGGCCGAACCTCGTTCGCACGTCGACGCTTCCCGTTGCAGGCATCACAGGACCGCTGATCTATGCCGGCCGGGGCGATCTGCGCGCCTTTAACGGCAAGCGCGTGGCCGGCAGCGTCGTGCTGATGGACTTCAACTGCGGCACGCACTGGCTTAATGCGCCGCGCCTCGGCGCTCGCGCCGTTATCTTTGTTGAACCCTCTGAGACAATGCGCGGTGAGGCCGAAGCCAAGTTTATCGGAATTCCAGTATCCATTCCACGCTTCTGGATCTCCCGGGCCGACGCCGCAGCACTGCAGTCCTCCGCGTTGACCAAGCCGAACTTTACGGTCACCGTCAAGAGCGACAATCCCTGGGAGAACCACACCGCGTCGAATATTATCGGCGTCATGCCCGGTTCCGACCCGGTTCTAAGCAAGCAGGTCGTGATCGTCGAAGGCTACTATGACTCGATGTCGGTTGTGCCCACGCTTGCGCCGGGCGCCGAATCCGCCTGCGGCATCGCATCGATGCTGGAACTTGCGCGCGCTTTCAAACAGGATCCCCCGAAGCGGACCGTATGGTTTGTTGCGAGTGGCGGTCACTTCCTGGGTATGGAAGGCATTCGCCAGTATATCGACAAGCATCTCGAAAGCTGGCAGCAGCCGTCAGGGTGGGATAGGGCTAAGAGCTTCTTTACCGGCGGCAAGGCTGCTGTTCCCACAAATCGCACCCAGGTAATGCTGTTTACCGGTCTGGATCTATCTTCTCAGACTAATGGCGTAGGCGTTTTCTATAAGGCCAACTTCTACGATTATCGTGAGGACATCCAGTCCGACTTCTCGGATATCGGCCGCGTTTGCCGCGAGAATGCCGCGAAGATCGGCCAGGTGCTCGGGTTTAACTCCGACGCTCGCTTTGGTGACGGCATCAATCCTGTAAACGGTAAAGGCTGGCGCAACTACCTGCCCGGGCGCTTTGCATTCGATGCCGAAGCCGCAACGATGGCCGGCGGCAAGGGCGTTACATTCGCAAGCACGGACGATTCCCGCCAGCTTACGGATACGCCCAAGGATACGCCCGACCTCGTCAACATCGCGAACCTCCATCGTCAGACACAGCTCCTGGCTTGCGAGTACTGGCATCTGCTCAATGACACGAACGATCCCAATGCCGTGCCGCAGGACAGCCCGAAAAGCATCATGCCGGTGGCGGATTGGCCTAACTGGACCCGGCAGGGACTTCGGCTTGGATACTGCGGTCTTGACGGCCGTGTGCTTTTGTTCGACCCGAAGAAGAACTTCGTTCCTGACCAGCCGATCGCCAACTCTCTTGCCGTTATTGCGAACCCGGTAAAGACGATGGCTGGCGTGCGCGGCAACCTCATTGAGGGAACTTACACCAAGCCTGGCGAAAGCACGACCGATGCTGCGTTCCGTTTTGTGGGGCTGCCTCTCGTAATCTCCAACGGTTCCGGTCTCCGTTTCGCGCCGGCAAATAAGCTACACCTTGCCGCCTATCACCTGCACGACACAGATGATGCCCGCTGGAACCGCGGTGATATCGATTATGCGCCTGACCAGGGAGTTAACGGCGCACAGAACTACCCTACGGAATTCGACCTGAACAGCGACCAGAAGTCGACTCAGGTAATCGTATTCAACTGTGTCGGCACATCCATTTTTGACCTGATCGACCAGGCTGCTCTCAAGTCGCTAAGCGGTGTCCGTATCTTTGACGGCGTCACCGACGGCGAGCCGCGCGAGTTCGGCTTTACGCTTGCGGGGAATGAACCCGGCGTCTCCTATGTGGAAGATGTCGCCGTACTGTTCTCCAGCCCGAGCACCGATACGCGATTGAAGGTCGTCATGGATTCCGGTCCGGGCGCTACTCGCTTCCTTCTGATCAACTCTAAGCCGCCGCTGCCGAACCTGAACAAGGACCAGAACCTTGAACGTGCTCAGGGTCTTGGATATCCTGTAGGTATCAATTCGACCAATGCGAATGCTGAGGACGATCCGGGCAACTCCGAGACCGTTGTGCAGAATGGCGCGATTACAAACACGGCTCTGCGCGTTGCGCTGGATATGTGGAACCTTGATGACTTCCGCATCAAGCAGCTGGCCAAGTTCAGGATCGTCAACGAGATACTTAGCAACAAGAAGAAGACTGGCCTTCACGACATCGCGAAAGAGTATATCGACAAAGCGCTCAAGGCATATAAGGATAGGGACTACGAAAGCTTCGATGCCTTCAGCCGCGTTGCCTGGGCATATGAAGCGCGTGTCTATCCTCAAGCTCTCGCCACGGCAAACGACGTAGTTCAGGGAGTTATCTTCTACCTGTTCCTGCTCATTCCGTTTGCGTACTTCCTTGAGCGGCTCTTGTTCGCCAAGCCAAACTTGCGGCTGCAGCTTGGGTTTGCGTTCATGCTGTTCATCGCAGTGTTCACGCTCTTCTCGCAGATCCATCCCGCGTTCGATATTACGATCAACCCGATCATCATTCTGATCGCCTTCGTCATGCTGGCGCTGTCGGTGATCGTGTCCCTGCTCGTGTGGGGCAAGTTCGAGGAAGAGCTCAAGACGCTTCGCAGGACGATCACCGGCGTGCACAAAGCCGATGTCGGCAAGGCGTCGATTGCGTTTGCGGCCTTTGCCCTCGGCATCTCCAACATGCGCCGGCGCAAAGAGCGCACGCTGCTTACATGTATCACGCTGATCCTTCTGACATTCACCGTACTGTCATTTACGTCCGTCGTAAATCAGATCCGTACCAATAAGGTTGCCGGTGAAGGTCATGCTATCTATAACGGCATCCTCTTGCGCCTTCCGGACTGGTCGGCTTTGCAGGAGCCTGCCTATCGTGAGCTTAACGACGAGTACGGCCGCCAATTCGCGGTCGCTCCTCGCGCATGGTTCTATGGAACTTCGCAAGGGCAGCAGACATTCCTAACGCTCAAGCGAGCACAGGCCTCCGTTGACCTCAAGGGCGTTATCGGATTGACCCCGCAGGAAGCTCAGGTCACTCATGCGAATAATGCCCTGCTGACCGGAACCGACAACAAGCCGGTCGGCCGCTGGTTCAATGCGAGTGACACGTACAGCATTCTTCTGGCGAAGGGCGCTGCAGACAGCCTGGGCATCACAAACGCTGACGTCGGCCGTGTCGAAGTCAACTTTAGCGGCCTTCCTTTCCAGGTCATCGGCATCTACGATCCGGATAAGCTGACTGGCTCGGCTAACGGCATCAAGGATCTCGACAACGAGGGACTCACTCCGGTCGACTTCTCCGCAAACAATGGCCAGGTGCAGGCGAGTGGTGGAGGCGGATCCAACAGCTCAGCCCAACAGGGCTTCCAGCAATACACCCACCTGGATTCGGGCAACGTTGCGATCGTTCCGTTCAACACGTTGATCAACTTGGGCGGCGACTTGCGTTCCGTAGCCATCAACTTGATCGATAAGCCGACTGTTGAGAGCACTCTCGATACATTGATCAAGCGTCTCGACTTGAACCTGTATGCTGGCGAAAACGGCAGTGTCTGGCGGTTCTCGGCACTTGCGGCCTCCAAGCCGGATGGATTGACCAAGATCATCATTCCGATCATCATCGCATCACTCATCGTTCTGAACACGATGCTTGGAGCTGTCTTCGAGCGTGTCAAGGAGATCCGGACGTTCTCCTCGATCGGACTGTCGCCGTCGAACATTGCGATGTTGTTCATCGCCGAGGCGCTCGTCTATGCGATCATCGGAGCGGTGTCTGGTTACTTGATCGCGCAGTTGATTTCCAAGATCTTCAGCGCATTCAATCTTGCGCAGGGGCTGGAACTGAACTTCTCGTCCACGTCGGCCGAAATCTCCATAGGCATCGTCATCGCCGTTGTCATGCTGTCCACGATCTTCCCGGCCCGGAAAGCATCGCAGGTTGCATCGCCGTCGCTGGACAGCACATGGAAAGTGCCGGAACCGGTAGGGGACACCTGGACGATCATGCTGCCATTCGCCGTCACGGGCGACCAGAGCCGCGGTATCAACCAGTTCCTCATCGAGTGGTTCAAGTCATACGAAGAGCAGTCCGTCGGCGACTTTATCACACAAGGCATGGGGGGCAGCCGCTTCGATGCCGAGTATGGCAGAGCTTATCGGCTGACCGGACGTATCTGGCTGGCGCCGTTCGACCTGGGCGTCTCGCAGGATATCACACTCGATACGATTCCCACCGATCTTGAAGATGTTTTCGAGGTGCGTCTGGTTATCGATCGTGTTTCCGGTGACGTCTCCAACTGGCAGCGCATCAATCGCCGCTTCTTGAATGTGCTCCGCAAGCAATTCCTGATCTGGCGCACATTGAGCCAGAGTGAGCGCGACCGCTATCTTGCGATGCCTCTGGATCATGAAGGCATGGACGAAGGCGCAGTAATACCAAGTGGCGGAACGGGTTCGTCGGCGGTTGCGCCCGCCCTCTAAATCGCGATACTAAGACAGGGCGCAGCGGCTTGCGCTAATGTGCGGCCGCTTCGCCCTGTCCCTTGCGAATCTTAATATCTGACTGGCAAACATCACGGACGCAACAAAATGTTGTCCGTTAAGGAGTTTTCGTGGCACTGTCGGAAGATCAAAAAAAGCGTTCCCGCGCTGGCAAAGTCGACGAGTTCGAGAGCGCCAGAGAGAGCGCAGAGAATATTTCCGAGGACGCTCCCCTCGGGCAGATCCAGTTTGACGAAGGTTTTACCGGCAAGGTGGCGCTCGGGGCGCTCTTCGTCTGTCTGATCATGCTGCCGGGCACGATTTACCTCGGACTGGTCGCCGGCCAGAGCCTGGGCGCTGCTGCCCAATGGGTGACGATCGTTCTCTTCTCAGAGATCGCTCGGCGCTCCTTTATGCCGCTGAAGCGACAGGAAATCTACTGTCTCTTCTATATGGCTGGCGCGCTCGTCTACAACGGATTTGGCACACTCCCGGGACTATCCGGCGGGCCTTTCGCCAGTCTGATCGCCACGCAGTACATGATGCAGGCGCCTGCTATGCGGGGCGTTGCGGAACTTCTGCCGCACTGGGCTAATCCGGGGCTGCATTCTACTGCATACACCAGTCGTAGCCTTGGCGATCCGTCATGGTGGCTGCCGGTTTTCGGCGCTCCCGCTTCCATCATGCTGCTGTCTCAAGTTTTAGACCGCATGAAGTGGATGGGGTTGGGGTATGTCCTCTTCCGAATTACTTCCGACATCGAGCGCTTGCCGTTCCCAATGGCGCCAATCGCCGCATCCGGAGCGACTGCGCTTTCAGAGGCATCGTCGAAGGAAGAATCCTGGCGCTGGCGTATCTTCTCTGTCGGCACTGTGATCGGTCTGATCTTCGGCTTCTTCTACCTGGCCGTTCCGATCTTCACCGGTGTTGCGTTTGGAACTCCTGTGCAGTTACTGCCCATTCCGTTCTTCGATCTAACACAGAATACGGAACGGATCCTGCCGACATCGCTGATCGGATATAACCCGGACCTTGGATCGTTGATGGTCGGCTTCTTGCTGCCGTTCCCGATCGTCGCCGGCGGGTTCATATCGTCCTTCATCGCGCAGATTGTGTTAAATCCGATCCTGCATGCTCAAGGGCAGTTCCCGAGCTGGGTGAGCGGTTCGCCTGCGATCCAGACGCAGATTTCGACAAACTTCGACTTCTGGATGTCATTCGGCATCGGCACTCAGCTTTCGATCGCATTGATCGGCATTGTTACGGTTCTGAAAACTTTGGCGGCTGGCAATAAGCAGGAGAAGTCGGCTCGCCGTGGTTCTCTTGCAACGGTTCCGCAAGGCCGTGGGGATTTCCCAATCTTCGGCGCGCTGGGCGCATGGCTTCTTGCGACTGTTGGTTATGTGTGGCTGAACCATAAACTGGTTCCCGACTTTCCTCTCTGGATCATCGCGTTCTTCGCGCTGGTCTGGACGCCGCTCAACTCGTATGTTTCGGCGCGTATGGTCGGTTTGACGGGCAATGGCGTAAGCTTCCCGTTCCTCAGTCAACTGGCCGTTCTCGGCTCTCACTATACCAAGCCCGACATCTGGTTCGCTCCGCTGCCACTCAATGACTACGGCGGCCAGGCACAGAAGTTCCGAGAAATCGAGCTCACCGGCACGAAGTTCACCAGTATCCTGAAGATGGAAATCTTCATGCTGCCGTTGATTCTGCTTTTCAGCTTTGTGTACTGGAGCTTCCTGTGGAAGTCCAACCCGATTCCATCGGCGCAGTTCCCGTATGCTCAGAAGATGTGGCCGGTATCCGCTGTGCAAACGGCCATCTGGTCGCAGATCAACGGGCATGACGGCGCAACCTGGGCTCTCAATGCGATTAAGCCCAATCTCATTGCTTATGGCGGCATCTTCGGCCTGGCGGCATTCGGTATTACAAGGCTGGCTGGCTGGCCGATGCTGGGTTACTATGGCTTTATGGGCGGTATCGGCAACCTGCCGCATAACTCGATCCCGGTATTTATCGGCGCGCTTCTCGGCCGGTATTACTTTGCGCGGATTATGGGCCGCGAGCGCTGGCAGCTTTATACGCCGGTTCTGCTGGCAGGTTTCGCATGCGGAACAGGTTTGATCAGTATGGCGGCGATTGCGCTGGCGCTCATTCAGAAGACGGTTTCCTATCTGCCCTTCTAACGGGGCGGAGCGGTGTTTTACAAGAAAGAGACCGGCGGGATAGATCGCCTGGGTTATGACAGTATTGGAAAAGTCGACCACATCGGGGCGCCCCGCAGTTCTTCCCAAAGGCTGGAAGACGACAGGCTGGCAGGGAATAAGCCTTGCTACACCGGAAAGCTGGAACCTGGTCGGTCACGGCGGCGACGAAAAGGCAGGAAACGTTCGGCTGGACAACGGCGAGACCAAGGATTCGTCAGTGCTCGGCGTTGAGATGCGGTGGTCATACGTCAAGAAGTCTCAGTCGGACGACGATCTGCAAAAGCGTCTGGACCAATTCTTTACAAATATACGGAATTCGTCCAAACGTCAGAAGATCACTGTCGACACAAAGTCGCGAGCTATCGATTCCGACAACCATCCTGAGAGAAGCGCCGTTCGCAGCTTTCAGTGGAAGGCCGATCGCAAAGGCACAGGGCGTATTTGGTACTGCAATGAGTGCAAGCGCCTTGTGATCGTTCAGATGGTCTCCGGCCTGAAGGGCGATCAAAGCGCCGTGGCTCACGATGTCATGGAGTCGATCAGCTGCCATTCTGAAACGGATAATTGGCGAGCGTGGTCGCTGTACGATCTGAATACCGCAATACCGGCGGACTATAAGCTTAAGGGACAGCCGCAGCTTCTGAATATCTTCGTTGCGCTCACATTCGAGCGTCAACTGCACGAAAAGATAGTCGTGGAGCAGTGGGGTGTCGCAAATGTCCAGCTTCGCAACAAATACCTCGACGAGTGGTATCGGGAGAAGAGTTCCGAGCTGCTCTACGGCATGAAGAGTGAGATCACGGAGTCGGAAGCGCAGGGCCACCCCGCAATACGCGTTACCGGCAAGATGTGGGGACTGACGTATTGGATCGGCAAAGCTTTGCCGCAGCTTCTGCGCTTTCAGCGGCCCGCTCCGCACTATGCGGCATGTTTGTGGGAGTGTCCGGATACGAATAAGATCCACCAGGTCCAGGTCTTTGCGCGTCGTCCATGCGCGGAGGTTGTCACCGAAATTGTAGAACGGACACGATGTCATTGATTGCGAATGTAATGCAGTGGTTTGGCGGAGCGCGAAGTACGGGAGCGCCGTCGCGCTTCAGACTGCCGTGGCTTAAGAAGAACCCGGCTCTTCCACGCGAAGATGTGTTGAGGCTTCGCCCGGTTCGTAACCCTGTTGTGACGTGGGAAGCTGAAGCTGTCGATGAAGCGGAAGATGATACCGGAGACGAGACGGAAATTCCGCCCAAGTATGTATTGAACTTACCGACCAAGCAGGACAAATTTGCGAAAATCCTGACCAGGATGTTCAAGGGGCCGTCATCGCGCAAAGTTCAGCTTGATGAGTTCGGCTCTCAAGTATGGGACCGGTGTGACGGCAAGCACACGATCGAAGAACTTGTTCGCTTTACTTGCGAAACTTATAAACTCAATCGACGGCAGGGAGAGGTCAGCGTTCTCGCATTTATGCGGATGCTGAGCGAACGCCGCCTGATCGGTTACCTGAAGAAAGAAGGGGATGTATCACATGGCAGTCCAAAGCCCCGCCGCTCAAAATCCGGACGGCAGCAAAGGACAACCACCCGTCGACCACGCCGGCATTAAGCGCCAGGTTAATCTTCCGTGGTCAAAGGCGATCCAGATCGCAATGAATGCGCTGAAGATCCGATTCTGGAGATCGCTCATTACGGCGTCAGGTATCTTCCTGAGTGTGGCGTTCCTTTGCTATTCGTTCACGAACTTGTTTTTGCAGCAGCGCCCGGCCGACCCTGAACTGCTTGCGGCATACGTCCACGAGCGTGACAGTCAGATCTGGCTCGTGGTCATGGCCAGCCTCGTGTGCCTTGTCGGCATTATGAATGCAATGCTGATGTCTGTTTCGGAGCGCTTTCGCGAGATCGGCACGATGAAATGTCTGGGCGCTCTGGATAGCCTGGTTGTGCGCCTCTTTATGATCGAGGCGCTCTTTATGGGCATCGTTTCATCGTCAGTGGGCTGGCTCATCGGCCTGGTGGTCGCGGCTTGCGCACGGTGGTCGACATTGGGCTGGCAGGATGGCGTTATCGGCATCGGCGGGAAGGTCGTCGGCGAGGTGTTCGTGATCTCGGTTGGCTCCGGCGCGCTGATCACCTGTATTGCAGCTTTGCTTCCGGCAGTCCGCGCCTCGCAGTTGCCCCCGGCCGCTGCGCTCCGTACGGATGTCTGATTTCGATTGCAGATCCCGGCATACTACTGCCGGCAACGGATTGACGTTGCGCGATTGACGGCCGGCAGCGGACCCTCGCGCTCACAGGAGATGGACTGACTTGGCAACGGAATATATCGTTCGCACCAAGGACCTCGTAAAGACGTTCCGCCTTGGTGACGAGACACTGCGCGCTCTCGATGGCGTGAGTGTAGACATTAAGCGTGGAGAGTACATCTCGATCATGGGCCCATCCGGATCGGGAAAATCCACATTGTTCAACGCGATCGGCGGACTGGACCGTCCGGACAGCGGCAGCGTTTTTATCAACGATGTCGACATGGCGCAGCTTGATGCCGGTGAGCTTGCGTATTTGCGTTGCCATACCATCGGCTACATCTTCCAGACCTTTAACCTGATCCCGGTTATGACGGCCCTTGAAAATGTGACACTGCCGACGATTTTCGCGGGCCAGCCCACGGACGACGGCATTGCGCGCGGTATGGAACTGCTCAAAATCGTTCAGCTCGACCACCGCATGCACCACAAGCCTTCTGAGCTGTCAGGCGGCCAGCAGCAGCGCGTGGCCATTGCTCGCGCGCTGGCCAACAACCCTAAGATCGTCCTCGCCGACGAACCTACCGGCAACCTTGACTCCCGAACCGGAGAAGAGATCATTGCCCTTCTCCGCCGGCTGAATAAGGAACAGGGTGTTACAATTATCACCGCGACGCACGACTACAAGATGGTCGACGTGTCAGACCGCGTTATCTGGATTCGTGACGGCAAGGTAGAAAAGATCCAGAACCGCGAAGATATCCAGATCGACACGGGAAGCATGCACTAGCGAATACAGCGGAATTAAGTATATCGAATGGCCGGTCCGGTTGCGGACCGGCTTCTTTATTGGATAGTGCTCCAAGGCCTCATTCAACAATAAACGTTTTGCAAAAGCATGGCAGTCACGCAAGATGCACCCTCGTTGCCATGAAGGCGCATTGAGAAGGCAATCCGCTCTCGAAAGGAAGAGATAAATGCCGCGGGCGGCCTAACCAAGCCGCATCAAGTTCAGGTTGCCGTCGATTGTGTAGATCAGCACGAAATGGCCATCATCTGATACGATCGTTTGTTGAATGGGAGCGGGGAGGGCGCGCGGGGACGACATGCGGCCGTCTATGCTTACGGTGTACAGCTTACTTGAGCCGTCGGAAATCACGACATTGGAACCATCCGGCGATGTCGCAACAAGGGTCGGAGAGAACAAAAAGCCGGGCAGGTAGAGCACTTGTCGACCGACTCGGTTGTAGACTATGAGGTGCTTTGTCTCAAGCACTTGATCGCCATGGCTTACGGTGCTGACATAACTTAGCACGACGTATCTGCCGTTAGCTGTGATGACTGCCGTAGGAGATGAAGCGTCCGCTCCAAGATCCAGTGGCTCCTTCCACTGCGGGGTGCGGTCAAATTTCCACAAATATACTTTGGGGTTAGTGCGGTTGAAATTCGCATAGGATATTCCGAGAATATACTTTGCATCGCGAGCGATCTGTACCTCAAAGAGCCGGTTTCTTGTGTCGCTGCTGGTCCATGGCCAGATCAAAATTTCGCTGGGTGGTTTCGATTTACCCTTACTCGGCTTCGGCTCGTCTATCGGAGGCACCGGGGGATCTGGTTTTGCGTCGTACAAGTATACGCCGCTCTGATCCCATGTGCCCAGGGCAATATATCGGCCGTCTTTGGTCATGGAAATCGAATTGCCGATTCCGGGTAGAGACCACCTTCGGCCGGCCGGCCGGCCATTCAGGTTTAGTGAGTATAGTGTGTGACCGCCTGTCGTAATGATAGCCGTTTGACTGTCGCTGCTGATTTGGACGTTCCAGATTGCGCCGTCTAGAGGAAACTTGCTTACTGATTCTCCATGCAGACCCTGGTAGATCGTTATGATGTTTCCGGCCGGAGTAGGATCCAGCGGCGAATAGGCAATAAGAGTCTTGCCGTCACTCGATATGTCGGCATTCGTTACGCCCGGGTTCGGTTTTCGCCAAATGACGCGGCCGTTCTGATGCCGAACGCATATGATATGCCGGTCTGTCGATACTGTCGCTATGAAAGCGCCGTTATCTGAGATTGATGCCGAGCGAAATCCTGGTATGGGCAGAGGGGTTTCCCATACGTCTGTGAGTATGTTATCTCCCGGTTCAGGATCTGCGGCAGCAGTGTGTATCGATCGGTTGACCTTTCCGTTCCGTTCCCACGCCGCTGTGGCAAACACCGATATTACCGCCACGATCCCAAAGAGTGTACGGTACGCAGTAAGCAAGCCTTAGTACCTGTCCGACATGGACAAAAAGAGGCGATGGATTCGGTCGTCATCGCCGAGCTCCGGATGGAAGGCGCTTCCCAGTATATTCCCTTGCCGAACAAATACGATTTTTCCGTTTACTTCAGCCAGCACTTCAACCGATGGACCTACTTCCGTTACAATTGGCGCACGGATAAAAACCGCATGCACCGGCGCATCGTCAAGCCCCTTTACGTCAAGGTCCGTTTCAAATGAATCGACCTGCCGTCCGAAGGCGTTTCGGGCAACGGTGACATCCAAAAGACCAAGTGTCGGCTGACCGCCGCGTTCCGCCGTCTTTTCATCAATACGCTGCGCAAGCAGAATCAGGCCGGCGCATGTTCCGTAGATCGGCTTTCCGGCTGCGGCCGCCTTCTTAATCGCCTCATCAAGTCCATAACGAACAAGAAGCTTACCAATCGTCGTGCTCTCGCCGCCGGGAAGGATTACCGCATCGGCGTCTTCGATTTCCTTCGGCAGACGCGCAGTTCTGCCGTCCACTCCCAACCGATGGAGCACTTCCAAATGTTTTGCAAAGTCGCCCTGCAGCGCGACGACAGCTACTCTCATTGATCCAGACACGTTTTACTTCCGAACTTTCTTGCGATTTTAAGCCTTTATTTTACCCTACAGCCAATTTTAATAGTTGTCGTATGAATACGCTGCTCCGGCGTCTCTATTCATAGTTATGATTCGATATTGCGGCTCCCAAACATTAAAAGTGCAGTTCGCCTTTGGTTTCTCTGTTCCATGCGCTTGTCTGCCAGTTGTCCACAGCATCCGGAAGAGCCGTCCATGGCGGCAGTTCCATCAGAAAGCGCCGGCTGAGCGCGTTGACGTATGGTTCATATAGCTGACGATAGTCCCGCAGGCGTTGTTCCGCGTGCGCTCCGTCCCGCAGGGGGATACCGGCTTCGGCCAGCGTGTTCTGCAGGCTGGTATAATCGGCTGCCGGAAGGCGATCGTTTTCAGGCTGTATGGGCGTAACATTGAAGACCAGGCCGGTGTCGATTGCAGCATGACGGGCCATTGCGAACGTCAATTTTGCCTGCCCGTCCGGGATCCCATCGACGCCGACCAGAATAAGCGAGCACACATCCATGACCATAGTAAGGGCGGCCAGCCATGACTCGCGATCGTGCTGCGACCGGTACATGGCGATAACAGGATATGACAGATGGGCTTCCAGCAGCTCTGCGGACCACTGCTCCCACTCGCGAAGGACCTCGGGAATAGCGGCCACATCGTCACGAGCGCTGTGCCGGCGCAGAAACTCGGCGGCTGCCGGCGGGGTTCCTGCGCGCGCGTCGAGCAGGGATATGCTCACCTCACGCCGCGAAAATGCGCCATAGAGTACCGGAAAGTAGCAGATCACAATGGCGAGGAATCCGACACCGAAGCCAGATTCAATCACACAAAAGAATCTTCCCAGGCTTTGGGTGGGTGTCAGATCGCCATAGCCCAGTGTGAAGAATGATGTTCCACTCAAATACAGATAGTTGCCGATACTTGGATATGGAACAGGGCCGGTGATGGGCGCCTGGATACCCCAAAGAATAAGGCCGAATCCGCAGATGAGGCCAGATGCCCATATTCCAAGGACGATCGGCATTTGCATTGGGGCAAAGTAGCTCAAAAAGGATTCACGACGTGAACTGCTGCGCATTCGCTGGGCGCAGTAACTCCAAACGGCCCAGCCGATCCTGCCGGTAAGCCGGATCAGGCGCAGCTCTCTCGCGGCCGTTCGAGGCAGAATGATGGTTTCGAATGCTTCAAGCACGATAAACGCAAGCAGAATAACGCCCATCAGGACGGCGAGTATGTGGGGCATGCATATCCTTTAACTTCGAAATCGACGTAAACTGGTTTAGCAATCGACGATGGAGGGGGCGATATAGCGCCGGGATATCCCTATTGTACTCAGGAGGCAATCACAGACCGCGTCCTTGACACCGGGGTGAGCCCTCAGATACAATGATTCGTTCCCTTGTTTGAAAAATTATGAGCATTCTTACTGTCAGTAACCTTGAAAAATCATTCGGCACGGATCTTTTGTTCCGTGACGTTAACTTTAGTATCGCAGCCGGACAGAAGTTCGGCCTTGTCGGGCGCAACGGCTGCGGCAAAACCACACTCCTGAAGATTCTCTTGCGTCAGGAAGAACCCGACGCCGGCCGTGTCACACTTGCCTCCGGCCGAAGGCTCGGCTATTTACGCCAGGAGGCGCCGGTTCATCCCGAGCACACAATCTGGGAAGAAGTGCAACAGGTCTATACGCCGCTGCGCAACCTTGAGGCAAAGCTTGAAGCCGTTGAGGCAGAGATGGCAGAGGTGCATACCGACGAAGCGCTTCATGAGATCATGGAGCGCTATTCGCATCTTCGTGAAGAGTATGAGGCGGCGGGCGGCTATGCCGAAGGCATGGATGCTCCACTTGTTCTGGAGAAACTTGGCTTCAAGGAGTCCGACTATGATAAGAAAATAGGCTCATGTTCAGGAGGCGAGCAGACCCGCATTGCGCTGGCTAAGATTGTCCTGTCGCGGCCGGATGTGCTGATCCTGGACGAACCTACCAACCACCTGGATATCGATGCCACGGAATGGCTGGAAGGTTTTCTGAAGAACTATGAAGGCGCTATTCTCCTAGTCAGCCACGATCGCTACTTCCTCGATGCCGTTGTGGATACTATCGCGGAGATCGAGATCCAGAAGCTTACTCTCTATAAGGGTAACTACAGCCAGTTCGCTCAGACCAAGGCGGAGCAGCATGCCCGGCAGCAGGCCATGTATGAGCAGCAGCAGGCTGAGATCGAACGATTACAGGGCCTTATCAAGCGATTTATGGGCGCGGATGCTACCGCCAGCAAAATTCGCTTGAAGACGCTCGGACGCATCGACCGCATGGAGAAGATAGAACGCCCCAAAACCGACACCACGACCATGAGGGCACAGGTTGATGCCGCAGGAGCAGGGCGTATCGGCAGAGAAGTCGTTCGCTTCGACGACCTTGGCAAAAGCTACGGACAGCGCACACTGTTTGCCGGCCTGAATGCGGTTATTGAGCGCGGTGATCGCACTGGCGTGGTCGGCCCCAACGGAGCGGGAAAGACGACCCTCGTCAAGATCATTCTTGGTAACGAGCAGCCGACATCCGGCACGATCATCTTCGGCCACAATGTTCGCATCTCCTATTTCTCACAGCATGCCTCCGACAAACTCGATGCGGAGCTATCCGTACTGAACACGATCTTGACAGCGGCCGACATGACGGAAACCGAAGGGCGCAACTACCTGGCCCGTTTCTTGTTCACCGGAGATGACGTCTTCAAGACAGTTGGCATGCTTTCGGGAGGCGAGAAGAATAAGCTGGCCTTGGCTACGATGATCCTTGAGCCATGCAACCTGCTTGTGCTCGATGAACCGACCAACCACCTGGATATTGCAAGCTGTGATTCGCTGACACAGATGCTTTCGAACTACGATGGCACACTGCTGCTGATCTCTCACGACCGCTATCTGCTCAATGCCGTTACCACCAAGACGCTGGCGCTACTTGGCGACAGCCGCGGCGTCTTGTTCGAAGGGAAGTATTCGGCCTGGCGCGATGCCTGGCGCAGCGGCAATATTCCCGCGTCCCTGATCAGCGGTGGCACGCGCGCATCAGTAGCGAAACCTGCACCGGTGGCCGCGAAAGTAACATCACCGGCAGCAAAGGCAGCTCAACCTGCAGTTGTTGCAGCGCCGAAGCCGGCCGCGCCGCAGATGAACGCGCGAGAGCTGAGCAAGGCAAGGATCAAAGCCAAGGAGGCGGTCGTCCGAGCCGAAGCGCACGTTGCGGCCGTCGAAACGCGGATCGCCGAAGTCGAATCTCTGCTTGCGTCGCCGTCAAATAACGCTCAGGAGATGGTCACGCTCGCCGCCGAACACACGCGTCTGCAAGATGAGATCATGGACGCCCTGGCTGCCTGGGAAAAATCCACCGCCGATCAGGATGCATTGGGGTAAAGGGGGATAGAGAAAATCGTCGATTTTGCCCTGGCGATTGAAATCACAGGCTAGTAAGGTCACAAAGTCCGCCTGCGCGGACTCGGAAAAGACGCTTTTAGCGTCCCTCTTGGTGTCCGAAGGGACACTTCGTGATTTTGCCAGCCTGTGATTTCAATCGCCAGGGCAGCTTATGACTTCCTCTAAACGCTCTAAAGAATAGGCAACCTATGCATCGCGGCTGCGCATCGCCTCAATAAATTCCCTGAGCACGGCCCGCTCCGCTTTTCCCGGCTTCACCAGTAAGCCCGTCGGCCGGCGGAATGCGTCGGACTCGGCGAGCGGGATTGCGACGAGTGCTCCGGCTCTTACCTCGTGCGTTACCGTCTCCGCCGGCACGATGCTGATGCCGTTGCCGATTTCCACCAGGTTCTTGATCGTTTCTATATTATCGAATGTCGCCGATATCCGCACCTTGGCGCCGCTTGCCCCAAGGTGGCCCTCAATGAGCTTTCTGGTAGGAATTTCGGTGTCGAAACCGAAAAACGGGAGGCCGTCCAATTCCGTCAGCCGAATCCTCTTTTTCTTTGCCAGAAAGTGCTCCGGCGCACAGATAACGACCATCTCTTCATCGCCGAAGGGAACGACATCCAGCCCGCGCCGTGGGCTGGGACAGGCCACGATCCCGATGTCCGCGGTATCGCCGCCCACATCCTGGTAGACTTCATCCGTCCGCTTATATTCAAGGTGGACGTTTACCAGGGGATGTCCTGCAAGAAACGGCTTCAGGCGGGGTGGGAGAGCGTGCAGCCCTACCGAATAGACGGTGACGAGCCTGATTGTTCCAGATAGCTCGCCTGGTGATTCGCGCATCTGCGAATCGAGCATCGACGCTTCACGCAGGATACGTTTTGCGCCGGCGTACAGCACTTCTCCGGTCAACGTTAATGTGGCAGCGCCTTTGCCCTTTCCGCGGTAGATCAATGTCGTGCCGTATTCGCGCTCCAGGGCGCGGACACGCTGGCTGACCGCCGATTGAGATAGATAATTTCGTTCCGCTGCCCTCGAAAAGCTGCCTGTATCCACGATATCGGCGAACAACTGGAGGGTGTCGATGTTCAGTATATTAGCCATGCTTATAATATGTATGATATCGTTTAATTTTACAGAATAGCAAGTGGCAGGTATACTTCTGCTAGTTCTGCCGCGCATGGGACTCTGGAGTCTTGTCGCGAGCACACTAAAGGATTACCAATCGCATGGCTCTGGATAACATCCCGCGATCTACCGTGTACAACAATGCGCTCCCGGACATTAAGCGGCGCGATAACTGGTGGGTCCAGCCTCTGTCAACGGTGATCGTGTTCACCGCGTTCATCATTTACGTCACCTTCAGGACATTCGAGAACGACTTCTTTGAAATTACGAAGTTCGGGTATCTCTCGCCGCTCTACTCTCCGAAGATTACGGTTGGCTGGCAGGTGTTCGGCAAGCATGTCTCGCCCGCCATCTTCATTCTGCCGGTGCCCCTTCTCTTTAGAACCACTTGCTACTATTACCGCAAAGCATACTACAGGGCGTTCTTCCAGGACCCCACGGCATGCGCGGTAAAGGAGCCGTTCAAGCGTCCCAAGTACACCGGTGAGCGCGAATTCCCGTTTGTTCTGCAGAATATCCACAGGTATGCGTTCTACCTCGCCGCGATCGTCATGGTTGTGCTCTGGTACGATACCTTCCTGTCGTTCACGAGTGTCAGCGCTTCCGGCGGCCGCCAGTTTGGTATGGGGCTCGGCAGCATCGTCTTCCTGGTGAACGTTATTCTGCTCAGCATGTACACCTTCTCCTGCCACTCATGGCGTCACCTTTCCGGCGGCTGCGTGAACTGCTTCTCCGCCAACTCGGAGACGAAGGCAAAGCATACTTTCTGGGAGAAAATTACGCATCTGAACGAGAACCATGCCCTGTGGGCGTGGTGCAGTCTCTTCTCCGTTGCGCTCACGGATCTCTACGTGCGCGCCCTGGCAACCGGCGCGTTCCAGGATCCCCGGTTTTTTAACTAATCATGGAAAATTACGAGACATTCGAATCCGATGTCCTGGTGATCGGCGCAGGCGGCGCCGGTCTGCGGGCCGTCATTTCCGCGCGGGAAGCCGGTCTTTCCGTGCGCGTGGTATGCAAATCTCTACTGGGTAAGGCGCACACGGTTATGGCTGAAGGAGGCGTCGCAGCCTCCTTCGGAAACATGAGCGGCGAACCCGACGACTGGAAAGTCCACTTCATCGATACGATGAAGGGCGGCCAGTTCCTCAACAACTGGCGTACCGCCGAGGTATTCGCCAAGGAAGCTCCTGAACGCGTCCTTGAGCTGGAGCGTTACGGCGCGGTATTCGATCGGACGCCGGAAGGCAAGATCGCGCAGCGCCCGTTCGGCGGACACACCTACCGCCGTCTCAACCACGTCGGCGACCGTACCGGTCTTGAGCTGATCCGCACCATGCAGGACAAAGCCGTAAGCACCGGTATGGACTGCCACATGGAAGTGACGCTCACGAAGCTTCTCAAAGCATCCGACGGCTCCGTGGTTGGCGCATTCGGCTACTACCGTGATACCGGCAAGTTCGTGGTGTTCCGCGCCAAGGCCGTGGTCGTCGCGACCGGCGGCTGGGGCCGCATGTTCCGCGTCACGTCCAACTCCTGGGAGTCTACCGGCGACGGCCTGATGATGGCCTACGAGGCCGGCGCTGAGCTTCTCGATATGGAGATGATCCAGTTCCACCCCACGGGTATGGTCTACCCGAGCGGCATGAGCGGCATTCTCATTACGGAAGGCGTTCGCGGCGAAGGCGGCGTTCTGCGCAACAGCAAGGGTGAACGGTTCATGTTCAACCCGGACTACATGCAGGAACTTTACAAGGGGCAGTTCGCCGAGACCGAGGAAGAAGGCTTCCGCTGGCTTGAAGACAAGAAGAACAACCGGCGCCCACCCGAACTTCTTCCGCGCGACGTCGTAGCCCGCGCTATCTACCGTGAAGTCCAGGCGGGACGCGGCAGCGAGCATGGCGGCGTCTACCTCGATGTCACGTCACGCGGCGAGGCGTACATCAAGCGAAAGCTCCCCAGCATGTACGAGCAGTTCCACGCCCTTGGCGACATCGATATCACCAAGCAGCCAATGGAAGTGTTTCCGACCATCCACTACACGATGGGCGGCATTTGGGCCGATCCCGAAACCTGCGCGACGACTATTCCCGGCCTCTATGCGGCCGGCGAGTGCGCGGCAGGACTGCACGGCGCTAACCGCCTCGGCGGCAACAGCCTGTCCGACATCCTTGTGTTCGGCAAGCGCGCCGGTGACGGCGCGGTGATCTACGCACGGAAGACGAATGCATTAGGCAATTTCGACGCCGCTCAGATTGCGGAAGAGATCGACGTTCTGCTTTCGCCGATCAACAGCAAGGGCACAGAGAACCCGTACCACATCACCCGTGAGCTTCAGGAAGCCATGCAGAAGGGCGCGATGATCGCGCGGGAAGAGAAGGGGCTTACGGAGGCTCTCAATTCGATCCTGGCCCTGCAGGAGCGCGCCAAGAACCTGCATGTCTCTGGCGACCGCGCCTACAACCCGGGCTGGCATACAGCCCGTGATATCAGGTATATGCTCAAGACATCGGAGATCATCGTTCGCTGCGCCCTGCAGCGCAAGGAAAGCCGCGGAGCGCAGTGGCGCCTGGACTTCCCCGATAAGGACCCGTCGTTCTGGGGCAAGCACAATCTGATCTCCAAGAAGGATGGCGCATCCGTATCCATCGAGCCGCGGCCGCTGCCGGAAATGCCGGCTGAGCTTGCAGCCCTATTTGAGAAAAAGTAAACCATGGCCGAAAATATCAAATTACAGGTAATGCGCGGCGATGCTTCCGGGGCCAAAATGGTGACATACGAGGTGCCGCCTGTTCCCGGAATGGTCGTTCTCGACGCGCTTCATTATATTCAGGCGAATATCGACAGCACACTTGCCTGCCGCTGGAACTGCAAAGCCGCCAAGTGCGGCTCGTGCAGCGCCGAGATCAACGGCAAGCCCAGCCTGCTCTGCAAGTCGCGCGTCGACACGTTTGGCGGTGGACCGATCGAAGTGGGACCGCTGCGGACATTCCCGTTGATCAAGGACCTCGTTACAGATGTCTCGTGGAACTTCCGCGTATCGCGCAAGATCCCATCGCTGACACTTGCTCCCGATGCGCCCAATCCGCTGATCATGCATCAGATCGATGTTGACCGCATTCAGGAATTCCGGAAGTGCATTGAGTGCTTCCTCTGCCAGGATGTCTGCCACGTTCTGCGTGACCACGATCGTAAGGACGGCTTCTTCGGGCCGCGTCAGATGATCAAGCTGGCATCGCTGGACATGCACCCTTACGACGACGTCAATCGCCGTGAACAGCTGAAGGGCGAGGGAGGCATTGGATACTGCAACATTACCAAGTGCTGCACCGAAGTTTGTCCGGAGCATATCCACATCACCGACAACGGCATCATCCCGATGAAGGAACGCGTTGTCGACGATTATTTCGACCCGATCAAGAAGCTAATCAATATCGTAGTCGAAAAGAAGAAGCCGCTTCGACCGGGAGGAGCGCCACCGGCCTCAACTTCCGGCGGGGCTGTGAAATCCGTAAAATAAGTCAACTCTCATCGCGGCCTGCACGGAAATCCCGTGCAGGCCTTTCGCATGTGGGGACAATGAACCCAGGAGGAATTGAACGTGTCGCTTCCCATTACTCTCGATTACGGCTACCTCGCCCCCGATGTTACTCTGGAGCAGGTTAAGCCATGGCAGGATCAGGTCGATCTTGCCCACAAAAAGGTCACTCATGGCGGAGGACTTGGCCAGGATTTCCTTGGCTGGGTCGATCCGGGCAAGATAGTCAGCTCGGCTGAAGTTAAGGCGATCAAGGAATACGCCGATCGCATACGCAGCAGTTCGGATACGCTTGTGTCCATCGGCATCGGCGGCTCCTATCTCGGCGCGCGCGCCGTGATCGAAGCCCTGGGCGAGGGAGATGGTCCCGATGTCCTGTACGCCGGAAACTCTCTCTCCGCCTTCGAACATTCGCGCCTGCTGAAGAAGCTCGACGGCAAGCGCTTCTCCATCAACGCCATCTCCAAATCAGGCACGACCACGGAACCCGCCGTAGCATTCCGTATTCTGCGGGACCTGTTGGAGCAGCGCGTGGGCAAGGAAGAAGCCCGAAAGCGTATCGTTGCCACCACGGACGCCAAAAAGGGAGCTTTGCGTCGCTTCGCCGAAGAAGAGGGCTATGATACGCTCACCATCGCCGATGATGTCGGTGGCCGTTACTCGGTTCTCAGTCCCGTCGGCCTGCTGCCGATTGCCGTAGCCGGCATCGATATCGATGCGCTTCTGCAGGGCGCTCAGGATGTCGCGGCGGCGTCGAATAATACCGACCTGACCAAGAACCCGATCTACTTCTATGCTGTGGCCCGCAATATTCTGTATCGGCAGGGATTTGTCACGGAGATATTCTCTTCGTTCGAGCCCCGGATGCACTATGTGGCGGAGTGGTGGAAGCAGTTGTTCGGCGAGAGCGAAGGCAAAGACCACATTTCGCTGTTCCCGGCTGCCGTCGAACTTACCACGGACCTGCATTCGATGGGGCAGTGGATACAGGAAGGCCAGCGCAATATCATCGAGACCTTCGTGATCCTCGACGGTGGCGAGCCCGAATTGCTGATCCCGAAGGCGGACAACAATCTGGACGAACTTGGATACCTTGAAGGCAAGACGATGTTCGAGGTAAACCATGCGGCCTACGAGGCGACATCACTCGCGCACCGTGACGGTGGCGTTCCGAACAGCACTGTTCATCTGAAACAGCTTGATGCCTACAGCCTCGGCGCGTTGATCTACTTCTTCGAGCGAGCCTGCGGCATCTCCGGTTATCTGCTGGGAATCAATCCCTTCAACCAGCCCGGAGTAGAGGCGTATAAGACTAATATGTTCGCGCTGCTCGGCAAGCCGAAGTTCGAAGATGCAACCAAAGCCGTTAAGGAAAAGCTTAGCAGCCTTCCAAAGGATACCGAGATCGCGTTCTAAGCGATACAAGTATACCGACGAACCAGGCCCCTGGCAACGCAGCGATGTGTTGCCAGGGGCCTGGTTCGTCAGTTCGCTCCAGTCCTTCAGGGCTGCAGCCAATGCCGGATGCGCTTTCGATTGTCTCCTACTTTACCTCTATCCCTGCGGAGACCTGTTCATCAATCCAATCGTATGTCTTTTTGAGACCTTCTCGAAGACTGATACCTGGCTCCCAGCCAAGATACTCACAGATTTTCGTGTTGTCGCTGTTGCGGCCGTTGACGCCTTTCGGAGCGTCTAGTTTGTAGCGCCGCTCCAGCTTGAGCCCTGCGAAATCTTCGGCGAGATCCACAAGCTGATTGATCGTCACTAGCTCACTCGACCCCAGGTTCAGCGGCTCATGGATATCGCTCTGCACAATCATCTGGATGCCCTTAGTACAGTCATCAATGTACATGAAACTGCGGGTCTGGTTGCCGTCTCCCCATATTTCGATCTCGTGCCGTCCGGTGTTCCTTGCCTCAATGACTTTGCGGCACACTGCTGCCGGCGCTTTTTCACGGCCGCCCGTGAAAGTTCCGTTCGGGCCATAGACATTGTGGAAACGCGCGATACGGCACTGAAGGCCGAAATCTTCCTCAAAGTGGCGGCACATGCGCTCGCTGAACAGCTTTTCCCAGCCGTAGCCATCTTCCGGAAGGGCAGGGTAGGCATCCTCCTCCTTGAGCGGCACAACCTGCGGAGATCGCTGCTTATCGGCATTGTAGACGCATGCCGACGAAGCAAAGAAGAAACGCTCGACCCCGGCATGCCGGCTCGCCATGAGCAGATGTGTGTTGATTAAGACACTTAGCATGCAGAGCGCCTTGTTGTTCTCGATGAACCCCATGCCGCCCATGTCCGCCGCCAGGTTAAATACAATGTCTGCGCCACGGACAGCTTCTTCGCAGGCTGCAATCTCTCGCAAGTCCAACTGGGAGTTTCGGATATGCGGCGCAACTTGATACCACTCTTCAATTGGCTTAAAGTCCACGGCCCCGTGGATCTCGATTCCGTTTGCTAACAACTCGCGAACCAGATGACCTCCGATGAATCCTCCGGCTCCGCACACGACTACCTTCTTGCCTACCAGGTCCATAAATGCTGTTTTTCTCCAAGTAATGGCGTTCAAGCGACCAATGCGCATGTCTCTAATCCGTCTCGATGGTGTCGCTCAATGGTCCCGCGGCGCACTAAACCGGACGTATCCGTTCTGCGGATGTAGAACAACGTAACATTGTAGCAGGGCGTAGCTATTCTGTCTAGAGAGGCAGAAATGAGGCGCTTGCGGCGCAGATTCCGATGCCGAACTACTTCACAGATGTTCATATCTATCTATATGGTCACCTCTTACATACTTTTATAACAATTGCAAATATTTCGATTCGTACAAAATTGATTGAGATACTTGAGAAGGTATTCCATTAAATCTTCTTAATTATTGCCGTAATTTATAGCCCTATTTCAACGAATGATTTTAAATAATTGTTGCTGTTGAGCTTGGAATTTACCTAGCGTTGCTACCAATACCTCGTAAATCGCAGCCCTGTAATTCATATTTGCGCCATTCAAAATGGATATTAAACGGCATTTTGAAGCTCACGCACATTCTATCTCAAACTCGCTCGCTCTTATGGTACAAGCTGCATAGAGACGATGATATCGCATGAAGAGAGTAATCATACACTTCATGTTTGATCCGCCGAAGCAGGCAATCATTTCACCATCTGTATGCTAAGACGAGGTATGCCATGTCCAGTAAATGCCTGAAGACAGTCGCCGCAACCGCTGTATTTTATGCAGCAATGCAGAGCGCAAATGCATGCGGAGCTCCGACAGTTTTGCACTCTTTTGAATCAGCTGCGGAATTGACTTCCGCATCCCTTTCCGGTGTCCAAACGGCTTTGATCACCGGATCCGGCATTTCCGACGGCACTCATGCGCTTTCGGTTAATTTCAGCACTTCGGCATGGGCGACACTCCGCCTGCCGTCTCCTACATCTGACTGGTCTGCATATGGCTGGGTTGCGGTCGACGTCACCAATCCAAATCCTGACCCCTGCACTTTCACAATGTTCGTTACTGGTCAGACGGTAAACGGTAGTGCTCCAGGCATGTCCGCGAAAGCGACAATCCCGGGCAATACTTCCGGAACGTTTGCGATGTCTATTGCTCCGGGATTGTCCCCTTCGCAATATGGCATGGTTGCTCTTCCACCGCCGGAGCCAGGTGATCATGTGATTAGCGGTTTTCCGAGTGGAAGCTTTCAAGTAGGAAGTGTTGCCAGCTACGGTGTATTCACAGCCAGTCTTCCTGCCGCGAAGTCGCTTGTGTTTGATCGCTTCCGCACAATTCCGCTTCAGGACTCGACAGATCTGACCGGAATTGTTGATTCCTACGGACAGTACAAGATGGGGCAGTGGGCCGGCAAGCTCAGTTCAGCAGGCGATCTATCCGCGAAACTGGCCGCTGAAAATGCCGACCTCGCAGCCAATACTCCCACTTCCACAGACGACTACGGCGGCTGGCTTCAGGGTCCGCAAATGACGGCTACCGGGTATTTCTATACTGTGAAGTATTCGGGACATTGGTGGCTTGTTACACCGCAAGGTCATCTATTCTTTTCTGTAGGCATGGATGGCGTACGTTCTGTAGAAGGGTCGATTGTTACCGGCCGGGAACCGTTATTCGCCGCTGCGCCGCCGCTTCAATCTCAGTCGATTTACTACACCGGCCCTGCCGTTTCAGCTTATTACGTCGCAAATTTGCAAGCGAAGTATGGCAGTGATTACTATTCATCATGGGTTGCCATGACGACTGCGCGCCTGCAAAGCTGGGGTTTTAATACGATTGGCAACTGGTCGGATTCTGCATTCTTCAGTCAGGGTAAATTGCCGTATACCGTTCCGATTTCCACTGCAGGCACATATAATTCTATTCCTATGGGAATGGTCGCCGGAGCAAAATTACCTGACCCATATGATCCCGCATTCAACACCGTATTAAATACGCAGGTGTCCAATGCGGCAAGTTCAACAGCAGCAGATCCTAAATGTATCGGTTATTTCGTGGATAATGAACTTGTATGGGGTGACACATCGGTAAATCGCTATGCAATTGCGCGTTCCGTACTCGCACAATATGCCAGCTCATCTCCAGCCAAGGTCGCGTTCATTAACTATCTAAAGTCAAAATACACGACAATTGCAGCGTTGAACTCGGCGTGGGTAACACAGTATACCGATTGGACTTCACTGAATTATTACGTTGGTTTGCCTGGCACGCTTTCAGCGAGTTTGCAGACAGACTTGCAGACCTTCATCTATAACTTCGCTGTGAAGTATTTCTCAACCGTCAATACGGCGATAAAAACAAATGCGCCTAATCATTTGTATCTAGGTTGCCGTTTTGGAGCAAGCTGGATTACACCGGAAGTGATGAAGGCAGCAGGGGAGCAGTGTGATGTGGTCAGCCTGAACATCTATCAGACAACCCTGAGCGGACCGGCTATGACTTCGCTTGGTTCTCTTGATAAGCCCTGCCTGATCAGTGAGTTCCACATCGGCTCCAACGAGCGCGGCATGTTCTCAGCCGGTATGATTGGTTCGTTCAATGCAGCGGACCGCGCCAAGACAGTTGCCGGCTACATGCAGAGCGTCGCCGCCGATAAGCGCTTCATCGGATGCCACTGGTACAAGTATGTGGACGATCCCACAGTCGGCCGCGGGCTGGACGGCGCAAATCATGGTATCGGTTTCGTCGACGTAACCGATACCCCGTATACGGAACTGGTTTCGGCCACACGTTCAGTTTCAGGAAACCTTGCTGCCGCACACGCAGCCGCTCCCTAAATAGCGGCCTCAGCGCCGGAAACTAAGGCGGGCATGATGATCGGATCCGATCATCATGCCCGCCTTTTTAACATTGTCTTTATATATTAATATCTGCTTGCTTTAACGTAATTTTCATACAGCATTCGGGCGTACTTGTTGCTCTACTTCAAAACAGTGTTAATTGTTTGCTTGGCGTATGGAATAGATGCTACGATTTGTATGGCGTGCTGCCTCAACCAGTTCCGGGTAGGGAGTATCTGCAATGTCTACAAATCCGATCCCCGCATTTTCCGGTGTCCGAATTGTCCCGGTGATGGGTTCGTCGATATATTTGAACCAATGGCACCCGACGAAGCTTGGATTGGCTGCTACACTGCGCACATAATTTTCAAAGTCTTTTGCCCTTGTTTCCTGGTTGGGGGAGCCGATCATACCTTTGCCGAAGACGCCGCGATCTGGCGCGCTGAAGTGGAACTCCCCGACAATACACGGCTTTCCCAGATCCGCCACAAATTTCCATGCATTTGGATCAACCGTTTTCTTATAGATATTGAAACTGATTACGTCCGCTTCCTCTGCGCAAGCTTTTAATGCCTCAGAATTCATCCAGGCGAAGCGGCAGCCAAGATAAAGGTGATTTGGATCATCTTTGAGAAGGCATTGATGGACGGTCTGAAAGTAACGTCTTGCGAATGCCAGCTGAAACGCCGACATATCGGAGAGTTGAGCGGATGTGCCGGAAGCTATCGTTACAGGGCCGGAAAGATCGTCCCAGCCGGCGTAGTGAGCGCTCCAAGCGGAATTCAGCTGAGATATATCGCTGTAATGCTCCTTGAGCTCCCGGACGAATTCCTGTTTTGCGGGCGCTTCGGCAGCAGTGGAGGCCAAAACCGCGCGCGCCAGAGCATACTGATCGGGCGGTGAACTGGTGGACCAGGGCAGCTCGTTGTCCACAAAGTAGCCTATCAGCCGCCTGTCTGACTTGTTCGAGGCTGTAACCTTGCCTGCTGCGTCCTCCACGTTGCTCCGGAATGCGGCAGCATATACATCCGGCATGCTTTCCTTGCCGATTGTGAAGCTGGGGCCGCCTGTTGTGGCGATCGGCGCAGCATAAGGCATATGGGCCGTTTCGCAGAGCGATGGCGCAGACCAGTTCCCAAGTGTGTTAAAGCCCCACGACTTCAGCCTGCGGGCAGTGACATCCTTCCAGGTCTGCATGTAGCCCTGGCGGTATTTTCTCTCCAGGTTCGCTTCATAGAAGTTATACGACTGCTCGCCGTTGGCTCCCGAATGCAGCTGGCTCGAAAGCCGGCCATGTTTGGGGGGCGTCCAACCAAAGAGATGTTCTCGCCCTGAAATCCTTGTTTCGTTCGTCGTGTAGACACTATCCACACCCACCGAGAAGAATAAGTGCCCGGTGGGAGTAACGAGCCACCACTTCGATCCTACTTTCTGGGTCCGGAAATAGCCGGAAGCTTTAAGCGTCGGTCCGTTGCGGAGTCCCCCATATTCGTCCCGATCCGGAAAGGCGGGATTGCTTTGGAGATCATGGGCCTCTGCTGCGGCATCTTTCGTAAGATCGCCGTCACTGTGTATTTTTCCCGGCCAGTCTTTCAACGCGAACTGGCCATATGCATCGACGATCCCCGTGACGCGCTGAAGCGGAACAACGGATGGCTGCCCGATCTTGAAGCGCATTGGCGCTTGGAGATCCTTGACATAGATGCGAAGAGCTCGTACTGAGGCAGAGTCGACGGAACTATTGTTCCTCCGCGTGTTCGTAAGCGTGATATCAGCTGCCGACGGTGGCGCATCGCGCATGCCCGGCAAGTCCGAACCAGCTGCGAATTGGAGAGCGAGCTTGCCCTTGAAGTTCCCCGGAAGGTGTACTTTCCACGTGCCGAGGGGAGGCGTCGCGTCGGAATCCGTCTCCGCCAGCGCTGCGATACTGAATTCCAATGGGGCAGGGGAGGGATTGGCTATCGTGATCTCAACCGCGCCCGCAGGCTGCTTCGGCGCAGCATTGGAGACTTTCAAGGTGATACGCGACCAATCGCCCGACGGCAAAAAGGCCGACCATAATCCTCCGTCATCCGGTTCAACCGTGCCGGTGTCATGACTGGTCCGAAGCGCGATCGATTCTTTTGAGCCGAGGCTTGTAGATACTCCGACCAGCATCGCGAGGGTAACGGTGGCGACATTGAGGCAGCATAGGCTCTTCACCGCGCGCGCATATCGATGGCGTGTCGAATTGTTTAACGTTGCGTTCACTTATTAGTCCTGATCCCCGACGTCTGGAGCGCACGGACGCATCCCAGGCTTGCCGGGTATTCAACATGCTGTATAATACCATTGGCCGCGCCGGCATGAACCGCGTTAATTTTCCGCCTGGTTATGGCTGCCTGGTATACGGCGCGAACCCACACAGATTTGAGAAGCAATGCCCAACGCACAGGGAACCCGAGAATCCGCAGTGTCCGCTGCCGACGAAACGCCCAGACTGCCTTCCCTAAAACGCAATGTATCTTGGACGCTGTTCGGCAATGTCCTCTACTCACTTTCGAGCTGGCTCATGTTTGCCGTCATCGCCAAGATGGGCACGCCTAAGATGGTGGGGCAGTACGCGCTGGGGCTGGCCGTAACGCAGCCCATCATCATGTTCGCTCAGCTGAACCTGCGCGCCGTGCAGGCGACGGATGTGCATAAGCTCTACCGTTTTGGGCACTATCTGGCGCTCAGGCTTGCCATGGCCCTCCTGTCCGTGGTCGTTGCGGTCGCCGTTGCGCTGGTTGGGCATTATGAGGCCGAGACCGCTCTCGTCATCATTGCCGTCGCGGTCGGCGTGGCGTTTGATTCATACAGCGATGTCGTCTATGGCGCTCTGCAACAGCGTGAACAGATGAACCGGATCGCTATCTCCATGGCGGTCAAGGGACCGTTATCTCTTCTATTACTGGCATTGGGATTGTATGTTGGGAATAGTGTCGTGTGGGCGGCTGTGGGATCCGCACTTGCATCGATCATTGTATCGACGTCGTATGACTATGCCAGCGTTAGGAAGTTGTTTGCAGGCGGCAAGGGCGAGCTCGCCGAAATCGATGGATTGGAAGCGAAGCCCAGATGGGAGCGGGGCGAGCTCTGGAACCTGGCGCGGTTGGCGTTTCCGATGGGCATCACATTGGTGCTCGTTGCCCTGAATACGAACATCCCGCGTTTCTTTCTTGAACATTTTGCGGGGGAAGCTCAACTCGGCATCTATGCGGCTCTGGCATCCGTCATCGCGGCAGGCCGTATCGTCGTCAACGCGCTGGGACAGACCGCAACGCCGCGGCTGGCGCGCAATTACGCGCATCATGAGATGGCAAAGTTCCGTGAGCTAACGGTATGTCTTCTCGTGACGGCTGTTGTTCTCGGCGCGGCTCTAACATGGCTTGCAGCGCAGTACGGTAACCGGCTGGTGGCATCGATCTACACTGCCGAGTACGGCCGCTACATAAATGTCTTTGTCGTGAGCGTTCTGTCCGGAGGGGTAGGATATCTCGCGACGTTTATTGGATTTGCGCTTACTGCATGTCGCTATTTTAAGCCTCAAGTGCCGATCTTACTTGTTGTTTGCATAATTACGTCCATTAGCTGCGCCGTATTGGTCCCTCGATTGGGAGCTCTCGGAGCGGCCTACGGCACCTTGATCGGCATGATCGCGCAGGTCGCCGCCAGCGCCGCCGCGCTTGTCGTCGTGATGCGCGATCGCGAAAGGCAGCCGGCATAACCCGCCGACAGGCTCAGACGCTGGGCCGGATTATTAGATTTATATGTCCGATGTGTCACAGAAAGCAAAAGTAGCCGTCTATATACCGGACCTTGGCGGAGGCGGGGCGGAGCGAGTCACCCTCAATCTTCTGAAAGGGTTTACGTCTCAAGGTGTAGATGTGGATCTTGTGCTGCCGAAGGCCAGGGGGGTCTTCTTGAGCCAGGTTCCGTCATCCGTGCGCATCGTGGATTTAAAGGCAAAGGGGACGTTTTCCTCATTGCTGGCCCTTTGCGGTTATCTGCGAAAGTCCAGGCCTTCTGCGATTCTATCATGCCTGGAGCGTGCAAACCTGGTCGCCATTTTAGCTCGCCGGCTTACGGGCGTAAAGTCGAAACTGGTCGTAACGGTTCACAATACGTTGTCCATGTCGATCGGGCAGTCCAAGTCCGCGAAAGTTAAGGTGCTGCCGATGCTCATTCGCCGCATGTATCCGGATGCGGATGTCGTGGGCGCGGTATCTGCAGGAGCGGCTGATGACCTCATTCAGTTTATTGGCTTGCCGGACAGCAACGTTCAGGTTCTTGGTAACGCCGTCGTTACCCCGGAACTCCTGGCGGCGAGCAAAAAGGACCCGGAACATGCATGGTTCAACGAAGGGCAGCCGCCGGTAATCGTCTCCGTCGGCCGTCTCTCGATGCAGAAGGACTACGAGACCCTGATTCGCGCGTTTGCGATTGCGCGCGCCGCCAGGCATTGCCGCTTAATTATCCTTGGGGAAGGCGAAGAGCGCGAGAAGCTGGAGGCACTGGCTGCGGAGCTTGGCGTTCAAGAAGATATCGCCCTGCCGGGATTTGCCGCAAATCCATTCGCCTACATGGCCCATGCTCAGGTATACGTTCTTTCTTCTCGTTTCGAGGGCCTCCCAACTGTGCTGATTGAGGCGCTGGCCTGCGGAGCCGCAATCGTTTCTACCGACTGCCGCAGTGGCCCAAAGGAAATCTTGAACGATGGCGCTTATGGCCGCCTCACTCCCGTTGGTGATCATGAAGCAATGGCGAAAGCCATTTTGGCCGCACTGCAGGATCCCGATAGATCGGAAGCTGATGAGAGCTGGCAACCATACGAGATGCAGGCCGTATCTGAAAAGTACCTTCGAGTGCTTCTGGGGGACTAAACTTTGAGGAAACTGGCGTCATTACTCTGTTTGCTGACTGTCATAACGATCATCGGCACATCCGTACCGCTGCCGGACTCGGCAATCGGCTCAATCGCTAAGATCGCGTCGCTGCCCGCATTGACGATCTGGTTTATTGCCGTGATCTCCACCGGCAGTATCCGCCGGCCACATCCGCTGCACTATGCGTTTCTCCTGTTCATTATCTGGAGTGTCTGCAGCGTAACGTGGTCGTTGGATCCCCCGAGCACGCTTGCACAAGACCTGCGCTACATCCAATCCTTTGTCATGTGCCTCATGCTCTGGGACCTCTTCAGGGATGAGGAGAGCGCTCGCAAACTCCTGTACGCCATGGCTATCGGAGGATTGCTTGCCATTTTGGGAACGCTATGGAGCGCCAAGACCGATACCACACAGAATGCCGGACTAGCCGGCCGCTACTCAGGTTTCGGATATAACCCGAACGATATCGGCCTGGTACTGGCTGTATGCTTGCCTTTAGCCTGGTATCTGGCGCTTCGAACAACGATGGCGCCATTCCTGGTAAAGGCGATCGGACTGGTATTTCCTCTGGGAGTCATGGCATCCGTTGTCTTTGCTGCCACACGCGGCGGGCTCGTTGCTGCCATACCGGGATTTCTTTACGTATTGCTGAAGATCCCCGCGCTGGGACGCACTCAGAAGATCTGCTGTGCTTGCGCCTTGCTGCTCGGGCTCTTTGCATTCACACGCATCGATGTCTCAACACAACTGCAGCGTCTCGGATCGGTCTCCGATCGAGGGAACAGCGATAAGCTGACAGGCCGTGGTCAAATCTGGGCGTTGGCCGCTCACGAATTCACGGCGAACCCGATTGTCGGCATTGGGGACGGCGCGTTTCCGACCGTCTCCGACTCACATGGCATTCGCAATGAGGATGCGGGAGGCCTTACCGGCGTCGTCGTGCACAATACCTATCTTTCCGTTTTGTGTCAGCTTGGAGTGGTCGGCTTTGTGCTGTTTTTCGCATGCGTCGCAATATCAATGCTCTCTCTTGTGGCCAACAAGCCGGATGCGTGGGTGGCGTTGATGATGGCGTGCTGCGCCTGGCTGATTGGAGTAGGGTCCCTGACTTTTGAATACCGGGCTCAAACCTGGCTGTTGTTTAGCCTGTGCATTGTATGCGCGAATGCTGTCCGCAGCCGTCCGATTTCAGAGCCGATTCCGGATAATTCCATGGGGCTTGGATTGCATCCCGGAATTCCTGCCGGGCTCGTGTCGCGCTCCGACAGCGGTTTGAGCCTCCCATATAAAAGATAAATATGCCAATCGATAAAGAAAATGCTGTGGCTTCCACACCTTCCGCCGACGATAACCTCTCTCAGGGCATCATGACCATTGCGCATGGAGCTCAGAAATATGTCGATATGGCCAAGGCATTGGGATTGTCGCTCAAGCGCACCAATCCTGACGTACCCCGTGCGCTGGTGACCGATTCCAAAGATCCCGAATTGCTGGCGTTGTACGATATCCATATTCCGCATCGCCCGGAGTTCGGAAACGGCCTGAGACAGAAGCTCTATCTTGACGTCTATACGCCATTTCGCCATACCCTATTTATAGACTCCGACTGCCTTGTTATCAAGGATGTCAGTCATATCTGGAAACTGTTCGCCGGTCACTCTGTCGGCGTTGTCGGGAGTGCGGTTACCGAAGGTTACTGGTTCGGGAATATTGCCGAAATGCTGAAGACGATCGGCGCGAAGGAGCTTCCCAAGTTTAACGGCGGCATTTATTATATTGAGAAGGGTGAAAAATCCCAGCAAGTCTGCGAAGTCGCCCGCGATGTCCTTGCGAACTATGAGGCATATGGATGCAAGCCTCTCAAGGGCGGCCCCAACGATGAAGTGGCATATGCGCTGGCCATGGGAAAGGTTGGCGTGCCAGCTGTGCAGGACGCCGGAAACACCATGCGGACGCCCATCGGCATTCGTGGATGGTTCGGAGTAGACTCGCTCTCGGGGTACTGCCGTTTTGTGAAGAGGGGAGTGGTCGTCGAACCGGCCATCGTGCACTTTGCCGGCCGTTACGCGCATAGCGCCTTCTATTTTCGGGAAGTGGAGAAACTTACGTCGGCTGAGGGCTCGCAAGTGGGCGAACAGCAGCTTTCCCGAAGCATCGACCGGAAATGGCTGCTCGCTTGCTTGAAAGAAACTGTGTACTTTGGCATCGTCGAGGTAGGGCGCTATGGCAGAGATGTCATACGCCTGCAGAAAGTCCGAAGTGGAAAGGGCGCTAAGGCATGACTTCAAAAGGAACCATCGACAGCGCAACGGGCTTGCAGGATAAGTCTAAGATGGGCGCGAAGCCGGCTCAAGAGCTGCGCGTGTTGATCGTGGGGCACGATCCGAAGCTGCCAGGCGGTATCGCCAACTATGTTCGCTGCCTCTCTGGATATCTGACGCAGCAGCCGAATGTCGTCGTAAGCTTTTTGAACGAGAACGAGATTAAGCGGAATGCAAACGTTCACCATCAGAGTATCCCGGTAAAACTTGCTGCGGCTCGGAGGATGATCGCAGCGATTCAATCTGCAATCGATCAGCATAGACCCAATGTCGTTCACCTTCAGGCTGCATATGGCTACTCCGTAACAGAGAAGGCTATTCTCGCATGGGTTGCGAAATCACGCGGCGTGCCTGCAATTGTCCACATGCATGGATCAAGCTTCGAGCGTGAGTTGGAAACGATGCCGGCGTCGCGTCGCGCCTGGCTGTCGCAGGCTTTAAGTAAGCCGAACCATGTCGTGGTTCTGTCGGGAAAGCTGCAAAAACTGCTTGCTGAAAAGTTTCCGTTCGCTGGAAATACTGCTATACCCACATCTGTCGAAGCCACGGCGCAGCCCTATCCTCTTTCGACTGCTCCGCTCGTCGTAGGGTTTATCGGGCTTCTCAATGGACGCAAAGGGGAGAACGATCTCATCAATGCGTTTGCTCGCATCAAGGACACGGAAGCCACTCTGGTGATTGCGGGAGACGGCGACAACAAAGCGACTGCAGAGAAGCTTGCTGCGGACCTCGGGCTTTCGGCGAGAGTGCGATTCCTGGGAAATGTTTCAGGCATGGTCAAGGAACAGTTCTTTCGAGATATCAATATCCTGTGCTTGCCGTCTCATGCCGAAAATATGCCGGCTGCGCTTCTGGAGGCCATGTCACACGGCCGTCCGGTGATCGGTTCTCGCATTGGAGCTATCCCGGAGATGATCGATATTAAGAACGATGGGTGGCTTGTCGATGTAGGGGATGTCGACGCGATTGCGCAAGCGATCGACGACGCTGCGTCGAACCCCGATGATCTGCGGAGAAGGGGAGCATTCGCCTGGACAAAGGCGAACGAAAAATATACCTGGGACGTAAATGGTCCGAGATATCTAGCGCTGTATGCGCAGGTAAGCGGTATCAAGTAATACCGTTACAACCCTTCGATATATTACCGCAAGCGTGTAAGGTGTGTTCTGTCGAGAGATGATTGGAGATTACATCAAGCACGACTACTGAATGATTGCCTGTTAAATATAAATATTGCAACGGCATCTCCTGCCAATACCATTGTATACTAGATATGGCCGCGGCGGCAGATCGCTTGTGCGGCGAAGCCATTTATACCGGGTTTGCGCGAATAAATTTCACGTACGATATTGCCCGATTGAGAGTGCATGGGAGCAGCAAACGTTATGTTGGAGAGCGCGGTTTTGTCACCTGAAGTTACGTCGTCGACAGCGGCGGAGTTGTCCTGTTATTTGCAGGATCTCGTCTCGCTGTTCCACCAAGTGGATGTTTCTCAGGTGGCGCGAATTGTCGAATCTCTGTTTGAGGCGTGGTCATCGGGCCGCAACGTCCTTCTCGCAGGCAACGGCGGCAGCAGCAGCAGCGTCAGTCATATCGTGGCGGATCTCCAGAAGAATGTCTTCATGGAAACGGGAGTGCCCTTGAAAACACTCTGCCTCACCGACTCCACGCCATTGTTGACGGCCTGGGCCAACGACACGGATTGGGAGAATGTTTTTGCTGCCCAGGTTCAGTGCTGGGGACAACCGGGTGACTTGCTGATTGCTGTCAGCGGCAGCGGCAACTCGGGCAACATCATCAAAGCCGTAGTGACCGCAAAAGAGCTAGGCATGCATACGATCGGCCTCGCCGGCTTCGAGGGCGGCAGGCTTGCGAATGTCGCAGACGAATGCCTGATTGTTCGCAGCGACAGCATGCAGCGCATTGAGGACGTTCACATGTCACTCCTTCATGCCGCCTTCTGCTCGTTGTTGACCCGATGCTCGGCATCTGCTGCCGACGGGCGGGCCAAGTGAGCCTCAGATCATTCCGACTGGATGCGAGCAACATTCGAGGCCGCAATGGCTTTGAAAATAAGCGTTTCGCTATAAAGAGATAGATCTGCTGTTGCGCTATACAGAAACAATGAATCATCAAATTTGGGCGCCGCCCGGTGGCGCCATTCCTGGCATTGCATGCGCGTACTAATTATTACTCAGATATACCGGCCCGAAATGGGAGCTCTGGCGAACCGGATGCACCCGATTGCGCGAAAGCTGGCATCGTCCGGGCACACCGTATCGGTGGCCACCGGTATGCCGAACTATCCTGAAGGAGTAGTCTTTCCGGGTTATCGAAACAGGCTTTTCATGAAGGAAAAGCTCCCGGAATGCACGGTTTTTCGGACTTCATACTTCACGGTCCCTCGCAACCACTCACAGTGGCGGCAGCTGTTCAGCTATCTGAGCTTTGTCGTTGCGGCATTTATCAGCGCGTTGCGCGCCGGCCCTGTCGATGTAGTGTTCGTGACATCACCGCCCATTTTTCCGGTGATTGCCGGAATACTCATTGCTCGCCTGCGAAAAGCAAAGCTTGTCTTTGACTTGCGTGACCTCTGGCCCGATGAAATTGTGGCATGTGGCGCTCAGGCCGAAGATGCGTTGTCGATTCGCCTCATTAAGAAGATCGAGCGATGGGGATACAAAGAGGCCGCTTGCGTTACCTGCACCACGAACGCCTTTATAGACACGGTTGTAAAGCGCGGAGTTAAGCCGGAGAAGGCGGTTCTCATCCCCAACGGAGCAGATCTGCAGCTTTTCCATCCGATGCCGGGCGAGAATCTGGCGAAACAAGCCGGAAGCGCCAAGCCGTTCGTCGTGCTCTATTCGGGATTGCTTGGCATCAAGCATGGCATAGAGGTGATCCTGGAAGCTGCGGAACTCCTCAAGGATCATTCGGATATCAAGTTCGTGTTTATCGGCAACGGCGCACGGTCTGCGAGCCTCAGGCAGCTTCAGACGGAGAAGAATCTGCACAATGTGGAGTTCCTTGGCGAGAAGCCGTTGAACGAAGTTCCACAAGTTATCGCGAATTCCGACATTTGTGTAACATCGCTGCTTGCGGAAACGTATCTTGAGAAGATCATCCCCGTCAAGATTTTTGAATACATGGCGTGCGCGAAACCTGTGGTTGCCAGCATAGCCGGTGAAGGCGCTGCCATTCTCACGCTGTCCGGCGCCGGTATGGTGACTGCGCCCGGCGATGCTCGGGCGCTTGCCGATGCGATCTTGAAACTTCGTTCGGATCCGCAGCTTTGTGCGGATATGTCGGCGAGAGGCCTGGATTACGTAACCCGCAATTACTCTCGCGAAGTAGCTGCCGAGCGATTGGAGGGCGTCTTCCGAAGGCTCGTCAGTGGCGACGAACCAAATGCAGGTTATAATGAAAAGCCGCATGCAGTCGTTTTGCAATCGGGAGAAGCAGTAACCGGCGGCTCAGAATTGTCTCCTGCTGTTGACGAGGCCAATGAGGATGCCCCATTGTGCGCGAAGAAGTGACAACTAATTAGTAAATACATTGACAATGAATAGCACGACAGAAATAGCATCGCCAGGCGCGGCCTCAGAACTGCGCTCCAATACATCTCGAATTGCAATCGACGGCCCCCTACGCGATTGCATTCTGCTCGGTATTGCGCTGGTAGTTCTCTACATGCACACGATTGTGGACGCCGCCAAAATTTGGCTGGTTGACGATCGTTATACTCACGGTTTTCTCATCGTGCCTATCTGCGCAGGCCTCATCTGGATGATGCGCGATGAATTCCGGGATCAGCCCATCAAAGGCAGCAAAATCGGAATCCTGTTTCTTTCCGTGGCTGTTGCTATCCATACCGTGGCGCGGTTCTTCACAGTGCGTTACATCGATATTTGGTCGATCCCTCTCGCTGTCTGTGGCGTAATTTTTCTTGTGTTTGGGAAGAACTATTGGCGAATACTGGCGTTTCCCGTCGTATTTTTAGTCGCCCTGGGGCCGGTGCCGCACTTCATTCTCGAGCCGATCACGAAGTGGGTGCAGTCGCTCAGCACAACGGGCGCGTACCACATAGCATCGGCACTCGGTTTTGCGGTCATTCGTGACGGCAACCTTATTCAAGTGCCGGGAATGACCCTTGAGGTCGCCGACGCATGCAGTGGCGTGCGCAAACTTATCGCTCTGATGACATTCAGCTGTTTGTACGCGTTCATGTATCGTGTTCCGCTTTGGATCCGATGCGTGGTCGTTCTGGCGACGCTGCCGATTTCGATCATTGCGAATGCGCTGAGAATTGCGGCTCTGACGATGATCTCGTCATACGGCGGCATGCAAGCGTTTCACTCAGCGCATACGATCTCAGATTATATTGCTCTCATGTTCGCCATGTGGGTTCTGGTTACCGTTGGAGGTTATCTAGGGTGTCGAAACCTGCGTTTTCAATCATCATAGCCGCGGCAATCGTTCTGGCGGCGGCAGCATTCGAGAACGCTGCAGGATCTCTGCCCATTGCCTCACCAGTGCTGCTGCCGGTTGAGGAGCTTCCTTCTACTGTCGGAAAGTGGAAGGTGACACGAGAGATACCCACAGGGTTCGACTTGCAGGACCGGCTGCGCACCGCGCATATTGTTGAGCGGACATATACATCGGATCAATTCGGATCCATTGACGTTCTGCTCCTAACCGCGTCCAACCGCGACGACATCCACGATCCCAACTCATGCTTTCCATCACAGGGGTGGGCGCTTTCCGGCAAGGGGACGGTAGATGTCCAGGGGCAGTCGGTAAAAACGATGCTTGCTGCTCATGACCAACAGAAAGCGCTGGTGTGGTATTGGTATGACGGATTCTACCAGCCGGTGATCAAATCGCCTGTACTTGCCCGCATTTCAGATGCTCGCATCCGCGCCATGGGCAGCGAGGACGCGAAATCCTTATTCGTGCGATTGATGGCGCCGGATACCGATTTTGGAAGAAAAGGGCTGCAGGATTTTGTTACCGCAGCGCGGCCGCAACTAAAGTCTATCGTAAACCGGCCGTATGACAAGTCACCGTCCGCATATGTCCGGCCTTGATAGGCCGTGCGAACACTCTGTTACTATTGATGAAGGCGTGTGCTTCGTAGTATTTTTCAGCCATGAGCTTGCCGAAATTGCAGAGCGCGTTGTAGTTTTTGCGCCGAGATAACGGATAAATCGCTGCAAGTCGTTTATAGCATAATTATTGACGCGCGGGGAACTCGTAAGGTAAGCAGATCGCTGTGCCTGACTGAGCCGCATGTTGGAGTAGAGAGTCGCGATGAATCAGATGCAGAAATACGAGTCCGGCGGACTCGTTCCAGTCAATCAGCCCGGTCAGGATGTTTCACTCAAGGAAGCCTCAGTGGCGCTCTTGAAGAACTGGAAGATTATCATCCTGGTAACAGGACTTAGTATTGGCGTTGCCGCTATTGCGACGGTCAAGATGAAGAAGGTATGGGAAGCGAACGCCCAGCTTGTGCTGGTGCAAAAGGACCCCCGTACTCCGGCTTCGCAGAATCAGTCTCAGTTCGATGCACCGATGTTCGAATCGATCGAGACTCAACTTGACCTGATTCAGAACCCCGCCATGGCCGTTATGACCCTGAACTGGATCCGCAATGATGCCTTCAATCGTGGTCAAACGACAAGCCAGTTCAATATTACGCCCGAAGAAATCCAGCGTGCAGTCGTCGTCACGAATCCGAAGAATACGGACTTGTTGGACATTGCCGTAAGAGAACAGTCGCCTGAGCGCGCCCGCTTTCTTGCCAACGCTATCAGCATGGCTTTCGTTGGCTTGAAGCAGGATATGGCCCGGCACAACATCCAGGCGACCGAGGAAAGCCTGGTGAATCGTGTCGCTATCTCGAAGGCCCAGACGCTCGCTCTGAACAAACAGCTCAACGATTTCAAGGAAAAGAACAAGGTCGTCGACATTCCATCCCAGGAACGCGCCACGCTCGACCTCATGCAGCAGAGGGAGACGGACATCGCCGCCCTTCAGCTCGAGCTGACATCCCAGCAGGCGCGGCTTAACAGTCTGCAGACGCGCATGGCTGCCGTGAATTCCCACATCGCCAAATCAGGGGTCCGCGACGATGCCATGGTGCAACTGCTGGGCCAGCAGCTGGCCCAGGCGGAAGTCGACCGGGCAACGGCCGCTGAGAAATATACGACCGCGTATCCGGGCGTCCTTTCCGGTATGGACCAGAAGATCGCGATGCTCAAGAAAAAGCTTAGCGATGCTGTAAGCAGCTCTGTCGGCGCGGACAGCATCTCGCTCCAATCGCAGGGCGCCATGATGGACGACTTCCGTCAGACGCAAACGGCGGTGGTGTTTACGCAGGCTAAGTTGAATGCCGCCAAGCAGCTGCGCGACGGCTTGAAATCTCGAATTGCCGCCTATCCCAAGCTCGATATGGACTACCAGACCCTTGCGAACTCCGCATTGCTGGCAGCCAATCTCTATGCGAGGCTCCAGGGCAACCTGGACGATGCGCGGCTTGCAAAAGACAAGATCAACGGAAATGTGCAGATCGCTCAGGTGGCTGCCGTATCCGATTTGCCGGTCAGCCCTCGCCCTCTGATCAATATGGTCCTCGGCACGGTAATAGGGCTGGTTCTATCCGCTCTCATTATCATGGTGCGTGAGCAGAAAGATGACAAAGTACGATCTTCCGCCGGCATCCGCCGACTCTCGGTGGGGCCGGTTATCGGTTCACTGCCGACGCTGTCGAATGCGCAGCTGGCTTCTCTCTCTCTCGACGGCACAATGCCGTCTCTTGTCGATCCATATAGCCTTGCCGCCGCAAACTTGAACCTGGCCGTGCGCCGCGCTACGGACCGAGACCTGATGAGCCAGGGGGTCCTGCTTGTTACCAGCGCCGTGCCGGGCGAAGGAAAATCCGTATCTGCGGCGCAGCTCGCGCGCAGCGTTTCGCGATCCGGAAAGCGTGTTATCCTGGTGGACGCCGACTTGCGGCGTCCGAGTCAGGGTAAATTGTTCCACAACGAGACGGCGGTGGGACTTGCCAATGTGCTTGCCGGTGAAGTTCCTCTCAGAAGCATTATTCAGGGCACCGAGATTGGCACACTTTCTGTTGTATATAGTGGACAAACGGAGTACGAGCCGGCGAGCCTGATACTCACCCCCAAGATGCGTGAGGTGATCGAGCATCTGCGGCAGATGGCTGATTTCGTCATTATCGATACTCCCGCATGTGCCGTCGTGCCGGAGGCGTTGTACATCGCGCCCTTCGTCGATTGTATACTGCATGTAATCGGCGTCGGACGCGTCGATGAACAGACGCTGATGCGAACCATCGAATCCCTTGAATCGACAGGGAAGCCGCGCGCTTGTCTTGTCACAAACGCTGAGGATGAACGTCCTAAAACTAACTACCAATCTTATTACGCATCGTCGAAACCTCACATAAATCTCAATAAGACGATTTATCCATCCGGTTTGTCCGGCGAACCGGTTCATACCGCTGGCTCTGCTAAGTCGGGGGACTAGCGGGAAATCTTACTGCGAGAACGCTGATGGAAGGTTGCTGTCATATTACAAAAATATGCCGGCGGCCCCAGATGCGAACTTATGGAGGAGTCTGAAATGACAATATTGAAATCCAATAACGAAGTGCCAAATCGATGTTTCAGTATTCTGAACATCGCCATATATTCATCTCTGATTGCCTTTGCTATGGCTTCTCCGGCGCGTGCTGCCGATTTGCCGCAGGCGCCGATTGCGGCCTCTGTACAGCCTTCCGATGACGATTCGTACTTGCTGATGCCACTCGATACGATCAGCGTCGTGGTCGTGGGATTTCCGGAACTGAGTACGCAGTCGGTTGTAACGCCCGACGGCACCATTGCCGTTCCGCTGCTCAAGACCGTGAAAGTTGCCGGGAAGTCGCTGGCGACCGTTCGAGACACGATTGAAGTCGGCATGTCCAAGTATTTGGTCAAGCCGACGGTTGCCGTATCTTTGTACCAGAAGCACCGTCAGAGCGTGTCCGTTTTCGGCGCTGTGCAGCGCCCCGGCGCTGTGGAGTTCAAGCCCGGCATGCGGGCACTGGAGGCTGTTGCTCAGGCTGGCGGGTTGATGCCGACTGCCGATGCGACACTGGTCTCGCTGACCCGCAAAGCCGGACCGAAGGTAACCCTTGATCTGGATCACCCGGAGCTTAAGGCCGGAAGCGATGTCGATGCCGTACTCAGCGAGGACGACTCGATCTATATTCCCGACATGAAGTCACAGGTCAGTGTGGTTGGCCAGGTCAAAGTGCCCGGCAGTCTGATGTACAAGGATAGTATGACGGTCCTTGATGCGCTCGGAGCAGCCGGCGGCGTGAATATGGACGAAGGGGATCTGAAGAAGTCCAAGATCATTCACAACGGCGTGGACACGCCTCTGGACCTTGATGCGATGCTGCGCAAGGGCGACATGTCCGCAAACATGAAATTGGCGCCGGGAGATCGCATTTTTGTGCCTGATGCCGTGCGTACTCAAGTCATAGGTAATGTGCAGCGGCCCGGCTACTATACGTACAAGGATGGCGATCGAGTAATGGATGCCATCAACGGCTGCGGCGGAACCGCTCCCGGCGCCGATCTGAAAGGCGTCCGTTTGGTGCGTATTGCAAAAGATAAGAACTCAGCGGTCTCTTACCAGGTGAATTTGGAGAACTATCTAAAGAAGGGCACTATCGCCGACAATGCCGTTCTCCAGCCGGGTGATGTTGTATATGTTTCGACCAAGCAGGCGAAAGACTCGAGCACTTCTCTATGGGGCATTCTGAATGGAATGAATATCCTCAATGCAGGCGCCCGCATACTTTCGCATGGATTAGGCAATTAAGCATAACTTTCTTCGGTCCATCCAACTGCGATGAAGCAGTCAATGGTATAATTTATAGAAGAGATGTAAACGGAAAGATCCTTTTCATTGACAAAGACACCTGTTAGCGCACCCGGTAGGGAGAGCGGTGGCAAAAAGACCATCGCAATAAAACCTGTTGCGCTCACCGCAATAGCATTGTTAACATTCGGTTTAGGGGCTGTTGCCGGAACCTTTGTGACGCGGAACAAATATAAATCCGCGGCCACCGTTGTAGTCGTAAACGGCAAGACGATAGATCAGCCGTATTTCTTTCAAAAGCTTCAGGTTGTATCCGGCCCAGCCACGATTCACACGATCGTGGAAGAGGAGCTGAGAAAGCAATTTGCAAGGAAACTCGGCGTTGCTCCTACTGAAGAGGAAATCAGCGTTCGCTTAAAGTCTATTCTGAGCCAGCCAAATGCGGCGGCTGCGATGGAAGCAAGCGGACAAACTCCAAAAGATGTTCGAGATTCTGTAGAAGTGCAGCTCGCACAGGCGAATGTTCTTGCTAAGGGGATCGACGTTACCGATAAGGAAGTCAGCGACTATTATAAATCGCAGTCCGATCCGAGTAACTTATCAGCACAATACTATAAGCCGGCGACCGCCCAGATCCAGGCTGTGATCACGCGTTCAAAAGACAAGATCACAGCGGCCCAGCATGAGCTTTCGATGGGGGTGGACATAGGCGAAGTCGCGCAGAAATATAGCGAAGATCCCAGCGCCGCAAAGCGGGGAGTGTTTCCGCCGATCGTGAAGGGCAGAACGAACCTCGGTAAAATCAAGGATTTTGAAAGTACCGTTTTCGGTCTCGAAGTAGGAAAGATATCATCGCCGGTTGAGATAGGCGGAGCATGGTGGATTATCCGGTGCAACGACAAGGCCCCGACAACCACCGTTCCGTTCGACCAGGTTAAAGATGACTGTAAGCTCGGCGCAAGAGTTGCTAAAGGCGCCAAGCTGCATGCTAAGGAGATTGAGGATCAGTTCAAACAGTTCCAACAAAGCTCCAACATTCAGCCATTCTGGCAGCAATATCAGAATGCTGTTCGTCCTTAATAATTCATCGGCTGGCGGAAAACGCCGGCCACCAGTTGGACTGCAGCCGGAATAATTCGGCGCGGTTACAACCATGTTTCCGGTCAATGACAAACTTGACTGGAGGCATATCCGAGAGCGGCCCCTGGATCAGGCCCTACTCGGAAATAATAAGCCCGGTGCCGGCCTCACTTTCTCTGATTGATGAGGATTGCATCATAGTCTGTTTGGGGCTCGTTAAGTCCATTCAGATCCGAAGACCCGGGCATTTATCTGAAGACAGACAAGGAGAAACTCTCAATGAAAGCAATCCCAACAGCGGTCGCTATGGTCGCCCTCGGGCTGACTGTTGTCGCCGCGCCTCAGGCCAAAGCGAACGTATATTCCAATCAGAATTTTACGTTTGCAAGCTTCACGTCAACCTCGCCGTTGACATTCAGCTACTCCGCAGCCACACATGCCTATACCGGGACCTCGGACGTTACATTTTCGTTCCTGAACCCGGGCGGCGGTTTCACCAAGTACGATGCCACCCTTTCCGTGAACTTTATCGGCACGGTATCGGGCGCATCGCCCGTTAGCGGTAACCTCGCACAGGCGTTCACGGCAGGATCGTCCCTTTCTCTCCAGCTGAAGAATGCTGATGCGCAGGGACATAAGAACCTGTTGACCGTGGGTCTGAACCCGATCCTGAAGGGTGTCGCCGGTGGCAAAAGCGCAACGGCGGCCGGCAACTCCTCTGCGGCCGGACAGACTGTCGCGTTTAGCTCGGACTTCTTCGTGACGCCCACCAAGAACGTCAACAATACAAAAGCAACTGAGTCCTACTCCCTGAGCCTGGCAAATTTGCTTGGCACCTGGGGCAAAGTCTCCGACAATTACTTCAATTCCAAGTATCGTCTCGCGGATAATACGGCGAACTGGAGTGGGTCATTCGGATCCAGCAACGTCTCGCTCAAGAACCTTCCCGCCGGCGTCACGCCGACACCGGAAGCCGGCAGCATGGCCGCACTGGCTATGCTGATCCCCGGTGGTCTCTTCATGATGCGCCGTCGCCGCAGCTCAACTGCAGCCTAAGCTCTAAATCCGTGCACTTTGCGGATGTTTAGGTCCTAGGATAGCGTTGCTCCCACCCGCCGGTCATGCCGGCGGGTGGGGGGCGCCGTCATACGGCCTGTAGATCTTCCGCTTGCTTGGTTGCTTCGTTATTTAATGATTCCCTTGCCGGGCATGCGGGTACAGAAGTCATATTGACGCATTGCCTCATTGGGATGGCGCGTCATAGACACAGGGTACGTGGCTGTAAAAGGTTCGCAATAATGAGCGTGGTGGATAAAGACCCATTTTGCGTTGGTGTTGTCAGTGACGCCCGGGGGTCGAGCCGGATGAATCTTGTAACGACTTCTCCGGCAAAATCCGTCTCTTCACAGGAGGCGGCAGATCGGATTTGCCAGCGCCCGCACGGTGACTTTGGTTTGGAAGATCTGCCTGAAGATCTGCTTCATCTCAGTAAACCGAATGATGGGGTCTACAGCATTTCCAAGCGAGCTATCGATGTCTTGGGCGGCATGCTGGGGTTGCTGTTAAGCGCGCCAATTCTGTTGGTGGTGGCAATTCTTGTGCGCCTTTCGGGGGCCGGACCGATTATCTACAAGCACAAGAGACTTGGTTTGCACGGCGAGACGTTCTGGTGCTACAAGTTCCGGTCGATGATCTCCGATGCCGATCGTGTTTTGGAGCGCGACCCGGAACTGCGAAAGCAATTTCAGGAGAATTTCAAGCTTGACCACGATCCCCGCATTACACCTCTTGGGGCGTTCTTGCGGAAAACGAGCCTTGACGAGCTCCCGCAATTTTTCAACGTTCTCCGTGGCGATATGACGCTTATTGGTCCACGGCCGATCGTTCCTGCTGAAATTGAGAAATACGGCGGTTATGGCCCGAAACTCCTATCCGTACGGCCGGGCTTAAGTGGCTTCTGGCAGGCCTACGGCCGCAGTGATACGAGCTACCATGAGCGCGTCGCGATGGATATGCATTATATCGACAATAAGTCACTGTGGATGGACCTTAAACTCATGGCCATGACATTGATTGCCGTTCTGCGCAAAGATGGCGCGAAATAACCACTTCTCCATGCATGGCGAGGTTGCACTCATTTCATTTGATCCAGCCTCTGGTTGGATCGTGCGGGTTGCGTACATATTGTAGATGAGCCGGCGCAATCGCACCGGTCTAGCCTGCAGTACTATTGGCGTAATTCGCGCGCACGACGTTTCCGCCCGACTTAAGCTTGTCTGGTTGGAAACACATTCGGGAGTGTCCGTATTACGGATGCTACCCGGAAATTGACTGCCCGGAACGGGACAGCCACCACATTTATTTGATATGCGCTGGGTGGTATGGCTGGTATTCGTTCATTTTATTCACCCCCGTAAGTCCGGGCGCCATCTGAAGTAGAATGGGGATATAAAAAAGAATGAAACCAATTGCGGCGGCTACATTGTTCGCTGCCTTGGGTTCTGTAGTTCTGTTAGGACCGCAGGCCCACGCTGCAGGGAATGTGTACTCTAACCAGAGTTTCACATTTGCCAGCTTTGCGGCAACGTCACCATTGACATTCAGCTATAACGCTGGAACGAAAACCTACACGGGAACGTCCGACGTGACGTTCTCCTTCCTGAAACCTGGCGGCGGCTTCACGAAGTACGATGCCACACTTTCCGTGAACTTTCTTGCGACAAAATCCGGCGCTTCTAAAGTCGGCACAAATCTCGCACAGGCGTTTATCGGATCGAAATCGACACTCAAGCTGGCTCTTAAGCACGCAGACAGCCAGGGGCACAAGAACCTCCTGACAGTTGGCATGAGTCCGATTCTCTCGGGAGTTTCCGGCGGGAAGACGGCTGTTGCCAGCGGCAATACGTCAAAGCCGGGGCAGACTGTGAACTTCAGCTCGGACTTCTTCGTAACGCCGGCGAAAAACGTCAACAATACGAAGGCCGTCGAGCAGTACTCCTTGAGTCTGTCCAACATGCTCGGCAGTTGGGGTAAGGTGGCCGATAATTACTTCAATTCCAAGTACCGGCTCGCTGACTTCACGGCTGACTGGAGTGGTTCATTCGGATCCAGCAATGTATCACTCAAGAACCTTCCCGCCGGCGTCACTCCGACACCGGAAGCCGGAAGCATAGCATCACTTGCAATGTTGATCCCGGGCGGCCTATTCTTGATGCGCCGCCGTCGCAAGGACAGCCTTTCTGCAGCGTAATTAGCAGGATATCGCGCAACAATTCGCTTTCGCACTTAGGTGCGGAAGCGTTTTTTAGTTTTGGATCTCTATAACCATTTCATCGCATGCCAGTTCTACTCCGGCTGGAAGCTCCTGAGACATGGACGCGTAATCATAATCGTGTGAAAGATGGGTTAGAAGAGCGCGTTTGGGCTTGATCTGTCGTACAACATCAAGAGCGGCGTCAAGGTGCAGGTGCGTCTCGTGCGGCTCGCGGCGTGTGGCATCGAGGATAAGCAGATCCAGATCGAAGAGATGGGGCCAGGTCTCTTCAGGGATACGGCTGACATCCGTTACGTAAGCGAACTTCGTCCCGAACTTATAGGCAAGCACGGCGAGCTGCCCGTGCCAAACACGCATCGGCAGGATTGTAACTCCAAACATCTCGATGGGCTGCTCAGGAGCTGCGGGGTGAAACGTAACCTGGGGTTTCCCTCCGCCTACCTGTGTTATCCGGAAAATATACTCATAAATCCGCCGTATATCCGCTTCCACATTAGGTTCGACATAAAGCGGCATATCCTTCCCGGATCGCATGTTAAAGACCCGGATATCGTCAAGGCCGTAAATATGGTCGGCGTGAGAATGAGTGTACAGGATGGCGTCTACTCGCTTCACGTGGTTGGCAAGCAGCTGGATACGCATTTCAGGCGGGGTATCGACCAGGATATTTTCGCCTCCATCCGTTGTCACCAGGATCGAAGGCCTCAGGTGCTTATTTCGGGGATCATCCGACGTGCACACAGGGCAGTTACAACCAATCACGGGAACGCCATGCGACGTTCCGCTTCCCAATACAGTCACCTTCATACCCTTAATTGTACCCGCACCCCAAGTGCAGCACGAGATTCGATGTCCGTGCATACTCCGTATGGCGAAGGAACGGAGAACTATTTCATACGCAAAATTAGGGGTAGTCTGAAGTGTCCGTCCCCTTCGCCGTTGACTCCCCGTCAATTGCATCGGGTATACTAGGGCGAAAAGCCAGAGGGGTAGTTAAAGTTTGGAACCGACGATCACCTTAGGAGGGAATAAGAAAGCGCGACGTGTCTACGGCTTCGATGAGGTCGCCCTGACACCGTCCGCCCTCTCGGTCGATCCGCGCGATGTCGACACATCTTGGCAGCTCGATAAATACCGATTCACGATACCGGTTATTGCGAGCGCCCTGGACGCCGCCGTTAATCCCAGGCTGGCCGTCGAGATGTCCAATCTCGGCGGTTTTGCTGTTTTGAACGGCGACGGCATACAGACTCGGTACGAAGATGCCGAGAGTGTGCTGCAAGAGATTGCCGACGCTCCCAGCGACGGGATCATCGAGAAGATTCAAAAAGTCTACACAGAACCTGTGAAAGACCATCTCATTGCCAAGCGCATTGCCGAGATTAAGGCGCTTGGCGGGATCGCAGCACTCTCGTGCGTTCCTCCGAATGCGCCGCGGACGGCGCAGATTGCTGTCGAGGCCGGTCTCGACATCTTTGTCGTGGCAAGCACGGTCACCACGGTGCGCCGCTTCTCAACACACGCTACGCCGGTCGACCTTGCAAAGTTCTGTGCCGATGCTCCGATCCCTGTGATTATCGGCAACTGTGTGGGCTATGGAGCCGCTCTCGAACTGATGGAAGTCGGAGCAGCCGCCGTGCTCGTCGGTGTCGGCCCGGGCGCGATCTGCACAACACGGCGCGTCCTGGGGCTCGGTGTGCCGCAGGTTACCGCGATTGCGGACTGTGCGGCAGCGCGTGAGGAATTCCAAAAGCGCACAGGCCGCTATGTTCCAATCATTGCGGACGGTGGAATGCGCACGGGTGGGGATCTCTCGAAAGCTTTTGCGTGCGGCGCTGATGCCGTTATGCTGGGGTCTTCGATCGCCGCAGCTTCAGAAGCTCCGGCCCGCGGCTTCTCATGGGGGATGGCGACATCAAGCGCCGACCTTCCGCGAGGCACGCGAATCAAGGTGGATGTTATGGGAACTCTGCGCGAAATCCTTTTGGGACCTGCTCACAAGGACGACGGCACTATGAACCTGGTCGGCGCGCTGCGTTTGGCCATGGAGAGCTGCGGCGCGAGAACAATCCGAGAAATGCAGGATGCCGAATTGGTCATCGCTCCAAGTCTGGCCACTGAAGGAAAGTCCCTTCAGCGAGCACAGGGAGTGGGGCAGGGCCGTTAATTATGACTCACGATCTTACGCCAGATAAACCTCAGCCGCCACTTGGACAAGCAGAAGAAGAACGAATCGAACGAGAAGGTCTTACACCAACCCAGGAAGTCGCATTCCGTGAGCTGGTGATCGTGCTTGACTTTGGCGCTCAGTACACACAACTAATCGCGCGGCGCATTCGGGAATGCCGCGCCTATTGCGAAATCCTCCCGTACGATACGCCCGTCAGTGTTATCAAAGCCCGAAATCCGATTGGGATCGTATTCAGTGGCGGTCCGTCTTCGGTATACGAAGAGGGAGCGCCGCGTATCGATACGACAATCTACGATGCCGGCTTCCCGATCTTAGGTATCTGCTATGGCATGCAAACTATGGCCATAGACCTGGGCGGCAAAGTCAGCGGCGCGACGATGAAGGAATTCGGCAAGACCCGTCTCGACGTGCTCGATCCCAAGGTTATGTTCGAAGGATTGAACTCGGAACTCGTGTGCTGGATGAGCCACGGCGATACTGTCGAAGCGCCGCCTCCGGGTTTCAGCATATCGGCATCCACCGACAATTGTCCCGTGGCCGCGATGTATAACGAGGAGAGGCGGCTTTATGCCGTTCAGTTCCACCCGGAAGTCGTTCATACTCCCTGGGGCACGGAAGTCATCCGCGGTTTCCTTTCCAAGGTCTGCAACACCAAGGGCCTCTGGACGATGGAATCGTTCATTGAGCAGCAGGTCCGTCTCGTGCGGCAGCAAGTCGGAGATCGTCAGGTCGTATGCGGCCTTTCGGGCGGTATCGACAGCTGCACGGTTGCCGCGCTTGTCCACAAAGCGATTGGCGAGCAGCTAACCTGCATCTTCGTCAACCACGGACTTTTGCGTAAGGGCGAAGAGGACGACGTTCGCAGGAAGTTTGCTGCGGCGTTCAATATCAATCTCGTCTACGTCGATGCGGTCGACAGGTTCCTGGAGCGGCTGGCTGGCGTTACGGATCCCGAACGTAAGCGCAAAATCATCGGTGAAGAGTTCGTACGTGTCTTCGAAGAGGAAGCGAAGAAGCTGACAAACGCCACATTCCTGGCGCAGGGCACACTCTATCCCGACGTCATCGAATCCGGCACCAAGAACGCAGCGAAGATCAAGACGCACCACAATGTCGGCGGCCTTCCGGAAGACATGGACTTCAAGCTGCTTGAACCGCTTCGCTATCTCTTCAAAGATGAGGTCCGCGCTGTTGCTGAAGAGCTTGGACTGCCAAGCGATATGGTATGGCGCCAGCCCTTCCCGGGGCCGGGACTTGCGATTCGTATTACCGGCGAGGTTACAAAGGAACGTCTGGATCTGCTTCGCTCGGCCGACTGGATTATCATCGACGAAATTAAGCGTGCCGGTCTGTACCGCAAGGTCTGGCAGTCGTTTGCCGTGCTGGTTCCCACCAAGAGCGTCGGCGTTATGGGCGACCAACGGACGTACGCGCATCCGGTCGTCATTCGAGCTGTTACCAGCGAAGACGCAATGACGGCGGACTGGGCAAGACTGCCATATGAGGTGCTGGACCGCATCTCCAATCGCATCGTAAACGAGGTGCCGGGTATCAACCGGGTCGTTCTCGATATTACGAGCAAGCCGCCGGCAACGATCGAGTGGGAATAGTTGCCGGATTTTGCCCCTGCAGGCTCATCTTCCATGAATCCTCCGCTGGAAAGTTTGCGAGAATTCACACTGCAGAGTCTTGAAAGTCCCGTATTTGTGATGGTGAGCGGCTTGATCAGGCCGGTGAACGTTCATCGCTCCCTGACATGCCGCCCAATCGCGCGGAAATCAGCGACTTTCTTATTAAGGTCCGCCTTGATCGTTTGGCGGGACCAAGTATAGTTTATAATTAGAGGGAACTAAGGCGGGCTGACCGTCGTTTTTAGCTAGCGGGCTGAGTGGGGGGCGAAATGCGAATTTCAACCTCTAAGTTCAAGCTCGAAATGCAGGACCTGGATCGGACAGGGAAGGTTTAACACATGCCATCGGTACGTATGGAATTGGAAGAGGATATCGCGCAGGTGCTTCTGACAGAGGAACAGATCGCCGAGCGGGTCAAGGAACTGGGCGCGCAAATTTCCCGCGACTACGCCGGAAAGGACTTGATGCTGATCTGCATCTTGAAGGGCGCAAACATCTTCCTGGCTGATCTTGCCCGGCACATCACTATTCCACTTTCCTATGACTTCGTGGCCGTATCCTCCTATGGCGCCGACACAAAGTCGTCCGGCGTCGTACGCATTCTCAAGGACCTCGACGAAAGCGCGGAGAGCAAGCATGTTCTTGTCGTTGAGGATATCGTAGATACCGGTCTCACGCTTCGCCTTTCTTACTTATTGGAAAACCTGCGATCTCGCCGCGCGGCATCCGTAAAAGTCTGTACTCTGCTCGACAAACCTGCTCGCCGACGTGTTGATGTGCCTGTAGATTACTTCGGCTTCAAGGTAGAAGATCAGTTCGTCGTGGGTTATGGGATGGACTATCAGGGCAAATATCGTAGTTTGCCCTACATTGGTCTTCTGAAGCCCGAGATTTATGGTGGCGGCTAGAGAGAAAATATCTCTCTGGCTGTTTTAATCCTGTATTGATGTGGTATAATAGACACAAGGCTACTGCATGCGCTCATTCGCGCATCCCCAGTTAATCCCAATTCCATTCATCTACTCGGTATTATCCCCGACTGTTCGTTTTCGAGACCCTACTTCATCGTTGCACACCATAGTGGATTGGTGTTCTGACGGATCACAAGAGTATATGCGAACCACCAACACAGCACCAGAAGAAGCCGAGAATACAGGCGCGCGAGCAGCCCAAGAATCCGGCAACGGCAATGCGTCGCAAGGACCATCCGGAGACGGCGATGCAGGCGCATCGTCCTCGGCGTCCTCAGCGCCAACCCCTCTCATCAGGCAGGGAGTTCTTGAGATCCTGCCCGACGGCTGGGGTTTTTTACGAAGCAACAACTTCGATCCTAACAGCCATGATATCTATGTGGCCCAGGCGCAGATCAAGCGCTTTGGTCTAAAGACCGGCGACACCGTTTCAGGAGTCGTCCGTCCGCCAAAAGACACCGAGAAATATTACGGCCTTTTGCGCGTAGAGTCAGTCAACGGCCTTAGCCCGGATCAAGCGCGAAACCGCTTGAACTATGATGAGCTCGTTCCGATTTATCCGAACGAGCGCCTTATTCTGGAAACCGAGCCGAAGAACATCACGGCTCGTGTCATTGACTTGATCTCGCCCATCGGCAAGGGGCAGCGCGCAATCGTTGTAGCGCCGCCGAAAGCCGGTAAGACGACCATTCTCAAGTCTATTGCAAACTCGATCACCACGAACCATCCGGAAGTCTACCTGATGGTGCTCCTGATCGATGAGCGTCCGGAAGAAGTTACCGACATCCGCCGATCGGTAAACGGAGAAGTCGTTTCCTCGACTTTCGACGAACTTCCCGAGAACCATATGCGAGTCGCCGATATGGTGCTCGAAAAGGCCAAGCGCCTTGTTGAATCCGGACGAGACGTCGTAATCCTGCTCGACAGCCTGACACGCCTCTCCCGCGCTTCGAACTTGACTGTTACGCCGTCGGGCCGAACCCTCCAGGGTGGTCTCGATCCGGCCGCTATTTACCGGCCGAAACGTTTCTTCGGTTCCGCGCGTAATATAGAGAATGGTGGCAGTTTGACCATCATCGCCAGCGCCCTGGTCGAGACAGGATCGCGCATGGACGATATTATCTTTGAGGAATTCAAGGGAACCGGCAACTCGGAACTGAAGCTCGACCGCGAGCTTGCGAATCGGCGCATCTTCCCGGCGATCAACGTGAAGGAATCCAGCACGCGCCGTGAGGAACTGCTTTACGACGAAGACGACCTAAAATCGGTTTACCAATTGCATCGGGTTTTGGCTGCGCTCAGTCCCGTTGAAGCGGGTGAACTGCTGATTGATCTATTAAATAAGAATAAGACGAACCGAGAGTTCCTGAAAACGGTAAGTAGGACTTATAATAATAAGCGTGAGGAGTGAATCCCGGGCGACGGAAATGCTCATGCGGATACCCGTATGAGCCTCATGCGATCCGATCGCCGCTCCAACATCGCTCCCAGGAAGTGAGGCAGCGGGGTGGCAGGCGATTTCGACAAATTATTTGGTGAGGACTGGCAGCCTCAGGATCCCGATCCTGAAGGGCTCTCATCCGGCCGCAGCCGTAGTGACGACGAACACACGTCTCTTGACGCGTCGGCGGCAGATCCGGACTTTACTTCGGAAACAGAAAACCGCAAGCCGCGATCTCTCAATGAAAAAGAGGTCAAGATCGCGGGCGTGTTCATGCAGCAAGATCCCAGTATGAAGCAACCGCAGCATTTCGTGCTTCTGCGCGATAACCGCGGCCGCCATGTGAAGATCTACGTTGGTCAATTCGAAGCTCTCGCGATTACACTTGCAATCGATAACGAGAAGCCCGATCGGCCCCTGACCCACGATCTGCTCAAACTCATCCTTGACCGGCTTGACGTGAGTGTGGACCGTGTTATCATCGATGACCTCTGGCAGGATACGTTTTATGCCAAGCTGGTCTTAACAACTGCAAACGGCAACATGGAAGTGGATACGCGTCCCTCTGACGCCATCGCGGTTGCGGTGCGCGGCAAAGCGCCGATCTATATGGCGGAATCGGTTCTCGAAGCTGCCGTTCGCCCCGAGGCGCAGTAGGCTTCAAACAAGCCGCTTTGTAGCTACGTTGTTGGCCCGGCAACCGCCGGGCCGTTTGTTTATCTCGCTTCGCTGCCTGGGCAATAGTCCAGGCCCGACAGCCGGAAATGCTTCTGGAACCCTCTGTGGGTTTGAACTGAACGATGAAGGTCCCCTCAACCCTCCTCCTCGCATCGATCCTTGCAGCTCTTACGACACCTTCGTGGGCTTCCCGAACCGTCCAAACACTGGCGCCGGGAGTGACGTTTACCCAGGAAATCGATACAGACACGCCGCTCGTAATCAATGTCGTTACCGTAGATATGTCGGTACCGGGGGTGCATGTGGAATCCGGCATGGCGCAAGACCGCGCCGGCGGCGTCGATGCATCGTTTGGCCGCGAGAACGTCTCACGTTATGCGCGCCGTCATCACGCGCTGGTGGCCGTAAACGCCGACTTCTTTCCGTTTACAGGCGACCCGCTCGGCGTTGCGATCCATCGTGGAGAGATGCTCTCGGAACCATGGACGGGCAACGAACGTGGCGGACCGCGTGTGGCTCTTGGCGTGCATTCATCAGGCAAGCAGGCCGTTATCGAGCGTCTCGGCTTCCTGGGAGACCTCCAGTGCCATGACGGCGCGCGCATAAAGATCGGCGGCGTGAACCGGTCGCTCGGCAAGGGCGAAATCGTGGTTTACTCGCCTGCTTTTGCGGGCGCGACAGTTAACAAGCCGGGTGGCACATGCGTTGTCGTTACGGGCGTAAACTTGCCGCTTCGGAATAATAAGCTGATGACCGGCACGGTGTCGGCCGTTCATCCTGGCTCTAAGGGCGCTGAGAGTGTCCCTGCGGGCGGTCTGATCATATCCGGAGGGGTAGGGGCCGGAGCGGATTTTCTGGCTGCCCATCTTCACACAGGTGAGAACATCGCATTGGTGCTCGGGGTCGGTACGACGACTGCGCCGGTCGAAGGCATCAAAGTTGCTCTGCTGCCGCGCGATGCAACCGACCTGCCGTCGAGAGGCACAGGCATCGATCGTACTGCAGCGTTGTGGGGGATGGTTGAAGAGGCCGTCGGCGGCGGCCCTTTGCTCGTTTCCAATGGCAGGGTCGCTGTTGATGCAGCCGCTGAAGGCTTCGATTCCAGTTTCAGCGACTCGATGCACCCGCGTACGGCCGTAGGCATTGGCGCAGATGGACACACGCTTATCATCGTCACCGTAGACGGCAGGCAGTCTATCTCCAAAGGCGTTTCTCTCACCAATATGGCCGGGATCATGAAACGTTATGGCGCTTCCGATGCCATGAATCTGGATGGTGGGGGATCCACGGTAATGTCCGTGGCCGGTATACCTGTTGACAGCCCTGGCAGCTCAGGCGAGGAGCGGCCGGTGGCCGACATGCTGGTCGTTTACTCGGATCAGCCCGCGATTACGATGCCGAACTGGAACGCTTCCGGAGAGTTGGCGACTTTGCCTGTCCAGCCGTCTCCACGGCCTGATCCGGTTGCCGGCGGCGGTGGCGCTGTGGTCACTCCAGTTGCGGCCGTCACATCGACCCGCATTATTCCGGGTTCTTCAACGGTCGTTGTTGGGAATGGCACTGCAATTGCGGTTTATGACGGAGACAATCGAATACCGTCGAACTCATCCGATTTGATTTGGCGAGGACCAGCCGGCAACGGCGTGGCATTCGTTAATCAGAGCGGTTATCTAACGGGTCTGAAGCCCGGCAAGGCGGACATTGTCGCATTTTACCGAGGGAAAATGATAACGGCGCCTATTACAATTATCGGCAAGGCCCCGGAGATGGGCGCGGCTGCGATACGCGCTGCGCTCGCCGCAGATCCGTCAGGAGCGCCGAACCGGCAGCTTCTATCGGTTCATATTGTTGACGACAAGGGGCATCCGTTCACGTCCACGCCCGTTAAGCTGACTGTGACGCGTGGCACACTCGATTCACAGACATTGGTTACGGACGAGGACGGAAGCGCCAGTGTGGGTATTACATGGGACGGTCTCAATGGCGGGGCCGTCGTCATCAGCGCCGCTTCCGGCGTTCCGGTGACAGTTACACAAGGGAAATAATGGAAACAGCAGCGACTTCAAGTCAAGTCACATTAAAGGAAGTGCGCCACGATGCGCGCGTCCGAACATATATCACTAAAGCCAACGAGCAGATGCAGGCGATTGGCTATACGGAGCATGGTCACCGCCATGCCGGTATCGTATCGACAATTGCGAGAACAATCCTTGCAAACCTCGCTCATACCGAGCGGGATGCGGAATTGGCCGCGATCGCGGGATATCTGCACGATATGGGGTGTGTCGTAAACCGTATTGGCCACGTTGAAGCCGGCGCAATCATGTCGTACAACATTCTTACCAGCATGGCAATGCCGCCGTCCGAGATTGCAACGGTCATCGGCGCTATTGGCAACCATGAAGAACCTAACGGTGTTCCGATCTCTCCGGTTTCGGCGGCGGTGATCATTGCCGACAAGTCCGACGTGCACTTCTCACGCGTTCAAGTCTCCGATCCTATGAAGTTCGACATACACGACCGTGTGAACTATGCGGTGCAGAAGTCTTACCTAAGAGTCGATTCCGAAGCCAAGGCGATCATCCTGGAACTAAGTATCAATACGGAGCACGCGTCGGTTACCGAGTACTTTGAGATATTCGTGCTGCGTATGGTGCTGTGCCGCCGCGCGGCTGCATTCCTGGGCTGCAAGTTTCACCTGAACGTAAACGGTGTAAATTTGTAGCAGGCAAGCTTCTTCGGGGCAATTGTGCAGCCAATGCAAATTGTATACAGACTCAGCATTCGTTACGGGGGTATAATCGCGCCATGATGCTAGACGATGACGCGTTCGATGATACAATCGTATTGACGCGAGCACAGTGGCACGATCTGGTAGGGTCTGTTAAGACCCTGGCGGATACCAATGCAAAACTGCTCGAAGTAATCTCAGCGCTGTTGGATCAGGCGGCAACCGGGACGCGAGAACGTACCGGGAAGGTCGAGTCCGAGGAGATCGACCCATATGATCTTGGGACGCTGAGGAGAATGGTTGAGGGCGGCGATTAATTATCGCCGCCCTCGCTTTGTTTCCGGGGAACTCTACTTTGCCGGATCGGCGCTGGTATACAGTATCGCCTTGGACGGCGCTTCCGGATAACCTGCTGAACCGACGGTAATTTCCGGCATTTGCGGATTTTGTGTTCGGAGCTCGGCAAGCCGTGTGTTGATGCGCTCAACGACAACTGCTCGCTCCGAGCCGGTGTGCGGCAGCATGGCAGCGACTTCACGATCGCCAAAGCGGCCTACGACATCTGAGCGGCGCGTGCACGATTTGATGGTATTCGCAATCTGACCAATCAAGGCGTCGTCGTTTTTACCCGCGCCGATTGAGATGCGAACCAGGGATATCTCAAGATTATGACGCTTAGCCCGTGACAATTCCTCATCTACACGGCCGTCGAAATAGGTCCGCGTGTACAATCCTGTAACGCTGTCTACGATACTGGCTGGCGTGTCGTCCTGGGTGCTGGCGGCTGCGCCGTAAGCGGAAATGCGGCGTTTCTTCGTCTCATGCTGCAGAGCCGCTTCTCGAACGGCATCGCTGCGGAACATCTGCTGAAGCTTGCGTGTGGATGTCTTCAGAATGTGCGAAACATAATTGTTGGAAATTCCCAGAGAGCGCGCAATTTCTGTCTGGTTCTTGTCTTCGTAGTAGAAGCTGTAAAGAACCTGCTGCTCCATCTCCTTGAGACGGGTCAGCGCGCTTTCGAGCTCCAATCGCTCTTCGATCGGAATTTCGGTCGAGGGCTGCGCTGCCGTCTCATGACTGGCGTGAGCTCCCGCGCCTCCCGTCTCCTGAGCCTCATCGAGTGACGAGACCTGAAAGAGCGAGCGGGTCGATTTAATGCGGCTGACTTCCTTCTCGGAGAGGCCTACAGCATGAGCGATCTCGATATCGGTCGGCTCGCGGCCGAACTCCTGCTTAAGCGTTTCTACCTGCCGGCGCACCTTGACGGCGACTTCCTGCAGCCAGGCCGGTTCCCGGATTATCAATGCGCGATCACGCAGATAGTGGCGCAGATGCCCGTCGATGTGGTGAGTGGCATAGGTAATCAGCTTGACGCCACGGCTGGAATCGTACTGGTCGATGCTGTGCATCAACCCCACGAAGCCTTCCTGCACCAGATCCTCAAGGGGAACGTTCGGATTCATCAGCTGACGCGCCTGCTTCTGAACCAGCGGCCGGAATTGGAGAACTAGAGCCTCGCGGGCGGCAACTGCCTCGCGTCCGCCAGCTTTAATCTTGGCCAGCAGACGCCGTGCCCGCGTCTCATCATCGAGACGGGTTGGACTGCGTCGCTCTCGGCCATCCCATACGGCCACACGAGGATCTCCTAGTCTATTAGTTGGGGCTGGAAGCGTATCAATCATCAATGAAAACCTCTCCTCCATGGGACAAATCTTAATGACAGCGCGCAAAGGATGTATTGCAATCATCCCCATTTTGTGCGCAAATGGATCCTGCGCCGTGGAGGAGCGGCGAAAGAAGAGAGAATATTTTCTCCATGATCCATATTAAGGATAACACAGATTGTCCCGACATTGCCGGTTTTTATACACTTCCTTAGCGAATAGTCTCAAAAACCTCCTTTATGCAATAACGTTTTTGCAATATGTTCCTTTTAATCCTCACGCAACCAAACGAGCATCTCACTGGCGGCCCTATTTTCCCATGCATAGTATGGAATGGCTGTGAGGAGCGTAGTCTTCGATGCCGGCGGCTGCGTTCCGTAAAGCGATCCTGTCCAACTTGCGGGGTCGAGAACAGACCCTTTCCCATTGAGCGTAATAACGCCGCCCAGCAGATCGGGAGCGAACTGAGTCTCCCATTGAACGTCGCGTGGCAGAGACAGGCGATCGAGTTCCGGCACATTATCGATGCCTTCCAGGCAGAAAACTATGGGACCGCGCTGAAGGGCGACACGGCCAGCATCGGCGGTGACGCGCGGATTGGTGTAAATACGCGTCACGGGCATATCGAGTTGGAGTGTAATGATATCGCCGTTGCTCCATTCACGATCGATCGTCAGATATCCTCGCTCGTTCTTAGGAGTAATGTTTTCTCCGTTCACGGTGACATGGGCCGAACCGGCCCAGCCGGGCTGCCGCAGTTTTAGCTCAAAGCGCGCCTTGTCCGTGAGCCCCAGAGTTACCTGAACCGCGCCATCCCAGGGATATTCCGTTGACTGCCGGATGGTAACGGCATGCTCACCGAGCTGAACGGCGGCTTCGCCGGCAACGTAGAGATGCACGGCAAGCTGAGTTTCATTTGTTCCGTAAACGTAACCGCCGAGTGAAGCGAGGATCCGGGTTATGTTTGGCGGGCAGCAAGCGCAGCCGAACCATGCCTGGCGGTGATGTTTTCCGTGGCTTGCCAACGGGTTTTCGTAGAAGAACTTTGTGCCGTCAAGAGATACACCGCTGATGACGCCGTTGTAGAGAGCGCGCTCAAGGACGTCTGCATAGCGGCTGTCGCAGTCGAGGTGCAGCATCCGGTGCGCCCAGAATACCAGCCCGATCGCAGCGCATGTCTCCGCATACGCTGACTCGTTCGGAAGATCGTAGTCGGTGGTGAAGCCTTCGTTGTGGCGGCTCGATCCGATGCCGCCCGTTATATACATCTTCGTCGAGATGAGGTCGTCCCAGATGCGTTCGCACGCTCGTTTGAGGCCGGCGTCTCCATCCTCAAGAGCGAGGTCGGCCATGGCGCAATACAGATAAGTGGCTCGGACCGCATGGCCAGTAATCTTAGCCTGTTCCCGGACAGGGCAGTGCGACTGGTTGTATGTATATCCTTCGGCATGGAAGTGGGAGAGATCGTCTCCCCGCAGGCATGCCTCTTCGTCGAAGTAGTGCGGCTGCTGTCCGCGCTGGTCTACAAAATATCGCGCAAGGTCTATGAAACGCTGCTCGCCGGTAACTCGTCCGAGTTTAACAAGAGCCAGTTCGATCTCTTCATGTCCGCAGTATCCGGCTTTCTGACCTTCTCCTGTTCCAAAGACGGACGCAATATAGTCCGAATAGCGGCTCATGATATCGAGAAACGTTCGCTTGCCCGTAGCCTGAAAGTGTGCCACAGCGCCCTCAATCAGGTGCCCGGCACAGTAGAGTTCATGGTTGTCTCGGAGGTTGCTCCAGCGCTTCTCCGGCTCGACGGCGCTGAAGTAGGAATTGATGTAACCGTCCGGCTGCTGCGACGCCGCCAACAGAGCGATAACCTCATCGACCTGCCCCTCAAGAGTCGCGTCCGGATGGGTTGCGAGGCTGTAAGAGGCAGCCTCAAGCCACTTTGCGACATCGGAATCCCAGAAGATATGCGGCGCCGGTTCCTGGTCCGGCTTCCAATCAAGGCGTATGGCATCGATCCGCCCGGTGCTCTTGCACTGTTCGTAGCCGGCGGGAATGGTCGCCTCGCGGTTGATCCTAATGCGTTCCGACCAGAACTTGTCCTGGATCTTAACGCTCGTGAAGGGAACCGCGCTCAGCGTGGAGCGGGAAACGATCGGTTTGGTATCGATTATTGCTGTCATCCGGATATCTCTTTCGCGTCGTCGGGAAGTATGAGGAAGCGGTTTTGCTTTGGTGAATTCTATCATTCCCTGAAATATGGCACAAGCGACCATATTCGTAGAATATGGCCACGATTCCGACATAATAATGTCAACGCGGGGAATGGCAGAAGCAAATCGTTTAAGAGCTACCCTGCCTCGCCATTCGTCTTTGAGGATACAGCTATGTTTGAAAGCATATTCGATTCCCTGGTTACTCGCCCAATTCATGCGGAGAACGGCGGTCTCTGTATCTCTCGTGGCCAGGGGATTCACCCGGATCGCGTGATCGATTCGTTTGAGCTCATTTATGTTCGTGAAGGGGTGCTGTCCATCGCCGAAGAAGACCGGCCCTTTGATGTCTCGGCAGGACAGTCCCTAATACTATGGCCGGAGCGCAGGCACTGCGGTACGGTGGGATACGACCGGAAGCTTTCCTACTACTGGCTGCACTTCCGGGTTGTCGATCCTCACCTCCTGGAAGAGTGCCTCTCCGTGATCCCCCAGCATAGCACCGTGCGCCGCCCGGATCACCTCACGGACTTGTTCCGGCGCTTTCTGGAGGATCAAGAGACAAGGGAGCTGACATCGCTTTCCGCAGATCTGATCATCCTTCTAATGCTGAATGAGCTGAGCTCGTCTCATCCACACGAGCGTGAGGAATCGCATAAGCCTGCGGGCCGGGTTCTGGCGTCGCGCGCGGAGGCGTTCATCGCGACACACTTCGAACAGAGCATCAGCACGTCGGTGGTTGCCGATCATACGGGCTGCAATGCGGACTATCTCAGCCGTGTCTTTCAGCAGACGTTCGGCACGACGATTACGGAAGCTATCCTGCGACGCAGGATGAAGAAAGCGCGGGCGCTACTGCGGGATACCGACATTTATCTTGAACAGGTTGCCCAGCAGTGCGGCATTGAGGACGTGACTTACTTTCGGAGAATATTCAAGCGCGAGACGGGAATGACACCCATCGCATTTCGCAAGATGTATGCGCGCCTCCATGTCAACACGGAGTAGGTATTTAGCCGGTTCATACACCCCTCCCCGGAGGAGAGGGGCTTTCAGATTTAGGAAACGTTTTCGACTACGCAATCCTAACTCTGACTCCCTCTCCACCGGGGAGGGGTGTATGAACCGGCGACACATCAATTTATGTCTTTGTATTTACCTTTTGCGTTTCTTCAGGGCTTTTTTGACGACGTTTGCAGCGCTGAGGCCGGATGCGCCGAATACGCCGCCTCCGGGGTGTGTGCTGGCGCCTGTGAGGAAGAGGCCTTCGATGGGTGTTTTGTACTCGGCGAGCTCGGGAAGCGGGCGGAACGCGAACATTTGATCAAGCGACATTTCGAGGTGCATCACGTTGCCACGGATAAGACCCAGTGTGCGCTCAAGGTCGAGAGGCGTTTGAATGAATCGCTGCTCAATGGCATTGCGCATGTTGGGGGCGTAGTGATAAAGCGTTTCGCAGATGGAATCTGCGGCTTCCTCGCGGCAGTCGTCCCAGTGTCTGCCGTCGCGCCGGTCGTAAGGGAAGTACTGCGACCATAGTTGTACTATGTGCTTTCCCATGGGAGCAAGTGTCTTGTCGATGGCCGTAAATGTCATGGCAAGAGCGGGTGGGTTGGTCGAAGGTCTGCCGGCCGCGTAGTCTCCGTAGGCGTCGAGGAGGAACTGCGGGGTGGGGCACAATAGCTGCATCCCGTTGTGGGCTTCGTGCGGCTGCCCCGAGCCGTAGTCAGGCAACTCCGTTGTTGCGCAGCGGACGGTCATGCCGAAACCGTTGCCGACGTTCAATGCGCCGAGGCGTTGCAGCAGGTCGCCGGGTACATCCTCGGGGGCAAGCAGGGACCGAAATGTGGTCATCACATGACAGGCTGCAACGACGGCTTTGCCGGCATACCTGTTGCCCCCGGCGGCGACACCCGTCACGCGCCCCTGTTCGACCACGATTTTGTCGACAGGCGCATCTGTGATAATTACGCCGCCTGACGCCTCGAAGGCGGCGCGCAGGGCGACGGTGAGCATTCCCGAGCCGCCGCGCGCCCGCTTGGCTCCCGTCTCATGGAGAGCGGCATGCCACCCCGCAAACGGGGCGGAGCCCACCTCTGTGGGTGGAGGACCGGACTGCGCCGCAAGCCATCCCAGAGCCGCTCGGAGTTCCGTACTCTCGAACGTCTCTCGGATCAGTCGTCCATAACCGGAGAGGATCATTCGGAGCGTGTCCATGGTATCGCGCCCGGGACCTTTGGCAAGGATCACATGGCGGCCGAATGAGGACATGGTGGGCGGTTCCTGGAAGGCTTTAAACACGCCCTTCGCGACGGGACTCCAACGGGTAATAAAGTCACGGTACGCGCGGGCGTCGCGCTCGGAAATCTGCGCGATGCTCTCGCAGGTGCGGTCAAGGTCGCGGTAGAAGGTGAGGAAACGGCCGCCGCCAAGAGGCATGGCGGCCCATGGGTCCATCTCGATGTATTCCAGACCGAAGCGCTCAAGTTCGAGATCTGCAACGATCGGAGTGCGGTGGATCATGATGTGGACAGATGATCCAATGTCTACCTTGTAGCCGGGCCATATTTCTTCCGTACAGACCGCGCCGCCAACTACGCTGCGGCGTTCAAGGACAAGAGTCCGATACCCTGCCTTCTGCAGGTAGGCAGCGCAGACAAGGCCATTGTGTCCGGCTCCTATGACGATGACGTCGTATTGTTGATCATCCACAGAGGGATATTACCTGGGAATAACAAATCGCCTTGAATACGCGTGGTATCCAAGGCGATCGTTGTTTTGCGGTCTCGAACGAATTACCTGACCGAAGCGGTGGGCATGGCGCTTCGGGATGGGGCGAACTGGTCCTGGATGTCGATGGCGCCGTCGGCTTTCAGGATACGGCGGACGTCCACGGCGCGGCTGTTGTCGGCGTAGACGCCAACCAGAATGCCGCCCTGGCTGAGGTCTTTCTCGTAGACATGCGCCCGGTCTTCGGGAATCCCTGCACCGACCAGAGCGCCGATCAAACCGCCACCCAATCCTCCGACACCTGCTCCGGCGAGCGCGGCTGCTAGAGGGCCGGCGACCAGCGGCGCTGCGGCTCCTGCTGTTCCCACCACGGCGATAATGCTGCCGGTGGCTGTGAGGGCTGCGATAATCGCTCCCAATGTTCCGCCGATGCCTGCTCCGACTCCCGCGCCTTCCGCAGCGCGTGTCGTGCCGGTGTTGGCGAGTTCCGTGTCTTTGAACTTGCTGCGGATCGTCTCATCCTCGATCATGACGCTTATATCGTGCTGCGTGTAACCCAGGTTTTGAAGGTCTGCGACGGCATGCTCTGCCTCAACGCGATCTCGAAACATCCCTGTAATCAGATTTGTCATTGGTCTACTCCTTTATTGCAGCCGGCCTGCTCGTTTTGCGAAGAGGCGGGCTGACCAATCCATTGCTATCAGGTTGTTTACCCGCGAATGGGGGAGTGGAAACGGGGAGAGATATCGCTACCGAAAACACCTGCAGTCATCCGTCACTGCCCTGGCGGTTGAAACCACGGGCTAAGAAGTACATTCACCTTCGGTGAAAAATCCGCCTTCGCGGATTCCTGCAGGTATCGCTTCGCGATGATTTATGGTGTTGATGCATCCGTATCTGGCTTCGGGACAATGGGTAGTTTGCCCAGTTCTTGTGCGCCTTTTACGGTTTTGGGGTCCATGTCCGCCTGGGCCTGTTCGCGCATCTTCCGGGCCTCGATGGGATCGCGGACGACGTGGGGTGTAAGGAAGATCAGCAGCTCGGTCTTGTTCTTTGTCGTGCTTGAGGATTTGAACAGGTCTCCGATCAGCGGGATGTCGCCGAGTATCGGAACCTTGTTGGTAGTCGACGAGATCGAGTTCTTGATAATGCCGCCCAGGACGGCCGTTTCGCCGTCGGCGACGTTGACCGTCGTCTGTGTCTCGCGTTCGTTGACGATTGGCGCGTTGAAGGATGTGTATCCCACGAAGTCGTTGGCGGTCTGGGTGACGTCCATTGTGACACAGCCGTTGGACATGATCCTTGGGATCAGGGTCAACACCAGGCCGACATCAAGGAAGTTGTAGCTGTAGAATGTCGTGCCGTTGGAGTTCAGGGTCTGGTTGGTCACGTAGGGCAGGCTCTGGCCGATCTTGACCTCGGCCAGGGCGTTATTGGTCGTGAATACTCGCGGGGAGCTGATGACGTTAAAGTGGGTGCTGCCGCGGATAGCTCGGAGCACCGCGCCGTATTCAGGGGTTGTCAGGGTGTACATGAAGCCTTGTTTGTCCGTGGGGCCGGGCTTTATACCGAAGTCGGTACTGCCCTTAACAGTGCCACCGTCGACGCCAAACGGTTTACCCTGGAGGAAGTTCCACTCTACGCCGAGCAGGTCGCTCTTGTCCAGGGAGGCTTCCACGACGAGTGTCTCGATCATGACCTGTTCCGGAGCGATATCCAGTTGATCCAGTATCTTCTCGATAAGCGGGCGCATCTGCGGCGCAGCCATGACGATGATGCTGTTGGTATCAATGTTCGGGACGAGCAGCACCTGGCCGGTGAGGTCATGGATGTTGACGACATTACCGTCGGAGTCGAGCCCAACTGTTGCTTCGCCGCCGTTGGGACTGGGACCTCGGGTCAGTCCGAAGACGTTGCCGGTGCCGGTTGCGCCGCTCTGCTGCGGGTTGACACCGTTGTCCAGGGTTGCGGGCTGTGTCGGATTTGCTGCTGCCGCGTTGGCGTTGGAATTGGGCCGCAGTGTGTTGGTGAGAGAGCCGCCCACAGCGCCGCTGTTGACACGGTTGCCGAAGGACACGTTCAAGAGATTCGAGATGACGTCGGCGCGGGCGTTCTTGAGCGTGTAGACAAAGGTATTGCTTTCGTAGACCGCCATTTGATCGAGCTGTGTGATGACTGCTTCGACATGGCTCAGGATCTCTTCGGACGCCGTTACGGTCAGCGTGTTCGAGCTGGAATCCGCGACGACATCGCCGTTGGCGTTTTGCTGTGTGCCGCCGAAACCGCCGAAGAAGAAGGGGTACTGCTGGTTATTGTTCTGCTGTGAACCATTGGACGCGCCCCGGCCGAGCGGGCTGCTGTTGTTGACGATGCTTGAGACAACCTTGGCGAGCTTTTCGGCGATGGCGTGCTTAAGCTTGAAGACGCGTGATGTGCGCGGCTGGCTGACCTGTTTGTCTACGGACGCTACAAATAAGGCAATCTCGTCCTGCTGTTTGGCGGGCGCATGTACGACCAGAGAGTTGCTGAAGTCTTCAGCGGAGGCGCGCACTTTTTTAGGCCCGGCGGGAGCGGGCGGCAGCCAGGGCTGATTGGGATCGCGGGCAGGCGGCGGGTCGTTGTAGGTGTCGTTCACCACCTTGGCGAGCAGGCTTGCGCTGGCGTATTTCAGCGGATAGATCTTGAAGACATTATCTTTGTCGTCGACGCCCGCGGCTCCGGGAGCGCCCGGCTGGCCAGGCATCCCCGGCATACCGGGACCGCCAGGCATTCCCGGCTGGCCCATATTGGGCGGGCCTCCGGGCATTGGGCCAGGAGGAGGTCCGGCAGGTGGAGCGGCTGCTACAGGAGCTGCTTTTGGTTGGACCGTGAGAAACTTGCCTTCGCTGCCAAGCTGGAAGTTCTTCATGCGAAGCGCAACGTCGAGCATGGCAAAGGCGTCGTTGAGCGAGAGTTTGCCGGGGCTGTGTAGTGTTATGGTGGCTGTCAGAGTGGGATCTTTAATGATCGGCACACCGCTGGCGTCGCTGAGCAACTGCAGGACCATATCGGCGCTGGCGTTCCGGTAGTCCATCTGCACCCGCACTCCCGGGTCGAGATGGAACTTTTGCCAGACCGGCACGGGCTTTGGCGTCTTCGCTGTGTGTTTCTTCGCGGTGGGAGCCTTGGCGGCAGTTTTGTGACCGACTGTGCCGCCCGGCATGATTATCACTGGGGCGCCCGCAGCAGGCTTTTTAGGACCTGTGACGGCAGCTCCTGCGACTGGTTTATCAGTGGAAGGCTTATCGGTCGTTGTGACTGTTGTCGATGCGGCCGCCGGGGCTGTTGTTGTCGCTGCCGGGGCAGGCGCGGCGGCAGGAGCTTGCGCCTCTGCGGTGGCCGCTGCAAGCATAAATGCGGCCAGCATTACGGACAGGCGGCAGCGGTTCTTGATAAAACGCCGCGCTTGAGACTTGTCGTCCGGATCGGTCCCGTATCCTAAATTACCATCATACGCCACACGGGAATAGTCCCTGGCCACCAATACAGCATCGTCGTCCGTATGTCGGCTCTGCTTGCTCATTTGTTGTCGAATATCTTTCAGAAGGCAGTATCGTTGTCGAAATTGCGGGAAGCCAGGAACGTCATCCTGGGGCGCAGAACACAGAATCGTCTGCGCGAATAGGGTTAAACGGCTTTGTTGGGTCTACTAGAATGCGATGCAAATATTTGTTGAATGTTACGGGATTTATCTGCGTCTGAGCGCTGTTCTGTTGTGGACATTGTCGATAGAAAGCTTGCCGCCTGTAAGTTTTGCGGCGGCGCCCTCAGCATTCGATCTTGTGCCCGGGCAGAACCTTCAGTCTGCGCCGCATGCAAACATACCGTTGTCCGAGTGAGTAAACGACAAATTGAGGATTTGGTTCTGTTAGATTTTTATGACGTTCGTGTTCGAGTGAGCGCCTGCAGGGCGCAGAGGCAAATAGCTGCTAGGACCAATGCGCCGATCATGAAGAGAAAGCCGCCTGTGTAGGACTTTGAGGTCTCGACGATATGTCCCACGACAATCGGCGCAACGAACCCGCCGATCTGTCCGCCGACATTTACGAAACCTGTTAGCACACCGCGGATGTTGTCCGGAATGAGGTCGAGGGCGATCGCCCAGAACGGGCCGAAACCGCCGTAGAGGAAGAAACCTGCGATCGAGAGGCCGAGCAGGCAGTGGGGGATATCGGCGGCTTTGAAGGCGATGTAAAGAAATCCGGCTGCGGCTGCATAACCGGCGGCGATAAGTATGGGGCGATGGCGAAACAACACGCGTGTGCCCAGCTGACCAAGAACGATCATGCCGACGAAGCCGCACAGGTATGGCAATGAGGCCTTCATGCCCAGCTCTTTGAGCACGATATGACGGCTGTCGCTGAGGTAGGCCGGCATCCAACCCAGGAATCCCCAGAACGCGACGTTGAAGAACATGTATGTGCCGAACACCAGCCATGTCTGAGGGCGTCTCAGGATAACCTGCCAACTCGGAACATCCCCAGACGATCTGGAAACATCCGTGTGAACGACGTCGGTTCCGGTTTCGGGGAGGAAGAAATACATCAGCGCCGCGACAATCAGTCCCAGGAGAGCAAATGAGAAGAACAACCCGCGCCAGCCGGTAAACTCGATCAGCTTTGCCGTGGCGGGAGAGCCGATGGCCGGGCCAAGGGCAAGCGCTGTGAGAAAGAGGGCATTTGCCGAGGAGCGAGCGCGGGAATCGAAATAGTCTCCGATCAGCTTGAACTGCGCGCCGTTCTCGATACCTTCGCCCACGCCGAAGAGAATTCGGATTACGACGATGGATAGAAAGGACCATGCTAACCCGGTGGCTGCGGTAAATGCGGACCAGACAATAAGGGCCGCAACCAGCAAGCGGCGTGGGCCAAAGCGGTCAGCCAGGTAGCCGCCGGGGACTTGCATGAGGGCGTAGCCGAATGTAAACGCCGACAATACATAACCGAACTGCGCATGATTGAAATGCAGCGCCTTCATGATTGTAGGCCCTGCGACCGTAATGTTAATGCGGTCGAGGTATGCCACAAACATCATCAGCCAGATCCAGAACAGCGCCATCCGTTTCTTGTCCAAATGAAAACCCTTTTCGCGGTACTGCTGCGTTGTAGGGGTTTATACCCGAATACCTTCCTGCATGCGGATTTCGGAGGCATCACCCCAGTCCTCTCCTTGGTACGGAGAGGGAGTTAGAGTCTGCGGTAATGTTCTTGCTCTGTTGTTTTTATGTGCGGCCAAGTGACTACACAACTTCTCATCCGGCTCTTGAGGTACATACTTGCAGTGAGGAGTGTTCGCTTCTCAAATGATCGAAACGGGAAACGTCAATTGCCAAGGTTCAGGATCGATTCCGACTACTATCAATTCCATATTCGCGATGGCTACACGAAGAACGGCGCGCTTGGGGAGGCGTGGACTCCTGAGGCGCTTAAGATAGATGTGGCGGTTGCGGCCGGGATAATCGGCGTCGGCACAGTCAGGAATACATCGGTGGCAGTTAGTGTTGAGGTGCTGGCGTCGCCGCCGGATGTCAAAAATCTTGACAGCTGGGATCGCGTGATTGAAGCGAGCATCGCCATACCGAGCGGAAATCTTGAACTGACAAGCCCGACCTGGGAGGACAGAGAGACTGTTGCCGTGGCTCCCGGAAACTATCGCATTCGTATCCATTCAGGAAATATTGTTGCCGCTCAGCAGCCGGGAAGCAGATTGAGAGAGCGGTACAAGGTGCTGGTCTGGCCTGGCGATATGCAGCCGGTCGCCGTTATTAAGAACATTGAACAGAGCTAGAGTGGTGATGTGGTAGGTTGAGATGTATGATGATTGAACTCACACAAGCCCCGTTTTGGATATTGAATACAGCGGCGGACTGCGGTGTAAGCCTTCGTCTGATTCCCTCCGATCGTGTGGGATATTACTTTGACGATTATCATGGTCTCGACAACGACGGACTTGTAGACATCCTGTGAAACTGCCGGCTGGTGGGTTGCGCAGGTTATGAACTGTTATACGCTGCCGAAGCGATTCCTTCCGTTTGCTTCTACGCCGCATGGTGAGTGGTGAGGTGGGCAGAGCATCGTTCTCTTCTGGTTTCCTGGCTCTTCGGCTTTTACTTCTCCCTGTTGCTCTGCATTCATTTCTACAGTTTTTTCCGTGTGGGAGTGTGCGTAATATTCGTCGTTGTGATATTCGGTGTTGTGAGTTGCCGTGTTATATTCAGTGTTCACGATGGTTTTATGAGTAACTTACCGAAGTGGCTTTATTGCCGATATAATTATATTCCATTGTCGCTGCTGCTCACGCCCATTTCACGTTACGCAAGGCAAACTCACTGCGTTCGGGCTAAAGCCTCTTTGGCGCAGGCCTCTAAGAAGCCCGCCTAACCCAGCGCTAAAGCGCAGGGGCCTGCGGCAGGCTCAATGCGGTCACACATATATTGACATGGAGATACAAACGCACAATCCTGACTATTTTCTGTTAGCTGCTGACGAAGTGCTACTGCCGGACATTGATGATCCGACACATACCTGGAGCAGAGGAAGTACTACTCTTGGCCACTGGCGCCGAATTGCTTGCCGCTTGCAAGTGTTGATAAACATCGATTAGTTGCTTTATAAGGTAAAAACTCGAGACAAGAAACCCATAAAAGAAATCCCAGACGCTAAAGTATATGATCATTGCTACTGCAGTCCTATATACTATTTTAGATGGGCATAATACCTAGTATCTAGAACCGCAGTCCGAATCCTATGGAGAATGTCTCTGCTTTCTTAAATACAGGAGCATCTTCGCCAACATCGTAGCGAACACTCAGACTGGAATTCGCATTGATAACTAAATCAATTCCCGTAGATAGAAAATTCCGATTCCGCCCTCCAGATCCTTCAGTCGGTACAAATCTGTAGGTATTATCTACATATGCAAATACTTGCTGAAAACCGATAGAATGACCCAATTGTTCTGATTGAGCTTCAAGTCGAGCACGTGCAAGCAATCGTACTATACTGGCGATCTTCTCATCAGAATCTCCTGTTTTAAGGGTTCTGCCTACATCAACTCCGACGTAGGGGCGGAATCGTGTTTGTGTTCCTGTGAAGCCGATTTTATTACCAAATCGATCCCGTTTTGGTAATGGACTGAATACCCCTATATGCCCAAATGTCGGCGAAATGAGTGCCTCCATTAGAATCTTGTCTGTCTTGAAATTTGAAGTCGTCTCATATTTAACGCTGTAACTGCCTGAATCCGAGTACTCTGCAATGTCAGCCTTACCAGTCCTAAGAAGTGTGCGAGTGCGAAATTGGTAGAGACTTGCACGTAGGCTAATGGCGTTACTCTTTTCAGTCTCTGCATCGCTTTCTGCTAAACGCGCCTCAATGGACCAGCCAGGTTTCTTGAATTTGTCCCATCGACGTGAAGCATCTTTGAAACTGGTCGTATGCACTTGCACTTTCGGTTGATAAATGAATGCAAATTCCGAGCTAACAGAATCCGAGGCCCCTCGCGAACTTTTGAATCCAATAGTTGCCGCCTCGGTCGCATTGTCTTTATCTAAAGTTATAGACCGTTGAAGCTTGTATCCTTTGTTCTTCAGGTTGGTAAATGTTGTTGCTCGGGTAGTAAATGTTTGCGATGCGGAACGCACTAACTTATCATCTTTATCCTTGGCAGTAACATACCATGTGTATGTTACTCCTTCTGGAAGAGTTGTTAGTGCAGCGAAGCCTGGATCGCCTGGGTCTAAACTGGGAACACTTCTGCTGACTTCCGTTTTCTCCGATCCCTGTTCTGAAGATCCCTTAACGATTACTACTGTAAAGTCACTCAGGGATGCATTCGTTTTCCAGATACATCGCACAAAGTCTGGATCTACTTTCGCTACGAGGCCATCCAGCAGAAGCGCCAATCCGCATAGGCGATCCGAGCGAAGCCGTTACGTTCCCAGTTCTTGCCCCAGGAGTTATGGACCCAGAAGCCCTGTTCATCGTAGCCGACGAGTGGAAATAGCATGTCCTCACATAATGAGCGCTCTGTCCTGATTCTCGATTGTGTTTCCGGTCTTGAGCTGCCATCCGTCGTGGATTTGCGCAGTGCAAAAGACAGCGCCTATCTCATTTGCGTCGTGGCATGGGCTGGATGGGATCGCGTTTTGCACATTACTGCTGACTTTTAAAACGCAAGATGTGTCCTGAAAGCTATCAGTGAGACCGGCCCCCGGTCATTGTTATATCCGGGATGATTGATCCATTGATAATCCAGAGTCAGGGTAAGAGCCTTTGAAAGAGGGTGGGCATAGTATCCCTCTCCAATCTGCTCTGAGCCATAGTTCAGCTTGCCGTCACCGAGAGACAACCCCAAGCCGCCCGCTTCAAGGTACGCTTTGTGCGCGTCGGCAAGGTCGCTCTGTTCCAATCCCACGCCAAGGATATCGTTTGGACGTCCCCAATGCGCTCCAGATACCTGACCGCCGAGAGAGAGGAATCGATCTGCTTCGGCATAGGAGTAACTCTCAGTGCTGCCATCGTTCCAACCTGCGCGTCCGAATATTCCGGTAGCGCCCCCGTCGCCGATTGCCTGCTCAAAGTTAAGCCCAAAGCCATACTTGACCGCTCCTCGCCGCCTGACTGTGGTGATATCCGGCGGGGTACCCGGCATAGAGGATCTCATCGAGTCCCGATACCGGCCCATGGAGCCTACGTTACGATAGGCAAGAATCCGCAAAATCAGGGGAGAAGCGGAATGGCCATGAAGCAGCGGCCGGCGCAATTCCAACTCGATCTGCTCGCTGTGCGTATTTGCGAATTTGTAAGCCAGATCGGGATCGCCTGCGCTTGTAGGCATTGCGAAACTTCCCAGCCTCAAGGCTATTCCGGTGTTTACCAAGCTTGCCATAAGGCCGAGGTTGTAGCCGCGGATGTCGGATGCCTTGTCAAAGGCGAGGTTGTTGATGAAGGCATTGTTGAGAAACTGACTGCGGGCGCTGTTGGCATAGCTGTTCACATCGAAATGATCGGAAATCGCGAACTTGCCCGCCGTTATAATCAGGCGCGATGCAGGAAGGCTTCCGCCTATCAGATTGGTCCCAGGCTGCACGGCCGCCGTCTGATCCGACACTGCGCTCGCCCTGTGCAGTGGAATGCGCCATCTTACGAAAAATCGCGCGATATAGGGTTCATGCGGTTGCGATGGCTGCCCGATCAAGTCTCCATTGCTGTAACCTGCCAATCCTGCCCCCTGGCTGATCCCGTTGCCCTGTGCTAATTCGGGATTGAGGTACACTTCGAACTGTGGTGTAGGGCGGGCTCCGAGGTACAGAGTATAGGTGTGCGTCAGTTCCGTTTCATTCCGAGAGCGCAGGCTGTTCGGGCCTGAATAGGGACTGGGAAATGCAGATAAGCGCTGCAGGATGCCGGTGACTTCCCCTGCAATGCTATACCCCGTTGCCGGCATTTGCCCCAGGACTTTGTTGGGTAGAGGCATCTCCATCATCTGGGGCGCCATGGTCGCAGAGGATGTCTGCGCGGTGGGCATCTCGGACGCGGTAGTATTTGAAGCCGGCACCTGCGCGGCGCCGATGCGAATGGAAGCCAGCAGCAGAAATACGGCACAAATCGCGCGGCCGCATTGAACATGTGTCAGAGGGCGTTGTGTTGACAATGAACCTCACACCTTATACCGGCAGATTAGTTTTTTATGAGCATTCATCAGTGGCTGCCTTCAATCACCCCACGGCAGCATGATGTTGTAGCGTTCGCAGAAGGCTACGGTTACGTTGCGTAGTGGGGCGGGGATCAGGGTAAGGGCTTCGAGGGCGATAGGGGCGGGGACGCCGCCGTAGTAGGCTTCGGCTATGCTGCCGCCCATGCAGGCCAGGGTATCGGTGTCGCCGCCGAGCCAGACGGCGTTGCGGACGGTGTTTTCGTAGTCATCGGCTTCAAGGAAGCAGCGGATGGCCTGTGGGACTGAGCCGGCGCAGGAGACGTCGAAGCGGTAGACACGGCGGGTCTCTTCCAGGGGGACGGATACGTCATAGCCGATTGTGTTTGTAACGTACTCTGCAATCTCTTCCTTGGTCTTGCCATGACGGGCAAGGAATATGCAGGCTGCTATGGCTCTTGCGCCTTTGATACCGCCCGGGTTGTCGTGGGTGACGCTTGCGCTTAGCTCGGCCTCGGCAAGCGTTTCTTCAAGGGTGTTGAATGCCCAGCCTATTGGGCTGACCCGCATCGCCGATCCGTTGCCCCAGCTTCCGTAGGGCTGGCGCTTGCGGTCGTCGGCCCAGCTGTAGAACGATTCGCCGTAGCCGGCATCGGGATACTGTGCGAACCAGTCATGCAGTTGGTCGATATAGTGCTGCCGGCGGTCGTCGTATTCCTGCTCCGTGAGAAGGGCATTGGCGATTGCCACGGTGAGCACGGTGTCGTCAGTGAAGCGGCTCTCGTAGTGGAAAAGCGTGAAGTTGCGATCGCGAATGGAATGCAGCTCAAACCGCGATCCGATGATATCTCCGGCAATTGCGCCCAGCATAAAATTGCGCCTCCACCTCCCGCATTCGACAGCAATTCCCGAAAGTCCTTGAAACGAACGCGGGGACACACTCTTATGGTCTATAATTCCTCATCTATTTGCTCCCAGCTAAGGAGAGAATTGTGTCTTCTGAAACTCTACAGGTCCTGAAGGACCTTATCGACGCTCCCAGCCCCTCCGGTTTCGAACAGCCCGCGCAGGCTGTCTTTCGGCGCGCTACGGAGCCTTTTGCCGATGAAGTTCATGCCGATGTCCTCGGCAATACGTACGCCGTTCTCAATCCGGGCGGTCTCCCGAAAATAATGATTGCCGGACACTGCGACGAAATCGGATTTCTGGTGTCCCATATCAATGGAGACGGTTACCTGTACTTCCAGAGTATCGGAGGGCACGATGCGAATATCGTCGTGGGGCAGCGTGTCTTCGTCCATACACAGAGCGGTCCGCTGCTGGGAGTGATCGGCAAGAAACCGATCCACCAGATGGAGGATGAAGAGCGGCGGCGCGGCACGGTGCTGCATGACCTGTTCATCGATATCGGCGCAACAGGTAAGGCGGCGGTTGCCGAGAGGGTGACGATCGGCGATCCGGTGACATTTGCTCCCGGGTTTGTGTCGCTGGAGGGTGGCCTTGCCGTATCGCACGCATTCGACAATAAGGTCGGCGCATATGCCGTGTCAGAAGCCATTCGTCTGCTGAAGGGCAAGACGCTGGCGGCTGCCGTGTATGGCGTATCGACGGTGCAAGAAGAAGTAGGTTTGCGAGGCGCGCGGACATCATCCTACTTGACCGGCGCAACGGTTGGTATCGCGATCGATGTCGGTTTTGCCACCGACTATCCCGGAATGAATAAGAACCGGCTGGGAGAGATCGAATTAGGCAAGGGACCGATCATTGCGCGCGGCGCGAACATCAATCCGCAGGTGCATAAGATGCTGCGCGAGGTTGCACGCGACCTGGATATTCCGTATCAGCTAAACGCTATCGGCGGCGGCTCGGGTACGGACGCGAATGCGATGCAGCTCAATCAGTCGGGAATGGCCACAGGTCTTGTGGAGATTCCGCTGCGCTATATGCACTCTCCGTGTGAGGTGGTATCGCTTGAGGATGTCGATAATACGGCGCGGCTCGTAGCCGGATTCATCGAGCGTGTTACGCCTGATGTAGACTTTACGCCCACAATGAACAACCTGCACTCCGGCATTCCGCCGAAGGGCAAGAATGACCAAAAGAGCGACGAGAGGAAGGCCTAATCCATGTCCGTGCCACCTTACTCTCCACCACCGGGTGGAAACTATTACAACGCGCCGCCACCGCCGGCCAACAACTCCAACGGCTGTCTCAAGGCCGCCGGAATTACATGCGGTGTCCTGGTGCTTCTGGGTGTAATTATTGGAATTATCGGGGTTGTGGCAGTTAAGAAGCAGTTAGCCCATCCAGATAAGAGCAGTCCCTTCGGCGTGGTGGTTATTGTCGCCAAGGCGACTCCCGACGGTGTCGCGATACATCAGGCAATTGTCTCATACCACAACAAGACGGGCAAGTACCCGAATAAGCTGGAGGATCTGGTGCCCGACTACCTTCCGGACGGCAAGAAGCTCCATAACGACCTGGACCCAAATCCGAGCCCCGGTCATGTAACCTGGAAATATACGAAGCCCCAGGAAGGCGCCGACGGCAAGACACCGCTTCTGAGCCTGCCCTACGAGGTGACTGTGGCGAACAGCGGCGGCAAGCAGACGCAGCATGCTGAAGTGATCATCAATCTGGACGGCTCGTCCGGTTCCAACACGTCGACGACTTACGATAAGGCGTCTCCTGCGCCGAGTTCATCTCAGTAACTGGCGAGATCATCTATGAACGAATTGGAAATTATGGCCTTGCTGGCGGACCGTCAACCGCCGTTGACTCCGAAGAAAGCATACAATGGTGAACTGACAGAGGAGATCGACAGCCTTTCTGCTCCGGAAATTGTTAAGGCTGGCCTGCATTTGCTCAACGACGACCTTGAGAGCGCTCATGTCATCGCGCAGGCGATGGAGGGCGATTCGTCGGCGGATTACTGGCATGCGATCGTTCATCGGCGGGAAGGGGATTACGGCAACGCGCGCTACTGGTTTGCGCGCGTTGGTCCGCATCCTGTGTTGACGGAGACCTACGGCAACGCTCTCGGCGCGGATCGATTTGTCGAATCGTGCCGCGCAGCGCGCTACAGATCCGACCCGGCGCTTGAGGCGCAGCAGATGAAGGAAATGCTGCGGCTGCTGGAGTTTGTGAAGGGGTAGAGGGAAGCCTCTCCCGGCACCCGTAAGCAGATACCCGAATCCCGAAGGGAAGACGCATCCTCGCACTAGAAAGCCTTGCCGCGTTAGGACCCACCCTTATTCCCTCCCGAAGGGAGGGCGCGTCCCGACCTGCGATTTGCGTTTCGCTTCTTGACAAACGCCAAGAACAGTAAGGCTTTCGAATTCGAGAACGCGCCTTCCCTTCGGGAGGAGATGGGGTGGGTCCTAACGCGGCAAGCGACTGCGATTGAAGATCTTATTCAGGGCGTCTGCGAGATTGAAATCTTGCAGACGCCCTGTTTTATTGGGTGGTGTCCGTCGTTTAGTGGACGGTGATCGATGAGGTGGTTCCGGTGATGGAAGCGGTTCCTGTGCCGGTGGCCGTTACGGTCTGGCCGCCGATTGTCTTGAGCTTGACTGTGAACGAGCGCGTGCCGTTTCGGAGCTGCGCGCTTGCAGGGAGCACTGCAAGGGCATCGGAGCTGGTTATCCCGACAGTGCCTGTGTAGGCGGTGTCGAGGTTATTGTAATCGTCGCGGGCGGATACGGTAACCGGGAAGGCGATCCCTACCGAAGCGGAGGCTGGGCCGGTAACCATCAGGTGTGTTGCCGGCGCCGGTGAGACGACGACTGCATTGCTTGCGCTGTTGCGTCCGGTTGCGACGTCGTTGGCCGTCACGCGGCGTGAGCCGGCGGTCTTGAGTGTCACGTAGAAGGCGCCGACACCGTTAACCAGGGTAGCATCGGCCGGAAGGTCCGCCGATGGATCGCTGCTGGTGATATGCACGATTCCTGTGTAGCCGGTGGCGGTATTGCCGATGGTGTCCTGCGCCGTTACGCTTACGGAAATTGGTGTGCCTGCCACGGTTGTGGATGGCGCGGTGACGATGAACTTCGCCATGTTTGCAACGACATCGATCGTCCAGGTTGCTGTGAGGGCAGGATTGGCCGTGTCGGTGACGGTGACTGTCTGCGTGCCTGGTGTGCGTAGCTTGAGGCTGAACGAGCGGGCTCCGTTGACGAGACCGGCATCGGCGGGCAGGAGCGCGAGCGGATCGCTGCTGGTTATGTGGACTGTGCCTTTATATCCTATTACGAGATTGCCGAAGGTGTCTTTCGACTTGACTGCAATCGTTACGGGCGTGGCGGTGGCGCACGTTGCCGGTCCGGTCGCCGTTAACTGGCTCGTGAAATTGGGGGCAGTAATTACGGCGTCCATGTGTCCGACAAGGACGGGTTGAGCGATGTCATTTATTGTGATGCGCTGTTTGCCGGCGGTTTTGAACGTTGCCGTGAATGAGCCGGTTCCATTACTCAGGGAACTGTCGGCGGGCAAGACTGCCTGCGGATCGGTGCTGCTGAAGTGAACGGGGCCTTCGTAGATGCCGACGACGTTGCCGAAGCGGTCTTCGGCCTTGATGGTGAACTCGATGGGTTGGCCTGCCACGGCAGTCTTAGGCGCTGTGACAACGAAGATGGCCGGAAGGAGATCTACATAGCAAAACGATGTGCCGGTGATTGAAGGGTCGGACACAATTGTAGCTGTTACGGAGAAGGAGCCTGTCGTCCGAAGCTTCATGGGAAGCTGAACCATTCCATTGACGAGCGGGGCATCTGCGGGAATAACTGCCTGCGGATCGTCGCTGGTGACATGCACGGTTCCGGTAAATGATGGGTCGATATTGCCGTATGAATCGATAGCCCTGACAAGCAGGTAGAACGGCTCGCCGGTAATGACGCCCTCCGGCATCTGGGTATCCAGGGCGACTGTCTTGCCGACGAAGACGCGGATCTGGCGGCTCTCCCCGGAGATTGAGCCATCGGCTGAGTCGGCGGTAATCACTACCTGGTTTCCGGCCGTTCCAAGTATGGCTGAGAAAGTTCCTGTGCCATTTGTAAGGCTCGACGTGCCTGGCAGATCTGCGCTAAAGTCAGATGAGTCGAAGTTTACGGGGCCGGTGTAACTTGTGGCGATGTGATCTGTGGAGTCGTAGGCCGTGACCGTGAAGTTGAATGGATTTCCCGCAATGACGGACGCCGGAGCTGTTACGATAAAGTGAGTAACCGGATAGCTTACATTGATCGCGCCGCTGGTTCCGGTAACCTTCAGCCTGCCGGATTCTGTTGCGCTGACGGTTTGATTGCCCAGGGTCTGCAGTGTCGCTACGAAGGTTCCCACGCCGTTCGACAATGTTGTGTCGGCAGGGAGGGATGCGGCGGCGTCCGTCGATGTGAAGTGAACCGTGCCGCCGTAATTCGTGTCCGTATTGCCGAAGTCATCCTGTGCAACGACATTGACATTGAACGCTTGGCCGGGCGGTATCAACGATGGCGCGGAAACGGATAGGGTCGTTGCCGGAGCGGGGCTTACATCGATTGAGACATAAGCCTGGAGTGACGGATTTGAGCTGTCCTCCACAAGCAGCGTTTGTGTTCCGGCGCTTCGGAAAGTCAACGATAACGTCTGTGTGCCGAGTGTAAGCGCCGTGTCCGCAGGGTTCGTAGACTGGCTGTCGGATGTGCTGATATGTGTCGGCGTGGTGTAGTTCGTGGCCAGGTTGCCGTACTGATCTACTGCCTGGACATCGAATGTGAATGGAACGCCGGCCGTCGCAGTTGACGGGGCATTGATCGAGTACCCCACCGGCGCGGCGGCCACCGGATTGATGTCGTTACTGGTGCCGGTGATCGATGGGTTCAGAGTGTCCGTTACCGTGATCGTTTGACCGGGAGCAGTGGTGAAGAAGAATGCGGACATCTCGCGCTGGCCTTGAACTACGATATCCACAGAACTGATGATCGTCGAGGCCACCGTGGTCGTGACATTTACCGTATGCGTGTAAGTCGTGTCGGTAGAATTATCGGCTTTGAGGGCTGTTACTTGATACAGAACCTGCTGTCCGACAACAGGAGATGCAGGCACGACGACGGAGAAGTGGGTGGTGGCTGTGACAGCCGACGCCGGCGCGGCTAAAGCCAATGTGAATGCGACAACAGCAGCCGGAAGTGTTTGCCACAGCTTTATGGCGCGTGTCAATCGTGAGCACTTTTGTACTGCTCGCGCAATAGCCGTTTGCGCGAGCGGCTTACTTTGGTTACAAGACATAACAGAATGATCTCCTGAGGTTAGATGCGTTAGATCCCTTGCTGCATTGACAATTATTCTGTTGCAACGTGAAATGTGGCTTGCGCTGCGGATTTGCTCAAGTATCCGCTTCAGGCTTGATATAGCTTTATGCGCATAGATAGAACCGGGTGACGTTTATAGTGGTTGAAGCGAGCTAGTGCTATTATAATATCGTAGCATGAAATGTGCATGAAATGGCAAGCTGACACAAAAAAATCCGCATAGTATAAGGCCAACCGGTAAGGCCTTATTCTATGCAGATTTTATGTATGAAACGATGCAGTTTTTAAGACGACTATCTGATGCGGCGATCGTGTTCGTCGAGGACGGTAAGCAGGGATGCGCCGAGGAAGTTTAGCTGCTTGTTCCGGTCGACGGAGGCTTTGAGGCCCACTTTGTCGCCGACAACGGGCGCTCCCGCGTGGCTGAGAACCCATAGCTGGCCGGTGCCGTCATTTATGCGATAGGCGGCGAGATTCGATATGCCAAGTGGCAGTTCCTTTACCTCGGTGACTTCACCGGCGACGGTGACATCGTGATTGACATAGTGTGCCGGATCATTCAGGATCTGACTGATTTTGTCTGTGTGGTTGTTTTCGCAGCCGGCGAGGACTGCTCCCATAACGGCGAGGGCAGCCAGGATAAGGGATCTACTTCGAATGCGCATGGAATCGGGCCTCCGGGGAATTACTGTCGGTAGGACGTCGATTCCTGAAGTTTGGTTCCTGAAAATAAATTTCATACTCATGTGAAAGATTTGGGAACTATTATTTTATGTCTGTCGCTTCATGATGCAGAATTCACTCACGAGAGGATCTCATAACATGAAGTTGATCGTTCGTCTGGCCACTGTGGCCACCGCCATCGCCGTTGTCGTTCCCGCTGCGTTCGCCGCTCCCAAGACGGCTCCGAAGATGGCTGCCAAGCCCGCTGCAAAGGCTGCCGTGAAGCCGGCCGCTAAGAAGACCGCCAAGGTTGCGAAGAAGAAGGGTGCTCCGAAGATGGCCGCTAAGATGGCCCCGAAGAAGAAGTAATTGTCCATGACGGATCTCAGTCCGTCACTGCCCTGGCGGTTCAACCGCCAGGGCATTCTTGCCTGATTCCTTCTACCTCATTCCGTCTTCATTACCATTAGCTTCAGCACCGACATTTCTTCCATCGCGTACTTGACGCCCTCCAGACCGAAGCCTGATTCCTTGACTCCGCCGTATGGCATGTGATCGACCCGATAGGTCGGGACATCGTTGATAATCACCCCTCCGACTTCAAGGCGGGCAAAGGCCGCGTTGGCGTTCGTCAGGTCATTTGTAAATACACCCGCCTGCAGGCCGAATTGAGAGGCATTTACGCGCTCGATGGCATTGCTAAAAGCCGCGAAGCGTGTGAGCGTCGCCACGGGAGCAAATACTTCTTCCTGCTCGACGCGGCAGTTGATGGGAGCGTCCGCCAGGACGGTCGGCGGGAAGAAGTGACCTTGGGCGCGCGCATTGCCGCTTAAGAGCCGGGCGCCGCCTTCGACAGCTTCACGTACCCACTCCTCCGTTCGTTTTGCCGCCTGTTCGGATATCATCGGGCCGACATCGGTGGAGTCTGCAAGTGGATCGCCGACTTTGAGCGCTTCCACGGCAGAGAGAAATGCGGCTTCAAAGGCATCGGCGATATCTTCATGAACGAGGATACGCTGTACCGAGATGCATACCTGCCCTGCATAGGCGAATGCGCCGGCAGCGCAGCGTTTTGCGGCATCGACGGGATTTGCGGAGGCATCGACGATGACGGCGGCATTGCCGCCAAGCTCCAGGATTACTTTTTTGCGAGGCGCTTTCGCTTTGAGCTCCCAGCCAATCTTTCCGCTTCCCGTAAACGAAAGCACGGCGACACGCGGATCGGAGGCCAGCAGTGTTCCCACTGCGGGATCCGTGTGCACCACGTTGAAGCTTCCGGCGGGCAGGCCGGCATTATGAATGACCTCGGCCAGCAGGAATGCCGTGAGCGGTGTTTGATGCGCTGGTTTCAGAACGACGGGATTTGCGGATGCGAGGGCAGGGGCGACCTTGTGCGCCACCAGGTTGATCGGGAAGTTGAACGGCGTGATTGCCCCGATGACTCCCACGGGAAATCTGCGGGTAATCCCATACCGCCCGGCAGATGTCTCGATACGGTCAAGCGGGATCGTTTCACCCGTGCCGAAGCGGCGGGCTTCCTCGGCGGCGATCTGAAACGTATGCGCCGCGCGGTCGAGTTCGGTGCGCGCGTCGCGTATCGGTTTGCCGGATTCACCGGCAAGCGTCCGCGCAATCTCTTCCTTGCGCTCGATTAAGCCGGCGCGGATGCGATCGAGAGCCACGCCGCGGGCGGCGTTGGTGAGCGACTGCAGGCTTTCACGGGCATTAAAGGCCGCAGTAATGGCATCGTTCATTTCCGGCTCGCCGCCGAGGTGAACGTGACCGACAGGTTTTCCTGAGTAAGGACTCAGGATGGCGGCGCCCTGGTCGGTTTCCCGCCAGGCGCCGCCGATATAGAGAGGTTGAGGTTCCACAGGGTTAGAGTACCCAGAATCCCAGGCAAGGCTCTCCCTCGGTCATCGCCCGGCGGTTAAAACCGCGGCTAGCCGAAGATCACCTACGGTGTAAAGTCCACCTGCGTGGACTCCTGTTTGTGTCGCTTCGCGACGATCTTAAAATCATCGCGAAGCGATACTTACAGGAACCTGCGAAGGCGGGTTTAACTCCGAAGGAGTTCTTGATGTAGCCGCGGTTTCAACCGCCGGGACATTGGCTTTTACTCCACCGTTACCGATTTTGCGAGGTTGCGGGGTTGGTCAATTTCCCGGTCCAGGTCTGCGGCGATGTAGTAGGCCAGGAGCTGGGCGGGGACGGTGGCCAGTACCGGCATGAAGGCGTCGTGGGTGCTCGGGACGCTGATGACGGCATCCACGACCTGCGGCAACGTGCCTTCGTTGCCGGCTTCGGCAATGGCGATCGTCGTTCCCTTGCGCGCCTGAACTTCCTTTATGTTCGACAGAACTTTGTCGAAGAGCGCGTGCTGAGTCACGAAGAATACAGCTGTAACGCCGGGTTCGATGAGGGCGAGGGGACCGTGTTTGAGTTCGCCGGCGGGGTAGGCTTCGGCGTGGATGTAGGAGACTTCCTTGAGCTTAAGGGCTGCTTCGAGGGATATTGCAAAGTCGAAACCGCGTCCGAGGAAGAAGAAACTGCTTGAATGTGATAGCTCGCGGGCGATCTGCTGGATGTGCGATGTGTCGGCAAGGATCTCTTCTACCTGCTCCGGAAGCGCCTTGAGCTGTTCGACATAGTCGGCAACGACCGTCGGTCCGAGCTTATTCTCCTGCTGAGCGATATAGAGGCCGATGAGGTAGAGCGCGATGAGCTGGGTGATATAGGCTTTCGTCGAGGCGACACTGATCTCCGGACCGGCGTAAGTGTAAATGACTTCGTCCGCTTCGCGCGCGATGCTGGATCCGACGATGTTTACGATCGCCAGGGTGGTTGCGCCTTTGATCTTTGCCTCGCGGAGGGCTGCGAGTGTATCGGCCGTCTCACCGCTTTGCGAGATGATGATCGCCAGAGTGTGCTGATCGACGATTGGGTCATTGTAGCGAAACTCGCTGGCGACGCTTACCTCGACGGGACGCCTGAGGAGATGCTCGAAGAAGCTCTTGCCCACCATTCCGGCATGATAGGCGGTGCCGCACGCTACGATGACGATACGGTTGAAGTTCAGGAGACGGGCCTTCGGCAGCTTGAGCTCCGGGAAGATGACCTGATTGGTTTCAGAGACGCGTCCGCGCATGGTGTCTCGGATAGTCTGCGGCTCTTCATGGATCTCTTTGATCATGAAGTGCGCGAAGCCGCCCTTCTGGGCCGTGCTGACATCCCAGGTGACATTGAAGACATCGCGGTGTAGAGGCTGGCCGTCGAGAGTAGTGAGCGTCACGCCTTCCGGTGTGATCCGGGCAAAGTCGCCGTCTTCAAGCACCAGAACGCTACGGGTGAATCCCATTACGGCGGGAATGTCCGATGCCAGGAAGTTTTCGCCGTCGCCAAGCCCGATGATCAGCGGAGATGCCGTCTTGGCTGCGTAGATCGTGTCCGGCTCTTCCTGTGCGACTACCAGGATCGCATAAGCCCCGGTGACTTCTGTGAGGGCGCTGCGGATGGCATCTTCGAGTGTTCCGCCCAGCGCTTTGTGATGGGACTCGATCAGGTGAACAAGGATCTCTGTGTCGGTCTCGCTGGTGAATGAATGACCTTCTTCGGTCAGCTTCGTCTTGAGTTCCAGATAGTTTTCGATGATTCCGTTATGGATAAGCGCGATTCTGCCTTCGCAGTCGACATGCGGATGAGCGTTGACATCGTTCGGCCGGCCATGTGTGGCCCACCTGGTATGGGCAATCACGGTGCCTTTTGCCGATGCGAGCGAACCCAGCGCGGCCTCCAGGTTCTTGAGCTTTCCTTCTTTCTTCAGAACGGTGATTTCGTGCGTCTCCGGCGACACGACCGCTACTCCCGCCGAATCGTATCCCCGATATTCCAAGCGCCGCAAGTTGTCCAGCGTGATGCGAACGCTGGCATCTCTCTTGCCGACGTACCCTGTGATTCCGCACATAACCTGTTAACGTACCCCCATACCTTAGTGGCTTCAGTATACCTTCCGAGGGGAAGGTAGCAGGAAGAGGCAGGGGAATCGCATTTAAACCTTTTGGTTAGTGAGTAGTTCTGTCAGAAAGTCTGGCTCCCATGCGGCCATGTTGCGCTTTCGATTGACGCTGGCTTTGCGTGTGGTGTTGGTCTTGCAGAG
>Ga0105237_10000019_pt1 | contig 234829 bp, 199 predicted proteins | sample KBSC24metaG_FD_81520 | JGI IMG/M metagenome (GOLD analysis project Ga0105237, IMG submission 81520) | Corn rhizosphere microbial communities from Kellogg Biological Station, Michigan, USA - KBS C2-4 metaG | ecosystem: Host-associated > Plants > Roots > Rhizosphere > Soil | place: Michigan...
CGCGTCCTGGTACGCCACCGCCTGCGGCGGGTGCGACGCGCACTGCGGTCTGCTGGTGAAGACGCGAGACGGGCGGCCCATCAAGGTCGAGGGCAACGCCGCCCACCCGGTGTCGCGAGGCGCCGTGTGCGCGGTCGGGCAAGCGTCGCTGCTGGGCCTGTATGATGGCGATCGCGCCCGCGCGCCGCGCCTGGCCGGGCAGGCCACCACCTGGGCCAACCTCGACGACAAGGTGCGCGCCGCTCTGCTGGCCGCGCGGGACGCCGGCAGGGCCATCCGGGTGGTGGTGCCCTGGGGCATCGGCCCCACGGAGCAGGCGGCGCTGGCGCGGCTGGCGGCCGACTACGGCGACGTGAAGGTGGTTCGCTTCGACGTCATGGGCGAACGCGAGGCCATGGCCGATGCCTACCAGGCCCTGACGGGCACCCGCTTCCTGCCGGACTTCCGCCTGGACGACGCCGACGTCATCGTGGGCGTGGCGGCGGATTTCCTGGGGACGTGGCTGGCGCCGGGGCCGCTGGCCCGCCAGTATGCGACGGCGCGCGACGCGGAGGCGCGCGGGCGGATGGCCCGCCACGTCCAGCTGGAATCGACGCTGACGATCACCGGCGCCGCCGCCGACGCGCGCCACGCGCTGGCGCCATCGCAGCTGGTGCCCGCGCTGGCCGCGCTGGTGGAGGCGCTGCTGGACGGCGCCACGGGGCCGGCGGTCGCGCTGGCGCGCCGGGCGCTGGGCGTGCTGCCCCCGGCGCAGGCGCCGTCGTTCGTCTCTGCCCTGGCGCGCGAGCTGCGGGCCGCCGGGCCGCGAGGCGTTGTGCTGTGCGGCGGTGAGGATCGCCGCGCACAGACGCTGGCCGCGCTGGCGAACGCGCTGCTGGGGAACCAGGAGACGACCGCCGTGCTCGCCACGCCAGCCTTCACGGTGCCCGAGGCGACACGCGCCGACCTGCGCGACGAGCTGCAGGAGGGGCGGGTGGGCGCGCTGCTGTTCGCCGGCGTGAATCCCCTGCTGTCGGATCCGACCCTGGCCGCCGGCCTGGAAGGGGTGGAGCTGACCCTGTCGACGGCCGATCGGCTGGACGAGACCGCCGTTCGCTGCGCGGTCCACGCGCCCGAGGGGCACGCCATGGAGGCCTGGCTGGATCACACGCCGCGCGCCGGTGTCGAGACGATGGCACAGCCGACGGTGGCACCGCTGTTCGATACCCGGCCCCGCCTGGGGTCGTGGCTGGCGTGGGCGCAGCAGGCCGCCGGGAAGGGTCAGGACGCCTTCGGTTTCCTGCAGGGGCGCTGGCAACGCGAGCATCTGGGGCAAACGGGGCTTGGCCTGCAGGACCAGTGGGACAACGTGGTGCGCGAGGGTTACTTCGTGGCCGGGCCCGCTGCCGTCGCGACGCCGCCCTTCACGACCGCCCCCGATCGCCTGGCTGCCTGGCTGGCGGCCACCGCCGTCACGCCCGCGGCCGAGCTGGAGCTGGTCCTGCACGAGTCGGTGGGTCTTCGCGACGGTGCCCACGCCAACAACGGCTGGCTGCAGGAGCTGCCCGACCCCATCACGAAGCTGACCTGGGGCAACGTGGTGGCGCTGGCCCCGTCCCGCGTGAAGGCGCTGGGCCTGTCCGATGGTGACGTCGTCGAGCTGGCGACCGCCTCGGGCAAGGTGCGCCTGCCGGTGCTGGCGCAGCCCGGGGTGGCGCCCGGTGTGGCCGCCGTCGCCGTCGGGCACGGGCGGGCAGCGGCCCGCGCCGGCGCGATCGCGGGCGGGCATGGCGCCGATGCCTTCGCCCTGGCGACACCGCTGCACGCGTCGCCGCGCTTCACCGGTGGGGCCGTCACCCTGACGGCGACCGGCACCCAGCAGCCGCTGGCCTTGAGCCAGACGCACGGGTCGCAGGAGGGCCGAGAGCTGGTGCGCGAGGTGGCCCTGGGCGAGGCGCTGGCAACGATCGAGCACGGCGCACACGGCTCACACAGCAAGGAACCCAAGGACGGAAAGCACGAACGGGGGGGCAACGGACTGTGGGCCGAGCATCCCTATCCGGGGCACCGCTGGGGGCTGGCCGTGGACCTCGCCAAGTGCACCGGCTGCGCCGCCTGCGTGGTCTCGTGCAACGCCGAGAACAACATCCCCATCGTCGGCGAGCTGGAGGTCCGGCGCCGCCGCGAGATGCACTGGCTGCGCATCGACCGCTACTACGCCGGCACGCCCGACGAGCCCGAGGTGGTGCACCAGCCGATGATGTGCCAGCACTGCGAGAACGCCCCCTGCGAGACGGTCTGTCCAGTGCTGGCCACCGTGCACTCGGGCGAGGGCTTGAACCAGCAGATCTACAACCGCTGCGTGGGAACCCGCTACTGCGCGAACAACTGCCCCACCAAGGTGCGGCGGTTCAACTGGTTCGATTACCCCCACGGCGATCCGGTGCAGCGCATGGTGCTGAACCCCGACGTGGTCGTGCGCAGCCGCGGCGTCATGGAGAAGTGCTCGATGTGCGTGCAGCGCATCGAGGAGGCGCGGGCCCAGTCCAACCGCGAGGCGCGCCCGCTGGCCGATGGGGACATTCGCACCGCCTGCCAGCAGAGCTGCCCCACGCAGGCCATCACCTTCGGCGATCTGAACGATCCCGCGAGCGCCGTGTCCCGCCTGCGCGAGAGCGGGCGGGCGTACCACATCCTGGAGGAGCTGAACGTGAAGTCGCAGATCGCGTACCTGGCGCGGGTCAAGAACCGAGGCGAGCATGGCTGAGCATCATCGGGCCGCCGACGGGCACGTGGCCTTGCCGGCGGTGTCATCGTTGCGCCAGCCCCTGGTGACGGCGCCGCGCACGCTGGCCGCCATCACCGACGACATCGTGGGACCGATGAACCGCCGGCCCACCTGGAAGTGGGGGGCCGCCTTCGCGGTGGCCGTGTCGTTGCTGCTGATCGGCGTCGGCAACGTGACCTACGAGATCCTGGCCGGCATCGGCACCTGGGGTCTGAACCGCACGGTGGGCTGGGCCTTCGACATCACGAACTTCGTGTTCTGGGTCGGCATCGGCCACGCCGGCACGCTGATCTCGGCGATCTTGTTCCTGTTCCGGCAAAAATGGCGCACCAGCATCAACCGGTCGGCCGAGGCCATGACGCTGTTCGCGGTCATGTGCGCGGGGGTCTTCCCGCTGATCCACATGGGACGCCCCTGGCTGGCCTACTTCGTCTTCCCTTATCCCAACACGCGCGGCTCGCTGTGGGTGAACTTCCGCTCGCCGCTGCTGTGGGACGTGTTCGCCATCAGCACCTACTTCACGGTGTCGGCGGTGTTCTGGTACGTGGGCCTGATCCCCGATCTGGCCACCGTGCGCGATCGCTCGAAAGGCCTGAAGCGCCGGCTGTTCGGCTGGATGTCGTTCGGGTGGACCGGGTCGGCGCGCGTGTGGTCGCGCTACGAGACGCTGTACATGCTGCTGGCCGGGCTGGCCACGCCGCTGGTGCTGTCGGTGCACACCATCGTGTCGATGGACTTCGCCACCTCGGTCATCCCTGGATGGCACACCACCATCTTCCCGCCCTACTTCGTGGCGGGGGCGGTGTTCAGCGGCTTCGCCATGGTGCTGACGCTGATGATCGTGGCCCGCAAGGTGATGGGGTTCGAGCACCTGATCACGCTGCGCCACCTGGAGAACATGGCGAAGATCATCATCGTCACCGGTGGCATCGTGGGCCTGGCGTACGGCACGGAGTTCTTCGTGGCCTGGTACTCGGGCAGCGCCTACGAGCGGTTCACGTTCATCAACCGCGCCACCGGGCCCTTCGCCTGGGCGTACTGGACGATGGTCAGCTGCAACGTGATCTCGCCGCAGCTGCTGTGGTTCAAGCGCCTGCGCACGTCGCCGGTGGCGCTGTTCGTGCTGTCCCTGGTGATCAATGTCGGGATGTGGTTCGAGCGCTTCGTCATCATCGTGACCTCGCTGCACCGGGACTTCTTGCCCTCCAGCTGGGGCAGCTATGCCCCCACCCGCGTCGAGGTGTGCACCATGCTGGGCAGCTTCGGACTGTTCTTCACGCTGTTCCTGCTGTTCGTGCGGGTGCTGCCGGCCATCTCGATCGGTGAGGTGAAGGCGGTGCTGGGCTTCGCGCGCGGCGCGGGGGCTGGACACGGCGCGCCGGCCCCGGCGCGCCAGGAGGCTGCGGAATGAAACGCCTGACGGCCGTATTCGAGGAGGCCGAGCAGCTGGTCGAGGCGGCGCGCCAGGCCCGCACCGCCGGCTACGCCATCGCGGACGCCTTCGTGCCGTTCGCGGTGCACGGGCTGGACGAGGCCATGGGCCTGCGCCGTTCGCGGCTGACCTGGGTCTGCTTCGCGGCGGCCCTGACCGGCGGGACGCTGGCCATGTCGTTCCAGCTGTGGACGTCCGTCTCCAGCTGGCCGCTGAACGTCGGTGGCAAGCCGTTCGCGTCGGTGGCCGCCTTTCTGCCCGTCACGTTCGAGCTGACGGTGCTGACGGCTGCGCTGGTCAGCGCGGGCACCTTCTTTGCGCGCTCGCGGCTGTTCCCCGGCAAGCGCGCCACGCCGGTGCCGCGGGCCACGGACGATCGCTTCGTGCTGGTGGTCGACACGGACGCGCCGGCCGCCGAGGCGCTGATGCGGCAGGCGGGCGCCGTCGAGGTGACGGCGGTCGCGCAAGCCCCGGAGGGTGGGTCATGACGGCCGTTCGCTCGCGCCGCCCCGGGCGGCCCGGCACGCTGCTGGGCACGCTGGGCCTTCTCGTCTCGCTCTCGCTGGGCGGGGCGGGCTGCGACGCCGATCCCGCGCCCACCACGAACGTCGAATACATGCCGGACATGGTGGCGTCGCTGGCGTATGACTCGTTCGCCCCCAACCCGGTCACCCGGGATGGCAAGACGTTGATGGCGCCGCCCGCCGGCACGATCCCGCGCGGCTACCATCCCCTGCACTTCGGCCCGGGGCCAGCCGAGGCGGCCCGCGCGGCGCGCGAGCTGGCGAATCCCATCGCGGACGTCCCCGCCGCCACCGAACGAGGCCGGGTGGCGTTCCAGCGCTGGTGCTCCCCCTGTCACGGTCACGAGGGGCTGGGCGATGGCCTGGTCGCCACGCGATTCCCGCGCCCGCCGTCGCTGACGGCGCCCCACGCCCGCGGCCTCGCCGACGGGCAGCTGTTTCACATCATCACGTTCGGGCAGGGGCTGATGCCCCCGTACGGACAGCTGGTCACGCAGGAGGATCGCTGGAAGCTCGCTCGCTACTTGAGGCAGCTGCAAGCGGGCGAGGTCACCGGCGCGCCGGCCGCTGCGCCAGCGCCCACCGCCGCCGCGGCTGCGCCGGCGGCGCCTGCCACCGCCCCTGGATCCCCGCCCGCTCCGGAGAAGAAGCCATGACCCACCCCTCTACGTCGTCCGCCTCCGCCGCCTTGCCCGAGCTGGCTGCGGCCCGGTTCTCCCGCGTGCAGCGCGCCGCGCTGGTCGTGGCCGCGCTGGGCCTGGCGGGGCTGGCGGTGGGCGTGGCCGCCAGTCCGGTGCGCGCGTTGACGAACCTGCTGGTGGGCGCGCTGTACGTGACCGATCTGGCGGTGGGGGGAACCGTGTTGCTGTGCCTGCTGGCCGTCGCGAACGCCGGATGGGCCGTGGTCCTCAAGCGCGTGCTGGAGGCGCTGGGCTCGTTCGTGCCGGTGGGCGGGTTGCTGCTGCTGGCGACTACACCGGGGCTGCGCGCGCTGTACGAGTGGGCGCGCCCGGAGGCGGCCGCCGACGCGCTGCTGGCCGGCAAGAGCGCCTTTCTGAATCCCACGTTCTTCGTCGCCCGGATGGTGGTGATCCTGACGCTGTGGACGGTCTTCTCGATGCGGCTGCGCGGGCTGTCGCTGGCGCAGGATCGCTCGGGCGATGCGGCGGCGACCCGGGCCACGGTGCGCTGGGCCGCGGGGTTCCTGGTCGTCTTCGCGATCACCGCCTGCCTGGGCGCGTTCGACTGGTTGATGACGCTGGAGGCGCGTTGGTTCAGCACCATCTTCGGCTTCTACAACGTGGCGGGGATCCTGGTGTCGACGGTGACCGCGGTGGCCGTGGCCGCCATCTTGTTGCGGCGCGCCGGCGCGTTGCCCCAGCTGCGTGATGACCACCTGCACGATCTGGGCAAGCTGATGTTCGCGTTCGCCACGTTCTGGGCTTACCAGTGGATCAGCCAGTTCCTGCTGATCTGGTACTCGAACATCCCCGAGGAGACGGTCTACTTCGAGCGGCGGTGGGAAGGGGGCTGGTGGTCGGTCTTCCTCGTCAACGCCATCGTGAACTGGGCGCTGCCGTTCTTCCTGCTGCTGCCACGGGGGGCGAAGCGCGACGAGCGCGTGCTGCTGGGCGTGGGCGCGTTGCTGCTGTTCGGCCGCTGGCTGGACCTGTGGCTGATGGCGATGCCCTCGAATTTCCCCGAGCGTCCCTGGCCGGGGCTGCTCGAGCTGGCCGGCCTGGTGGGGCCCGCGGGCCTGCTGGTCTTCTGGGTGACGCGCAGCCTGGGCCGGGTGCCGCTGCTGGCCCGTCACGATCCCTACCTGGGCGAGAGCCTGCACCACCACACCTAGTCGTCGAAGCCTGTCGGGGAGCCACGCCGGCATCAACGGGAGGCACAGCGCCGGCTCACCGCACGTGGGCCTCGCGACGCGACTGCGCGCCGGCCGGCCGCGGCGACCGCCGACCGGCGCCGCTTTACGGCGGTTGCCTCAGATCGTCGGCGAGAACCGCCGCGAACCGCCGTCGTTGACCACCGGCAGGCGCGGGCGCCCGCGGCGGTAAGCGTCGAAAACCACCGCGACGTTGCGGGCCAGCAGGCGTCCCGCGGCGGTCAGCGTGATCCGCTCGGGCGACAGCGACAGCAGGCCTTCGTCTCGCAACCGCTGAAGCTCGTCCAGCTCGCGCGCGAAGTGAGCGGAGAAGGTCACGGCGAAGCGCCGTTCGAGGGCGGGCACGTCCAGCGCGAAGGTGCACATCAGCTGCTGGATGATCTCGCCGCGCAGGCGGTCTTCGGGCGTCCTGACGAAGCCGCGCTCGGTGGTCAGGGCGCCCGCGTCGGTGCGGGCCAGGTAGCCGGCCAGGCTGCGCTGGTTCTGGGCCAGGGCACCGCCGAAGTCGCTGATGGCCGACAGGCCGAAGCCCAGCAACGTGTCGGTCACCGTGGTGGTGTAGCCCTGAAAGTTGCGGTGCAGCCGCCCTTCGTCCAGGGCCCGCACCAGCGCGTCCCCCGGCAGCGCGAAGTGATCGATGCCGACGGCCCGGTAGCCCTCCGCCAGCAGCGCCTCGCGCGCCAGTCGAAACAGGCGCAGGCGCAGGGCCACGTCCGGCAAGGCGGTCGCGTCGATCCGCCGCTGCAACGGCTTCATGCCGGGGACGTGCGCATAGCCGAACAGCGCAATCCGATCGGGGCGCAGGCGGGCCACCTCGCGCGCGGTTCGTTCCATGCCGGCCTCGGTCTGCGCGGGAAGTCCGTAGCAAAGGTCGACGTTCACCCCGGTGAAGCCGGCCTGCCGGGCCCAGGCGAACGCCTGCCGAGACACCGCCTCTGACTGGTCCCGGCCAATGGCCGCCTGCACGCGCGGGTCGAGGTCCTGAAAGCCCATGCTCACGCGCTGGACACCGGCGCGCCGATAGGCCGCCATCCGCTCGGGATCGACGGTACGGGGATCGACCTCCAGGGACAGCTCCGCGCCGTCGGCCATGCGAAAGGTCGCGGCCAGCGCGCCCCACACGCGGTCGAACTGCTGCGGGGTCAGCAGCGAGGGGCTGCCCCCGCCGAAGTGGACCTCGCCGGCGGTGCGTCGCTGCGGCAGCATCGCCGCCACCGTGGCCAGCTCTCGTTCCACCGCGCCCAGGTAGCGATCGACGCGCTCGTCAGTGCGGGCGACCATGGCGTGACAGCCACAGAACCAGCACAGCGCCTGGCAGAACGGCAGGTGAAGGTACAGCGAAAGCGGCGCCGTGGAACGCGCGTCCGCCTCGCGCAGCGCCGCCGCCGTGTCGGCGGGCCCGAACGACGCCGACATCTCCACGGCGGTGGGGTAGCTGGTGTAGCGGGGGGCCTCGATGGCCAGGCGGGCCCAGCGCTCGGCGTCGCCGAGCGCGTCCGGCGAGAGGGCAGTCGGGGTGGGGGAGGGCGTGGTCGCGGGCGTGCTCATCGAGTCTTCTCTGCAGGGTTGTCGTGTTGTCGTGGGGTGAGCTCTGTGCGCGCGTCAGTGGCAGGTGTGGCCGGTGTGGGTGGCCAGCGTGCGCCACACGATCAGGCCGGCGGCCAGCAGGGGGATCAGCCTGCGGGCCGCTTGCTGGGCCCGCGGATGGTCGAGGAGGCGGCGACTCTGCGCCTGGACGAAGGCCAGCGCGGGGACGCCGCCGGCGCCGAAGGCCGCCATGGTCAGGGCGCCGCCCGTGGCGCTGCCCGCGCCCACCGCCATGATGAACGCGCCGTACAGCAGCCCACAGGGAAGGAAGGCCGTGGCGGCGCCCCGCAGGGCCGCTCCGCCGACGGGCGTAAGTTTTTCGCCGATCCCGAACAAGGCGCGAGATATGCGCGCCAGACCGGGCAAGCGGGGGCCACGTTTGCCCACCTCGAACGCCATCAGGGCCAGGCCCGCCACCATGATCCAGGGCAGCGCCGCGCCGACGGTGGACGCCAGCGCGCGCGCGACCCCGCGCCCCAGCGTGCCCAGCACCGCACCCAGCGTCGTGTAGGCCAGCAGGCGGCCGGCTTGCCAGGCGCGCGCGCGCCGGGCGCGTTGCCGGGGATCCCGATCCAGGGACACGCACGCCAGCGGCCCGCACATCACGGCGCAGTGCCCGCTGCCCAGCAGGCCGGCGGTGAGCGCCGCGACCACACCGCCCAGCAGCGACACGTCGGTCGTCGACAGATCCACGGAGAGGCAGGCGCTTCAAGCGTCGTGCCGTCCGCGGCGCCTCGGCGGCGCGGCGGTCGGCACGGGCCTCGCAATGTCTGGCCACGACCGCCCGCGATGATGCGAACGAGCGAAAATTCTGCACCGGAGACCTGCGCGCACTGTGCTGGCCCGCTGCCCGGCTCACCCGTGGGCGGGGTGTACTGCTGCGCCGGCTGCGAGGCGGTGGCGGGGCTGCTGGCCGCCCGCGGCCTCGGCCACTACTACGACCTCGCGAACGGACGTCTGCCCGCGGTGGGCGCCGCGCCCGCCGCCCGAAGCCACGCCTGGCTCGAGCCCTTGCTGGCGACCGGAGGCTCGCCCGCCGCCACGGGCGAGCTCTCCACCCTGGACCTGGACGTCCAGGGGATCCACTGCGCCGCCTGCGTCTGGTTGATGAACGAGACTTTTCGCCGCGAGCCGGGGGCGGTGGGGATCACCGTCAACCCGGCGCTGGGCAAGGTGCGCCTCTCGTGGCGCAAGGGCGCCTTCGATCTGGGCGCCTGGATCGGCGAGGTGGAGCGTTTCGGTTACCAGTTCGGGCCCAGTCGCAAGGCCTCCTCGCGCGCCTCGTCCAGCCTGACCTGGCGGCTGGGCGTGTGCGCCGCGCTGGCGATGAACGTGATGCTGTTCTCGCTCAGCTTCTACTTCGGCCTGTCGCGACGGGACGGCGACATCTACGTGCTGTTCACCCGTCTGTCCCTGCTGCTGTCGACGGCGGTCGTGGTGGTGGGGGGCTGGCCGTTCTTTCGCGCGGCGACGCTGGGGCTGCGGCGCGGGCTGCTGCACCTGGACCTGCCCATCGCGCTGGGGATCGTGCTGGTGTACGCCACGTCCCTGCTGCAGGTGGCGCGCGGGCGGGGCGGCGAGCTGACCTACTTCGACACGCTGAACACGTTCATCACGTTGATGCTGCTGGGGCGCCTGCTGCAGGAGCGCGTGCTGGAGCGCAACCGGCAGTACCTGCTGGCCGACGACGGCGCCGACGGCATCTTCGTGCGGCGGATCGCCGCGACCGGCCTGGAGACCGTGCGCGCCCCTCAGGTCCGGCACGGCGATCGCCTGCTGGTGGCTCCCGGCGAGCTGATCCCCGTCGACGCCACGCTGAACGACGACGAGGCGCGTGTCTCCACCGACTGGATCACCGGCGAACCGCGTCCCCGCGTCGTCTCGGCCGGGGCGGTCGTGCCCGCGGGCAGCTTCAACGGGGGCGACGCGGCCATCACCGTCTGTGCGGTCACCGACTTCGCCGACTCGTCGCTGGGCGCCTTGCTGCGGCAGGTGGCGCCGCGCCAGGGGGCCACCCAGACCGTTCGCTTCTGGGATCGGCTGGCCCGTCGCTGGGCGCTGGGCGTGCTGCTGATCGCGGCGACGGGGTCCGGCCTGTGGCTCTGGCGCGCCGGCGCCGGACGCGCCCTCGACGTGGCGGTGTCGCTGCTGGTCGTCACCTGCCCGTGCGCCATCGGCATCGCCTTGCCGCTGGCCTACGAGCTGGTGCAGGCGCGCCTGCGCCGGGCCGGCTTCTTCGCCCGTTCCACCGACCTGCTGGATCGGCTGGAGCGCGTGCGGCGCGTGGTGTTCGACAAGACGGGGACGCTGACCCTGGGCCGGCTCGAGCTGGCGGAGCCGGGCGTGGTGGCGGCGCTGGCCCCTGACGCCCGCGACGCCGCCTACAACCTGGCCTGTCGCAGCGGACATCCGGTGGCGATGGCGCTGGCCAAGGCGCTGGCCGCCGCGGGGGCTCGCTACGACGAACGGGCACGCACGGTCGAGGTGATGGGGCGCGGGGTGGAAGGTCGCCTCGCCGATGGCGCCACCTGGCGCCTGGGGCGATCCGACTGGGCGGCGGACGACGCGCCGGAACATCGCGCCACGGTGCTGTCGCGCGCCGGGCGCGCGGTGGCGCGCTTCCAGACCCGCGAGGCGCTGCGTCCCGACGCGCGCGCCCAGGTGCAAGCGCTCACGGCGGCGGGGTACGACGCCTGGATCGTCTCGGGCGATGTGCCGTCCCGTGTCGCCACGCTGGGCGCGGTGCTGGGGCTGCCCGTTCATCACGTGATCGGCGGATGCTCGCCCGAGGGAAAGGCGGCCGCCCTGGACGCCATCGGCGCCGCCGACGCCATCTACGTGGGCGACGGGGTGAACGACGCGCTCGCCTTCGACCACGCGCTGGCCGCCGGCACGGTCGCCATCGAGCGTCCGGTGCTGCCGGGGCGGTCCGACTTCTTCCTGGTGGGCGACTCGCTGGCGCCGCTGGGCCAGGCGCTGGCCGCGGCCCGGCGCCTGCGGGTGGTCGTGAAGCGGGTGCTGGGGATCTCGCTGGCCTACAACGCCTTCGCCGTGACCTCTTGCCTGCTGGGGGTGATGTCCCCGGTGCGCGCGGCGATCTTCATGCCCGCGTCGTCGATCGGCCTGCTGCTGTTCACCGTGGCAAGCCTGGCCGGGCGCGACGGCGCCGGACTGCACCAGCAGGTCCGCGCCGGCAGGTCGTCACCGTCGGTGTTGCCCGCCGTCCCGGGTGCCGCATGAGCGTCATCGTGGTGCAGGTGTTCGTCAGCCTGATGCTGGTGGCCGGCTCGATCGTGATGTTCGTCTTCAGCGCCCGCCAGAAGGACTTCGAACAGGCCGACCGCCTGGCTCTGGCCCCGCTCGACCCCGATACCGGCCGCGAGGCCGCCGCTCCACCCGTCCCGCCGCTTCCCGAGGAGAAGGAATGCATACCGAACGCATCGAATACGACGACACCGTAGTCCGCCGCTTCATCGCCGCCTCCGTCCTGTTCGGCCTGGTCGGCATGCTGGTGGGGGTGCTGGCCGCCACCCAGCTGGCCTGGTTCCAGGCCAACCTGGGGCTGCCGTACACCACGTTCTCCCGCATCAGGCCCCTGCACACGAACGCCGTCATCTTCGCCTTCGTGGGCAACATGATGTTCGCGGGCATCTACTACTCGATGCAGCGGCTGCTGAAGGCGCGCATGGCCTCGGACCTGCTGTCGCGCATCCACTTCTGGGGCTGGCAGCTGATCATCGTCGCCGCCGCCGTGTCGCTGCCGCTGGGCATCACCACGTCGAAGGAGTACGCCGAGCTGGAGTGGCCCATCGACATCGCCATCGCGGTGATCTGGGTGGTGTTCGCCATCAACTTCTTCTGGACCATCGCCCGCCGCAACGAGAAGCACCTGTACGTCGCCATCTGGTTCTACATCTCGACGGTGATCACGGTGGCGGTGCTGCACATCGTGAACAGCCTGGCCCTGCCGCTGTCGCCGCTGAAGAGCTACTCGATGTACTCGGGCGTGCAGGACGCGCTGGTGCAGTGGTGGTACGGGCACAACGCGGTCGCGTTCTTCCTGACCACGCCGATCCTGGGCATCATGTACTACTTCCTGCCCAAGGCGGCGAACCGGCCGGTCTACTCGTACCGCCTGTCCGTCATCCACTTCTGGGCGCTGGTCTTCATCTACATCTGGGCCGGACCGCACCACCTGCTGAACACCGCCCTGCCCGAGTGGGCGCAGTCCCTGGGCATGGTGTTCTCGCTGATGCTGTGGGCGCCGTCGTGGGGAGGGATGCTGAACGGCCTGCTGACCCTGAAGGGCGCGTGGAACAAGGTCCGCGAGGATCCGGTCCTGAAGTTCTTCGCGGCCGGCGTGACCTTCTACGGCATGGCCACCCTGGAGGGGCCGCTGCTGTCCATCAAGTCGGTGTCGGCGCTGGCCCACTACACGGACTGGATCATCGGCCACGTGCACTCGGGCGCGCTGGGCTGGAACGGGTTCATGGCGGCCGGCATGTTCTACTGGCTGGTGCCGCGCCTGTACGGCACCAAGCTGCACTCCACCCGCGCCGCGGAGATCCACTTCTGGCTGGGGACGATCGGCATCATCCTCTACATCGTCGCGATGTGGGTCTCCAGCGCAACGCAGGGGCTGATGTGGCGGGCCACCAACCCCGACGGCACGCTGGTCTACCCGGGCTGGGTGGAGACGCTGGTGGCCATTCGCCCCATGTACATGGCCCGCGCGCTGGGCGGCGCCATGTACCTGGCCGGCTTCGTGATGATGGCCTGGAACCTGGTGAAGACGGCGCGCGCGGGCGCGCCGGTCACGGTGACGGTCGAGGTGGTGGTCGACGATGCGGCGGTCGCGGCGCCCGACGCGCCGGGAATCGGCGCGGTGCTGGCGGGGCGCCCGCTGTGGTTCTCGCTGGTGGGCATCGGAGCCATCACGTTGCTGGGCTTCGTGCGGCCCATGCGGGCGGTGGTGGTGATCGGCTTCGTGCTGCTGCTGGGCGAGCTGGCCTGGATCGTCTCCATCCGGGACAAGGAGAAGGGACGACCCTCGTGGTTCGGCATCATCGAGCGGCGGCCCATGGCCTTCTCGGTCCTGACCCTGGTCGCCATCCTGATCGGCGGCATGAGCGAGCTTTTGCCCACGCTGCTGATCAAGCAGGCGGTGCCGGCCCACAGCGCGTCGGCGCAGCAGCCTTACACCCCGCTCGAGCTGCAGGGCCGCGATCTCTACGTGCGCGAAGGCTGCTACGTGTGCCACTCGCAGATGGTGCGCACGCTGGCGGCGGACACCACCCGCTTCGGCGACTACTCGAAGCCGGAGGAGTTCATCTACGACCACCCATTCCAGTGGGGCAGCAAGCGCACGGGACCCGACCTGCATCGGCTGGGCGGCCGCTACCCGAACCTCTGGCACTACAGCCACCTGATGGATCCGCGGTCCACCTCCCCGGGGTCGAACATGCCCAGCTACGCCTGGCTGGAGTCGGGCACCATCGACGCGCCGCTGGCGCGCAAGAAGCTGGTGCTGATGCAGAAGCTGGGCGTGCCGTACACGAATGCGGACGTCGACGGCGCCGAGGTGTCACAGCGACGGCAGGCCGAGGCGGTGGTGACGGACCTGGCCCAGCAGGGCGTCACGGTGCCCTGGAACTCGGAGATGGTGGCGCTGATCTCGTATCTGCAGCGCCTGGGGCGCGACGTGGGTGTGCGGCCCGTGCCCACCAGCGCCACCGTGTCGGCCACATCGCCCGTCGAGGCGCCCCCGGCGGCACCGGCGCGCGCGCAGGGAGGGATCTGAGCATGTACGCGCAGTTCTATGCAGGGTCGCGGCTGGTCGATCTGCCGCTGTTCGCGCTGCTGCTGTTCGTGGCGACCTTCGTCGGGGTGCTGGTGCGCACCGGCGTGGCGAAGCGCCGCGGTGACTTCGAAAGCGTGGCGCGGTTGCCGCTCGACGACGGTCGGCCGGCGCCGCAAGCCCCGCAACACACGCCCGACGGGAGGCCGGTACGATGAGCGCTCAGGCACGTTCGAAGGAAGAAGCCAACACCGACAGCACGCCCGGACCGGCGCCCGGGACCGTGGTGCACGTGTACGACGACATCCAGGAGGAGGACAACCGGCTGCCGGACTGGTGGCTGGGCATCCTGTTCGGCAGCATCGTGTTCGCGTTCGCCTACTGGTTCGTGTTCGAGGTGGCGGGCGCCGCGCCCGGGCCCCTGGCCACGATGAAGGCCGAGCTGGCCGCCCAGGCGAAGAAGCGCGCCGAGGCGGGACCGGTCACCGACGATGCGCTGCTGGTGCTGGCCAAGGACGCCGCGACGCTGGCGGAGGGTCGGAAGACCTTCGTCTCCACCTGCGCGCCTTGCCACGGGGCCGAGGGGCAGGGCCTGGTGGGCCCCAACCTGACCGATCGGTTCTGGTTGCACGGCGGGCATCCCTCCGCGATCCACAAGTCGATCACCAACGGCTACCCCGAGAAGGGGATGCGGTCGTGGGGCCCCGTGCTGGGCGCCGAACGTGTTCGCACCGTGGCCGCCTACGTCGTGTCCTTGAAGGGCAAGAACGTCGCCGGCCGGCCGCCCCAGGGCGATCCCAGCGACTGACCACGCCATGCCAGCACCAGCCGTTGCCGATCCTTCTGGCACCAACCCCCCGGGGACCAATCCCGGGGGCAACAAGACCTCAGGTGCCAGCCCCTCCTCGATCCGGCCGGACGGCCGGCGCGTGGCCATCCACACCATCGACGTCGCCGGCCGGTTCATCACCGCGCGCCGGATCGTCTTTGCCGCCCTGATCGCCTTCTACGTGGCGCTGCCCCTGGTGAAGGTGGGCGGCCACCCGGCGGCGCACCTGGACGTGGCGGCCCGCCGCTTCTACCTGTTCGGCGGCACCTTCAACGCCCAGGACTTCTGGATCGTCCTGTTCATGGTCACGGCGGCCGGGTTCGGGCTGCTGCTGCTGACGGCGTGGCATGGCCGCGCCTGGTGCGGCTGGGCCTGCCCCCAGACGGTGTTCCTCGAGGCCCTGTACCGGCCCATCGAACGGCTGGTCGACGGGCCTCGCTCGCGTCGCCTGAAGCTGGCGGGCTCGCCCTGGACGGCGGGACGGGTGGGGCGGTTGCTGCTGAAGCACGCGCTTTACTTCCTGCTGTCGGCGCTGCTGTCGCACGTGGCGCTCAGCCTGTTCCTGTCGGCCACCGATCTGCTGGCGATGATGCGCGAGGGGCCGGCCCAGCACCGCGCCGCCTTCACCTGGTCGGTCGCCGTGACCGGCCTGCTGTACTTCAACTTCGCCTGGTTCCGCGAGCAGCTGTGCGTGGTGCTGTGCCCCTACGGCCGGCTGCAGTCGGTGCTGCACGATCGGGACTCGGTCATCGTGGGGTACGACGTGGGGCGGGGCGAGCCCCGCGGCGCGCGCCGGCGCCTGCCCGTGGTGGGCGAGGCGGCGCGCGGCGATTGCGTCGATTGCAAGAAGTGCGTCTACGCCTGCCCGACCGGCATCGACATCCGCAACGGCTTGCAGATGGAGTGCGTGGCCTGCGCCCAGTGCATCGACGTCTGTGACGACGTGATGGATCGGCTGGGCCGCCAGCGTGGCCTGATCCGCTACGCCTCACTGAACGAGCTGGCCGGCGGCAAGCGGCGCGTCTGGCGGCCGCGCCTGGTGGTGTATGTGGCGCTGACCGTCCTGGCCACGGGGGCGCTGATCGTGGGCCTGGCCGGCCGGACGTCGTTCGAGGCGAACGTGGTGCGGCCGCCGGGCGTGCCCTGGTTGATGGAGCAGGGACAGGTGCGCAACCAGCTGGAGATCCATCTGATCAACAAGAACCCCAGCACGGCGCGGTTTCACCTGGAGGCGTCCAGCCCCATCGCGGGGGACGTGCGTCTGGGCCAGACCGACGTCACGCTGGGGTCTCTCGAGGGGATGCGCATCCCGCTGGTCATCACGTTCGCGCGGCGCGACGCCCGGCGCGACATGAAGGTCGACGTGACGGTCACCGATCTGACGCGCGCGCGGACGCGCCACCAATCGGTGCGGCTGGTCGCGCCCGGGCTGTGAGGCCGCGCACCGGGCGCGGCCCGCGCCTCAGCGCGGAACGTCGATTGTGTCGGGCAGCTCGTTGGGGTTGGGCGACGAGCCGGCGGGGAAATGTCGGGCCAGCTCGTCGCCGATCCTCGCAATGGCGCGCAGCAGCCCCTCGTTCACCTGGCCCGACCGCGCCGCCGCGGACAGGTCCGTCGCGATCTGCTGCCAGAACTCATCGCCCACGTGGCCATGAATGCCGGCGTCGCCCAGCACCACCACCTGGCGCCGCGCCGGGGCGATGAAGATCAGCACGCCGTTGCGATGGCGGGTGGCGTTGATGCCCAGCCGCTGGAAGGCGCGCTCGGCCAGGCGGCGCGGCTGGCCGCGAAAGTAGCCGGCGATCGACACGCGGAGCTCGCCGGTCGTGCCCGCCTCCGCCCTCCGGATGGCCGTCTCGACCGCGGGCGCGTCCAGCGCCTTCAGAAACGCCCGGCGCGCCGTGGTCACCATGATCCCGAGGCGCCTCCGCCGCCGGACCGGCCGCCGCCGCCGCTGAAGCCTCCCCCGCCGCCGCCAAATCCGCCGCCGCCCCCGAAGCCCCCGCCGCCCCAGCCGCCGCGGCGCCCGCCCGAGCCCAGGTTGGTCAGCAGCAGCAGGGCGAGACCCGGGTGCGTGACGATGAAGCCCAGCACCAGCAGGCCCAGGATGCCGAGCACGATCAGCTCGCCCAGCCCCAGGTGGGGCCGGGCCGCCTGGTCTGGCGCGACGTCGGTCGCGGGCGCGCCGGCCCCGCCCAGGGCGTCCAGGATGGCCGCCACGCCGGCCTGGGCGGCGCCGTCCCGATCGCCCGCCCGAAGCCGGGGCGCGATCTGGTCTCGGATGATCTGGGCGGCCCGGATGTCGGGCAGCCTCTCCTCCAGGCCGTAGCCCACCTCGATGCGCAGCTTGCGGTCGTCGGCCATCACGAACAGCGCCACGCCGTCGTCGATGCCCTGACGGCCCACCCGCCAGGCCGCGAAGGTCCGCACCGCCCAGGTCTCGATGGGCTCGCCGTTCGTGGTGTGTCCGATCCACAGCAGCACCTGGTGACCGGTGCCGCGCTGATAGTCGGACAGCTTTTGATCCAGGGCTTCGGCGGTGGACGGCGAAAGGAACTGCGCCTGATCGGTCACGAAGCGCGCGGGCGCCGGCGGCGTGACCGGCGCAGCCGCGCGCACCGGTTGCGCCCCCAGCACCAGGGCGCCCAGCGCCAGCAACGGCAGCCCATGCCGCGACAGCCTCACGTCAGAACTTGACCTGCGGCGGGGTGGCCGCGGCGGCGGTCGCCTCGAAGTAGGCCTTCTCGGCGAAGCGGCTGCCGAAGAAGCCGGCGATCATGACGGTGGGGAACGAGTCGCGCTTGGTGTTGAAGGCCTGCGCCGTGTCGTTGAAGCGCATGCGCTCGACGGCGATCCGGTTCTCCGTCCCCTCCAGCTGCGCCTGCAGATCCCGGAACGCGGCCGTCGCCTTCAGATCGGGGTACCGCTCGGCCACCACCAGCAGGCGCGACAGCGCCGACGACAGGCCGTCCTGCGCTTGCTGGTAGCGTTTCATCGCCTGGGGATCGTTGGGCGCCTGGGCCGCGTTCATGGTGACCTGCCCGACCTGGGCGCGGGCGGCCGCCACGGCGGTGTACGTATCCTTCTCGAAGGCGGCCGCGCCCTTCACGGTCTCGACCAGGTTGGGGACCAGGTCGGCGCGCCGCTGGTAGACGTTCTGCACCTGCCCCCACTGCGAACGGACCCCCTGGTCCAGCTTGACCAGGGAGTTGTAGGTCCCCACGCCCGAGAACCCCAGCAACACCACCAGCCCGATGACGGCGATCGGAATCCACTTTTTCATTCGTTGTCTCCTGAGTCGTGAACGGCCGATGAGCAAGGGCTGCAAGCGGCGTGCGTGAGGTGGCCAGCCCGGGACGCGCCCGTGCCCGCTCAGCTTGCGCCCATTTCTTCCAGATGCGCAGGCCTTTCGCGCGTCACCGCGGATCGTCCGGCCTCACCGTCCGGAATGGCTCTTGCTGGGGTCCGCTGCGGCGGCGCGCAGAGGGCGCCGCCGAGTGTTCAAGTGGAAAGGAGACTGACCATGTCCAACATCGCCGTTCAGAAGAAGGAAAATGCCGAGGGTTCCACGCTGTCCCGCCGCGAGTGGGATCCGTTCCGGATGATGCGCGACATGCTGCGCTGGGATCCGTTCCGGGAGATGGCGCCTGCGTTCGCGGCGGAGCCGGCCGGCCTTTCTCCCGCGTTCGAGATCAAGGAGACGAAGGATGCGTTCGTGTTCAAGGCGGACGTCCCCGGGATCAAGGAGGCCGATCTCGACGTCAACGTGGTGGGCAATCGCTTGACCATCTCGGGGAAGCGGGACGCGGAGAAGGAGGAGAAGGGCGATCGCTACTACACGTTCGAGCGTTCGTACGGCAGCTTCACCCGCACCTTCACGCTGCCCGACCAGCCCGATCCCTCCCACCTGAAGGCCGAGTTGACGAACGGCGAGCTGACCGTGGTCGTTCCCAAGGCGCCGGGCGCGGTCGCGCGGCGCGTCCCCGTCTCGTCGGGCGACAGGCCCAAAACCTGAGAAGACCTGACAAGACCTGACAGGCCCTCGGCAACACGTCAGAAAGACCTCAGACTGACCCGGGGGGCGAGACCTGCCCCTCGGGCCGGAGAGCAGCGGGCGGCGGCCAGTCAGGCCTCCGCCCGCGTTTTCGTTCCGCCGTTCCGGGCCACCCGCTCGTCAGGCCGGGTCGTGACGGCGGTAGAACGCCACCTTCGCCGCCTGAACGGCCAGCAGGTAGACGACCACGATGGCGGCCAGGGCCAGGTAGAACGGGGCGGGCAGCCTGACGAACCCCAGCGTCGGTCCCAGCGGCGACAGCGGCAGCGCCACGCCCGCCGCCACCACGGCCAGCGACGTCAGGGCCAGGGCAGGGCTGGGCCGGTTGCGCAGCGGGTTGCCGCGGGTGCGGATCACGAAGATGACCAGCGCCTGCGTGGCCAGCGACTCGACGAACCAGCCGGTCTGGAACAGCGCCTCCGGCGCGTGCAGCACCCGCCGCAGCAGGAAGAAGGTCAGGAAGTCGAAGGCCGAGCTGACCGGGCCGATCACCAGCATGAATCTGCGAATGAACGGCATGTCCCAGCGGCGGGGCCGGTTGACGAACTCTTGGTCCACCCGATCGGTGGGGATGGGGATCTCCGACAGGTCGTACAGGAAGTTGTTGACCAGGATCTGCAGCGGGCGCATCGGCAAGAAGGGCAGGAAGACGGCCGCGCCCGCCATGCTGAACATGTTCCCGAAGTTCGAGCTGGTTCCCATCAGGATGTACTTCATGATGTTCCCCAGCGTGCGCCGGCCCTCCAGCACGCCCTCGTGCAGGACGCCCAGATCTGGCTCCATCAGGATCAGGTCGGCCGCCTCCTTGGCGACGTCGACCGCTGTGTCGACGGAGATGCCCACGTCCGCGCTGTGCAGCGCCGAGGCGTCGTTGATGCCGTCGCCGATGAAGCCCACCGTATGCTTGCGCCGCTTCAGTGACAGGATGATGCGGTCCTTCTGCGCCGGGGTGACCCGGCAAAACAGCGTGGTGCGCTCGACGACGGCGTCCAGCGCGGCGTCGTCCAGCAGCGCCAGATCCGCGCCCGTCAGGGCGGCGTCGACCGCCACGTCCAGCTCGCGGCACAGGTGCCGGGCCACGCGCCCCTCGTCGCCCGTCAGCAGCTTGATGGTCACGCCACCCTCGCGCAGGGCCCGCAGCGCCGAGCGGGCGCTGTGCTTGGGCGGATCCTGGAAGATCAGCAGGCCTGCCAGCACCAGCTGGCGCTCGTCGGTCTTGTCCACGGCGGTTCGACCGTCAGCGAAGCTCTTCGAGGCGATCGCCAGCACGCGCAGGCCCTCATCGCCGAAGGCTTCGCAGCGCGCCTGGATCTGCGCGCGCAGCTCGGCGTCCAGGGGCCGCGGCATCCCCTCGCCATCCTCGACGTGGGAGGTCACCGCCAGGACGTTCTCGAACGCGCCCTTCACGATCATCACGGACGGCCCGGACGGGCCCGTCACCAGGGTGGCCACCCGCCGGCGCTCGAAGTCGAACGGCACCTCGTCCAGCTTGCGCCACTCGCCGCCGGCCAGCGGCGCGAAGGACTGGGAGGCGCAGGCCTCCTCGATGGCCTCGTCCAGGGGACTCTTCAGGCCGGACTGAAAGCGGCTGTTCAGGTGCGCCATCGCCAGCACCCGGGGGCTGGGCCGGCCGAAGGCGTCGGCGTTGCCCTGCAGGCGAATGCGCGCCTCGGTCAGCGTGCCGGTCTTGTCGGTGCACAGCACGTCCATGCTGCCCAGGTCGTGGATGGCCGCCAGGCGCTTCACCAGGACCTTCTTCCGCCCCAGCCTGATGGCCCCGCGAGACAGGGTGACCGACACCACCATTGGCAACAGCTCGGGGGTCAATCCCACCGCCAGCGCCACGGCGAACAGGAACGACTCCAACCAGGGCCGCCCGCGCCAGGCGTCGACCAGAATCACGAACAGGACCATGATCAGGGCCAGCCGGACGATCAGGAAGCCGAACGCCCGCGTGCCCTTCTCGAACGCCGAGGGTGGTGGATCGCGCTGCAACGAAGCGCCGATCTGCCCCAGCATGGTGCGCGCGCCCGTTCGGCTGACCACCATCCGGCCTTCGCCGCTGGTCACCGATGACCCCATCATCACGTCTTCCGGGCGCTCCGCTGCCGGCGCGGCGGCGGAGGGCACCGGCGACACGCCCGCGTGCTTCTCGACGGGGTAGGGCTCCCCCGTCAGCAGGGCCTGGTTGACGAACAGATCCTTCGCCTGCACCAGGCGGCCGTCGGCCGGCACCAGATCGCCGGCTGCCAGCGCCACCAGGTCGCCCGGAACGATCTCCGGGGCGGGGATTTCACGGAGGCCTCCGTCGCGGAAGACACCGGCGCGCGTCACGGCCGACCGGCGGAGCCGCTCGGCCGCCCGGTCGGCCCGGTGCTCCTGAAAGAAGTCCAGCCCCACGCTCAAGGCCACCATGACCAGCGTGACCACGAAGCTGCGCAGGTCGCCCGTCAGGCCGGCGATGCCGCTGGCCCCCAGCAACAGGATGACCAGCGGGTTGCGAAAGCGCAGCAGGATCTGCACGACGATGGGGCGCCGGGGCTTCTCCGCGATCACGTTGCGGCCCCCCTCTTCCAGGCGCGTCGCGGCCTGGGCGCTGGTCAGGCCTACGGCCTCCGGGAGCGGAGGGGCCGCCGGTCCGGGCGGCGGGGGCGCAAGGGCGTCCGCGTCCATCGAAGGGCGGTTCGTCGCGAGTTCCACGCGGACAGCCGATGCCAGCCCCGGGCCAGCCGAGCAGGGCGCCGCGTATGGAACCACCGCGCACGATTTTCGTGGTGCGCCGGGCTGCGGTGCAGAGGATGCGCTGCCGGGCGCGTCCGGCGCGGGGACTTTGCTGCGACGGCGCAGACTTTCTCCACTTCTTGGCGACCAGGTGCCGCGCTGCGCGCTGGCTTCGATGTTGCTGAACCGTCACGCCAGAGAGGAGATGCCACCCATGATTTCACCCGCCATCGGAGCCCTTACCGCCGTCTGGTTGATGTTGTCGCCTGCTCTGGATCTGGAGGCCGGGCCGCGCGCCTACCTCGTCATCGCGGCCGGTGTCACCGCCTTCGTCCTGTCCCCGCTGACCATCTGGAGCCGGCCGGCACGCGGCGCGCTGGCCGCGGTGGGCCTGGCCATCGCGCTCATCAACTTCGTGTTGCCCTGCTCGATCGAGGCGCTGGCCTGCCTGGCCACCGCCGGTGCCGCGCTGATCGTGGCGGGCCTGGCCCCGTCGCCGGTGGTGGCCCGCTACGCCAGCGCCGTGGCCGCCATCGGGGCGCCGAGCGTGGTCGCCCGCCAGGATGACGAGATCACGGCGCCCTCCCGCGGCGTCCGCTCTGCCGCCTGAGGGTAGACATGACCTCGTCGGGAGAGCTGATCAGAATCGCGCTGCTGGCGCTGCTGACTGGCGTCGCCGTGCCCCTGCTGGTGCAGCTCTTCCTGACGCTGCGATCGCTCAGGGTGGCGACCGACTCGGTCGAGCGGCGCCTGGACAACCTGCTGGGCGACGTCAACGCGATCGCGGATCAGGTCCGCACGCGCGCCGCGCATCCCAGCCCGCTGGCCGCCTCGCTGACGGCGGCGTTACCTGCGGCGCTGGCCGCCGTGCAGGCGTTCCGGACCTCGATGCACGGGGATGCCGGGGCTCACGGCCACGACGGGGCCGGGGACCCGAAAGCCGAGGGCGGAGGTCGACGCGAAGATCCCGAGCCACAGCATGAGCAAAAGAAGGAGAGATCCCATGAACAGCGAAAAATGTGATAGTTCCTGCCGCTCCTCCGGTTTCAGCCACTTCCTGCTGGCGCTGCTGGGCGGTGCCGCTGCCGGGGCGACGGTCGCCTACTTCACGGCGCCTCGGTCCGGGGCGGACAGCCGCCGCCGCATCCACGACGTGGCGGACGAGGCGCGCGAGGCGGCCACCCGGCTGCCCATCGCCGTGCGCCGCGCCACCGAGGCCGCTCGCGAGGCGTTCAACGAGAGCCTGCGAGAAGGCCCGAACTCCTGACCGTTCATGTGGTTCCTGGAGGCCGGCAAACCCCGTAGCGAAGCGGCGATGGACGCCGGACTGGCCTCGGGCGAAAGCTATCTCGAGAGCTTGAAGGGCTATGTCGGGTTCACGGCAGAGTCCAGCGAACTGCTGCACGCCGTGCGGCCGATCGTCGAGCCCCACTTCGATCGCATCATCGACGACTTCTACGCGCGCATCGCGGAGCACCCGGGGGCCAGCCGCGTCATCACCGAGGGTCCGGAGCAGATCGCCCGCCTGAAGACCACGCTGCGCCGGTGGCTGGACGAGCTGCTTTGCGGTCCCCACGACCAGGCCTACCTGCAACGCCGGGCGCGCATCGGCCGCGTTCACGTGCAGATCGGCCTTCCCCAGGCCTTCATGTTCACGGCCATGAATCGCATCCGCGTGCAGGTCGCCGCCGTCATCGACCGGGCGCTGGCGAACGACCCGGTGCGACGGGAAAAGACGCTGGAGGCCCTGCACCAGATCGCGGACATCGAGCTGGCCATCATGCTGGAGACCTACCGCGAGGATCTGGAAGAGAAGACGCGGCTGTCGGACCGGCTGGCGACGATCGGACAGTTCGCCGCCGGGATCGGGCACGAGCTGCGCAATCCCCTGAGCGTGATCGAGTCCTCGCTGTTCCTGCTGCGCCAGCGGCTGTCCCGGGGGGCCACGCTGGCCGAGCCGGCCACGGCCCGGCACCTGGACAAGATCGCCGGTGAGGTGCGGCGGTCCACGCGGACCATCAACGACCTGCTGGAGCTGGCGCGCAACGTGCCGCCCAAGCGACGGCGGATCGCCCTGCGCAAGCTGCTGAACGACGCCATCGCCGACGCGCACCTGCCGCCAGGCGTGGACGTCACGCTCTCCGTCACCGACGGCGTCGCGGTGGTGGACCCCGAGCAGATCGGGCGCGTGCTGACGAACCTGATGACCAACGCCAGCCAGGCCATGGACGGGGTCGGTCGCCTGTGGATCGACGCCACGCAGGTCGAGGGTGAGACCCACCTGCGCGTGCGCGACGACGGGCCGGGGATACCGGCGGAGCTGAGATCGCGTATCTTCGAGGCCTTGTTCACCACGAAGGCCAAGGGAACGGGGCTGGGGCTGGCGCTGTGCCGCCGCATCGCGGAGGCGCACGGGGGCAGCGTGACGCTCGAGCCATCGGGCATCGGCGCCTGCTTCCTGCTTTCGCTGCCGGAACGGCGGGAGCAAGCGTTGCCGTGAACCGGCAGAAGGTCCTCATCGTCGACGACGACGCCGACCTGGCCGAGAACGCCGCCGAGATCCTGGGCGGCGAGCTACCGGTCGACGTCGAGGTGGTGGGGACGATGAGCGACGCGCTGGCACGCGTGGACGGCCAGCAGTTCGATCTGGTGCTCAGCGACGTTCGGCTGCCGGACGGGAATGGCACCGCGCTGGTCGAGCCGATCCGCGCCCGCTGGCCCCACAGTGAGGTCGTCCTGATCACGGGAGACGCCACCGTCGACACCGCCATGGCGGCCGTGCGAGGGGGGGCCTTCGCCTATGTGCTGAAGCCGCTGGCGCCGCTGGAGATGCTGGAGATCGCGCGGCGCGCGCTGGCGCAGACGACGCTGGCCCTGGAGCGGGAGCACCTTCAGGCAGAGCTGCGCAAGTCGGAGCTGCGCCACCGCACGGTCGTCGAGGCGGTGCCTGCGCTGGTGCTGGCGCTGGATCCCGCGGGGCGGATCGCGCTGTGGAACCGCCGCCTGGAAGAGGCGACCGGATTTTGCCGGGACGAGATGATCGGCCAGCCGGGCGATGGTTTGATCGGCGAGGGGGGCATTCACCCGCTGGCGCGCAAGAAGGGCGGCGACATCCTGGTGCGGTGGGAGCGGGCGCGCGTGGCCGAGGGGCAACTGGCCGCCCCTGCCCTGAAGGGAAAGGGCGCCGCGCACGACAGCTGGACGTACGCCGTCGGCACCGACGTCACCGCCGAGCAGGAGATGCTGCGGCGGACGCTGCGCGCCGAACGGCTGGCAGCCGTGGGCACGATGGCGGCCGGGCTGGCGCACGAGGTCAGGAATCCGCTGAACTCGGCGACGCTGCAGCTGCAGGTGCTGCGGCGCCGCCTCAGCAAAGGGGACGTCCGTCCGGACAGCCTGGACCCGGTGGCGGGGCTGATCGAGGAAGAGATCAGGCGGCTGGAGCGGCTGGTCGACGACTTCCTGTCGTTCGCGCGCCCGCGGCCGCTGGACCTGCAGCCCACCGGCCTGGCCGAGTTGTGCCAGGGGGTGCTGACCTTCGCCGAGCATGAGGCCGCCGCCGCCGGCGTCACCATGTCCCTGGACGTCGAGGCCGATGTGCCGGCCATCCATGCCGACGCGGCTCGGTTGCGTCAGGTCTTGCAGAACCTGGTCCGCAACGCGCTGGAGGCGATGCCCTCGGGGGGCCGGCTGGCGGTGCGGGTGCGCCGCGCGGAGGGCGCCGTCGAGATCGACGTGGCCGACACCGGGGTGGGCTTCGCGGACGAGGCGCCGGTCTTCGATGCGTTCTTCACGACCAAGTCGAAGGGCACGGGCCTGGGCCTCAGCATCGTGCACGGGATCGTGACGGATCACGGGGGCACGGTGCGGGTCCGCTCGCGCCCCGGCGACACCTGCTTCACCCTGTCGCTGCCGGCGTGACGCCGAGCCCCCTCAGTCGCCGCGGCCGGGGTCGCTGGCCCCACCGGAGCCGATGGGGGCGCCGTTTTCCACGGTGGAGGCCCCGTTCTCCACGGCGGCGGCGCCGGTCTCCAGGGCGGCGGCGCCGCTCTTGGGCGCGCTCTGATACTCGTGCAGCTTGTACTGGATCTTGCGCACGCTCACCCCCAGCATCTCGGCGGCCTTGCCGGTAGAGCCGCCGGTCGCCTCCAGCGTCTTGCGGATGGCGTAGTGCTCGATCTCGTCGAGCGTCGATCCGGGGATGCGGATGCCGCCCAGCTCGGAGGCCGGGGCCAGGGGGGGGGGCAACTCGGCCAGGGAGATGCGGGGGCCATTGCACAGGACGACCGCGCGCTCGATCACGTTCTCCAGCTCGCGCACGTTGCCTGGCCAGCGGTACGAGCCCAGCACCGTCAGCGCTTCGTCGGTGAAGCCTTCGATGCTCTTGCCGTTCTCGGTGGCGTACTTCTTCAGGAAGTGGGCGGCCAGCAAGGGCACGTCCGAGCCGCGCTCGCGCAGGGCCGGCATCTCCACGGCGATGACGTTCAGCCGGTAGTACAGATCCTCGCGGAAGCGCCCCTTGGCCACCTCCTCCTTGAGATCACGGTTGGTGGCGGTCACCACCCGCACGTCGACGCGCACGGTCTCGTTTCCGCCCACCCGCTCGAACTCGTGCTCTTGCAGGAAGCGCAGCAGCTTCACCTGCACGGAAGGGGAGATCTCGCCGATCTCGTCGAGGAACAGGGTGCCCCCGTTCGCCTGCTGGAACCGACCCTCGCGCCGTCCCGCCGCCCCGGTGAAGGAACCGCGCTCGTGGCCGAACAGCTCGCTCTCCAGCAGCGTCTCGGCCAGCGAGGCGCAGTGCAGCTTGACGAAGGGGCCCTTGGCCCGCGGGCTGTGCTGGTGGATGGCTGCGGCGATCAGCTCCTTGCCGGTGCCCGATTCGCCGGTGATCAAAATACTGGCCCGCGCCGGCGCCACCTGGGCGATGGTCTTGAAGATGGCCTGCATCGACGGCGCGCTGCCGATGATGTTCGAGAAGCTGTATCGTTCGGCCAGCCTGGCCCGCAAGCGCCCGGCCTCCAGCCGCAAGCGACGGCGCTCCATCTCCCGCTCGATCACCAGGAACAGCTCGGTCGTGTTCAGCGGCTTGGTCAGGTAGTCCGCCGCGCCTTTCTTCATCGCCTCGACGGCGGTCTCCACGGCGCCGAACGCCGTCATCACCACGACCACCACCTCTTCGTCGGCCTGATGCACCTTCTCCAGCAGCTCGACGCCGCCCATGCCCGGCATCTTCAGGTCGGTCAAGACGAGATCGGGTGACGTCTCCTCCATCTTGCCGAGGGCCTTGAACCCATCGGCGGCCGTTTCGACGCGATAGCCCTCGTCGCGCAGCAACTCGGCCAGCGCGGTGCGCGCGTTGGCCTCGTCATCCACCACCAGAATCGTCCCTTTGTCGGTCGTCGCCATGTCGATGGTCGCCTCTCGCAATCGATGTGCCTACCGCGGGGGGCGGTCACCCACCCTTCCGCCGGTCATTCTTGCGCACAGAGGGCACGGGTGCGCAATTCCTGCGCGGGGGGTGGCGTCCGGACCAGCTGGGCCTTCAGCCCCGGGGCCAGCCCCTCGCGCGGCGCGTGCCGCTCCAGCTCCTCCATGGTGCGCTCGTTTCGCAGCCACGAGGCCGCCAGCCAGGCCTGCTCGGGGTGATAACGCTCGGCCAGATCCCACAGGTCCTGGATGGTCTGGCCGGACCGTGGCGCCGCAGCCGTCTGGGTGCGGGCGACCGCCAGGGTCAGCATCAAGCGCATGGCCTGACCCAGCGTGCGCTGGGCCGGCGCGGCGGTCCAGCCCAGCGAAAATGGTGCGCGCGCCGGGCTGGCCGCAGCAACTTCTGCGCTCGCGGACATCACCGGCTGCCCCGGAAGACCGAGTGGCACTTCACGCAGGTCTTCGACAGATCGCCGTAGGCGTCGGCCACCCGGAAGGCCCCCTGGGCCTTGGCCGCCTCCGCCAGCGCCCGGGCCCGCGCCTTCAGTTCGTCCTGATAATCGAAGAACACCGGGGGAAGAGAGGAAGCCAGGTCGGTCGCGTCCTTCGTCACGGGCCGGGCCAGATCCACTTGCGCCTCGATGGCCGCCGCCTTCTCCGCGATGCGCGGGTACTGCAGGATCATGATGGCCGAGACCAGCTCGCCCATGTCGTTGGCGTGCGACGCCATCCGCGCGCGCAGCAGCTCGCGGGTCGTGTTCGACAGATATTGCGGCGGCTCGCGACGGTCGGGCGCCGCCAGCGCCTGGGCCAGCTGATCTTGCTGGGGCGGGTGGGGCTCTGTGGTGGCGCAGGACGCAGCCGCGACGCCCGCCAGGAGCGATAGCGAGGCAAGCGCGGCCGGCAGGGTTCGCAGCGATGGCTTGTTCATGGCCAGGCCTGGCCAGCAAGACCGTGGCCAGCGCCGGTGGCGTACGCGAAACGTTGCATGGCATGACCGGTGCTTGGTTCCCCCGCGGAGTGCGAGTGACAACGCGTGGGCTGGCGTTTGCCCGCCACGGGACAAGGAGCGAGGCGATGAAATCCATGAAGACGATGCAGGCGGCGGTGTTTCAACAGAAGGGGAAGATCGGCATCCGCGAGGTGCCGTGCCCCGAGCCGGGCGTGGGACAGGCCCTGATTCGCGTCACCACCACGACGATCTGCGGAACGGACGTCCACATCCTGAAAGGGGAATACCCGGTGCGCGAGGGGCTGGTGGTGGGCCACGAGCCCGTGGGGACCATCGCCGCGCTGGGCGCCGGCGTGGAAGGCTATGCGGTCGGTGACCGCGTCATCGTCGGGGCCATCACCCCGTGTGGGCAGTGCCGGGCCTGCCTGTCAGGCGCGCCCTCGCAGTGCGGGCACGGCGGTGACGGCTCCGAGGCCATCGGGGGCTGGCGCTTCGGCAACACCATCGACGGCTGCCAGGCGCAGTACGTGCTGGTGCCGAACGCGCAGGCGAACCTGGCCAGGATCCCGGCGGGACTGACCGACGAGGAGGTGCTGATGTGCCCCGACATCATGTCGACCGGGTTCTCCGCGGCCGAGCGGGGGCACGTGCGCATCGGCGACGCCGTGGCGGTCTTCGCCCAGGGCCCCATCGGGCTGTGCGCCACGGCCGGGGCGCGCCTGGCGGGCGCCGCGCTGGTCATCGGCGTCGACAGCGTTCCCCGACGGCTGGAGATGGCGAAGCGCATGGGCGCGGACGTGGTCCTGAACTACAAGGAGCAGGACGTGGTGGCCGAGATCAAGCGGCTGACCGGCGGCGGCGCCGACGTCGCCATCGAGGCGCTGGGCCAGTCTTCCACGTTCGAGAGCGCCCTGCGCAGCATCAGGCCGGGGGGCGTGCTGTCCAGCCTGGGCGTGTATTCGGGCCACCTGACGTTGCCGCTGGACGCCTTCGCGGCGGGCCTGGGCGATCACACGATCGTCACGTCGCTGTGCCCCGGCGGCAAGGAGCGCATGCGGCGGCTGATGAGCATCGTTGCCGCCAAGCGCTTCCCGTTCCACGAGCTGGTCACCCACCGCTTTCCCCTGGCGGAGATCGAGGCGGCCTACGACCTCTTCTCGCACCAGCGCGACGGCGTCATGAAGGTTGCCATCACGGCGTAGCGAGGGGACTTCCGCGGCGAAACATGGCGACACCAGCGTTCGCGCACGCGGGACATTCGCTTTGACCGCCCTCTACATCGGCCTCGCCATCGTCCTGGATGGCGGGGCCGCGCTGGTGGCCGGCCTGATCCCGGAGCGGGCGCTGCTGGCGGCGCGACCGTCCCTGATCGCGTTCGCGGCGGGCGTGTTGCTGGGCACGACCTTCTTCGATTTGCTGCCCGAGGCCCTGGCCCGGTCGGGTGGCCGGGCCGGCCTGATCCTCGGCGTCGTGCTGGCCAGCCTGGTGTCGATGCTGATCGTGGAGGGGGCGCTGCGCGGGCGCCCGCGGCGGGAGGGCAGCCTGGCGGGCGTGCTGCTGGGCGCGGACGCGCTCCACAACGTGGCCGACGGCGCGGCCATTGCGGCGGCCTTCCTGATCTCTCCGCGCCTGGGCCTGGTCACGTCGGTAGCGGTCATCGCGCACGAGGTGCCGGAGGAGGTCGCCGATTACGTTTTCCTGCGTCAGGGGGGCATGGGGCGGCGGCGGGCCGTGCTGGCCATGGCCGCCGTGCAGCTGACGGCCGGGATCGGCGCGGCGCTGACCGTGGCCGGGAGCGCGCTGTGGTCGGGCGTGGCGGGGGTCGTGCTGGCCCTGGCCGCCGGCACGTTTCTTCACATCGCGCAGATCGATCTCGTCCCGCGGTTGCTCGACGGCAGCGAGGGGCCGGCCCGCCTGGGCAGCTTGGTGGCGATGCTGGCGGGGCTGGGGGTGGCGGTCCTGGGCCTGTGGCTGTGAAGCGGTGGCGCAACGGTTTCGCCGGTGGCAGGCGCCCGTGCAGACCCTGCGCCGGGGGCAGGGGCGCCCGACGCAGAACCTGCATCCAGCGCCGTGATTTTGCGCCGGCGCCTTGGCACCCCGGCTGCAAACGAGACCGGCCATGAAGACAAACACGTCTCGCTCCCGAGTGTTCACCGTGCTGTTTCTATCGCTGGCCCTCGCCGGCTCCGCCGTCGCCCCCAGCGCGGCCCGCTCGGCCCCGGGCCGCTCCCAGTTTCGCGTCGACGCGAAGAAGAGTCGCTTCATCGTGGAGACCGAGACCAGCGGGCTGTCCTCGATGTTCGCCCACGACCACAAGATCGAGGTCGGCGGGTTCACGGGGACGGCCTCGTTCGTGCCCGGCGACCTTTCGACGGGGACGCTGGAGATGACGGTGCGGGCCGACTCGCTGAAGCTGCTGGACGAGAGCAACATCGGCCAGCGCCAGGCGGTGGAGTCGGCGCTGCGCGAGGACGTGCTGGAGGCCAGCAAGTACCCCGAGATCACGTTCAAGACCCGCATCACCAAGGCCAGCCGCCGGGGCGACGGGACCTACGACGTCCGCCTGACCGGCGACCTGCGCCTGCACGGCGTGCGGAAGCAGATGACCATTCCGGCGCGCGTCTCCCTGGACGGCGGGGCGTTGCACGCCATCGGCACCTTCGAGATCAAGCAGACCGACTTCGACATCACCCCGTTCTCGTTCGTCAGCGGCACGGTCACCATCAAGGACGTGGTGGTCCTGTCGTTCGACCTCACCGCCGACCCTGTGTGATGGGCCGGACCGCCCCGGCGGTTCAGGCGCTGCCGGGGCCGACCAGGTACTCCCGGCCCGGTGGCGCCGAGATGCCATGGCGGTTCAGCTCTTCCAGCGCCGCCCCCACGGTGGTCGCCCAGGGCAGCCTGGTGTCGACGGGGATGCCGCGCGGCTCACCCGACAGGCGGGGGGGCTTGCCCGCCGCGATGTAGCGCTCGATCAGCGCGTCGTCGGCGTCCGACGGCGAACCGCGCTGCGCGCGCAGGTGCACGCGCCATCGCAGGATGTCCCAGTCCGGACACGACGCCTCGACGAACGCGTGGTTCGCGCCGTACGTCCGCGCCACCTCCGTCGCCAGCTCGCGCCAGCGCGGGTCGTCGAAGGTGGCGTCCAGCACCACGGTGCGGCCGCTGGCCAGCACGATCTCCGCCCGCCGCATCAGCTCGGCGTAGGTGGCCTCGGTGTGTTCCGCCGTGTAGAGGTCGCTTCCGCCCCGCTGTTCCGGGGCCAGTCCGGCCAGCGCCTTTCGCGTGCGGTCCGAGCTGATGACGGGAGCGGCCAGCGCGCGTCCCAGGGCCGCGGCCAGCGTGCTCTTCCCCGAACCGATCACGCCCCCCACCGCCACCAGGCCGGGCGCCCCCAGCGGCCGGCCGGCGCACGCCCGCGCCAGGGCGAAGTCGCGCTGAGCCTCGGCGCGCTTCTGCATGCGCAGGTCGTGCGTGGCCTGCGGATCCGTCGCGATCAGGGCCGCCACCTTCGCCCGCACGTTCGCGCGGTAGCAAAGGTAGAAGTCCAGCACGCCGTACAGCTCGAAGTCATCCAGCGCTTCGGCGCTGCGGGCCACGAAGCCGGCTGCCAGATCGGCTCTGCCCGCCGCTTCCAGCTCCATGGCGAGAAAAGCCAGCTCGTTCGCCACGTCGCCGGCCCGGAAGGCCTGCGAGAACTCCACGCAGTCGATGACCACGGGCACCTCGGCGCCATCGGGGCCGGACAAGAAGTACACGTGCTCGAGGCGCAGGTCGCCGTGACCATCTCGTATCCGCCCCGCCGCCACGCGCGCGGCGAAGCGGTCCTTGCGGAAGCGCAGCTCCTGGTCCTGGTAGCGCCAGATCTCGTCCAGCGTCTCGCGATCGACCAGCTCGTCGTGCGCCAGGGAGGCGATGCTCTGGTCCAGGTTCTGTTCGATGTTGCGCCGCAGGTGCGGCAGCTCGCCGAAGCGGGGCGTCTGGGGCGCGTCCAGCAGGAAGCGCGCGACCTTGTGCGCCACCGCCTCCAGCCGCGCCGCACCCAGGTGTCCCGCGGCCAGCAGCGCCTGGGCGCTGGCCCGGTCGGGCAACCGTCGCATGTGGACCGCCCAGTCGACCAGGGTGCCTGCGCCCCCCACGTGATGTCCCGTCTCGTCGCGCCGAATCGGCTCGATGCCCACGTAAACGCCGGGCGCCAGGCGCGCGTTCAGGCGCACCTCGTCCTCGCAGGCCTGTCGCCGCGCCTCCAGCGTCCGATAGTCGAGGAAGCCCAGATCCACGGGCCGCTTCACTTTCAGCGCGTCGCGGGACGTCAGGAACACCCACGAGGCGTGCGTCGTGCGCAGCTCGACGATTTCGTCGGGCGCGACCGGATGGTTGCTGGCCCGCAGCAGGTCGGTGACCAGCCGGGGCTGGATGCTCGCCTCGTTCTGCTCCCCGTGGGGAATGCCCATGGCCCTACCGCCGCTGGTCCGTAGCACCGCCATCAGGGCCGCTCGAGCAGCTCGTGCAGGACCACCAGCGCGTCGATGGTGGTGAACACGCCGGCGATGTGGGTCTCGGTGCCCACCAGCGCCGAGCCGAGCTTCTTCTGGATCATGGTCTCCACCACCTCGGCGACCGGCGCGTCCGGCGACACCAGGAACACGTCCTCGACCATCGCCTCCTCGACCGGCACCTTGCCGGCGTCCACCCCGGGCAAGGACGACACCAGCACCAGATCGCGCTCTGACACGATCCCCACCACGCGTCCCCCGTCCAGGACGGGCAGGTGGCGGATGTGGTGGGCGCGCATGAGCTCGTGGGCCGCTGCGATCGATCCATCGCAGCCGATGGTGTACGGAGTCAGGCTCATGTACTGGCGCACGGCGGGAAACTGCCGAACCGGGACTGACGCAGCTGAGGTCATGGTGCTGGTACAAGCAACAGCGGCGCCAGCCAGAAGATCGCTGGCAGCATGCGGTTCGGCGCGCCCCTGCCGGGGAGACCTCCGCAGATCTTGCGTATGCCCGGCCGGCGCCCCGCCGAAATTGCGCTGCCCTCGCGCGCGGCGGACGGGGCGGCCGGGCTGATTGCTGGTCTCCTGATTGCAATCCGGGGTCGCCATGGAAAACGAGAACACGCAGACGATCCTGGTGGCGACGGACTTTTCCAGCGGAAGCGACCTAGCCCTGGACCAGGCCATCCAGGTGGCGAAGGGCACCGGCGCCCGCGTGGCGCTGGTTCACGTCATCGAGCCGGCCATCGAGTTCCCGATGGGGGCCGCCTACGCGGACGTGGACGGGGGATATTACGCGTCCGTGGACCTGGCCCTGTCGGCCGGCGCCGCCAAGATCGAGAAGGCGGGCCTGCGTTGCACGACGAAGATCCTGGAGGGTTCGGTGCCGTCCGAGCTGACGCGCTGGGCGCGAGAGCTGGGGGCCAGCATGATCATCCTGGGCACGCACGGGCGCACCGGCCTGTCACACGTGCTGCTGGGCAGCGTGGCCGAGAAGGTCGTGCGCCACGCCACCTGTCCCGTGCTGACCGTTCCCTTTGCACGCCAGGCCGCCTGACGGGCGCCGGCGTCGAGAGGTAAGACGGAGACTGGTCGACAACGGGGCAAGGAAGAGGCGCACGACATGAAGATCCTATGCGGTACGAATTTCGATCCCGGAGCGGACGCCGCGGCCCGGTTCGCGGCGGACCTGGCGTCGCGCACGGGTGGCAGCGTCGAGCTGATGCACGTGTTGCCTCCCCTCGATCCGTCGCCCTTCGTCGCCGGCAGCGAGGTGCAGGCCCGGCGCATGGCGGAGATCGAACGGGAAGGCGCGGCCCGGGCGCTGGCGGAGGCGACCACCGCCCTGCGCAGCACGGGCGCGGCGCCGGTGACGGCCCACATCGAGGCGGGGCCTCCTGACGCTTGCCTGCTGCTGCGGGCCTCGCAGCTGTCCGCGGACCTGATCGTGCTGGGGATGACGGGAAGGACCCGTCTCGAGCGGTGGCTGCTGGGCAGCGTCGCCGAGCGCCTGGTCCGCCTGAGTGATCGGCCCGTGTTGCTGGTTCCGCCCGCGACGTCGGCCGCCGAGCGGCGGGCCGATCCCATGAGGGTCCTGGTCGCGCTCGACGATCGGCCGGCGAGCGGCGGCGCCCTCGGCTTCGTGCGAACGTTGCGGTCCAAGGTCCCCTGCGACATCGTCGCGCTGCGGCTGTACTGGCCCGTCGAGGAGTACCGGCGCCTGGGCCTGACCGGGCCGCGCGAGCTGTTTCAGGCGGATCCCGAGGTGGTGAGAGATCTGGAGACCAGCGTGCGCGATCGGGTCGGCGCGCTGCCGGGCACGGGCGGTTTCGAGGTCGCCGTGGAGGCGTCCTGGGGGGGGCGCGCCGCCACGATTGTCGAGGTGGCGCGCGCGCGCCACTGCGATCTGATCGTGATGGGTGCGGAGAGCCGGCACGGCTTGGCGCGGCTGTCTCATGCGCCGATCTCGGACCGGATGGCCAGGCTGGCGCCCGAGATCCCCATCCTGTTCGTCCCGGCGCAGCCGTCGACGCGCCCGCAGATCGTACCCCTGTCCACCGTGCTGGCGGCGACGGACTTCTCGGAGGGCGGGGATCTGGCGGTGCGGGCCGCCTATGGCCTGCTGGCCGGGCGGGGGGGCGTGGTCGAGCTGTGCCACGTTCACCAGCGGCCGCTGGCCAGCCCGGCCTACGCGTACGACGAGCCGGCTGGCCGTCTGAGCGACAGCGAGCGGGCAGGGCTGGAGGCGCGCCTGCGGGCCCTGATTCCTGCGGATGCCGCGGAGCACGGCATCGCGACGCACGTCACCGTCATCGATGGTGGCCGCGCCCACACCGCGCTGGTGCAGGCCGCCGAGCGGATGCGGGCCGACGCGCTGGTGCTGGGCGGAGGTCAGAACGGGGCCACACGGCACGCCCTGCTGGGGTCGGTGGCGCAAGCGGTGGTGCGGGCCAGCCGGCGCCCCGTGCTGGTGGTGCCCAGCCCCACGGACGAGGCTTGAGGTGACCATGAAGGACCTGCCTGCCGCCGCCCTGGCCCACGACGTGTTTCATCAGGGCCGCCATCCGCTGGAGCCCTTCTTCGCCCCCCGTTCGGTGGCCGTCATCGGCGCCACCGAGAAGGCGGGCAGCGTGGGCCGCACCCTGCTGTCGAACCTGCAGGCCTGCCACTTCGGCGGCACCATCTTCCCGGTGAACCCCAAGCGGGACACGGTCCTGGGATTGCGGGCCTACCCGTCGGTCGACGCGATCCCCGGCCCGGTCGATCTGGCGGTGATCTGCACGCCGGCACCGTCGGTGCCCGACATCGTGGCCGCCTGCGCGGCCCGGAAGGTCGCGGCGGCGGTGGTGATCTCGGCGGGGTTTCGCGAGACGGGCCCGGCGGGCGTGGAGCTGGAGCGGCGGATCGTCGAGGCGGCCCGGCGCGGCCCCATGCGCGTCGTGGGACCGAACTGTCTGGGGGTGATGAGCCCGGTCACCGGGCTGAACGCCACCTTCGCGGCAGGGATGGCGCGGCCCGGAAACGTCGCGTTCCTCAGCCAGAGTGGCGCGCTGCTGACGGCGATCCTGGACTGGAGCCAGCGCGAGCAGGTCGGTTTCAGCGCGGTCGTGTCGCTGGGCTCGATGCTGGACGTGGGCTGGGGCGATCTGATCGACTACCTGGGCGACGATCCAAAGACGCGCGCCATCGTGATGTACATGGAATCGATCGGCGACGCGCGCGCTTTTCTTTCCGCGGCGCGCGAGGTGGCGCTGACGAAGCCCATCATCGTCATCAAGGCGGGGCGCAGCCAGGCGGCCAGCCGCGCCGCCGCCTCGCACACGGGCGCGCTGACGGGGTCCGACGACGTGCTGGACGCCGCCTTCCGGCGGGCGGGCGTCCTGCGCGTGGCGAACATCGGCGAGGTCTTTCACCTGGCGGACGTGCTGGGCAAGCAGCCGCGGCCGGCCGGGCCGCGCCTGGCCATCGTGACGAACGCCGGCGGTCCGGCGGTGCTGGCCACCGACGCGCTGGTGGCGGCGGGCGGGCAGCTGGCCGAGCTGGACGGAACGTCCCTGGCGCGCCTGGACGGGGTGCTGCCGCCGGCGTGGAGCCACGCCAACCCGGTGGACATCCTGGGGGACGCCGATCCGGCCCGCTATGCCCAGGCGCTGGAGATCACCGCGGACGCCGCCACCAGCGATGGGCTGCTGGCCATCCTCACGCCGCAGGACATGACCGAGCCGACCCAGACCGCCGAGGCGCTGCGCAAGTATGCACACGTGGCCGGAAAGCCGGTGCTGGCCAGCTGGATGGGCGGTGCGGGTGTCGCGGCCGGCGTCGAGATCCTGAACCGCGCCGGCATCCCGACGTTCGACTTTCCCGACGAGGCAGCGGCGACGTTCTGCCAGATGTGGCGCTACGCCGACAACCTCCGCGGCCTGTACGAGACACCGCTGCGGCACCTCGAAGCGGACGGGCGGCCGGACAGCGCGCGCGCCGTGGTCGCAGCCGCCCAGGCCGCGGGGCGCACGCTGCTGGACGAGAGCGAGGCCAAGCAGGTGCTGGACGCCTACGGCATCGCCACCGTCCCCACGCGCACCGCGCGCAGCGCCCAGCACGCCACCGAGCTGGCGCGCGAGCTGGGATTTCCGGTGGTGCTGAAGCTGTGGTCGCGCACCATCACGCACAAGAGCGACGTGGGCGGCGTGAAGCTGGGCCTGAACGATGCGCAGGCGGTAGCCAGCGCTTACCGGGACATCGAACGCGCCGTCACCGCCCTGGCCGGGGCGCAGGCGTTCGAGGGGGTCACCGTGCAACCGATGGTGGATCGCCGCGCCGGCTTCGAGCTGATCCTGGGCAGCGCGCTGGATCCGCAGTTCGGCCCGGTGCTGCTGTTCGGCGCGGGCGGCGAGCTGGTGGAGGTGTTTCGCGATCAGGCCCTGGGCTTGCCGCCTCTGAACACCACGCTGGCGCGCCGGCTGATCGAACGGACACGCATTCATCGGGCCCTGTCCGGCGCCCGCGGGCGCGGGCCCGTCGACCTGGACCTGCTGGCGCGCACGCTGGTGCGCTTCGGAGATCTGGTGGTGGAGAACCCGCAGATTCGCGAGATCGACGTGAACCCGTTGCTGGCGTCGGCCGGCGGTGTGCTGGCCCTGGACGCCCGCATGGTGTTGCAGCCCGCCGGGCTGCCGCCCAGCGAGCTGCCGCGGCCCGCGATCAGGCCCTATCCCACGGAGTACGTCTCGAAGGGGCAGCTCTCCGACGGCACGCCCATCGTCATCCGGCCGATCCGCCCCGAGGACGAGCCGATGATGGTGGCCTTTCACGCCACGCTCAGCGAACAGAGCGTGCGGCAGCGCTACCTGCGAGGCGTGCCGCTGGACGAGCGAACGGCCCACGAGCGGTTGGTGCGCGTCTGTTTCGTCGACTACGACCGGGAGATGGCGCTGGTGGTCGAGCGCTGCTCTTCCGACGGGGCCCGCGCCATCGTGGGGCTGGGCCGCCTGAGCCGCGAGCGCGTGAAGGGGGCCAGCGGCGCCGAGTTCGCGCTGGTGGTGGGCGACCCCTGGCAGGGTCAGGGTGTGGGCCGCCAGCTGCTGTCGCGGCTGATCGACGTCGCCGGCCACGAGAAGATCGGCCGCATCTATGCGGAGGTGTCGGGCAACAACCTACGCATGCAGCGTCTGTGCAGCGGCCTGGGGTTCGAGATGGGCGAGGAGGACGGGGGCGTGGTCATCGCGGAGCGCCGGATCTGACGGGCCGCCTCTTCGTTTTGGAGCGGCCCGGGCGCCTCGCTGGCACGCCGCTGGCATTGATCCTGACCCATGCACAAGAAGATCGTGGCGGTGTCCTCGGGCGTCCTGGCGGTCCTGGTGGCCTTGGCGCTCTTCTTGAGGCCGGCGCGCACCATCCACCCGGGGCCCGAGATGGCGGTCCCCGAGCGGATCCCCGGCCCGGCGCGGGCCGTGATCGCCAGCAAGATGCGGCGCCACGCCGACCAGTTGCCTGAGCTGGTGTCGCACATGGTGGTGCTGGACTACGACGGCGTGGCCCGGGTGGCCGGCGCCATCTTCGACGAGCCGCGCCTGGCCCGGCCGGTGACCGGCGACGAGTTGAACGGCGTCCTGCCCGAACGCTTCTTCACGCTGCAAGATCAGCTGCAGGCGGCGGCGCGCGCCGCGGTGGAGGCGGCGGCGCAGCGAGATCCGCAGGGCACCGCGGCGGCGGCGGCGACGCTGACGCGGACCTGCGTCGACTGTCACGCCCTGTACCTGAACGGCGGCTCGTAGAAGCCGGTCCACCGCCCCCTCGAAGGCGGTCGGTGGACCCCGGTCAGGGTACGTAGACTTCCGTCAGTGGTCGGTCGCGGTCGCCTCGTGCATCAACCGCATCCCTTCGGCCATCTTGCGCAGGCGGCTTACGGCGGCGGCGTCGTCGGAGGTGAACGTCATGGTGACGCCCTTCTCGACGTTCTTCACCGCGATCTTGGTGGTGGGGCCCATCAGCGGACCCATGCCGCCACCCATCATGGAACCCGTGCCGCCGCCCATCATGGAGCCCATGCCGCCGCCCATCATCTTCCCGCACATCATGTCCGTCTCCTGGTGCGGTGCCCCCGGCTGCCCGGGCGCGGCGGCTGCGTGGTCGTGCTCGTGTGCCACCGGGGCGGCAGCGGGCGCGGCCGGCTTGGCCGAGGGGGCGGCGGTCTGGGCGATGACCAGACCACCGGCGGTGGGGATGCCCAGCAACAAGGATGCAAACAGAGCGGCGCGCTTCACGGAGACCTCCTGGGACGGGTGATGATCGGGATGTTGGAAATGTCAGGCGGCCGGTGATGCGGCCGACGCGCGGGGGGGGCGGCCCAGGCGGCGCTCCGCCTCCAGCACCGCCTGCGTGGCCTTGAGGACCGAGTCCGGGTTCAGGCTCATCGATTCGATGCCCAGCTGCACCAGGTAGGCGGCCATGTCCGGATAGTCCGAGGGGGCCTGACCGCAGATCCCGCTGTGAATGCCGTTGCGCCGGCAACCGTCGACCGCCAGGCGCAGCATCTCCTTCACGCCCTCGTCGCGCTCGTCGTAGTCGAACGCCACCTGGGCGCTGTCGCGATCGACCCCCAGCGTCAGCTGCGTCAGGTCGTTCGAGCCGATCGAGAAGCCGTCGAACAGCTTCGCGAACCGATCGATCGAGATGACGTTGTTGGGGATCTCGCACATGGCGTAGATCTTCAGGCCGTTCTCCCCCCGGCGCAGGCCCAGCTCCGCCATGCGCGCCAGCACCTGCTCGGCCTCCACCACCCGCCGCACGAAGGGCAGCATCAGGATGACGTTCGTCAGGCCCATGGTCTCGCGCACCCTCTTCATCGCCGCGCATTCGAGCGCGAAGCCTTCGGCGTAGGCCGGGTGCGCATAGCGGGAGGCGCCCCGGAAGCCGAGCATGGGGTTCTCCTCGTGCGGTTCGAAGTCCGCGCCGCCCAGCAGGCTGGCGTACTCGTTCGTCTTGAAGTCGGACATGCGCACCACCACGGGCTTCGGCCAGAAGGCGGCGGCGATGGTGCCGATCCCCTCGGCCAGCCGCTCCACGAAGAAGTCCGCGCCGCTCTGGTATCCACGCAGCAGGCGCTGGATCTCGGCGCGCGCCGCCGGCGCCGTGACCCGCTCGGGATGCAGCGCCGCCAGCGGGTGCAGCTTGATCGCCTCGCTGATGATGAACTCCATGCGGGCCAGCCCGACGCCGTCGTTCGGCAAGAACGACGTCTTGAAGGCCAGGTCCGGGTTGCCCAGGTTGATCATCATCTGTGTGGCGGGGCGGGGGATGGCGTCCACGTCGACGTGCGTGGTGCGGAACGCCAGCGCGCCCTCGTAGACGTGGCCGCTGTCCCCCTCGGCGCACGAGACGGTCGCCATGGTGCCGCCGGTCAGGCGCGTGGTCGCGTCGCCCACACCCACCACGGCCGGCACGCCCAGCTCGCGCGCGATGATGGCGGCGTGGCAGGTGCGGCCCCCGCGATTGGTCACGATGGCGGCCGCCGTCTTCATCACCGGCTCCCAGTCGGGCGTGGTGGTGTCGGCCACCAGGATCTCCCCCGGTTTGAACGTGGAGAGCAGCGACAGATCCGTGATGAGGCGCAGCCGGCCCGTGGCGATCCGCTCGCCCACGGCGCGTCCCTCGGCCAGCAGCTTGCCCCTGCCTTCCAGGACGTAGTTGTCGATGGTCGCGGGCCTGCGCTGCGAGGCCACCGTCTCGGGCCGCGCCTGCACGATGTAGATCTTTCCGTCGCCGCCGTCCTTGGCCCACTCGATGTCCATGGGGCGCCGGTAATGGGCCTCGATGGCCAGCGCGCAGCTGGTCAACTCCATGGCATCGTCGTCGGTGATGCAGAAGCGCCCGCGGTCGTCGTCGGGGGTGGGGACGTTGCGGGTGGTGTGCCGCGTCCCCCCCCTCGACGAAGATCATCTTCACGGACTTGTCGCCCAGCCGCCGGCGCAGCACGGCGCGGTGCCCGGCCGTGAACGTCGGCTTGTGCACCACCAGCTCGTCCGGATCGACGGCGCCTTGCACGACGTTCTCGCCCAGACCGTACGCCGCGTTGATGAAGACGACGTCCCGGAACCCCGATTCGGTGTCCAGGGTGAACATCACGCCCGAGGCGGCGATGTCGGAACGCACCATCTTCATCACACCGATCGACAGGCCGACCTTGAAGTGGTCGAAGCCCTTGTCGACCCGGTAGTGGATGGCGCGATCGGTGAACAGACTGGCAAAGCAGCGACGACAGGCGTCCAGCAGGCTCTCCTCGCCGCGGACGTTCAGGAAGGTCTCCTGCTGGCCGGCGAAGCTGGCGTCCGGAAGGTCCTCGGCGGTGGCCGAGCTGCGCACCGCCAGGCTCAACCCTTCACCGTACTGTTCGACCAGCTTGCGGTGGCCGGCGCGGATGGCTTGCTGGAGATCCCGCGGCAATCCTGCGCCGTAAACCACCTCGCGCGCGATCTTTGCGCGTCTCTCCAGATCGGCCACGTCCTCGGGATTCAGCCCGTCCAGCGCCTGATGCAGGCGGGGCCAGGCATCCGCCTGATCCAGCATGTGCCGGTAGGCGGCCGCCGTGATGGCGAATCCGTTGGGCACGCGCACGCCCTGACCGGACAGCTTCCGGTACATCTCACCGAGCGAGGCGTTCTTGCCACCCACGGAGGGCACGTCGTCGATGCCCACCTCTTCGAACATTCTGATGTACGGCGATCGTTGCATGTCCATCTCCATGTCGGTGACCGCTGGCAAAGCACGGCGCGTGCCGCCGCCGCCTGACCGCGGCGGCATGCCCTTCGCATTGGCCACTTCGCGGAGGCATCACCATGGCCGCACATCCCGTCCAGCTTCGCGTGGAACGTTCTCCCGGCATTCCCCGGGTTCAGGTGCTGGTTCGCCTGGTGCTGGCCCTGGCCGTCGGCAGCGTGGGCATCTCGTCGGTCTTCTGGTTGCTGTACATCGAGGTGCCGGTGTTCGTGGCGCTGGCCATCCGCCACAAGGGCCGCCAGCAGTACCTCGAGGTGGTTGGCCCGCGCCTGGTGTCGGGCCTGCTCTGGCTGGCGGGCGCGTATGCGTACCTGTGCTTCCTGACAGAGGCGCTGCCCAGCACCGCACCGGGGCCCGTCCAGCTGCGGGTCCGGGTGGGCAGCGACGTCACCCCGGGGGCGGCCCTGGCGCGGCTGGTCCTGGCGCTGCCGGCGGTGCTGCTGGTGGCCGCCCTGGCCCTCGCAGGCGCGTTCGCGTGGGTGTTCACCGCGTTGTGGACGCTGGCCACCGGGCGGGTCCCCGATCTTTTCGCGGACTTCTTCGAGACGCTGATCCGCACGGAGCTGCGGCTCTTCGCCTACCACCTGTGCCTGGTCGATCGCTACCCGTCGCTCGAGGAGACCGCCGCCACGCCCGCGCTGAGCATCGGATGACGGCGCGCCAGCTTCGCAGCGGGACGTCCGACGGGCGGGGGACGAAGCCGCCCGGATTCGTGGTGTGGACCTCGCTGTTCGGGGTCCCGTTCGCCCGCGTGGCGCTGGCGCTGACGGCCCAGCTGTCGCTGGCGCTGGCCTTCACCGCCGCAGGCAGCGCTGGCGCCTGGCGGCAGGCCGGGGCCTGGTGGGTGGCCTGGCTGGTGCCCGTCAACCTGGCCACCCTCGCCCTGCTGCTGCGCCGCCTGCGCGCGCAGGGCACCCGCTTCGGCGAGCTGTTCGGTCCGCCGCCGCCCCGGCCGCCCCGCCGCGATCTGCCCTGGTACCTGCTGGCCGTGATCGTCAGCGTTCCGCTCGGCCTGGTGCCGAACCTGCTGCTGGGACGCCTGCTGTGGGGCAACGCCTTCGCGGGCGCGTCGTTGAGCTTTGCCGCCATGCCGACCCGTCTGGTGTGGCTGCTGGCTGCGCTGGTGCCCCTGACACAAGGCCTGACCGAGCCGCCGCTGTATCTCGGCTACGTGCTGCCCCGACTGGGCCGGCTGGGGCTGCCCGCCGGCCGCGCCATCGCGCTCACGGCCGCGGCGATGTCGGTGCAGAACGTATTCTTCCCCTGGCTGTGGGACTGGCGCTTCGCGCTCTGGCGCGCCGTCATGTTCTTTCCGCTGGGCCTGTGGTTGGGTTGGCTGGTGGTGCGGCGGCCCAGCCTCTTGCCTTACCTGGCGGTGGCGCACGGGGCGATGAACCTCTCGCTGGTGCTTCTGGTCCTGCGCCTTTCGATCCGGCTGGGCTGAGCGGCCAGACCGCTCAGGCGTCGCCGCTGGTCGCGGGGACGGGAAACACCACCACGGGCCTGGGCGAGTTGCGGACGACGTCTTCGATCGCGTGCAACCCGCCCTTGGCGCCGCGGGCGGGCCCCGACATGGCGACCAGGTCGGGCGCGAAGCGGGCGATGGCCTTCAGGACCGCCTCGCTGGTCGAATGGTTGGCCGTGATGTGCGTGCGGGCGTGGTACGCCTCGCCGTCGTTGATGGGCATCAGGCCCAGGAGGATCGATTCCAGCTCTTCCATGTCGGTGGCCGGATCCTCGGCGGCGCTCGGCAGCGTCACGTTCATCAGGACGACATTTCCGCCTTCGGGCAGCAGCTGGTGGCAGGCCGTGGCCACGAACGTCGCGGGGGCCGTGAAGTCGACGACCAGCAGCAGGTTGCGCACGGCCGCCGCCTCGACGCCTGCGGCCGCGCCGGCGCGGCGGGGGACGCACAGCACGGGCAGCCGCGAACCGCGCACCGTGGCGCGCGCCGAGCTGCGCCGGGTCTGGCTGGTCCCGATGACCAGCAGATCGGCGTCGTCCGTCGTGGCCTCCCAGGCCAGCGGATCCTCCTCGCCACCCCAGTTGGGCCGGATGCGAAGCGGCAACGTCTCGCCCACCTGCGCGAGCACGTGGTTGTTCAGCTCGCGCGCCAGCACCGTCACCAGCTCCGGATCCACCTCGAACGGGGGTGGGGTGGGAAATCCCAGCCGCTCGTGCTCCTGGGCCGGGGCGAACAGGTGCAACAGACGGACGTCGCACGGCCGCCTTTGCCGGAGCGCGCCCGTCCAGGCCAGCGCGGCGTCGCTGGCGGGGGACGTGTCGACGCCGACCACCAGCCGGGCCGGCGTGGTCATCGGTTCATCGGCCACCATCCGTCCCAGCGCGTGGGGCGGCACGATCAGCACCGGGCAACAGGCCGTCGAGAGGGTCTTCTCGGCAAAGCTTCCGATGACGAAACGGGCCAGTCCGGTGCGGGCATGGGTCCCGATGACCAGCGCCAGCGCTCCGGTGTCACGCACGTGATGCCACATCTCGTCCAGCGTTCCCACGCGCGCGGTCGTGGTGACGATCAGGCCGTCGCGTCCCACCTGCGCCGCGTGCTGCGCCAGGATGGCCTCCGCGGCCTGACGCAGGTCGGTGACCACCTCCTCGTCCAGCAGGTCCGGGCCCAGAAAAGGCGGGATGGTCACCACGTGAAACAGCTCGAGCCGGGCGTCGAGCAGCCGGGCCAGCGCGGCCGCTGCCCGGGCCACCTGAAGCGCACCGTCCGAGAGATCGGTACCGCAAACGACTGTGGACATGGTGCCTCGGGGCAGCAGCAACCGTGCCGTGCAAACAGCGGAATTCCCCTATGGTCTCGCTGCCGGTCGCGCCATTTCGCGCACCGTTGTCGGGGCGACGGCCGGGCGCCGAAATTCTTGCGCCAGGCGCTGCAACGGGGCCCCGCCCCGGTGCTAAAGTCGGCGCACGTGTTGAGGTTTCGCCAGAACGTCACCGAGTACGTGGGCTTCGACGAGGCGTCCAGCGCGGCGCTGCGCGAGGCCCGGCCGCTGGTCGCGCCGCACTTCGCGACGATCATCGACGACTTCTACGACACCATCGAGGCCCACCCGGACGCCAGCGCGGCCATCACCGGGGGGGCCGCCCAGATCGCGCGCCTGAAGCAGTCTCTGATGCGCTGGATCGACGAGCTGTTCACGGGCCCGCACGACGGCGAGTACTTCGTGCGCCGGGCCCGCATCGGCCGCATCCACGTGCGCATCAATCTGCCGCAGGTCTACATGTTGACCGCCATGGATCGCATCCGGCTGCGTTCCTCCGACGTTTTGCGCGACACCCCGGGCGTCGAACCGGCGGCCCTGCGGCGCATGCTGGCGGCCCTTCACCAGATCCTGGACATCGAGCTGGCCATCATGCTCGAGACCTACCGAGACGACCTGCTGGCGAAGAACCGCACGGCGGAGCGGCTGGCCACCATCGGTCAGTTCGCCGCGGGCATCGGCCACGAGCTGCGCAACCCGCTGGGCGTGGTCGAGAGCTCGGCGTTTCTCGTCACGAAACGCCTGGACCAGCTGGAGATCGCCGATCCGGCCATTCGCCGCCATCTGGACAAGATCGCCCTCGAGGTACGCCGCTCGAACAAGACCATCAACGACCTGCTCGAGCTGGCCCGTAGCACGCCGCTGAAGCGCAGCGTGCTGGATTGCCGGCAGTTCCTGCTGGACACCGTCCCGCTGGCCAACCTGCCCGCCTCCGTGAACGTGCAGGTGAACGTCCCAGCAGGGGTGCCGCTAGATGCCGACGCCGACCAGCTGGGACGGATCATCACCAATCTGTTGATCAACGCCGGTCAGGCCATGCCGGGCGCGGGGCAGGTGCGTCTGGACGCCAGCCGCGAGGGGACGGTGACCACGCTGCGGATCGCCGATGACGGCCCCGGCATCCCGGACGACCTGCGCGAGCAGATCTTCCAGGCGCTGTTCACGACGAAGGCGAAGGGAAGCGGCCTGGGCCTGTCCCTCAGCCGCCGCATCGCAGAGGCTCACGGGGGCACCATCGTGCTCGAGCCGACGGAACGGGGGGCGACGTTCCGGCTGACCATACCGGACAAACCCAGGGGTTGATCATCGACGGAAGTTGCAGATTTGGGCTTGCCTTTTCCCAGGACGGATCGTCTACTCCAAGGATCCGAGAGCGAAACAGCGTGGTGGTGCCCATGATGCGTGTCCTGATCGTCGACGACAACCTGGGTCTGGCCGAGAACATCGCCGAGATCTTGCAATTCGACGGACACTCGACGGACGTGGCCGGCAGCGCCGAAGAGGCCATGCCGAAGGTGGCGCAGCTGAGCCCGGACGTGGTCATCACCGACTACCGCCTGCCCGGCATGAACGGGGCCCAGTTCCTGCGGAGCTTCCGGGGCGACTCCCGCCATCCCCACGCGGTGGTGATCAGCGCCTACACCGACGAGGGCACCATGAACGAGGCGAAGAACGCCGGGGCCACGTTCATTCCCAAGCCCGTCGATTTCAACGTGCTCTGCCGGGTCGTCCGCGAAGCGACGGCCTGAGGCCCGGCGGGCCGTCGCGCCCCGCTCGCTCCCGTCACAGCACCAGGCGGCCGATGGCGTTCGCGACGTGATTCTCGAGGCTCTCGGGAACCGCCTCGGCAGCGTCGGAGGCGCGCAGCGTGGCCACCACGGCGTCCTTCCCGTCCTGCCAGATGGCCAGCTCGTGACGCACGCCGAGCCCGGCCGCGCCGTCGCGGGCGAGCTCGCGCGAGGCGAGCTCGGGATGAAAAAACTGCACCAGCCAGTAGGGGCCGATGTCACGGTCCGTCCGGCGCTGCAGGGCGTCCCGCAGGTCGATGACGTCGAGCACCACCAGGCCTTCCTGCCCCAGCGCTCCCTTCACCTGCTGCAGGGCCCACGCGGCGGCTGTCTCGTTCAACTTGATCCGGCGGGCCACGGGAGCGGGGGAGCGGAACGTGGCGCTGGACGGTAGGGTGGACGTCTTCATGGCCTGATCCTTTCGTTGGTGACGGCGCGGGTGCCGCGCCCCGATCCCGCCGATTGCAAGCGGCGAACCACGAAAGTGCCGCGGTCCTCTATCGTCTCAGCAGGCGGCGCAGCCGCGTGCGCAGGTTCGCCACCGGCTGGTCTGCGGCCGGTTTGGCGGCGCTGCACTGGCAACGCTGGGCGGGCGGCACATCACCGAGGACCTGCTCGACGTGGGCGCCGCAACCGGCGAATGTCGGCCGTCCGCACTTCCTGCATTCGATGCGCCGGCACATCAGGCACCTCCCCGCTGGAACGCTCGTTGGGCGGTCGTCTTCACCAATGTCATGTGGTCGCCTCCTACCGCGGATGGAGCCGCCCGACGTGAAAAGGGTTCGCGCTCGGTCATTTGCCCAGCTGTTCTCGCACGGCCAGGCGCGCCCGGTGAAGCCGGCTCTTCACCGCTTGAACGCTGACCCCCAGCATCTCGGCCGCCTCCGGCGCGGTCAATCCCTCCACGTCCCGCAGCAACAGCACCTCGCGATACGGCGGCTCCAGCGCCGCGAGCGCCCGCGCGAGCGCGTGCTCGAGTTGCTTGCCGGCCAGCGCCTCGTCAGGCGGGCGGGTCGCGGCGGCGAGCTGCGTCGCCTCGGCGGGGTGCTCGTCGAGCGAGCGTTCGCGCGCCGGCGCGAACAGGCTGTGCCGGCGCTTCTTGATGCAGAAGCTGCGAGCCACCGTGAACAGCCAGGTGGAGATCGACGACGCGCCCCGAAACGCCCGGACACCGCGGGCCATGGCCAGCAGCGTGTCCTGCGAGACGTCCTTGGCGTCCTCGCGATCGCGACACATCCGCATCCCGAAGCGGAGGACGCGCGATTGGTGCCGGTTCAGCAGGGCGTCCAGCGCGGGCCGGTCGCCGGCCCGCGCCGCGGCCAGCAGCCGTTCGTCGGACGGTCCGCCGGAAGAGCCATCGGAACGGCCCTCCCGGGCGGCCTGCGAGGTCACCGGCGCTGCCACCGCTCGCATCAAGCGGTCAGCTTGCTCGGGGCCGGCGGCTGTCCCTCTCCGGCCGCGGGCGACGCCGTCGCGATCGAGATCCGCACTTCGGGCGGGTACAGCAACGTCCCGTACGCCGGACAGGTCTTGATGGCCCGCTCGATGCCCGCGATGTGCCGTTCCGGCACCTCCGGGGGCAAGACGACGGTCATCACGATGTGGGTCAGCCGGGGAACGGGCACGCGTCCCTTCTCCGACGCGAGCTCGACGCGCAGGCCCTCCGGGGTCATCCCCCGCGCCTGCAGGTACGCCGACGCGAAGTAGTGCGCGCAGGCGGCCACGGCCACGGCCATCACGTCCAGCGGGGAGGGGCCCCGGTCGGCGCCGCCCGGCACGCTGGTCGGTTGATCGAAGATCAGCTCGTGTCCCCCCACCTGGGCGCGGCTGCCCACCTTTCCGATCGATTCGATCACGAACTTCATCAGATCACCTCGCTTGTTGGTTAGGAGCCGCCGGCGCGCCAAAGGGTTCGCGATATTTTCGGGGACAGGTCACCCGCTCTCCGACTCCTGCAAGGCCCGGATCAGCTCGGGGTACGAAAGGGTGCCCACCAGCTTTCCGTCCTCGCCCACCACCGGCAGGACCCCGACGTTCTGATTCAGCAGCTCCGCGGCGGCGGTGGAGAGGGGGGCGTCGGCCCGGACGATCAGCGCCGCCGCGTCGACCAGGTCCGTCGTGTTGGTCACGTCCGGGGGCACTGGATTCATGATCGCGCGGACGGTGCGCGGCAGGCGGTCCGCCGGTCTGGCGACGGTGTCCAGCATGTGGCGCAGCAGATCGGTCGTGGTCAAGATCCCCACCAAGGTGGCTTGCCCCGCGCTTGGCTTGGCCGCCGAGAGAACGGGCAGGCATCCCAGCTTGTGCTCGAACATCAGGGAGACCGCCGCGGCCAGCGGCGCGTCCGCGTCCACCGTGATCGCCGGTGCGTGCATGACGTCCTGCACCGTGGCGGTCGCACCCGCGCGCTCGGCGCGCTGCCGCCCCAGCAGGTCGCGCTGCGACACGACGCCCACCACCTCGCCGTTGCGGACCACCGGCAGGTGGCGGGCGTTGCTCCACACCATGATCTGCGCCGCCAGCGGCAGGGTGTCTCCGGGGCGCACGGTGGCCAGCCTGGCCGAGGTCATCACTTCGCGAACGCGCATGTCCCCTCCTGCCTACTTGTTGGCCGCGCCGAAGGGCTGCAGGTCTGGCCAGCCGTGCACGTAGATGCTGTGGCAGCTGACGCAGGTGCTGGTCACCGCCGCGAACCGCTCGGCCAGGACGCGATCCTCGCTGCCCTCCGCGGCCGCCACGGCCAGCTCGCGCGCGGCCGCCACCAGGCGCCCCTGTTCGACCGAAAACTCTCGCGGCAAGGCCAGGGGTCTCCGCCCGCCCGCGCCGCCGATCGTCTTGGCGATGATCTCCTCTTCGGCGATCCGGCTCGCCAGCACCCGCACGCGCGCCCGATCGAGGAGCACCACCGAGCGCACCAGGCTGGACATCGTTTCACCGTGGCGGCCCATCCGGGACGACAGCTCGGCGCGGGTGTCGGGCGCGACGTGCTCGGGCGGGCGGAGGTGGTGGACGTCAGAGCCCGCGCGCGCCGCCACAAGCGTGCCGAGCAGCAGCGCCAGCGCTCCGCCAGCAACGACGAGACTTCTTCTGGCTCCGCCCGTCCTCGCACGAGCTTGGCGTACCTGGAGCGGATGTGTGACAGACATGCAGGCGATTGATGCCAGTCTGATGCCACTCCGTGGCGTCCCCGGCGCGGCCCGGCGCTGCCGGGGCCGCGAAATCTCTGCGTGGCAGGGGAGCCTTCGCGCAGCTCGTTCGCGCGGCCCGCCTCCTTCGGTCGGCGAGGGCAACCGGATGGTGCCCGGCCGCCGCTGGCGGGGCGCTTGCTGGATAGACGAGCATGCACACGACGGAGGCTCGCAAGAGGACGACCAGGCACCACCTGCCGTTCCCCGTGCTCTCGACGCCGACGCCCGGGCAGCCGCGTCGCCGCACGAGGTCGAGCTGGGCGTATCGAATGGGCAGTTCGTCGAGGTCAGCGGCTCCGGTCTTCGTGCTGGACTGAAGGCCGAGATCGTTCCTGCACCGTGAACGCGCCAGGGTGGTGCCTCGCCACGGTGGTCTCGTCCTGCTTCACCGCTGCAGGCCCGCCAGCACGAAGCCGCGCGCGGGACCTAAGTCGTAGAGGTGCGCTGCCATCGCCTCGCGGGCCACGCCGTCGCGCAGGACGATCCGGAGGTAGCGGCCGGCGTCGTCGTCCGGGGGCCCTCCGTCGGGGGCTCGATGCGGCAACGGCACGCACAGCGCGGAGTCGGAGAGGCGCCGCACGGGCAGGACGGCGCCGTCCGTCAGGCGCGCCTCGAAGTGAAAGCGCGCGGGGTCGCGCAGCACGCGCAGGGCGGCGAGGTCGACGCCGCAGAGCTGATCGCGCGCGGTGCCGACCACGCGCAGGTCGGCGAAGGGCGCCAGCCGCGTGAGATAGCGCTCCAGGATCTTGTGCAGCCGTCCCTCCAGCACGCCCGTCAGGTAGGCGCTGTCCTCGGGGTTCGTGAACGGCGCCGTGGCCACCAGGGCACGCACCATCTCGGGCGTGAAGCGCGCCAGGATGCGCGCCATCCAGGCCCCGTCGCGCTCGGTCATGCGATCGAACGCCTCGTTCGGGTACTGGTTCTTCCATAGCTCGGGCGTGAAGTGCTCGGCGTCGAAGTAGCCGAAGGCAGGGTGATGGCGGGCCGGGGAAAGGTCGTCCCAGGGGCGGTGGCGGACTCCCAGGGTCACGAAGTCCGCCGCCAGCTCTCCCCAGTCCACGACGTACGCGTGGCCCATGCGGCGCGCCAGTTCGTCGTATCCCCAGCCGTCCGAGCTGAGCGACTCGGACGTGTCGATTTGATAGTGGCGGACGTAGCCGGGCGAACCGCTGGCATCGCTGGCCAGCCAGGTGTCCAGGGTGTTGCCTTCCCGCGTGTCGAAGTGATTGAGCCAGGCGGCGAGCAGCCGCGAGGCGCGCAGCTCGCGCCGGTCCTGGTGCGGGATCACGTCGTTGGGATCATCGTCCCGGACGCCCTGGTAACGGAACGGACCGATGATGGTCCCGGGCAGCCAGGCCGACGCCGTCACCAGGGCGCGCCCGTCCGGAGCCGTGGTCTCGGCCAGCAGCCTGGCCAGCGCGGCCTGATCGAAGGGGCGGCGCTTGTCGAACGACAGCTTGTACTCCAGGCCCGGGCGCAGGGTCAGCGGCGCGCGCCGCACGCGAAGGGCCTGTTCGCAGGGCGTATCGAAGCCGACCGCATGATAGATGGCGATGCCGATCAGGTCGGCCGCCGCGACCCGCTCCGTTCCCTGCGTCGACTTCACCAGGTACTTGCCCTTGCCCGGCACCAACACGCGGAATCCATTCACCGAGCCACCCTTCTTGCCGGCGTCGATGGTCCAGCTGCCGTCCGGAAAGGCCGCCGGGTCGAGGAGCTGATCCGCGCGGCAGCCGGCTCGTTGCAGCTCGTCCAGGTCGACCGGATGGACGCCCAGCCGGTTGGTGAACCAGGCCGAGTCGGGCACCTCGTCCAGGCTGTTGACGTCGACCGCCTCGCCCCGGCGTTCCAGGCGAGAGGCCGTCGAGAGCGGCCGGAAGGCGATGCTGTCCGCGCCGTCCCACAGCAACGAGGATTGATACGCGGCGGGCGCGCAGCTCCTCGCACCCGGCGCGCCGCCGGAGCAGGGGACCAGGACGGGATCGAGGTCGGTGTCGCGCCAGAGCGGGGGGCGCAGGGGAAAGCGCCGCTCCGGCACCGCGCAGGCCGTGAGGAGCGACAGCGCGAGCACCATCGGCGGCGTGGCGCCCAGCGCGCTCGGTGCTCTCGGCGGAGGGGGGCGGCGCACGTTCATATCCCGTAGTTCACGCCCACGGCCAGCCGCACCGACTCGATGCCCGCGCCGTCGTCGAGGGTGCGCGTGCCGAAGCCGAACAGCAGCTCGATGGGGTACTCGGAGGAGGAGGCCTTCTCGCTGGACAGCCCCACCGCCCAGGACAGCCGCAGCAGCCGGCGATCGAACGAGCGCAGGTGCGCGTCGAACACGTTGCCCAGGGCGCCCTGCAGCGCCCCGGTGATCCAGGGCCCGACCGGCCATTCGTACCGCAGCGTGGCCACCGCCGCGCTGCGGTCGAGCAGGCGTTGCCAGGGAAAGCCGCGCATCAGGCCGTTGCCACCCAGCATGACCAGCTCGGTGAAGGGGACCGCGCCCGCGCCCAGGGGGTCGGTGAACTGCGCCGCCACGGTCAGGCTCAGCACGCGCCGCTGTCCGGTCACATCCCAGAATCCCGTCGCCGCGGCCTCGGTGTGCAGCCAGCGCGCCCCGGAGGACGCGTCGAGCGCGTTCGCCTCCTCGACGCGGGCCTTGAGGCGCACACCCGAGCCCGCCTCGGGCCAGGGCTGCCGCGTGTCCACGACGGCCGTCAGGTGTTGCAGTTCGGCCGCGTATCCTCGATCGAGGCCGGGGGGGGCCGCGAACCTTCCGGCCGCCACCGCGTCCTCCACGCTGGGATCGGCGTCGTGCCACCCCGGCGAAAACGCGACGGCGCGTACGCCCACTCCCGCCGAGAGGTAACTGGCACGCCATAGCCGCACCTCATACGACCCCTTGCTCTCCAGCGTCCGCGCGCCGTAGCGACTCCGGTGGGCGCGGGCCGCCTCCGGCCCCACACCGTAGAACGGATAGTCGGGCCGGTGAATGGCTCGGATCTGCAGCTTCACCAGGTGGCGCCCGAACCGCAGATGCTGGCTCAGGGCAACGGACAGCCAGTCCGCCGTCCAGGTCTCCGCATGCAGGAACAGATCGTGGCCCGTCAGAAAGGCGTCGCGCCAGAAGACATAGACGCCGTAGCTCGGCTGCAGATCGAACTCCGCGAAGCCCGCGGGCAAAAACCCACCACGGTGCCCCGGCCCGAACGTGAAGAAGTCGTAGAGCCGGCGCGGCACGTCGTGTCGCTCGGCGGCGGGCAGCGCGACCGACAGGGGCCGCCGCAGCAGGTACTCGTCGGCCAAGAATAGGGGCGACAGCAGCAAGCGCGGCACCAGCAAGGCGGCGTTCGCCGGATCCGGTTGGGGCAGGCCGCGGCCGTCGTAGTCGGGCAGGGGACGCTTGACGAGGGGCGCCTGGGCCCGCGCCTGTGCGATCCAACCGGCTCCCAGGGGCACCCCCCCGAGCCACCCCAGAAGCACAGCACCCATCCGCATGGCGGTCGCTCGCATCACGGCGTCGTCGGCGCGGATCGGAGTGCGAGGGATGTGCCACGCAGATTGTTCGTCCGTCCAGTCCCGGCGCGCCATCACGCGCAAGCGGTGCGCGGCCCGCCCGCGGTCGCGAAAAGGTTGCCGCCCTCGGCTGCGCGGTCGCGGCGGGCCGCCGCGGCCGCGCATGGCACATCGCTTGCCACCGGTCGCCCTCATGAATGGTTCGTCGCCCTATGCCTTGCCCGCGCGCCTGCTGGGGTCGGTGGGCCGGGGCGCGTTCCGCTTCGTCGGTCAGTCGGGCCGCATGACGTTGTTCCTGGGCACCGTGGGCCGGCAGCTGTTCCGGGCGCCCCTGCGCCTGCTCGAGATCGTCAGTCAGGTCGAGTTCATCGGGGCGCAGTCGGTTGGGGTGGTCGTCCTGTCCGCCGTGTTCACCGGGCTGGTGCTGGCGCTGCAGGGCTACAACGTGCTGGTTCGCTTCGGCAGTGAGAACCTGGTCGGCTCGCTGGTGGCCCTCAGCCTCATCCGCGAGCTGGCGCCCGTGCTGACCGCGCTGATGGTGTCGGCGCGGGCCGGCGCCGCCATCACCGCCACCATCGGCAACATGGCCGTCACCGAACAGCTCGACGCGCTGAGGTCGATCGCCGTCGATCCTCATCACTACCTGGCCATGCCCCGCCTGGTCGCCTCGGTGATCGCCATGCCTTTGCTCACGGCCTTGTTTTCCCTGGCCGGCATCGCCGCCGCCTATCTGTTCGGCGTGTCGGTGCTGGGCCTCGACGCGCTGGCGTTCATGTCGAACGTACGCTCGTCAGTCGAGTGGAGCGACGTCTCGATCGGACTGTGGAAGGGCGTGATCTTCGGGGTGCTGATCGCCATGATCTCGACGTTCCGGGGCTTTCAGGCGGCCGGGGGGGCGCGCGGGGTGGGCCTGGCCACCAGCCGCACCGTGGTGGAGACGGCGGTGCTGGTCCTGTGCGGCGACTACGTCGTCACGGCCCTGCTGTCATGAGCGAGGGTCGCCCGTCGTTCTTCGACTACACCCGCTCCGAGATCGTGGCGGGGCTGTTCGTCATCCTGGGCCTGGCCGGCCTCGGTTATCTGTCGATCTCGATCGGCGGCCTGCGGGTGTTGCCCCGGGAGGCCTATCGCGTGAAGGCGCGCTTCTCCAACGTCGGCGATCTGAAGGGGCGCGCGCCGGTGAAGATCGCGGGCGTCACGATCGGGCGCGTCGAATCCATTCACCTGACGGAGTTCGTCGCCGAGGTCGAGCTGGGAATCAACCAGGCGGTGCGCCTGCCGAAGGACACCATCGCCTCCATCTCGACCGCCGGGCTGCTGGGCGACGCCTACGTGGCGCTGTCGCCGGGCGGCGCCGAGGCCGAGCTGAAGGAGGGCGACCGCATTTCCCAGACCGAGCCCGCGCTGAACATGGCCGATCTGGTGGGGCGCGCCGCCTTCGGCGCCCCCTCCTCGGCCAGCAAAGGCGGGGAGGGTGAGCCGAAACTCACCCCCGAGCAAGACGACAAGCGCGACCAGAAGCAGGAACCGAGACAGGACCCTAGAGAGGACCGGCCATGACCCGTATCTGCGCAGTGTTCATCGCCACCCTCGCCTTCGCCGGTGCGGCGCAGGCGCGCAAGCTGGATCGCCGATCGACCATCGCGGCGGCCCTGGCGCAGAACCCGCAGATCGCGGCAGCGCGCGCGGAGGAGGCGGTCCTCTCTGCCCAGGGGGCCCAGGTGAGCGCCGCCCGGATGCCCGCGCTCGGTCTCATCGTCGGCGTCGGCCCCTCGGACGTCGCCACGCTGGTGCCCGGCACGGCGGACCAGTCAGTCGAGCGGCAGTACAAGGATCTGAAGTGGTCGGACCTGTCGGCGGTGTTCATCACCGAGCTTTCCGTCGTCCAGCCCCTGTACACCTTCGGCAAGATCGCGCTGCGCGGGGAGGCGGCGCAGGCGGGGCTGCACGCCAGGCAGGCCGAGACGCGCATGCGGCGCGCCGACGTCGCCTACGCGGTCGCGCAGATCTACGAGGGCATGCTGTTCGCCCGCGACGCCGAGCGATTCTTCGAAGAGATGGCTCACTGGCTGACGGCGACGCTGGAGGAGACCGAGGACAAGCTGGCGAGCGGCAGGGGCGGCGTGACCGAGCGCGACGTGTTGCGCTTGCAGGCCGCCCAGGGGCTGTCGGCCATGGGCCTCCACCGCGCCCTGGCCGGCCAGGCCCAGGCCCGCGCGGGCCTGGCCGCCTATCTGGGCCTTCCCGAAGGCGAGGCCATCGCGCTGGCCGAGGACGAGCTGTCGCCCGTGGGAACTATCCCCGACGATCCCGCCGACCTGGGCCGGCTGGCCCGCGACAACCGCCCCGAGCTGGTGGCGCTGCGCGAAGGCAGGAAGGCCCTGGACGCGCTGGGGCGGGCGGAGCGCGCGGGGTACTGGCCCGACCTGTTCGCGATGGGTTTCCTGTCGCTGGCCTATACGCCCGGACGCGACTGGATCCAGAACCGCTTCGTCGTCGATCCCTTGAACCACGTCGTGCCGGGGGCGCTGCTGGGCCTGCGCTGGCAGCTGCAAGGCAACATGTCGGGGGCGCGGGCGGCCGAGCAACAGGCGCGCGGCCAGGCGCTGGCGCACCTGCGTGGGTGGGCCGAGGCCGGGGTCCCCGCCGAGGCGCGCAAGGCCTGGGAGGACGTTCACCGCTGCGACAAGGACATCGAAAGGGGAGTCACTGCCGTGAAGAAGGCGAAGCAATGGATGGTGGAAGCGTCCGCCGACTACGACGTGGGCCTGCTGGACGTGCGCGAGGTCTCCGACGCCGTGGACTCGTACGTGACGCTGCGCTTGGCCGTGCTGCGGGCGCGTTACGAGCGCAACATGGCCATGGCCGACCTGTCTCGCGCGACGGGGACGCTGGACGGCGACGCGCCCATCTTCTATCTGGCCCCGGCCGCCGAGGGAGGGACGCCGTGAGCGTGTCGCTTCGCCGTCGTGACCTCCTGGCGGCGGCCGGGGGGGCCCCCCTTCTTATCTTGCTGCGCGGAACGGGACGGGCCGCCGAGGGCACGCCCGAGGCGCTGATCCGCCGCACCATCGACGAGGTGTTCGCGATCCTGGAGGACCCGGCGCTGGCGGGGAAGGCCCGGCGCGCCGACCGGCTGGCCGCCCTGCGCACCGTCGCCGATCGGACCTTCGACTGGGCCGAGATGGCGCGGGCCAGCCTGGGCGCGCCCTGGCGCACCCTGGACGCCGAGAAGCGCCGGCGCTTCGTCGACATCTTCAAGGACGTGCTGGCGGCGCGCTACATGGACGACATCAATCGTTTCCAGGGAACCGAGAAGGTGACCGTGGATGGGTCGTCGCGCGACGGCGACGACGACATCGTCCGCACCACGCTGGTGACCGGCAGCCGCGAGCGGGTGCCGATGGACTATCGGCTGCGAGGCGCCGGCGAACGCTGGAGCATCGTGGACATCAGCATCGAGGGGGTGAGCCTGGTGAACCACTATCGCAAGACGTTCGCGGCGGCGCTGGTCAACATGACCGTCGAGCAGCTGACCGATCGCCTGGCCAAACAGCTGCCGGCCGCCAGCCGGCAGTGACGACGCCTGTCCGGCCTGATCGCTAAAGGAGCCCGGACAGGGACAGCCCGGCCGAGGTCGGCCCCGCAAAGGGGAGGATGGCCACCTTCGCCGGAGCCCGCTCCGCCGCGCCGGACCCGTAGCGGTAGTGCAGGAGCCAGGGAATGCCATAACCGCTGCCGAAGCCGATGGCGGCGCCGAACAGTGTGTCCGTGGCGAAGTGCCGATCGGCGACGATGCGGCTGATCGCCGTCGCCACGGTCAGCGCCGACATGACGGCGCAAGCGCTGCCGTCGGCGACCGGATCGCCGTAGATGGGCAGGTACCTGTGGTGCACGCAGACCAGGCCGGCGGCGGTGGCGACGCTCAACGTGTGGCCGCTGGGCAGGCTGGCGTTGTTCGCCGTCCCCCCGCACAGCGGGTCGTACGTGGGATCCTTCGCGCAGGCGGCGGTGTCCGGCCGGCCCCGACCCGCCACGATGAACGAGCCGTAGTTCAGCACGCCCGCGATGGCGTTCGCCTCCAGGTCCATCATCCCCAGCTGCCAGACCAGGTCGGGCTTGCGGTGAACGAAGAGCAACACCGGCAGATCGATGACGAAGGGCACGGGAGACGAGTAGAGCGACAGCTTGTTGCTGAGGTCGACGGCCCGCGCCCGTCCTTGCGCCGTGTCCGCGCGCAGCCAGTCCCGGATCGTGTCGTCGAAAGGGTTGTTGCCCACCCAGCGCGCCTGGGCCGGCAGATCCTGATGCGCCCGCAGGTACAGCGACGTGGCTCCCAGTACCGCCGTGGCCGCGTACTCCCACCAGCGGAACCGGGGCCAGGGGGCCGACCAGGCCAGCGCCGTCGGGGCGCCCGACTCCTCCGCGCGCACAGGGGCAGGCGCCAGAGTCACCAGCGCGGTCACCCAGAAGGCCGCCTTCATGAACGCGCGTGGCACCCCAAGACACCCGACAGCGGTCAGAACTTCATCTGCATCGTCACCGAGCCGCCGCCGCCCGGCGTGGGCGCATACCCGATCAGCACGGCGGGCGTCTCCAGCTGGTTCTCGTGGTAGTGGGGCCGGCGGTGCAGATGCGGCACCAGCACACCGATGCCCGCGCCCGCCAGAGAGCCCATGATGACGTCCGTCGGAAAGTGTTCGCCGGAGCGCACGCGCTCGTAGCTGACGAACGACGTCAGCAACGCGCCCGCGGCCAGGGTCACCCAGGGCCGCACCGAGCGAGGACCGCTGCGCGCGAAGGCCAGGTAGGTCGCCGTTCCCACCAGCGCGCCGGTCGCCGAGGCGTGGCCAGAGAAGAAGGACAGCTGCAGGTCGGTGGCGGAGCACTTGGACGGGTCTGCCGTCTGGGGGTCAGAGCAGTTCGCGTAGTCGATGGGCCGGGGACGGCGGACACCAATCTTCGTGGCCTGGGTGAACGCCCCTGTCAGCGTGATCGACTCCGCGTACAGGATGGCGTCGACCAGGAAGGCATTTCGTCCGTCCCGGACGCCCGAGAGGATGGGATCCAGCACGGCGTAGGCGTAAGCGGTCCACAGGCCGATGTTCGAATACGTACCCGCGTGCGGATCGATCTTCTGCGTGACGGCGCCGCGGTCGATCGACAGCAGGTTGTCGGGGCTCCCCGGCGGCTGAGGACGGATCTCGTTGGTCGACAGGATCAGGCTCAGCAGCGAGTCGAACGTGGCGCCTCCTGCGACCAACAAGCCGTCGACGATGGGATCGATGGTGAAGTGCTGGTTATCGGGGAAGTGGGGCGGCCCAGGCTCGTCGGCGCGCGCGGACGAGGGCGCCCAGGCGACGATGGACAAGCAGACCACGATCGCGGCTCGACGAAGCGGATGGTTCATGAACGCTGCCCATCGCAAACGGCATGCCTGGACTCGCGGGCCCTGGACGCGCAGATCACGCATCCTGGACCGGCCAGCCCGCAAGAACTGCGTCCGGCGGCCTGGCGCGCCTCAGCTTTGCGCGCCGCCTCCCCGCCCCGCCGGCTCGGTCCGGGCCTTGCTGAACGTCGTCGCATGGACCCGAACAGGCGCTGGACGAACCCCGGCCGATGGCTGCAGCGCGTGGTGGGCGCGGAGGTGCTGGAAGGGGAAGGCCGGCTGGTCCTGCTGTTCTTCGCGAACCTGTTCCTGCTGCTGGCCGCCTACTACATCCTGAAGGTGATCCGCGAGCCGCTGATCCTGCTGGGGGGCGGGGCGGTGCGGCGCGCCTACGCGCGCGGCGCGCAGGCCGGCGTCCTGGTGGTGCTGATCCCGCTGTACAGCGCGCTGGCGAACCGCTTCGAGCCGTCGCGCCTGGTCGAGCGCATCACGGCGGTGTTCGTGGTCAGTCTGGTGCTGTTCTTCGTGGCCCGCCGCCTGGGGCTTCCGGTCGGCTTCGCCTTCTTCATCTGGCTGGGCATCTTCAGCACACTGTCCATCGCGCAGTTCTGGTCGCTGGCCAACGACGTGATGACCGAGCCGCAGGGCAAGCGCCTGTTCCCGCTCATCGCGGTGGGGGGAACGGCGGGCGGTATCGCCGGCGCCCAGTTCGCCGCCCGTGCCTTCCGCCACCTGTCACTCGAGGCCATGATGCTGGTGGCCGCCGGCCTGCTGGTGGTGTGCATGATGCTGACGGCCGCCAGCCACGGGCATCGCGGGCCCAGCCGGCGTGGCGAGGCCCCGGGCGATCGCCGTGGCGGCTTCACGCTGGTGCTCTCCGACCGCTACCTGTTCCTGATCGCGCTGTCCGTCGTGTCGCTGAACCTGATCACGGCCACCGGCGATTTCATCGTCGCCCAGCTGGTCACCACGAAGGCGCACCTGCTGCCGGCGGCCGAGCAGGGCCGCTTCATCGGGGCCTTCTACGGCGATCTGCAGACCTGGGTCACGGTGGCGACGACCCTGGCGCAGATCCTGGTGGTCGCGCGGGTGTTCAAGGCCATCGGGGTGGCCGGGGCCCTGTTCATCATGCCCGTCATGCTGGTGGGGGGCTATGGGCTGGCGGCGCTGCTCCCCTTGCTGGCCACGGTGGCGCCGCTGAAGATCGCCGAGGGCACGGCGGATTACTCGCTGCAGAACACCATCCAACATGCCCTGTTCTTGCCCACGTCGCGCGACGCCAAGTACAAGGCGAAGTCGGCCATCGACACGCTGTCGAAGCGGGTCGGCGACCTGGGGTCCACCGCCATCATCTTCGCCGGCACGACCTGGGCGGCGTGGGGCGTTCGGGGCTTCGCGATCACCAATGCCGTGCTGGCCGTCTTCTGGATCGTCGTCTCCTCCCGCCTGGCCCGCCGCCTGCGAGCCCTGGCCGCGACCGCCGCTCAGGCGACCGCCGACCAGGACGCGCGGGCTCCTTCGCTCAGGGAGCCGCAGCCGAGAGCGGCACTGTGAACAGGTCGTCCATGGCGGGGACGGCGGCCGGATCGGCCGCGCAGGGCAGGGGAGCGACGCCCATCATCGACTGCACCGTCTTCAGGAACGAGCTGGTGTCATACGGCTGCTGCGACACGAAGCCGGCCTTGGCGTTGGGAGACATGACGAAGAAGGGCGGGTTGTCGCCGTCGTTGCTCCCCTCGTCCCACAGGATGAACAGCGCGCCGCCGTTCGTGTAGGCCGGCGAGGCCAGAATGCGGGGCACCTCGGCGGCCAGCCAGGCGTCACCCTGCGCCACCGACCCGTCGTGCATGTCGTGCTGCAGGTTGGGCGTGATGAAGGCGTAGTCGGGGACCTGCCCAGCCTGCAGGTCGGCGGGCAGCTGTCCGTAGTCGACGACGTGCGACGTGCAGCGCTCGCCCGGGTGCATGGCCTTGCCGTCCCAGCCGTTCACGTCGGCGAAGTACACGAACGGGTTGTGCTTGCTCGCGTACCGACCGCCCGAAACCAGGCCGCACGGCGTGGTCATGTCCTCCTGGTACGCCTTCCAGGTCAGCCCCGCCTGCTCCAGCTGGTCGACCAGATGCGCGGTCGTGTCGATCACGTTGCCTGGACCGGGATCATCGTCGTTCAAGATCCCGAAGTTCTCGCCGGCCACCATCCAGATGTAGTTGGGCTCGCTGGGGTGAACGTAGCTGTCATGGTAGCCGGCGGCGAGCGCGCCCTGCGCGATCAGCCCGTTGATGTAAGGCGCCGCGGGATTGCCCACGACGTCGCCGTAGCTGTGATTCTCCATGACCAGGGTGAAGACGGTTCCGTGCCAGGCGCTGGGCCGTGGCGTCGTCGGGGCGGCCGGCGCCTGGCAGGCCACGTTGGTGTTGCCCGAGACGTTCGCGTTGTTGCACGCGCTGGCGCTCACCAGCCCGAGCGCGACGGCGAACAGCGAGGCGGCGGCGAGGCGCGGGCCACGAGGCGGAGAGAAGCGGTACTGCATCGGCATGGGGAACCTCCGCGCTCCAACGTGCTCACGCGCGGGCCGCCGACAACGACGATCGTGTCGCGATCGCGTCGAGCGCGTGCGCAATCCTGGCGTGCACGTGGCTGCAGCAGTGCGACGCAGGAGTTGCGTGGCAGCAGGTGCCGGCGACAGCCCGGCGACAAAGTTGCGCGTTCCAGCCGCGTCCAGCCAGGAGGCCTGATGAGGAGCGGTGGAACGCCGGTTGCTGACCTCGTCCCTCATGTCGCTCTATCTGCCGGTCCCGGCGCGCCCGCGCCCGAGGGTGGGCCGGTGGCCGGCGAGTGCCGGCGTTCGGGCGCGGCGTGCGATCGCGTATCTGGCCCTGCTCGGTGCCAGCGCGCCCGCTGTCGCGGCGGCGGAGGATGGCCGGTGGTTCCCGGATCGTCCGGTGGCCTGGTTCGAACACGATGACGCCACCATCGCGACCAAGCCGCAGCCGACCGATCTGGAGGATCTCGACACGACGCTGGTCCTTCGCGACGGTCTGGCCGGCGAGGTCGAACGCGTGCTGTCGCTGGAGGGGGCCTCGCCGGCGCGGGACGTCAACGCGGCGGACGAGGTGCCCTGTTCCACCTGGTTCTGTGCCCGCCACCACCTGCACCCGATGACTCCGGCGCAGATCGCGGCGGGAGCGCCCGGCGAACCGCCGGTGCTGCCCTTGACGATCACCAAAGGGAAGGACGAGGGGGCGGCCACCGGGTTCCAGGTGGTCGACGCCCGCGGCAAGAAGTTCATGCTGAAGCTGGATCCCGAGCAGCACTTCGGGATGTCGACCGCCGGCGAGCTGGTCGGTTACCGCGTCTTTCACGCCGCCGGCTACCACGTCCCCGGCGCCTATCACCTCGACCTGCCCGTCGATCAGCTGCGGTTGAGCCCGAAGGCCACCTTCAAGCTGTTCAAGGTCCGCAAGGTGCCGCTGACGATGGACCGGGTGCAGGCGCAGCTGGCGCATGTGGCCCGCCTGCCCGACGGGCGCTTGCACGCGGTGGCGGTGCCCTGGATCGGTGGGCAGCCGCTGGGCGGCTTCGATCTGATCGGGCGGCGCACAGACGATCCCAACGATCGCATCCCGCACCAGCACCGCCGATCGTTGCGCGCCGACTGGGTGCTGTACGCCTGGCTGGCGGTCATGGATCCCAGCGCCATCAACACCATCGATTCGATCGTCGAGGAGGGGGGCAGGCGCTTCATCCGCCACTATCACTTCGACTTCGGGTGCGCCTTCGGCTCGGCGACCGTGCACCCGCAGACGCCGCACCAGCAGGGAGAGTATCCGGTGGAGATCGGACGCTCCTTGCGCGCGCTGGTCTCGCTGGGGCTGTACCACCGGCCCTTCCAGGATCAGCGCCAGCAGTGGGCGGAGATGGTGGAGCGGTATCCCGCCATCGGATACTTTCCCGCCGAGACGTTCGATCCCGAGAGCTTCCGCACCAACCGGAAGCTGCCTACCCACATCCGCATGACGGAGCGGGACGCCTACTGGGGCGCGAAGATCGTCACGTCGTTCACCGACGCCGATCTGGATGCCTTGATCGCCGAGGCGGCCCTGCCCAGCCCGGACGCGGAGTACGCGCGGCACGCCCTGGCGGTGCGGCGGGACATCCTGGGCCGGCGGTACTTGCGGGCGATGGCCGCCGTCGAGGAGCCGACCGTCGCCGCTGACGGGGCATCGATCTGCTTCCGGGACCTGGCCATCAGCCGGGGATACGCCCAGCCGGCAGAGGCGACGTACCAGGTGGCGGTGACCGACGGCTTTGGCCAGCGGCTGCTGGCGTCCGACGTCCCGGCGTCCGGTCCCCTGACCTGCGTTCCCTTCGGCGCGGCCCCGGCCGGCAGCGGCTATCGCGTGGTCAGCGTGTCGACGCGGCTGGCCGGCGGCGCGGGCACGGCGGGCCGGCACACCACCAAGGCGTCGCGCATCCACCTGCGCTGGCGCGAGTCCGAGCGTCGCTTCGTGGTGGTCGGGCTGGAGCGCGACGAGTGACCGGGGCGGGCGTGATGGCGAGCGCCGCGGTGTTGCTGGCGCTGTCGCCCGGGCGCGCCGCCGCCGCCCCGGACTGCAGCGCGCCGAACCGCGAGCGCGCACCCGATCCGGCCTGTGGTGAGGAGCTGGACGGCCGGGCGCCGCCCGTCTCGTCGGGCGCCGTCGACGTGCCGCGCACCATGCTGTGGGTGCCGCGCGAGACGGCCCGCCTGGCGTTCTGGCCGGTCGTGCAGACCTCCGAGTTCATCGAAGCGCACCAGCTTCAAAAGTGGATGGACGATCTCCTCACCAGCGACGATCAGCTGGTGGGGGTGCGTCCGGTCCTGAACTACGCGACGGGGTTCCTGCCCAGCGCCGGGCTGCGCGCCTTCTACAACCGTTTGCCCGGGGGCAGCGGGCTGGCGGCCCACTTCCAGACGGCGGGCCCGTCGGTGCTGCAGGGCGAGCTGTCGGGCCGGGCACCCTCCTGGACGGGCCTCAGCTTTCGCCTCACGGGGAACCGACGCAGCGATCGGTTGTTCGCGGGGATCGGCCCGAACAGCGACGCGGCGCTGGCGGCGATGGGGCGCGGCGAGGCCCGCTTCGGCTCCGACGTCTTCACGGCCGAGGCGCGGTGGCTACGAGCGTTGCCCGCCCTGTTCCGGATGGTGTGGCACGCCGATCTGCAGCGGCGCGACTATCGCGCCGCTGGCGTGAGCGGAGGGCCGTCGGTGGCGGAGGTCTTCTCGGCGCCCGCGCCCGTGTGCGCGGGGGCGTCCTCGAACGGATGCGTCGATGACACGCTGGTTCCCGGCTTTTCTCGCGGCCTGCGCATCGCCCATGCCGGCGCCACGCTGGCCTGGGCCCAGCGGGACCGGGCCCGCGACGGCAGCGGCGTCGACCTGACGCTCGACGCGACCTTCGCCCAGGGCCTCGGGTCCGATCCCAGCCGGCACGTGACGTTCTTCGCGGAGACGACCCTGGCGCTGGGAGGGGGCGATCGCCTGCTGCTGCTGCATGGCCGGGCGGCGGTGGTGCGCAAGCTCGGGGATTCGCCGGTTCCTTTCGAGGAGCTGATCTCCCCGTCGGGCAACGCCGGCATGCGCGGTTTCCCGGAGGGCCGCTTCCGGGGCCCGAGCGCCGCCGTGGGGACGGCGGAGTATCGCTGGTACGTCAGCCACGACATCGACGCTTCGCTGTTCTCGGACGTGGGCACGGTCGCGGGACCGGAATTTTCGGGGATCGGCCAGCGCTGGTTCCCCGACTTCGGGTTCGGGCTGCGCTTCTACTCGACGCCCGATGTCTACTGGAAGGGCAGCCTGTACACGGGCGCTCAGATCGTCTATGCGCCCGACGGGGGCGTGCGGTTCCTGCTGGCCGTCGCTTCGTTCTGAGAGTGGGTCCGGAACCGGCGGGGCGCACATCCTGCGCACCGGTCACGCGCTGTCGCAATTCCTGCGTCCGCATGAAGGGGAGCCGGCACCTCCGGCGGCGCGGCCGACCGTCTACCGCGTGGCACCGAGGATGCAACTCGTTGCGCTGGAGTCCATGACCGCTCGAGACCTCACCACCCGAGCCACCGGCGTGGCGACAGGCAACGGCCCGCGCGGATGATCGCCGGGCATCGGAGGTCACCGTTCCGCGCCGGGACGGTCACGCGTGAGCAGGCCAGGCGGCCGGTCAGCCACGCGCGGCTGGCGCACCGGGCCGGCCGGTCGGCGCAGCGCATCGTGGGCGCCGACGTGCGCCCCGGCGAATGGCGGCTGGTGCTGCTGTTCTTCGCGAACCTGTTCCTGCTGCTGTCCGCCTACTACATCCTCAAGGTCATTCGCGAGCCGCTGATCCTGCTGGCCGGGGGGGCCATCCGCCGCAGCTACGCGCGGGGTGTTCAGGCAGGGCTGCTGGCCCTGGTGATCCCGGTCTACGGCGTGCTGGCCAACCGCTTCGAGCCCGCGCGGCTGGTCAACTGGATCATGTGGTCGTTCGTGGTGTGCCTGGGCGCGTTCTTCCTGCTCGGCCGCTTCCAGGTCCCGGTGGGGTTCGCGTTCTTCGTGTGGCTGGGAATCTTCAGCACGCTGTCGGTGGCCCAGTTCTGGTCCCTGGCTGCCGACGTGATGACGGACGACGAGGGCCACCGGCTGTTCCCCATGATCGCGGCCGGCGGGGCCCTGGGCGGCATCGGCGGGGCGCAGTTCGCCGCCCGCGCCGGGGTGTGGCTGGGCCCCACCGACATGATGCTGGTCGCGGCCATCCTGCTGGCCGGTTGTGCCCTGCTGACGCACGCGATCCATGCCGTCGCCGCCACCCACCGGCAGGCCGCGGCCCCGCTGCGCGTCGAGGCGCGCGACCCCCGGGGGGGCTTCACGCTGATCCTGCGTGATCGCTACCTGATGCTGATCGCCGTGTCGGTGCTGCTGCTGAACCTGATCAACACCACCGGCGACTACATCCTGGCCGAGCTGGTCAACGGCCAGTCGCAGAGGATGCCGCTGGCCGGCCGCGCGCAGTTCATCTCCGCCTTTTACGGAAACCTGCAGACGTGGGTCAGCGTGTTGACGGCGCTGGCGCAGACGTTCGTCGTGTCGCGCGTGTTCGCGGCCCTGGGTGTGGGACGGGCGCTGTTCTTCCTGCCCCTGGTCGCCGTGACGGGGTACGGGGCGTCCGCGTTCATGCCCGTCCTGGCGCTGGTGGCGGCGGTGAAGGTGCTGGAGAACAGCACCGACTACTCCCTGCAGAACACCGTGCAGCAGTCGCTGTTCCTGCTGACCTCGCGCGACGCCAAGTACAAGGCGAAGTCAGCGGTCGACACGATGTCCGTCCGGCTGGGCGATCTCGCGTCGACAGGGCTGGTCTACTTCGGCGCCCGGGCGGGCCTGTCCACCTTCGGCTTCGCGATGGTGAACGTGACGGCAGGGGTGGTGCTGCTGTGGACAGCCACGCGGCTGCGTCGACGGCGCGACGCGCTGGCGGGCACCACGCCGGGCCCGGTAACGGCCGCCCCGGCCACCCCCGTGCCGCGCGCCCGGTGACAGCGGCGCTGGCGGCGAGCGGTCGCGCGGAGGAGGTGTCCGTTCAGGGACCGGCCGGCGGCGGCCCCAGCATCGCGATCAGGTTCTCGGCCCGCCGGCAGAACGAGAGGGCGTCGGGCCAGGGCCGTTGCGCCTCGTGCCGCAACCGTTCGAGCTGGTCGCGGTAAGCCCGCCGGTTGCCGTCTCCCATGCCGCTCGCCTCGGCCTCGTCCACCAGGAGGGCGATGACCCGACCCATCACGTCAGCCTGCCCGGCCGGGCCAAGGGTGTCCAGCCGCTCCATCATGTCGCGCATCAGCGCGCACCGGTCCAGCGACGCCGGCGGCGCGCTCTCATCCGAGAGGCGCGCGTCCGGGTTGGCCAGCATCTGTTCGAGCGCCTGCAACGTCTCCTCGTCGGCCGCGCTGCGGTCCGGTGGCGAAGGCGCGCCTTCCGTCGCGAAGGGGCCGCTGTCGGCCCCGATCATCTTGCATTCCTCATGATGGCTCTCCTCCCGCGGGTTTTCGCGCAGACGGCCGGACGCAAAGGACGTGCCCGCACCTGGAGGGCGAAGGCGCGCAGTCACTGCGCGCCGCGGCCGCAGGTGCGCATCGCCTGCGGGTGCGGACGCCGTCCAGGCAGGGTGATCGACCTGGCCGCTGCCCTCCCCGATGCGGGCACGGCCATTGCTGAACGCCCCATCCGGGAGGGCGGTCGCATGCACCACAGGATTGCAGGAGCGAGGGAGGTGGTCACGACTGCGGGGGTTGGCCGGAGCGAGAGCGGGAGTCAGCGTTGGTGATGTCGGGCCTCGGTCAGAGGGCGCCGCTGGGCGATACCCACCCGTTGCCGGGCGAACTCGTCTCAGGTTCGCCCCCGCGCGCGGCGCTCGTCTCGGTGGACGGGACGGCCTTCGCGGGCCGATACCGCCTCCGCTGCCTGCGCGGCGAGGGGGGGATGGCGATGGTGTACGACGCCGTCGATCTGGGCTCCGGCGGCCTGGTCGCGGTCAAGATGCTCCGGTACGAGTTGATCCGAAACCAGGAGGCGCGCCTCCGCTTTCGATGCGAGGGGCAGATGGCCGCCCGGGTGGCCCACCCGAACGTGGTGGCCTTGCACGGGGTCAACCGGGATGCTGACGATCGACCGTTCCTGGTCATGGAGCACCTGCAGGGCCATACGCTGGGCGAGATCATCGCCAGGGAAGGCGCCCTGCCGGTCGAGCGCGCCCTGCGGATAGCTATCCAAGCGTGCCGCGCCCTGCGGGCCGTTCACTGCGCCGGAATCATTCACCGTGACGTCAAGCCCGACAACCTGTTCGTCTGTCCCGGGCCGCAGGGGACAGACCAGGTCAAGCTGCTGGACTTTGGCATTGGCAAGGTGTGCGCGCCGCAGGATCCGGTGGCGCAAACAATCGAGGCCCTCGACTGCGGCCGCGTCGTGGGCACGCCGCACTACATGGCGCCCGAGCAGGTGTGCGCGCCTGAGACGGTGAACGAACAGACCGATGTCTTTGCGCTGGGGGTCGTCCTGCGCGAGGCGCTGACCGGCGTACGCCCGCACGATGGCAAGTCGGGGGGGACGATCATCGACGCGCTGCTGACGGACCCGATGTCGGCCGCGGCCGCGTATCATCCTCCCGTCGGGGCGCAGCACGTGCCGCTGATTGACCTCGACGAGGTGATCGCGCTGGCGCACGCGCCCGACCGTCGTCAGCGATATACCTCGGCGCGGAGCTTCGGCGACGCCCTGGCGGCGGTCTTGCGCGCGCTGGCCGTCTCGTCAGCGCGTGCAGCCTGAGCAGAAGCTGACGTCGGGCATCGCGCGCAGGCGCTCGGTCTCGATGGCGCCATGGCAGCGGGCGCAGGTGCCGTAGGTCCCACCAGCCATGCGCTGCAGTGACGCGTCGATGCGCGCCAGTGTTAGGTCCTCCAGGCGGCCCAGCCCCTCCAGGCGCGCCGCTTCGCTGGAGTCAATGGATGGCTCCTGCGGCCCGAGAGAGGAGCGCTGGAGCAGCTCCTGGCGCTGGGCGCTCAGGCGGTCCCGGCGCGCCAGCGACACCTCACGGTGGCTGAGCAGCTTGCAGCGAAGGTGTTCCAGCAGTTGCGCGTCCATGAAGTCCTCCGTGGGCCGGGGCGGAAGGGTCTATTCGTGTCCTGGCGCCGTGGTGGCGACGAGATCGAACGTCAGCGTCACCTCGTCGGCCACGTTGATGGCCCCCTTCCCCAGCGAGAAAGGGACCATGCCGTAGTCGGTCTGGCGCACCGGGCACTTCCCCCGGATGCGCAGGGCGTCGTGTTCCACGGCGACCTGCGCCGACACGGTCAGCGGCCGTCGTACGCCGTGCAGCTCCAGAGTTCCGGACGCCGCCACGTCGTAGACCTCCGGGCCGATGCGCTTCGCCGAGCCGGCGCTGGAGTGAAAGACGATCCGCGGATAGCGGGCGCTGTCGAGCACCTTGCGTATGGCCAGATCGATGTCGCGGCGGCTCGGGTCGCTCATCTGGTCGAGGATGCCGAGTGAGTCGGCGCGGACGGTGAAGTCGACCGCCGTGGTCTCCAGCATGTCCGGTACCATGCTGAGCTCTCCGCGAAAGTCGCGTGCCCCCAGCAGGTGAGTGCGTGTCGAATCGGAGAGCAGCGTGCTGGAGTGCGTCTCGATGGTGACGCGGCTGCGGCCCCGATCGATCCGGTAGAGGCGACGCGCGGCGGCGGGCGTCGGTTCCGCGCCCGCGCGCGACCACAGCGGGGCCTGCGTGACCAGCAGGAAGAGTCCCAGGCAGACCCACGTCGACAGGAATCGCCTCGGCCCGTGTGTTCCCATGTCTGACGGGTCACTGCAGGCGGGATGCCAAGGCCAGGCGTTGCTGGACCGGTCGAGCCGAAGGGCGTCAGCCAGGCGGATTCGTAGCGGCGGGCGGCTCGGGGGCGACGGGTAGCGTGAAGAAGAACGTGGTGCCTTGTCCGACCATGCTCTCGACCCAGACACAGCCGCGCTGACACTCGATCAGACCCTTGACGACCGCCAGACCCACGCCCGAGCTCCGCTGCTGCCTGCCGGCGGCACCGAACGGTTCGAACACCTGCCCCAGCTGCTGCGCGGGGATGCCGGGGCCCGTATCGGCAACCCAGAAGACGACCTCGCGTGGGCTGGGCCGCGCGCCCAGGGAGATTCCGCCCTCCAGCGTGAATCGCAAGGCGTTGTCCATCAGGTTGTCGAACACCTGGCGCACTCGCTCCCGGTCCGCCCAGACGTCGGGCAAATCATCCTGCAGGTCGACGTGAAGGTAAAGATTGGCTGCCAGGACACGCGCGCGCTCGGCGTCGAGCACGTCGTCCAGCAACTCTTCGGGGCTCAGGGTTTCCGGCGCGATGAGCAGGGGCCCCTCTTGCAGCAGCCGGGCGACCGTCAGGTCGTCGACCAGCCGTTGCATGCGCACGGTGGTGTCGGCGATCGCCTTCAGGGCACGTTGCGACCGGCGCTCGGGTCCACCGTCCGCCCTTTGCAACAGTTCCAGCTGACCGAGAATGGCCTGAAGCGGACCGCGCAGATCGTGCGCGACGATGGCCATCAGATCGTCCCGGGCGCGCACGGCGCGCCGCTGCACCTCGTAAAGGAGGCTGTTCTCGACGAAGATGGCGCAACGCCGCGCGACCTCCTCGACCAGCCGCCGGTCATCTTCTCCCCCGTGACCGGGCGCGAAAGCGACGGACAGGGCGCCCAGGCATCCGCCGTCACCCAGCACCAGGGGGGCCACCAGGGCAGTCCCCCGCTCGGGCGCGCCGGCCACCCGCCACCGGCCCGTGCTGGCGGTGACCGGATCCGGCGCGCCCGGTTCGATCTCGACCACGACCGTGCGGCGCTCGCGGAGTGCCATCGAGACGGGGTGATCGCCGGGGGGCGAGACGGCCGGCGGCGCGCCGGTGGGGTCCGCTGAACGCTCGAGCGAGCGAGGGTACGTCGCCGCGACTTGCACGCGCCCGGCGCCGCCGGCCAGCAGGACCCAGCAGTCCTGACCGAGACAGCGCACGGTCAATCGAGCGACCGTCTGCAGGCCACCCACGCCGTCCAGGGACGCGAGCGCCGCGCCGACGTCGGCGAGCAGGCGGTGTTCGCGTTCCTCGCGCTGCTGCTCCCGCTTCGAGGCGGAGAGGGCGGCCCGGGTCCAGGTGTGGTCCAGGACATCCGCGGCCTTCCCGGCCAGCCTCTCGAGGAGACGAAGCGCGCCGGCACTGGGATTGACGGGAGCTCGATGGTAAGTCGACAGGACGCCGACCCTGAGCCCCGACCGTGTGAGCATCGGGGTCGACTGGAGCGCACGTAGGCCCGCGGCGAGCTGCGCATGCAACAACGTCTTGTCCGAGAACATCGGGCCGAGCGTCACGTCAGCGACGATTCGCTGCTGCCTTCCGTCGAAGATGTCTTCCCCGGTTCCGGTCGCGGCGCTGTACCCTTGCCAGAATTGCCCCCACCAGCTGGGAAGACCGCGCTGGGCCGCCAGGCGCGGGCGGCCCGAGAGGGGGGCGTCGAGCTGGACGCTGCAAGCGTCGGCCGCCGTGATCGCCATCGCTGCCTCGACGATCTCGGCAAGGACCCGGTCTTCGTGGGCATCCTCCAGCAGCAGCGCGTTCAACCGATGACGGCGCTCGGTCGCCTCCAGCTCCCGCCGCCGCTCCGCCAGCGCGGGCGGCATCCCACCCGGTGTGACGTGCGGATCTCGGCGGGCAAGTCCGCGGCGGCCCCGCTGCAGACCGCCAGCCTGTCTCGGTTCAGTCGGTGACGGCGTGCCCGGGGCCGTTTGACGGGAATGGTCGATCCGCGCCGGACCGCTGGTCTCGCGGACCCTGACCAGCACGCCCCCCAGCGCCCCGTCATCCTGGCGGATGACCTGGCAATGCAAGCTGAAGAACGCCTGGTCGTACCGATCCTGGCGCAGGATCCGATGAGGCTGGTGGTCCATCGAGATCGAGCTGGCGTAGCTCATTGCCGAGGCAAATACCGGCAGGAAAGCCTGCCACGCAGCCGGCCAAACCTCCCGCGCTGGACGTCCCAGTGCCTCCGGGTGGTATTTGCCGGCAATCGCCCGATAGGCATCGTTGTAGATCAGCTGCCAGTCGTTGCCCCAAAGAACACACGCGGGTTGCACATTGCCGAGGATCGACCGCGCAGCGTCGCGCAACGGCCCAGGCCACCGCGCAGGCGGACCAACGGGCGTGGTGTCCCAATTTAGCGCCCGGATGAGCTGGCCTAGCTCTCCTCCGCCGCTCGGCCAATCAGCGATGAATGGCGAGGGCTCCGACACGGCGATTTCCGTCGGAGACGACAAGGCGGGGAGTATAACGTGCAGCGGAGGCGCGACAATGCGTGGGCGTATGGGCCGCCCAGGTCCGAAGGCGACGCGAACATGATCTTGCTGATCGATGATGACCCAACATGCGCGGGCCCTCTGGTCGAGGCGCTCGGGCGGGGCGGGTTAGCGGTGCTGAGCGTGCGCACCGGCGCGGCCGCCTTGCAACGCTTCGCACGCAAGGACGTCGACGCCGCCGTGGTCGATCTCGGGCTACCTGATATGGATGGGACCGAGTTGATCACGGCCGTGCGCGGTCAAGGCATCTGGTCGCCAATCCTCGTCCTCACCGGGCGGGGAGAGGTGGCGGCGCGCGTCAGATCGCTGGACGCAGGGGCCGATGACTACATGTCGAAGCCTGCCGCCATTCCCGAATTGTTGGCGCGGCTCCGCGCGTTGCGCCGCCGCGCCTCGGCGCCGCGTTGGTCGCCGCTGGCCGCTGGCAAGCTGGTCCTGGGTTCGGCGCCTGGGGACGTCACGCTGTCGGGAAGGCCACTCGCGTTGTCTCCGCGCGAATTCGCGTTATTGCAGTTCCTTTTACGGCGGCGATGCGAGGTCGTGACCCACGGCGAAATATTGAAGGAAGTGTTCGGGTATGAATTCGACCCTCGGACCAACCTGCTTGCCGTCCATGTCTCGCATCTGCGACGAAAAATCCTCGACGCCGGCGTGATCATTCAAACCCTGCGCGGTGTCGGGTTTCGGCTGGTCGATCAGGACCCGGCCGCGCGGCCTGATAGTCACGACGATCCGTAATGGGAAGTCGTGCTGAATGTCTTCACGCAGTCTTAATGATTCGGTCGATGGTCGTCGGCTAGGGTCAGCTCGGCGGGAGGGGACGATGCGGGTGCTGATCATCGACGACAACGTGGCCCTGGCAGAGAACATCGCCGAAGTGTTGGAGTTCGATGGACACACCATCGAGGTGGCCGGCAGCGCCGAGGAAGCGATACCCAAGGCGCGCGACAACGCCCCTGACGTCGTCATAACCGATTTCCGCCTCCCCGGGATGAACGGCGCGGAGTTCCTGCGCAGATTTCGCGCGCGGAACAATCACCCCCACGCGGTGGTCATCAGCGCCTACACCGATGAAGGAACGATCGCGGAGGCGGAAGAGGCAGGCGCGACGTTCGTCTCGAAGCCGATCGACCTCGATTTGCTCTGCCGCATGATTCGCGAGGGGACTGCTTAGAGCGCTTCACCGGCCGAGGGCGATCGCTTCAGACCGTGGAATGGCTCTTGCTGATTGCCGGGGTGACTCGGCAACCCACGCTCGCAGGAGGACCACATGACCATCGAGAACAAGAGGACGGACGTTCGGATTCAGGAGGAGGTCCTGAAGGAGCTTGCGTGGGACACGCGCCTGACGCCTGCCGAGATCGGCGTGCAGGTGAAGCACGGTGTCGTGACGTTGACCGGCGTCGTGAAGTCGTGGGCGGCGGTGGGAGCGGCCGAGCAGGCGGCCCACCGGGTCAGGGGCGTCCTGGACGTCGCGAACGACATCACCGTCCAGTTGAGCCCGGAGTATCACCGGACCGACGGCGACATCGCAGAGGCCGTACGCCGGGCGCTGGAGTGGGATGTGACGGTGCCCGACCAGCAGATCCGCTCGACGGTGTCACAAGGCACGGTGATGCTGGAAGGGAGCGTGCCGTACTGGGGCCAGCGCTACGACGCGGCGAGAGCCGTCGAGCGGCTGGCCGGGGTGATCCAGGTGGTGAACCAGATAACGGTCGAGCCAACCGATGACGTTCAGCTGGACGAGGCCCGACGCGCGGTGACGACCGCCTTGGAGCTGCACGCGCGCCGTGAAGCCGGGCGGATCAACCTGCGCGTGACGGATCACCTGGTCGACGTGGCCGGCACCGTCGACACCTGGGCCGAGAAGGAAGCGGTGCTGGGCGCGGTGCGAGGCACGCGCGGCGTACGCGACGTGTCCGATCACCTGCGTATCCAACCCCACGCGGTCTGAGGAACCGCCGCCGCCTGGGATAGCGCGCCCGCCGCCGACGCCGCCGGGCGCGCACCTTGTCAGGAATGACCAGCAACTGGCGCGTTACCGGGCCCGGCTCTGCGATGACGACGCGATCCGGATCTCGTCGACGAGCAGGCGCACGCCAGCGACCGAGCGGAGCGCGGTCAGAACACACGCCTTCTCCTCGGCGCTGTCCAGCGAACCGGCCACCCGCAAGGTCCCCTCCTGCTCGTCGAAGACCAGGCCCAGGACGTCGGAAGTGGCATGCTTCTTCAGCGCCTGGATGGCGACGTCCCGAACGGCCGTGAGATCGACGTGACCGGGCGTGACCACGCGCAGCAGGTCGACGACGCCGCGCAGCCCCGACAGCCGCTCGATGGCCACCTCGGCGTCGTATCGCTGGCTGGCGTACGGGACGGTGCCGACCAGGCTGACGATGCCATCCTTCACGGTGACCAGGACATCGGTGCTGACGAGGAGGTTGCTGCGCAAGGCCTCGCGGACTTCCAGGGCCAGCTGCTGATCCGTTTTCCGCTCTGCTTGGGCCGGTTCGACGCGCAGCTCGTCTTTCAATTCGAGGACGCCGTCGACGGTGCGCGCCAGACGGCAGGCGTCCCGCGCCTGCTTCCAGGTCGGTAGTGTCCCGGACATCGTGACCCGGCCGTCGCGCACCTGCGCCTTGATGGGGAGTCCCTGCAGGGGCGGGTGCCCTGCCAGCACACGCGCCACGTCGCCGGCGACCTCTGCGTCCTGTCTCGAGCGGTTCGGTTGCATGATGCCCCTCCTGGCTGGCGCGGCAGTTCGTTGCCATCGGTCATCGTGACGGCTACAGTCGCTGACTGCATTAGTGATGCCACAGCACCAGTTGCGGCTCCGAGGCCGTCAGGAGATCGCCGCGCGCCGGAACGAGGCGCGGGGTGTAGTGAGAGGCAGGCCTGAGGCCGGATAGGGTCGCCTGGTACAGGAAGCCGTGGCTCGTGCCGACCAGCGGCTGCTGTCGGCTCATGCTCACCAGGGTGGGTCCGTCCTCGCCAGGCAACGCGTCGGCGTACAGCTGAACGTCCAGGTCGTCCGGCGGCAGGTCGTCCAGGTACACCTCGACCGTGACGTCCAGCCCTCCGGCCGTGACCCGACTGCTCAGGCGACCGAACCGCAGGGCGCTCCAGTGGGTCCGTAAAGTGTTCACCAAGCTGTCGAGCTGGCGCGCCTTCGCGCCTCCCTCCGCCAGCCGCTCCCGCACCGCGGCCTCGGCGGGCTCGTACATGCGCTGCACGTACTCGCGCACCATGCGCTCCGCGGAGAACCGCGCGGTCAATCCGGCCAGGCTGGCCCGCACCCGCCGCAGCCAGGCGAGCGGCAGACCGGACGCGGTCCGATCGTAAAAGCAGGGAACGACCTGACGCTCCAGCACCGCGAACAGCTCCTGGGCGTCCGCGTCGTCGTCCTGGCCGTGCAAGGCCCAGCCGACGTCGGGGTGAAAGGCCTCCGCCCACCATCCGTCCAGCACCGAGAGGTTGAGGCCGCCGTTGACCAGGACCTTCATGCCGCTGGTGCCGCACGCTTCCCAGGGGGGGCGGGGCGTGTTGATCCAGACGTCGACCCCTTGCACCAGCTCCTGCGCCACCGACAGGTCGTAATCTTCGATGAACACGCAGCGGCTGCGCATCTCCGGCTCCTCGGCGAAGCGGACCCACTCCGCCAGCAACGCCTTTCCCGGCTCGTCCTCGGGATGTGCCTTCCCCGCGATCAGCAGCTGCACCGGTCGCGCGGGGTTGGCCAGCAGATGGCGGAGCCGCTCGCGATCCCGCAGCAGCAGATTGGACCGCTTGTACTCCGCGAAGCGCCGCGCGAAGCCCAGCGTCAACACGTCCGGGTCCAGGGCCCGCCGCGCGGTGGCCACCTGTTCCTCGGAGGCGCCCCGGCGCTCCAGCTGGCGGGCCAGACGGGTGCGGGTGTCCTCGATCAGCTTGGCGCGCTCCCTGGCGCGCAGGTTCCACAGCGTCTGGTCATCCAGCTCGGCCAGCCGCTCGCCGTCCCCCGTCTGGGCTCTGGGCGACAACTCGCCGCTGGCACGGCGGCTGTCGGCGAATGGGGAGCGCCAGCTGGGAACATGGACGCCGTTCGTGATGTGCGAGATGGGAACCTCCGCGATGGGCCAGCGCGGGAACAGCTCTCCGAAGATGCGCCGGCTGGTCTCGGCGTGGCGGGCGCTGACCGCGTTGATCCGACCTGCGCCCCGGATGGCCAGGTAGGTGGGGCGAAACGGCGCATCCGCGGGGGCCTGGGGCGGTTGACCGAGGCGGCACAGTTCGGCGAACGGGATGCCCAGCTGGTCGGCGAACCCCCCGGAGCGGCCCAGGTACTTCTCCACCAGGGCGGCGGGAAAGGCGTCGATGCCGGCCAGCACGGGCGTGTGCGTGGTGAACAGGTTTCCGGCGCGCGTCGCCGCCAGCGCCTCCGCGAAGCTGAGTCGGCTGGCGCGCATCGCGCTGCGGGCCCTCTCCAGCACGACGAACCCGGTGTGCCCTTCGTTCAGGTGGCAGGCGCCAGGCGCGATCCCCAGGGCCTCGATCAAGCGCCACCCGCCCAGGCCCAGGACCAGCTCTTGCCGCAGTCTGACGTCAGGCGCGCCGTCGTACAGCCGCCCCGTGATGCCTCGGTCGATCGGCTCGTTGCTGGGGATGTTGCTGTCCAGCAGCAGCAGCTCGACGCCGCCCACCTTGGCGCGCCAGGCCCGCACGTCCAGCCGCCGCCCCGGCAGCTCGAGGGGAATGGTCAACCACGCGCCGGACGGGGCCAGCACGGGCCGTAGCGGCATCGTGCTGGGGTCGTTGTAGGGGTACACCTCGATCTGGCGCCCCGCCGTGTCGACCATCTGGCGGAAGTAGCCCTCCTGGTACATGAGGCCCACGGCGATCAGCGGCACCCCCAGATCGGCGGCGGCCTTCAGGTGGTCTCCCGCCAGCACGCCCAGGCCCCCCGCGTAGAACGGGACCGCCTCGCCGACCGCATATTCCATGCTGAAGTACACGACCGGGCGGGTCAGGCGGGTCGCCAGCGCGGGCCGCGACGTGTACTGGTGCCGCTCCCGCAGGACGGCGGCCAGCCGATCGCGGAAGACGGGATCCCGCGCCAGCTCTTCCAGCCGCTGCGCCGGCTGCTCGTTCAGGATCAGCCAGGGATTGCGGGTCATGTCCCACGCCCCCGCGTCGATCGACCGCCAGATCTGGTCGGCGTGGTGAGACCACGTCCAGCGGAGATCGAGGGCGAGCTCGGCCAGCGGTTCGAGCGGCTTCGGCAGCTCGCGGTGCAGCTCTCGGGAGCGAGTCATGACGGCGCGGTGTGCAAGGCCGTGGCCACGCGCCGTCTCTCCTCGACCGTGCCGTCAGGGGGAGACCCCGCAGAAATTGCGCGAACCGAGCGGGCCACGACAGATTGTGCAGGCGGCGGATCGAACGTCCGGGGATCGACGAGCCGGGCAGGTGTGGTCCGACGAGTGCATCCGCAGGGCGCATGCAGAGCTCGAACTGGAACGAAGGTACGCGAAGTGGTGGCGCCAGGCCGGCCCAGGTCCAGGGGCAAAGCTGGACCGCGGGGCCACCGGACTCCGAGATCGGATTCTCTCTGCGGCACCTGCTGTTCACGCAGATCCTGGGGCGGGCCAGCCGCTGGAAGGCTTTTGCCTCGATCGATCCCGCCGACCCCGCTCGCTCGTGGGTCGACGTGGTGGTCGACGCGTCGTCTCTGGAGACGGGGGACCTGGAGCGGGACGAGCACATCCGCTCGGTCGAGTTCCTGGATACCGGCGTCCATCCGGAGATTCGCTTTCGCAGCCGGGACGTGACGGCCCTGGCCGACGGAAACCACTGGACCGTCACCGGCGACCTGACCATCCGGCAGGTCACGCTTCCCGCCACCCTCGAGCTGGAACGCGACGCCGACACCGCCTGGAGCCCCGACCTGATCGCGCTGAAGGGCCACGCCGTGATCGACCGCCAGGAATTCGGCTTGCGCTGGAATCAAGACCTGGACCACCGGGGCGTCGTGGTCGGCAACGAAATCCAGCTGGCCATGCGCATCGTGGCCCGCCGAGAGAGCGACGGCGACGCCGAGAAGCAGCGCTGAGCGGGCGCCTGCTCAGGCCGGCGACTGGCCGGGCAGCGCGGTCCGGCGCGCCGGCAGCAGCGGCACGGTCACGATTGCGCCCAGCACCACCGGCAGGCCCCACATGGCGTGCAGCCAGTGCAGCTCGCGCAGGATGGCGATCTCCACCAGGAACCAGATGATCATCCCGACGTTGGCGCCGCCGGCCGCCAACCAGGCGCCCCGCAGCCGCCGCAACACGACGATGAAGGCCAGGACGTTCAGTGCGCCCATCGCGAAAAGGATGATCCCCGGGATCAAGAAGTCCGCGAACGCGCCGTGCATGACGCCGACCGGTATGTCCATGAGCTGACCGTCCGGCCTGGCGATCAGCAAGGCGCCGCCGGCCAGCGCTCCCAGACCTTCGTAACCAAGGATCGTCAGAAGGGTGTTTCGTTGCCAGCGTCGCTGGATGCTCATGGTTCACCTCCGGAGTTCACGATGGCCCGCCGTTCCACCAGCCCCCGCCCAGGGCGGCGAACAGCGCCACGGTGTCCTGCAGGCGCTGCCCCTCGACCTGGATCACGGCCAGGCGGCTCTGGAGCAGCTGCTGATCGGCGGTCAGCACCTGCAGATAGTTGGCCAGGCCCGCCTCGTAGTTGATGCGGATCAGCCCGAAGGCGTCGGTCGCCGCGCGCAGCGCCTCGCTCTGCGCGGCGGCAGCGTCGGCGTCGTGGCTCAGCGCCGTCAGGCTGTCGGCGACCTGCGCCACGGCGTCCAGCACCGTCAGACGGTAGCTGGCGAGCGCCTGATCGCGCGCCGCGATCGCCGCCTGTCGCTGGTAGTAGAGCATTCCCCCGCGGAACAGGGGCTGCGTCACCCCGGCCAGCAAACTCCAGAAGATGCTGTTCGTCGCGGTGAGATCGGCCAGCGCCGGGTTGTTCGCGCCGTAGCTGGCCCCCAGGGTCACGTTGGGCAGCATGGCCGCCGTGGCCACGCCGATCTGCGCCGTGCTGGCATGCAGCTGCGCTTCGGCGATCAGGATGTCCGGGCGTTGCCGCACCAGCGCGGCCGGCAAGCTGACCGGCAGCTCCGCCGGCAGCGTCAACTCGGCGAGGGCGATCACCGGCGGACTCCAGGCGCCGGCGAAGTGCCCGCTCAGGCTGGCCAGCAGGTTCTCGGCCTGGTCCAGCCGCTGTTGCAGCGCTGGCAGGGTCGCCCGCGTGGTGGCCAGCTGGCTCTGCAGGCTGAGCACGCTGGCGTAGGGGACCGTCCCCGCCTCGGCCTGGGCCCGTCCCAGGCCGACCTGATCCTCTTGCAGGTCGATCAGCTGTCGGGTGGCCTCCAACTGGGCCCGGTAGGCTGCCGCCGCGATCACGGTGTTCACGACGTTGCTGGCCAGGACCAGGCGCGCCCCCAGCAGCGCGTATCGTTCCCCCTCGGCCTGGGCGGCCAGTGCCTCGACGGTGCGGCGCTGGCCGCCCCACACGTCCAGGGAATAAGTCACGCTGCCCGACACTGTGAACAGGTTGAACACGTTCGCCGGCAGCGGCGAGCCGACACGCGCCGGGCTGTACCGCTGGCGGGATGCGCCGGCTGACAGATCGGCTTGGGGGAAGAAGACGCCGTAGCCGGCGCGCAGGCTGGCCTGGCTGCGCCGCAGGGCCGCCTGCGCCGCCTCGATGGTCGGGCTGTGGGCCAGGGCGTCCCCGACCAGCGCGTCGACGGCCGGCGCGTGCAACAGCCGCCACCAGTCGGGCGCCAGGCGATCGGACGGCACGAACAGCTGAGCCCGCCCGTCCCCCACCGCCGTCGCTGCCAGAGGGCGCGGGGTGTAGCCGGCGGTGGCCGGCGCCGGAGGTCGGGCATAGTTCGGCCCGACCGCGCACGCCGTCGCCAGCAGGCTGGCCCAGGCGGCCCGGCCCATGCCTGTCCGCTCACGCCGCGCCGACATATACGTCCACCAGCTGTCCGGGGTACAGCTGCACGCCGGGGGGAGGCGTGAAGCGGAAGATCACCGGCAGCACGCGCAGATCGACCCGCTCGGTGCGCTGGTTAGATAGCTGGATCTTCGGCGAGACGTACGGCTGCAGCCGCACGAACTCCAGCGGCACACTGACGTTCGTCCCGCGCACGTACATGCGGGCGCGCATCTTGTCGGCCGCGGGCAGGCGCGGGATCAGGATCTCGTCGATGTAGCACCGCACGCCCAGGAAGGTCTGGCCCGTGCCCAGCGAGGCGGCGGGCCCGAAGCCCTGCGTGTAGGTGTCGTAGGCGCCCTGGGGCGAGACATAGCCGCCCACCGACACGCGGATCGACAGCACGACGCCATCGGTCAGCGCGCGCACGGTGTACTTGGCCAGCAGCGCCGCTGAAGCGGCCGCCGCCTTCGCCAGCGACGTCACCTGCTTCTCTTGATTGCGCAGGTCGAAGGCCCAAGCGCCCGCCTTCGTCAGCTCGTACTGGCGCGTGACGACCGCCAGGTTGGCCTGCGCCACCCGGGCCGCGTTTTGCGCATTGTCGTAAGCGTCCTGACTGACCGCCCGCGCGTCCAGCAGGCGGGCCCGGCTCTGCTTCTGCAGCTGGTCGGCCGCCGTCCTGGCGCTGGCGCTGGCCGCCTCGACCTGCGCGGCGGCGACCTCCAGCGTCTCCTTGCGCGGCAGGGAGCGCATCTGCTCCAGCACGGCGCGGGCGGCGTCCGCCTGCGCCTGCTGCTGCTCGAGCAACGCCCGCTGCACGCTGTCGTCGATGGCGAATAGCGGAGCGCCAGCCACCACCGGCTGCCCCTCGGCCACCAGCACCTTCGTCACCGTCCCCGACACCTCGGGGTAGGTGTTCACGTTCTGCCCGTTCGACTGGTAGCTCTCCAGGATGCCGTTCGCGTAGATCCCGTCGTGGAAGGGGTTGGGCGCCGGGTTGAAAGCCGGGGGCAGCGGGTGCTTGGGCCGGGCATACACGTAGGCGCTGGCCAGCCCGGCCAGCGTGCCCAGTCCCACCAGGACGAACAGGATTCGATTACGCACGTTGCACTCCCTTTGCGATGTTCACGATCCGCCCGTCCTCCATCTCCACGATCCGGTCCGCGTACTCGAAGATGCGGCTGTCGTGGGTGACGATCAGGACCGAGCGGTGCGCCGTCAGGACCCGCTGCTTCACGAACTCGACGATCTTGCGGCCCGTATCCCCGTCCAGCGACGCGGTCGGTTCGTCGAAGATCAGCACGTCCGGCGCGCTGACGACGGCACGGGCAATGGCGACCCGTTGCTGCTCGCCGCCGCTCAACTTGCCGGGTGGTAGCTCGGCGTGTGTGCCCAGGCCGACGACGTCCAGCACGCGCCGCGCCTCGGCCATGGCCTCGTCCCAGGGGTGCCGTCGCAGGATCAGCGGGATGGCGACGTTCTCGAGGGTGGTCAGCCGCGGAAACAGATGAAAGTCCTGGAACACGAACCCCACCGTGCGCAGGCGGAAGTCGGCCAGGCGATCGTCGCCCAGCTTCCAGACGTCGATCCCCTCGACCACGACGGAACCCTGGTCCGGCCGCAGGATGCCCGAGATCATGCTCAGCAGCGTGGTCTTACCGCTGCCCGACGGGCCCACGATGTACAGCATCTCGCCGAAGCCGGCGGACAGGCTGACGTCGCTGACCGCGCGCTTGCGCGACGGCCCGTCGCCGAACCACTTCGAAAGGCCTTGCGCCTGGATCGCGTCTTCCGTCATGGTCAGCTCCGGAAGATCTCGAAGGGCTCGATCTTCAACACCTTGCGGACGGCGATGTAGCTGGAGACCGCCGCGATCACCAGCACCATGCCCAGCGCGATCCCCAGGTTGGCGAAGGTGATGACCGAGGCGTAGTCGGGCATGCGCAGCTTCGCCAGGGCGATCAGGGATGCGCACAGGCCGATGCCCAGCCCGTACCCGGCGGCCGCCGTGACCCCCGCCTGGAACAGGATCATCGACACCAGCTCGCGGCGCTTGGCGCCGATGGCCTTCAACGCCCCGAAGCGGTCCAGGTTCTCGAGCGTGAACGTGTAGAACGTCTGGCCGGAGATCGACAGCCCCACGATGAAGCTGATGATCGTCATGATGAGGATGTTCATCCCCATGCCCGTGCGGTACTTGTAGAAGACGGTGATGCGGTCGATGAACTCCCGCTCGGTCAGCGCCACGTAGCCCAGCGCCCCCACCGCCTCCTTGATGCGCGGCATGGCGGCGGCGCTGGTCGGCTCGACCAGCACGTAGGACATCGTGTAGCGCATCGAAGGGATGTACTGGATGGCGCGGCTCAGCGTCGTGTACAGCGTGGGGATTCCGAACAGGCCGCTGGCCGACACCTTGGCCAGGCCCACGATCACGCCGCGGTGGTCGTTGATCTCGAACTCGGCGCCGATCCCCGGATTGCCCAGCTTGGGGAGCTCCTCGTCGGCGACCACGATGAAACCGTTCTCGGCGTAGATGTCCTCGATGCGCCCCTGCACCAGCAGGGGTCGGCCGTACAGGCTGGTGTCGTCCAGGCCGATTACCGTGACCGCCTGATAGGTCCCGTCGCGCAGCCGGGCCAGCGCGCCGCCCGAGAAGAACGGCACCGCGTAACGAACACCCGGCATGCTGCGGACGGCGTCCAGCACGTAGTCGGGCAGCGGGATGCTGCCGGCGACGTTGTTCACGGCGCGGTCCATCACCCACACGCGCGCGCCGGTGTTCGCCACGGTCGCGGACGCCTTCATCATCATGCCGGCGAACATCGACGTCACCTGGATCATCAGGAACACGGCGAACGTGATGCCCATCAGCAGCGCGGTGAATTTGCCCCGGTCGTTGACCAGCAGCTTGTAGGCGATCTTCAGGATCCCGCGCACGTGGTCGCCCACTTCAAGACGCGGGCCACGCGCAGGAGGGCCTGGCCGGCGGTTGTCGGCGCAAATTCTTCGGCCTGGACGCGGTCCGCCGCAAGCGCTGCGCCGGGATGCCCCCTGTTCGCGCCACCGATTCTGGAACGCTGATTGCTGCTACACCCCGCCAGGAGAATGACGTGAGATCCGACTGGGACATTCGAGCAGACGTGTTGTCCGAGCTGGCGTGGGAGTCCGCCGTCGAGGAGAGCCAGATCGGCGTGCAGGTGGTCGATGGCGTGGTGATCCTGGGGGGCATCGTTCCCAGCGCCGCCATCGCGGCGGCAGCGCGTGTGGCCGCCCACCGCGCGCCCGGGGTGCAGGACGTGCTGAGCCAGCTGGTCGTCGGGTCGGCCCAGGGAGGCATGCCGGACGATCTGACGATCGCGCGCCGGGTGCGGCGGGCGCTGGTCGCCACACCGCAGGCCGAGCCGGACCTGGTCCGGACCACCACATCGGATGGCATCGTCAGCCTGACGGGGGTGGTCCACTCGGACCACGCGCGGCAGCTCGCCGGGCAGGTCGTGGGGCAAGTCGCCGGGGTGAAGGCCGTGCACAACGCCATGACCGTCGATCCCAGGGCGGCCCGCCTGGTGATGCAGGAGGCAGTCGATCGCGTCCTGCAGCGGCACGCCTCCCGACTGGGCAGTCGGCCGGTGGTGTCGATCGACGACGGGCGCGTCCACATCGCCGGCGCCGTCGCGTCGGCGGAGGACCGCCGCGCCATCCTGGCGGCCCTGCGCCACCTCCCGGGGGTCGAGGTCATCGAGGAGCAGCTGGTCGTCGACGCCGCCTGATCGGTGGGCGTCACACCGGCAATGAGCCGCAAAGATGCCTGCGAGCACCCTGTCGGCGTAACGAACAGCGGGCGAAGGCACCGGCCGCTGGCGCGCGCGACAGCGTTGTGCGCTCGGGTGGCGCGCGCAGATCGTGCGCCGACTCAGGGCACGGCGGCCAGCGGGACCATGTGCTTCACCGACTTCGCGTTGCCGCGGACCTCGCCGGCCAGCACGCTGACCGGCACGGGCGGCGTCAGCTTGTAGCGGTAGCCCTTCGTGGCGCTCTCCAGATCGACCTGCTGTCCCTTGTATTCCAGGTGGCGCACGTAGTCCTCTGGCACCAGGCCGTCGCGCACGTTCGCGTGATGCTTGATCAGGAAGCCGGTCAGCCGCAGCACCAGGTAGTTGTGCAGGCGGTGACAGCCGTTGCTCTCGCCGCGCTTCACCGAACGATAGGCCGGCGTGCCGTGCGTGCGGATGCGCAGGTCCATCAACTGCGGCTCGCCGTGCTCGTCGCGGCCGGTGATCTGGTGATGCACGATGGCCACCAGGCCGTAGGCCGCGTGATAGCCCGGCCCGATGATCTCGGTCTTGGGCGCCCAGCCGTCGCCCTGCTTCACCAGCAGCCTGCGGATGGGCATGCCCGGCGCGGGATGCCAGGTCGGCGTGGCCAGCACCTCGGGCCACAGCGCGTCGCCGGTGACGGACTCCTTGTACTTCAGCGCCATGCTGCCGTCGGACTTCTGAAAGGTCTTCCAGCCACCGATGGTCGTGGGCCAGCGGCACAGCGCGACGTCATGATCGCCGTCGTGCGCGTACAGCGTCAGCGTGGGACGATCGGCGACGGGCGGCTTCCACAGCTTGTGACCGTCCTTGTCCAGCTTGGGGCGGGCCAGCACGACCTCGCCCCGATCGATCTCGGCGCGAAGCTGCATGTTGGGGCCGTGATAGGCGGGCAGCGGCGGCAGGCGAACTGCCACCGCGGCCGGCAAGGGCGCCGGCCCCTTCGGCGGCTTTCGCGCGCCCCGGCGGGACTTCGGCGCCTCGGGCGCCACGACCAGCACGCTCGCCAGCACGGCCTCCGGCGACGTCCAGCCCAGCGCCTGGCTGGCGGCCTGCGTGGCTGGCGAGATCAGGTCGGGCGCCGGCGTGATCTTCGGGGCGGGAGCGGCCGCCACCACGGGCGGGACCGGCGCCGGTGTCGGGGCGGCCGCCGGCGGCTCCGCGGGCGCCTGTGGCGCCTTGGCCGCGGCGTTCGTGGCTGTGGGCGGCGCCAGCGGGCGGAACTCGGTGGTGTCGATCACCCGCTCTTGGACGGTGCCCTGCGCTCCCAGCGCCGAGCCGTCCTCCAGCAACCCGGTCGCGTCGACGACCCGTTCGCGCAGGGCGCGCAGCAAGGCGCGGAAGTCCTGCTCGCGGGTGTCGCCCAGCAGCGCGGTCCGCGTCTCCAGGTCGATGCGGCCGTTGTCGGCGATCATCTGCAGCCGCTGGTAGGTCTTCAGGCCCTCGACGGTGCGGCGATCCATCCGGCCCGCTTTCGCCTTCGCCGGCAGCAGGTCCTCGCACCGCAGGTGGGCCTGCATGGCGATCACGGCCCGCTGCTCCGCGGGCGTCAACGGCTTGCGCGCCGGCGCGGTGGCCTGCGCAGGCGGCGGGGGCGCGCCAGCCGGGACGGCGCCCGTCGGTTTCGCCGGCTCGCCCGGGACCGGACTCAGCTCGGGATCGCCGGTGGTGGGCTTCTCCGGCTCCTCCGGAAGAATCACGCTCTTCGGCGACATCTCTTGCAGGACGGTGTCCTTCACCCGTTCGTGGCAGGCGTGCCGTTTGCTGTCGGCCATCCGCCGCCGCAACAGGTTCAGGCTGGGGAAGATGCCGAACGCCTCGAAGAAGCGATCCTCGCGGGCGCGCGCGTATGCCTTGCCCGAACGGAAGCGTCCGTTGGCCAGATCAATCAGATAGGGCCGCAGCGGCTGGGGCTTGCCAGGCGCTTCCGAGAAGACGTAGGGCAGCCAGTCGTCCGATAGATCGATGACGGTCAGCCCGTTCCGGCGCGCGTCGTCCGGCGTCGTCTGACCGGCGGCGTGACCGCCATCCACGATCATGACCGCGCCCCCGTCCGGTGCGCCCACCGCGGCGGTGGCCGGCGCCGCAGGAGGAGGGGGGGATGCCGGCATGGCCCGCGCGCCGTCCAGCAGAAATCCAGCCAGGGCCAGGGCGGTCGCGCTGACCTTCATGCGGCCGGCGCGGGAGCGAGCGGGGCCTGCACTTCCCTGGGCCCGGCGCCGTCGGTGCGTCGCCATCACACAGAAGATCGTAGAGGGCCGCGACACGTCATTCAAGGCGGGGCGAGGCGAATCGGATGCGAATTGGCGAAGTTCTGACGCCAGGCGGCCTGCCGCTGGCGTCCCGGACCGGTCCATCGTTCGCCGACCGTGTTCGTTCGAAGGATTCTCGCGCCGCCGACCATTGAGGTGAGGAACGCCACATGGGACCGAAGCACAGGTGTCTCGGACGCGGGAGCAGGTTATATGAGGTCGTGGCTCTCCCCCGGCCCGCGCGACTCTTCCGTGGACCTTGGCCCCTGGGAATCGTCCTGCTGACGTGGGTCGCCTGCTCCGGCGGGGGCGGGCGATCCGCCTCCTCGACCGGCGGCGCTGCCAGCACGTCGAGCGGGGGCGCCGGAGGTGCTGTCGCCGGCAGCGGAGGCGTAGCGGGAAGCGGCGGCGTCTCCGGCACGGCGGGAGTCACGGGCAGCGGCGGCGTCTCGGCAGCCGGGGGACGCGGGGCCGCGTCCACGGGCGGCGCCGTGGGCAGCGGCGGCGCCGGGGGATTGTCGATGACTCCGCCCGGCTGGACCTGCGGTCCGCTGGCCTACGGTGATGGTCGGTGCGATTGCGGCTGCGGCGCGACAGACGTCGACTGCGCCCGCTTCGACCTCGCGTCCTGCGACGTCTGCGACCACACGGGCAGCTGCAACCTGGCCCCCTGCCCGGGGCGCATCGATCCCGCCGCCACGACCACCTGCCTGGCCCCTCCGGCGGGCTGGACCTGCTCGGCCTGGACGTACGCCGACGGCCAGCAGTGCGAGTGCGGCTGCGGCATCCCCGATCCCGACTGCCGGGACGCCGCGGTCGCCAGTTGCGACAACTGCCTGGCCCTGGGGTCGTGCGCCAAGGGTCTGTGCCCATCGTCGATCGTGCCCGACGACAACACGCGCTGCCAGATCCCTGCGCAGTGGTCCTGCACCCCGTCCACCTACGGCGACGGCGTGTGCAACTGCGGCTGCGGTGCGGTCGACGTCGACTGTCCCGACGCCAGGGCCACCTCGTGCGAGAAGTGCGACTCGTCCAGCTGCGATCAGTTCGGCTGCCAGGTCGAGCCAGACGACAACGCGCATTGCCTGGCGCCGCCGCTGACCTGGACCTGCTCGGCCCGCCTTTACCACGACGGCACGCGCTGCGACTGCGGCTGCGGCGCCATCGATCCCGACTGCGCGTCGCTGGGCGTGGCGGCGTGCGACAGGTGTGACGATCCGGGCTCGTGCTCGGCGCTGGCGTGCCCCGGGTTGATCAACGCCACCGCGAACGGCGATTGCGATCGCCCCCCCGAGCCGCCTGGCTGGACGTGCGGTCCCGGGATTTACGGCGACGGCGTGTGCGACTGCGGCTGCAACGTCCCCGACATCGACTGCCGCACGCCCGACGTCGCCAGCTGCATCCGCTGCGAGGAGTGCGGGGGCAACGGCATCTGCGGGAACACCATCGATCCCACGAATCCCTCGCAGTGCGCGCCGCCCCCCGCTGGCTGGACCTGCGACCCGTCGCATTACCGTGACCTGCTGTGCGACTGCGGCTGCGGCCTCCCCGACCCGATGTGCCAGGGCATCGACGTGCTGTACGTGTGCGGCAGCTTCCCGGTCGAGGGCTGCTCGGGCGGCAAGAAGTATCACGTCGATCCGAACCACAACGCCCTGTGCATCGTGCAGCTGCCGCCGGCTTGGGCCTGCGACCGGACGTTCTACGACGACGGGCTGTGCGACTGCGGCTGTGGGGCCGTCGACCGGGACTGCAGCGCGACCGACGTGTCCAGCTGCGAACAGTGCAACGACCTCGGCAGCTGCTCGGCCATGCCTTGCCCGGGCGCTATCTCGTCGATGGACACCGCACACTGCGGGCCCTGAGGCGGCGAACCACATGGGCGGTGGCGGGGCAGGCCATCCTCGTGGCGGGGCGACGGGCCCGCGCTGGCGACCCCTGCGCCGAGTGGTTCGACAACCTCGCTAGCGCTGGCGCAGCTGCAACAGCTGCCACATCACCAGAAACGCCATCACCAGCGCCGCCCACAGCAGGCCCAGGCGAAGCGAGCGTGACGGCGCCCGGGGCCGGCCGGCGCGGCGCCCGGCGCTGCTCGCCAGTTGCGCGCGCAGCCAGGCCAGTTCGTGCGGCGCGAAGGCACGCTTCGCGACGATCTGGATCGCCGACGGACCCACCCAGATCAGGAAGGCGCTGCCCGTCTCCACGTAGCGCTCCAGCAGGTCCCACCGCCGCGTCACGGTGGTGCCTGCGTTCGAGATGCCGATCTCGTCGGGGTCCAGGCGATAGCGGACGATGTGGCTGGACATCGTGGTGATGCTTCGCCGGGCCAGGTATCGGGGACCCAGGAACATGAAGGCCTGAAACAGGGTGGTGAACACGATGAACGGAATCAGCCCCGCCGGTGGTCCGTTGTTCAGAAGCATGAACATCAACACCAGCCCGCCGGCCGCCGCGAGAAAGATCCACCTCTGCCGGAACAGCGGCAACAACGCGATCGCCGGCACCAGGTCGTCCGCCGTCACGGTCGTCAATCCGACAATGGGGAATTCGAGCGCCGTCGCGTCCGTTTCGGCCGCCATGCGGGACATCCTACCCCGGCGGAGACCGGTGAATTCGTTACCAGTCTTAACGAATCCCGCCGGTACTTGGGCGACGAGCAGGAGCGAGCAGAGTGGGCTCCACGGGTGGAAATGCAACAAAGCCAAGAGGCCGCGGTGCCCGGGGGCATCGCGGCCTTCGCTGTTTCGGTTCGTATCCCGAGCTTCGGCCGGGGGCTACTTGCAGACGTACGTGGTGATGCTCGTGGCGGCGAGCGCGGCGCTGAGGACACCGCCGGTGACCGTGACCGCGGTCTTGGCGGCGAGGTTGTCGGTCGCTGAGGTCACGTTCGGGGTGCAGGAGGCCGGCGCGGTGCCGCCGGAGAACGAGATCGGCACGGTGGCTGCCGCACTGCCCTTGTTGATGGCGACGACGACGACGCCGTCGGTGCCCTTGAACGCCGACAGCAGGACGTCGGTGCTGGAGTTCCCCGCGACCTCCACCATCGTGTAGCCGGGACGGACGAACTTGCTGTAGTTGCCGAGCGCGTAGTAGCGGCGGGTCAGTTTGCTGGAGTTCTTGAGCAGCAGACCCTCGTTGTCGTCGGTGTTCAGGGCGGTGTACCACCACCACAGCCAGGCCGACGCCTCGCCGGTCACCAGCGCAGAGTGAATCCAGCCGGCGACCGCGAGGCCATTGGCGATGCTGTCGGAGCCCGTCAGGCTGGCACCCGTGCCGGTGCCCTGCTCCGGCCACCATTTCACGCCGGACATCTCCGTCTGCCAGACCTCCTTGCGGGCGGCGGTGACGTCGCTCGGCCACGGCTCCGCGTGCTGCGTGTCGTACTCGTGCACGCCAATGATGTCGACCGCCTTCCAGGCGTCGGCGTCCTTGGCCATCCAGTGGCCATAGTCGTAGCCGTTGCCCATGCCACACGAGGCGGCGCAAGCCGTCGTGCTGGCGGTGACGCTGTTCCCGAAGCACCCGCACTTCAGCGGGTCCGAGCTGTTCTTGTTGCCGGGCACGGAACCAGTGGCCGACAGGTTCGACCACATGTGAAGCCACTCGGACGCTTCGGGCGCGATGACCTTGACGTTGTTGGCCTGCAGCTTTGGGCCTGCCACTTTCAGGAAGGCCACCATCTGGTTGGCCGTGTACGTCGTGGTGTCGTAGTGGCCGTTGCAGGGCTCGCTGTCGCCGCAGGAGGCGAAGTCGGGTTCGTTCGCTATCGACATCGCGTAGAGACCATACTTCTTGGCGAATGCGGCGATGGTGTCCGACCAGGACCCGTAGCAGGAGGTCAACGTACTTCCGCCGTCCTCCGTGTTGTTGTTGCTCTTGCAGTTCGCCGGCGGGCTCCAGCAGGAACCGATGATCTTTCCACCACGGCTCTTCACCCCGTCGATGTTGCTCTGCATGGTGCCGGCAAGGGTCCCGGACGAGCTCATCCCGATGCGCAGGATGGAGAGGCCGATCGCGTCGGCACCCGTGGTGGTGAAGAGGTTGTCGAGCGGAAGGCTGGCGCCGATCAAGGCGTCGTTCAGGCCGAACCCTTCGATCATCTGGTGAGTGGCGTCGAGCTTCACCGTAACGCCAGTCGTGCCGGTCGCGCCGCCGCCGGCCGAACCGCTGGCGCCACCGGCGCTGTTCCCGCCAGAGCTGGTGCTGGCCCCGCCCGCACCCCCCGAACCGGTGCGTGCCCCGCCCGCGCCGGTCGCACCGCCCGAACTGGGACCGGCGCCGCCGGAGCCGGAGCCATTCACGCCGCCGGAGCTGGAGCCGCTGTTGCCACCTGAGCTGGAGCCGCTCGCGCCGCCCGACGACGAAGCTGGGGCGCCTCCCGAGCCGACCTTGCCGCCCGAGCCCTGGCTGCCGCCGGTCGAGGACGTCGTCGAGCCGCCACTTCCCTTACCGCCGCTGCCGGACGACGAGGTGCCGCCGGAGCCGGTGGTGCCACCGGATGAGCTGGTCTGCCCTCCGGAGCCGCCTGGCGGTGATGACGAGCCTGAGCTGGAACAGCTAGCGAATGCGAGGGCGCAGCCGGACAGAATCACGGCAACGCGAGAGTTGATTTTCACGGGGGAGCCTCCTTCGGTGCGTGGACGTCCGAGATAGCACATAATTTAGTGCCTTAACATTGCCACCGGTCGTCACGATTTCTTGGCGGGCGTGGTGATGCGATGCGGCAGTGACCCGCGATCAGCCGGGGCGCGCCTGAAGGACCGGGCGCGCACGCCCCACAGCGATGGGCAGCGGGCGCCGATTCCCCACGAATCGCGCTGTTGGTACGGGCGCAGCTGGCCATCGTTCGATCGGGAACGTTGGGCTGGCCGCCGTTCAGACGTGCGCGCGGGGATGCAGCGCCCCGTCCGCCGGGTCGAGATTGTAAAGGCGCTGCCCCTCTGGAGCGGTGCCGACGCCGCGGCTGCCGAGGCGCTGATGGGCCTTCTCCGTGACCCCAGAGACGTGGCGGGGACGCTGGTCAGGTTGCCGGTGAGGCCGGCGCTTCGCGAGCTGGAGGGAAGTCCGGCGCCGCGGGCATCCGGTCAGACGTCGACCTTGAACCCCAGGTCGACGTCCGTCGCCGCCTGACCACCCCGGATGCCCCAGTTTTCACGCGGCAGCTCCCGCAACAGGATCTTCACGTGATCCCGGGGGATGCCGAACGGCTCCAGGTTCGTCACGATGGCGCGATAGAGCCGGCGCTTGGCGTCCAGCGAGCGGCCAGCGAACGCGTCGATGCTGATGTGGGTGTACGCCTCCGGCTTCTCGCGCGCCGGCGGGCAGGCGAAGCGGTGGGGTTCGTGCACGACCAGGCGCACGTTCCGATCACCGGGCAGGATCTGGAAGGCTTCCCTCAGGGCGGCGTGGACGGCCTCCATCAAGGCGACCTCCTGTTCGGCCGGGTACGGGCGTCGGACCTCGATCAGCACGCTGGGCATCGTCGTCTCCTGCCGCAATGATAGCGGCGCCGCCACCCTGGTTCACCGGCCGAGGCGTAGCGTCGCCACCAGGGGCAGGTGGTCCGAGGCCGCCCGCGCGTCCCCGCTGTTCACGATCGTCACGCCACCCAGAGCCTGCCGGGGGTGGGTCCACACCCGATCCAGCGACAGCACTGGCAGGCGCGACGGAAAGCTGCGCAGCGCCGGGCTCTCCCCGAAGCGGCGGTGCAGCCAGCGCAGCGGCCGCCCCCACAGCCACCACTCGTTGATGTCGCCCAGCAACACGGTCGCGTCGGCGCCCTCGTCGCCCACGATCGACAGCAGCCGCCGCACCTGCTGGCGCCGCTCGCCGGCGCGCAAGCCCAGGTGCGTGACCACCACGCGCACCCGCCAGCGCAGCCAGCGGACGTTCACCTCCAGCGCCGCCCGCGGCTCGCGCCCGGGCACGGACAGATCGTGCGTGCGGACGTCGTCGACCGGCAGCGCGCTCAGCAGGGCGTTGCCGTGCTTCCAGTCGCCGAAGTCGCGCGTCGTCACCGATGACCAGGCCAGCCCATTCTCGCGGCCCAGCGCGGCGACGTCGCAGGCGCCGGCCGGCCCGCCGCAGGACACCTCTTGCAGCGCCACCAGCGGCGCGCCCAGCGAGCCGATCACCCGCGACACGCGCGCGATGTCCCGGCGGCCGTCGCCACCGACGGCGTCGTGAATGTTCCAGGTGGCGATGCGCAGCCCGTCCCCCTCGGGAACGGTCACGGGCGCGGCTCCGGCGCGGGCGAGGGCGCCACCGACGCGGCGCCCACCACGGCCTCCCTCGGCACGCGCGCGCGGCCTCCCGCCCCCAGCAGCCGGCGCTTCAGGATCACCGTCAGCACCGTGGTCAGCACCGCCACCGCCACGGCGATCGCCACGTTCAGCGGGCTGGGGTGGCGCAGCGCCTCGCGCGCGCGGTCGACGAACACGCCCAGCCCCAGCAGCCCCGGCGCCATGCCCACGATGTTCCCCATCACGAAGGAGCGCCGCGGGATCTTGAAGGCGCCCGCCAGCAGGTTCAGCGCGCCGAAGTTGCCCACCGGCAACAGTCGCATGAAGACCACCGTCCAGAACGCCCGCTCCCGCAGCAGGCGGCGCACGTTGCTCTCGACCCGGCCGGGCAGCCAGCGCATCACGCGGGTGCCCAGGCGCAGGCCGACGGTGTGCGAGATCGTCGCGCCCAGCACGGCGCCAATCCAGGCCACCGGGATACCGGGCCAGGCACCGAACACCGCCAGCGTGGTGGTGCCCAGCAGCGTGATGGGCACGAACAGGGCGCTGGCCACGGCGATGGCCGCCCCCGCCAGCAGCGGTCCGGCGCGCTCGGCGGCCAGCCGCGAGCCGAGACGCAGCGCCGCCGCCGCGACATGAAAGCCGTGCAGGGGACCGCGCCGCAACAGCGCCCAAACCACCAGCAGCCCCAGCGCCAGCGCCAGCGGCCGCAGCCAGCGCTGGGCCAGGCGTCGCCGCAGCGGCACGGGGATGGCGCGCTCCATGAACGCCTCCATGCTCCACGGCTCGTCAGGATCGACCACGGCGCCGTCGAAGAGGGTCAGGTCCACCGGGGCGTCGGTGGCGTCCGGCACCGGCACCAGGCCGTAGGGGGCCGTGGCGACCTGATCGTCGATCAGCCGGCACAGGGATCCCGACGCCGCCAGGCGCGCGGCCACCTCGGCCTGCGGCAGGTCCAGGTGCTCGCCCAGCAGCCGGTCGCGCACCGAAGCGACGAAGGCGGCGCTGGCGCCGTCTCGCGCCTCGATCACCAGGTCGCACTCGGTGTCGAGGCCCATCGAACGGTTGCTGAAGTTCGCCGAGCCGATCTTCGCCAGCACGTCGTCGATCACCAGCACCTTCGCGTGAACGTTGACGGCGCGCGCCTCGGCGCCCTCCGACACACGCGGCGCCACCAGCCGCAGGCGGCCGTAGAGATCTTTGGCCCGCAGAAACGCCAGCGCCCGCACCCGCAACACCCCCATCGATCCGCGCTCCATCCAGCCCGCCTCGATCTCGGGCAGCACGACCGTAATCTCGGGGCCGTCGCTCTCGATCAGGCGGGCGGCCAGCGCGCGCACCACCGCGTTCGAGGTCAGATACTGGTTCTCGGCGTAGATCCAGCGGCGGGCCGCTGCCAGCGCCGCCAGCGTCAGCGCCTCCACCTCCTTCACGGGAGGCTGTCCGTCGCGCAGGTAGGTGCGCGCGAACCCGACCTCGACGTCCGAGGCGTCGATGGGCAGGGCGGCCGGCCACTCGGTGATGCTGGACGCCGCGGCGAGCGGCGGGGTGCGGGCCCGCCCCCGCCGCACGTTCCATCGGGCGCGCGCCAGCTCGCCCAGCGCCGCCGCCGCGGGGCCGGCCACCGCGGCGTGCACGTCGTGGAAGGGGTCGTAGGGCTTACCCTCGCCGTCGATGCGGTGGGGATCGTGGAGCAGGTGCCGGGGCTGATCCCACCGATGCATGGTCAGATCGATGCCGCCCACGAAGCCCACCTGATCGTCGACCACCACGATCTTCTGGTGGTGGGACGCGCCGCTGGCGTGGTCCGCGTCCAGCGCGAAGTGCAGCCGCGGGTGCGCCCGCCCGAACTGCTCGCGCGGCCGCGGCTCGCGCTCGAACGAGTAGATGACCGAGTAATCCCAGATCAGAATGAACACCCGCAGGCGGGGCCGGCGTGCCAGGCAGTCCAGCAGCAGGGGCAGCAGGGCCGCGCCGGCCAGCGGACCGCGCGGCTGGCCGTTCCCCTCGCGCGATGGTTGACTGGTGCCGGGCTGGGGGCGCAGCGGCGTGCGGCTGTCGAGATCCCATCCCACGATGAAGATGGTCTCCCGTGCCGCCTCGAAAGCGTCCGCGATGGCCGCGAAAGCCGGGCCGGCGTCCTGGATCAGCGACAGGTGCCGCGCGCGCGCCAGCTTCCAGCACGTCGTTCCGGGGACCAGGATCGGCATCGCCGACAATCTAAGACCAATGCCCCTCGGGTAAGGGGCCGTTCCGCCGGGGCCGCCTGACTTTCGCTGCGCCTCGGGGGCGCTCGACTTCCCGGGGGCCGCCCCTATCCTTCGGGCGCATGCCCGAACTGCCCGAGGTCGAGGTGGCGGCGCGAAACCTGGCCCGCTGGGCGCAGGGGCGGCGCGTGCGCGCCGTGACCGCCACCGATCCGCGCTCGCTGGGCGAGGGCGGCGTGGCCGCGCTGAAGGCGCTGGTGGGCGCCCGGCTGAAGGCGATCGAACGGCGGGGAAAGAACCTGCTGCTGACCTTCGCCAGCGGCGCGAAGAGGCAGCTGGGCGTGTGGTCACACCTGGGGATGACCGGCAAGTGGGTGCGCCGGACGCCCGCCGACGAGGCGCCTCGCTTCTCGCGCGTGCGGGTCGACTTCGAGGGCCGGGTGACGTTGCACTTCGTCGACATGCGCCTGTTCGGCTTCTTCCGCCTGGTTCCCGGAGCCGACTTCGGGGCGCTGCCCGTGATCGCGGCGCTGGGGCCCGACCCGCTGCGCGAGGGGATCGACGCCACCGCGCTGATGCAGCGGCTGGCCAGGCGCGCCAGGCTGCCCATCAAGGTCGCGATCATGGACCAGGCCTTGATCCCTGGCGTGGGGAACATCCAGGCCTCGGAGGGGCTGTTCCGGGCCGCCATCGATCCCCGGCGCCCGTCCGCATCGCTGCGGCTGGCCGAGGTGCGGCGGCTGGCGCGGGGGCTGCTGGCCTCGTTTCGCTACACGCTGGGCAGCTTCGCGACGGCCGGGGCCGACGGTGGAGAGAAGGACGTCGAGTACGTCGAGGAGCCCGGTACGCGCAACCCCTTCAAGGTGTACGATCGGGCCGGCGCGCGCTGCCCGCGCTGCAAGAAGGGGATCATCACCCGCCTGGTGCAGGCGGGCCGCTCCACCTACTTCTGCCCCCACTGCCAGAAGTAGCCGCGCACGATGCTGCTCGCGGCCGGCGGGAAAAGCGCGGTCCTCCGTCGCTGAAACGTCGCGCGCTTCCGCGCCCGCGGGTATGATCGTCGGGTCCCCCATGCCCGAGCCCGATTCGCGTGAGGCACGCCGGTTGAGTGTTCTTCGGGCGACCGGCCTCCTGGACACCGATGCCGAAGCGGCGTTCGACCGGTTGACCCGCCTCTCGTCGCGCCTGCTGGGGGCGCCAGCGGCGCTGGTCAGCCTGGTCGATGACCACCGCGATTTCTTCAAGAGCGCGGTGGGACTGGCCGAGCCCTGGGCCTCGCGCCGTGAGACCCCGCTGTCGCATTCGATCTGCCAGCACGTGGCCCGCAGCGCCGAGCCGCTGGTGGTCAGCGACACCCGCCGCCATCCGTTGCTGCGTGACAACCCGGGTGTGCGTGACCTGAACGTGGTCGCCTATGCGGGCGTCCCGCTGACCGTGGACGGCGAGGCCATCGGGGCGTTCTGTGTCATCGATGACCACCCGCGCGACTGGTCGGCGGAGAACATCCAGTTGCTGAAAGATCTGGCGGCCTCGGTCGCGTCCGAGGTGCAGCTGCGCAGCGCCCTGCGCGAGAGTCACCGGCAGAAGGCGCTGCTGGATGCCGTCGTCGACAGCATCGGCGACGGTTGCATCGCCATCGATGCAGAGCGCACGTTCATCCTGGTGAACAGGCAGGCGCGCCGTCTGTTCGAGGGCGCCACCGTGGGGGCCAAGGTGCCGCCCGGTTGGAGCCGCATGCACCGCTCGCGCCGCCTCGATGGGTCGCCGATGCTGTCGGAGCACGGACCGCTGGGTCGGGCGCTGCAGGGCGAGAGCGTCGACAGGCTGGCCTTCACGCTGCAGCGGCCCGGCGCCGACACGGCGATATGGGTGGAGGCGCGCAGCCGGCCGGTCCACGGGGACGACGGGCAGGTGATCGCCGCCGTGGCTGCCTATCGCGACGTCACCGAGGAGAAGATCGAGCGGGAGCGGTTCGCGGCGCTGGTAGCGAACATTCCGAACGCGGCGGTGGCGCTGTTCGATGGCGAGCTGCGCTGCCTGGCGCTGGACGGCGGCCTGCTGCGCGCGCCCGGACGCCCGTCGTCCTCGTTCGCGGGCCAGACGCTGCGGCAGCTGGCGGGCCTGGCGCCCGGAGATCCCGTCTTCGATCCCATCGAGCGGATCTGCCGTCAGGCGCTGGAGGGGCAGGGGCACAGCATCGATCTGCAGCTGTCCGGCCGCACGTTCGCCGTGCACGCCGCGCCGGTGCGGGAGCAGCCGGAGGCAGGGGCCGGGGCGACGGGGATCGTCCTGGCGCTGGACGTGACGCACGAGCGGGCGCTGGAGAAGAGCCTGCGCCAGAGCGAGCAGATTCATCGGGCCATCGTGCAGCACCTGCCGCTGGGCGCCGTGTTCATGATGGATGCGGACATGCGGTACGTCAGCGCGGATGGGCCCTTGCTGGCATCGCTGATGCGGCAGGGCGAGGTGACCGAGCTGGTGGGCAAGCGCGCGCCCGAGATCGCGTCCCAGGCGAACCGCGAGCGGTTGATCGCGTTTTACGGCAAGGCGCTGGCGGGACAGCGGCAATACATGGAGCTGGCCTATGCCGACCGCTGGTACGAGCTGAGCGCCGTCCCCATCTTCGATGGCGACACCGTCACGCACGCGGTGGTGGTCCTTTACGACGTCACCCCGCGAAAACAGGAGGCCGAGACGCTGCGGCGGGCGCGCGACGAGGTGGCGCGGGAGCGCGGGCTGCTGGAGGCGGCGCTGGCCCACATCGAGGACGGCATGGTCCTGCTGGATGACCAGCGGCGGATCTTGCTGGCGAACGCCAGCTTCGCGGCCATGTTCAGCCTGCAGCAGGAGACCCTGACGGGGATGTCCCGGCAGACCTTCGTCGAGTGGGTGTCGCCGGTCGCCGAGGATCCCGAGTCGTTCCAGCGCGTCATGCTGGGGACGGACCAGCCCGAGCCGCAGGAGTTCGTGTTCCTGCGCCCCCGCCGCCGGGTGCTGAAGCGCAGCCTGACGTCGGTGCGGCTGGGGGCAGGCGAGGGCTACCTGGTGACCTGGCACGACGTCACCGCCGAGCGCGACCTGCTGCGGGAGCGCGAGCGCCTGCTGCTGGTCGACGCCCTGACCGGCGTGCCGAACCGCCGCGCGCTGGAGACGGCGCTGCACATCGAGGCCGAGCGCATGAAGCGCACCGGCACGCCGTTCTGCGTGGCGCTGCTGGACGTCGACCACTTCAAGCGCGTGAACGACGTGCACGGCCACGGGGCGGGCGACGAGGTGCTGCGCGCCGTGGGCGGCACCCTGTCCGCGCAGATCCGCGTCACCGACACGGCGGGCCGCTGGGGCGGCGAGGAATTCCTGGCCCTGCTGAACGGGACGTTGAGCGGCGCCCTCGTGTTCGGCGAGCGCACCCGCGCCGCCATCGAGAAGCTCCGCTGCCCGCCCGTCGAGCGCATCACCATCTCGATCGGTCTGGCCGAAGTTCAGCCCGGCGAATCCGTGGTGGACGCGGTGGCCCGCGCCGACAAGCGCCTGTACGAGGCCAAGGCGGGCGGCCGCAACCGCGTCTGCGGCTGAGCGACCCCGCGCCTGGCCCGCACCGCAGAGGAAGCGGCAACGGCCTGTCCATGGGCCATACTGCTGCCGTGTCCTCGGAAACGACCACCGCCCCCGGACCGCGCGGACACTGGTTCTGGGGGACGCTGCCGGAATTTCGCCGCGATCGCCTGGGATTCCTGCTACGCACGGCCCGCCAGTACGGGGGCGTGGCGCGGCTGGGCCGACGCCGACCGCTGGTCTTCCTGGTCAGCGATCCCGCCGCCGTGAAGCACGTCCTGCAGGACAACGCCGAGAACTATGGCCGGAACACCCGCGGCGTGGCCGCCCTGCGCGAGACGCTGGGCAATGGCCTGCTGACCACCAGCGGCGCGGCCTGGCGCCGCAACCGGCGGCTGGCGCAGCCGGCCTTTCACCGGCAGCGCCTGGCCGGCTTCGCCACCATCATGGCCGAGGCTGCCGCCGGTCTGGTCACACGGCTGCGGGGCGTGGGCGCGGCCGGCGCGTCGTTCGACGTGGTGCCGGAGTTTTCGCGGGTGGCGCTGCAGATCGTGGGGCGCTGCCTGTTTCAGCGCGATCTCGCCGACGAGGCCGACCAGGTCGGTCGCGCGCTGCGGGTCACCCTGCATCACACCATGGACAAGGCGCAGTCGTTCTTCCCGCTGCCCAGCGTCCTGCCCACGCCCGCGAACCTGCGCTTCCACAGCGCGCTGCGCACGCTGGATCGGCTGGTGCTGTCGTTGATCGACCAGCGGCGGCGGGAAGGCGGCGATCGCGGCGACCTGCTGTCGATGCTGTTGCTGGCGCGCGACGAGGACGGCGGCGAGGGGCTGTCGAACGCCCAGCTGCGCGACGAGATCATCACCTTGCTGCTGGCGGGCCACGAGACGACGGCGATGGCGATGGCCTGGACCACCTACCTGCTGGCGCGCCACCCGGCGGTGCAGCGAGAGGTGCAGCGCGAGGCGCGCGAGGCATTCAGCGGCGTGGCGCCGACGCTGGAGGAGCTGCCGCGCCTGCGCCTGGCCCGCGCGGTGCTGGAGGAGTCGATGCGCCTCTACCCGCCCGCCTGGATCGTCACGCGCTCGGCCAACGCAGCCGACCGGCTGGGCGGGCATGACGTGCCGGCGGGCGCCATCGTGCTGGTCAGCCCCTACGTCACCCACCGCGATCCCCGGTGGTGGCCCGATCCCGAACGCTTCGATCCGTCGCGGTTCGCGACGCCGGCCGAGCACGAGGGCGGCGCGGGAAAGCCCGGCACCGAGCGCCCGCGCTACGCTTACTATCCCTTCGGGGGCGGTCCCCACCTGTGCATCGGCGCGGGGTTCGCCATGATGGAGGCGACCATCTTGCTGGACACCCTGGCCCGCGCGCTGACGTTCGAGCTGGATGACCGGCACCCGGTGGCCGTCGATGCGCTGGTGACGCTGCGTCCCCGGCATGGCCTGTGGTTCCGCACCACGCCCGCCTGAAGCCGGGTCGCGTATGGTCAGGCCGATGGACGACGCCGGGAAGGGGAGCGACCTGTTCGCGGGGACGACGCTGGACGTCGCGCTCGAACGACGGCGCGCCTACGCCAGCCTGTTCGACCCGGCTTCGCAGCGAAGCCTGACGGCCACCGGCCTGGTCGAAGGCGCCCGCTGCCTGGAAGTGGACGAAGAGGGCGACGGCGCGCTGGGCGCGTGGCTGGCCGAACGTGTGGGACCAGGTGGCAGCGTCGTGGTGCCGTCTCCTCCGTCGTCGGGCGCCGGAGCGGCGCCGGGCGCGCGCTGGCGCATGGCGGCGGTCACCGCCAGGCCGGAGCGCGACGCATTCGCGCTGGTCCACGTGCGTGCGGCGCTGATCCACTTTCCGCAGTTCAGGGATGCGCTGGCCAGGCTGGTGCGCCTGCTCCGTCCCGGCGGCTGGTTGGTGCTGGAGGAGCCGGACTTCTCGGCGGCGCGCGCGTTCACGGGATCCTTCGATCAGCGGCAGGGATTCACCAGCGTGAACCGCGCGCGCGAGGCGCTGTTTCGCGCCGGCCGGACGGACTTCGGCTTCGGCGGGCGTCTGCCCGGCCTCTTGCAGGCGGCGGGACTGTGCGAATTGCAGCTGGAGAACGACGCGCCGATGGTCCGCGGCGGGTCACCGCACGCCGCGCTGGTGGCGGCCGACGTGGTGAGCCGCGCCGAGGCTTACCGGGCCACCGGCCTGCTGACGGCCGCCGACCTGGACCATTACCTGTCATTCGCGGCGGATCCCGCGTGCTGGGCCGTCCCCCACGCCACGATCCGCGGGGCCGGCCGCAAACCGGCCCGGTGAAATCTTCACGACCCGGGTCGGACGAGGTCTGCGGGCCGTAACCGTCCTTACGACGCTACCGATTCGACAAATCTTTTCTTGGCGGAAACGCGGCGGAAATGGCCCCCGTGGCACGCTGTCCTTCGGTGGACTTTTCCAAGACCTCCGCTTCTCCCGTCTTCGTTCACGAGCGCGGCAACCGCAGCCTGGACGGGATCTTTCGTCTGATCGAGGTGGCCGGCCAGGCCGCGCCGCTGGATCAGGTCCTGGCCGCCATGTGCCGGGACGTCGCCGAGACCGCCGCCGCCGACGTCGTCAGCATCTACGTGCGCGAGGGCGCGCGCCAGCCCGGCGAAGCGACGACGGACGACGACGACGCGGACACCGGCACGTTCACGATGCGCGGCAACGTCGGTTTTCCCGCCGAGGCGGTCGGCCGCGTGCGCCTGCGCAGCGGCGAGGGCATCGTGGGCTTCGTGGCGCAGTGCCTTCGTCCCGTGTCGGTCGACGCGGCCGAGCGCGACGAGCACTTCAAGTACGTCCCGGGCCTGGGCGAGGAGCGCTTCCCGGTCTTGCTGGCGGTGCCGGTCGTGCGCGCCGGCGCGGCGGGGGGCGTGCTGGTCCTGCAGCGCATCGCCCTTCATCCCTTCACCGGAGAAGAGGTGGTGCTGGCCACCGCGCTGGCGGCGGTCATCAGTCACGCGCTGGAGCGGGCCGCCGAACGCGCGCGGGAGCAGGAGCGGGCGGCCACGTCCACCGTGGCGCGCCTGCCCGGCACGATCCTGGCGCGCGGCACGGCCATGGGGCGCGCGGAGATCTTGCCGACGCTGGCGGCGGTGGGACGCTCCCCGGCCCAGGCCGCGGCCGCGCCGTTTCGCTTCGAGGCGCTGGCGAATCGCCTGCGCGAGGGCCTGCGCAGGGCCGACCTGCCCGCGGCGCTGAAGGCGCAGGTCGGCTTTCTGACGCCGATGCTGGACGACAGCCGCCTGGGCGAACGGATCGAGGCGGCCGCCGGCGCGCGCGATCCGCTGCGGGCGCTGTCCGAGCTGGCGCGCGAGTACGCCCGCTTCTCGTTCCGGGCCAGCTGGAACGACGGCGACACGGCCGATCTGATGATCGACCGCGCCGCCGAGATCGAGGATCTGTGCGTGCTGGCGCACGCGTCGATGGCGGGGCGGCCGCTGATCCGCCCGGGCGCCATCGTGGTCGCCGAGCAGCTGCGCGTCTTCCTGGCGGTGGCGGCCATCGCGGGCGGAGCCTCGGCGTTCGTGGTGGAGAACGAGCTGCACCCCGAGGCCATGGCGGCCGAGATCGTGCGCGCGGCGGGCCGTCCTTTTCTGGCGGGCGTGAAGGGGCTGTTCTCGTGGGTGCGTCCCGACGATCTGCTGGTGGTCGACGCCGAGACGGGCAGTGTGCGGGTCAACCCCGAGGCCACGGCGGTGGCGCGCTTTCGCAGCCGCAAGGCGAATAACCGCACCATCGACTGACGTCCATTTCGGGAGGTGATCGCGGGCCGGGCGCGCTAGTGTTGCCGCCTCGCATTTTTGCCCTCATCCCCAAAGGAGACGCCCCATGAAACGGTCTTGTCTGTGGATCCTCACCCTCGCGCTGGGCGCGACCGCCCCGGCCGTAGCGGCCGACAAGGCGCCTGCCGCCGACAAGGGCGCGCCCCCCGCGGCCGCCAAGGATCCCGCCAGCCCCGCCAAGGAGGCGCCCAAGGAGGCGTCCAAAGACAGTTCGAAGACCGACATCGGGCCGGCCGACGTGCAGCAGTACCTGGCCTTCTTCGACAAGTTCGTCGGCTACATCGACGCGGATCAGAACGACTGCGACAAGATGGCCAAGGACCTGTCGGCCCACCTGGACGCCAGCCACGCCCTGCTGATGAAGGCCAAGGCGGCCCACGACGCCGGCAGGACGCTGCCCGAGACCGCCCGCCAGCACATCATGTCGACCGCGCCGAAGATGGCGCCCGGCGTGCAGAAGTGCAACTCGAACGAGAAGGTCATGGCGGCGCTGCAGAAGATCCCGCGCTAGCGCACCGACGCTATTCGGCGGGCGGTGCGCTGGTGCCGTCCCTGTCCGGGCGGTGCCGGCGGCGCGCGCGGTAAAGGACGAAAGCCGCGAACGCCGGCGCCACCAGCGCCGCCGCCGTCACCGGCAGCTGGTGGGGGCGCAGGCCGCGACCGACGTTCCAGGCCAGCGCCTCGACGGCGGTGGCCAGCGCATCGCCGGCGATGGCCCAGTTCAGCGCGCGCGCCAGGCGGTGATTCCAGCGCTGGCCCAGGCGCAGCAGCCCGGCCAGCACCACCACGTCGAAGACGATCCAGAACGTCTTGATCCAGGGGCGGGGAAACCAGCCGGGATCGGCGGTCGCCAGCGCCGCCGTCCACGGGATCAGCAACACGGCCATCAGGCGTACCAGCACCAGCGGTCCCCGCAGCAAGCTGCGCCAGGCGAAGCGCGCCAGGCTGCCGCTGGCGAACGCGCTCAGCACGTCCAGCAGCGAGCGGGCGGCGCCCTGTCGCGGCGGAAAGCAGACGTACTGCTGGGTCCAGGCGGTGGGGCGCAGCCGGGCCCGGAAGGCGCGCAGGCCCGCGAAGTCGAACAGGGCCCGCCCCAGCCGCCGCGCCATCCGCAGCGGCCCCGGCACGTCGCCGCTCAGCGGCGCCAGCCCCATCGTCACGTAGCGGCAGCCTTCCCCGGCCACGGCGCGCAGGGCGGTGTCGATCAGCAGCTCGGCCGTCCCGTTGGGCGCGTCGGGGCCGCGCACCAGGTTCTGGAACAGCCACCCGCCGCGCGCGAAGATGGGCGTCAGCTGCAGGAAGGCGACCACCTGCCCGGCGCGCTCCGCCACGTACAGGCGATGTTCGGGCAGCACCACCAGCGGTTCCACGCGCACCAGGAACTCCATCGGTGCCATCTCGCGCGTGGACAGCCAGCGATGGGTGAGGCCTTGCAGGGTCCGCAGCGTGGCCTGTGACGGTTCCGGGACCTCGGCCACGTTGAGGGACCGGACCTGCACGTGTTTGGCGCGCGCCCGGCGCAGTTGCTCGCGCAGGCGGCGGCTGCTGGCCAGCACGCCCGCCCAGGCCTGCGGATCCCACACCGCCTGCTCGCCGATGGGCAGGGCGCGCAGGCGGCACTGCTCGGCGAAGCGCGCTTCGACGGCGAAGAAGCAGGCGCGGCGGCCGGCGCGGGCGGCGGCGGCGACGAAGGCGGCGGCCACCTCGGCCAGCCGCTCGGGGGCGGCCAGCGGCGCCCCGGCCGCCACCCAGGCCCCGCCGGTGTCGAAGTAGCCGACGCAGGCGTCATCGTCGGGCCAGAAGAAGAGAAATCCGGGCTCGCGAAGCTGGGACGACGTCGCGTTCCACCCGTGCCGGCGCACCAGCGCGCTCAGGCGAGCGGGGGGGCTCCGGGCGTCGGGGGGCGACATGACGTTCTCCTCTTAGCAAAGACAGCTTGGCAACATCCTGGTCTTGCGCCTTGGACCGGGGCCAGGGGAGCCGTAACATGCGCGCCACTCATGGCCTCCCGCCTTTCACGTTCCTCGCGCCTGCGTCGCGGCGGCACCTTGGTCGTCGCCGCGGCGTCGCTGCTGATCGGGCGCGCCCAGGCCAGGAACCCCGAGCAGCCCGAGACGGCGCCCCGTCCCGAGGAGCAGGCGACCTTCCTGGAGCACGGCCCCGACTCCTTCGGGCCGTTCTGGGTGGGCGGCGAGGTGAACAGCATCCTGCAGCACCATGGCGACTTTCACTCGCCGCGCCCCAGCGGGCCCCACAGCCTGCAAGGTCAGTCCGAGTCCGCCATCTCGGGGTTGATCACGCTGTTCTTCGCCTATCGTCCGCTGCCCACCACCGAGCTGATATTCGATCCCGAGATGGCGCTGGGCGGCGGCCTGTCGCAGGCGACGGGTCTGGCCGGCTTCTCGAACCTGGACGTCGTGCGCAACCCGACGCTGTCACACGCGCCTTATCCCGCGCGCTTCGAAGTTCACCAGATCATCCCCCTGTCACAGCAGTGGGTGCCCAACGAGGATCGCGGCCCCATCTCATCCATGCCGATGGTGCCCTTGCACCGGATCGAGCTGCGCGCGGGCAAGCTGTCGACGGCCGATCTGTTCGACATCAACCCCGCTGGCTCGGACAGCCACCTGCAGTTCATGAACTGGGCGGTCGACAACAACGGCGCCTACGACTACGCCGCCGACACCCGCGGCTACACCTACGGCTTCGTCGTGGAGTACCAGGGGCCACGCATCGAGGCCCGCCTGGGTGAGATGCTGATGCCCACCGAAGCCAACGGCATCCACCTGGACTTGGACATCGCGAACAGCCGCGCCGACAACCTGGAACTGGAGCTGAAGTACAGCGTCCGCCCCGACTGGCGCGGCACCGTGCGGCTGCTCGGCTACCAGAACCACGCGAACATGGGCAGCTACGCCGAGGCCATCGCCGCCTACGAGAACGGGGTCGACGCCACGGCCAACATCGAGCTGCACCGCAAGAAGGGGCGCGTGAAGCGGGGCGCCGGCATCAACGTCATTCAAGAGCTGGGGCCGCTGGTCCGCGCGTTCGGGCGCGCCGGCTGGAGCGGCGGCGACTACGAGAGCTTCGCCTACACGGAGATCGAGAACACCGTCGAGCTGGGCGGCGACGTCACCGGCGACAAGTGGCGCCGCCCCACCGACCGGGTGGGGCTGGCCTTCGTCAGCAACGGCATCTCGTCGCTGCATGCCGCGTATCTGAGCGTGGGGGGCAGCGGCTTCATCCTGGGTGACGGCTACCTGCGCTACGCCCGCGAGCGGATCTTCGAGCAGTACTACAACGTCCACATCTGGCGGGGCGCCTTCTTCGCCGAGGACGTCCAGTTCGTCACGAACCCCGGGTACAACTCGGACCGGGGTCCCGTGTGGATCTTCTCCGCCCGCGCCCATCTGGAGTTCTGACGCCGGCGGCGGTCATGCGCCGCGTGGACACGCGGGCGCCCAGCGCGTCTGGAGCACTGGCGCCCGACCGAGGCGCCTATACGCCGTCGAAGAAGTCGACGCGACCGGTCTCCAGCGAGTACTCGGCGCCCACCACCATCAGGCCGTTCGTCTGGATGTGATGCTCCAGGATCTCGGAGCCGTAACGCAGCTGATGCACGGACATGCGGATGTTCGCCCGCACGGAGTGGTGGACCAGCGACGCCCGGTCGTTCTTCAGCTCGGTCTCCAGCAACGTCTCCACCGACGGGCGCACGCGGTCGACGATCGAGCGCAGCCCGCGCGACTGCGCGCCGCCGCCCTGCAGGGCCTCCAGCGTGGCCTGGATGGCGCCGCACTGTGAATGTCCCAGCACGACCACCAGGCGGGTGCCGAAGCGCTCCGCCGCGAACTCGACGCTGCCCACCTGCGACGAGGCCACCACGTTGCCGGCCACGCGGATCACGAACAGGTCGCCCAGCCCTTGATCGAAGACGATCTCGGCGGGGACGCGGGCGTCCGAGCAGCCCAGGATGATCGCCGAGGGCTCCTGGATGGTCGGCAGCTCGGTTCGCTTGGGATGCAGGCTGGCTGGCCCGCCGCCCGTCACCTCTTGCACGAAGCGGGCGTTGCCGTCGCGCAGCCGTTGCAAGGCGTCGCGGGCGGAGATCATCGGCATCGTTCGTTCACTTCCGGTGTGACGAGAGACATGTGCGCAGCTTCTCCTTCCGCGCGTCCTTTCGCAAGACCGAACGTGACGGCGCGGACATCGCGGCCGGACCAGATCAGATCATGCGTCAAGGGCGCGAACGAGCAGGCTGGTTCTGACGGGGGGGGCCGGTGATCCCCCCGGCCTTCTGCGCCCGCGTGGCGCTAGCGACCGTATCGAGTCGGATCGGCGACGCCTGCTGCGGCGAAGCCGGCGCGGCGCAGCTGGCAGGCGTCGCAGCCACCGCAGGCGGCGCCCGCCGCATCGGGGTCGTAGCACGACAGAGTCAGGCCGTAGTCCACGCCCAGCGCCGTGCCGGCGCGGATGATCTCGGCCTTCGACATCGCGATCAGGGGCGCCACCAGGCGTGGCGCATGGCCCTCGCTGCCGGCCCGCGTCCCCTGCACGGCGACCTCTTGCATGGCCGCCAGCCAGGTGGGACGGCAATCGGGATAACCCGACGAATCCAGCACGTTCACGCCGATCACGATCTCCTGCGCCCCGGTGATCTCGGCGACGGCCAGCGCGTAGGCCACGAAGATGGTGTTGCGCGCCGGCACGTACGTGATGGGGATGCCCGCCCCGATCTCGCCGTCGCTGCGGCCCTTGGGCACGGCGATGTCATCCGTCAGCGCCGACCCGCCGATGCCGCGCAGGTCGATGTCGATGATTCGCTGCGAGTGAGCGCCCAGGGCCCGTCCCACGGCCTGCGCCGCCGTCAGCTCGACGGCGTGTCGCTGCCCGTAGCGAAAGCTGAGGGCGTGGCAACGCCGCCCGGCCGCCTTCGCCAGGGCCAGCGCGGTGGCGGAGTCGAGACCACCCGAGAGCAGCACGATGGCGTCGGTGGCGGCCTCCGGACCGGTGGAAAACGAACTGTTCACGGGCATCGGGTCGCGCAGCATAGATCGCGGCCGGGCCGCCTGCCGCCGGCGAATCGCGGCCGCCCCCCCGGGCCGGCCTGGCGCTGCGTGGCGCCCGGGCGGGCCGGCGGCACGTCCGAGCGATCGCGCTCGTGGCCTGACGGGAATGGGGCTAACCTGCATCCACCCGTGTCTCGCTCGAACCGAACGCGTGCCGCCGAGCGCGCCGGCGCCATCGAGCCGTTCCGGGACGCCGCGCTCTACGACTGGGAGTACCGCCGCCGGCGCGCCGACGTGGCGTTCTATCGCATGCTCGCCGACGAGCGCGGCGGGCCCGTCCTGGATCTGGGCTGCGGCAGCGGGCGGTTGGCCATCCCGCTGCTGAGCGACGGCCACCAGGTGGTGGGCGTGGATCTGTCCCCCGACATGCTGGCGCGGGCGCAGGCGCGGCGCTTGCGGTTGCCCGCCGCCGCTCGCCGAAGAGGGCTGTTCGTGCGCGGCGATCTTCGCCGGCTGCCGGTGGGCGGCGCGTTCCCGTTCATCGTGATGGCCTTCCATACGATCCAGCACCTGATCGAGGACGACGAGCTGCTGGCGGTGCTGCGCGCGGTGCGGCAGCGCATGACCCCCGACGGCTGGTTCGCCTTCGACGTCTTCTTCCCCAGCGCCGCCTGGCTGGTCCGTTCGCCGGGCCGCCGCCACGAGCGGATCATCTTCCGCCATCCCCGCACCGGGCAGCGCACCGAGTACAGCGTCTCGCATCGCATGGACGAAGCGCGGCGCGCCCTGCACATGTTCATCCACTACCGCCCCATCGCCCCGTCGGGGGTGGTGGCCCGGCGCGGCCGCGTGGTCCGGCTGGTTCATCGCCAGCTGCCGCCCGACGTCGTCGCCGACCTGCTGGAGCAGGCCGGCCTGCGCATCGTCGCCCGCTGGTCAGGCTTTCACGGCGAGGCCATGGATGACCCGCACGCCTCGGAACAGCACGTCTACCTGGCCCGGCGTCTGTAGCCGGCGCGGCCGGCAGCGCGTGCGGCGCGCGTCAGTCGCGCGACCAGGGACCGCCGAACGTGCCGGTGCCCAGGAAGCGCGGGCGCTCCGTGGCCAGGGGCGGCGGCAGGGCCGCTGCCAGGCCGTCCAGGCCGCGATAGTCGAGCGGCACGTAGCTGGGCTGGGGCCGATAGCTCGGCGCAGGCGACGGCCGCGCCGGCGGGGCCGGGCGATCGGGGCCCCCGCTGAACCCCGCGTCGTCCAGGCGCGCCGCGCCGGGCTGCGGGCCGCCCGAGCCGGGCCGCCGTTCGCGCTCCCGCTCGCGGCCGCGGCGGTTGCGCCACCGGCCTCCGCGCGTGTCCACCGGCTCGAGCTCGGGCGCCAGCTCCTCGTCGGACAGCATCGCGTCGTCGGCGCCCTCGGACGGGGCGGGCGCGCCGGTGCCGGCGATGGGGCGTCCGGCCAGCGCCGGATCCTGCGCCTCGGCGTCCGACACCAGCTCGGCCAGGCGAAGCGCGTCGTCCAGGAAGTCGCGTCCCGCCAGGCGCGGCCGCCGGCGGTTGGGCCGCTGCGACGACGGCAGCACGTAGCGCAGCGCCAGCAACATCTGTCGCGTCAGCTCGGCGTCGCGCCGCGAGGCGCGCAGCCGCTCGATCAGCGGGGCGATGGCGGCCGACACCGTCTTGCCCACGTCGCCGATGCCGGTGCTATCGGGATCCAGCACGTCCCGCAGCGGCGGCAGCGACAGCGCCGCCAGGATCAAGGCGTTCGACGGCGGCGAGGGACGCTTCGTCGACTGGCGATCGAGCGCGGACAGATAGCTCCATAGCCGTGCCCGCTTGCGGACCGCCTCTTCGCTCTCGTCGGTGTCGCGCAGGCCCTTGGCCAGCTCGGGCACCATGATGTCCAGCAGCTCCATCTCCAGCAGCAGCTCCATCGAGCGCTTGGCGGCGCTCTGGCGCAGCAGCCGGTAGAACTCCTCGGACACGCGCGCCTGGGCGCACTTCGTGATCTCCTGGCGGTGCTCCATCATGCGCCGGTAGGTCTCGGGCTCGATGGACAGGTTGCAGCGGGCGGCGAACTTGACGGCCCGCAGGATCCGCACCGGATCCTCGCGCAGGCGGATGTCGGGGTCGCCGATGGTGCGCACCAGGCGCGCCTCCAGGTCGGCCATGCCGCCCACGTGGTCGATCACCTCGGCCGTGGCGATGTCATAGAACAGGCCGTTGATGGTGAAGTCGCGGCGGCGGGCGTCCTCTTCGGGCGTGCCGAAGACGTTGTCCCGGCGGATCAGCAGATCGCCGCTCTCCGCCTCGGGCCCGGTCCCGTTCTCGTCGTCCTCGACCTCACGCGGGTTGGCGCGAAAGGTGGACGTCTCGATGATCTTGGGGCCGAAGAACACGTGGGCCAGGCGGAAGCGCCGCCCGATGATGCGGCAGTTCTTGAACAGCCGCTTGATGTCGGGGGGCGTGGCGCTGGTGACCACGTCGAAGTCCTTGGGCTTCAGGTCCAGCAACAGGTCCCGCACGCAGCCGCCGACCAGATACGCCTTGTGATCGTAGCGGCGCAGCCTCTCGACGACCTTCGCGGCGTCGGCGTCGATTTGATCCGGCGCTATCTTCATTTTTCGTTTGGGGTATCACGAAAGTCAGACCGGGGCAAGGCGGATACCCCCGGATCGACGGCGTTTACCCAAGAATCGTGTCCTCGACCGCGCGCCCGACCGCTCAGTCGAAGTTCAACGGCAACGTCGAATCCGGGTCGGTCAGGACCTTCTGACGCCCAGCGGGGCGCTTGGCAGGCGCGTTGCCTTCCGCGGGACGGACCCGGGCGGGAGTGGCCTGGCGGGGAGGACTGGCCGGTGCCGTCGCCACGGCGGGAACCTTGCGTGGCCCGGCGGCCGCCGGACGGGGCGCGGCGGGGACCGCCGCCGGCTTGGCGGGGGCGACGTGCGCGGGCGCCGGGGCCTCGGCGCGCAGCGCGACCGCGGGGCGCGCGGGCGCAGCGGCCGGACGGGGCGCCGGTGCCGCAACGACCGGCTTCGACGCCACGGCAGCAGGCGCCGCGGGCCTGGACGGCCGCGGCTGTTCGGCGGGCGACGTCCTGGCGGACGGCTCCTTCTCGGCGACCGGGGCCTTGGCCGGCTCGCTCCGCGCCGTCGCGGGCTTGACGGGTTCGGCTTTCGGGGCGGGCGTCGTCTCCGGCTTCAGCTCGGCCTTGGCGACCTCGGGTCGGGCGGGCGCGGGCTTGGCGGGCGGGACCACGGGGACAGGGGTCGGAGGCGTGGCGGCGACGGGGGCCGGCGGCGCCGGCTTCGGCGCGACCTTCACCGGCGGCGGGGAAGGCGCCGGGGCCGTCGCGACGGGCGCAGGGGCCGCGGGGGCGGGGGGCGTCGGCGCTGGCGTGGGTGCGGCCGCGACGCCTTCCGGCGCGGCGGGCACGCCCGCTGGCCCAGCAGGAACGGCCGCCGGCGCTTCCCCGGCCGGCGGTCGCGCGGCGGCCTGGGTCGGCTCGGGCGGGGGCGGCGGCAGCGGCGACGCCACCCGGCCTCCCGGTACCGCGGGCGCGGGCGCAGCCACCTCGGCGCTCGGCTCATCGGCGCCATGGCGCGTGAAGGCAATGATCAGCACGGCCAGGACCGCCGCAGCCGCAGCGCCGACGGCGATGCGGGCGATCAGGTTCGGCTTCGCTTCCTCGTACACGTCCTCGCCGCTGGGAAGCTGGTCGTACCAGGGGTTGTGCGCGCCCAGCGCCAGCTCGTCGCCCCCGCGGCCGGCCTCGGCGGCGGTCGGTGCGGCGAGCGGACCCGACAGCTCGTCGGTCAGTCCAGGTGCCAGGATCACGCGCGGGGTCCCGTCCGACGGCCCCGAGCCGCTGGCCGGGTGCCCGCCAGCGGCGCGCTGCAGCTCGGGCGGCAGGTGCACGTCGTGTCCCGACGCCGTTCCGTGATCGCGGCGAACGGCCGCGGCGCCCAGCGGGCCTCGCGCGGCCTCGATCGGCTCGGGCCGCGCGGCGGCGGCTGCGGCCTTGCGGGCGGCTTCCAGCGCGGCGAACTTCGGCGCGGGCATGCCGATCAACGTGGCGGACAGGGGCGGGGTGACGCGCGAGAGGCGGGCGTCCAGAGACGGCGCGGCACCGGGCACGCTGCTGTCCAGGGAACGCGTGCCGGGGATGGTCGAATCGAGCGACCGCCGCGGCATCGCCTCCGCGGGCTTCGGGTCCCGGGCGGCCGCCTCGACGGGCTTCGCGTCCCGGGAAGCGGACTCCACGGTCGCCATGGGCGTCGTCTTCTCGTCGTGCTTGTCGCGACGCTCGCCAACCTTGCCGAGCCTCTCGGCCAGACCGCTCGCCGGCTTGTCGCCACCGGAGCCGCCGGTGGCGCTGCCCGTAGCTGCGCCGCTGGCTGCCCCGGCTGCGTCTCCATCGGCGGCTTTCTTGCCGATCCCGCGCAGGGTTTCACTCGACATCAGACCTCACTTTACCCAAAGGATCGCCAATTTGCAGCTATACTCCGCCGGCCTCGGGACTCCATGCGGCTCTGCTTCGTCGTCAACAGCGTTCGGACGCAGCGCCCGACGTACACCACGGCCCATCTGGCAGCAGCGGCCGCCCGGCGCGGTCACGACGTGGGCTTCGTCTCGGTCGACGCGCTGTCGCTGGGGCAGGGCAGTGACGGCGAGGTGCTGGGTGAGCTGGTGCGCCCCAAGGGCAAGCGCATCCGCGACGTGTCCGCGTACGTGAAGGGGCTGACGGCCGCCGACGCGCCCCGCGAGACGACGCGCCTGAACCGCTACGACGTCGTGTTCCTGCGCAACAACCCCAGCGCGGCCCGGCGCGAGAGCGAGACGGTGGACGACTTCAACCCCGCCATCGACTTCGGGCGCCGGTTGAAACGCGCGGGCGTGATGGTGCTGAACGATCCCGACGGCCTGGCGCGGGCAGGCTCGAAGATGTACCTGGCCGGCTTCCCGGCCGAGCTGCGCCCGAAGACGCTGATCACGCGCTCGCTGGATCGCGTGCGGGCCTTCCTGCGCGAGCTGGACGGACCGGCCATCATCAAGCCGCTGGCGGGCTTCGGCGGCAAGAACGTCTTCTTCGTCGACCGCCCCCAGACCGCGAACCTGGCACAGATGATCTCGACCGTTCGTCGCGACGGCTACGTGATCGCGCAAGAGTATCTTCCCGCCGCCGCCAAGGGGGACAAGCGCATCCTGCTGGTGGGCGGGAACGTCTGCACGGTGGGCGGCGTGGTGGCCGCGTACCGCCGGATGCGTCCCAAGGACGACATTCGCAACAACATGCACATTGGTGGATCCCGGAAGCGCTGCACCTTCACGGAAAACGAGGCGCGCGTCTGTGATCTGCTGCGCCCGCGCCTGGTGGCCGACGGACTTTATTTCGTGGGCGTGGACCTGGTGGGCGAAAAAGTCCTGGAGATCAACGTGTTTGCGCCCGGCGGCATCCACAACATCAACGAGCTGTACGGGATCGACGTGGGCGCCGAGATCATCCGGGACCTGGAGCGCCGGGTAGAGCTGCGGGCGCTGCACGGCGATCGCCTGCCACCCCACGTGCTGATGCGGGCCTAGCGGCCGCCGCGGCCGGGCCGCCTGAGAGCCAGCCGCGGCAAGCGCCCAGGACTGTTGGGGAAATCCGCCGGCGGGGGGGCATCAAGGCCGGGCTTCTTTCTGTCGATGTGGGAGCCGATGCTCCAGGCTCCCTTCGGCGTGGCGCGGCGGCCTTCGGTGGCGCGCGCGGCGACCCACCGCCGCAGGGGGGACCGCGGCTCGATCGCGGTGGTGGCGGCCGTGGCGCTGGTGGCCCTGATCGGCATGGCCGCCCTGGTGGTCGACGGGGGCTACCTGGCCATGCGGCGGCGGGCCCTGCAGGGGGTGGCCGATGCCGCCGCCCTGGCCGGCGGTTTCTCGCTGCCCACCTCGGCGACCGCCATCAGCCAGGCCAAGAGCATCGCCACGGCGAACGGCTACACGAACGGCACCGGCAGCGCCACGGTGACCGTGAACTCGCCGTACTCCAGCAACAGCCGCAAGATCGAGGTCATCATCACCAAGACCGTCCCCACCTTCCTGGGCGCCGCCCTGCGCATCAACACCGGCACCCTGACGGCGCGCGCGGTGGCGACCATGGATCCCCCGAACGCCTCGATCTTCGCGGGCAGCACCGCCTGCGCCGGCGGCGCCTGCGGTGATGCCCTGTGCTTGCAGGGCAACGGCAACCACATCAACGGCGACGTGCACAGCAACGGCTCGCTTTACATCTCGGGCGACAGCACCACGTCGGTGGGCAACGTCGAGTACGGCAGTAGCTGCTCGCCCCACACGCTGACGGGCGGGGCAACCGCCACGTCCGGGCCCACCAACGTGGCCACGCAGGCCTACCCCCTGTCCTGGACGGCCGCCGACTTCACCTGCAACTACTACCCGACGGGCGGCAACATCTCGACGGCCGGCTCGTGGTGGCAGTCGGGGAACTGGTACAGCACGGGCGTGCTGAGGTCGGGCGTCTACTGCTCGACGGGCGGCGTGGGACTGCAGATCAACGGCAGCAACCTCAGCGGCAACATCACGCTGGTGTCCGACGGCCCCATCCAGATCAACGGGAACAGCACGACCTTCACGGCGTACAAGAACAACGTGCTGGCGTACACGTCGTACGCGCCGGCCAGCTCGGGCACCAACGCCATTCAGTTCGGTAACGACAGCCTGACCTGGACCGGCGACATCTACGCGCCCAACGGGCTGATCGCCGCCAACGGCACGGGCGACATCATCACCGGCTCGATCGTGGGAAAGTACGTGCAGATCGGCGCCACGAACTGGACCATGAACACGGGCAGCGGCGGCAGCAGCATCCCGTACCTGACCGAGTGAGGGCGGGCGCCGGCGGCCGTGGTCGCCGCGTCTCCGGGCGCCGAGCCGGCTACGTCTGCAGGTGCAGCGGCATCTCCTTGTCGACCGACTCGGCGGCGCCGTCGGACACCAGCTGCCAGATGTGGCGCAGCTGGGCCTCGATGACGGTCCCCTCGTCCTCCTCTTCCGCCTCGTCCTCGTCTTCCTCTTCTTCGTCCTCGTACTCTTCGTCCTCGCTGACGCCCAGCTCTTCCTTCATCTCTTCCAGGACGTCCTGCAGCGACTGCGTCGAGGCGACGCGGTACTCGCCCACGGTGACGCGCCCTTCAAACTCGACCGGCAGGTAGATGTCGGCGCCGATGTCGTGCGCGTCCAGGCGATCCAGGAACTCGGTCATCGCCTCCTCGGACAGGCGGGCGGCGATGGTGTGGTTCGAGTGATCCTCGCCTTTGTCGAAGTCTGTCACGCCCAGGTCCTTCAGGCGCTTGGCAAGCGTTTTCACCTCGTCATCGTCGAGGCGGTGTGAAAGGGGTGCCAGCTCGATCTCGGCCATGATCGATACGGTGCCCGAGGCACACCCGGACGTCAACGATCCTCGCATTTTCGGGGGGAGGCGTCCGGACGGCGGATCTTCCCCGACATCGGCTGACGTTGCCTATACTGCCCCGGTGGCACAGTCCTTGACCGACATAGGGAAGAAGTTCGCCGCCGCTCGATACACGGCCGGCCAGGAGATCAAGCAGGGGATGAACGGCATCACCGTCGCCCGCCGGCTGTCGGACACGGTCGATCAGATCGTCATCGATCTGGCCGGACCGTTGCTGGCGCAGTGCCCGGTGCCGGTGGCCATCTTCGCGACGGGCGGCTTCGGCCGCACCGAGCTGGCACCCTATTCGGATCTGGACTTGCTGGTGCTGTGCCGGGGCACGCCCGGACCGGAGATCAGCCGGCTGGCCGAGGCCATCTTGCACCCGCTGTGGGACGCCAAGGTGGACGCGGGCCACGCCGTCCGCTCTTACGATCAGGCGCTGGCGCTGCCCGCCGCGGACCTGGCCGCCGCCACGGCGCTGCTGGACGCGCGCATCTTGCTGGGCGATCGGGCCATGGCCGACAGCTTCCTGGCCGACTTCCGCGCGCGTGTGGCCTCCACGGCGGCCGAGGACTTCGTGGCCCGGCTACGCGCCGAGCAGAAGTCACGCCACAGCCGCTTCGGCGACACCATCTTCCTGCTGGAGCCCGATCTGAAGAACGGCCCCGGCGGCATGCGGGACCTGTGCGTGGGGCGCTGGGCGGCCGTGGCCCGCTTCGGGACGTCCGATCCCCGCCGCCTGGTGGATCTGGGCGTGATGACGGAGCGGTTGGCCGGCGCCTTCGAGGCGGCGCGCGAGTGGCTGCTGCGGCTGCGCATCGCCATGCACGCCACGGCGGGCCGCCGCCAGGATCAGCTGCGCTTCCCCCTGCAGGAGGCGATCGCGCCCATCCTGTGTCCCAACGTCGAGGTGGTGAAGGGCGACATCCGGCCCGCCGTGCACCCGGCCGTCGAGGCCTTGATGCGCCAGCTTCACGCGCACGCCAAGCTGATCCGGCGCGAGACCGAGCGCCTGCTGCAGCGGGCGACCCTGCGGGACGACTACAAGCGCGTCACCGCGCCGGTGCGGCTGCGCGGCGCCACCGGCGACGATCCCAGCTTCGTGCTGCGCGACGGGGCGCTGGAGCCGAAGGACGACGGCATCTTCTTCACCCAGCCGTCCGAGATGATCCGCATCTTCTCGGCCGCGCTGGAGCTGGACGTGGGCCTGGCGCTGCGCACGCGCGAGCTGATCTCCGAGCTGTGCGCCGCGCACGGCGAGCTGCTGCGCCAGGACCCCGCCTCGGGGCGGGCCTTCATCGACGTGGTGACCGACATCAGCGATCGCTCGACGCCCTCCCGCCTGGAGGAGATGCACGATCTGGGCCTGCTGTCGGCGCTGATGCCCGAGTGGGAGCCGTCGACGGGGCGCGTCCAGCACGACATCTATCACGTGTACACGGTCGACCAGCACTCGCTGTACGCGGTGGCGCGCATGCACGCGCTGGCGCGCGGCGACCTGGCGGACGAGTTCCCGGTGCTGACCGAGACCATCCGGGCCGTCGAGCACCCGGTGGCGCTGTTCATGGGCACGCTGCTGCACGACGTGGGCAAACCCTGGGGCAAGCCGCACAGCGAGATCGGCGCCGACCTGACGGTGCAGATCGGGCGTCGGCTGGGCATGGACGACGAGGACGTGCACCGCGCCGAGTTCCTGGTCCGCCAGCACCTGGTGATGGGCCAGATGTCGCAGCGGCGTGACCTGGAAGACCTGGAGATGATCACCGACTTCGCGCGCGTGTGCGAGGACGAGGAGAACCTGCGCGAGCTGTTCCTGCTGACGTTCTGCGATCTCAGCTCGGTGAACCCGGACAACCTGACCAGCTGGAAGGAGACGCTGCTGCGCGAGCTGTACCAGCGCGCGCGCACCGCCCTGCGCCGGGGCGGCGACCTGCTGGGCGAGCAGCGCAAGGAGACGGTGAAGCGCCGGCAGCGTCGCGCGGCGGCGCTGCTGTCCGAGGAGAATCCGGGCGAGCCGGTGGCCGAGGCCCTGTTCCGAGGCTTCCCCGACCGCTACTTCGCCGAGAACGAGGCGGGGCGCATCGCCTCGCACATCAAGCTGATGCAGGCGCGGCGGGCCTCGGGGGCGGCCTCGGCCATCAAGGTCTCGCAGCAGAAGCGCGTCGACGCGACGGAGATGGTGCTGGCCGCCGTCGACGTGCCGGGCTTGCTGGCCGAGGTGGCGGGCGTGCTGCACGCGAATCGCATCGAGGTCCTGGACGCGGCCATCTATTCGCGGGAGATCACGGCCGACGACCCCGCCGAGGCTCTGGACATCTTCCTGGTGCGCGACGCCTACGGGCGTCCCGTCGTCGACGAGTCGCGCTGGAAGAAGATCCGCGACGACCTCGAGGCGGTGATCTCCGGCAAGGTGAACGTGGAGGCGCTGCTGGCGGCCAGTCGTTCGCGGTCGACCGACTCGCTGGCGGTGTGGCGCGTGCCCGAGGTGCCGACGGAGATCAAGGTGGACAACACCACCAGCCGGGACTTCACGGTGGTCGAGGTGATCACGGGCGATCGGCCGGGCGTGCTGTACACCATCGCGCGCACGCTGTTCGGCCAGGCCCTGGACATTCACCGGTCCAAGATCGCCACCGAGGCGAACCGGGTGGTCGACACGTTCTACGTGCGCGACAAGGCCTCCGGGGCGAAGGTGACGGACAAGGCGCGCAACGACCAGCTGTACGAGGCGCTGCGCGCGTCGCTGCCCCAGCTGTGAGACACTGGCCGCCATGCACACGCTGACCCTGCTGGTGATGTTGCTGCTGTCGCCCCTGGAGCCGCCCGGCGGGGGCGGCAAGCCCAGCGCCGCCACCCCCATGCTGGAGAAGGGGACCGAGCTGTTCAAGCAAGGGGACACGACCGGCGCGCTGAAGGCGTTCGACGCCGCGGCGAAGGCGGATCCGGCCGACCCGCGCCCGTTCTACCTGCGCGGCGTGGCGCTGGAGAAGAAGGGCGACGCCAGCGGCGCCGAGGCGGCCTATCGCAAGGCGGTCGGCATGAAGGCGGACTTCGCCGAGGCCCAGAACAACCTGGGGGCGCTGTTGCAGGCGAAGGGCAACGCCGCAGAGGCGGCGCGCGCCTTCGAGGCGGCGGTGCGCGCCAGACCGAATTATCCGGAGGCGCAGTTCAACCTGGGGGTGGCGCGCGACGCCGAAGGCCAGGGGCCCCAGGCGGTCGCCGCCTATCGCGAGGCCGTGCGCCAGAAGCCCGGCGACGCCGCGTACCGGATGAACCTGGGCGCGGCGCTGCGCAAGCAGGGCGACATCGCGGGCGCGCTGGCGCAGCTGAAAGAGGCGGCGCGGCTGGCGCCCAAGGACGCGCTGACCTGGACCAACCTGGGCATGCTGCAGTCGGACGCCAAGGACTACGACGGCGCGGGCGCGTCGCTGGAGAAGGCGGTGCAGCTGAAGGATGATTCGGCGCTGGCGTGGAACCGCCTGGGCCGGGTGGCGCTGCGGCGCAAGCAGGTGGAGCGCGCGGTCCAGGCCGCGCAGCGCGCCTGCAAGCTGGAGCCGAAGAACGCGGCCTACGCCGCCGACCTGTGCCACGCCTTGATCGAGAAGCGGGACACCGCCGCGGCGGTGAAGGAGTGCAAGACGGCGGTGGGCCTGGACCCGAACAACGCGCTCGCCTCGTACGAGCTGGGCAAGGCGCTGGTCGCCAAGGGCGACTGTCCCGCCGCCCACAAGGAGCTGGACCGCTTCGCCGCCATGCCCGGCGTCAAACCGGAGGCCAAGGCCCAGGCGGCCACCATCGCCAAGTCCTGCACCCCGGCCAAGAAGTGACGGGCCGCCTTCGCGAGGCGTCCTTCAACGCTTGAGGGACCACGCGGGAAGAGTAGATTTGCGCCGGTGAAGTTGCTGATCGTGGCCGGGCCTTACGAGGCCGATCGCATCCGTCGGGCCGCCGTGGCCGCCGGCGTCGAGGCGGTGGCCGTCGAACCAGGGGAGAGCCTGTCCGCATGGATCACCGCCACGCGCCCCGAGGTGATCGTGCTGGCACCCCAGGTGATCAACGCCGATCCCGCGGTGGCGCTGGCGAAGGTGCGCGCCGCTCCGCGCGGGCGCGTCCCCATCCTGCTGGTCGGTGACGCCGCCGACGAGGCGAACTTCCGATCCCTCGCTGACGGCTTCTTCGTGCGACCGATCGCACCGGACGAGCTGATCGCGCAGGCGCGTGCCGCCATCGGCGCCATGCCGCGGGCGCTGGACGACGCGGGCTCGGGACCGCAAGGCGGCGAGGATCGCGGCTCGGGGCCGATCGCCGACCCCGGCAGCGGCCCCACCGGGCGGCGCGCGCTGCGGCCGCTGATCGCCGATCGCGAGTCGGGTCCGGTACCCCTTTCGTCGGCGGGACCGGCCGAGCCCGACGCGCCGGCCGCGCCCGTCAGCGGCGACTCGTCGCGCGCGCGCAGCGTCCCCCAGGCGCTGGAGCGCCTGGGGGAGACCATCGAGGCCGACATCGACGCGGATCTGGCCGCCGAGCTGCGCGACGTGGCGCGCGCCGCCGACGCGCGCGCCGCCGACGTTCGCCTGGCCAACGCCCGCGCCGCCAGCGCGCGCGCCGCCGACGCTCGGGCTGCCATGGCCTCGACGCGCGACGAGCCTGGAGCTCGCCGCCAGGCCTCCCCCGCCGCGCTGCAGGCGCTGGCCGCGTCGCTCGAGGCCGACCAGTCCGAACAGGACGACCTGAGCGAGCTGACCGACGAGAGCAGCCAGAAGACCCGCGAGGTCCCCCAGGCGGAAGCGGCCGCGGACGAGCTGGCGCTCGATTTCCCGTCGTTGCTGGCCCGCATGTACCTGTCAGGTCTGTCGGGCCGCCTGACGTTGCGCGCGGGGGTGGTCCGCAAGCACATCCTGTTCGACGAAGGCCACCCGGTGCTCGCGGCGTCGTCGCGCATCGAGGACCGCTTTCGCGAGCTGCTGGTCCGGGAGGGCCGCCTGAACGCCGCCGGCGCGGCGGCGCTGGGCGACGAGGCGGCGTCGCGCGGGCAGCGCCTGGGCCTGCTGCTGGTCGAGCGCGGACTGTTGCCGGCCTCCGACCTGGCCAACCTGGTGCGCCGGCACTACGAGGAGCTGCTGTTCTCCCTGTTCACCTGGGAGCGCGGCGCCTGGACGCTGGCGGCCGACAAGAGCGTCACCGCCGAACCGGAGAAGGTGCGGCTGTCTCAGCACCCGTCCGCCCTGCTGCTGACCGGCGTGCGCCGCGACTACGGGGCGCCCCGGGCCCTGGCGAACCTGGGTGGGCCGCAGGCGGTGCTGCAGCTACGGCCCTCGGCGGGCCTGGGCGACCTGCTGGAGAAGATGGAGCTCGACGAGCAAGAGCGGCGCGCCGTGCTGCTGTTCGATGGCTGGCGGCCGCTGTCTGCCGTGGCCGAGGCGGCCGCGCTGTCCTCCGACACCGTGGCCACGCTGGCCTGGACGCTGCTGCTGCTGGAGCGCCTGGAGCCCGCGCGGCTGGCCGACAGCGGCGGTGGGACCAGCAGCGACGAGCTGAGCCATCGCGACGAGGCCGTGGATCGCGCGCTGGTGCTGGCCCGCCACGCCCTGGTGATGGACGGCGACTACTTCCAGGTGCTAGGCGTGTCGCGCGATGCCACCGCCGAGGAGATCCAGCGCGCCCACGAGGCGCTGGTGGCCAGCGTGAACCCGGCCACCCTGCATCCGGCCGTGGCCGCCGACCTGCGCGCCGAGCTGGACGACATCCGCACCGTGCTGGACGAGGCGCGGGGCCTGCTGCACAACGACCGCATCCGCCAGCAGTACCGGGCCCATCTTCCGCCGGCCGCCGCTGCCGCCCTGCCATGACCCGTCCGCGCACAGTGTTCTTCGGCTCCCCCGACTTCGCCGTGCCGTCGCTGGCGCGCGTGGCGACCGACACCGAGCTGGTCGCCGTGGTCACGCAACCCGATCGCCCGGCCGGCCGCGGACAGGAGCTGGCCGAGCCCGCGGTGAAGCGCGCCGCGCGCGCGCACGACGCCGCGCTGCCCATCCTGCAGCCCGAAAAGATCCGCACGCCCGAGTTCGAGGCCACGCTGCGCGCTTTTCGCGCCGACCTGTTCATCGTCGTGGCGTACGGTCGCATCTTGCCGCAGGGGCTGCTGGACCTGCCGGCCCGCGGTCCCATCAACGTGCACGCGTCGCTGCTGCCGCGGCTGCGGGGGGCGGCGCCCATCCAGTGGGCGATCATCAACGGTGACGACGAGGCGGGCGTGTCGATCATGCGCATGGAGGCGGGGCTGGACACCGGGCCCGTGTGCGCGCAGGCGTCGCTTCCCATCCAGGAAGACGACACGGGTGAGACGCTGGCGCGCCGGCTGGCCGTGCTGGGCGCGGACCTGCTGGCGGCCCAGCTGCCGCGGCTGGCGGCGGGTCAGGCCACCTTCACGCCCCAGGACGATGCGCGCGCCACGCTGGCGCCCATCCTGCGCAAGGAAGATGGGCGGCTCGACTTCACCCAGCCGGCGCGCGCCGTGTCCGCGCGCGCCCGCGGCGTCGACCCCTGGCCGGGCGCGACCGCGTTGCTGGACGGTCAGGTGGTGAAGCTGTTCGGTCCGCGCCCGCCGGACGGTGCGGTCGCCAGCGGCGCGGCACCCGGAACCGTGATCGCCATCGACGGGACCGGCGCGGCCATCGCGTGCGGCGATCGAACGCTGACCTTCGCCGAGCTGCAGCTGCCGGGACGCAAGCGGTTGCCCGCCTCGGCGGTGGCGGCGGGGCGGGCCATCACTGTCGGGGCACGATTTGGCTGAGCGGCCCCGCGGTCCCCGGCCCGGTCCGCCGGCGCCCCAGCGTGGCCTCTCGCCCGGACCAGCGCGCCCGGCCCCCACGCCCCAGGCCGCCGCACAGCACGCTGGCGCTCCGCGGGCGCCGTCAGGGCAGGGCGGCGCCCCGCGCGCACGCGGCCGCACGCGACCGGCGGAGGCGCCGCGCACCGGGCGCGCCCTGGCGCGCCAGGTGCTGGCGCGCGTGGTCCATGACGGCGCGTTCGCGAACCGGGCGCTGGCCGCCGCGCTCGAGCGCGCGCCACAGCTGCCGCCGCCCGAACGGGGCTTGGCCACCGAGCTGGTGTACGGCGTGCTTCGCCGGCGCGCGCGCCTCGACCGCGCCCTGGATGCGGTGGCGACGCGCGGCCTGTCCGTACCCGAAGACGTCCGCAACGTGCTGCGCGTCGGGGCCTACCAGCTTCTGTTTCTCGATCGCATCCCCGCCTACGCCGCCGTCGACGACACCGTCGAGACGATGAAGCGCGAGCACGGCGCGCGTCTGGGCGGGCTGGCGAACGCGCTGTTGCGCCGGGTGGCCGAACGTGGCGAGCCGCCGCTGCCCGATCCCACGCGCGACCCGCGCGGCTACTTGCTGGACGCCTGCGGGTTCCCCGCCTGGATGGCCGACCTGTGTCTGCGCGAGCTGGGCGCCGAGCGGGCCGTGGCTCTGGGCGTCGCCTCCGGCGAGATCCCCCCGCTGGCCATCCGCGCGAACCCCCTGGCCCTGGTCCCGCCGGCCACGCCCCCGCAGCATCCCGACGCATCGCCCACCCGGTCGGCCACCGCGCAGGCGCCGGAAGTCGCGGAGCGTGGCGACGCACGGTCTAACGCGCGGGTCGCAGCGCGGGAGTCGGACACGGTGGAGCGGGCCGGCGAGACGGAGACGCCGTCGTCAAGGGTCCGCGAGTGGGAGCCGGGCGGACGTGCCAGCGCGGCGGTGACGCCCTCGTCACCCGCGCGCGAGGTGCTGGCGAGCGGACGTTCAGGCGTGACGCGGGCGCCGTCGTCGCTGGCGCGCGAGGCGTTGCGCGCGGCGCTGGCAGCCGAACGCCCCGGCGCGACGCTGAGTCCCTCGCCCGTCGCGCCCGACGCGCTGCTGGCGCGGGGCCTGGAAGCACCCGCCACCACCGCCGCCTTTGCGCGCGGCGCCTTCGCCATCGAGGACGTGGGCGCCCAGGTGGTGGCCGAGCTGTGCGGCGCCGCGCCCGGCGAGCGCATCCTCGACGCGTGCGCCGGCCTGGGGGGCAAGACCGCGCACCTGGCTGCCCTGTCCGGCAACGCGGCCGCCATCGACGCGCTCGATCTGTCGGCGGCGAAGCTGCGTCAGGCCGAGGAGCAGTGGGCCCGCCTAGGCGCCAGCGGTATCACGGCGCGGGCCGTCGACCTGACGAAGGACTTCCCGGCCGGAACCGTGCCTTATCAGCGCGTGCTGCTGGACGCGCCCTGCTCGGGGCTGGGCGTCCTGCGCCGTCACCCAGAGGTGCTGCTGCGGCGAACCGAGGCCGACGTGACCCTGCTGGCGGCGACGCAGCGGCGCATGCTGGACGTCGTGGCCCCGCTGGTGGCTCCGGGCGGCGTGCTGGTCTACGCGGTCTGCACCTTCGATCGCGCCGAAGGCGAGGACGTCGTGGCGTCGTTCCTCGCGGCCCACCCCGAATTCGTCCCCGCGCCTCCGCCGGCCTCGGCCATTCCCTGGCAGCGCCTGGCCGCGGGCGCCCCGCACCTCATCCGCCTGTGGCCCGACCGCGACGACGCCGACGCCTTCTTCGCCGCCCGCCTACAACGCCACTCCTAACTCTTCCGCCCCGACGGGATAGCCCGCCGAGCCTCGGGGCTAGGGCGGACTGGCTGCGCCGCCACGCACTCTGCATCGGGCCGGCCCCCGCCCCCCTCCCGCGGCCCATCACCGACCTACTGCGCCGCCCCCCGCCGCCTGACCATCAACGTGGGCCGGGACACCTGCACCACCTCGCCACGCTGATTCGTGGTCGTCAGCCGCGTCTTCACGATGCCCAGCTCTGCCCGCGACCGTGACTCGCGCTTCTCCAGGATCTCGATCTCCAGCTTCAGCACGTCCCCCGGCCGCGTGGGACGCGGCCAGCGGAGCTCCTCGCCCCCCGCGCCGATCGATCCCCCCGCCAGCTTCAGCTCGCTGTCCACCATCAGCCGCATGGTGGCCGCCGCCGTATGCCAGCCGCTGGCGGCCAGCCCCTGGAACAGGCTGTCCTTCGCCTTCTCCTCGTCCAGGTGGAACGGCTGCGGATCCCACTCCGCCGCGAACGCCTTGATCTTCTCCGCCGTCATCTCGTACGTGCCGGAATGAAACTTCTGCCCGACCGCCAGATCCTCGTAGTACAGCTCTTTCGTGTCTTTCGTGTCTTTCGTGTCTCGCGTTTCTCGCATCTTCTGCCCTCGCTGCCCGTTCATCCCATCGCCTCGCGTCGATTGCACTACGATAAGATGATCAGATGCCTCCGCGCCCGGTTTACATCGCCCCCTCCGTCCTGGCCGCCGACTTCTCGCGCCTGGGCGACGAGGTGCGCGCCGCCGAGGCCGCCGGCGCCGACAGCATCCACATCGACATCATGGACGGACGCTTCGTCCCCAACCTGACGATGGGCCCCGTCGTCGTCGAAGCGATCCGCGCCGTGACCAAGCTGCCGCTCGACATCCACATGATGATCCTCGAGCCCGAGCGCTACCTGGACGCCTTCGCCAAGGCCGGCGGCGACACCCTGACCGTCCACCTGGAGGCCTCGCCGCATCTGCACCGCACCGTGCAGCAGATCCAGGAGCTGGGCAAGAAGCCATCCGTGGCCCTGAACCCGCACACGCCGATCAGCGGCCTGGACGTGGTGCTGCCCGAGCTATCGATGGTCCTGCTGATGACCGTGAACCCCGGGTTCGGTGGCCAGAGGTTCATCAACGGCGTGGTGCCGAAGATCCGGGCCATGCGCGCCGAGATCGATCGCCGGGGCCTGCGGACGCACCTGCAGGTGGACGGGGGCGTGGCCCCCGACACCGCGCGCACCGCGGTCGAGGCCGGCGCCGACGTGCTGGTGGCCGGCACCGCCGTGTTCGGCCAGCCCGACTACCGCGCCGCCATCACCTCGCTGCGCTGCTGCTGCTGAGACGCCCGAAACCGCTCGTTTTTTGACCGCTCCCGCGGGCGCCTCTACGATCGCGGGGCGTCGTCCGGCCGCGCGCGTGCGTCTGCCGCCGGCACGGTGGCGCGTCCAGGCAGGTCTCAGATGAGCCGGAACAACCAAAAAGCCAGACCGCCCCGCGCCTGGATGCCGGGGGCGCCCCCCTTCGCGCTGGCGGTCGCCCTGTCGCCCGTGGCGCTGGGCTGCGCCACCGCGCCCCCCAGGCCCAGCAACGGGGAGAGCGACCGCATCATCGCCGAGCTGAGGGCGAAGAACGCCGGCGCGGAGCGCCACATCGAGGAGCTGGAGAACCGCATCTTCATCCTGGAAGATCAGCTGGACAGCAAGCGGCTGGCCACCGAGCAGCGCGCGCCCGCCATGCTGCCGCCGCGAAAGAACGACACCGTCCCCCTGGCACAGGCCAGCGCGCCGGTCGTCCCGCCCGCATCGGACGAGCCGTCCAGCCTGGTGGCCGAGGACGAGGTCGAATACGCGGGCGCTGCGGCGGGCCAGGGCGCCCACTGGGGCGCGGCCCATCGGCCCGTGTTGCGCCTGGCCGCCGCGCCCGAACCCGTCAGCGCTCACGGAGACGGCGGCGCCCCCGTGCAGTCCTTGAGCGGATATCGCCAGGCGCTGGAGACCCTGCGCGCCGGCAATCCGCGCGGCGCGCTGCAAGGCTTCCGTCGCTTCCTGGATGGCAACCCCCGCCACGACTACGCGGACAACGCGCAGTACTGGATCGGCGAGTGCCTGTACGATCTGCACGACTATCGCGCCGCCGAGCCCGAGTTCCGCAAGGTCATCGAGCGCTATCCCGACGGCAACAAGGTGCCGGATGCCATGCTGAAGCTGGGCTTCACGCTGCTGGCCGAGCAGCAGGAGGCCGCCGGCCGCCAGGTGCTGGAGTCGCTGACCCGCGCCTTCCCCAAGCACGAGGCGGCCCGGCTGGCCGTCTACCGCCTGGCGCACCCCGACGCGTCCGACCCGCTGCGAGACCTTCCCGCCGCGAATGTCGAGCGGCCCGCGGCAAAGGCCGGCGGCCCCGTGCTGGGCACGATCGCACCGCTGGCGCCCGGGAGGCAGCGACCGTGAAGCGGTGTCTCGGGCCAGGCCTGGCCGCGCCGTCGCTCTGCGCGCTGGCCCTTGGCGCGTGGCTGGCCGGCGGCCCGCAAGCCCGCGCGCAGCCCGCACCGGTGGTCCGCAACCCGGCCGCGTCGCCGGCACAGGGGGCGGCTGGTGGCCAGGGAGGCTCGCCGGCGCAGGCCGCCCAGCCAGCCCGCCCCGCTGCACCCGACAACGCGGTGACGCCGGCGACGCCGGCCCCGCCCACCAAGTCAGCGCCCCCCACGACCCGCACCGCGGTCGTTCGTGCCGCACCGGCCGCGCCATCCGGCCAGCCCGATGACGACAACGCCGACGACGCGCCGGACGACGCCCCGGAGACGGTCCCTGCCGCCCCCGCGAAATCGGGCGCGCGCACGTACACGGTGCGCCGGGGCGAATCACTGTCCATTCTTTCGCAGCGGTTGACGGGCGATCGGATGGGCTGGCCGAAGCTGTGGGCGCTGAACCCCGACATCCCCAACCCCAACAGGATCCGGCCCGGCCAGGTCATCCGCGTCAGCGGTCCCCCCGGCGAGGGCCCAGGCAAGCAGGAGAAGATCGCGCCCGCCGCCGAGCCCGCGACCGAGGCGACCCGGCAGCGCTCGTCCTCACACGCGCTGGTCGCCACGCACATGACGTCGCGTCCCGCGCCGCCGCGCCCGGCCGGCCCGCGCCTGCGCCAGCTCGGCTTCGTCGACGAGGGCGCGCTGCAGGCCGCCGGCACCATCAACGGCTCGCCGGAAGAGAAGATCATGCTGGCATCGGGGGATCAGGCCTACCTGCAGTTCCCGCCGGGGCAGGCTGCCAGACCTTCGGCGCACTACTCGGTCTATCAGGTCGACGTGCAGCGCCCCGTGCGCGAGCCCGGCTCCGCGCTGGTGATCGGGTACCTGGTGCGCGTCTGCGGCGAGGTCGTGATCGACGACGACGGCGCCGACCGCGGCGTCAGCACCGGCCACCTGGTCAACCTGGCTGAACCGGTCGAGCGTGGTTACCGCGTCGGCCCGCTGCTGCCCGACATGCGGCAGGTCGCGCCGAAGAAGAGCGAGGTCAGCCTGTCGGGCCGCGTGATCGCCGCCGTCGATCCGGGCAGCATGATCAGCGCGCAGACGTTCGTGATCGTGAACCGTGGCCGCCGCCACGGGGTGGAGCCCGGCAACCGCTTCCTGGTCACCCGCCAGGGCGACGGCCTGAAGCGCATGCTGGAAAGCTGGGACACCATGGACCCGAACTTCCCGCCGCACACCATCGCCGAGATCCTGGCGGTCGACGTGCGCGACGAGACCAGCGTGGGCTGGGTGTCACGCGCCGAGCGCGAGCTACGCGTCGGTGACGTCGCGGATCTGCAGCAGGGATATTGAAAAACTATTTCTGAACCGTCCCCGAACTTTTGGGTGGTCTCGCCGGATCAGAGGAGTACGATCGTTCGCGGGAAGGGGGTTCCACCATGGGGAACGCGAACGAAGTTGTTCGGGGACGCGCCGACGGGCAGAACCAGTCGGCAGAGCGGGGGTCGGGCGGGGCGGCCCAGGAAATGGCCCTGCTGGCGAGCGGCGGAGCGGCCAGACGGCCCGAGGCCGAACGAAGGGCGGCGCAAGCAGCCGCGCGAGAGGCGGCCGAGCAGGCCCGCATCGAGTGCGCCGAGCACCTGACGCGCGACTTCGCCCGGGTGCGCGCGCGGTTCGGGATGGATCTGGCGCTGGCGCCGCGGTCGCTGGACGCGGCCTGGACCACCGACGTGATCGCGGAAGAGGACGAGGCCGAGTTCGTCGACACGCTGGCCGACTGCGTCGGCGCCGGCCTGCCGCTCGAGTCGGCGCTGACCAGCTGGGACACGGGCACCCTGGTGGCCGACGACGGGGACGAGGACGACGAACTGGCGCCCCCGTCGATGCTGGCCATCGCGCGCGGCAGCCGCCGCACCGGCCGCCGCGTCTACGTCCGCTAGCGCCTCGCCATCCGGAGCAGCCTCGGCCCCGGTGGGGGGTCAGGTCCGGCCGGCCGGTACGTCCGTTCGGCCGGCAGGCCGCGCGTCACAACATCTGTAGCGACACGTCGTCGAAGCAGACGGTGGTCATGCCGCCGTTGTTGCCCGGCGCCACCGTGAACGCCACGCCCGCCTGCGCGTCCGTCATGGTGGTGGTGAAGTTGTGCGTGAACGTCTGCACCATCGTGCTGACGGGGTCGGTGACGGCGCTGCCGGTGGGGAAGTCCGCCGTGTACGGATCGACGGCCAGCCCGACCTTGGGCTGCACGCTGATGTTGAGGGGCCCGGTCGACGAGGCCTTGTACGACAGCCGGTACATGCCGGGCATCAGCTTCAGCGCCTGGGACGTCATGGCCGGCCAGCCCAGGTGGAAGCTGGGGGTATTCGCCGACACCATCAAACAGAACTGACCAGCCGTGACCTGGTGGCTGACACTGGAGTTGTCGACACTCCACATCATGTCGCCCATCGAGAAGTCGCCGTTCCCCAGCAGGTTGGGTCCGCCGCTGGCGCCGCCCATCTGGCCGGCGCCGCCCGAGCCGCTGGTGCCGCCGGCGGGGGTCATCCCGCCCGAGCCGGTGGCGCCCGCCGCCGCGCCGCCCGTGGCCACCGCGCCGCCCGTCGGGGTCACGCCCCCCGAGCCGGTGCTGCCCCCGGCCGCGCCGCCCGAGCTGGTGACCATGCCGCCGCTCCCCACGATGCCCCCGCTGCCCTCCGTCGTCTTCCCGCCCGTCCCTACCACGCCGCCGCTGGCGGTGACGCCGCCCGACCCGGTGGTGGCCCCGGTCCCCAGATATATGACCCGGGGGTTCGGATCCGCGCAGCCCGGCAGGGCAGCGGCCGCGCCGCCGGCCAGCAACAAAGCAAGCCAGGTGAAACCGAGGGCGCGGGCGGGGATACGCAGGTTCATGGGGAAGCTCTTTCCAGGGCGCGGGGGACGCCCTGCGGGCGGAGGACGCGAAAAAAACGCGGCCCAGTCTGTCACGCCTGGGATCGCGCATCAATGGCCGGGACCGGTGCGCAGGCGCCTGGCCTGGACCGCCGAGTTCCCTACGCGCGTGCGTGCGCGTACGGGAAGCCCGATCATCCCAGCCGTAAGTGGTCGAGATCACGATGGTTTCGCAGGGGTTGCTTGACCGTGGGTGCTCCCGGGGTTATCTCCACCGGCTCTTATGATGGGTGAATCACGCCACAACTCGCCGGTCGCCCCCACGACAATGGGGTGTATGAGCGCCGATGTGGAGTTCGCCCCGGGACCACGCCTGATTCTCGGCCTGGCGCCGAGTTTCCCCCGTCGTTTCGCGGATCTGGGTACCGGGATGCCGGACGCCCTGTGGGTCGAAGGTCGCCTGCCCACGGCCGACGAGACGCTGGTGGCGGTGGTCGGCTCGCGCTCGGCGTCCTTGAAAGCCTGCGCGCAGGTGACGGCGCTGTCCGCCGACCTGGCCGCCGCCGGCTACCCCATCGTCTCGGGGGGCGCGCTGGGGATCGACGCCGCCGCCCACCGCGGGGCCTTGCAGGCGGGAGGCGCGACCTTCGCGGTGCTGGGCTGCGGGATCGACGTGGTGTACCCGGACCGTCACACCGCCCTGTTCCGCGACATCGTGGCGTGCGGCGGGCTGCTGTCGGAGTACCCGCCGGGTGAACAGCCGCGGCGCGGGCAGTTCCCGGCCCGCAACCGCCTGGTGGCCGCGCTGGCCCAGGTGGTGGTGGTCGGCGAGTGCCGGCTCAGGTCCGGTGCCCTCATCACCGCCCGGCTGGCGGCCCGATTGGGCCGGCGCGTGTGCGCCATCCCGGGCAGCGCGGGGACAGACCGCTTGCTCGCCTCGGGGGCCGCCTGGCCCGTGCAGGGCGCGGCGGACGTGGTGAAGGCGCTGGCGGGCGACGCCCCCGCGCCCCAGGTCGACCTGCCGGTCATTTCGCAGGGTCAGGATTCGACGGGACTGCGGCGCCTCCTCAATGAGGGGCCGCTGACCGCCGAAGAGGTGTCCGTTCGGCTCGGGCGGGGTCTCGGCGAGGTGCTGGGTCTCTTGTCCGAGGGCGAGCTGGAAGGTTGGGTTCTCCGCCGCTCCGGCGGCCGATTCGAGGTGCATCGTGGCCACTAAGAAAGCGCCCGCGGCGAAGACGACCGCGCCCGCCAAGAAGCTGACGAAGGCAAAATCCGAGACGGCGACCGAGCCCGAGACCGCCGACGCGGCCGAGGCCGGGGCCGAGACGAAGAAGCCCGCCGTCAAGGCGAAGGCGGCGGCGAAGCCATCCGCCAAGGCCAAGACGGCTGCCAAGCCGGCCGCCCGCCCGCTGGTGGCGAAGGTCGCCGCGAAGAAGAAGACCGCGCTGCCCCTGGACGACGAGGACGAAGGCGACGAGGCCGAGGAGGCCGTGGCCGCGAACGACGTCGGCGACGAAGGCGCGGGCAAGCCGAAGGCCAAGCGGGCCCGCAGCGGCACGCTGGTGATCGTCGAGTCGCCCGCCAAGGCGAAGACCATCAAGAAGTACCTGGGCTCGGGCTACACCGTGAAGGCGTCGGTGGGGCACGTGAAGGATCTGCCCAAGAAGAAGATGGGCATCGACATCGATCACGACTTCCTGCCCGAGTACGTCGTCATCGACGGCAAGAAGAAGGTGCTGGAAGAGATCACCACGGCGGCGAAGAACGCCACCCAGGTGCTGCTGGCGCCCGACCCCGATCGCGAGGGGGAGGCCATCGCCTGGCACCTGGCCGAGGAGGTGCGCCCCAGCAACCCGAACATCCAGCGCGTGCTGTTCAACGAGATCACCAAGAAGGCGATCACCGAGTCGATCCAGCACCCCATCCAGCTGAACGAGCACAAGTTCGAGTCGCAGCAGGCGCGCCGCATCCTGGACCGGTTGGTCGGCTACCAGATCAGCCCCGTGCTGTGGACCAAGGTGAAGCGGGGCCTGTCCGCCGGCCGCGTGCAGTCGGTGGCCGTGCGCCTGGTGGTCGAGCGCGAGGCCGAGATCACCGCCTTCATCCCCACGGAGTACTGGACCGTGGTTGCGCAGCTGCAGGGCAGCGTGCCGCCCGCGTTCACCGCCAAGGTGGCGCGGCTGGACGGCGCCAAGGTCGATCTCAGCAACGAGGGCAAGGCCCGCGAGGTCGAGGCGGCCCTGAAGTCGTCGTCGCCGCGCGTGGCGACCATCGATCGGAAAGAGCGCCGCAAGAACGCGCCGCCGCCGTTCATCACGTCCAAGCTACAGCAGGAGGCGTCCAGCAAGCTGCGCTTCTCGCCCAAGCGGACCATGGGCCTGGCCCAGCGCCTGTACGAGGGCGTCGAGATGGGCGAGGACGGCCTGGTCGGTGTGATCACGTACATGCGTACCGACAGCACGCGTCTGTCCGACGACGCCGTGGCCGACGTACGCGCGTACATCAGCGGCAAGTACGGGGCGGCGTCGCTGCCCGAGCAGCCCATCGTCTACAAGACGAAGAAGCAGGCCCAGGACGCCCACGAGGCCATCCGGCCGACCAGCACGAAGTACGACCCCGAGACCGTGCGCCGGCTGTGGGCGGTGAAGGGCGGCGGCCGCGACGAGCGCGAGACCGAGGACCTGCTGAAGCTGTACACGCTGATCTGGAACCGCTTCGTCGCCTGCCAGATGGTGCCGGCGGTGTTCGACCAGACCAGCATCGACATCGAGGCGGGCCGGGTGGGCCTGCGCGCCAGCGGTCAGGTGATGAAGTTCCCCGGCTTCCTCGAGGTGTACGCCGAGACCGTGGAGGACGCCGCCCCCAACGAGGACGAGACCGGCGGCGCGCTGCCCGATCTGAAGGAAGGCGAGACGCTGACCCTGCTGGAGGTGAAGCCCGAGCAGCACTTCACCCAGCCCCCGCCGCGCTTCAGCGAGGCGACGCTGGTGAAGGAGCTGGAAGAGAAGGGCATCGGCCGCCCGTCGACCTACGCGGCCATCCTGTCGACCGTGCAGGACCGCGGCTACGTCGAGAAGAAGGAAGGCCGCCTGCACCCCACCGAGCTGGGCGTGATGGTGAACAGCCTGCTGGTGAAGAGCTTCCCCGGCATCGTCAGCACCGACTTCACCGCCCAGATGGAAGAGCAGCTGGACCAGGTGGAGGAGGGCTCCGCCAACTGGGTCAAGCTGCTGCACACCTTCTACGATCCCTTCAAGCTCGACCTGGAAAAAGCCAAGGTCGAGATGCGCGACATCAAGCGCGAAGAACAGCCCACCGACGAGATCTGCGAGAAGTGCGGCAAGGGCATGGTCATCAAGTGGGGCCGCAACGGCCACTTCCTGGCCTGCTCGGGCTACCCCGAGTGCCGCAACACGAAGGAGTACACGCGCCGGGCGGATGGAAGTCTGGAGATCGTCCCGTCGACCAGGCCGACGGATCAGGTGTGCCCGACCTGCGGGTCCCCGATGGTGATCCGCCGCGGCCGCTTCGGCGAGTTCCAGGCCTGCTCGAAGTACCCCGAGTGCAAGACGACGGCGCCTATTTCATTGGGCGTAGCGTGCCCCAAGGAAGGCTGCGGCGGCTACCTCACCGAGAAGCGGTCACGAAGAGGCAAGGTCTTCTTCGGCTGCTCCAACTACTCGAAGACCAACTGCGACTTCGTCTCCTGGGACCGCCCCATCGCCCAAGCGTGCCCCAAGTGCGCGGCGCCGTTCCTGGTCCAAAAGGTCTCCCGCGCCGGCACCCGAATCCGCTGCATCAAGGAAGGCTGCGACTACGCGGCGGACGCCGAAGCCGCGGAGAGCGGCGCGGCGTGAGTGTTCATCCAGTCTGAAGCGAGCTCTGCGAAGCCGTCGTTTCGCCGCGTCGTAGGTTAAGGGGCCTTTCGGGTCGGGTTAAAGTTCCACAAGCTCGCGACCAGACCGAAAGCGTCGCGGTGGAGGGCCAGTTCGGCGGGGGTCGATGTGACGTGCTGGCGTACGGGCGCGATCCGGTGTACGAGACCGGCGAGTTTGCTCCGCAATCAGGGCACGGTCGAGCGTGACAGACCTTCTCGCGCGACCCGGGCCGGCCAGGTCTTTGTCATGCGTTCGTACGAGGGGCGGTCTCGTCATGTTCCAGCATCGACAGGCTCGCTGCGCGCCACCTTGCGCGACACCGGAGACGGCTTCGAGAATCACTTCGCCGTCGCGAATTAGGGCTTCGAGCAGCGGCGTTCGCCTTGGGCGTGTCGGATTGCGAGATGACGGTGCGCAACTATACTGCGCCACGATCCGATAGCTGCGCGGCGCTCGGCGCGACTAGAGGAGCCAAGATGACGACCAAGGTCACGGTAGAGGTTTACGACGCCGTCGGAGGGCCCGAAATGTCCAGCGTGGGCCCCGATGGGTTCGAGGCTGGTCCGACCGACCCTGGTGAATACAGGGTCGCGTACTGCGGCAGGCACATCAGCCGCAGGTATCCTGATTGGTCCACCATCCCTTGGGGGGCTGCCTTGAAGGACGAAGACGGCACCCTCTACGTTCATCATCAGGGGCGGTGGCAGCGCGTATTCGACGTCGTCGGAAAGACGCGTGACGATGTCCTCGACTATTACCTGGCACTCTACGGCGTGCGGGCGGTGCCCACCCGGTGGGTGTTCAACGACTTCGGCCACGTCACTTGCTACTTCTTCAAAGACACGAACAACAACAAGAGGTTTGACGAGGATCGCGAGACACTGCATGCGGAGTTCTTTCACACGACGCCTATCGACGAGGCGCTGACTGCTCTGAGTAAGACGGTAGACCTCCAGGGGTCGCACGGCTGCGTTCATCTGAAGCCGGTCGACATATCCTCGATGATCAGGCGTGGTTTTATGAGACCGGGCAATCTGGTGGTCGTTCACCCATACTTTGATCGAAAGGTCATCTTCCCTCGTCGAGGGGCGGCGCGCGGTCCATACGAGTTGCACTTCTTCCCGGCTATGAAGAAGCTGCTGGTCATCGGCCACCCTTACTAACGCATGGCCTGCGCCTCACTTCGTTGGTTGGGTGCGATGATGTTGGGAACTCTGGCGGTGTGCACCAGTTGCCGCCGACCAGCAGCACCGTCGATGCCGTCAATCCGACACGTGGCGTCCTCAGCGGGCGGGGCTGCCGCAGGAGGCGCATCCTCTCGTGTCGTACCCGAACTAGATCTGATTCAGCACGCCTTGAAGGCAATCGACAACTCGCTGACGCCCGCGCAGGCCGCGGCTTTGATGGGGGGGGGCCTGCAAGCGAGCGACAGTCCGCTGTCCTGGAGAGTCGCACTCGACTCCGCTTCGGCCACGGTCCTCTTGGATGTCGGGGTCGATTCGCATATTGAAACGATTCGCCTCGGGTTTGACACCGGCACGTCGCTTCGCCTGCGGGATCTGTCCACCCTCTTCGGACCGTATCGTGTCGTTGCCGAGGGGGAGGAGTCCTCGGTGCGATTCCAATCAGCCACCGGGGGCCCCGTATTCGTGTGGCTGTTCTCGCACCGTGTCGTGCCCGACGCGCCCGTGATTCGCGTGTTCTTCTATCGCGACGCTGATCGCAGCGCTCAGCCGGCGGCTCGCTGAAGGAACCATCGGGCACGCGCGAGAACCGATTCAGGCCGGCTGACAGGCACCTTACCCAGGCGCGTGGGCCAGCACGTCGAGGCGGACGAAGTCGAGATCGTATGTGCCGTCGGGGCGGCGGAGCTCGTCGGCCCGGGCCTCGACCCTGGTTCGCAGCCGCTCGCATTGCATAGGTGTCAGCCGGGGTTCGTACGCGAGGAAAACCTGGCTGCGCAGGAAGCCCAGGAGCTCATCGCGCGTGGGCATCGACCGGCGTTGCTCGAGCAGGGCGACGAAGCCTTGGTGTAGCTCGAAGCCGGCTGCCTCCAGGAGCGCCCGATAGGTGGCCGGTTCGGGGAAGAACCAGGGCGAGCGCGGACCGCCCAGGGCGGCGGACACATCGTCGATGATGGCACGCACGGCGGCGATCTGGCCGGCGCCGCCCATCTCGACGCGCAACAGACCGCCTGGCCTCAGGTGCCGCATGAAGCTGCGCAGCAGATCGGGGTGCCGCGCCTCGGGCAGCCAGTGCAACGTCGCGCGCGACACGATCGCGTCGAAGCGACGGTCGCCCAGGCTGCCATCGAGATCTTCGGCGCGGCCCACGACCAGACCCACGTTCGATCGCGCGTGCGCGGTGGCGGCGGCGATCTGCGAGGGCGAGGCGTCGAGGCCCACGACCCGCCCCTGAGGGACTCGCGCGGCCAGCTTGATTGTGAAGTCGCCCGTGCCGCATCCGGCATCCAGCACCTCGTCGGTCGGGCGCAGCGGCAGCGTCGCCAGGAAGGGCTCGTCGTAGCGGCGATGGTGGGCCGAGTTCCGGCCATAGAGCTCTCCATTCCAGGCGTCGCGCTCGATTTCCATGTCGATCAGCTTGCCCGGCCTGCGGACGTTCGACCGCTGACTTCTCCTTGCAGTCCCTGATCAGCGACGCTTCACGATCGCGCGTCCGCCCCCGGATCCGCGCGCAGCTTCAGTGCCCGCTGGCGGCGCGACCCTGGGGCGTCTTCGCCAGCAGGTCGCGCGCCAGCAGGTCGAGCGTGTGCTGGTACGAGGCGCCCGCCCGGTCGATCGGACCGTGACCGGGGATGATGGGGACGTTGGGGTATCGGGCGGCGACGCGGCTGACGGACTGGGGCCACGCGGCGAGATCGGCGTCGGCGGTGAAGCCGAGGTCGGGCGCTTCGGTCGACTTGAGCAGGCAGCCACCGAACAGGACGTGCGGGAACTTGAGGACGATGTTGTCGGAGGTGTGGCCCGGGCCCGGGTAGAAGGCCTCGAAGCCGCGCGGGTCCTCGAACACGCCCGCCTTGGCGGTGAACAGCGGGGTCACGTCGCGGACCCCCCGCTTTTGAAGCTTGGCCACGGTCAGATCCAGCCCCGCGACAGGTATCTTGCGGCGCTGCAGGGCGCCCAGTCCGCCGTCGCGGTCGGGGTGGTCGTGCGTGATGATGGCGCCCAGCCAGGGGCGCCCGAGGCGCGTTTCGCCCCACTTCAGCAACGCTTCGGTCTCCGCCTCGGTCCACGGGGTGTCGACCAGCAGCAGCCCGTGATCGGTGACGGCGATCAGCCCATTCGCCGGGATGCCCTGGGCGTCGGTCGAGCGGTGAACGATCAGCGACAGATCGAATACGGTGACGGCGACGGTGCCGGCGCCGTGGGTCCCGGCGAGCAGGGAGATCGGCGTGTCCGGAATGTACGCGAACGGGTAGGACGCGATCACGATGCCGCCGCCGGACGGCTTCGGGAACTCCCAGCGGCGCACCGCCTGGACGGTGCAGTCCTCGACCCGAACGTTCCCCATCGTCGAACTCTGCAGGGCAGAGGCGATGACGTGGCCGTTGGCGCCGACGGTGAACTGCACCATGACCCTGCCGAACAGGTCGGGCCGCTTGGCGAGCTCGGGCTCGTAGCAACGCCTCACCTCCGCGACGTGTTGATGGACGATCCGGCCGATGATCTCCTTGTCGAAGCCCGCGCTGGCGGAAGCGCCTCCGTGCGTGCCGGCGCCGCCGGAAAGCCCCAGGCCGGAGGCGGGCGGATGTCCGGTGACGGTGGTTCCGGTGTCGGCAGCCGCGCCGAGTGCGAGCAACATGGTCAGGAGCGCGATCGGCATGTTGCCGCGGACTTTACCGGATCGGCGGCCGCAGCCGGAATGGCAGCACGGCCGCCGCCAGGCTCCTCAATTCGCGCTGGCCAGGCAGCAACCCACGAAGGTCGTGCTGGAAGGATCGACCGAGGTCGGCGAGCCGGGGCCACGACGACGTCCGTTCCATCGACGGCGGCCGCCGCGACGTGCGTCTGCGCGCCCGGCAACGGCGGGCCCACGCGGCAGCTGTCGGTGGCAGGATTGTAGATGTCGGCGCGACCCGTGACGTCGAGGGCGGACGACACGAAGCCCCCGAGCACCCACAGCTCGTCACCCGCGACGACGCCGTTCGCCTCGAAGCGCGCCAAGGGACAGGGGGCCGCCGTCGTCCAGGTGATGTCGGGGCCGGCCTTGGGCACGTCCTGCGTCGGGTCGGGACGTGCGCCGCCACAGGCGATCGGACCGCCCGCCAACAGGGCCGCGGCCGCCATCACGTGAGGTCGCAAACCACCCGAGAGGTCACGCCGAGATTCTGCACCGCCAGGCGGTGCGGAGCCGATCCGAACGAGACAACCCGCGGTCGACCATCGCTGCGGCTTGTGGACACGCCAAGCGGCGTGTTACGGACCAGCATCAACCGGAGGGTTGGAGCTATGAGATATCGGGGTGGCGCGATCGAGACCGGCAAGTGAAGCGCCGCGGATGACGACGAAGCGGCAGCGCGCGTGCCTGTGGATCCTGACCGCCGCGTTCGTGGTGGCGGCGGTCGCCTGGACCATCGGCTCCGCGGGGGCGCTGTCGCACACGTTCGATGAGCCGCATCACCTGGCGACCGGCTTGGAATGGTGGCAGTTCGGGACGTATCGCTGGTGGACCGAGAATCCCCCGCTGCCCAAGGCGGTGACCGCGCTGGTGCCCTATCTGGCGGGGATGCGGTTGCCGGGACGGCCGGCGGCGCTGGACCCGGCGCCGTGGATTCCGGGCATCGAGTTGCTGGATGCCGCCCCCAGTTACGAGCACGCGTTGATGCTGGCGCGGCTGGGGACGGCCGGCTTCCTGCTGCTGACGCTGGGGCTGACGTTCGCGCTGGCGGGCGGGCGGAAGCGCCTGCTGTCGGCGTTCGTGGCCACCGCGCTGGTGGCGACCTATCCGCCGCTGCTGGGCCACGCCGGGCTCGCCACCACCGACGTGGCGGCCGTGGCGACGCTGCTGCTGTTTCTGCTCGGCCTGGATCGGTGGGCGGATCGTCCCGGCCTGGCACGCGCCAGCCTGGTGGGCGCGGGGCTGGCGCTCGCGATCCTGTGCAAGCTGACGGCGCCCGCGCCGTGCGCGGCGCTGGCGCTGGCGTGGCTGGGCGCGCGGCGATGGGCGCTGGGGACCTGGACGCGGGACGCGGCGATGCGCTGGCGCGCGCTGCTCGGTCAGCTCGCAGCGGCTGCCGTCGTGGCGTTCATGGTCGTCTGGGCAGGCTATCGCTTCTCGGTGGGCCGCCTCGACGACCTGCCTCCGATGAGCTACATCCGGACGCCCGTGCTGCCTCCGCCGGCCGAACGTTCGGCGCTGCTGGCCTGGTTCTGTCGCTTGCGGCTGCCCATGCCCGAGTTCTGGCACGGGTTCCTGTTCTTGAAGGCCCACGACAAGCACGGACACGCGGCCTTTCTGCTGGGCCGGATCCGCGATCGCGGCGGGTTCTGGGACTTCTATCTGGTCGGCCTGTTGCTGAAGTCGCCGCTGCCGTTTGTGGTGTTGCTGCTGGCTTGCCTGCCCGTGCTTATGCGCCGGCCGCGCCCGCGCCTGGAGGCCCGGCCGCTGGGCTGCGCTCTGGCCGCGCTGGCGGCGCTGGCCTTGTCGACCCGCCTGCCGGTGAACATCGGCCTGCGCCACCTGCTGGTCGTCGTTCCCCTGCTGGCGGTCTTCATCGCCGGCGCGCTGACGCCCTGGCTGGCCGCTCTGGCGGGCCGCGCGCGCGTCTTCGCCGCGATCGCGTTCGCCGCGGTCTTGGCGGCGGGTGTCGTCACGGTCCAGCGCGCCCGCCCGCAGCTCATGGCGTACTTCAACCCGCTGGCGGGCCGCGAGCCGGGGCGCGCCCTGATCGATTCGGACCTGGACTGGGGGCAGGACCTTCTGTTGATGAAGCGCGAGCTTCGCGCGCGCCAGATCCCGGCGGTGCACCAGGGGCTCTTCGGAACGGTGAATTCGTGCAGCGCCGAAGGACCGCAGCTGGTCCCGCTGGTGCCGAAGGTGCCCGTGACGGGCTGGGTCGTGCTCAGCGAGCAGTTCTACCGGTCGAATTTCTTCGTCAACATCGTCCGCGATTCGTGCGCGTCGCCGCACTACCATTTCAACCTGGCTCCCGGAGACTCCTTCGACTGGCTGAAGGCCTACCAACCGGTCGCGCGGATCGGCGCCACCATCCGGCTGTACTACATCCCCGGCAAGTGAACGGCCCGCCGGGTCTACCGGATCGATCCGCGTGGGCTGGCCATGATGCGCGCCTACCTGGACCGCTTCTGGGATCGGGCCCTGGCGGCCTTCAAGACCGCAGTCGAGCAAGGAGAAGAAAAGTGAGCGCAGTCCCTCCCGTCCGAAAAGAGCTGGTCGTGTCGGCCTCTGCCGAGCACGCGTTCAAGGTGTTCACCAGCGGCATCGATCGCTGGTGGCCGCGCCAGCACCAAGTTCGATCCGGAGTTCACGACCGAGATCGAGGTCACCTTCACGGCCGAAGGGCCGAAGACCACGCGCCTGGTGCTGGAACATCGGGACCTGCACCGTTACGGCCTGGCCGAACCGATCATTCGCGGGCAAATCGACTCGAAGGAGGGCGGCTGGGGATTCATCTTGCAGGGCTTCGCGGAAGAGGCCGCCCGCTGAAACGGGTCTGCACACCCGGAAAGGAGGCCGAGATGATCGCGCGTTCAGCTGGTGTTTCGTCCGTTCGGTCATTACCCTGTGGCGTCCCGACGGCACCATGGCCGGCGCTCTACCGCCCCTGGCCACCGGCGGGACCGAGAGCGAGGACGTCTCCGGCACGCTCGCCGAGCCAAGCATGGTCGCAGTGACCTGCTCGTTCTGCACCGATCAAGTGACGCCCGGTGTGCGCGTCTCCATCACCGCCGCCGACGGTGGCGTGTGGGCGCTGCAGGCGACGCCCGCGGCCAATGTATCGGCCTGGATCCCCGCCCTGCACGAGGCGGCGGGTGAGATCGTATCGCTGAGCGTTCGCTTCCGGCGCGTGTTTCAGGATCCGGCGTCGATCGGATTCGTCGTCAGTGACAGCGACGGGGCGATCATCGCGGCGGACGCCGGCCCCCACCTGAACGTCGACATCAGCGTGCCTGGTGGCCTCAACACCAAGCAGGGCGAACCGTTCTGCGGGCAATCCCTGACCTGCGCCGGAGGGGTGCCGGGCACGGAAGACATGATGGTCTTCACCTCGTCCACCACCGTGGCCGTCGGCCCCGCCGCCGACGGTCAGCTGACCATCGGCGACCGACAGTACCTGGCCCGCAGCCTGAACCCCGTCGTCACCCCCGGGCAGTGCCCGGCCGGCCAGACGACAGGCGGCTCCGAGGGGAGCGACCCGGCCGAGGGAGGCGCGTTCTGGATGATCGCTCGCCAGCCGCTGATCCCGGGGCCCTGACGCCCCACCGCCGCCGTCGATTGGCGTGATGGGTCGATCAGTCGCGGCGACCGCGGCCCGTCTTGGCCTGCAATTCGTCGATTCGCTTCGAGGCGTCGGCCTTGGTCAGCGAGGGATCGAAGTCCTCGTGCGCTTCCTCGGACAGGGTCTTCAAATAGGAAGCCTGCGCGCCGGTCATCGCCTCGTCGCCGGTGACCCAGTCATCGGGATCTTTCTCCAGATTCGACGGGCCTGCCGGCAGTTCGGCGCGGTCCTCCGGCCGTTTCGGGTTCAGGTGATCGTGCTCGCCATGAGACGGGTGTTTTGTCTGCATACTGAACAGATAATCACTGTGCCCCGTCGCGCAAGATGGATCCCCGGGCGCGCCAGGCTCAGCGGCGAGGGCCGCCATGGGCGGGGAAACCGCGACCCGGAGGCGGACCGCGGTCCACCGGGCCAGGCCGCCGCACCGGTGCTGCCGGACCGCCGCGCATCGTGGGGGCGCCCCAGCCCGGGCGGACGGCGCGCGGTTCGACGCGGGCCGGCTCGGAGCGTCCCCACCGCTGGTGAGGCTGCGGCCCCACGACGGGACGCGGTCGCGCCACCCACCCGTTCGGACGATAGTGGACGAACGCGCGGGGGTGATCGATGCGGCGGACGGCCATCGGCGGGGCGCCCATCACCCAGCCCCCGGTGTACCGAGGTGACCGGTACCAGGTTCCGCCGTAGTACCGCCAGTAGAAACCGTCCGTATAGAAGATGGGCTCGTCGTAGTCCGCGATGACCTGGACGCCCGGCGCCGCGTAGACCAGGTCCGGTCCGTAGCCATCATCCGCCACGGTGGCCTGGTACGTACCGGCACATCCGGCGAACAGCGTCGCGACGAGAGCCCCACCGATGAGCCATCTCGAGCCTTGCCGATGAGAGTTCATGAACCCCTTCATGGCATTTCGCGTGCCATCCCGCACGGCGTAACGCCACGCCGCGGGGTGGGCTTGTCGGCGGGCCGCGCCGCCCCCGTGTGGCCCGCGCGTTACCACGACCAGTCCCCGTTTTGCGACGGTGTTTCCCGGAGACGACACCGGCGCCCCGCCGCACCTGGTCACCCCGCGGTCGGCCCCGGCTCCGCCTCGGGATAGGCCTCCATTCCCATCTCGGCGATGTCCAGCCCGATCAGCTCGTCGGCTTCCGCCACCCGCAGGCCCATCGCCTTCTTGATGGCCATCCACACCAGCAGCGAACCACCGAACGAGAACGCGCCGATCGTCCCCACCGCCTGCAGCTGCGGCCCCAGCTGGCCGAAGCCGCCGCCGCGGAACAGTCCCTCGGCCGGCAGGCCGCTCATTCCCTTGACCCCGAACAACCCCACGCACAGCGTGCCGAAGATGCCGTGAACCAGGTGCACGGAGGTGGCGCCGACGGGATCATCGATCCGCCAGCGATCGAACATCCGCACGGCCTCGATGACGGTGACCCCGGCGATCGAACCGATCACGATCGATGCCTGCGGCGTGACGTACGCGCAGGGCGCCGTGATCGACACCAGGCCCGCCAGGCAGCCGTTCACGGTCAGGGAGAAGTCGGGCTTGCCGTGACGCCACCACGCGTAGAAGGTGGCGGACAGCGTCCCGGTGCACGCGGCCAGGTTCGTCGTCACGGCGATGCGCGCGATGGCCTCCGCATCGACGGCCATGGTCGAGCCCGGATTGAACCCGAACCATCCCAGCCACAGGATCATCCCGCCCAGGAACACGTACCCCATCTGGTGGCCCGGCACGGTCGTCGGCTTGGCGCCCGGCACGTAACGTCCCAGGCGCGGCCCGACCACGATGGCGCCGGCCAGGGCCGCCCACCCGCCGAAGCTGTGCACCACCGTCGACCCCGAGAAGTCCCGCATCCCGGCGCGCGCCAGGAAGCCGCCGCCCCAGATCCAGTGACCCTCGATGGGATACATGACCGCCGTCAGGATCAACGAGAAGACCAGGAACGAGCTGTACTTCATGCGCTCGTTCACCGAGCCGGACACGATGGTCGCCGAGGTGCCGCAGAACACGAGCTCGAACAAGAACTTCGCGTTCAACGGGATTCCCGCCCAGTCCAGCGCGTGGAAGATCCCCCGGTAGTGGTCACCTGTCGCGGGGCTGTTGTCAGGGCCGCCCAGCAGCCAGCCGCCGGCGGTCCCCAGCACGCCACCGTCCGAGAACATCAGCCCGAAGCCGACGAAGTAGAAGCCCAGCGTCGACACGGCAAACACCACGAAGTTCTTCGACAGGATCATGGTCGCGTTCTTCTTGCGACACAGCCCCGCCTCGACCAGCCCGAAGCCGGCGTTCATGAAGAACACCAGGAAGGCGGTCAGCACGGTCCACGCGGTGTCCGCTGCGACCTTCAGCTCGGCGGGCGTCATCTGGCCTCGCCCAGGTAGGTACTACGGGGGCTGTTTCAGGCGTGTGTCCGCGCCGTGAACAGCAGAACGCGCGAGCTCCCCCGACCCGGCCCGGGCGCCGCCGGAATCGGAATGCGCCGCTGCGGTGCCGGACGGCCCCTTGACGTGCCGCTGGAAGAACGTCCACGCTTCCGCGGCGAAGTCGAGGTCCTGGTTGTTCTTGCCGAAGCGCTTCCACAGACCCGACCACGATGGGGTCGGGTCGGGCCAGGCGTGGCCCATGCCGGTGGCCTTGTAGTACCAGAGCTCGCGGCCGTCCGCGCCCGGGCCGAAACGCTGGCGTTCGATCGTGCTGGTGGTGCGGCCGGTGTCCGGCTGATACGAGTCGCCCTCGACGACGTCGGGGATGGCGTCCACCTGGGGCGGCCCGGTGAGGCCCAGCGCCGCCGCCCACACGTCGCGGGCGCGTTCCATGCCGGGGTAGCGGGCCTGTGGATACTCGCGCGAGCCGCCGCCGGCGTACGTGATGAAGGGGTCGTCGGTGGCGGCGACCATCGCGATCGAGACCTGCTGATATCCGGGCCGCGGATGACAGTTCAGGAGCCAACCGCCGTCGGGCACGAAGGGCAGGGGCGCCACGGGGGCGACGGCCGCGACCAGGTCCGGCGCCTCCAGCGCCAGCTGCAGTGACATGCCGCCGCCCGCGGAGAAGCCGGTGGCGTAGATGCGGGTTCGATCGATGGGCAGCTCGGCGGCAAGCTGATCGACGATTGCCCGAACGTACTGAACGTCGATGCCCTCGCCCTGGTGGGGGCTGAGGCACCCGGACAGGAAGCCCCCGCGGGGGACCGTGACGTGCTCGCGCGCGCTGGGCGGCGTGGGCAGACCGTTGCCATAGACGACCACGAAGCCTTCGCGATCGGCGAGCGCCTCGAAGCGGGTGTGCGTGGTGTAGAACGCGATCGTCTCGGCACTGGACGAGTAGCCGGGAAAGACCAGCACGACGGGGAGGGCGCGGCCCTGCGACACTGCAGGCGCGTAGACCAGGTAGCGGCGATCGACTTCGTTCGCGCCGTGCACGGCGATGGTTGCGGGGTCGGTCAGCCGCTGGCGGAACGTCACCACGCACCCGCGGGATTGCGTGGCTCCGGGCGCGCCCTCCAGCCGCACCGGCGCCTCGGTGCACGCGCGCAGTCGAAAGGGCGGCGCGGGCGTGGTGGGCAGCGCCGTCCTCTGGGGCACCGGTGGTGCTGCGGCGGGGCGCGCGGCGCACGATGCCAGCATCAGGGCCCACCCGCTCAGCCGCCGCATGAGGGGGGACGATGGCACGCACCCGGTGCGCGAAGCAATGTCAACGCGGTATCGGACGGGCTTTGGGTGGGGCGGGCGCCGGTGGGGGCAGCTTCGGCCGGGCTGCCTCCTCGGCGGGGTCCGGATTGGGCTCGCGGGCGCAGTAGTTGTCCGACTGATAGGGGCGAAAGCACATGTAGCGTGCGGTCCGCCCGCAGCCGCTGACGTCGAACACGTGCTCGTCGATGTCGGTCCGGGCGACGCTCGTCAGCTGGGACGGCGGACAGCTGAGCTCGCGTGACGCTCTCTCGACCGACGTCTGCTGGTTGGAGACGCATCCGCTCGCGAGCAGAGCGCCCAGCGCGAACACGGAAGCTCTCATGGTGGCCAATCTAGCAGGCAGCGTGCGTCCGTCGGTGCGTCCAGCAGCACGTATGTCGCCGAATTGTCTGTGCGCCCCCGCGCGGTCGTCACCGTTCTGCGCTACGGTACGCGCGCGTGAGGGACATCACAGGCACCTGGAGGAGGAGGACACGATGAGCTCGAGGAAGAATGGCTACTTGCTGCTGTGTGGTTTGTTGGCGATCGCTGGCTGCGGCGAGCCCAACGAGGAGCTGGACACGAAGACCGGCGAGATCATCCGCTCGACATCGAACGGGGGGCGCGACCAGGTGGTGATGGTCTACGCCGTGAGGGGCGACGGGGGTCGGACCCTGTGCTCGGGCTCGTACTACGCCCCGCGCGTGGTGGTGACCGCCGCGCACTGCATTCCGGCGAACATCTATCAAATGTTCGTCTACTACGGCGACAACCTGCAGCAGGACATGTCCGAGCTGACCTCGGACGGGTTCATCGGGCTGGTCCCGCCGCCTGTCGGCGCGCCGTCGCACTGGTCCCAGGCTGATTCGTGGCAAATCAATCCGGCTTACGATTCGAACCTGAACTCGGCGGACATGGCGGTCGTCTTCCTGGATCGCAAGCCGCCGTTCGATCCGCTGCCCCTCTATCGCACCCGCGTCAGCTCCGGCGTCTCCGTCACGCTGACGGGCTGGGGCTCGGACTCGGCGCCCACGCCGACGACGGGCGCCGGCTCGGGGGTGCAGCGCACCGGCCACGCCGTGACCCTGGGCTCGCCCACCGCGGCCGACTACCACGCCGATGATCCGAACCCGGGCATGCTGGACGCGAACGTGCGCCAGACGGTGCTGAAGACCAACGGCGTCACGCCGAATTCGAACGGCTGCTTCGGCGACTCGGGCGGCCCCATCATCCTGAACCAGTTCGGTCAGGACTACGTGGCCGGCGTCAGCTACTGGACCGGTCTCTCCTGCGAGGGCTACAACCTGTTCACCCGCATCGACTCGTTCCTGCCGTTTTTGGACCTGTCGTACAAGCGGGGCGGTCAGGACGTGATGAAGCCGACCTTCGCCTGCGTGGCGCCGAACGCGCAGGGTTCGCTGACGGCGATCTTCGGTTACCAGAACGACAACGGCGTCGGGCTCTCCATTCCCTACAGTACGAAGAACGCCTCGGCGCGCGACACCGCGAACCTGCGCCCCGCGCGCTTCGAGCCCGGCGTGCACCCGTTGGCGTTCGGCGTCGACTTCACGGTCGGACAGACCGCCAGCTGGACGCTGTCCCCCGACAACAACCCGTCCGTCACCTTGAACGTCACGTCGACCTCGCCCCGCTGTACGGCCGCGCAGGCCGTCGACAGCGGCTGCGTGCTGCAGTGTCGGGCGCAGCTGAAGACGGCCTGCACGCGCGCTGAAGAGGCGGACAACTGCGCGCAGTCCTGCGAGGACATCGGCCACATCGTGGCCGACCAGATCCCCGGCTGCAACGACGAGCGCGTCGCCTGGCAGGACTGCGTCGCGGCGACGGCCCCGGCGGCCGGGAACTGGAACTGCTCTGCCGCGGCCGAGTCCGACGTGCTGGGCAAGGGGCCGCAGGCGCTGGCCTGCGCCACCCAGCAGGGCGCGTACATCGACTGCATCTACTACGGCATCGGCGAGTAGCGACGTCAGTTCTTCCTGGCGCGTCCCCGCGGGGGCGCGCCAGGTACGTCGTGTCGTCAGCTGGGGCGCCCGTTCCGGCCCGACGGGCCCGCGATCCGTTCGCGGCGCGGCCTTCTCCGGGCGCCTTTGCTCGTCGAGAGGCTCGGGCGTGTCATAGTTCGCGAACACCCCTCGTGAGGATCGCGATGCGAATCACACGCCCCCTCCGCACCGTCGGTTTGCTGATCCCGTTGTTGACAGTCGCCCTCGCGCCCACCACCGCGCGGGCCATCGTTCCGCCCGCGCCAGCCGGTTCGCCCGCGCCGGGGGCGCCTGCGGGCCCCGTCGCCCCGCTCACGTCCCTGCCGTCCGCCTTCGACATCGGCATCGACGGGTTCGGCATGGGCATCTTCGCGGGGCTGGCGGGCGGCTATCTGTTCGCGCGCGAGGGGGGGCTGCACGCCAGCGACTGGCGGCCCCTGGTGGCGGGCGCCGGCGTCGGCGCGCTGGCTGGCGGCGCGCTGGGCCTGACGCTGGGGCTGACCAGCACCGATCCGGCCTCCCAGGGCCGCTCGTACCTGATCATGCGTGAGATGAACCGGGGCGGGCAGTTCGGGTTGCTGGCGGGCGCCATCGTCGGTGGCCTGGTGGCGCTGGGCAACAATCACCCCGAGCACATCTTGCTGGGCGCGGCCATCGGCACGCTCAGCGGTACGGCGGCCGGATTGTTGGTGGGAAGCCTCGAGCGAAACCCCTGGGCGGCGCCCCGCCTGGGTCCGGTGGCGATGCAGGTCGGCGTGGCGCCGCTGCAGGACGCGCGCGGCGCGCTGTCATTTGGCCCCAACCTGGTCGGCCGCTTCTGAAGTCGCACGGCTGAAGTGGCCCCGTCCGGCGGGGGTACGATGCCGGCATGGAACCCCGCCTGAACTTCGTCACCCTGGTCGTCGCGGATCTCGACCGTTCGCGACGCTTCTATCTGGAAGGTCTGGGCTGGCCGGCCGCCATGGACGTGCCGGGCGAGGTGGTGATGGTCAACGTCGGCAGCAAGCTGGTGCTGTCGCTGTGGGCCGAGGCTGCGGCGCGCGTGGAGATCGGGCCGGTCACCCGCGGGGGCACGCCGCCGTTCACGCTGGCCCACAACGTCGCCACGAAGGCCGAGGTGGATGAAGTGCTGGCCACGGCGGGCGCCGCGGGGGCGCCGGTGTTTCCGGGAGAACAGCGAGACTGGGGTGGTTACAGCGGCTATTTCGCGGATCCGGATGGCTTCCGCTGGGAGGTGGCGTTCAATCCCCATCCCGTCGGTGGCGTGAGGTTGCCCTGAGGCGCGGGCGCGTCAGGGGCTGACCGCGGTCTGCAGGCCTTTCAGCGTGGGCTTGACGGCGACGATGGTGCCGTCGCTGGCGAAGGTCATGGGATCGATGCACACCTCGCGGTGGGTTCCGTCCCCGCCTGGAATCTTGAAGCGGTGATAGACCAGCTCGTACTCGTCGCGGGCCGGGAACGCCAGCACGGTGCCGCCCCCGGGGCCCAGGATGCCTTGCGCGGTGTCCTGCTGGACGATGACGCCGGTCCGCTTGAAGGGCCCGGTGGCCGACGACGCGCGTGCGTACGCCATCTGGTAGGTGGCGGTGCGCGTGTCCCCCTCGGACCAGTACAGGTAGTAGCTGCCGTTTCGCTTGAACATCCCGCTGCCCTCCAGCACGCCGCTGGCGCCGCTGGGTGAGATATCGCTGGGCGTTCCCGAGAAGGAGAGCATGTCGGCGTTCAGCTTCACCACGCGCAAGCCGCCCGTGCCGCTGCCGAAGTACAGCAGATGGGTGCCGTCGTCGTCGGTGAACAGGTAGGGATCGATGGATTGCGGTCCGTACTGGCGGGTGGTCACCAGCGGGTGGCCCAGCGCGTCCGTGAACGGTCCGGTGGGGGAGGTGCTGGTCGCCACGCCGATCTGCTGGGCGGCGCAGAAGTAGAGGAAGTACGTCCCGTTCACCCGCGCGATGCCGGGCGCCCAGGCGTACTGCGTGGCCCACGTCAGATCCTTGGCCAGATCCAGGATCACGCCGCGGTCGGTCCACTTCACCAGGTTGGTCGACGAGTAGACGTGGAACGACGTGGACGCCCAGCTCGCGAACCCGTCGCTGGTTGGATAGATGTAGAAGACGCCATCGAACTCCGCGATCTGGGGATCGGCGGTCACGCCCGGCAGCACCGGGTTGTTCGTGCCGGCCAGGCTGCCCCCGGCGCCGCCGCTGGCCACCGGCTGTCCGGCCGTGCCCCCCGCGCCGCCGTGACCGGGCGAGCCGGCGAGACCGCCGGTTCCAGCAGCGCCCCCCGCGCCGGCCCGCGCTCCCGCTCCGCCCATGGCCGAGCCTGCGGCGCCGCCGCTGGCGCCGCCCGTCGAGGTCGTCACGGCGCCGCCGCTGCCCGGGCGGCCGCCGCTTCCCACCAGGCCACCGCTCCCGGACCCGCCCGAGCCTCCGCCGGTTCCCGTCGCGCCGCCGGTGCCAACCGTCGTGCCACCCGTGCCGGCCGCCGAGCCGCCCGTGCTGGAGGGCGCGCCGCCGCTGCCCTGCGCCGGTCCGGCGGACCCGCTGCCTCCGCATCCGATTGCCGACAGCCCGGTGAGCGCGACGGCGAGCACGGCCGCCACACTCACCGGCCGGCGCGGCGTCGTCGCCGCATCGACGTCGTGGCCGGCGCGGCCCTCGACGGCCTCGCCCCCTCGTGCCGAGGCGTCCGGATTCCCGGGCGTCGCCGGCCTCATTGACCTTGCCCCGCGCGCAAAGTGGCCAGTCGCTGCTGCAGCTCGACCTGACCCAGGGCGGTCTGCGCGGTGAGCCGGTACAGCACACCGGCGGTGGTGCCGCGGTAGAACCCCACCATCGCGCCCAGCAAGCCGGCGCCAGCCGCGCCCACCTGGGCCAGCTTCATGGCCAGTCGCGTGGCCTCCTCGACGTTGATGCCGGGAACGAAGTTGTGCACGGTCAGTCGCAGCGAGGTGGCGAACTGGTACGCGAAGGCGGTGCTGCCGCCCAGCATGGCGCCGGCGGCCGCGCCCATCAGCACACCGACGATCGAGGCGACGGTGGCGCGCCGGTACATGCGCCGGGCGTATGCGACGACCAGGACGGGGTCGAACTCGACTGGGGCCATCGGCCCATTTTAGGCCCTGCTGGTCGCGGGGGAGAGGACTTCACATTCGGGCCGACCCTGGACCCGGGGCAGCCGCTTCATGGCGGACCCAGTGCTCGACCGCCCGTCAGGCCGACTGACGCCCGGGTCCCGCGGGTCGCTGTTGCGGGCGCTAGTGGCTGGCGTTGATCGCCGTCTCGCCGGGCGCCAGCGCCAGGTCGACAGTGCCGTTCCCATCCAGATCCCCGGCGGCGATCGACCAGCCGCTGTAAGCCGGACAACCGGTGACCGCGTAAGCGCCGCCCGCCTGACCCAGAAAGACGGACAGGCCATCGTATCGCCCCAGAGCCAGGTCGGTGCGCCCGTCACCGTCGAAGTCGGCGGCGGCCATCGCGGGACTGGAACCGTCCGGAAGATCGGTCGAGAACGACGGGACGAAGATGCCGTGGTGGTCGTTCAAGAGGACGTTCAGCGACCAGCCGCGGGGCAGAAAATCGGAGCCGATTGTCTGATTCCCGATCGTCGCAATGTCGGGGGAGCCGTCGCCATTCAGATCGGTGGCGACGAAGGCGTCAGCGGGTTGGTCCTGACTGATCGACGTCAGGTGTGGAACCGGCAACTGCGAGGCCGTGAAGGTGAGCTGGCCCTGATTCAGCAAGACGTTCAGGTGGGCGGCGCTCCACACGATGTCTTGTCTCCCGTCGCCGTTCAGGTCGGTGATGGCGATGGGGCCGCCATAAAACGTTCCTGAATCGGTCAGCAGCGGCACGGCATCGGCGAACTGGCCGGCCCCTTCATTCACCATCGCGTACAGCCGAAAGTCCCCGACCACCAGATCGGGCTGGTGGTCGCCGTCGATGTCGCCGATGGCGACCCAGTAGGCACTCGTTGGTACCTCACGGACGATCTCGGCGCCAAGGGTGCCGTCGCCGTTGCCCAGCCGGATTCCGACCCGCGGCGGTGTCAGCGGAAAGTTCCCCGGCTCGGCGCCGTGTGCGACGACGACGTCGATCCGTCCGTCACCGTCGACATCCCCGGTGGCAAGCCCGGCTCTCAGCCGGCTGCCCACGGGATATTGTCCCAGGGTGGTGAACTGTCCGCCGGGGGCGTACTTCGAGACGATCAGGTTGTTCTCATCGACTGAAACGATCTCGGGCAGGTGATCGCCATCGAGATCTGCCAGGGCAACCTGGTTGGTAGCTCCCGCGAATGTCGGCCCGTAAGTGAACAGTCGTTCGCAATCGGCACCGGCTGCGGCCCCGGGACCGCCGGCGTGCCCCCCTGGGCCGCCTCCAGGAGCGCCGGCGCCACCACCGATGCCAGATCCTGCGCCACCGGCCAGGCCGCCGACGCCGATTCCTGCACCACCGGCCATCCCGCCGGTGGCCCCGCTGTCCTGACCTGCCTGACCGCCCCACGAAGTTTGAAGTCCGCCCGCGCCGCCTGCCGGTGAGCCGCCAGGTCCGACTCCGCCGCCCGCGCCGGAGGTCCCCGCTGCGCCCGCCGTCCCGCGGTTTCCCGCCACCGCGCCGCCGCCACCAGCGGCGCCGGCTCCGCCTGCAGCGCCGGTGGACGACGCGCGATCAGCACACGCGCCAGCGGCCGCGGCAAGGAGAACCAGGCACCAGAGACATCGTGGCTCGCTTCGCATGATGTTCCAGACAAGCAAGCCGCGTGCTTGCCAGGATTCGGCTCCTCTCGTCCCCACGGATGGTCGGTCACCGCGCAGTAGAGCGTTCGGCGCCTAGGGGGCACAATGAACGTGTCCGACGCGATCGCGACATCGCTGACATCCGCGACCTCTTCGATCTCAGCGCGCTCCGTCCTGGACGTGTGGACAGCGCGAAATTCAAGCTCACGTGTGGGGAATTTCGGTCGAGGGTGGGCACCGTTCGAGGCCAAAGGGTGACGGTGCGCCGATGATTCGTGGGGCGCCTCGCGGTACCATTTCAGGATGCGGGATGTGATGACGTCGGGGATGCGGCAGTGGTTGGTCGGGGTCGCGGTGGTGCTGGCGCTGGCAGGCCCGGCGGAGGCGCGCAGCGAGAAGCGCGCCCACGGTCCGAGCAAGACAGCGGCGGAGCCGGTCCCCTCGGGCGACAAGGCTGAAGGGGCCCCCGGCGCGGAGAGCGCGCCCGCCGCGCCCGGTCCGAACGACATCGTGCCCCAGCGGGGTCCGAAGACCATCGACCTGGGCAGCAACCTGACCCTGAAGTTGCCGGAAGGGTACCTGTTCCTCGACAAGGCGAACGCCGCGAAGATGATGGAGCGCGCAGGGAACAAGCCCGATGACGACACCGTCGGCGTCATCGCGCGGGACGACGCCTCGTGGTGGATCCTCGTGTCGTACGACGCCGAGGGGTACATCAAGGACGACGATGCCCAGAAGATGGACAACGACGAGATCCTGAAGACGATCAAGGACGGCACCGAGGCGGCGAACAAGTATCGCCAGGAGCGTGGTTTCCCTGCCGTTCACGTCGACGGATGGACCGAGAGCCCGCACTATGATCGCTCGGTCCACCATCTGGTCTGGGCCATCCAGGGGACCAGCTCGCGCGGCTCCAGCGTCAACTTCAACACCCGCGTGCTGGGCCGTTACGGCTACGCCTCGCTGAACCTGATCGATAGAGCCGACCGGATCAACGACTCGAAGGTCGAGGTGCAGAAGATGCTGGCGGCGACCACGTTCAACAGCGGCGCCCGCTACCAGGACGTCGACGTCAAGCACGACAAGGTGGCGGAGTACGGCCTGGCGGCGCTGGTGGCAGGCGGTGCCGGTGCGGTGGGGCTGAAGCTGGTGAAGGTCGGCCTGCTGGCCAAGTTCGGCGGGAAGCTGATCGCGCTGCTGATCGCCGGCAAGAAGGCGCTGGTGCTGTTGTTCGTGGGCGCGGGGGCGGGTATCAAGCGGCTGCTGGGGATCAAGAAGAAGGCGCCACCGGCGTGGCGCCCCTCGGACCCCACGGCGCCGGACGAGCCGCCGCCGGGCAGCGCGCCCTAGCTCAAGCTGCCAGCAGGCGATTCGCGAAGTAGAACCCGAACGCCAGGAACGCGCACAGGCCGAAGTAGCGGGTCGCCATGGCCCGCCGCTCGGTGGCGCTCAGCGGCGCGACGTCGCCCGCGTCGGCCACCGGCCCCGCGGCGCGCCTTCGCCACACGTTGCGCACGGCGAACAGGCCGATCAGCAGCAACATCGGGGCCTGCGTCATCACGAACATCGCCGCGATCATGGCCAGGCCTGCCATCCAGGCCCGGCGTGAGAAGAGGTTCGCCACGCGCCCCCCGTCCAGCGGCGACAGCGGGATCATGTTGAACAGGTTCAGCATGAAACCGGTGGACGCGAGCGCCAGGAACAGGCGGTCGTGTGACACGTAATACAGGGCAGCCGCCGACAAGGCGGCCACGCCGCCCGCCACCGGGCCGGCCAGCGCGATCTCGGCCTCGACCCGGGGATCGCGCGGCTGGTCTTTCAGCGCGATGAGCGCTCCGAATCCTGGGATGAACACCGGATAGCCAGCCCGCAGTCCGGCCCCCCGGATGGCCACCGCGTGGCCGAGTTCGTGAATCAGCAACATCAGCACAAAACCGGCGCCGAACGCCCATCCGTTGTGGGAGGCGTAGAAGATCACCGTCGCGAACATCGAGCCGAACATCAGCAGCAGCTTCCCCAGGGACAGCGCCTTCAGCGCGACCAGAAGAAGCTTCCCCTTGGCCAGCGCGGCGACGAGCACGCCGCCGCCCAGCAACCCGGCAGACCGGCTGCCGCCGGATCGCGGCGCCGGCGCGGACAGGGACGGAGGCGCCGTTGACGAAAACTCCTCTGGCAAGCCGCTCGACATGTGACTTTGATCGTAGCATCCGCCGGTCCGGGCGCGCCGTCCGGACCCCAGTCGCCGGGGAGGGTGCCCCCCCGGCGACCGGTTCCTTCGCGCTACGCGCCGTACTTGCCGCCCAGCAGCGCCGGCTGAGGCTTGCCGACGTGGCCGGCGGCCTTGATGATCGCGGGGACGTCCGGATCGGCCAGGTAGTTCTTGAAGCCCTGCTCGTCCCAGTCGAAGATCACCCACACGCGATCGGCCTCCATGGGGTCGCGGAACACCGCCGCCCCTCGCGAGCCGTGCTGCTTCCGCTTCTCGGCGCCCTTGGTCGAGAACACCTCGAGAAAGCGATCGAAATCTTCCACCTTCGTCGTTGCCAGCATCATGTCGAAGCTCCTTGGTCTGTGGTGCGTTGAGTTGATAGGAAAAGAACAGTCGATCAGACGGCGGCGCGCGCGCGCGGAACGCCGGCGGAAGGCACGGCCGAGGGCACCTGGCCCTCCTGCGGCTCGATGACGCCCAGGTCCTCGACGATGCGGAAGCGACCGCCCGCCGCCTGAGCGATGTACATGTTCAACCGCAGGTGATGCTGGCCGGGGACCACCTGGGCAGGGCCGCCCGGGCCTTCGGCGATGGCGGCGTGGTCCAGCGCCCGGATGACGTCGTCCTGAGCCAAAGTGCCCGCCTCCTTCACGGCCGCCTCCCACAGCTTCATGCCGCGGTACAACCCCGAGCAGGCGCCGCCGCCCGTGAACTTGGCGGCGCCGGGAAACCGCGCCTCGTAGCGGCGCAGCAGGGCCTGGCTGAAGCCATCGCTCACCGCCTGGTAGTAATCGAGGCAGCTGTACAGGCCCTCGACATGGGCGGCCGGCACCATGTTCAGAAAGTTCTCGTCGAAGTAGGTGCAGATCAGCTGGCCGCCGCGAGCCGTGAAGCCGGACTGATGGAGTTGCTCGAGAAAGGGCGAGACGCCTGGTGGCACGATCGTGTTGAAGACCACCTCGGCGCCGGACGCCCGGATCTTCTCGACGGTGCGGCCGTAGTCGGAGTGATCGAGGGGAAAATACTCCTCGCCCACGATGGTGCCGCCATTCGCGGTGACGGCCTGCCGCACGCGCTGGTTCAGGATGCGCGGCCAGATGTAGTCAGCCGACGGCAGATAGAAGCGCTTGGCGCCGGTCTTCCGCATCAACCACGGGATCAGCGGGTCGACCTGCTGCGCCGGGACGGGTCCGGTGCAGAAGATCAACGGGTCGCACTCCTGCCCCTCGTACTGCTCGGGGTAGATGTACAGCTTCTTGGCGCGCGTCACCGCGGCGGCCTTGATGGCCTGGCGGGTGGAGCTGTAGATGCCGCCGAACAGCACGTCGACGCCGTCGTGCTGGACCAGCTTGGTGGCCTTGGCCTCGGCGACGCTGTCGATGGTGGCGCTGTCCTCGACGTACAGCTTCAACCGGCGGCCCAGCAGGCCGCCCGCGGCGTTGATGTCGTCCACCACCATCCGCGCCACGTTGGCGTTGGCGATGCCCACGAACGACAGCGGCCCGGTCTGGTCCGCGATCAGTCCGACCTTGATCTCGGTCCCCTCGATGACAGGTTCTTTCATGGCTCCTCCTCCGGCGTTTCGGGCCACCGTGGCCCGTTCACGCAAGGCAGGATGCCGGGGGCCTGTCGCCCCCACATGGGGAAGATTCCCTAGGCCGACGCTATTTCTTGTCGGACCAGACCACGCTCGAGGGCGAACAGGGCCGCGCCGGCCCGGGTGGTGACGCCGATCTTCGAGTAAAGGCTTTGAATGTGGTTGTCGGCGGTCTTGGTGGCGATGTCCAGCTTGCGGGCCGCCTCCTTCGTGGTGTCGCCCGCCGCGATCAGCCGCAGCACCTCGATCTCCCGCGCCGTCAGGCCGGCCAGGCGCTCGGGCGAGCCGCGGCGGGCCGGCTGCCCGGCGCAGGCCAGCACGGCCTCGACGGCGTCGGGGCACAGCCGGCCTTGCTTGACGGCGGCGCGCAGCCCGGCAGCCGCCGTGGCGTCGCTGCAGGCGGGGCGGTGCGGTCGCGCCTCGCGCGCCGTCTGGAACGCCTCGGCGGCGGCGAGGATGCGCGCGGTGGGCGACAGGTCCGGCCCGCGCGCGTTGCGATAGTAGCCGCTGCCGTCGAGCTGTTCATGGTGACGCTGCACCAGCGCGGCGACCAGCTTGCCGTCGCCCCCCATCGCCGCCAGGGCGCGTTCGCCGTGATACGGGTGCAGGCGGGCGGCGTCGGTCTCGCGCTCGGTCAGGGCGCCGGCCCGCATCCAGGTCGCGACGGGCACGTTCAGCTCGCCCAGGTCGTGCGCGTAGGCGGCCCAGCGGACGGCCCGTACGTCGGCGTGCGGCAGCCCCATGCGCGCGGCCGCCCGGTCCGCCAGCGCGGCCACGGCGCGGGAGTGGCCGAACGTGAACGGCATCCGCATGTCGATGAAGTCGGCGATGGCCAGGAAGGCCTCCTCGCACTGCGCCTCGTCGAGCAGGGCGTGCGGCGCCGGCTCGAGCGCCAGGATGGTGGCGCGGTCCACCGGCCCGTCCAGCCCGGCCATGAAACGCTCGGCACCGGCGAGGAAACGCGCCACCAGCTCCGCCTCATAGGCGCCGCCCGCCCGTCTGGCGATCAGCGCCGTCATCTTTTCGAACCCGTGGGCCTCCGCCAGCGCGATGGCGTCCTGGGCCAGCGTCACCAGGCGAACCGGGAACTTCACCGCCTCACCGGAGAGGCCGTGGGGCAGGCCGCGTCCGTCCCATCGCTCGTAGATCTGACCGAGGCTCTCGCGGAGCTCGGGCGGCAAGCCCAGCCGCTCCGCGATCCGCTGCGCGACCTCACAGTGTCCGGACAGCACGGGGATGTTCACCTGGGGGCCCTGGGCCATCCCCTTTTGCACGGCCTCGCTCAGCTCCTCGGCGGACCCGCCCGCGAACAGGCGGGTCAGGGCCCTGACGAAGACGGCGGCGAACTCCGCCTTGTCGCCGAAGTCGAGACCTTGCAGTTCGCGGCGCAGGGCGATCTCGTCGCCCCACGCGGCCGCCAGCAGGTGGGTGTCGGCGTTGCAGCCGATGTAGCGCAGCAGCGCCTGGTGGTAGACGGCGCGGCGCAGCGCTTCGTCCAGGCGCCCGGCGTCGGCCATGCGCATGGCCAGCACGCACGAGCGGAGGGCGAAGTCTCGCGAATGCCCGGTCGCCAGGTCCGTCCCGTACGCCAGCGCCATCATGAAATCCGCGCGTCGAACCGTCGCAGCCGCCACTTGTCCTCCTCGCCCGATAGACAGGGGCCAGCCTACCTCACCTCGCCAGGGGACCACCATCGCGGGGCGGAGATCGTCATCCTGGCGTGCCGTGGCTGTCGCTGCCTCAGCGCGCGCGCTTGACGCAACCGCAAGCCGCGGCGCCGTCGGTGGGGCAGGGGGGCGCGTCCTTCGGCGGCAGCACGTCGGAGGGCAGCGTCGACGAGGCGGCGCTGGACGTCCCCCGGTATTCCGCGACGGCCAACGCGTTCATCTGAAACAGGCCATCCAGCAGCCGAACGGTGCTGATGCCCATCTGGGGCGCCGGGATGTTCGTCGTGGCGGCCGGCAGCGCGTAGACCAGGAACGCGTAGCTGTCGTCGTACGAGGTGGCATTCGCCGGATCGTAGTTGGGGCACGGGCCAAAATAGCCGTAGTCGTTGAAGTTCGACCACTGCAGGGCGCCCGGGACGTCGGTCGATACGAAGCCGTCCTTCATGTTCGCCGGCAGCGACGTCACGCCCGCCGGAATGTCCCACATCACGTAGTGAAAGCCCTTGTTGTAGTTCGGGTCGGTCGGTGCGAAACGGGCCAGGACGGAGAGATCCTTCAGCACGATGGCGTAGCTCATCGTTCCGGTCGGTCCGGCGGTCCAGGTGAGGGCGGGCGAGATTCCCTGGGGGAAGGCCTTCTGATCGCAGGTGTTCTCCGCGGGGATCGGCAGGCAGGACCCGAACGCCGCGCTGGAGAGCATGAACGACGAGCTGCCCTTCGCCATCGTGGGGAAGTCCGCGCAACCGGGCGCGGCGCCGCCCTTGCCGCCCCCGCCACTTCCCCCGGCCCCGTTCCCGCCGTTGCTGCTGGTGCCGCCGTTGCCGCCGCCGTCGCCGCCGCCACCCTGGCCGCCGGCTCTGCCGCCGCCTCTTCGTCCTCCGTCGCCTCCCGCCCCTCCTCGTCCGCCGTCGCCGGCTGTACCGCCCTGGCCGCCGTTGCTGCTCGTGCCGGCGCCGCCACCGGCGCTGTTGCCGGCCGCGCCGCCAGCGCCGCCCACCGCGCAGGCGACGACCACTTCACCTCCAGACATGCCAGCGACGCCCGCGCTGCCCGACGAACCGCCGGCGCCGCCGCTGCCGGCCACGCCGCCGGTGCCGATGACACCGCCGGTCCCTTTGACGCCGCCGGTGCTGGCCGCGCCCCCCGTTCCCGGGGCGCCGCCGGTCGCGGACTTCCCGCCCGTCCCGGACGTGCCGCCGCTCCCCGTGCTGCTCGGGCCGGAGCTGGAACAGGCGCTCCCCAGGAAACCGCCGACCGCGACCACACCCAGCACGCGCCCAAACTTCGTCATGTTCGCTCCTCCCTGCTCCGCCAGAACGCCCCGTTGGCTGGCGCGACCAGACGTCTGGCCCGCCGCACCCACGACAGACCCGCTATCGTGCTCGCGCCCCCGTCGTCGGGTGAAAATGAATGCGCGCCTCGCGCCACTGCCGCCGCCTGCGGGAAAAGCGCCAGAATCCGCGGCAATTCGATTTCGTGGGGCGCTGGCGTTAACGTCACAGGATGCGGTTGATTGTTGTCGTGGGGGCGCTCGGGATGACGGGGACCATGGCGGGGTGCGGAGCTTCCGGGGGTGGGGCGGCCACCTTGGACTGCAATTATCTGCAGACCGACAACTGCTGGAAGGCGACCGCATCCTTGGCGGGCGATTGCTTGCCGCCCATGTCCGCAACAGGTGCGCTGAGCGCGGACGGCAGCACGTGCACCTACGTGACCGGCGAGGAGATCACGTTCAACCCGCCGCTGGTGCTCCCGTTGCCCGACCAGCCCAAGTGGAACTTCACTGTGAAGAGCAACAACGGCAGTGCATGCCTCAGCTATGCCGATGATGCGAACGGTGGAATCACCCTGACCGTGAAGGGCCAGACGGTCAAAGAGACCGCGCAAGGTATGCTGGGTCTGAAGCTCAGCTGCCCCGACGGCACCAGCTACGCCAATTCGAACGCCTTCTCCTTGCTGGAGTGCCCGGACGCCGGCCTGTTCGACTACCTGCCCGGCGCCAGCTGGAGCGACAGCAACACCAGCGTCAGCCTGGGCCTGACCGCTACCGGCGGGGCGTCCAGCGAACTGCCGGTATTTTCCTGTATGAGGGCCACGCCCTAGCAGGTTGGCGGCGAGAGCCGAGGTCGACCGATGGCAGCCAGCAAACGGACCACCCACAAGCCCACCAAAAGGCCCACCAAGAACATGTGGGCGGCGCGCAACGTCAAATGAGGAGCGGGGCACACCCCCGCACGCCCCTGTCTCGCGTCGTATTTCCCGACAACGTGCCTTCCCGCCGGCGGCCATTCGGTTTACGATTGGCAGGCGCAGGGGAGTGCAAATCTGAAATGAGAGCGGGAGAGATGGGATTGAAGATCGCCAGTGGTCCGCGGGTCGGGCAGCGGTTCGTCATGGTGGCCCGGCCGCTGGCCTGGTACGCCGGGAAGACGGGCGACGTCGCCGTCATCCAGCAGTCGTCGGACGACTGTTTCTACGTGCTGTTCGAGAGCGGCGTCCGGGAGTCCTTTCCCGCCAACCGCTTTGCCGAGTACTTCCGTCCCGCCGATCCCAAGCCGGCCGACGTGCAGCCGATTCAGCCGGTCGTGGGACCGTGGATCGAACGGACCCCGTCCGGCCGCATCCTGTTGCACCGCTGACCGGTCGCGCGGCGCCGCCTGCGGGCGGCAGGTGGGGAATCACCCCTCACCAGCGGCGGCCGGGCCCGGTCAATGCCGCCGCTGACGGCTTGCCCATCGGCAGGGGCGTCACCAGGCAGCGACCGTCGGCTCCCAGGGCGACGCGGGCCGGTGCGCCCCAATGCGGCGACAGGTCGTCGCTCAGCAGGTAGCCCGTGTCGACGCCCACCAGCTCCGCCTCGAGCGCCAGGCAAAAGACCTGGACGTCGCGCTGGCCATGCGCCCCGGCCACGGCGCGGCCCTTCAGCGCGCCATACACGTGCACGTTGCCATCGGCCATCACCTGCGCCCCCGAGTTGACGGACGCCACGACGATCAGATCGCGGCCGTCGGCGTAGATGACCTGGCCCGAACGAACGGTCTCGCGCACCACCAGCGAGGGGCGCTGTCCGGCGGCTTCGTTGAGGGGGGGCGCCGCCGCAGCCGGGGGCTCGGCCCGCCGCTCCGGCGCGGGCGGGCTTGCTTCGCCGGCGCTGCCCGTCCCCAGCGCGGCCAGGCGTTCCTTCCACTGCGCCACGCGGGCCAGGTCCGCGGGCTGGCCACCCTCCTGTTCGGCGCCGGCGATCAGGTGCCGATAGATGGCGATGGCATCGTTGATACGGCCCTGCCGCGCCGACAGCTCCGCCATCGTCTCCGTTGCGAACATCGTGTCGAGCATGACCGGTCGTCGATTGTCGGACGGTGAGCGCGAGCGTCAACTATTGTCTGCGGCCGTCCGGATGCGCGGGGCGCCACCGCCCCGCACGCGCCTGAAACCACGGTCCTGACGCGGTTACGAACCGGAATCGTACGTCGCCGCGGGAGCCCGTGGCGCTGCGAGGTTGCGTCGGGCACGGATGTTGAACATCGCGCACACATGTCCAAGCAATACGGCAACAGTGGTCGAGGCACCGACGATCCAGCCCCGCCGGGAAACGAGGATCGCGATCAGGCCAAGACGCCCGGCGCGAATCACGACCGCCATCGCGATGCGGCCGGCTCATCCGGCGACGAGGCCCACAAGCCCCGGGGCGCTGGCAGCTCCAGCGAGGGAAAGGGACGCCCCGCACATCCCGCTCAGCCGGGCGGGGCGACGCACTCGGAGAGCGAGAAGCCGAGCACGCCCGACAGCCGCTGGGGCGGCGGCAAGAGCTGAATCGTCAGGGAGCGAGATCGCTCGCCCGCCTCGGCGAGCGTGGAACGTCGAGATCTCTGGCCACCGGATGGCGATGCCAGGCCGGCGGCCGGGGCGGGCGGCTGCTGACGTGCTGCCGTCCGGCGGTCCGCATCAGCCGCCCCCGGCGTGGCTCCCTGACTGGGCTTCAGCCGGCCAGGGCGACGGCCGCCGCCGGTTCCAGGATGCGGAACGTGAACGACTCGGTCAGGTACAGCTCGACCATGTGCTTCTCGTGGAAGGCGTACCCGATCGACAGATCCTGCCCGACGACCAGCTCGTAGTCGCCGCCACGCAGTGACAGCAGGACGCCGCCCTTCACCGCCGAGGCGCGCACGATGGGATGGTCGACCAGCTGCTGCTCGATGCGCTTCGCCAGCGGGTACCCCTCCTCGGCCGCCGCGAACACCTTCTCGTACGCGTCGGAGCCCAGCACCAGCGCGTACGGACCGTTGATGCCGGCGCGCCGCAGGATCTCCTTGGCGCGCAGGATCTCGCGCGGCAACTGGCGGGGATCGGCGGGCATGGGCAGCGGCGTGTGCGGGCTGGCGGGGATGATGCCGGCGATGTGCGCGCTGGCCAGGCCGTTGAAGATCGCGTCATCCTCGACGCGTGCGGCCTTCTCGGCGGCCTGCACCACCGCCGTCAGATCCGGGTTCTCCGCCCCGCGGGCGACGGAGTCCAGCTCCATGATCGACAGGCGGATGGGCAGTCGGACCTCGATCAGCGGCTGCACCCGGCGCACGCCGATGTTCACGTCGGGATCCGCGCCGGGCTCGAACAGATCCAGCCGCCCGGTGTTCACCGCGGCGAACGCCCAGCCGTGCGGACCCTGGAAGTCCACCAGCTTGCGGCCGGCCAGGTGCAGTCGCAGCACCCGGGCGGCCTCGGCGTCGATCATCTTCCAGGCGTCCGGCAGCACCGGCGCCAACTTTCGCTTCAGCAGATCCATGGCGGACATCAACGGCTCCTCAGGCTACCCACGTCGAGCGAGCCCGACGAGGACGGGTTGGACGACGAGGGCTTCGCGGCAGGCTGGGGCGCCCGCGCCGCGGAAGGATTTCCCCCGGCCGCCTCGGCGGCCTTGGCCTTCTCCTCGATCTCGGTGATGGGCCCCTCCGCGAACAGGTAGGTGCGCAGCCTCTCGTCGATCTCCGGGGAACGCCGGCGCAACCACTCCAGGTTCATGCAGGCGTGCTCGATCTCTTCGTTCTTGTTGTGAATCAGGACCGCCTTCAGGTCGGGATCGCTGCACGCTTCGGCGCGCTGCTGGTACCAGTCGACCGCCTCCAGCTCCTCGACCAGAGACACGATCGCTCGGTGAATGTTCTTGGTCTCCTCGGAGAGGAGCTCCGCTGGCTCGTGCAATGATTCGCTGCTCATCGGCCCGGAGCATACAGCGTGTCAATGGCCGCGGCCCTTGCGATCCGGGGCGCGGCCGCAAAATTCGCCGCGCGCGCAGACCGCGTATTGCCCCCGACGGACTTCATGCGCAGAACTACGGCGGGACCTTTCGGCGTGAGCTTGCCCGAGCCCTCCCCCATCCGCTCGAAATCAGCGATCGCGCGCCGGTTGCGCGAGGCGGGTGAGCTGTTGCGCCTGCAGGGGGAAAGCCCCTACCGCGCCGGAGCGTACGAGACCGGTGCCGAGGCGCTGGACGCGTTCGGTGGCGATCTGGCGACCGTCGTGGAGAGCGGCCGGTTGACCGAGCTGCGCGGCATCGGACCCTCGCTGGCGCAGACCATCTCGGACCTGTGGCGAACGGGCGATTCGCCAGCCCTCGACAAGATCACGGGCGCGGTGCCACCGGCGCTGCGACAGCTGGCCCTGGCCCGCATTCCCGGCCTGACCTGGCGGCGCCTCCGCGCGCTGCACGACGAGCTGGGCATAACGACGGGCGAGGAGCTGCGGGCCGCGGTGGCGTCGGGCGTGATCGAGTCGATCAAGGGCATGGGCCCGAAGACGGCGACGCGCATCCGTGAGGCGCTGGAGCGAGCGCCGGGCGGGCCCGGCCCGGAAGGGGAAGGGGAAGGGGAGGGGACACCAGAAGCTCCGGCCGCGGCGGCGCCGCGCATGGAGCTGGTCGACGCGCTGGCCATCGAGCGGCGGCTGCTGCCCCGCCTTCGGCACCTGCCCGGCGCCGAGGCCGTCGCTGCGGCGGGGGAGCTGCGGCGCCGCTGCGAGACGGTGGCGACGCTCGCCTTCGTCGTCTCCACGCGGACGCCCGGCGAGGCCTTGCAGGCGGTGGCAGCGGATTCGTCGGTGCTGTCGATCGACGGGCGGGACGAGCGGTCGTGCCGGGTGCGCCTGTACGACGGGACGGCGGTGACCATCACCGCCGCCACCCCCCGGCGTTACGGCGCGGCGCTGCTGCAGGCGACCGGCTCCGCCGCCCACGTGGCGAAGCTGGCGGTCCGGGCGCGGGCGGCGGGCGTCACGCTGGGCGACGTCGAAGGCGCAGACGAGGCCGACGTGTATGCGCGGCTGGGACTGCCCTTCATCCCGCCCGAGCTGCGCGAGGACGAAGGTGAGCTGGAGGCGGCCGAGGCCGGCGACCGCTTCGAGGATCTGATCGCCGAGGCGGACATCCGCGGGCTGGTGCACTGCCACACCACCCATTCGGACGGACGAGACTCGGTGCTGGCCATGGCGCAGGCGGCCGACGCGCTGGGGATGGAGTACCTGACCATCACCGATCACTCCCCCACGGCGGCGTACGCGGGCGGCGTCCCGCGCGAAGGTCTGGAGGCCCAGTGGCAGGAGATCGCGGCCGCGCAGGCGCAGGTGCGGGTCCGCATCCTGCGCGGCACGGAATCGGACATCTTGCGCGACGGCGGCCTCGATTACGCGGACGAGGTCCTGCGTTCGCTGGACGTGGTGGTGGCCAGCATTCACGAGCGGTACCGCCTGCAGGCCGCCGACATGACCGACCGGATCCTGCGCGCCATCCAGCATCCCGTCTTCAAGATATGGGGACATCCCCTGGGCCGACTGCTGCTGCGCCGGGACCCCATCGCCTGCGACGTCGAGCGCATCCTGGACGTCGTGGCGGCCTCGCGGGCGGCCATCGAGATCAACGGCAGCCCCTACCGGCTGGATCTGCCGCCCGAGTGGGTGCGCGCGGCCCGGCGGCGCGGCATCAGGTTCGTGATCTCGACCGACGCCCACTCCACCGCGGAGTTCGCGAACCTGGCCTTCGGCGTCGCCATGGCCCGGCGGGCCGGCGTGCGACGGGGCGAGGTCCTGAACGCCGGCTCGGTCGCCGACTTCTGCGCCGCCGTCCGGCCCTGACCCGTCTCGGCCGCGCCCTTGACGCGGCCTGAACTCGACGCTCGTCAGGCCCTGAACGGCTCACGAGCCGCAGGGGATGGGGGCCGATCCGAGCGCCAGGTCGTCGAGCCAGATGTCGAAATGATCGGGCGTGGGGCCGGATTGATACAGCCACCACCCGAACCAGATGTCGTTGAACGTCGGGAAGACGAAATCCCCGGTCGCCGAACCGTGATTCTTGGTGTCGACGGACAGATCGGGATTGGCCTTGCCGTCGATCGAGAGGGAGATGCCGTTGGTGCCGGCGTCCATCTGCCACTGGACGCAGACCCATTTGGCGGGCGTCGCCGGCGCAGACTTCTGCCAGTTGGTCCAGTCGCCGGTGGGACCGCCATCCGATCCCGGCCCCCAGAACGGTCCGGTGTCGATGAACTGCCCGCCCACGGGACGCACCTTCGACGCGTTCCCGGTCCCGACCGCTTCCACCATGGTGAAATGCGCGTAGTTGGGGGCCGAGGGGAAGGCGTCGACGTAAAGCCACATCCGCCCGTAGAAGCTGTTGGCCGGCGGCATGAAGCTCTTCACGTGGATGAGACCGCGGCCGTTGCCGGTGGTGTGGATGTGGAGGGCCTTTTGCCCCCGGCTGTGCATGGCATCGATGGTGAGCGTGCCCGCCGCCGACCCCGTTGAAACCTCGGTCGTCCACGTGGAGGTCGAGGCAGCCGCACCCGAGGCGACGCCCTCGAAGTTTTCGCAGAACAAGAGCGAGTTATCAGAGCAAGCGTCGCCGCCGGCGCTGCCGGCCGCCCCTCCGCTGCCCTGTCCGCTGCCGCCGCCGCTGCCCATCGTCGTCATGCCGGCGGCCCCGCTCGTCCCGCCCGAGTGACTTCCCCCGGCCTGGCCACCGCTGGCGGACCCTCCCGTGGCCGTCCCCCCGGTACCACCGCCGCCGCCCGTCGCGGCGCCGCCGGAGCCGGTTCTCCCGCCCGTGGCCGTCGTTCCTCCGGACGCGCTCACGCCGCCGCTCGCCGTGGCGCCGCCACTGGCCGCGCCGCCGCTGGCGCTGGTCCCCCCGCTGGCGCTGGCGCCACCGGAGCCGTTCCCGCCCGACCCGCTCCCGCCCGACCCGCTCCCGCCCGAGCCGTCGCTGCGGCCTCCGCTGCCGCTGGCGCCGCCCGAGGACGAACCACAGGCCGCCACCAGTGACAGCGCGCAGGCCAAGGTGAACGAGGAAACGAACGAGGCAGTGGACCGGTACATCGTGGGGGGCTCCTGGCGAACGAGTTGAGCGTCGGAGGGGTTCCCAAGGATAGTCCGGCCGGGCCGCGCCGTCCGGCTGATTTCCGTCGGAGACCCGCGACGCCCATCGGACCGGCGCCGTCACGGCGCGGCAGGCCGGTCGCGTCAGGCGGCCTGGTCGAACGCCGGGCCGCCTGGAGGGGAGGTTCCGCGCGCGCCGTCAGCGGTCGCCCGGCGCCTCGCCGGCGAGACGGCGCCGCCGGCCGGCAGGATCTCGAGCAGCAACGGCGCCAGCAGCAGCGCCGCCGCCACGCAGGTCAGCTCGCCGATCAGGGCCGACAGCCCGAACGAGCGGATGCCGCGGTTGTCCGACAGCAACAGCGAGGCGTAGCCGACCACGGTGGTGAACGAGCAGACCGCCACCGCGGGCCCGGTGGTGAACAGGATGCGCACCGTCGACCCGGCCCCCTCCCGACGGTGGCGGGCCGCGATGTTGACGGCGTAGTCCACGCCGATGCCGATGGTGATGGGCAGCGCGACGAAATCCAGGAAGTTGATGCGGATCCCCAGCAGACCGGCGGTGGCCAGCATCGCCAGCACGCCTGCGGCGCCCGCGATCAGTGTGACGGCCGCCGCCCGGCTGACCCCCAGGACCAGCAACACCACGGCCATGGCCCCCAGCGCCGCGATCAGCGTGGCGCGCGGCCCATCGTGATCGACCGAGCCGACGATGTCGTCCTTCACGAAGGCGTTCCCGCCCGCCACCACGTCGGACCCCAGCGGCAGGGATCGGAAGCGCGCCACGAACCGGTGCAGGTCCTCGGTGCGCCACAGATCGAACCCGGCGCCGGTGCGCGCGATCAGCAAGCGCCCGCGCGTGCCGTCCGCTTCCGTGAACGGCCAGGCCAGCGTCGCCGGCACGTCCGCGGCCGTGATGGCACGCAGGTCTGCCGGCGGCGTGATGGCCGTGGCCAGGGCGCGGTCGGCTTCCGACAGGGACGCCAGCGTGGCGGGCGTGAGCAACCGGCGGATGTCACGCAGCAGGGCCAGCTTCGCGTCCTGATCGGACGGGACCAGCTCGTCGAAGCTGGACACGTGGGCGAACAGGCGCGCCCCCTCCGGCTGGTCAGCGTCCAGCGCGCGAAGCTGCGCAGCCACCTGGCGGGCCCGCGCTTCGCTGGGCAGGGCCATGACGGTTCCCCCGGAGAGGCCGCGGCCGAAGCCAGCGTCGATGACGGCGGTCCACGCTTGAACGTCGCGGATGGCGGCGCCGCTCGAGCGCAGGTTCTTGAAGTCCGTCTCGAAGGGCCGCCGGCCCAGGTAGCTGGCGGCGCCCGCCGCGGCGGCCGCCACCAGCGTTCCCACCGCGAGCAGCAGCAGGGGCCGGCGTCGGGCCACCAGCCGGGACAGCCACGCGCCATCCCGGTCGAGGACCAGGCCCCGGCGGGTGACGAACCAGCCACGCCGTTCCAGCGCCGCCAGCGCGGCGGGCAGGACCAGGAAGGTGGCGGCCCAGCAGCACAAGATCCCCACGCCGCCGATGACCCCGAAGTGGCGGAAGCCGCGGAACTGCGTGGCCAGCAGCGAGGCGTAGGAGACCGAGGCCGCCAGCGCCGCCGCCAGCGTCCCGCCGAAGCTGCCCGCGATGGCCCGCCCCAGCGCTTCCGTCGCGTCCTCCCCGACGGCGTTCCGCCGCTCCTCGGCGTACCGCGCCAGCAAGATGATGCCGAAGTTGATACCGTTGCCCACCACGATGGGCGCCAGGAACGCGGTGGCCATGTTCAGGTGCCCCACCGCGAAGAACGCGAAGGCGAACGTGACCAGGGCGCCCAGCGCCAGAGCCCCCAGCAGCGCCGCCACCGGCAGGGCGGTACCGAAGAACAACCACAGCCCCAGCGCCACCACCGCGGTGGTGAGCGCGGTCGACAGCAGCATCCCTCCGGACAGCGCGCGATGCTCCTCGGCGGACGTGATCACGTCACCGGCGACGCCGAGCCGCACGGTCGGACCGGCCAGGCGTCGCGCCTCCTCGACGGCCGCCCGGGCCGTGGCCAGCGCCGCCGCATTGTCGTCCACGTCGTCGGCCGGATGGCGCGTGCGCGCCACCACCAGCTGCACCCGTCCGTCGCGCGACAGCAACGCGCGGGGCTGCCGGGCGCCGCTCTCCAGGTCGTCCAGTTGCTGCTTCAGCGCGCGCAGGCGGGCCGCCGGCTGGTCGCCGGCGTCGTCGTCGACGGCGACGTAAAGGGGGTTGGCCCGCGCCTTCAGCGCGCGCAGCTCGTCGCGAACCGCCTCGAGATCGGAGCGGGGCGCCAGCAGGTAACGGTGGGTCCAGGCGAAGCGATCGCGCGCCGAGCTGTCGGCGTCGACCTGCAGGCTCGCGTCCCCGGTCAGGGCACGCAGGCGCGCCTCGACGTGGCGGGCGGCCCGCTCGCGCTGGGTGGCGTCGTCCGATTCGACGGCGACCAGGATCGTGCCGTACAGGGGCGCGCGGGATTCCAGCGCCTGCAGGTCGACGACGGAGCGAACGCCGGGCGGCAACAGCGCCGCCAGGTCGCCGCGCAGATGCAGCCGGCTGGCCACCGCGCCGGTGATGCCGGCCGCCAGCGCGGCGCCCAGAAGGATGTGCTGCCGGCGGCGCGTGGTCCACCGGGCCCAGCGGGCGGCGAGGTCGGATCCCGAGCGCATCGCTACACCGCGCTCGGGATCCGCACCCGAGCGAAGCCGGACAGGTTGTTGGCCAGCACCAGCGCGGTCAGCGCCAGCGCGAACAGCGAGGGCGCGGCGGCGGCCAGCGCCGGCAGCACGTTGATCAGGGCTTTGCGCATGCCGGCCGGTAGTGCAGCCGATGTGCCACCGCGCAAAGTCGCGTGTTCACACGGCGAACGCGGCTGTCAGGTGTTCAAAGCTAGACGCCCGCTGCCCAATCTCTCGCAGCCGCCGGCCTGTGCAGGCCCTAGAAGGCGCGCGACTGACCGCCGTCGATCGGTATGCACGCGCCGGTGATCCACGAGGCGCGCGACGAGCAGAGAAACGCCACCACGTCGCCGATCTCCTCGGGCCTGCCGAACCGGCCGGAGGGGATCTCGCGGGCCACGAACGCGGCGATGCCGGCGGGGTCGGCCTGCTGTCGCCGCTCCCAGCCGCCGCCGGGGAACAGGATGGAGCCGGGCGCCACGCTGACCACGCGGATGCCGTCCCTGGCGAGATCACGGGCCATCGCCTTGGCCAGGCTGATCTCGGCGGCCTTGGCCACGTTGTAGCTGGGGCCGCCGCCGGACTCGCGACCGTAGACCGAGGCGACCAGCACGATGGCCCCGCCGCCGCGGGCGCGCAGGTGGGGCAGGGCGGCGCGCGAAACGCGCAGCGCCGGAAACAGGTTGCGGTCGAGGATGGCCTGCAGATCCCCCTCGTCGGTGGCGTCGAAGTCGCGTGCCCCGGACCCGCCCACGTTGTTCACCACGATGTCGAGGCCACCGTGGGTGGCGACGGCGGCGTCGATCAGCGCCGTCACGCCCTGGGCCGTGGTCACGTCGGCCGCCACGCCCAGCGCCGCCTGATCACCGCCACCCGCGCGGCGTGCCTGCGCGACCGCCACGTCCAGCTCTGCCACGTGGCGTGCGCACATGACGACCCGCGCCCCCTCGCCCGCCAGCGCCAGGGCGATGGCGCGCCCCAGGCCGCGGCTGGCGCCCGTCACCACCGCGACCTTGTCTTGCAGTCCCAGATCCATGCGCGCAGCTTAACGCGCCGGCCGCCTGCGCGACGGGGCGGTCACAGCGCCGAGAGGAACGCCGCCAGCGCCGCCCGCTCGTCGGTGGTCAGGCCGATGGCAAACTTCGCGTTGTAGAAGGCGACCACGCCGGACAGCGAGCCGGCTGAGCCGTTGTGGAAGTACGGCGCCCGGCCCGCCAGCCCGCGCAACGTGGGGACCTTGAAGGTGCTCATGTCCTTGAACGCGCCGGTGATCAGGGCGCGTCCCGGATCGCTGACCGTGACCTGCGTGCCGGTGCTGCGCTCGCGCAGCGTGTAGGCGGGCAGGTCGCTGGTGAGCTTCGCGCCCGTGGTCAGGCCGATGTCGAAGAACCGCGGCGTCGAGCTGGAGCCGGCGCCCGGGGCGTCATGACAGAAGCTGCACGTCACCGTCACCGACGGCTGGTCCGCCGTGGTCAGCCCCGTCACGCCGGTCACGGTGAAGGTGCGCGTGTTGAACAGCTGCTCGCCGCGCGCGATCTGCCGGCGGGCGTCGGCGTCGGTCCCCTGGTCGGTGGTGGACGCCCAGGCCGCGAAGGTGGTGAAGACGTTGGGATCGAAGGTCAGCCCATTCTGGGCCAGCAGTCCGGGATCGTTGATGCCCGCGTAGTAGCTCTGCTGGGCCACCGCCATCGGGCCCCCGTACGCCGCCAGGGCATCCAGCGCGCCGGCGGCGGTGGTGGATGCCTGCGCCGCGTAGATTCCCAGCTCGAAGTCGGCGATCTCGGCCAGGCCCGGAGCGCCGACCGGCGTTCCGGCCTGGGCATGACCGAAGGTGGCGTCCAGCGCCTGTGTTCCCAGCGCCAGCCGCAACAGCGTCGCCGCGTCGACTCCGATGGCCGACCCCTCGCGCCCATCCCACATCACGCTGGACAGGAAGCGCAGGTTGGCCGCGGGCAGCGGCCTGCGGAACAGGGACAGCTCGGCGGCCGAGGCGTAACCATAAGGATCGTTGACGCTGACCAGGTCGAAGTCGGCGTTGGCCGGGATGGGGAGGCCGACACGGATCAAACCCTTCGACAGCAACATGGCGTAGGCGGTGCGCCGCGCGGTCACCGTCGAGACGTCGGCCAGCGGAGACACCGCGCCGTCGACGGCACGGAACAGCGGATCGGTCCCGTCCGTGGCGTTGAAGATCGCCGTGGCGCCCGCGGGCGTCAGCGACATGGCCTGATCGGGCAGATGGCACGAGCCGCAGCTGCGCCCGTTGCTGCCCAGCGATTGATAGAACGCGAAGTCGTCGCCCACCAGCGCGCCGTCCACGCGGACGGTGAGGGCGCTGCCCGCGCTGTTGGAGCTGATCAGCATGCCGGGAACCGCGACGTTCGCGCCGCCCGAGCCCGAGCCGCCGGAACCGCCCGCCCGCGCGCCCCCCGAGCCCTGCCCGATGGGGGCGCCGGAGCTGCCACCGCTGGAGGTGCTGACGGCGCTGCCGCCCGCGCCCCCGGCGCCGCCCATGCCCGCGCCGCCGTTCGTGCCGCCGGCTGCCGGCGTGCCCAGGTGGCCGCCGGCGCTGGCCGGGGAGCCGGCGCCCGCGTGGCCGCCGCCCGCGGGAGCGCCGCTGCCGCCGTGCCCGGCTTCGCCCGGGGCCGGCGGCGCGCCCGCTGCCCCACCACCGCCTTCGCGGCCCGCTGTGCCGGTCGCGCCGCCGTTCGTCGTTTGCGGAACGGTGGTCCCCCCCGCGGCGCCGGCGATGCCGCCGCCGCCGGCTCCGCCGCTGGCGGCGGGCGTTGCCGCCCCTCCGTGACCGCCGGCCGCCGGCGCGCTGCCCGCGGTGCCCCCCGTCGCCGCGCTGCCGCCACCCGCGCCACCGGCACCAAACTTCTCGTTCCCGTCGTCCTGCGTGCACGAGGAGGCTGCCAGAAGGATCGTCACCGCCAGGGCGACCGGTCCCGGCGCGCCGCCGAGGCGCCGCCGGCCAGTGGTCCGGGTCGATCCGACAAGAGCTCCGATAAGCGAGAAGGGGGGCCGATTCGTCATCCTGGTCCGCCTAGCAAGGTGTGTTCCCGGCTTGCATCGACCGACATCGGTCCCGCCTGGGCATCTGGACAACGCGGGGACGGGCCCAAACTTCCCGAAGGACGGCCGCGTCCGCATGGTTGGCGGCAGCCGGCCTCCTCCCTCGGGCGCACCGGGGTATGGCGCGCGCGTCAGGCCGGCACATTTTGTTGCGCAGTTTTGGCTACACGGACAACAGTTCGGCACACGCCTGAAGTCCGGCGCCTACGCACCACTCCCGATGCCGCAGGCGTCCGTGCCGCCGCCGGAGCTACAGCGGTGGCGTGGCGTTCTTCAGCAGGTCGATCAGGTAGCTGTCGAACATCTCGCCCGCCTGGGGAGCGCCGGGGGCGGCGTCATCGGAGGCGCAGTTCTTGTCGAAGCGCTTGGCCGTGGGGTCCGCCACCCCGTCCGACTCGCCCGGCACCTTGATGTACACGTAGGCGTCGACCAGCGGCACCGGCGCCGCCTGCGGCCGCTCGCCCAGGCCCGCGCCCTTGATGTTGCACCAGTTGCTCATCGAGGTGCGGACGTGCGCCTTGCCGTTGCGCCCGGTGTCGATCAGGAAGCCCTTGCCCTTGATGCCCACCGCCTCCAGCGCCTTGTTCAGATCGACCGCGTAGCCGATCTCGTCGTTCGGGGGCCCGGCCGGATCGCGGGGCGGGTTGGTGGGGTCCTTCGCCGAATCGAAGTTCGAGACGTTCAGCGCGAAGCCGCGCACCCGGTCGGCGCCGCCCGCCATCGCCATCACCTCCTTGAACACCGGGATCGCCTTGACCAGGTTCTTCGGCCAGCCCAGCCAGCCCGCGTGCGCGGCGTCGAGGTACAGGAAGACGTTCGGCATGGACAGCTTGGTGATCGCGTAGGCGATGCCCCGCTTGTAGTAGCCGGCCGCCTCCTGGCAGACGGGGTTCTCCATGTTCGTGACCAGGTTGGCCAGCGAATCCGGCTCGAGGACCAGCGCGACGCGCAGCTCGGGATGGGCGGCCAGCGCGGCGGCGATCGCGTCGATGTACTCGTGCTGGTAGCGACCCTCGCCCCCTTCGCTGGCGGCCAGCTCGCCGGCGGAGGCCGCGGCGTTGCAGTCCCGGTTGGGCAGGTCGTACACCACGAACAGGGGCACCACCGGCTTGCCTTCGGCCTTTTGCTGCTGCTGGGCATCGTCCAGGTAGTGCGGCAGCGTCTTGGTGTCCTTGATCCACGACAGCCAGATGGCCGTCGGCATCGCCGCCATCTTCTTCAGCAGCGCGGCGTTCTCGGGATGCTTGGCGGCCAGCTCGGTCACCGTCTTCGCGTAGTCGGGGTTCACGTACATGCGCGCCCCCTCGAACGGGTTCACGCCCTCCGGCGCGTGAGGAGCCGTCGACGGCACCACGGGCGAGGGCTTGGGGCCGGTCGCACACCCCAGCAGGGGAAACGCCAACGCCACGCCCAAACAGCCGAAAAGCCGCATCCGTACGGTCATGAAACCCTCCTCATTGGACAGTCACTTCGCCAGGCGAGGGCCGCATGGTACCAGATGCCCCGCCGTTCCCGGCTGGCGGGCCGACCCGGTCCGAACGTCCGCGGGCCCGTTCTGTTAACCTGGGCGCGTGAGCGTGCTCAGCCCCCTCCTGGCGCGAACTCCCGTCTCGGCGATCGGCGACGTCGTCGCGTGCATGACGGCGATCGACGAGGCGTTGCCGGCGGGCGACGGAGTCTCTTGCTTCAACAAGCTGTACCTGGCCGTCACGCAGAACGTCCTGGCCGCCGTGGGCACCACCACCTTCGACGATCCCGCTTTTTTGGCGGCGCTGGACGTCGAGTTCGCGAACCTCTACTTCTCGGCGCTGCGCCGCTTCGATGCCGCGGGCGCCGACGTGCCGCGCGCCTGGGCGCCGCTGTTCGAGGCGCGGGCCGCTCGCACCATCGCGCCCATCCAGTTCGCCCTGGCCGGAATGAACGCGCACATCAACCGCGATCTGCCGCTGGCGCTGGTCACCACGTTCGCCGCCCGCGGACTGGCGCCCAGCGGGGGCTGCCCCCAGCACCAGGACTTCCAGCGGGTGAACGCCCTGCTGGCCACCACCGAGCGCGAGGTGAAGGAGGGCTACCTGGACCCGCTGACCCGCAAGCTGGATGTGGCGGTCAATCTGACATTCTCCGGCGTCGACGACGTGGTGGCCATGTGGAGCGTGGCCCGGGCCCGCGACGCCGCCTGGATCAACGGGGACGTGATGTGGCACCTGCGCGGCGCGGGCCCGCTCGAGCAGGACTATCTGGCGACGCTGGATCGCACCGTCGGTTTCGCGTCGCGCGGGCTGCTCGTGTCCACGGGGCGGTGACGTTCTCCGCGCCGCGAACGGCCCGGGTGTCCGCGCATGTCACGGGGCGACGCTGCCGCGCTCGGGGAACGACACCACCGCGGGCCAGTCCACCGTCCCGGTGACGGCATACAGCAGGGGCGGTTCGCGCAGGGCCGACCGCTCGCCGGCCGGATCGACGGTGACCGAGGCGAAGCCTTCGATGCAGACGCGGTCGCCCGGCCGGACCAGCGCCTCGAAATAGCGGTAGTCCTTCCAGGGGGGGGCGGGCAGAAGGCCGTCGAGCCGCCGTTTGACGTCGAGGCCGAACTCCCACTGGTAGTCGGTGCTCAGCACCACCTCGAAGGGGCCACGCACGCTGATGACGATCTCCCCATCCTGGGCCAGGAACGGCACGCAGTCCGAGCGGTCGAGCACCTTGTGCCACCCCGGTCGCTCGATGACCAGCCGGTAGGCCAGGCAGGCCTGTTCCATCACCGGCGACCTCAGGATGGGAGCGGCCGGCCGCGCCGTCGCGTACAGGCGGACGCGCGTGCCATTGGGGATGGAGGACAGCCGGGACGCCCGGACACCGAGCGCCCGCTCCCCCGGGACCGAGAGCGACATCGCTGGCAAACATAGCGGATCGTCGTCCGAACGCGCAGGCAGGCGCGCCCGCGTGATAGGCCTTGCGCGAGCGCTTTCCGCCCCCTAGACCGTCTGGCCATGAGCACGACGGGAGAGGTGCGAACGGATGGCGGCGGACGGCCGGTCGGGGTCGCCGGGCCGGTCACGGAGCCGATGACGACGCCGGCCCCCGCGCCGGCCCGACCGAGAGGCAGAAAGCGGGCCATCGCGCTGGTGGTGGTGGTGGTGCTGGGCGTCGCCGGCCTGATCTATTACCTGCACGCGCGGAAGTTCCAGGAGACCGACGACGCGCAGATCGACGGCAACATCACCAACCTGGGGCCGCGGGTGGCGGGGACGGTCACGGCCGTCTACGTCCAGGAGAACCAGACGGTGAAGGCGGGCGACGTCCTGCTGGAGATCGATCCCACCGAGCTGCAGGTGGCGCTGGCGCAGGCCAAGGCCGCCGTGGCGCAGGCGCAGGCGCAGCTGCAGGCGGAGGATCCCTCGGTGTCGATCACCGAGACCTCGAACCAGGCGCTGGTGGCGGGCGCCTCCTCCGAGCTGGCGCAAACCATGGCCGGGGTGTCGGGCGCGCGCAGTGACGTCGATCAGCTGACGGCCCGCCTGGCGCAGGCCGAGGGGAACGCCAAGCTGGCCCAGATCGAGCGCAAGCGGGGCGAGGAGCTGTTCGGCGCGCAGGCCATGCCGCGCGCCGAGCTGGATCGACGGATCACCGCGGCCGAGACGGCCGAGGCCGAGGTCCAGGCGACCCGGCAAGCGCTGGCCTCGGCCCGCCAGCGCGTGGCGGCCATGACGGCGCAGCTGGGTGGCACCAAGAGCAAGCTGGCGGAGGTGAAGAAGAACGCGCCCCGCGAGGTGGAGACCCGCCGGGCCACCGTGCTGTTTCGACAGGCCAACCTGGAGCTGGCCAAGGCGCAGCTGTCCCAGGCCGAGCTGAACCTGGGTTATGCGAAGGTGCGCGCCCCTCTGGACGGCTTGGTGGCGCGCAAGGCGGTCAACGTCGGTGACCACGTGGCGCCGGGCCAGCTGCTGATCGCGCTGGTTCAGACGAACCGGCTGTGGGTGACCGCCAACTACCGCGAGACGCAGCTGCAGAACGTGAAGGTGGGGCAGCCCGTCGAGCTTCACGTCGATGCCCTGGACCGCGACCTGACGGGCAAGGTGGAGAGCCTGGGCGGCGCCACCGGATCACGCCTCAGCATCCTGCCGCCCGAGAACGCCTCGGGGAACTACGTGAAGGTGGTGCAGCGGATCCCGGTGCGCATCGCCATCGATCCGGGGCAGGCGGACCTGGAGCGTCTGCGGCCGGGCATGTCGGTCGAGCCGAAGATCCGGATCGCGCCGTGAGCGCAACGGTGAGCGGAAAGACGAGCGGGAACGGCGCGCCCACAGCGGCCGCTGCCCCGGCGCGGCCCGCCTACTTCGACACGGGCTGGACCAACGGCCACAACCCGTGGGCGATCGCGCTGGTCGTCACCATGGCCACATTCATGGAGGTGCTGGACACCAGCATCGCCAACGTCTCGCTGCCGCACATCGCCGGCAACCTGTCCGTCAGCCAGGACGAGAGCACGTGGGTGCTCACGTCGTACCTGGTCTCGAACGCCGTGGTGCTGCCCATCAGCGGCTGGATTGCGTCGAAGATAGGCCGCAAGCGCTTCTACATGATCTGCGTGATGGTGTTCACGACCAGCTCGTTCCTGTGCGGCGTCGCGCCGTCGCTGGGCCTGCTGATCTTCTTCCGCGTGGTGCAGGGGCTGGGGGGCGGGGGCCTGGGCCCCAGCGAGCAGGCCATCCTGGCCGACACGTTTCCGCCCGCCAGGCGCGGCATGGCGTTCGCCGTCTACGGCATGGCGGTGGTGCTGGCTCCGGCCATCGGTCCCACGCTGGGCGGGTTCATCACCGATCACTTCAACTGGCGCTGGATCTTCTTCATCAACGTGCCGGTGGGCCTGGTGTCGCTGTTCCTGACCCAGCGGTTGGTCTCCGACCCGCCGCACGTGCAGGCCGCCAAGGAGAAGACCGGCGGCATCGACTACATCGGCCTGGCCCTGATCGCGGTGGGGCTGGGCTGCCTGGAGATCGTGCTCGACAAGGGGCAGGAGGACGACTGGTTCACCTCGCCGTTCATCCTGGTGATGAGCGTCGTCGCCGGTGTGACGCTGCTGTCGTTCGTGATCTGGGAGAGCAAGCAGAAGAACCCGGTCGTGGACGTGAAGATGTTCAAGGACCGGACCTTCGCGGTGTCGAACGTGATGATGCTGGTGCTGGGCATCGCCCTGTTCGGCTCGACGGTGCTGCTGCCGCAGTACACCCAGGTCATCATGGGTTACTCGGCCCAGCAGGCGGGCATGGCCCTGTCTCCGGGCGGCTTCGTGGTCATCATGATCTTGCCCTTCGTGGGGTTCCTGGTGTCCCGCGTCGACGCGCGCTACCTGATCGGCTTCGGGTTCGTGGCCCTGTCGGCGTCGATGTTCTACATGTCCGGCCACCTGTACGAAGGCATCGACTTTCGAACGGCGGTCGAGCTGCGCGTGCTGCAGTCGATCGGGATGCCGTTCCTGTTCATCCCCATCAACACGCTGGTCTATTCGGGGGTGCCGCCGCAGAAGAACAACGCCGTGTCCGGCATCGTGAACCTGTCCCGCAACATGGGCGGCGACATCGGCATCGCCTTCGTGACCACGCTGGTCTCGCGCCGCGTGCAGTTCCACCAGGACACGCTGGTGGCCAGGACCAGCGGCTACGACGCCACCTTCATGTCCCGCCTGGGCGGGGTGGCGCGCACGCTCGAGCACGCCGGCGCCTCGTCCGTCGAAGCGGCCACCCAGGCGCTGCACCTCCTTTACTTTCAGGTGCAGCGGCAGGCGATGACGCTCGCCTACCTGGACGCGATCAAGATGCTCGCCTACTTCACGGCGGCCATGATCCCGCTGCTGTTCCTGGCCCGGCGGCCCCGCGGCGGCGCGCCGGTCGGTCACTAGCGGCGCGAGGTCGCGGCGGGCCGCCGGTAGGCCCTTCAATTCGCGATCGACAGCACCCACTTCTGCGCATCGTTGTACAGCCAGTCCGACAGCCCGATGGTCTGGCCGGGCGTGGTCGAGCCGTTGTTGGGCGCGGTCAGCGAGGCGGTGCCGCTGCTGAGCGGACTGATCTGGTCGTAACCGGTACCATCGGCCATCGAGCGAAAGGACCACAGCTGCGTGGGGTCGCCGGTGAACGGACGCAGGAGCGCCGACGAGCCCGACGAGCTGAGCACCAGGCCGGTCGCCAGGTTGGTGACCTTGTACTGACCGGGGGAGGGCGTCGTCACGAGCCACTTCTGCCCGACCAGCGCGCCGTCGTAGCTCTGCTCCAGAATCGGCGCGCCATCGCCCGCCTGGCCTTCCGGTGGCGCGCCATCCAGGCACAGGCCGCTCATGCGATTGCAGATCTTGTACAGGGTGGACGGGTCGAAGTCCCGGTACACGGTCACCACGTGCGTGAAGTTCTCGACCGCGATGCCGGGACAGGACGAGAAACCATCGGTGCCGTCGGCGCCGCCGGCCGCCTGGCAGCGATCCTTGCAAAGCACGTCGGGTCCCAGGGGATTCATGTAGGGGCTGTTCGTCTGGTTCGCGCCCAGTCGCCCCGGCACGACACCGAACGCATGGTCCTTGCCGTCGCAGAAATAGGCCTTGGGGGGACTCTGGAAGATGTTCCCGTAGAACGTCCCCTCCTGATACGGGAAGTTCGCGTCGCGCCCCCACCCGATGGCGGGGCTGGCGCTGTCCAGCCACAGGGAGATGTGCTGGCCGGTGGTGTTCACGTGCGCCAGCAGGCAAGCCGTCATGTATTCCTGGCATTCGGTGTCGCAGGCGCCGTTTTCCCACTGCGGCGCGATCCCGATCTGGCCCTGGAACGTGTAGGAGGCGCCGGTCTGATCGGTCATCGACACGCTGTGCCCGGTGGGCAGCGCGCAGCGCACGATGTAGCTCATCGTGGTGCGCCCTTCCGGGCTGGTCATCAGCGCGTTGCTGGCCCGGGGGGGCTGCCACCCGGCGGCATCGTGCCGGGCCAGCCCCCAGGTCGTGGGCCCGGCCAGCGCATCGCCCGAAAGGCCGTTGTGGGCGTTCAGTCCGTTGGTCGTGGTCAGTCCGTTATGCGCGTTCAGCCCGTTCAGCGTGGCGAGTCCGTTGTGGGCGTTCAGTCCGTTGATGGCCGCCAGACCGTTATGCGCATTCAGGCCGTTGATGGCGGCCAGCCCGTTGTGGGCGTTCAGCCCGTTCGTGATGTCCAGTCCGTTGATGGTGTCCAGCCCGTTGTGCGCGTTCAAGCCATTGATGGCGGCCAGCCCATTGGCAGAGGGAACCGCCGGTGACTGCTGCTGACCGATGTCGGTGATGGGCGGGGATTCTCCGCACCCCGCCAGCGACAGGGTTCCAGCAACCGAGAAGAGCCACAGGGGTCCGTTCGCTGCGCGCAATTCGTCCTCGCTGGGGGGATCATGGACAGGACGCCACGTGCGCGTTCACCGCGCCCGCGAGTCCGCTGCCAGGGCTGTCCTGCCCGGTTCGACGCGGATGAATGCACGTTTCTGGCCATGTTAGAAAGGTAATAAGAGTTACTAAATAGGGCCATTTGCCGAGGATCGGTACAGCTCCCTGTTGCCGCGCGAGCAACGAGCTGTTGCCCCGTCCGTCTCTCGCTGGGCTGGGGACGGCTTGGTGCGGGCTGTCCTGCCGGCCTCGCCAGCGAGTCCCGACCGGCTGCCGGCGGTGAGCGCGGGGTCTGCCGCCGTGATCGCCGTCATTTTCCAAGCTCGCGCTTCACGTAGTATCGGGACATGGTGCACAGGACGGGGGTCTCGGTGGTCTTTTCCCGGCGGCTACTTTCCAGCGGCAGGCAGAGGCCGCCGGGGTGGGGGCTGCTGATGGTGGCGCTGGTGGCGTGCAGCGCGAACAGCGGCGGCGGAGCCGGCACGGGCGGACACGCGGGCATCGCCGGAGCAGGCACCGGCGGGGCGGCCAGCGTCACCGGTGGTCACCAAGGCAGCGGCGGCATCGGCTCTGGCGGGACCATGGGCAGCGGCGGCTTGTCGAGCAGCGGCGGCGCGTCCGACGCCGGTGGCGCTGGCGGTCTGCTGGGGGCGGGTGGCGTGCCGGGCACCGGAGGCGGCCTGGCCGCTGGCGGCGCGACCCCCGGCGGAGGCCGCGGCGGCGGGGCCTCGCTGGGGACCGGCGGCGCCGGCGGCGGGACCAACGTCGGTCCGGGCGGCAGCGGGCAGGCAGGCAGCTCCGGCCGCGGGGGCGGGGCCGGTGGCCACGGCGGAGGCCACGGGGGAACGGCAGCGGGCGGCGGCAGCGCCGGTGCCGGCGGCGCCTCGTCGACCACCGCCTTGCTGACAGAGCTGGGAACTGCCTTCTGCACGGCGGCCCGCACCTGCTGTGCGGCCGCGAACCTTCCCAGCACGCTCGACGACTGCGAGACGAAGTTCCCCTCGCGCCTGCCGGGTCTGGAAAAGGTGGCGGCGGGGACGGAGACCATCGACGCCACGGCGCTGTCCGCCTGTATCGCGGGTTACCGGGCCACCGCCACCACCTGTGCCTTCCAGCCGCTGCAGGCCGCCTGCAAAGGTGTGTTCGTGGGGACGAAGCCCGAGGGCGCCCCCTGCGGCCGGGGCGGGACGCCGTGGACCAGCGCCCAGGGCGAATGCCTGATCACCGGCCGCGTGACGGAGTGTCTGTGGACCGGCGACGCGAACTTGTCGACCACGACCGGGGTCTGCCACACGGCCGCGCGGGGAGTGGCAGGCGATCCGTGCGCCCTCTCCTGTGCGAAGAACGACAGCTGCACGTTCGATCTGCTCACGTCGGTGGGTTACCCCACGGCGGCCTGCCTCGAGGAGGACGGGCTCTACTGCGCCTCGGGCGCCCAGCCGGTATGCGCGCCCATCGTCGCCACCGGCGGCAGCTGCGCGGATGACCCGTTCTCGTGCGCCAGCACCGACTACTGCGACAGCAGCAGCAGCCCCGCCAGGTGCCGGACCGCCGCCACGCTGGGCCAGTCTTGCAGTTCCGGCGTCCAGTGTGCCAGCGACATGTCGCTGGCCTGCGGCACCAGCAACAAGTGCGAAGATCTGGGGTTCGCGTTCGATCTCACCTGCGGCGGCACGCCGCCGTTTCCGCTGTGAGGCCGGCGGCGCGCCCTTTCAGCGCGCCGGGCAGGGGCAGCAGTAAAACAGCGTCGTCGACGGCGTGGGTATGCGCACGATGGTGCAGCCCGCGTCCGGGGCGGGGGCCGGGATGGTCAGCACCGGTGCTTGGGCGGTGCAGGTGACCGGCGTCAGGCCGGCGCCGCACAGGCTGTCACAGCCGCTGGGCGTGCACAGCATCGAGGAGGGCTGTGCGAAGCAGCCTGGCGTGGCGCCGTCCGGGCGCGCCCCACACATGGGGGCAAGGCTGGCGTCCGACGTCGCCCCCGAGCCCGCGTCGCCGCCACATCCAGGCGCCGCGGCTGCCAGCACGAGAATGAATCCCCACCGGCGCAGCGTCGCCCCTTGCGTGCTCATCATGATGACGCCGCCCAGTACACGTCCCGTGCCACGCGCCAGAGGCCGCCGGGCCGCGATCCGGCGGTGAGCTCCCGCTCGCCCGGCCTCAGTTTTTCGACGCGAAGGCCGACCTGGTTTCGCCCGCCGGAGGAAAATTCGAGGGCCCCCCGCAACCGCTCGGCATCCGGCCCGGCGGTTGCTGGAAAGGTTGTACCCCACCAGCGATATCTGCCCGAACCCCCCCCGCAAGCCAGCTTCCGCCGCGTCCCGCCCGGGCCGGGCGTGCGAAACCTTTCCACCCAGCGGCCAGGTGACAATATTCTTGCCGCCGGCCGTCGTCCTCGCCGCCTCGTGCCTGGCGGCGCTGGCCACGACGGCCGGCTGCGAGATGTCCGCGGCCCGCGCCATGTCCGAGGCGGCGATGGATTCGTTCACCATCGTGGCCCTGCCCGATACCCAGTACTACGCCGCCGCCCATCCCGAGATCCTGACGGCGCAGTCGGAATGGATCCTGCGACGCGCCCACGCCGATCACATCGCCGCCGTGGTGCACGAGGGCGACGTGGTCGACGCGGACGAGCCGCGCCAGTGGCAGGCGGCCGCGCGCAGCCTGCATCGCCTCGACGGGGTGGTGCCCTGGCTGCCGGGCGCCGGCAACCACGACTACCGCCGGGCGGGGCGGTTCATCAGCCGGGAAAGCCAGATCAACGCCTACTTTCCGCCCGCCGCCTTCGCCCGCAACGCCTGGTTCGGCGGGACCTTCGAGCCGGGGCGGATCGAGAACAGCTTCGCCATCGTGGACGCGCCCGGAGGATGCTGGCTGATCCTGTCCCTGGAGTTCGGTCCGCGCGACGCGGTGCTGGCCTGGGCGGACGGGATCGCGAAGCGCTACGCGGCGCTGCCGGCCATCGTGGTGACGCACGCTTATCTGAATTCGGACGGCACGCGCTACGACCACCTGAACCGTCCCGACCAGCGCTGGAACCCGCACGCCTACCTGGCTGACGGCGACGGCGGCCAGGTCAACGACGGCGAGGAGATCTGGCGCAAGCTGATCGTCGGTAACGACAACGTGCTGTTCGTGCTGTGCGGCCACGACCTGGCCGATGGGGTGGCCGAGCTGACCAGCGCGCGGCCGGACGGGACGCTGGTCCACCAGGTGCTGGCGAACTATCAGACCGGCAAGCTGGGCGGCGAGGGGTTCCTGCGCGTGATGCGCTTCTTCCCCGCCGAACGCCGGGTGGCGATCCGCACCTACTCCCCCTATCTGGATCGCTTCAAGACCGACCAGGCCAACGACTTCACGCTCGGCTACTAGTGCCGCTGCTGACAATCTCCTTGACGGCGACCGGTTCGCCTTGAATATATGGGCACCCATGCAATCGGACCCAGCGGCGCGCGACGGCTTCCTGGCCGTCGAGGCGTTGCGCCAGCTCGTGCGCCTGCTCCACGACTCGGCCCGCATGGCCCAAGGCCGGACCGGCATCAGCGGCGCGCAGCTGTTCGTCTTGCGTGTGCTGGCGGAGCACCCGGGGCTGTCCATCAACGACCTGGCCCACCGGACCATGACGCATCAGAGCTCGGTCTCGGTGGTGGTGAGCCGCCTGCTGGCGCGGGGCCTGGTGGCCCGCCACCCTTCCCCCGATGACCGGCGGCGGCAGCTGGTCACCCTGACGGCGCGGGGCAGGGCCCTTCACCGGACGTCGCCAGCCGTGGTCCAGGAGCGGATCGTCGAGGCGGTCCGCAAGCTGTCGCCCGCCCGCCGTCACGGCCTGGCCGACGGTCTGCGCGGCCTGGCCAAGGCCCTGGGCGCCTCCCGCCGAGGCGCCTCGATGTTCTTCGAAGAAGACGACGTTCCTGCTGGCAAGGGCAACAGGATGATCCGTGCCGGCGCCAGTCGCGCCGCCGCTGCCCCATCACGCAGGAAGTCGAGAGCTCATGTCTGAACACCACAACACCGGCTCATCCATCGAAGGGGCGCTCCCCGTCGCGCCCTCGCTCGGTCCCACCCTGGACGCGGCCCATGTCCCCATCGAGAGGCCGGTCGACGCGCGCGTCGCCTGGCTATCGGCGCTCTCGATCCTGATCGCCATCGTCGCCGGCTTCATCGCCCAGGTGCTGGTGCGGTTGATCGGCCTGATCACGAACCTGGCCTTCTACGGCCGGCTGTCAGCGGCTTTCGTGTCACCCGCCGACAATCACCTGGGCTGGGGCGTGGTGCTGGTCCCGGTGGCGGGGGGAATCATCGTCGGTCTGATGGCCCGGTACGGCTCGAAGGCCATTCGCGGTCACGGGATCCCCGAGGCGATGGAGCAGGTGCTGATCAACCAGAGCCGCATCCCCAAGCGGATGACCTTTCTCAAGCCGCTGTCGGCCGCCGTCTCCATCGGCACCGGCGGACCGTTCGGCGCCGAGGGACCCATCATCGCCACGGGTGGCGCCCTGGGCTCCCTGGTGGGACAGATCCTGCGCACGACGGCCCAGGAGCGGAAGACCTTGCTGGCCGCGGGCGCGGCGGCGGGCATGGCCGCCACGTTCGGTAGCCCCGTCGCGGCCGTGCTGCTGGCGGTCGAGCTGTTGCTGTTCGAGCTGCGCGCCCGCTCGCTGATCCCGGTGGCCCTGGCCGCGGCCGCCGCGACCGCCGTGCGCATCGCGCTGGTGGGGGCCGCCCCTGCCTTCCAGACCAGCGACTTCCTGCCGCCCAACGCCACCAGCGTCGCCTGCTACGCGGCCATCGGCGCGCTGGTGGGCCTCAGCTCGGTGGGCGTCACCAAGCTGGTGTACGCGGTGGAGGACGGCTTCGAGAAGCTGCCCCTCCACTGGATGTGGTGGCCGGCGCTGGGGGGCATCGCGGTGGGCCTGGTAGGCGTGGTGTCGCCGCACACGCTGGGCGTGGGCTACGACAACATCGATCACATCCTGTCGGGCGACCTGACCGTGCCTGCGATGGCCATCCTGTGCGGTTGGAAGCTGGTGTCCTGGATGATCTCGCTGGGCAGCGGGACGTCCGGGGGGACGCTGGCGCCGCTGTTCACGGTGGGCGGGGGCGTGGGCGCGGCGCTGGGCGCCGGATTCTCGCGGCTGGTGCCCCACGGCGGCATCGACCTGCGCGTGGCGGCGCTGGTCGGGATGGCCTCCATGTTCGCAGGCGCCTCCCGCGCGGTGCTGGCGTCGATCGTCTTCGCGTTCGAGACCACGCGCCAGCCCATCGCCTTGCTGCCGTTGCTGGCGGGTGGCATCACGGCGCACTTCCTGTCGTCGCTGCTGATGAAGAACTCGATCATGACGGAGAAGATCGCGCGCCGGGGCATCCGGGTCAGCGGCGACTACTCGGCCGATCTGCTGGAGCAGCTGACCGTGCGGGATCGCGCGTCGATTCATCTGTTCGCCTTGCCGGCCGAGGGGACCGTCGAGGAGGTGCGGCGCTGGCTGTCGGCCGGCGGCGAGGGGGCCCAGCACCAGGGTTATCCGGTGCTGGACGGGGCCGGTGAGCTGGTCGGCGTCATCACCCGGCGTGATCTGCTGGCGCCCAGCGCCACGGGCGAGCTGCGCTCCATCGTTCACCGGCCGGCCGTGGTCATCCCCGCCGACAGCTCGCTGCGCCAGGCCCTGCACGTCATGACGCGCGCGGCGGTGGGCCGGCTGGTGGTCATCGATCGCGCCCGGCCCACCATCCCGGTCGGCATCCTGACCCGCAGCGACATCCTGGGCGCGCACGTCGCCGAGCAGGCCAGCCGGCACGGTTCCACCGCAGGAATCACGGTGGTGGCCACGCGGATCGGTCGGGTGGCGCGCGCCTGACCGAAGGCCGCGCCATCGTGGTGCGGCCGGCCACACAACGTTGCCCGCCCGGCAACGCCGCCCGCGGCAAAGCCCCTAAAGGAGCCGTATTTGGTGTTTTAGCTTACTCGTTTCGGTCGGCATGATGCCTGCAGTGGTTGTCGCCGATGAAGAGGGTGTCGAAGGCTCTGCACGTGGGTACGGCGGTGATGGCTGGAGCTCTGCTGGTCGGCTGTGCGCCGCCTGACGACCAGACGCCGGAGGGGGTGCAGCAGACCTCCGCCGCTGCCTCCACGTCGGAGAACGGGTTGAACTCGATCAACGGGTTGAACTCGCTCAACGGGTTGAACTCGCTCAATGGTCTCAACTCGTTCAACGGGTTGAACTCGCTGAACGGGCTGACGTCCATCACCGGGCTCAGCTCGCAGAACGGCGTCATCACCCCGGACGGGCAGAAGACCTTCTCCTACATCGTGCGCTGCGCGCTGCCTGCCAGCCAGACCATCACGTTGAAGGACGCCACTGGCCAGCCGCTGCCGTTTCCCGGCGAGCTGGGACTGGCGCCCGAGTGGGCGACCGGCGCGTGCACCAAGGATTGCCAGGAGCAGATCAGCGCCTGCGTCCTGGCCCACGTGAACACCACCGGCGTCCACATCAGTCTGTGGCTGGACGGCGACAGCCCCGCGCTGGGCTGGGGCCAGAGCCCGAGCTACCCGCAGCAGGAGGGGTCGTTCTTCGGCAACATCTTCGTCAGCCCCCCGACCATGTACTACTGCAACGGCAAGGACTTCGACGTGGGCGTCGTCCCCGGGCGTATCGGGGCGATGCAGACGGGCGCGCCGTACCACAATCCGTTCCCCGGCTCCGGCTACTGCCGCGACGCCTGCACGCCCCAGGACGCTCCCCATCAGTACGACGGCTACAAGGCCTGCTCGGGCTGGAACCACGTCATCACGGTGTGGCGTAACGCCGCCGCCGACAGCCTGGTCCCGTCCGGCACCACCACCACCACCAGCGGCTTCTCGTCCTCGACGGTCTACCTGATCCAGCCGGTGAATGGCGGCGGCTCGCTCTCGCTGGGCGTCCCCGGCGGCAGCACGTCGAACGGCGCGCAGTTCCAGCAGCTGAGCGGCACCGCCGACTACCAGAAGTTCAACATCGTCTCCACCGGCAACGGCAACTACAAGCTGACGATGAAGAACGCCTCCAACAAGTGCGTCGACAACCCGCTGAACGGCGGCGACGGCACGCGGCTGCAGATGTGGGATTGCAACGGCGGCACCAACCAGCAGTGGCAGATCACTCCGGGCACGCAGGCCGGCGTCTACATCCTGAAGAACGCGTCGAGTGGCCGTTGCATGGACGAGCCGGCGGGCTCGACCGCCAGCGGCGCGCAGATGCAGGTCTACAGCTGCCAGTCGGTCAACAACAACCAGCGCTACTACATCAAGGCGTCTTCGTAAGAGCGCCGGGACGTGACCGGGGGCCGCCCCCGTCACGCGCGAGGAGAGACGACGAGGTCGGACTCGGCAGCCGCTGCCGGTCCGGCCTCGAGTCGCATTTGCTCCCAGCCACGAAAGGTCTCCAGCTCGGCGCGCACCTGACCGGCGACCCAGGCCAGCACCGCGGCGTCATCGAGATAGCCGAGGACCGGGATGACGTCGACGATGGCGTCGATGGGTGACAGGAAGTACAGCAGCGCCCCCACCAGCAGAACGATCGTCCCGGTGCCCACGCCCGTGTACTCGCGGCGCCCCCAGGCCCGCACCAGGCGCACCGACGTTTGCAGATCGTCCCACACGCGGGCCAGCGGCCCGCGCGTGGCGCCCAGTTGCCTCGCCTTCTCGTCCGCACGCTCGACCGCGCGCACGACGGCCACCGGGTCGTGCAGCAGCCGCTTGGCGTGGCGTTTCTCGCGGCGGAACCATCCTTGCCACGTTGCCTTCATGCAGGAAGCCTAGCAGCCCGGGGTCGAAGTCGCCCCGCGTGGCCTGGTCGCGGCGCGGCACCGTCACAAGTGGCACGCGGTCCCGCCGGCGGGGTGACGGCCGGCCGCGGGACAGGCGGTTGCGTTCGAACACGAACTGTCGAAAACCGCACGGCGCGCTGGCGCGCGCCCGCGGATTCTCGTCGATTGTCGCGCGCCAACCGGCCGGGCATATCGCTTGCTCGATGGGCGCCGCATGTGCGCGGGGCTGCGGGTCAGCACGGTGGTCGTGGTTTTCGTCTTCTCCGTCGGCGCGAGCCGAGCCCGCGCCGGCGACGATCCTCCCGCTCCCGTCGACTGTGCCCCGGCGACGATCGCCGCCGCGCTCCGCGATCTTTTTCCGCCCGCGCCTCCGTCGCTGCGGGCGGCGCGCGCGGCGCAGCTTGCGGTCTGCCGGCCCGACGGTGCCGAGGGCGCGCTGGCCGCGGCGGCGCGCCTGACGCACGACGGACAGGCGGCGCTGGCGATCACGCGTGCCCTCGCGACGTTCTCGTCGCCGGTGGCGACCCAGGCGCTCCGCGAGTGCGCGCGCCCTGACAACTCGGCGGCGGTGCGCGGCGCGGCCATCGAGGCGCTGGCCAGAGCGGGAGACGTCGACACCGTGCTCGCCATCATCGGCGATCGCGACGACGACGATCGCCTGCGCGGGCGCGCGCTGGCCGCGCTGGCGGGCACGAAAGGCCCGCCCAGCGACGCGTATCTGCGGTGGCTGTGGCCGCGTTCGGGGCCCACCTTGCGCGCCGCCATCGATCGGGTCTCGCCGCGTCTGCTGGCGCTGTCGCCGCAACCCATCGCCGCCAACCCAGATCCGACGGCGGCGGCGCCGGCAGTCCCCGCGCGGGTGGCGACCACCCTCGCGCCCCCGGCCACTGACGAGCGCAACGCGCAACAGGGGCAGGGCGGCGCTGCCGCTGCAGCGGAATCGCCCGCCCGACCAACGGGGCCCGTCGACGGCACACCGCTGGCGATCGGCGCGTCCACGGTGGCGGGCGCGGCCTTGATGGTGAACCTGTCGCTGCTGGGCGTTCAGGACCTGACGCCACAGCTGCTGCTGGGCAGCGCCGGCGCCGTCATCGGCTTTGGCACGTCGTGGGGGCTGGCGCGCTTCGGTTATCGGCCCACGCTGGCGCAGGCGGCCTGGTTCGCGAACAGCACCGCCTGGGGGACGCTGGCAGGGCTGGCCATCTTCAGCGCCAGCGGCTCGGACAACTACAAGCTGCGCTACGGATCGCTGGCGGCCGGCGAGATCGTCGGCATGGCGGCCGGCGCCTGGAGCGCGCGCCGCTTCCCGCTCACCGGCGAACAGCTGGTGCTCGCCGACAGCCTGGTGGTGGGCGCGGGGCTGGGCGCGCTGGGCGTGGCCCGCCTGGCGTCCGAGGACACGCGCCTGTCGCTGCCCGAGGCCATCGGGATGGTGCCCCTGATGATCGCGTCCGCGATCGTCGCCCACACGCTGTCACCCACGACGAACGATCTGCGGCTGATGACCCTGTCCGCGCTGGACGGCGCCTGGGTGGCGGGGCTGGTGGCCTCCGGCGCGGCCAGGACGTCGCTGTTCGGATCGCGGCAGGGCCAGGGAGGTCTGGCCCTGGGCCTGGGCGGCGGCTATCTGGCCGGTTCGGTGGCAGGCGCCTTCAGCGAAGCCGCGCCGCTGCGCTTGCAGGCGGGTGAGATCGGGGTGCTGCTGGGAACGGCAGCCGGCTTTGGCCTCAGCGCGCTCGTCTCCGGGTTCTCTCACGCGCGCGGCGACAACTTGAACGCGGGTGAGAGCTCCGGATGGAAGCTGGACGCGGGCCTGGGCGGCGCGGCGCTGGCCGGCGCGGGCTTCGCGCTGGCGCCGCGGCTGACGCCTGGACCGAAAGCCGCGCCGATGATCGCGTGGGGCGCCGCCTACGGCGCCGCCGTCTACGCGCTGGCGCTCGGGCGGGCCACGCCGGCCGGCGAGCTGGACGCCGGCCAGGCAGCGCGGGCGCGGCTTTATGGCGGGGTGGTGGTCGGCGGGCTGGCCGGCGGACTGGGCGGGCTGTGGTCTTCGCGCCACTTCCAGCCTGACGCCGCCGACATGGCCACCGCCACGGGCGCGACGATGGCCGGTGGTGCGGCGGGGTGGGGGCTGGCCGCGTTGCTGGCGCGCGATCGCGGGTGGGGGGACGCGGTTGGTGTGGCGGGCGGCAGCGCGCTGGGACTGCTGGGCGGAGCCTGGTTCGCTCGCGCGACGCGCTTGCGGCCGCCCGCGCTGGGGGCCGCGACGGCGGGCCTGACTTACGGGGGGCTCGCAGGCGCCTTGTTGCCCAGGCTGCGCAGCGAGCGCTGGTCCTTCGATCGCGCCGCGTCCGGCGGCACCATGCTGGGCGTGGGGGCAGGCGCGGTGCTCGCAGCGGCCGTCGCGCAAGCGACGGCGGCCTCGGCCGGGCAGGTGACCGTCCCCGCCGTGGGGGGCGTGCTGGGACTGACGGCCGGGGCGGGCGCCGGGCTGATCGTCGATGTGGCCGGCTCGCCCGCGGTGCGGGCCGGCGCGCTGATCGGGATGACCTCGCTGGCAGGCGGCGCGCTGCTGGCGGACCACTGGCTGCAACTGTCGCAAGGGCCGGGACCGTCGGCGCTGGGCCTGTCGGCGCTGGGCGCCGGCTTTGGCGCCGCGGAGGGGATCTTCCTGGCGGGCCTGACCAGCGGCGACGGCGTGCCCGGCGATCGCCGGCTGGTGCAGGGGGGCCTGTTGCTGGGCGGTTCGCTGGGGATCGCAGGGGGCCTGGCCCTCTCCCGTCGCTTCGCGCCTTCGCCCGGCGACCTGGTGTTTGCCGGGGGCGCCAGCGCGCTGCTCACCTCGGCCGGCTACGGTCTGGGCGAGCTGACGGTCGGCTCTGCGGGGCGGGCCTCGTCGGCGGGCGCCATGGCGGGCGCGGCCGTGGGGCTGGTGGGCGGCGCGCTGCTCGCGCCGTCGCTGCACCTCGACGGACCGATGGCGCTGGGGGGCGTGGCGGGTGGCGCAGCCGGCAGCCTGATGGGCGCGCTGCTGCCCACCCTGGCGGACGATCGCTGGACCTGGTCGCCACGGACCGACGGCGGCCTGCGCGCCGGCATGGCGGCGGGGATGGCCGGCGGCGGCCTCGTCGCGCACGCCAGCGGCGCAACGGATCGCGAGGTCGCGTTCGCGTCGCTGAGCCTGGGCCTGGGTGCGGGCGCAGGACTGGGCGCGGGGCTGATGTCCGGTGACGAGGGGACGCGCGCCGAGCGGATCGGCGTGGTGGCGGGGACGACCGCTGTCGGCGCGGCCAGCCTGGCGCTGATGCGTCCCCTGCACCTGGCGGAGCCCCTGCCGGATGCGGCGGCCGGCGTCGTCACCACCGTGGCGCTGCACGGAATGTGGGACGGAGTGTGGGCGGCCGCTCTGCTGGATCCGTCAGGGCTGCCATCGTCGACGCCGGCGCGCCGGCTGGAAGGCGGGCTGTTGCTGGGCGGGTCCGTGGGGATCGGCACCGGCGTGTTGCTGGCGCCGCGGGCAAGCTGGACCGCCGGCCGCCTGGTGCTGGTAGCCGCCGCGACCGCCGCTGGCAGCAGCGCGGGCCGTGGCCTCGCGCTGCTGTGGTCCGGGGCCGCCGGTCGCGCCGACAGCGCCGGCACGCTGGCGGGCTCGGCGGCCGGCACACTGGCAGGCGGGCTGGCCGCGGCCTATCTGACGCCGACGGCGCCCGACCTGGGTGGCGCCACGACGGGCGCGGCTTACGGCGCCCTCATGGGCGGTCTGGGCGCCTCGCTGCTGGGCAGCGGCGCTGGCGCCAGCGATCGGCAGCTGTGGGGTGGCGTGATGCTGGGCGCCGGTGCGGGCGCCGCGGCGGGCTTCGCCCTTCGTCACGTGACGGACGCCGACGGGCGGGACGTCGCGGTGACCGCCTTCGCGGGCGCCGACGGACTGGTGACGGGGCTGGGATTCGGGCTGTTGCTCCGCCGCCCGGGCGACGACACGCGCCAGCTGCGCCTGGACATGCTGGCGGGGACGGCCGCCGGGCTGGGGCTGGGAATGACCAGCTGGTCGCGCCTGACGCTGGGGCCCGGCGACGGTCGCTTCATCGTGGTGGCGACCACGCTGGGCGCCTGGAACGGCTTCTGGTTTCCCCGCCTGGGGCACGCCGACGCCGGCACCGTGGACGGCAGCCGCCGCGACGGCGCGGTGCTGGCGGTGGCCGGGGCGTCGTCGTTCGCGGCGCCGCTGCTGGCGCCCGTCGTCGAGGTGAGCGCCGACGCGCTGAACGACGCGATGGTGATGGACGGTCTGGCCAGCGGGGCGGGCGCGGGCGTGGGCGCGCTGATCAGCGCGCGCGACGACGCGCCGGTGGCCGGGCTGCTGCTCGGGGGCGCCGCCGGCCTGGCCCTGGGGGGGCTTCTGCACGAACGCATCCGGTGGGACGGTGACCACGCCGCACTGACGCTCGCCGGCGGGCTGGAGGGGCTGTGGGCGGGCGGGTTGTTGCCTTACGTGCTGCATGCGCAGGGGGACGTGACGGATCGCCAGCGCACCGGCGCGCTCGCGGTGGGCGGATTCGGTGGGCTGGGCGTTGGCATCCTGACGTCGACGGTGTGGACGCCCTCCGCGGGACAGGTCGGGTTCGCGGCGCTGGGCAGCGGCGTCGGCGCCGCGATCGGGGGCGGGATCGCCCTCGCCTCGGAGGGCCTCCACGATCAGGCCGCGGCCGGGTTGACGCTGGCCGGGACGGGCGCGGGCCTGCTGGCGGCGGGGCTGCTGGCGCCGAGGCTCGAGCTGAGTCCCCGTCTGGTGGGCGCCACCGCGCTCGGCGCCACGCTGGGCACGTCGGAGGCGCTGCTGTTTGCCTGGTCGGGACGGGCGGCCGGACAGACGCAGTATGGTGGGGCGGCGTTGCTGGGGGCCGGCGTGGGCGCCGGGTTGGGCCTGGCCAGCGCTGCACAGACCGACGTCTCGCGATCGCTGTCGCCGGCGGCCGCAGGCTTCGCGGCCTGGGGCGCCTGGATGGGCGCGTTCTCCGGTTCGCTGGTGGCGCGCGATCCTCACGAGATCACGGCCGGCGCTCTGATCGGCGCCAACGCGGGCCTGCTGGCCGGCGCCGGTCTGCTGCGGCTGCGCGCCGTGGACGGGGGCGACTTTGGCTGGCTCAGCCTGTTCGGCGCGATGGGCACCGTCGCTGGCGCCGCCGTCGCGGCGCCATTCACCAGCCGCGACGAGCCGGGCCCGATCCTGGCCGGCCTGGCCATTGGCCCGGCGGCCGGCATGCTGGCGGGGGCCCTGGTCCTGCCCCACCTGCGCGCGGGCGACGCGCCGGCGAGCGGCCGCGCCGCCAGCGCTCCCGGGACCTTCACGCGCCTGGTGCGCGCGATGGGACCGAAGCCCCGGCGCGCCGGTGGGAACGCACCAGCTGCCCAGGCCTCGACCGACGACGAGCCCGCGGCCCGCCGGTTTGCTCGCGTCCTGGACGAGACGGTCCGCGTGACGGACTGCGCGCCGCTGATCGGCGCGCTCCCTCAGGCCCAGAGCGCGCCGCCGGGCACGCCGCCGCCCTTCATCGCCGGCGTCACCGGCCACTGGCAGTGAACGTTGCGGCGCGCCGGTCAGCCAGCGTTCGGTCTGCCATCACATCGGGAACAGACTGCCGATGGCCGTGTACCACTTGTCGCCCATCCACTGGTAGCCGGTCTGATAGGGGTGGACGGTGTCCATGTCCCCCGCCGGGAAGCCGGTGTTCAGGTCGACGACGATGACGTGCTTGCCCTGCGCCACCCTCTGCGCCACGACGCCGGGGATGGCGTTGTTGTACGTCGTCACGTTCGAGGCGGACATCTGCAGCGGGATGATCTTCGCCACGCAGATGAGGGCGTTGGGCAATCCCGTCGCGATCTGATCGATCAGCTTGCCCAGTCGGTCCGGCGCGCCGCCCGGATCGCTCATGTACATGTCGTTCGTCCCGATGTGGATCAGCACGATGTCGGCGGGCATGTCCAGCGTCTTGTTCTTCGTGATCTGCGTCGAGATGCCGTCGATGGTGATCCCGCTGGTCGCCTCGTAGCGGCGCGGGAACGGCATGTTGTCGACGGTGGTGGGGCCGTTCTGCAGCGTTCCCGTGTACGTGATCTTCTGCCCGGCCATCACGGCCTTGTGGAACAGCTCGGGACGGTACGAACCCTCGTAGTTGATCCCGTAAGTGATCGAGTCACCGAGCGGCAGGATGCGACAAGGATCGCCGTTGGTGGGGCACGGGTTGTACAGGGAGCCGCCCGACCCGGCGCCGCCGCTCGCACCCCCGCTGCCGCTGCCGCCCGCCATTCCAGTTCTGCCAGCGGACGCGCCGCCGCCCGAGCCGTTCGCGCCGGCGCGGCCACCGGCCGCCCGGCCCCCCGCCGCTTCTCCGGCCATTCCGCCGGGGCCGCGGCCGCCGCTGGCGGTGGCGCCGCCGGAGGCGGCCCCGCCCGAGCTGGTGGCGCCGCCGGACCCGGCACCCCCCGAGCCGCTGCCGCCGGACCCGCTGCCGCCCGAGGCGTTGCCGCCACTGCCGCTGCCGATCGCCCCGCCGGAAGCGTGGCCGCCACTGCCGGTGGCGCCGCCCGTGCCCGAGCCGGTGCTGCCGCCCGAGGCGTTGCCGCCGCTGCCCGTCGCGCCGCCGCTGGCCGCCACGCCGCCCGAGCCATCGTTCTCGCCACCGCTTCCGCCGCAAGCGGACAGCGCCCAGGCCGCCGTCGTCAGGACCGCGAGCAAACGCATCATCTTCTTCATCGAGAAGCCTCCGTTGGAAGTTCGAGGGCGCGTCGTACGCAGGCCGGCCAACCGAAGAGGTCGAACGACGCGTCGTATCGCTCGGGGGAGTAGCGAACGGGGTTACTTTACGAATTGCGCGGCGTCTTCCAAGTTGCCGTCTTTTCTTTGTTGAATTGCGGCACGATCCTCCCGGGCTTTGCGCGACCGCGTGCGGGCCCTGGCGACGAAAGTGCGGCGGCCGTGGGGCCAGACAGGTAAAAAGCAGGCTGGCTGCATGATTCACAAGTACGGCCTGCCGCTCACCGATTCCACCTGGTCGGGATTGCCGATGCGGGTCGGTCATTTTCCCGCGGCAGGCAAGGTGGAGGACCTGAGCAGCAGCGCCGACTCGGTGTTGCTGTGGACCGGTGGCACGTCGCACGTCGACCTGGCCTACCGTGACGCCGAGGGCAAGAGTCATCGCGCCCAGTTCGAGCGCCGCAGCGGGATGATCGATCTGCTACCGCGCAGCGTGTCCCTGGACGAGGTGCGCTGGCGCAACGATGGCGCCGGTTCGAGCTGCGTGTCGGTGAATTTTCCGCAGGGTAGCCTCGCGCAGTTGCTGGGGCAGGGGGCCAACCCGTTGCCCCAGCATCTGGGGACCCGCTTCGCCGTGACCGATCATCACGCCGCCGATCTGATCACGCGGCTGCAGGCGCAGGTGATGGCCAACAACCCGCTGGGCGCTGCCTACGCGCAGGGATTGTCGCTGACCATCGTCTCCTACCTGTTCGCCAGCTACGGTCACGACTTCGGTCAGCAGGGGCCGCCCCAGGGGCCCGTGGCCGAGCCGGGGCACCTGCCGCGCTTGCAGAGCGAGGCGCTGATGGTCTTCGTCGAGGACTTCCTTTCGCAGGACATCGGCCTGGTCGACATGGCCGCCGTGGTCGGCTACAGCCCCGACCACTTCGCGCGGCTGTTCCGGCGGACGTTTCGGGTCTCGCCATACCAGTACCTGCTGAGCCGCCGCGTGGAGCGCGCCAAGACGATGCTGCGCGATGCCACGCTGCCCATCGCGCTGGTCGCCGTCTCTTGCGGGTTCACCAGCCAGTCGCACCTGAACGCCGTGTTCAAGCGCGTGACCGGGGTAACGCCGGGCCGGTACCGCAAGGGGTAAGGCGCGGCGGCAGGACCGCTCGCTCGAACGCGGTCGCAGTTTCCCGTCCGGCTTCATCGCGACGGGCCGGGGAAAGGAGTAAAGAATCGTCCCCATGGGCGAGCTGGCAGAGACCATCAACGAGGCGGTGGAGCGTGGGGAGGGTGATCGGCTGAACTCGCTGATCGCGGTGATGGTGGCGGCCACGGCGACCTTCATGGCCCTGTGCAACGTGAAGGACGGCAACATCGTGCAGGCCATGGAGCAGGATCAGGCCAGCGCCGTCGACGCCTGGTCGCTGTACCAGGCGAAGGGCATGAAGCTGAACCTGGCCGAAGCGACCATGGATCAGCTGGCGCTCGAGCGCGATCTGCGTTCGGAGCTGAGCGCGGAGGCGCGGGCCCGCCTGGAGAGGAAGATCGGCGAGTACGCGGCGAAGGTGAAGACGTACGAGGCCGAAAAGGCCGACATCATGGCGAAGGCGAAAGGCTTCAAGGACGACTACGACAGCCTGAACGTCCATGACGACCAGTTCGACCTGGCGGAGGCCCTGATGTCGGTGGCCATTGCCCTGTTCGGCATCACCGCCCTCATTCGCAAACGGCTCCTGCTGGGGTTCGGGATCGCCTTCGCGTCCCTGGGAATCGTCTTCGGCCTCGCGGGCTTCCTGCGCCTGGGCCTTCACCCCGATTTCCTGACGCGCCTGCTGTCCTGACGCGCAGCAGAGCCGGGCAGGGAGCGGCGGTCAGGCTCGCTTCGGTTTGTCGTTCCCGTTTTGCCGGCGCTTGGCGTGAACCAGTCAGTGGCCTCGATTGGTCGGGAACCGTGTGTCCCACACCTACCATGCCGCCACCGTGCTATCTTCTGACCCCTTCGTTTTCCCCCGGTTTGCCCCTGTCTTGCCCGAAATTTGGAGGAGCCCCCATGCGCCAGAGCTTTACCCGAGTTCTATTGACCGGCCTGCTGATCGTCGGCTGTAGCCCCAAATCCAGCGACAGCGGCGGAAGTGGAGGGAACAGCGGCAGCAGCGGCGGGAGCAGTGGCAGCAACAGCGGCGGCAGCAATGGCAGCAGCAGCGGTGGCAGCAACGGCAGCAGCAGCGGCGGCAAGACCGGCAGCAGCAGCGGCGGCAGCAACGGCAGCAGCAGCGGTGGCGGCAACGGCAGCAGCAGCGGCGGCAAGACCGGCAGCAGCAGCGGCGGCAGCAACGGCAGCAGCAGCGGCGGCAGCAACGGCAGCGGGGGCAGCGGCTCGGCTGGCACGTCCGGCACGGCCTGCACGCCCGACACCAGCAACCTGGTCAACGCCGGCAGCTGGGTCTGCGATGCGGACACGCCCATCAAGCTTCAGGGCGCGTTCTACGTGTACAGCGACAGCGACATGTCCTGCAAGACGCCGTCGCCCAACAAGCCCTGCGGCGGCATGGGCTGCTGCGTGAGCGGCACGACCACCATCTCCGACGACACGACCATGTACGCCAACTGGGGCTGCGGCCTGGGCATGGAGCTGAACTCGACCGGCGGCACCGCCCCCGTGAAGACGGCGTACACCGGCCCGGTGAACTGCTTCAACATCACCCTGACCGGCTCCAGCGGCGGCAACGCCGTGCGCATCGGCTTCACGCAGAGCACGGACACCACCGCCATCGCGCCCTACGTCGACATCGGGGCCATCAAGGACGGCTTCAGCCAGAAGATCTGCTTCACGGACGCCGCCTGCCCGACCTGGACCACCGCCGCCCAGTGCAGCAAGAAGACCGGAGAGATGGGGACGCCTTACGACCTGCAGATCCAGATCTCCGCGGGCGCGACGTCGGCCACCGTGGGCGCCTACAACCTGTGCCTCACCAAGCTGGAGCCCATCTTTGACGGCGGCGCCGGGGGCAGCGGCGGCGGCAACACAGGCAGCGGCGGGTCGAGCGGTGGCACCGTGACCTGCCAGAGCCCGTCCGGCGGCCCGGGCAGCATCACCGATCCGTTTGGCACCGCCATGGTGTCGTGCGGGTCGCAGCAGTACGTGGTCCAGAACAACGACTGGGGCGCCAAGATGGGCGAGACGCTCAGCTACGGCCGCGGCACGACCATGAAGGTGACGCAGCAGACGGGCGTGGGCCAGAACAACAACCCGGCCTCGTTCCCGTCGATCTTCATCGGCCAGAACTCCAGCCACTCCTCGGGCGACACGCCCAAGGCGGTCAGCTCGATCAAGGCGGGCGACCTGCCCACCAGCTGGACGTGGGCCGACAACGGCGCCACCGGTTCGTACAACGCGGCCTACGACGTGTGGTTCAGCACCACCAGCGGTGGCGAGCCGGCGGCGTCGTCTCCCAGCGGCGGCTTCCTGATGGTGTGGTTTCACAAGCCGTCCGACAACCAGCCCATCGGCACCATGATGGGCACGGCGAACATCGCCGGCGTGAACTGGAACATCTGGGAGGGCAACAACTCGGGCAACGGCAAGCCCTGCATCACCTACCAGGCCGTCACCAGCATCAACACGCTGTCGTTCAAGCTGGGCGACTTCATCCGCGACGCCGTCGACAAGCAAAAGTACCTGCAGGACTCGTGGTACCTGACCAACGTCTTCGCGGGCTTCGAGATCTGGAACGGCGGCCAGGGTCTGGAGACCAAGGACTTCACCGCCACCATGAAGTAACCGCGCGGCCGCTCCGGCGGCCGTTCACGAAGAGGCTCCGTCGCCGCCAGGTGACGGGGCCTTTTCTTCATTCGGCGGCGGCGCGCCTGAGCACCGCCACGCACTCCACGTGGCGGGTCTGCGGGAACATGTCGAACGGCTGCAGGGCGGTGGCCTGGTAGCCCGCCGACAGCAGGCGCGCCAGGTCGCGGGCCAGCGACTCGGGGCTGCACGACACGTAAACAATGGCGCGGGGACCGAAGGTCAGCAGCTGCGCCAGAAAGGCCTCGTCGCAGCCCTTGCGCGGGGGATCGACGATGACGGCGGTGTCACCGGCGGCGGTCGTCGCTTCGGGCGTCAGGGCGGCGAAGATGCGCGCCGCGTTCGCTTGCACGAACTGCACGTGAGACAGGCCGTTGCGGGCGGCGTTCTCTCGCGCCGCCACCACCGCCCCCGCGCTCACCTCCACGCCCACCACCTCTTGAAAGCGGGCCGCCGCCGCCAGCGCGAACAGCCCGCTGCCGCTGTAGGTGTCGACCAGCCGGGTGGCGCCCGTGGCCGCGGCGGACTCCACCACGAACTCGACCATTCGCGGCAGCAGGAACGGATTGTTCTGGAAGAACTCGCGCGCGAAGAACTCCAGCGACACGCCCCCCACCCGTTCGGTGACGCGCGCGTCGGGGTCGGTGGTGACCCCCGAGGCGGCCTCCCGCAGCAGGAACGAGGCGCCGCGGCGACGCCCCACCGCCGCGGCGGCGATCTCGGCGCGCAGCGCGGGCAGGGCCGCGTTGATTCCGTCGGTGGCCAGGGGGCAGCGCTCGACGTCGACGACGTCGTGGCGGCGGCCGATCTTCAGAAAGCCGATGGTCAGCGGGCGGGTCGGGTGGACGCGGTCGTGATGCGGCGTGATCTTCGAGCGGTAGCCGTAGGTGCGCGGCGACGGCGCGCAGGCGGCCACCTCCAGGTTGACGCCCGCCTCCTGCAGGTGGCGGCGCACCAGCGACGCCTTCCAGTCGAGCTGGGCGGCGTAGGAGGCGTGCTGGAACTGACAGCCGCCGCAGGTGCCGAACAGAGGACAGCCCGGGGCGACGCGCACCGGTGACGGGGTCACCACCGACAGCAGATCGCCGTGGGCTTCGCGGGCGACGTCGTCGCGCCGCCACACGCGCACGCGCACGCGTTCCCCGGGCAACGTGAAGGGCACGCGCACCGTGAACCCGTCCAGGCTGGCCGCGCGGCCCAGGCCCCGGCCCAGATCGTCGAGCGTGTCGATGTCGACCTCGAGCGGGACGGGTTCAGCGACGGAAGAGACGGTCATCTGCGGGCCAGCAGCATAGCCGCTTCGGCCCCCACGGCGAGCGCCCTGTCACCAGGGAAGCTGTTCGCCGTTGGCGTGCCTGAACTGACCGGAGGTCTCCAGCGTCAGCTCGTCCAGACGCGCCAGCAGGTTGCGCGCGGCGTCGGGCGGATCGATGGTGCCGTGTCCGCCGGTCATCCCGGTGCGCACGGGACCCGGATGCAGGATGGAGACCGCCACGCCGCGCGGCTTCAGGTCGACCGCCAGCGACATCCCGGCGGCGTTCAGGGCCGCCTTCGACATGCGGTAGCCGTAGTAGCCGCCCGAGCCGTTGTCGGCGATCGAGCCCATGCGGCTGGTGATCAGCGCCAGCTTCGCGCCCCGATGCAGGTTGGGCAGCAGCGCGTGCGCCAGCCGCAGCGGCGCCACGGCGTTCACCTCCAGTTGCTCGCTGACGTCGTCCAGGTCCAGGTCGTCCAGCCCGGAGTCTCGCAGGATGCCGGCGTTCAGGATGACCAGATCCAGCGGCTTCTTGCCCAGATGACCGACCAGCTTGGCCACGCCCTGGTCGGACGTGACCTCGACGCCGGTCACCACGTCGACCCCCAGGGCGTCCAGTTCGGGACTGCTGGTGCGGCACACCGCCACCACCTCGTCCCCGCGCTGGCGCAACAGCTGGCACAGCGCCAGCCCGATCCCCCGATTCGCTCCGGTCACCAGTGTCTTCTTCGCCATGGCCGAACTCATGACACCGGAAGCGCGCCCCGGCAACCGCGCCGGCCAATTGGCCTACAGAGTCGCCGGCGTTGGGGGCATCGGGTACGATCGCCATCGATGCAGCAAGCGGTCGACGCCTTCCGCGATCATCTGCGCTCGGAGAAGCGGGCGTCGCCGCACACCGTCCGCGCCTATCTGCACGACGTGGGCGAGCTGGAGGCCTTCGTGCAGAAGCTGGTGGGCCGGCCGGTCACGCTCGGCGACCTCGACGCCATCGCCTGCCGGTCCTATCTCGCCTCGTTGCATGGACACAACGACGCGGTGACCATCGGCCGCAAGCTGTCGTCCCTGCGGGCCTTCTTTCGCTTCCTGGTGCGGCGCCGGCTGGTGGCACAAAGCCCGGTGGCGGCGTTGCGCGCGCCCAAGCGGGCGCGCCGGCTGCCCAATTTTCTGGGCAAGGACGACGTCACCCGCTTGCTGGACGGCGCGCCACCAGCGGGGGAGCCCGCCGACGAGGCGTCGCGCCTGCGCGACGACGCCCTGTTCGAGGTCATGTACGGGGCCGGCCTGCGCGTGTCCGAGGCCTGCAACCTGGACGTCGACGACCTGACGTCCGACGGCGCCTCGGCCGAGGTGAAGGTCCGGCAGGGCAAGGGGCGGAAGGACCGGGTGGTGCCGGTGGGCGGCAAGGCCAGCGGCGCCGTGCAGGCGTACCTGGGGGCGCGCGCCGCCTGGCTGGCCAAGGCCGCCGGTGGCGATGCCCGCGCGCTGTTCATCACGCCGCGCGGGCGCCGCCTGGAGCCGCGCTCGGTGCGGCGGCTGCTGGCGAAGCGCGAGGCCGCGACCGGCGTGCGCCAGGTGTCACCGCACGCCCTTCGCCACAGCTTCGCCACCCACCTGCTGGGTGAAGGGGCCGATCTGCGGGCCATCCAGGAGATGCTGGGACATGCCAGCCTTCAGACGACTCAGCGCTATGCTCACGTCAACATCGATCACCTGATGGCCGTCTACGACAAGGCCCACCCCCGCTCGCGCGCTTGAGAGTCCGTCCCCCATGAAAACACCACGCATCCGCTCCACCACCGTCCTGGCCGTGCGCCGGGGCGGCTCCGTCGTCATCGGCGCCGATGGCCAGGTCACGATGGGCAACACCGTCGTGAAGGGCAGCGCCCGCAAGGTCCGCCGCCTGCAAGACAACAAGATCGTGGCCGGCTTCGCCGGTTCGGCCGCCGACGGCATCACGCTGTTCGAGAAGCTGGAGGCGAAGCTGAAGGACACCAACGGCAACCTGCTGCGCGGCGCGGTCGAGCTGGCCAAGGACTGGCGCACCGATCGCGTGCTGCGCCGGCTGGAGGCGCTGCTGCTGGTGGCCGACAAGGAGCGCATCCTGCTGCTGTCGGGAACGGGCGACGTCATCGAGCCCGACGGCGAAGCGGCGGCCATCGGCTCGGGCGGGCCTTTCGCGCTGGCGGCGGCGCGCGCGCTGCTGTCCTCGACCGACCTGCCCGCCCGCACCATCGTCGAGCGGGCCTTGACGATCGCGGGCGAGATCTGCATCTACACCAACACCAACCAGGTCATCGAGGAGCTGTAGACGACATGTCCGTTTCCACCACCGCCGCCGCTGCCCGCGCGCGCGCCGAGTCGCTGACCCCCCGCGCCATCGTGGAGGAGCTGGATCGCTACATCGTGGGCCAGCGCGCCGCCAAGCGCGCCGTGGCCGTGGCGCTGCGCAACCGCTGGCGGCGCCAGCAGGTGCCGGCGCCCATGCACGACGAGATCGTGCCCAAGAACATCATGCTCATCGGCCCGACGGGCGTGGGCAAGACGGAGATCGCGCGCCGGCTGGCCAAGCTGGCGGGCGCGCCGTTCGTGAAGGTCGAGGCGTCCAAGTTCACCGAGGTCGGCTACGTGGGCCGCGACGTCGACTCGATGGTGCGTGACCTGGCCGAGACCGCCATCCAGATGCTGCGCGAGGAGGAGCGGGAGCGGGTGCGGCCGCGGGCGCGTGAGAACGCCGAGGAGCGCCTGCTGGACGTGCTGCTGCCGCCGGCCAAACCGCGCGCGTCGTCGAGCTCGCCGGCCACCGCCATTCCCATGCCGGCCATCGGCGACGGTGACACGTCGGCGCCCGGCAGCGACGGGCTGGGGGGAACGCGGGAGAGCCTGCGCAAGATTTTGCGCGAGGGAAAGCTGGACGAGCGGACGGTGGAGATCGACACGGCGGATTCGCCCCAGTCGGTCATCGACGTCTTCTCGGGCACCGGCATGGAGGAGATGGTCCTGAACCTGAAGGACATGCTGCCCCAGATGAACCGCAAGACGAAGCGGCGGCGGCTGAAGGTGCAGGAGGCGCTGGAGGCGCTGATCGAGGAGGAGGCCGCCAAGCTGATCGACGTCGACAAGCTGACCAAGGAGGCCATCCGGCGCGCGGAGGAGGCCGGGATCATCTTCATCGACGAGATCGACAAGGTGGTGGGGCGCGAGGGCGCCGCCCACAGCGGCCCCGACGTGTCGCGCGAGGGCGTGCAGCGGGATCTCTTGCCCATCGTCGAGGGGTCGACCGTGTCGACGAAGTACGGCCCGCTGAAGACGGATCACGTGCTGTTCATCGCGGCGGGCGCGTTCCACGTCTCGAAGCCGAAGGACATGATCCCCGAGCTGCAGGGGCGCTTCCCCATCCGCGTCGAGCTGGAGTCGCTGTCGGACGACGATCTGGTGCGCATCCTGACCGAGCCGGAGAACGCGCTGACGAAGCAGTACACCGCGCTGCTGGCCACCGAGAACGTCACCCTGGACATCCGCACCGACGCCGTCGCCGAGATCGCGCGCATCGCCGCCGAGGTGAACGCCCGCATGGAGAACATCGGCGCCCGCCGGCTGCACACGATCATGGAGCGGGTGCTGGACGATCTGGCCTTCGAGGCGCCGGGGCTGGGCCAGGTCACCATCCCCATCACCGCCACCTACGTGCGCGAGCGCCTGGACGGTGTCCTGAAGGACGAGGACCTGTCGCAGTATGTCTTGTGACCAGTGCCGCGTCCGGAGGACGAGGCACTAGGGTGTGGTGACGCGCTCCAGGTCGTATTGCAGGGGACCGTACGTGCCGCCGTACCAGAAGTCGAAGCGCAGCCGGTTCCCCGTGAGATCGAGCTGCACGTTCCTCAGCGTCCCCTGGTAGCCCGATTCGTAATACGGGACGGACGAACCGCCGTAGATGATGTCGATGCTCCCGTTCACCGCGCCGGTCGTGGTCACGGAGTCCAGGGTGTAACGCTTCAAGGGCGTGTCATCGTCCGTTCCGTAGTACATCGCCCTGCAGCACGACGGGGATGACGAGGAACAGCTGCCCCCGTAGTGGCCGTCGCTGTCGAAGGACATTCGCACCTCGTAAAGCGGAATCCACGGGGTGCTGACGAAGCCGCGCCAATCACCCGCGATCCCCGTGGCGACGCGGGCGATGTCCTCCTCCAGCGTGCGCCGCGTGTCATCCTGCTGCCAGAGCGACAGATCGTCCGTGACCGAGGGGTAAACACACGAGTCGGTCGGGGTGGAAGCGGAAGCGCCGCCCTGTCCGCCCTGACCGGGGGAGCTGCCCAGCCGGCCGCCGTTCGCCGTCTGATCGCGGCCGCCTTCGCCTCTGGGCGGTGCAACGGCGGGACTTCCCCCCGCGCCACCGCCCCGCCGACCGCCCAGCCCCGAGGGCGCGCCTCCCATCACGCCTCCGATCCCGGGGGGCAGGGGCAGCTGGCTGGCCATCGGCCCGCCCCCCGCCCCCGCGACCGTCGCCCCCGAAACGCCGCCCGCGCCCCCGTATGCCGTCCCAGCGCCGTTGCCCGCCGGGACGGTGGCCCCCGCCTGACCGGACGACACGTTGCCCCGCTTCGTGGCCCCCGTTCCTTCGGGCAATGTCTCACCCGGTCCGCCCGCGGAGGAGCGCCCGCAGCCGCACAGGACGGCGATGGCCAGAACCGTGGCCGTCAGGGACATCGTCAAGCGGCCGGGCTCCCCCCGGAGCGCACGGGCCCTTCGTCGTCTCACGCTGATGAAGGTGGGGTCGACGGCCATGAACCATCCTCCTGAATCAGAAAGGAATGTGGCGAAACTCACTGTCGGCGGCGACTAACGGGACCAGCAGCAATATTGCGCCTGTTCCGCAAAACCTTTGCTGGAATTTGAGCTCTGGCCACCCGGTCCGGCCACTGCCCGGTCGCCGACACATCACGGGCGACGTCATCCAGCGGCGGTGCTCTCGGCGCTACGGTCCCTTTCTCATTGATGCACGGGAGGTTACGCCATGCGCAGGACTCCTCTTCGCAGCGAGCTGGTGGTGTTGGGGCTGGTCTGCGCCGGCCTGGCCGGCTGCGGAAAATCGGGCGGCGGTGGCGCCTCCGGCGGCAGCACCGGCGCCACCGCGTCCGGTGGGGACAGCAGAGGCGGCCCGTCGGCCAGCGGAGGGCACCCGGGGAGCGGCGGACAGGTCGGCTCGGGAGGCGCCCTCGGTTCGGGAGGCGTGGCCGCCGGCAGCGGCGGGTTCGCCGGGGGGAAGGGGGGAGCCCCCTCTGGATCGGGTGGGCGGCCGGCTGGCGCGGGCGGCGAAGGCGTCGATGCCGGCGCCCCGACCGACGCCGCTGCCGGCACGCCGTGCACCGTGGGGGCTTGGCCGGCCGCCGACCCCACGATGCCGGGCCCGTACGCCACCATGATGGAGAGCAACGTCGGTCCCGCCGCCGGCGTCGGCGCCGACGGCGGGCCGCCCGTCGCGTTCACGATGTTCCGGCCCAAGGACCTGGCCCAGGGCGGCTTGTGCCACCCGGTCGTCACCTGGGGCAACGGCACCGGCGCCAATCCCACCCTTTACAAGGTGCTGCTGAACCAGCTGGCCTCGCACGGCTTCGTGGTGATCGCCTCCGACAGCCCGAACGTCTCCATGGGCGACCCACCCCCCATGGTGGCCGGCGTGACGTGGGTGCTGGCGCAGAACGACGACCCCACCAGCGAGCTGTATCAGCGGATCGACACCACGCACATCGGGGCGACCGGGCACTCGCAAGGCGGGTTCGCCACCACGACGGCTGGCGGCGACAGCCACATCACCACCATCGCGGCGCTTTGCGGCGCCTCCAACCAGCGCAACCTGCACGGACCGGCGATGCTCTACTGCGGCGGCATGGACACGACGGTGCCGTGCACGACCATCCAGAACACGTTCAACGCGATCAACAACCAGCCGGTCATGCTGGCCGACTTCTTGGCCGCCGATCACGCCAGCTGGATCAGCTTCCGCGGCACCACGCCCAGCCCCGTCGAGGCGGCGGTGACGGCCTGGATGCGCGTGCACCTGATGGGCGATACGGCGCTGCGCTCGTGGTTCTACGGCCCCTCGTGCAAGCTGTGCACGGACACCGCCTGGTCCGTCATGCAGAAGATGATGGACCAGTAGCCGGCCGGCCCCGGGGGCAGCGGCGCTGCCCCCGGCCCAGGTCCCGCTAGGTCGTCTCGTTGCCGCGCGCCATCAGGATCTTGCCCGAGCGGACCAGCTCGGTGATCTGATACTGGCGCATCAGCGCGATGAAGGCGTCCAGCTTGTCACTGGCGCCGTAGATGCGGACGATCAGCGAGTCGGTGCCGTAGTCGACGATCTTGCCGTTGTACTGCTCGGCGATCTGCAGGATCTCCGTCCGCCGGCTGAGCGGGCAGTTCACCTTCAGCAGCGCGATCTCCGTCTCGATCACCGCCTGGCCCGTGTGATCGATGGCGTGGACGACGTCGATCAGCTTCGTGCACTGCTTGATGATCTGCTCCAGCGTCTCGGGATCGCCGCTGCAGGTGATGCTCATGCGCGAGAACTCACCGTCGGCGACGTCCGGGCTGACCACCAGGCTCTCGATGTTGTACCCGCGCCGCGAGAAGACCAGCGCCACGCGAACCAGCACCCCCGGCTTGTTCCGCACCAAGATCGAGATCGTGTGCACCGGAGCCGGATTCCCAATACTCAAAGCCGCAGCCGTCATGTCAAAGGTTCCTTCCGTCGAATCAAAGGGGGTGGGAAACGCGAGCGCTAGTGCGGGGCACTAGGTGCTGCCCGTCGGCTTCTCCATCTTGTACTTGGGGCGATCGATGATCATGTCCTTCAGCGCCGCGCCGGCCGGGATCATCGGGAAGACGTTGTCCTCCTTGATGACCTCCGCCTCGACCAGGCAGGGGCCGTCGGTCCAGTCCATCGCCGCCTTCAGCACCCGATCCACCTCCGCCGGCCGGCGCACGCGCCAGGCCTTGATGCCGTAGGCGCCCGCCAGCTTCACGAAGTCGGGGTTGCCCTCCAGGTCGACGCCCGACAGGCGGTTGTCGAAGAACAGCTCTTGCCACTGGCGAACCATGCCCAGGTACGAGTTGTTGATGACCAGGATCTTCACCGGCAGCTTGTGAATCGCCGCCGTGGCCAGCTCGGCCAGCGTCATCTGGAAGCCACCGTCGCCCACCACCGTCCACACCTTCTCGTTCGGCTTGGCGAACTGCGCCCCGATGGCGGCCGGGAAGCCATAACCCATGGTGCCCGCGCCGCCGGAGGACAACCAGTGGCGGTTCTTGGTGGTGCGGCAGAACTGCGCCGCCCACATCTGATGCTGGCCCACGTCCGTGGTGATGATGCAGTCACGCCCGCCCAGCTTGTCCAGACGATCCAGCACCAGCTGCGCGCGCAGGCCGCCCTTCTTCGCGTACTTCAACGGGTACTGCTTGCGGTACCCGTCCAGCTCTTGCAGCCAGGCCTCGCTGTCGCACTTCTGCACCAGCGGGATCAGGTCCTCGATGGCCAGGCGGGCATCGGCCGCGATCGAGACGTCCGGCCGGACGATCTTGTTGAACTCGGCCACGTCGATGTCCAGGTGGATCTTCGAGGCGCCCACGCAGAACTCGGACAGCTTGCCGGTGATGCGGTCGTCCCAGCGGGCGCCGATGGCGAAGATGCTGTCGCAGTTCATGACGGCCTTGTTCGCGTAGGCCGTGCCGTGCATGCCCAGCATGCCCATGTGCAGCGGGTGATCTTCAGGGCAGGCACCCTTGCCCAGCAGCGTGTTCACGATGGGCGCCTGCAGCTTCTCCGCCAGCTTCATGATGGCGGGGCCGGCGCCGGAGATGACCGCGCCGTGGCCCACGTACAGGACCGGCTTCTTGGCCTTCGCCAGCAGCGCCGCCGCCTTCTTCAGCGCGGCCGGGTCCGCCTTGCCGGGCGGGTTGTAGCCGGGCAGGTCGACCTTCTCCACGAAGTCGGCGGTGCAGGGCGCGGAGGCGATGTCCTTGGGGATGTCGATCAGCACGGGGCCGGGGCGGCCGCTGCTGGCCAGGTAGAACGCCTCGCGCGCGATGCGCGGGATGTCGTTCGGGCTCTTCACCAGGTACGAGTGCTTCACCACCGGATAGGTGATGCCCGTGACGTCCGCCTCCTGGAAGGCGTCCTTGCCCAGCATGGGGGAGATGGTCTGCCCGGTGATGACGATCATCGGGACCGAGTCCATCAGCGCCGTCAGCAGGCCGGTCACGGTGTTGGTGGCGCCCGGACCCGAGGTCACCAGCACCACGCCCGGCTTGCCGGTGGCGCGGGCGTAGCCGTCCGCCATGTGCGTCGCGCCTTGCTCGTGCCGGACCAGGATCAGCTTGATCTTCGAGTCGACCAGGGCGTCGAAGATCGGGATCGCGGCGCCGCCGGAGAGACCGAAGACGTACTCGACACCCTCGCGCTCGAGACAGCGGATCAACTTCTCGGCCCCCGTAGGCGCAACGGCGCTGACCGGAGCGGCCTTGGGGGCGGCGGCGGTCTGTTCGGCGGGGGCGGGGCTGTGAGCGGTGGACGAGCGAGGTGGTGTCACGAGAGACTCCTTTGGTTTCGGAACGGCACCAAACGTAGATCGCAACATGCGCTCTGTCCAGTCATTTTGGAGGACTGTCTGTGGCGCCTAGGCGAAACGGGTCAGAATGACGCGACGCTCGCATTAGCCTGTCCTCTGAGGCGTGGAATGTCGCGGCTTCCGCGCCCGAAAGGAGCATGGTCATCCGCCGGCACTGGCGATATCATCGGAAAACTCAAACAATGGTGGTCAGCGCCGGCCCGTCCGGCAGGGCGGAAGGCTGTTTCCGTTGGTTCCGCCGCCACGTCTTGCCCTCCGAGGAATGGAAATGGACCCAAGACCAACAATCGCGAGGGGGACGACCGGTCCGGTGATCATCGCCGGCGCGTCCGGGTTCGTCGGCCAGGCTCTGCTCGAGGCGCTCGCGGCCCGCGTGCCCGCGGTCGGGCTGGGGCGCGGCGCCGAGCCCCCCGCCCGGCTGAGAGGCGGGTCGGCAGGATGGCGCCGCTGCGACCTGTTCTCGTTGCGACAGGCCGAGGAGGCGCTGGCCGGCGCCGAGGTCGCGGTGTACCTGGTCCATTCAATGATGCCGTCCAGTCGTCTGGTGCAGGGGCGCTTCCAGGACCTGGACCTGATCTGCGCCGACAACTTCGCCCGCGCCGCGCGCGTGCGCGGGGTGAAGCGGATCATCTACCTGGGCGGTCTGATCCCCGACATCCCGCCGGGGCAGCTGTCGGAGCACCTGCGCAGCCGGCGCGAGGTCGAGGTGGCGCTGGCCGGTCACGGCGTTCCGCTGGTGGCCTTGCGGGCGGGGCTGGTCATCGGCGCGCACGGGTCGTCGTTCGACATGCTGGCGCGGCTGGTGCGGCGGCTGCCGGTGATGCTGTGCCCGGCCTGGACGCAGACGCTGACCCAGCCGATCGCGCTCGACGACGTCGTGCAGCTGCTGTCGTTCGCGGTGATGCACCCGGAGGTCGGGGCGGGCGTGTACGACGTGGGTGGTCCCGACGTGCTCAGCTACCGCGACCTGATGGGCCTGGTCGCGGACCAGCTGGGCGTGCGACGCCGCCTGGTGCCGGTGCCGCTGTTCTCCCCTGGCTTCTCGCGGCTGTGGGTCTCGCTGGTGACGGGCGCGCCGCGGGCGCTGGTGGCCCCGTTGATCCAGAGCCTGCGCCACACGATGCGCGCGCACGATCGCCGCCTGCAGGAGCTGGCGGGCGTGCCGGGGCAGCCGGTGCGGCTGGCCGTCGCGCGCGCCCTGACGTCGGTCAGACCGGCGGCCGCGCCCCCGGATGTCCCGCCCGGTGACCCGCGCCGGCGGCAGCGTGAGCTCCGGCGGGATCGGCGGGTGCGCTCGGTGCAGCGCCTGCCGCTGCCGCACGGACAGACGGCGGCCGCCGTGGCCCAGACGTACCTGCGCTGGCTGCCGCGCTTCTTCGCCTCCTGGCTCCGCGCCGACGTCGACGACGCGGCCGCCACCCCTCGACTCTGTCGCTTCCGGCTGCGCGGGCTGCGGCGCCCCGTCCTGGTGATGCAGTTCGCCCCCGAACGCAGCCCGCCCGATCGGCCGCTGTTCTACGTGACGGGCGGGACGCTGGCGCTGCCGCCGGCGCGCGGGCGGCTGGAGTTTCGGGAGATGACCGACGAGCGCGGCGGGGCCCGCTTCCTGCTGGCCGCCCTGCACGACTTCGTGCCGCGCCTGCCGTGGTGGCTGTACCAGGCGACGCAGGCCTGGGTTCACGTCTGGACGATGAACAGCTTCGCCCGGTACCTGGGGCGGCCGACCCGGGGTCCGGCGGCACCCGCCGCCCGCAGCCGGTGACCGGCTCCGGCGCCGGTCATTTCCCGGTCGCGGTCACCCGCCAGATCGATTCGCTGCCGTCGTCGGTGACCAGCAGCGCGCCGTCCTTGGCGACCGCCACGCCGACGGGGCGGCCCCAGACGTCGCCGCTCGCGGTGACGAAGCCGGTCAGGAAGTCCTGGTACTCGCCGGTGGCGCGATCCTTCCCGTGCAAGGGCACGCGGACCACCTGGTAGCCATTGCGCCGGTGTCGGTTCCACGATCCATGCTGTGCGGCGAAGATGTCGCCGCGGTACTCCGCCGGGAACTGCTCGCCCTCGTAGAAGCACATCTGCAGCGAGGCGACGTGCGCCTGCAGCAGCACGTCCGGCACGATCACCTTGGCGCGCAGCTCGGGGTGCTTGCCGGCGTGGCGCGGATCCTGGTGGCCGCCGATGTAGTACCAGGGCCAACCGTAAAAGCCGCCGTCCTTGACGGTCGTGATGTAGTCGGGCGGCAGGTCGTCGCCCATCAGGTCGCGCTCGTTCACCGAGGCCCACAGGTCACCGGTGCGCGGGTTCACGGCGATGCCGACCGCGTTGCGGATGCCGCTCGCGAACACCCGCAGGCTGTTCGGTTCCACCAGACCGCCGGCGTCCAGACGAAACTCCAGGATGTCGGCGCGGTGGAACTCGGCCGGCGTGGTGTCGGGGTCGTCGACGTTCGAATGCGACCCCACGGAGACGTACATCTTCTTTCCGTCGCGCGAGAAGGCGAGGTCGCGCGTCCAGTGTCCACCCCCGCGCAGCAGGCCGCCCCCCGGCAACTCGGGCACCACCACCTGCGGTTTGCCCCGCGCCACCAGATCACCGCTGCGATAGGGGAACCGCACCACGCTGTCGGTGTTCGCCACGTACAGCCACTGCGGCTCGCTGCCCGGGACCGGGGCACCGCCGGAGGCCGGGGCACCGCCCGAGGCCGGCGGATAGAACGCCAGGCCGAAGGGCTGCCGCAGGCCGCGCGCGTACGACGAGGACTGCGCCGCCTGGCCCTCCGCGGTCACGCCGCGCAGGGCGCGCACACCGTCGTGCTTGCTCTCGGCCACGAACACGTCGCCGTTCGGCGCCACCCGGACCAGCCGGGGGTTGTGCAGCCCCTCCGCGTACAGCTGGACCCGGAAGCCGGCCGGGGCCAGCGGCAGCGCCCCCTTGGGCCGCGGCACCAGACGCGGTCCGTTGTCGATGGACTGCGCGGGATCGGGCGCCGGCAGCTCTTCGACGCGCACCAGGTGTGAGCGTCCCGGCACCTGTCCGCGATAGTCGACGAAAGGGCTGTGGTGCTCTTCCGGCGCGGTCGTCACCGGCGCCTGGGGTTTCGCCAGCGCGCGCGCCGAGACCAGCGCGCCCCCTGCCGCGACGATCGCCATCGAAAGCAGAACCCAGCAAGCCGCGCGCGTCTTCACCGGACGAATCTAAGCGCGAACGGCGCCTCCGGTAAGGTGACCCGCCATCGAAACCGGGTCAGCGCGATTTCGGGGCCAGCGCGATCCCGTCGCGCGCCAGGTCCGCCTCGCTGGCATTGGTGGCCAGCGTCTGCGCCGGCGCCTCGTACCACTCGGGATCCTTTCCACCCGGCAGCGCGTCCCGGATCTTCAGCAGCGTGAACATGCCGCCCATGGTGATGACGTCGAACTTCCCACGCCCCAGCACCGTGGAGACGCTGTTGCGCGGCACCGGCATGTCCATGCCAGCCATGTCCGTCATCCCGTTCTGCCCCATGGTCATGTAACCCGGGACCACCTTGCGGATGCGCTGGTCGACCTTTCCCGCGTCGACACCCGTCATGTTGGGGATCCCGTGCCCCATCTGGTTCATCAAGTGGTGGGTCATGTGACAGTGCAGGGGCCAGTCGCCCGGGTTGTCCGCCACGAACTCGATGGTGCGCGTGCTGCCCGTCGGGACCAGCACCGTCGTCTCGGGCCAGCGTGCCCCTTCGGGGATGACGCCGCCGTCCGTCTCGGTGATCCAGAAGCGATGGCCATGCAGATGGATCGGATGATGGTCCATCGCGCTCAGGTTGCCGAAGCGGATGCGCACGCGCTCCCCGGTCCGGGCCAGCAGGGGCGACGTGCCGGGGAAGGCCTTGGCGTTCATCGTCAGCACGTTGAAGTCCGTCATCTCCAGCGGGTTGGGCCGCTGGGCGCCCGGGTCGATACGCCACTCGTGCAACATGATGACGTAGTCGCGATCGACGGCGTGGCGCTGCCGGCGCGGGTGGATGATGAACATGCCGGTCATGCCCAGCGCCATCTGGATCATCTCGTCGTGGTGCGAGTGGTACATCAGCGTTCCCGCGTGCTGCAACGTGAACTCGTACTTGAACGTCTCGCCGGGCTCGATGGGCTTCTGGGTCAGGCCCCCGACGCCATCCATGCCGTTCGGCAAGCGCAGGCCGTGCCAGTGCACCGTCGTGGAGGCCGGCAGCGCGTTCGTCACGTAGATGCGGACGCGGTCGCCCTCGACCGCTTCGATCACCGGCCCGTGTACGCTGCCGTTGAAGCCCCAGCACTTCGCGTTCAGGCCAGGGAGGAATTCGTGGTCGACCGGTTCGGCCACCAGGTGGAACACCTTCACGCCGCCGACGATCTTGAAGGGCAGCTTTGCCCCGTTGGGGACCGTCACGGGCAGGTAGTCACGATCGGGCTGGCCGGGGGCCGCCGCGCGGGCCACCGCGGGCGGACTGGTGGACGCGGCGTCGGCCCGGCCCGCCAGCAGCAGCGCGCCGCCCGCCAGGCCAGCGGCGCCGGTCGTGAACAGCTCGCGTCGCCGCAGTCCTGTCGACTTGGCGCCGAGGTCATTGGTGGGTCGGTCATCTTCGTGACGGTCTTGTTCGTGACGTTTCATGGGGCGATCGTCCTTTGGGCGGTGTTGGGGGAAGAAGGGGGCGTGCCGGCGGTGGCCGGCACATCCAGGCGCCTGCCCACCGCGCGCTCCAGTTCGGCGTGCGCGGTCCAGTAGGCGCCCAGGGCCTCGACGTAGCCGCGATCGGCCTCCAGTTCGGCGCGCTTGGCCGCCAGCAGGCGGGGCGCGCCCACGAACATGCCGTTGTACGCCTGCAGCGTCAGCTCGACGATCGAACGCCGCAGCGGCAACAGCGTGCGCTGGTAGTGCGCCAGCATCTGCCGGGCGCTGTCCAGGCGGGCCGCCGCCACCCGCACTTCCGAGCGTGCGTCCACCACCAGCCGCTCGTGGCGCCGGTCCGTCTCGCGGCGTTCCGCCTCCAGGCGCGCGATGGTCGCCTGACGCTGATCGAAGATGGGCAGCTCGATGCTGAGGTTGGGGCCGATGACGCGGGGACCGTCCGGGTCCTGGTGGGCGTCCACGCCGATGTCCAGCCGGCCCACGAAACGCGTGCTGCGGGCCAGGTCCACCGCCTTGCGCATCAAGGCGGCCTGCTGCGCCGACGCGGCGACGTCCAGCCGTTGCTTCAAGGCCAGCGACTCCAGATCGCGCGGGTCGCCGGCGTCCAGCGGAGGCTCACTCAGCGTCTCACGCAGCGTCCAGGCGGTGGCGGGGCCCGTCAGGCCCAGCCACCGGTTCAGACGCTCGCGTCGCTCCATCAGCTCCAGGCGCTCTCGCTCCAGCGCCAGCCGCGCGTCTTCGTACGTCGCGGTATCCTCCGCCTGCTCCAGCTCGGTGGCCGTGCCGGCGTCGAAGCGGCTCTTCGTCAGGTCGGCGTCGGCGCCCAGCGTCTCCAGCGCCAGGGCGCGCCGCTCCACCAGCGCCGTGCCCACCTGGACCTCGACCACCGCCTTGCTGACCTCGGCGACCGTCTCCAGCGCCTGGTGCGCGACGCGCAAGGTGTCGGCGGTGAACTGCGCGCGCGCCATCTCCTTGCGGTGGCTCAGCACGAACAGGTCCAGGAAGTCCTGCACGATCGAGCCGCGCATCTCGGGGAAGGGTGTGTTCCCGAAGCCCAGATCGATCCCCAGCGTCGGGTTGCGCAGCAAACCCGCCTGCACCATGTCGGCCTGCGAGACACCCAGGTGCTCGTACGTCTCGTTCAGCGCTGGATTGTTCACCAGCGCGATCTCGATGGCGCTCTGCCGCGTGAGGCCTGGTGCCAGCAGGCCCCGCACCCAGGCGGCGACCTGGTCGTCAGGCGGCGGCCCGGCCTGCCAGTGCGTCCGCGCGCCGGCGTGGTCGGCGACCAGCGCCGCCACCTGATCGTGGCCGCGCGACGCCTGCACGCTGCCGCAGCCGGCGGTCAGGCAAAGCAGCAGCAAGGCCGGACGACCGCGACTGGCGGGGAGGGGGTCGGGGAACAGGCGAAAATCGCGAACTTCGAATCGAGTCATGATCGGGCTCCCATAACGGAAGAAGCAGAAGGTCGATGAGGTGAATGAACGTGGCCCAGGCTGCGGGCCATCGCAGGCCGTGCGCGGGCGGGCAGACGAGCGGTCGCCCCTCGGTGGCCCGATGCGGTCACGAACGCCGGCGGCGGCGCGTCAGGAAGGCGCCGCGGAAATGATCGACCAGCCAGGGCGCGGTCGCCGAGGCGGCGGCGTGGGCCGGCTCAGATCAGGAACGACTGCGTGACGAGGCGCCGCGGAGGCCCCAGGCCGGGCGGAGCCGTGGCGCGGGCGTCGTCGCCGCGCGCCGGCGCCGGGAATGACGGCGCGGACCAGTTGACTGGCAGCGCCTGACCGTGAACGGTGGTCAGCGCAGGCTGATCCAGGTGGACCTCTGCGGGCGCACGGTCGAACGTCACACGCAGCACGTCGCAGCACGAGGCCGCCGCCCAACCCCTTTCGAGCGGCGCAGGGACCGGCGCGTCGTCCTGGACGGCGCCGCCACAATCCCCTGCCACGACCGCCCCCGTCAGCCGGCAGACCATCATTGAGTAGCCGGGAATGGCGGGCGCGAGGATCGACAGCGGCAGCAAGATCAGAGCCGCAACAAATCCGGGCGCTCGCCGAAGGAGCATCGGTTCAGAATGAGGGGCGTCACGGGGACTGTCAATCGATGGGGGCGGCGGGACGGGATCCACGCTGCCGCCGTTGCGTCGCGGGTGACTTGACTTGGCGCGGGTCTTGAACGCTGATCCGCTGGTGCGGGCGGGCCAGCGCGTCGGCAAGTACATCCTGGGCGATCCCATCGCGCGCGGTGGAATGGCCGAGGTGTGGGCCGCCCGGGTGGAGGGACCACGCGGGTTCGTGAAGTCGCTGGCGCTGAAGTTCATCCTGGACTCCTTCGCGGGCGACTCGGACCTGGAGCGGCTGTTCGTGAACGAGGCGCGCCTGGCGGCGCAGCTGCAGCACGCGAACCTGGTCAGCGTGTTCGACTTCGACAAGATCTCCGACGCCAGCGGGCAGGCCCGTTACTACATCGCGATGGAGCGGATCGAGGGCCACGATCTGCGGCGGGTGCTGCAGAACCTGGCCAAGCGGGGCCGGCGCCTGCCGCCCGAGATCGCCTTGCACGTGGCCGGCGAGGTGCTGAAGGGGCTGCGCTACGTGCACGAACGGCGCGAGCCCGACACGCAGCGCTCGCTGGGGCTGGTCCATCGCGACGTCTCGCCCCACAACATCCTGATCGGCATGGGCGGCGAGGTGAAGCTGTCCGACTTCGGAATCGCCAAGGCGATGACACAAAGCCTGGGCACCAAGGCCGGCATGATCCGCGGCAAGCTGGCCTACGCGTCGCCCGAGCAGCTGCGCAGCGAGCACTTCGACCACCGCACCGATCAGTTCGCGCTGGGCGTGACGCTGTGGGAGGCGGTGGCGGGGCAGCGCCTGTTCGACGGTCCGTCCGAGATGGACATCATCGGCAAGGTGCTGCGCTGCCAGATCCCCCCGCTGCCCGCCGACGTGGGCGTGGCGCCCGCGACCGAGGCCGTCATCCGTCACATGCTGGCGGCGGATCCGGACAGGCGGTACGCGTCCACCGGGGAGGCGTTCTCCGCGCTGCTGGCCTGTCCGGGGTACACGCCGGACGGCGGCGCGCTGGAGGCGCTGATGCAGGAGGTGTTCACGCCGCAAGGGCTGGTCATGCCGCCAACCTTGCCGTTGCCCGCAGGCGCGGCGGCGCCGGCCGGCCTGGGCTCGCAAGAGGGAACCAAGCCCGTGGCGGCAGGGCAGGGGCTGCCGGGGACGGCGCCGGCCGCCCTGGTGGCGTTTCCCGGGAACACCACGCTCGCGGCGGAGCCGCCGGTCTGGGGGCCGCGACCCACGGGCCTGGGCGATGGTGTGCCCGTGCCCCGCCCGCCGGAAGGCGAGGGGCCCGACAGCGCCACGTTCGCGGATCGAGAGCGGTCCGTGACGGGGTCGGCCTACGTCTCGACCGCCGAGGGTGTTCCCCCATCGAGACGGCCCCGCGGTGGCGTGCGGGCGGCGGCCCTGGTCGCCGCTTCGCTGGCCAGCGTGACGCTGGTGGCGGTGCTGGAGCGCCGGCCCTGGCGGACGCAGGCTTCAGGGGTACCGGCGGCCGCGACCCGCACCTGGCCCGGCGACCGTCCGGGACGCGCGCCCGCGACGCCCGCGGCCGTCCGGCGGGCGGCCGTCCGTATCACCGACGAGCCACCGCAAGAAGCTCCGCCCGCGGTCGTCCCGGCCAGCCGCCCGGCAGCCGACCCCACGGACCAATCACCGGACGAACCGCGCCGGGCAGTCCCTTCGATGGACGAGGCCCCAGGCGCCACTGATTCCGAAGCCGTGCCGCCGGTCCGGCACGAGCGCGCTCTTGCCGAACCCAGCCCGCACGAGAAGCACGCCCATCGAGCGACCCGGGTTCCAAAGCCATCGCCGGCGGCTTCCGAGCCGGCGCCTCTCAGAGCGGAGCGGCAGGACAGCCTCGCGCCGCCCGAGACCAAGGACGAGGCGCCCCCAACCAAGCCACCACCCGCGCCGTCGCCAGGTGTGAGCACGAACGGCTCCTGGGTGCTCCCCTGAGACGCCTGGCTCCCGGCCGGTCAAAATGATTCGCAACTCCCTCGACGTCATCCCGATAGACGGCCCAGAACTGCGCTGATAGCTATCGCTTCATGTCGAGAGGAGTCTGGATGGAGACTGCGCGGAAATGTCGGCTCGCGTGTCTTTCGGTCGTGGTTTCGATGATGTGCTCTTGTTCTTCGCCGCGGCCCTATGATCCTTCGATATCAGGAAGCGGAGGAGCAGCCGGCGCACCTGGGTTCGGCGGTGGAATGATCGGGACGGGGAAAGCGATGGGCGGCTTTGCTGGCACCGGAGCAGCCGGCGGCTCCGTGTCCGAAGGGGCTGGCGGATTTGGAGGTATGGGGCCAGGGACGGGTGGTGTGGCGGCGACCGGAGGCGCGGGCCTCGGTGGTATCGGCCCGGGTGGAAACCCGGGAACGGCCGGCAGTCTCGGCCAGACTTGCAGCAATCAGAGCGATTGCCCGGGCCTATGCAGTGGATGTTCTCATGGGGTCTGTGTGTCGGTAGTTAATGCCGAAGACCCTGACAGCTGCGCGGGCACGTGCGATGCCTCGGGAACTTGCAAGTCCAAGCAAGGCCAGACGTGCCAGACTGGTTCGGGCTGCGTCGCTGGAACGACCTGCGCGCCAGATGGGTACTGCTGCAACAGCGCCTGTCTGAATTCCTGCCAGGCCTGCGACATTCCCGGCTTTCTCGGTGTCTGTACGCCCGTGGCGTCCGGGCCGCCCCACGGAAATCGCGTGCAGTGTGCTGGTGCCGGTTCGACGTGCGGTGGCGTATGCGCAGACAAGCCGGATGGCAGTTGCGCCTATCCGGCGGCCGATGTCACCTGCGGAGTGGCGAGGGCATGCTCCGCCAGTACGACATCAGGGGGCGGCACTTGCACCGGGACAGGGCAATGCGTGTCGTCGCCTTCGATGTCCTGTCCGAACGGCTGCGATGCGACCGGCACGGGTTGCCTGTCCTGTGGCGGAGGCGCAGTCGCCTGCAATGGGCTCTGTTGCGCTGCCGGGCAGTCTTGCTGTGGCGGATCGTGCGTCGACGCCACCTCAAACCCGAAAATGTGCGGAAGTTCCTGCCAAGTGTGCCCCGTGCCCGACCGTGCAATAGCACTCTGTACGAACTCGAAGTGTGAGACGTCGTGCGTTGGGGGCGCACCGAAGTGTACGGACGGGACTTGCGCGCGGCTGTCGTGGACGTTCGACTCAATGGATCTCGATGGAATCACAGTGACGGGCGGAGCACCGACGATCAGAAGTTTGGACGGCAACCCGGCCTTGGCCGTCGACACGACCAGTCTTGCCACGATCTCCCTAACAGTGCCGATATGTCGAACGAGCAGTGTTGACCTCAGCACGAAAACAGTCAGTTTTCGCGCTTACTTTGACGGAACGCCCTATTACTCCCCGAACCCTGGGCAGTTTGCCTTGGATGCTTCCGACCCGATGACCTCCTCTGGAGCCGGATACTTGGGCGTCGAATCGGTAGGACAAGGAGCCTGGATCCCATATTCGTCGGCCCTGAGTCTGTCGACATCTAGCCAGACAACCGCAGCGGTCACTCTTCGCGCCTTCTCTTGGGGAGCGCAGTTCTCTGGCACAGTGTGGATCGACGACATCTTGGTCCAGTAGCAACGACCAGCTAAAAAAAAAGGCCGGCACTTGGCCGGCCTTTCCGCGAACGATCGAACGGGCTGTTACTGGATCTGCCCTCGGATCTCGCCGTCGTGGTAGTTCGTGCTGTGCACGTTGATGTACGTGAGGCCGGCCTTCATGTCGGTCACCTGCTGAGCGGTCAGCGTTCCGTTGCCGCTGACGGCACCGGCCGTGGCGGACGTGGCGGACAACACAACGATCGGGTTCGCGTTCATGCCGGCCGGAGCCGGGCCGTGGATGTGGGCGCTGATCGCCGAGGAGGACAGGCCGGTGAAGCTGCCCTGGACCGACACGGCGCCCGTGTTCGGGTTCAGGATGACCGTGGCCGAGCCGGTCGCCGTCGACGCGGTCTGACCGGCGGTCAGGACCTCCATCGCGCCGGTCAGCGCGACGTTGTACATGATGTTCGCCTGGCCGCCCGCGCCGCCTGCGCTGCCGCCGGCCGCGGTGCCTGCCGCGCCACCGACCTCCGCGCCGCCCACGCCGCCCGTCGCGGAGCCGCCGTGGCCGCCCGCCGCCGTGCCAGCCTGGCCGCCCACCTCGGAGCCGCCAACGCCGCCCGTGGCCGAGCCGCCGTGGCCGCCCGCCGCGCCGGCCACGCCACCGGTCGCCGAGCCGCCGTGGCCGCCCGCCGCGCCGCCGGTCGCCGAGCCGCCGTGACCGCCCGCCGCGCCGCCGGTCGCCGTGCCGCCGTGGCCGCCGGCCGCGCCGGCCGTGCCCGCGCCGCCGTGTCCGCCGGCGCCGCCCGTGCTGTGGCCGCCCGCGCCGCCCGTTCCATTGTTGCTGGTTCCGCTGTCGCAGCCCGTGCTGAACAGCGCGACTGACAGCGCTCCCAGCGACAGGAGAGAAACGGTGGTGGTGATCTTCTTCAGGTTCAACATCGGTAGTGCCTCCTCGGGCTCAGGGTCGCTATGTATCCGTTCGGAGACGCGTCTTACCCCGAAAGTGCACCTTTGCCTACAGAGCGGCGGCCGATTCTTGCCACGGCCCTACCATTTGCGATTGCCACATTGCGCGGCGATCGGCGCCGCTGACGGTCAGGGGGCGCCGCGACGGGCAGCGCGGCGTTCCCGGAGGAGGCGCTTCTTCACCACGGCCGCGGCCCGCTTCGCCATCACCTCTTGCGACGGTTTCCGGCCGGGCATGGGCTCCTGCTCGGTGTGGTGCTCGTCCAGGGCGGTCGGTTCCGCGCCCAGCTCGAAGATGGTGACCTCGCGCTTGCCGCGATCCCCGAGGCGCAGCGGCATCACCGCGGCGCCGATGCCGGCCCCCACGTAGACCGCGCCGCCCTGGTCCCTGCGCTTCGGCAACGCTTCCACCAGGGAGTCCTCGTGGTTGCCCCGGGCTTCCCGGGACCCATAGAGGCCGTGCAGATACTTGTGGCCGCCGATCTTTCCCAGGGACAGCTCATGGAGGCGCGCCACCGTCACCTGGCCCCCGTGCGTGTGGCCGGACAGCACCAGGGGGATGCCCCGCTTCCACAGCCCGTCCGCCTCCTCGGCGATGTGCGACAGGGCCAGCGTGGGCAGCTCGCGCCGCAGGCCCTTGACCGCCTCCTCCACGCGGGCGTGCCCGGTGTAGGCGTCGTCCAGCCCCACCACCTGCAGCCGCTCGTGGCCCAGGGTGACGGTGGTGTTGCGGTTGCGCAGCACCTCGACGCCGGCGCGCTTCAGCGCCGCCTCCACCTCGTCGGCCCCCGACCAGTGGTCGTGATTGCCCAGCACGGCGATGGTGGGGGCCTTGAACCCGCTGACCACCTCCACCAGCTGGTCCAGCCACAGCTGGCTGTGACACACGAAATCTCCCGTCAGCACCACCAGATCGGGATGCTCGGCGTTCGTCATGTCCACGGCCGCCTTCTGCACCGCGAACGGCGTGACGCGTCCCACGTGCAGGTCGGTGAGGTGGGCGATGCGCGCGTGGCCCAGGCGGCGGCGATAGGCGCGGGGACCGGCGAACCGCCTCAGCTCGATGCCATACCGCCCCGGCTCTTCCGGGACCTCTTCATCGGAACGCCGCAGCTTCGCGAATCGTTTCTCGATCCACGAGGCGGCTTCTGCGATCGACGAGGAAGACTTAGCCACGGGCTATCTCGGAAGGGCGCTCGAAAAGGGGCATGAAAAGACTAACCACCGATCTCGGCTCAGGCCACCGCCTTCTTGACCACCTCCAGAAAACTCTGGGCGGCGTGGGACAGCGTGCGGTCCCGGGGCACCAGCAGCCGGATGGGCCGTTCGATGTGCATTTCTTTCACCTTGACCTCGACCAGGGCGCGCCGGTCCAGCTCCTGCCGGACCACCATGCGGGGCAGGAAGGCCACCCCCTCGTTGCTCTGCACCAGCTTGCGGATGGCCTCCAGCGTGGGCATCTCCACGTCCATGTTCAGCGGCACCTTGTGCCGGCGGAACTCGCGCACCACGTTCTCGCGGTAGGGGGAGACCACGTTGTGAGCGATGAAGGTCTCCTCGCCCAGCTCGGTGATCGACACGGACTTGCGGCCGGCGAAGCGGTGCTGGGGGGACACGATGAAGGCCAGCGCGTCCGCGTACAGGGTGCGTGACAGCAGGCGGGCGTCGGCCGGGTCGTAGCTGACCACCCCCAGCTCGAGGTTTCCGTCCAGCAGCTCTGCCGGGATCTTGCTGGACTGGCTGCGCCGCACCTGGATCTTGATCTTCGGGTACAGGCGCCGGTAGCGCTCGATGTGGGGCAGCAGGTACAAGGTCGACGATTCGTTCGCGCCGATGATCAAGCGGCCAGCGGCGTTGTCACGCAGCTCGGCCAGCGCCGTCGTCATCTCCTCGCGCAGGTTCTCGAAGCGACGGGTGAAGTCCAGCACCACCTGCCCGGCGTCCGTCAGCACCAGCTTCTTGGCGGTGCGGAAGCTGCGGTCGATCAGGGGTTCGCCCAGCTCGGCTTCCAGGCGCTGCAGGGTCAGCGAGATGGCCGGCTGCGTGCGCAGCAGCCTCTCGGCGGCGCGCGAGAAGCTCTGCTCGGCCACGACGGTGGCGAAGACCTGCAGGGCGTACAGTTCGACCGTCGGCACGGCCAGGACGATAGCGCGAAGGGGGACCCGGCGGAATAACCGAAGCTAATGCGTTCATCTACTATTATAAATTTGCCGAATCCGTGGCCCCCGACCAGACTGAACCGTCACCATGACCTCGAACCGCGTCTACATCTTCGACACCACCCTGCGCGACGGCGAGCAGTCGCCTGGCTGCAGCATGACCGTGAACGAGAAGGTCCGCCTGGCCCACAAGCTCGAGGACCTGGGCGTCGACATCCTGGAGGCGGGGTTCCCCATCGCCTCCGAGGGGGATTTCGAGGCGGTGCGCGCCGTCAGCCGCGAGATCAAGGTGTCCGTGGCCGCTCTGGCCCGCTCGGTGCCGGGCGACATCGAGAGGGCGGGTGCCGCGCTGGATCAGGCCCTGGTGGCGCCCCGCATCCACACGTTCCTGGCCACCAGCGACATCCACCTGAAGCACAAGCTGAAGAAGTCGCGGCAAGAGGTGCTGGACGCGGCCGTCGCCGGCGTGAAGCTGGCCCGCAAGTACGTCGATGACGTCGAGTTCTCGGCCGAGGACGGCGCGCGCACCGACCCCGACTATCTGGTCCAGGTGGCCAAGGCGGTCGTGGACGCCGGCGCCCGCACGGTCAACATCCCGGACACCGTCGGATACTCCATCCCGGACGAGTTCGCGACGCTGATCGGCCGCGTCGTCGAGGCGCTGGCCGGCCGGGGCATCGTCAGCGTGCACTGTCACGATGATCTGGGCCTGTCGGTCGCGAACTCGATCGCCGCCCTGCAGGCGGGGGCGCGCCAGATCGAGTGCACGATCAACGGCATCGGCGAGCGCGCCGGCAACTGCTCGCTGGAGGAGGTGGTGATGGCGCTGAAGACGCGCCAGGACCGCCTGCCCTTCACCACGGGCATCCACACCGAGCACCTGTACCCGGCCAGCCAAATGCTGTCGTCGATCATCAGCTTCGGGCCGCAGCCCAACAAGGCCATCGTGGGCCGCAACGCCTTCGCCCACGAGGCGGGCATCCACCAGGACGGCTTCCTGAAAGAGCGGACCACCTACGAGATCATCGAGCCGCGCAGCGTCGGCGTGCCGGAGAGCCGGCTGGTGCTGGGCAAGCACAGCGGCCGGCACGCGCTGTCCGCCCGCTGCGAGGAGCTGGGTCTGAAGCTGGATCGGGCCCAGCTGGACGCCCTGTATGTGCGGTTCTCGGCCCTGGCCGACCGCAAGAAGGGCATCATGGACGAGGAAATTGTCGAGCTGGCGCAAGAGGTTACCGCCGGCGCGAAGGCCAGCGACTCGACGGCCCGCGTCGCCTGATCGCAGAAACTTTACGCCCGCCCCTTAATAGGTCCCCTGGGGCGTGTCGATACCCCTGCTGACGAGCGGCTTTTTCGCCCGTCAGGGGAGGGGAAGATGTCCATCGATGCCATCGGTCGTGTAGTCGCCGGTGTCAGCGCCCTGGCCGCGTCCAGGACGGAGCTCGCCACCGGTAACAGAGGAGCGAATTCTGGTCAGTCCCCCGCGGCAGACCAGTCCGCCGCCCCGGCGGACGCCACCATCATCGCCATCAGCGAGGAAGCGCAGGCGCGGCAACAGGCGGCGGCCGACCAGGCCGCCCAGGACGCTGCCGCCGCTGCCGCCGCCGACCAGGCCGCGCAGGCGGCCGCCGCCGCTGACCAGGCGGCGCAGGCCCCACCCGCCACTGCCACTTCGGCCGTGACGAACGCCGTCAGCAACGACTGGGCGGCCGGGCCGCCCACGGTCGACAACGCCGCCGTGCAGGAGGCCCTGGACGCCCTGGATCAGGCCAGCCGCGAGAACGCAGGGCAGGCCGAGCAGACGGCGATCCAGAACCAGCAGGATCAGAACGCGCTGGAGCAGAAGGCGGTCGAAGACGCGACCGGCGCGGCCGTGCAACGACAGGACGACATCGTGCTCGCCGCCATCAACGCGGGCATCCGGGTCGCCTTCGGCTCGCTGGCCACGCCCATCACCGGCGATCCGGCGCTGCGCGAACCTGGCAAGGTCGACATCGTCGCCTGAGCCCGCGCTCGGGCACCCTGGACGGGGCCTGGAGGTAGGGCCGTCCCAGGTTGTAAGGTCGCCGGGTGGGGCGGCCGGCGTTCACGAGAAGCCTGTACCTGCAGGTCCTGGCCGGCGTGGCCCTGGGGATCCTCGTCGGGCTGGTGCGCCCGTCGTTGGCGGTGGCGTTGAAGCCGCTCGGCGACGGGTTCGTGCGGCTGATCAAGATGCTGATCGCCCCCATCGTCTTCGCGACGGTGGTGGGCGGCATCGCCCACGCCGCCGACATGCGCAAGGTGGGGCGGGTGGGCGTGAAGGCGCTGGTCTACTTCGAGCTGCTGACGACGGTGTCGCTGGCCATCGGCCTGGGGGTGGGGCACGTGGTGGCGCCCGGGGCGGCCATTCACGCCGACCCGCGCACGCTGGACGCGCACCTGATCGAGAGCTACACGACGGCCAGCAAGCACCTGGGCGTGGCGGACTTCCTGCTGGGCATCATTCCCAACACCGTCGGGGAGGCGTTCTCGGGCGGGGACATCCTGCAGGTCTTGCTGGTCTCGATCCTGGCCGGCGTCGCCGCGGCGGCGCTGGGCCAGCGGGTCGCCGCCGTCACGTCCTTCATCGATCAGATGGGCCAGCTGTTCTTCCGCATGGTGGGGGTGGTGATGCGGCTGGCGCCGCTGGGGGCGATGGGCGCGATGGCGTTCACCGTGGGAAAGTTCGGCATCGCCTCGCTGGCCGCCCTGGCCAAGCTGATGCTGGCCTTCTATCTGACCAGCGCCCTGTTCGTGGTGCTGGTGCTGGGGCTGGTGGCGTGGCGGGTGGGCTTCAGCGTGCTGAGCTTCGTGCGCTACATCCGCGAGGAGATCTTCGTCGTGCTCGGCACGTCGTCGTCGGAATCGGCGCTGCCCTTGCTGATGACGAAGCTGGAGCGCCTGGGCTGCCCGCGCGCCGTGGTGGGCCTGGTCGTGCCCACCGGCTATTCATTCAACCTGGACGGCACGTCGATCTATCTGTCGCTCGCCACGCTGTTCATTGCCCAGGCGCTGGACGTCAAGCTGCCGCTGGGACAGGAGCTTGCCCTGCTGGCGGTGTTGCTGCTGACCTCGAAGGGGGCGGCGGCGGTGACAGGCGGCGGCTTCGTGACCCTGGCCGCGACGCTGTCGGCGACGGGCAAGCTGCCCGTGGCGGGGCTGGCGCTGCTGCTGGGCGTGGATCGCTTCATGTCGGAGGCGCGGGCCATCACCAACCTGATCGGCAACGGCGTGGCCACGCTGGCCATCGCGCGCTGGGAAGGCGATCTGGACGTGCCCCGGCTGCGCGTGGAGCTATCCGCGAGAGCACACCAGGCCCAGCCGCCCGCGCCGCTGTCCCGTCAGGCCCCGCCGCCGGCTGCCGGATGAGGCAGGGCTGGTCAGGTCTTCGCTTCGTCGAAGCTACCGACCACGGCCGTCGCGCTGGCGGGCGGTGTCCGCTCCAGCATCGTCACCACGGCCTGGGTCAGATCGCCGGGCATGAAGGGCTTGGGAAGGAACTGCGTGTCGGCGTCCAGGGGGCGCGACAGCAGCTCGGGGTGCTCGGTGTGCCCCGACGTGAACAGCACCTTCAGGGCGGGCCGCAGCTCACGTAAGGCCGCCGCCAGCTCGATCCCCCCCATCTCGGGCATGGCCACGTCGGTCACCAGCAAGTGGATGGGCCCGGCGTGCTGCGCCGCCACGTCCAGGGCGTGCCGCCCGTTGCGGGCGGACAGGATGGTGTACGCCCGCAAGGTCAGGATCCCCACCAGCAGGTTTCGTACGTCGTCGTTGTCGTCGACGATCAGCACGGCCTCGTAGCTGCTGGTCGGCGGTGGCAGGGACAGCGCCGGGGCCGCGGAGAAGGCGGCGGCCACCCGACCGCGCGGCAGCAGGACCGTGAAGGTGGTGCCCGTCCCCGGCTGGCTGTCCACGGTCGTGGTGCCGCCGCTCTGCCGAACGATGCCCTGGACCATCGCCAGGCCCAGGCCGGTGCCCTGTCCCAGCTCCTTGGTCGTGAAGAACGGCTCGAAGATGTGGGGAAGGACCTCATCCGGGATGCCGGTGCCGGTGTCGCGAACCACCAGCGCGACCATGCCGTTCGGCGCGTCCGCGGTGCTCAGGCTCAGGCGGCCGCCGCCGGGCATGGCGTCGCGCGCGTTCAGGGCCAGGTTCAGGATGACCTGCTCGACCTGGCCCGGATCGGCGAACACCGGGCTGCGCGCGTTCGGCGACACGCTGATCTCGATGCGATCGTCGACCACGCTGCGCAGCAGGCGCCGCATCCGCTCGACCATCTCGTTCAGGTCCAGCGACACCGGCTTCAGCACCTGCCGCCGCCCGTAGGCCAGCAGCTGGCGCGTCAGCTGCGCCGCCCCCTTGGCGCTCTCCAGCACCATGGCGGCGTGGTGGTACAGCGGATCGTCGCTGCCCAGCCCCGTGCACAGCAGATCGCCGTAGCCCATGATGATGGCCAGCCGGTTGTTGAAGTCGTGGGCGATCCCGCCCACCAGCTTGCCGACGGTGCCCAGCTTCTCGGCCTGACGAAGCTGCTCTTCCACCTGATCGTGGGCCCACTGAGCGGCGCGGAGCGGCCCGATGTCCTCGAACGACACCACGATGTACTCCAGGCGGCCCTGTTCATCCCTGGAGCTCCGCAATTCGGTGCGTACCCAGTGCGTCGTTCCGTTCCGGGAGAGCACGCGCTTGTCCAGCTGAAAGCGGTCAATCTCGCCTTTGCCGACGCGACCAATCAGGGCCCGCTCAACCTCGGCCTCGTCGGGGTGCGTGACCTCCAGCCACAGCTCGTAGGGGTCGCGCTCCAGCAACTCGGCCCGGTCGTACCCGACCAGACGCGCGTACTGGTCGTTGACGAACACGTACCGCCCCTTGACCGCCGAGACGCACATGATGGCGATGGGCGATTGCTCGACGGCCAGCATGTGGTGGCGCGCGAACTCCAGCTGCGCCGCCAGGGCGTCGCGCTCGGCCTCCGCGCGGGACAACGCGGTCCGGAGCTCGTGGGTCTGGTCGGCCATGAATGAAAACCTTACTCCCAAGCGGCAGCCGGCGGGAAACGGTCTCTGACGACCGGGTCGCGACATCGTTGTCGGGGGTACGTCGGATCATTGAAGCGGCTCACCTCCGCGGCCGGTGGTGACGCTTCGCCATACCGGCGCCGGGGGGCCCGATCACCGTCGGTACGCTTGTTGCTGCCGACGCGCGCGAAAGAAATCGCGATTGGCACAAAAACAAGTGACCGAGTTTGCAGGTCCCGACGGACTTCCATCGGGACATTTCCCCGTCTGTCATTTCGGCAGGCGGTTCCCCGTTGCCTGGGAGCGCCCATGAACATGTTGGTCTTCGATCCGGTCGAGAGAAGGGTGTTGTCGTCGAGGTTGGTCGAGATCGGCCACCGTCGGCCTAGACGCTGGCTTGCAGCAGCGTTGTTCGCGACGGCGGTCGCCGGTGGCTGCTCGACGCAGCAGCCGGCCGACGAGCAGCAGAGCCTGGAAGCCATCTTGAACGACGGCGACCTGTCGGTGATGTCCACCCACGGCCTGACCGTGACCGCGGCGGCGACCGCGGGACGGGGCGGCGCGATGCTACCGGGGTCCGGAGGCGCGGGCGGTATCGCTCCGCCGCCGTCCGACGGAGGCGTCGTCGATGGCCCGAAGGGTGGGTCCATCGGCTCGGGCGGGTTCATCGGCATGGGCTCGGGCGGGTTCATCGGCATGGGCGGGTTCATCGGCTCGGGCGGGTTCATCGGCATGGGCGGGTTCATCGGCTCAGGCGGCTTCGGAGGCGCGGGCGGCGGCAATCAGGGTCCGTTCCCGCAGGCCGCCCAGGGGCTGTGGTTCTTCGACGACTGCAATCCCGATCGGACCGAGCTGCAGGACAGCTCGTTCAACTTCCACACCGCCTTCCGGGCCGTCACCGCCGCGTGCGTGGCCGGCATCTCCAACCAGGGCATCGGCATCGCAAGCGCCGACGACTACGTGTACGTGCCCGACCAGCCCACCTTCACCTTCGCGGGCGGCCTGACCGCCGCGGCCTGGGTGAAGCTGAACAAGCTGGGCGACGTGCGGACGATCATCCGCAAGCGCGAGGACGGGACCAGCACCTTCGTGCTGGCCACCAACGACAAGAACTACCAGATGGTCATCAGGCTGAGCAGCGGCAAAGCCGTGTCGGTGACGGCGAAGGCGACCACCAACACGTGGACGCACGTGGCGGCGACCTATGACGGGCAGGACCTGAAGCTGTACGTGAACGGCGTCCTGGCCGCGAAGACACACGCGGTGGGCACGTTGAGCACGGGCCTGGGCCCCGTGTTGATGGGCAACGACGCCTCGGGCCGCCGCATCGACGGGGCGCTGGACGGCGTGTACTTCGACACCTTCCCGGCCACGGCCGATCAGATCGGCGCCCTCAGCTGCGTCTCGGGCCAGTCGACGGTGACCGTCGTGCCCGTGGCCGGCCCGGCCGTGCCCGCCGGCACCGAGGTCGACTACGACGTGCAGATCGTCAATCACGATGCGAAGAGCTGCCCGCCCAAGAGCTATCAGTTCTCCGCGTTCCAGTCGCCGCAGGGCATCTTCGCGTCACCGAACTTCGCCCAGACGGATCCGGTGGCGCCCGGCGCGACGGCCCACCTGGCGGTCGCCGTCACGTCCTCGACCGATGTCGATCCCGACACCTACACGGTGCCCTTCCAGCTGTTCGCACCCGACAACCTGGGCGGGTTCGGCGACTTCACGAGCGGCAGCCTGAGCTACTCGGTGCAGGGGGGCCCCTGCTCGGTCCGCACGCGCCAGGAGTTGATGATCACCGACGTCAGCGTGGTCGAGGATCCCGTGCGCACCGTGGCCGATGGTCCCTGGACGTTCGCCCGCCTGATGGAGAACATGGCACCGTCCGCCACCGACGCCCCGGCCATGGTCGAGGCGATGCTGCGGACGTGGTTGTCCGATCAGACCGTCAACTCGTTCGTCATCCCGGCCCGGCCGGCCATGAACGACCTGGTGCTCAGCTCGTTCCCACGACGGGCGGACGGCCAGCTGGATCTGACGAAGGCGCCCGTGCGCCTGCTGGCCATCGTCAACCGCATCGATCTGCGCGATCTCGCCAACGGCAACGCCGGCGAGGGCAGGTTCGTGTTCGGCGTGCTGGATCAGTTCGGGAACCAGCAGCAGTTCACGATGATCTTCGAGTTCAAGCTGCCCGCCACCACCACGCAGGATGTGCTGGACTGGGCCAACCGGTGGCACGCGCTCGACACGCTGCCCTTCCCGTCGGCGGACTACAACACCGCCCTGCAGGCGATCACGGACCGCTTCGCGGGGCGCAACGCCATGCCGGGCAAGGTCAACGGCAGCGCGCTGTCGCAGTTCCGCACGAACGAGATCGCGCTGTCGTTCGAGTGGCAGCTGCGGGAGTTCCACCTGTCGCCGACCACCGGCCGACTGGTGCCGGCCGAGCTGGCCCTGACGCCCGACCGCGGGTTCAACAACACGTCGGTGCTGGCCGACTACATCAACCAGAACGAGACGGCCATCCTGGCCGAGACGCACGTGGTGCCCGACACCTTCGAGGGCGGCCCCTTCGAGGTCGGCTCCGTCACCAACCAGCTGGATGGCTGGGACGCGCCGGGCGTGAACAACTCCGAGGCGCGTCACCGCTTCTCGCGGAACACCTGCAACGGCTGTCACTCGCAGCGCGAGACCGGCGTGCCCTTCTTGCAGATCAACCCGCGTGATCCCGGCCAGCAGAGCTTCCTGTCGGGCTTCCTGACCGGAACCACCGTGTTCGACTTCCGCACGGGCGAGGTCCGAACGTTCAATGACCTGCACCGGCGGAACGTCGATCTGCACGCGCTGATCTGCCCGAACGATCCGCTTCCGGGGACGGGCGGCTCGGGCGGCGGGACCGGCGGGATGGGCGGGAACACCGGTTCGGGCGGCAAGGGCGGCATCTCGGGATCCGGCGGTTCGCGAGGAACGGCCGGCGTCAGCGGCGCCGGCGGCGTGAGCGGCGTGGGCGGGCGACCCGCGGTTCCGGGCAGCGCGCCCAGTTCCGGCGGGGCCGTCATCGACGAGTCCGCCGCCGTGATCAACCGGCCTGACTTCATCTCGAAGGGCATCAGCCGGGCCGACTGAGGAAGGTCTGACCCAAAGCCCACGTCGCCGCGCTGGTCGCGGCGGCGTGGGCTTCTTCATGTCAAGCGCCCGCCGGTCCGACTGCGGCGGTTCGTATCACGGAATGCCGCGGCGGCGTCGGGTCAGCGGGCCCAGCAAACGGTGCAGGTCGATGCGGACCGGGGGCCGCCACCGTGCCTGCGCGGTCGGGGCGGCCCCTGCCGCCAGCAGCGCCTGCGCGGCGGCGGTGGGGGAGGGTTCGTAGAAGAAGTCACCCGGGAACGCGGTGGGGGGAATTTCTTCGCCGCTGTTCGCTTGCTGCGCCAGCAGCTGCTGGCGCGCCTGCGCCGCGTCGAAGGGAGAGGCTGCGGCCAGCGACAACGCGCGAGCGGCCATCGGGGCCGCGAAGCTGGTGCCGTCCACGGCGAAGTACCAGCCGCCCGCCACCGGGGCGATCACGGACTCGCCCGGCGCGTACAGGTCGACGCAAGCGCCGTGATTCGAGAAGGAGCTGATGGTGCCGTCCAGCGCCAGGCTGCCCACCGACAGGTTGAAGGGATCGCCCAGGTCGCAGTCCAGCGCGTCCGTCACCGAGTCGATCTGGGCGCCGTCATTGCCGGCCGCCTGCACGATCAGAGGCGCCGCCGTTCCCGAGGAAGCCGTCGCGCGCCGATCGGCCACGTCCAGGCCGCCCAGCGTCTCGAAGTAGCCGGTGAAGTCGGCGGCCGGGCAATCGGCCATCTGCTGCAGCTGTTCCAGGAACAGGCGCGCCGAGTAGCCGTAGCTCTCGTTCACCAGGCCCACCGCGTGCATCGCCATCGCGTCGTCGAGATCGGCGTCCAGGGTGGAGCGCGGCCTGCTGGCGTAGGCCGCCACCACGTCGGGATCGCCGTACAGCGCCACGAAGCGGTCCAGGTCGGCCTGCGCCACGCACGTGTACGTCGCGCTGACGTCGGAGGCGTCGCCCAGCGGCCGCTCCACCAGCACCAGCCGGACCACATCGTTGTCGTGTGCGGCGGTGCCGGCGGTGGCGGTGCCATGAAAGGGGAAGTTCGACAGCGCCTGGTCCAGCGCCGGCCTCAGCACCTGCCATTCCTCGGCGCTGAACGCCGCCCCCAGCGGCTGATCGTTTCGCATGGCCGCGTTCCACCGCGCCCGGAACCGCGCCACCGACGCCAGCGGATCCGACTTCGTCGAGATGCCCGCGCGCAGCCGGCAGCTGTCGTCGCGGGTGGCCAGCGCTGACAGGATCTCCTGCTTCTGATCGTCCGGCGCGCCGGTCGAGATGCCGTCTATACCCAGGGGGCCGCCGCTGTCGGCGCCAGGGTCGCCAGCCCGGCAGTCGAAGGTGTAGGCCGCTACCAGCTTGCCCGAGAACTCTGCCGCGGAAAGATCGAACCCCTCGTCGATCACCATCAGGTTCTGACCGCGATCGGCGCTGGCGGGGACGAAGGAGACGCCGTCGTCGCCGCAGCCGCCCAGCGCGGCCCCAAGCAGGAGGGAAGCCGACACCGAAAGACACCGCGACGCCCGTGGCACCCCAGCAGTCTATCAGCCGGTTGAAAGCGCGGGGCCGCTGCGTCTATGACCGGACCATGTCGACGACCGTTGCAGCCGTCACGGCGAGCGCCACCGGCCAGCCGGCGCCGGCCCGCCGCCAGCGCGTGGCCTCCATCGACGTGATGCGCGGGGCGGTGATGGTGCTGATGCTGCTGGATCACGTGCGCGACATGGTGCACGTCCAGGCCCACGACTTCTCCCCGACGGATCCCCAGCGGGCGTCGCTGGCGCTGTTCTTCACCCGCTGGGTCACACACTTTTGTGCGCCGATCTTCGTGCTGCTGGCGGGCGTGGGCATTCGCATGCAGGCGTCGGCCGGCATGGCGCCGGCCGCGCTGTCGCGCTTCCTGGTCACGCGCGGCCTGTGGCTGGTGCTCCTCGAGTTCACGGCGGTGCGCGGGGGGGTGTTCTTCAGCTTCGATCCGCGCTTCCTGGGATTCATGCAGGTGATCTGGGCCATCGGCGTGTCGATGGTGCTGATGGCGGCGCTGGTGCGCCTGCCGGCGCGCGGGGTGACCGTCATCGGCCTGGGCATCTGCGCGCTGCACAACCTGCTGGACCACGTGGGCCCGGCGCCGACCCCGGACGGAACGGCCACGCCCTGGCCCGTGGTGCTGTGGATGATCCTGCACCGCTTCGGTCAGGCGTTCACCAGCGATGGCCGCATGGCCTTCATCGTCTATCCCATCATCCCGTGGGTGGGGCTGATGGCCGCGGGGTATGGCCTGGGCCAGGTCTTTGCCTGGGACGGCGCGCGCCGGCGCCGCTTCCTGTGGCGGGCGGGCGCGGCGGCGGTGCTCGCGTTTCTCATCTTGCGGGCGCTGGGCCGCTGGGGGTTCTATGGCGATCCCAGCCCGGTCACGCCCCAGCCGACCGCCGCCCGCGCGCTGATGTCGTTCCTGAACGTCACCAAGTATCCGCCCTCGCTCGACTACCTGCTGATGACGTGCGGGCCGGCGCTGCTGATGCTGGCGGCGCTGGAACGCGCCCGCGCCGCGCGCTGGCTGGGGCCGCTGGAGACGCTGGGCCGCGTGCCGCTGTTCTATTACCTGTTGCAGTGGCCGTACGCGCACCTGGCCGGGCTGCTGCTGGGCGCGCTGACCGGGCAGTCGTTGACCCACTTCTTTCGCTCGCCGCCCGACGCCTTCCGGCTGGCGCGCGGCTTCGGCTTCGGCCTGCCCGTCGTGTACCTGGTCTGGCTGGCTGGCGTGCTGCTGCTGTACTTCCCCTGCCGCGCCTACGCGAACGCGAAGCGACGGTACCGGAAGTGGTGGATGAGCTACCTGTAGACGCCGGCGCGGCTGGCGACGTGCTTGACGGACGCGGCGGGTGCCGTGCCATTGTCGGCGTGATGTCAGCCGAGACCAGCCCGCGAACCAGCACGCGAAGGAAGACTGGCCGCGTTCAGGCGTTCGGCCGGGTGGCGCTGGCCGTCGCCACCGCGTCGCTCGGCGCCTGTGTCAGCCGCGCGCCCGCGCCGGCCGCTGCCCCGGCGGCGGCGGCCGTGCCGCCGGTGTCGGGACCGCCGGGCGGGCGCCCGCTGGTGGTGTCGATCGTGGTGGACCAGCTGGCCGCCTGGATCGCCGCCGAGCGCTTCCCCCAGCTTCCCGAGGACGGCGGCTTCGCGCGCCTGCGCCGCGAGGGTCTGTACCTGCAAGACCTGCGGTTCGCGCACGCGGCGACCGACACGGCGCCGGGGCATGCGGCGCTGTACACGGGGCGGGTGCCGCGCGAGACCGCCATCGTGGCGAACGAGATCATCCCGGCCCCGGGGCAGCCGGGGCATTCGTTCCTGGCCGACGCCGACGCGAAGCTGATCGGCGTCACCGCGGGCAAGCTGGACCGCCCCGGCAGCTCGCTGGCGCGCCTGCCACCGGACGTCGAGACGGTCGCCGACCGCTTCGTCGCCGAGGTGGCGGGCGCCCAGGTGTTCAGCTTCTCGTTGAAGGATCGCGGCACGCTGCTGGCGGCGGGCCGGCGCCCCGCGCTGGCCCTGTGGCTGGACGTCGAGCTGGGCGAGCTGGTGACCTCCAGCTTCTTCCCGCCCCCGCCCGCCTGGGCCACGGGGCCGGGGGGCAAGGACGCCTTCGCCACGCTGGCGCGCCAGGGCTGGACGATGGATGGCCTCGAGCTGGCCTGGGTCCAGGGGCACGCGGAGACGCCGGACGCGCAAGAGGGCGAAGGGGACTACGCCGGTCTGGGGACGACCTTTCCGCATCCGATCGGTTCGGTGAAGGCGCTGCGGGCCACGCCGTTCGGCGACCGGGTGCTGTTCGACGTGGCGCGCGCCGCGGTGGAGGCGGCGCGGACCAGCGACAAGCCGACGCTGCTGGCGCTGTCGCTGTCGGCGCACGACTACGTGGCGCACGTGTTCGGCCCCCACTCGTGGGAGGCGTGGGACGAGCTGTATCGCCTGGACCGGGCGCTGGGTGACTTCCTGACGTTCCTGGATCGCACGGTGGGTCCGTCGGGGTACGCCGTCATGCTGACCGCCGACCATGGAAGCGGGGCGCTGCCCGAGCTGAGCGAGACCGCGAAAGATCCCTGGTGTCAGGCGGTGCAGCGGGCCGGGGGCAGCGAGGATCGGTGGCAGCGCGGCTGCATGCGCCGCCATCGCATCGTGCCGCGCGACCTGCTGCCGGAGCTGGAGAAGGCTGCCAACGGCACCCTGGGCCGGGGGCGCCCGCCCGAGGAGAAGTGGATCGCCGGCGTCGCCGAGCCGTACCTGTACCTGTCGCCCAAGGCGCGGGCGTTGCCCGCCGCGGAGCGGGCGCGGCTGATCCGGGCGCTGACCAGCGTCCTGCGGCCCGCCGGCATCATCCAGGTCATCGACCCGCACCAGGCGGCGGGGCCATGCTCCCATGACGGCATGGAGCTGGCCGAGCTGGTCTGCCGCGCCACGCGGCCGGACAGCGAAGGCGATCTGTACTTGCTGCCCGACCGGGGGGTGTTCTTCGATCCCGCGCTGGCGGTGGGCAAAGGCGCCAGCCACGGCTCGCCGTATCTATATGACCGCGCCGTGCCGCTGCTGGTGCGCGCCCCGGGGCGGGTGGCGGCGGGACAGGTGGACCCGACGCCGACGTCGTTCGCCACGTTCACCAGGACGCTGGCCACGCTGCTGGGCATCCGCCCGCTGCCCGGCGACTGGGGCGGCGAGGACCTGACGGCCCGCGCCACCACGGCGCCCTGACGGCGGAGCGAAGGAGAACGCGTGTCACTGCATGGCGTGGCGATCACCCTGGCGGGCGCGGAGCGCGTGCGCGCCGGGCATCCGCAGCTGCCGCTGTCGGACCTGGAAGGGGCGCCCGCGCTGGAGCCGGGGCGACCGCTGCGGTTCGAGGCGCGCGGCGAGCCGGTGGGCGTGGGCGTGGCCGACCCGGAGAACGAGCTGCTGCGCGTGTGGCGGCGGCCGGGCGATACCGGGATCGAGCTGCGCGCGCTGGACGCGGACTTCTTTCGCCGGCAGGTCCGCCGCGCCCTGGCGCTGCGGCGGACGCTGGGGCTGGTCGAGGAGGACGCGGCCTACCGGCTGGTGAACGGCGAAGGCGACGGGCTGTCGGGGCTGGCGGTGGACGTGTACGGCGCGTTCGTGGTGGTGACGGCGCTGTCGCGCGGCCTGCTGGGTCCGGGGCGCGCGCTGGGTGAGGCGGCGCGCGCCGTCCTGGAGGAGGCCGGACTGCCGGCGAAGGGGATCGTGCTGAAGGTGCGCCTGAAGGCGCAGGGGGCGGGGCCCGAACGCGCGAAGGAGCAGCTGGTGGGCCAGCCTCCCCCGGCGAAGCTGATCGTGCGCGAGCACGGCGTTCCTTACGAGGTCCACCTGTGCGGTGGCATCAACGTGGGGCTGTTCTCGGACATGCGCGAGCACCGCGCCGGGTTGCGCCGGTTCGTGAAGGGGCAGCGCGTGCTGAACACGTTCGCGTACACCGGTGCGCTGTCCGTGGCGGCGGCGCGGGCGGGCGCGGCCAGCGTGACCAGCGTCGATCTGGCGGCGGGGCCGCTGGCCTGGGCGCGCGAGAACTTCCACCTGTCGGGCCTCGATCCCGAGGCGGCGTCGTTTCGCTGGGAGACCTCCGACGTCTTCAAGTTCCTGGAGGCCGAGCGCGCGCGGCGCGCCACCTACGACGTCATCATCCTGGATCCCCCGACGGTCTCCGGCGCGCGGACGGCCTCGTGGGCGCAGAAGCGCGACTACCCCGACCTGATCGCGGCGGCGTGCGCGCTGCTGCCGGATGACGGCGGCCACCTGTGGGTGTCCTCGAACACGCACCGCGGACCCAGCGTGATGAAGCACATCGAAGCGGGCCTGGCGCTGGCCAAGCGGAGCGGCGACGTCCTGGAACTGGGCGGCCTGCCGCCGGATTTCCCGACGCCCGCGAACTGGCCGGCGGCCCGCTATCTCGAGGTCTGTCAGCTGCGCGTCGGCGCGCGCTGAGGGGCGGGGTCCGGCGAGATCGCGGCGGGGGGCGGTCCGGCGCCTCGGGGTGACGCCGGGATGCATGCACACCGTACCCCGGTATCGGCGCGCTGAACGCCCGGCACCGGCCTCGGCCGGGCGCGCAGGGGGCCATTGCAGATGGCGACCGACTGTCTGCCGGACGTCGGAGCGGCCGCATGATGGCCGATCGGTCGCACGGGAATCCGGCGCACCCCGGCCACCCGCGCGCCGATAGGTGACAATCGTGACTTCCCTGGCGATCGCTGTCATCTTCGGCGTCGTTGGCGCCGCCTCGTCTCCTCTCGATTCGCATCGATCCGACGCCGCGCGACCAGCCTGGCCCGCGCGTGCCGAGGCGCCGCTGGCACGGCCTGGTCCGGCTGCTCGCGTGCGCGCTGGCCCTGGCCATCGCGGGGACGGCGGGGGCCAGGCAGGCGGCGCCCGCGCTGCGCATCGACTTCATCGACGTGGGGCAGGGCGACGCCGCGCTGATCACGTCACCGACGGGGAAGACCGTGCTCATCGACGGCGGGCCCCGCAAGTCCGCGCGCGCCCTGACCGCGTTCCTGTCCCGGCACGTCCACGGTCCCCTCGATCTGGTGCTGCTGTCGCACCGGCACGAGGACCACGTGGGCGGGCTGCCCGCGGCGATCCGCCAGGTGGGCGCGCGGCAGTTCATGGACGCCGTCGAGCCTCACGAAAGCGCGGCGTACGCCACGTTGATGCGCACGCTGGCCGCGCAGGGCATCCCCGTGCTGCAGGCCACCCGCGGACGCGCCATCGATCTCGGCGGCGGCGCGCGCCTGGTGCTGTTGGGACCACCCGAGCCGGTGATTCACGGCTCGCGCTCCGACGTGAACGCGAACAGCGTGGTGGTGCGGCTGACCTTCGGCGGCTTCTCGGCCCTGTTCACCGGCGACGCGGAGGCGCCGACGGAGGCCTGGCTGCTGGGCGCGGGCGTACCGTTGCAGGCGACGGTGCTGAAGGTTCCCCACCACGGCAGCCAGTACTCGTCGGGCGCGACGTTCCTGCGGTCCGTGGGGGCGCGGATCGCGGTGGTCAGCGTGGGCCGGGTCAACGAGTACGGACATCCGTCCGACGAGACGCTGCAGCGCCTCGCCGCCGCGGGCGCGTCGGTGTACCGGACCGATCGCGACGGCGACGTGTCGCTGGAGACGGATGGGTCCGCCATCCAGTTGCACACAGCGGAGGGCCGGCGTCAGAGTCTGCCCCTGGAGGGATCACGACGATGAGCGCGCGCAAGCCGGAGGGCAAGCAGGAAGGCAAGCAGGACGGGTCCGGTCACCACGCAAGCGCCGAGGGCAGCGAGGCGCCGGCGCCGGGGTTGCTGTTCGTGGACGCGATCGACGGGGACAAGGCGCGCCTCATGTGGGGCGTGGAATCGTTCGACGTACCGCTGGGGCTGTTGCCGGCCGGCACGCGCGAAGGCGCCTGGCTGCACCTGACGCTGTCGCCCGCTGCCGCGCCCCCCGACGAGGGCGGCGCCCTGCGCGAGAAGCTGAGCCGCGGCGACGACGGCGGCGACATCAAGCTGTAGCGCCCGCCGTCCGGTCCGAAGCGGGCGAGCAGACGGAAAAACGGGAAGTTAAGCCGGGAAGAGAAGCGGCCGAAGAGCGGTTCATCGCTGTGCCGGCAACAAAAATATTGCCGTATCGAAATGCCGCCGAAACGGGAGAAAGCGCATGATGACTTCGTCACTGGCAGGTCCGGCGAAGTCGGGCGCCCGCCGGGGACCGCGACCAACTAGAGACCGAGAAGAAAGGATCATCGTGAAGACCGGGAATGGCAGGGGAGACGGGGGATGGGCCCTCGTTAGAAAATTCATAGAGCTTGCGAAGAACACTAACCTAGTGACGGTAAGGCCCGAGCAGCGCGCACGATTGCTCGACTGGGCGCGCCAGCAGATGCTGACCGAGCCGGCGGGCGAGCAGGGGCGAACGGCCGGCGGGGAGCCGGCGGCGCACCGCCGAGGGCTCACCCGCGCGGGGCTGGCCGCCCATCTGACCGAAGGTGGCCGCGCCAAGAGGCGTCAGGGAGCTGGCCCCGTCGCCTTGCGACGGGTAACCGCCGCTCACTGAGAAGGGGGTAATGCCCCCGGGGCGGTCGATGTGGTCGAGATCCAGGTGAGTGTGACGGCGAAGCGTTCTTCTCGTTCGTCGCACCCACCCGGACAGCGCCCTGTCTAGCGGGGGCGAGAGGGAGCTGGGCTTGTCGTCGGCGCACGCGCGCCGCGTGCGCCTTATCGCTCCTGCGGGATGATCATTCCTGAGGCGTGATCACCCACAGCCACAGGCCGGACGTCCAGGGCACCGCCACCGCCAGCTGCGACAGGTGTCTCTCGATCATCACGTGACTGGACTCGTGGCCGACCAGCCCGTCCAGCAACGGCACGGCATCGTCGGGCAACGACGCGCCCAGATTCTTGCTGCCGTCCGAAAGCATCAACACCACGTTCGCGCGGGCTGCCAGCAGCGCGATCCGCCGGCGATCCAGCGCCTCCACCAGCAGCAGGCGTCCGTCCTTCACGCCCGCGACGGGCGCCAGCGCGCCCAGCACGGGGGCGCTCGGTCCCACCACGACGTGCGCCGCCGGTGAGCCGGCGACGGCCGTAGTGCCCACCGCGCGGGCAAGCTCGCCCGGCGGCAGCCCGCTCCCCGGCAACTGGTACACCCCTTTCACCTGCTCGCCGACCAGCACCGCGCAGCCGTACCCCCGAAAGTCCTTCCACCACGGTTCGGTCGAAAGGGCCTCCTGGAAGGCCGCGCCGTCCAGGCTTGCGGTCAGCAGCGTGGCCAGCTCCGTCACGCGTCCCGCCCGCTCCGCGGCCGCGGCCAGCACGCTCGACTCGCGCGCGAGCAGCCGGCCCACGTTCGCATCGATCAGCGCGGCGGCACCAGGCGAGGGAAGGGGGGCGGCCACCCACCCCGGCTGTCCCGCCGGCCGCTTCCGGTGCGACACCAGCGCGCCGACCACGACGCCGATGATGACCAGCAGCGCCGCCGCCGCGATCAACGGCAGAGCCCTTCGGCGACTCCGCCCCGGCGACGCCGCCGCGCCGCCCGACACGGCCCGCCCACCGGACTGCCCCGGCTCGTTCACCGATTCGTTTTCCATCCGGGTCGCCACGGAGGGCCATTCATAGCCGAGCCTCCAGGACCTGAGAAGCTCCGCCGCTGAACACCCCGCCGGACCCCGCCGCCGACGCTCCTGAAGCCTTGACTTACTCCCCGATCGCGCGGCATACATGCGGCCCCATCGCCGGTGTAGCTCAGTGGTAGAGCAACGGTTTCGTAA